>Ga0233426_10000007_pt1 | contig 238938 bp, 233 predicted proteins | sample SI_118_April2016_6_FD_179875 | JGI IMG/M metagenome (GOLD analysis project Ga0233426, IMG submission 179875) | Seawater microbial communities from Saanich Inlet, British Columbia, Canada - SI_118_April2016_10_MG | ecosystem: Environmental > Aquatic > Marine > Inlet | place: Canada: British...
TGCGAATTCCACTGATATCACCTTCGATAAAGCGTAGTGTCGCCTGATACTGTGCAGCAGCTTTACCGTACTTGGCCTGCTCAACACTCATTTCCACGGTGTTGCCATCGATGGAAGGGTTAAAAGGGATAGTAAAAACGGTGTTGCCTTGCTGCACAGAGTCTGCAGATTGGATATGGGCAGAATGAGTCGCTCGCATTGAACGTTCCGTCTGCGTTTCGTCGAGTACCTGCTTAAAGTCGACATCCTTCGCTTTATAAAAGGGTGTATCGACGTTGGCGATATTCTGCGCAATAACTTCCATACGCTGCCCGCGCAAGTCGAGTGCGCGTTCGTGAATGCCAAAAGCCGAATCAAACAATTTCATATCAAACCTGCTCAAGTATTTAAATGTTATGTCGATTGGTTTCCTGTTGGGGTACGTTAGTGTCGGAAAACAATACTGACCAACCCAAACAATGCAAAACAGATGCCAAGTTAGTTAGCAATGCCGCCTTTACATTGTTATTATTATATAAATCAATGGGTTATAAGTAATTGGAAGATTCAGATATGAATCAATTGCCGCTTTTGTGGCAGGGTTTTGCCGCCGGTAATTGCCGCTCTGTCGGTATTGCGTCACCTCGGCATGTGCCCCATACTCGATCCATGATTAAGCAAATATTTCTTTTTATGGCGCTACTGTTAAGTCCTTTTGTGGGCGCGCAAGAGCAGGCGTTATCCCCTCAAAAGCAGCTATTTATCCAGCAGGCGCAGCTATGGGTGGCGGAGCAAGAGCAGGTAACCCAGGAGCAGGTTGCTATCGCGGGCATGGATCGTCGCTTAAAAATACCCGACTGTGCAAACTCCTTTAGTTTCAGCTTTCCCTATGCATCGAGCACAGGAACATTGCGTGCACAATGTATGCCCGGCGACTGGCAAGCATTTGTTGGCGTGACGATTTATCGGCAAGTGAGAGGCTTTGCCTTCGTGCGCGACATGAATGCAGGCGACAACCCGAACGAAGCTGATCTGCAGCCCACAGTGGTAGCGCGCCCCGTCAAAGACTTGGTCGATGACCTGCAGGCCCTGAAAAACCATAGTCTAACCAGTGCCGTTACCGTCGGCGAGATACTCAACAGACGTCATCTAGTCGAGAGCGCCACGGTATTCCAGCTGCGCCGCGATATCCTGGCCGAAGAAGTCATTCGGCCCGCTGATATTATTCGCCTCACCAGAGGCCTACCCATGACCTCTAGCAGCCAGCGATTTCCCGCACGACTGTTGGATCAAGCCATTGCGGCGAGAGATTTACAGGGCGGGCAGCTATTATCGCGCTCTGATCTACGCATTAAGCACCGCGTAGTGACCAGCACAGCAGCGCTCAGCCATGGACAGAGGCTGAGCCCGCAAAATACGGAAATAAGAGATTATTACGGTAAGCTGCCAAAAGATACCTTGCTCTCTATGGCAGACATTAGCCAGATGGAGGCGATTCGCACAATCAGAGTCGGACAGCTATTGCGCGCTTCAGACTTGAAACCTGCCACTTTGATCAAAAAAGGCGACAACGTAAAACTCGTTGTCGGTGGCGGTTTACTCAAAATCACTGTAACCATGGTCGCCCTCGACAACGGTAAGCTTGATCAGCAGATAAATCTATTAAATCCGGAGTCTGGCGAGCAGGTTCGCGCCATCGTAACTGGAGCAGGTCAGGCTCGCGGCCTATAAAACAGATAAAGATCTGCGGTATTTGGATACAGGCTTAAATGGCCAGACAAAAATAATTTGAAATTTTTACTATAGAATTCTAAAGTGCTGTCGATATACTAAGAGAGAAGACTATTAGCTGGTTAAAGGCCGGCAGGAATATGACTATGACAGACCCAATTTCGAACCTTGGAAGAGCCGCCGTTCAGGTAAATTCGGGCGCGGACAATGTAAAGAATAAAAAAGCAGATGACGCTGCGTCGGCAGCACTTGAAAAAGTAGCAGCGCAACCGGCTAGCGATGAGTTTATTTTGAGTGAAGCTGCAGAGAGCGCGCTGGCTGATGCCGAGTTTGATGCCGCCAAAGTAGCTCGCATTAAAGAGGCTATCCAAGAAGGTAACTACCCGCTTGACGCCAAGCGTATTGCTGAGAGCTTTATGTCGCTTGAGAGCATGATTGGCGGCAAATAATTCGGGTATGACTGCTAACGATACGGAATACCTATCTCAGACCCTGCATAAGGCCAATGCGCTCAAAGCATTGTTAGACAGCGAGTTCAGCGCACTAAAAGAACAGGATCTGGCCACTTTTGAGTCTCTGCAAGCGCAGAAACTTGAAATTCTTACCTTTCTCTCCAGCGAAGATATGTTGGAGCGCGTCAAAGGCTATACTGAAAACAATGAAGACAGTGACTCCGCGACTAATTTATTGCTCTGGGATGAGGTAATGACGCTTATTGGCCAGTGCAGAGATCTCCATCGTCGCAACGAAGTGCTTATCAGCCGCAAGTTAGAATCCATTCGTGGCGCACTGCAGACCATCCAGTCTCCCGATGCATTTAACAGTGTCGAGGTCTACGACCGACTGGGCAAGATTCGCCCCAATCGCAGTCGTCAATCTATGGGCGACGCCTGAGCGCCACTAACCTTCAGGTTCCATTCCCTTAAGCCAGTACACCCAAGATAGAATCACCGCTACTGCAACATAGAGGTTTTCTGGAATCTCATCACCTAGCTCCAACTGGCTCAGCAAACTCACAAGCTGTGCATCTTCGGCAATATGAATACCCCGTTTTTTTGCCTCGGCCATAATCTGTTCTGCAACCTCACCCTCACCAATGGCCGTCAATACAGGCGCAGGGTTTTTGCCATATTCCAGAGCAATCGCTTTTTTAATCGGTTTATAGGTCATGTGCGCACATCCAATACCTGTCCAGGACCGGTTAAGTCTGCATCGAGACTAGGCCTCGATGCATTGAGTATGCTTAGTTTGGTTAGTTGTAGACCAAAGGCCTGAAGTTCATATTCCAGCTCAGTGCGAGCCGTCTGCGCCAACTGCGCAACATCAGAACGCTGCACCCACATTACCATCTCCAAACTAGATGCCGCCTTAAGTGTGGTTTTTAACCATAGCTCTCCCAGCATATCTGAGTCAGTGTGTAGATTAATTACCCAGTCCGGATCATCCTGTTCAGCACTATAGGCGCCCCGCTCTAGATGTACTTCAACTGGATGGGCATCGCCAAAAGGTAATAAGAAATGATATGAAAGTTCACGATTTTGTTGCGCCTGCAAACTGTCCAGCTGGCGACTTTCAATTTCATCAATTGCCATTTCAATATCTACCGCGGCCGCCGCCTGCAATGGCATATTACGCAGTAGGTTACGCAACAACTGCTTTAGATCAGGACGCGGTGGAGACTGTGAAGCGAGAAAATATTCGCCAAATAAACCCGAATTTAATAGCGCATTTTTAACTGCGTCAGCCGATAGCATACTCATACTCTGCCCGAACTGGCCAAGGCCTTGTTGCACAGGTAGATTAGGCGCCTGACTCAGCAATAGCTCTAAACCACCGGGCTTAAATAACTGGCTTAACAAAGATGGCTGATCGGGACGGTATAGCAGGCTCAACAATCTGGGTGAAGCACCAGCTAATGCGGTTATTGGTGTCGCCGTGCTGGGCGAGGTAGGCGGCTGGCTGATGGGCCGCAGCGAACGCCCATAAACCGAACTCTCATAGCGAAAGTCGACTCTATCGCCAGCCTTAAAGCGTTTATTCGCTGGCCAATCAAGTTCATAATTGTTGAACATTAGTTTTAACAGCCCACCCCGATCTTCAAGCACACCGCGAATAACCTGATTGTCTCTCAGACCCAAATTTTTCGCCATCTGCTCAGATACTCGAACCGCAACAACCCCTTCCAAAAAAATTGGCGTGGGGCGGGTGAAAAAATTTAATTGCTCTGGGCCTAGCACATGTCCAACTTTATAATTTTTAGCAGGTGCTCACCTTAAGGATAGTGCACCCATGACTTACGCTCTTCACGAGCCGTTTTTTTGCGATTTAATTTTTTACTGGACCTGGTAAATATCACATTGTGAATATCACCGCTATCAGGTAATTTTATTCTTTTATTCGCATACATCCAATTTGGATTTTTACGTTTAAACGCATGAGGATTGGCATGCACAACGGCCTCACGTAAAATCTTTTTACGTAGCGGCAGGTTTGGCAGCACTCGAGCGATAATGCCATCTAAGGTTTCACCATGCCGAATCAAATAATAACCGTCTTCTGTTACTGAGGCACGTTCGGTCAGCACTGGTTTTAAGCGATCTATATCTTTAAATAGCTGATCAAGCGCTTTCTTGGTGCTTGCTGATTCTGCATAGGCGGTGCCTGCGGATAACACCGCAGCCAATGCAGAGGCAATGACAGAAATAATACTGATTAGAAATACTTTACGTATAACAACCATACTATTATTAAAAAACGTTTTTATCAGCTTCATTGTTTAATTCCATATTTAATTTTATCTTTTGCTAAAAGTGTAATGCGACGGTCTGATCAATTGAGCTTGTCCATTTCGGACCTGCGATATGTTTGATAGTCGAAGAATGAGCACCTACTGATTCAACCTGCGCCAGTCCGAGACCCGCAAGTCCGGACATGCTCAATACCTGATTTAATATTTTGGCATCGCCACTGATTAAGAACTGATCGCCAACTTTTATGCCTGCAACCTGACCGGCATTAATGCTCGCTATATCATTCGCACCTGGAACTTTTGCCAGGTGATAATATTCAGTTTGACAGTCCATGGTCGCTGTTACATCGGCAATAAAGCGCTCTGTAATCTGAGTGACCTGATGACTAAATTTAACCGGCACCGCGTCTTTTAAATAACCACGATCAACCTTGGGATATGTAATCGGCAATGTTTTTCGCCACAGTGGTATTCCGCGAGCGCGGTCTACCAAAATTAATTCATACTCGAGAGCGACTGTCGGCCAGGGCTTATAAAAATCTAATTCAGGAATTTTTTCAACAGCCCAGGCGGCGGTGTCATAGCCACTGCGCAAACCATAATGCAAGGCCTTCTCGCCGTGATTGGTGACACCCTGTAATGGATCGCGGTCGCGCATCACGATATCAAAACGGTAGGGAACCTGGTCTGCAGCTGTTCCAGAAACATAGCGTTGATATGAGGAGGTATATAATTTCTCTTGTTTAACTGACCAATCGGTGGAGGCGGCCAGAGAGTGCAATAAAGCCTGCTCGGAGACCAAGGCAAGTTCATTCATATAGTGATCACCAACGCGGTTGTTGGGGCTGGCACTAACAACTCTGACACTGGCCTCGCGGCGAATTTCTGGTCTTGAACCTGGACACGTTGGATCAGACAGGATGCTGGCGTCAACCTTCGCAACGGTAACACCGGCTTCCTCTAAATAGGAGACAACTCGGACACCGCGTACTAGCGAATCGCTTAAGAGTACGGATGACTCATGGAGCACCCCCGCAACATCAAGATAAGCTGTGGATCCCAATTTCACATCAGTTTCCAATGCCAGATCGACCAATGCCTGCTTAACAGCCTGTAATTTATCAGAGGCGCTAATACTCCTGTCTGCGGCAAAAACCGGTGATATGGCAATCGAGCAAAGCAGCAGCCACAGGGCCGCCGTTGTCGCCTTGGTGAGTGCTCTGCGTACAGCTATGAAAAGGGACAGTGCCAACATGGCGACTTAGCTACCCATTCCGCTGCTTAGCTGCTCGAGATACAGCACACGCAGATCATTAACAATGCTGCGCTTTAGAGATAGTGTTGTTTCGTAGGTATCGTCGCCAACGGGAGTAATACTAACCAGCTGAGCGCCATAAATAACGCCCTGGACTCGAGCGCGAAACATATCACTCTCTACTACCATCTGCTCAATCGTCGTATTGGCGTCGAGATACTGGCCGTAGACCTGCTCCATCAGCGTGCGATAGGCATCTAGCTTGGAGGCGCGAATTGATAATAGACGCTGCTGCGCTGGATTGTCATGCTGCTGAATACTGATAACGGCATAACCGGTGGCAAGAATATTTCTATTCTGGTCAACCATTGCCTCCAGTATCGCGGCATCATATTTTTCCTGATTAGTTGCGCAACCGGTCAAAAGTAGTCCGAGCACAACGGTGGTAGCGGCTTTCACTAAGATATGTTTCATCTTGCTTCCCATGGTTTATCCAACGTTGAATCAATGTTTCCCTGTCTCTTTATTATCGGCAGTAAGGTCAGGGGCTTTAGGGGGAAATAGGCTTTGTGTGCTATTCAGCAGGGTCTGGCACAGTTATTGCTGTATATCTATTAGCGGCGACATTATAACTGATTCGCCAAATATAATAATTTTTAACTAATTGTTTTTATTAGGGTTTTTAAAAAATGGCCATTGCATCACTGTCGAACATACGACAGGACCTGTCAAAAATCGAACTCTCAGGACTGGGTATCCCATTCCTGGTACTACTGATTATTTCGATGTTGATTCTGCCTCTTCCCGCGTTTCTGCTGGATTTTTTGTTCACCTTTAATATCGTGATTGGTCTGGTGATTATTATGATCGCCATCAATAGCTCTAAACCCTTGGATTTCTCTTCTTTCCCCGCAATTCTGCTGATTGCCACCATGCTGCGGCTTGGCCTCAATGTGGCCTCCACCCGTTTGGTCCTAGTTAAGGGGCACGAGGGTCCAGATGCTGCGGGTAAAGTTATCGAGGCATTCGGTGAATTTGTAATCGCCGGTAACTATCTGGTTGGTTTCATTATTTTTGCCATTCTGATGATTATTAACTTTATCGTTGTAACCAAAGGCGCGGGCCGTGTGTCCGAGGTTATTGCGCGATTCACTCTGGACGCCATGCCCGGTAAGCAGATGGCCATTGATGCTGACTTGAATGCGGGTGTTATCGATCAGGAGACGGCTAAAAAACGCCGGGAAGAAATTTCCCAAGAATCAGACTTTTTTGGCTCTATGGACGGTGCATCGAAATTTGTCCGCGGCGACGCCATTGCGGGCTTATTGATCCTACTCATTAATATTCTTGGCGGTCTGCTAATTGGTATAGGCCAGCATGATCTAAGCTTTTCTGAAGCGGGTCGTATCTATGTACTACTGACCATTGGTGATGGTCTGGTTGCCCAGATTCCCTCTCTGCTGCTGTCATTGGCGACTGCCATTATTGTTACCCGAGTCACGACCGCTGAATCCATGACTGAGCAGGCCAAGTCTCAACTCAGTAACCCCATGGCACTGATTATTGCCGGTGCTATTTTGATTCTGCTGGGCCTGGTACCTGGCATGCCACATATGATATTTCTTGGCCTTGGCGCCACTTCTGTGGGGCTCGGCATCAAACTCTCCAAAGACTCTGAGCGCCTGAATTTGCAAGAGGACAATGTCGCGGCAGCGGCCAATGCTCAAGCAGATGCGAGCAAAGAAGAACTTAACTGGGACGATGTAGATCAGGTTGATCTGGTCGGCTTGGATATTGGTTACGGCCTTATACCTCTGGTTAACCCGGAAACTGGCGGGCAGCTTCTTCCGCGCGTCAAAGGCGTGCGCAAAAAGCTATCTGCAGAACTGGGCTTTTTAATACAGCCAATCCGTATTCGCGACAACCTAGATCTATCTCCTGATGTTTACCATATTGTTATGAACGGCGTGGTTCGCGGTAAAGGGGAAATTAAAGTCGGCCGCGAGATGGCTATTAATCCTGGTCATGTCCATGGCACCCTTGAGGGCACGCCAACTAAAGAGCCTGCATTTGGCTTAGATGCCATCTGGATTGAACCCTCTCAGCGCGACTATGCCCGCACATTGGGTTATACCGTAGTGGATTCAGCCACTGCAATTGCCACACATCTCAATACATTATTACGCGGCAATGCCTCTGAGCTGCTAAGCCACGATGAAACACAGCAGCTGCTAGACAAGGTTGCCGGTCGCTCACCCAAACTGGTTGAGGATCTGGTTCCGGGCAAACTACCTCTGGCAACCATCACCAAAGTATTGCAAAACATTCTTGATGAGTCGGTCTCAGTACGTGATATGCGCACCATTATTGAGGTGCTATCTACCGAGAGTGGCCGTACTCAGGATGCCGACGAATTAACCGCCGCAGTGCGTCCACGACTGGGACGCATGATTGTGCAGAGTCTGGTAGATATCAACGATAGTCTCCCAGTTATTACACTGAATCCGTCACTGGAGCAGGTGTTGCACAACGTGTTGCAACAGAGCAGCAGCACCCAGGGCTTAGTGATAGAACCAAAACTGGCAGAGGGCCTATTCAAAGCGCTCGCCGAAAATACTGAAGCGGTTGAAAATCAGGGTCATCCAGCGGTGCTAGTAGTATCTCCTGGTATTCGTCCCTGGCTGGCAAAAATTATTAGACACCGATTGAGCGACCTAACTGTGCTGTCCTACAGCGAGATCCCTGATGATCAGGCAGTTAAAGTTGTCGCGACAGTTGATGTCGAAGAAACCAATTAATCCGAGGAAAGAGAAACATGGAACTACAAAGAGTACTGGCAGAAGACACGCGTCGAGCAATGGAGAAAGTCATCCAGCTCTATGGCGAAGATGCGCTGGTGGTTTCCAATAACCGAGCCAAGGATAAAACCGAAATTATTGTCGCGATTGATGTGGCCGCTGATACCCAAAAGACTCTCAACGAAATGCAGGTGCCCTGCCTTCAGGAGCCCCGTATCGCACTTGGCGAGATGCCCAACTTCGAACAGGTGATGGAATCTGAGGTGTTTAAAACAGCGCCCGCTGTTGCCCATGACCCAGTGCAAAATAAAACCTTGGATTTGGACGCCGATATAGACTCGGGACTTATCGAAGATTTTATGCAGGAGCTCAAGCAAAGCGTCTCAAAAGAAGGCATGCAAACAGCCAAAGTCAGCCGGATTGCGGAAGATCGAGAACAGCTTAAGGCCCGCGAAATCGTTGATCTGGTGCGCCAAGAGCTAGCGGTTATGCGCAAAGAATTTAAAATGGCACAGCAACTGGATGCCTGGAGTGGCACTCATTCGGTGGCCGATGAGATGCGTCCATTAATTGAAGCCTTTAATGAAACAGGCATGCCAGTCGGTCTGCGCGCGTTAGTTACAGATGTGGTTAATCAAAATACTGATATGACAGCCGCGCTGTCCGATATTACCAATATGCTTGGCGCAGGTATCAAACACATCAATGTCTTGGAAGATATACAGGGTATTCACATCATTGCCGGTAGTTCTGGCACAGGTAAATCGCTTATGGCTGGCCGTTTAGCCAAGCAGGCTGCGCTTAACTATGGTGATCAAGCCGTAGCCCTTGTGAGTTACAACGACGTTCGTTTTGGTGCCTGGAACCAAACTCAGCTTATCGGCGCACAGGCTGGTATAGAGACATTTAGAGCCAGTAGCCCGGAGATGCTCGAAAGCCTGCTCCAGGAACTGGATTCTCGCAAACTCATTATTATTGATACCCCTGGCGTCGACGTTGAGAATCAACTTAAGGCATTAACTCGGTTGCTTCCAGATGCCCATAAGCATCTGGTCCTGGCTTCAGATGCCTCAGAAAGCTCGGTTAAGCGTCATTTAAAGTTATCGGAACTAACATGGAACTCAGTGATGCTGTCACGTCTTGAGACCGGCGTTTACCCCTGGGCTGTGATTAATGCACTGCTCAATTGCGAAACTCCCATCTCGCTTGGTGCGGCAGAGCCAACAATTATTGATATGGCCCCCCTAACAGGTCATGCACTGGCTCAGCACGCGCTAAGCCATTTGCCCATCAGTTTTGTTTGACTAGATTGAGGCGATAAACGAAAATGACTAAAAGTAACCATTTACATCAAATAATAAGTCGTTCAAGGACGCTCGTTGGAGCTTTGCTTGATTCAGCATCTCTTTTTGATCCAGATGCAAAATCAGATACCGGCTGGTCTTCCAACCGATTTTCTGCTTTTATTAAGGTGCTTATAAGGTTTAAAAATGCTTAACAACAGACCCACCCAAATCATCGGTATCGCCAGCGGTAAAGGCGGTGTCGGCAAAACGACGGTTTCAGTTAATCTTGCCGTAATGCTTGCGTCGCTGGGTAAAAAAGTGATGATTTTCGATGCAGACTTAGGTCTGGCGAATGCTCAATTAGCATTGGGTTGTCGAACTCCCTATAACTTTAGTCATGTTCTGTCCGGTGAGAAGACTCTCGACGAAATTATTGTTGAGGGCCCGATGGGCGTAAAACTGGTGCCTGGCGCTAGTGGCATGCAGCATATGGCCTCATTAAATGCGGCAGAAACGGCTGGTATTATTCAATCCTTCTCAGATATTGACGATGATTTAGATTACTTTATTGTGGATCTAGCTGCGGGCCTGTCTGACACCGTTATGACCTTTATGCGCGCCTGTCAGCATCGGTTTATCGTACTGAAAAATGAGCCCTCCTCAATTGCGGATGCCTATGGCACCATTAAAGTGATGATTCAGGAACACCAACTAGATCGTATTGGTCTGATTCCCAATGGCGTTAATTCACAGAACGAAGGTGAGCGGCTATATGGCAGTATTAATTCGGTTATTCAAAACTTTCTCGGCAGTCACGTGGATTACCTCCATTCGATTACCCAGGATGAAATGGTTCTCAGAGCCATAAAAGCCTCACAGCCATTAGCCTCTTTTGCGCCCTCAAGTATCGCCAGCCGCGACTTTAAAGCACTGGCCAAAGTGGTTATGAGCTTGGAATCAGAAATTCCCATGAATGGCGGCCTGCAGTTCTTTGTTGAGCGGCTTGCTATGCAGCAACAGAGCATCGCGTAGGGCTACCCATGGCTGACCTTAAAGTTTATGAAGAAATTCAAAATGCTGATCAGTCCAGTAATGCATTACTGGCCCACGTTGGGCTGGTAAAACGGGTTGCGCTGCACCTCAAGGGTCGACTGCCTAATTTTATGGAGCTGGATGAATTAATTCAGGTCGGCATGATTGGTCTTATTGAGGCTAATAGCTCTTTTGATGTCAGCAAAGGCGTCGAATTTGAAGTGTTTGCCAAGAATCGTGTACGTGGTGCAATTCTCGATCAGGTTCGTAAGCTGTCCTATTTACCACGCTCGGCGATCGTTAATATCCGCGATCACAATGAAGCCAGTGCCGCGCTTAGCAGCGAGCTGGGCCGCGAAGCCTCACAGGCAGAATTGGCGGAATTTATGGGTAAGGATGTTGAAAGCTTCCAAAAGGAACGTACCCATGCGCACCGTTTTCAGACTGTCTCGTTAGAAGCTCAGCTGCCTGATGCTGTCGATATGCCCAGCAGTGAACATAATGAGCCCGAGGCTCAGATGGCTGAAGAGCAGTTTATGGAATCCTTGATGGCGTCTATTGATAGCTTGCCAGAACGCGATCGCACTGTGATCTCACTCTACTATGTAGAAGAGATGAACTTAAAAGAGATAGGCGCAGTACTGGATGTCAGTGAATCCCGCGTGAGCCAGATTCTGTCTTCTAGCGTAAAGAAATTGCGCAATAATTTAGATATAGATGGGTGATCAATAATGGTTTTGTCTATCTTTAAAGGTAGAGCGGCAAAGACTGCTCAGCTACAGGCCAAGAACGAATACATCAAAGCGGCATCAGTCTCTAACGATACCCGCGAGGGACGCACCTATAAAATTCGTATCGGCATTCGCTGCCGTGCGCATCTGGATAAAGTGTTTATTGAAGGTGCTAAAAAGACTGAGTCCTTCCAAAAACGCTGCTCAGCCGCTGTGGCCAAAGGGGACGATAAGCCCGCGCCGCCAAAACCCGCCACTTTTCAAAAAGCTAAAACAGTAAGCGGTGAAATTTTTACCTACGTTCCAGAAGAATTTACACAGCAAGTCTTTACTTTAGGCGCTATGTACCAAACGGTTCAGATTGATGCCTCCAAAGCCATTACACTGGTGCAGGAAGTCGCTGAGCGCGTGAGTTATGATTTAGGCTTAGAGGAACCATTCATATCATTACAATTTTTGCGCGACGAATTACAGGCATTAGAAGAAAGCGTCATCGACGAAGAAGAACATGACGACACGGATGACGATCAAAATCAGGAAGAAAAATAATTTCTGACTCCGGTATTTGGTGATAACTATGACTTCAATTATTTTGCTCGCTGTCTTTTTCGGCACCGCCGCTACTATTATTCTTATTATCTATCTCATTGACCGTATCAATCGCTTAGAGAGACTTACCCTTGACAACAATGGTACCGCCGCTGAACGCATCCCTGAAACTCCGAGCGATAATTACTTTTTAGGTCTGGCAGGTAAAATGCTATGGGATGCGATGACTGGAAAATCACCCGATGGCTTTAATAACAATGATCTAATCGCACTAAAGCCTCGCTATGAACAGCTATTAAGAAAACATATTGAGCGACTTTTCGCAGAAGGTGTCGAGGATAGTCAAAAGGGCGCACCAGCCAAAAGGCCAAAGGTTCCTGCAACCATCGGTATATTGCGCGGCTCTATTAGCTCTTGGATTCCTCCACAGCATGCAGCGACTATCTACAATACTGGTTATGCTAGCGTTACTGCCGGGGACGAAGAGAGCGCCGGGCTGCGTGCCGATCTTGATGAATCGACTGGCTTGCTTTATTCGCGCACCGAGCTCAAGCAACAACAGCCATTTTCAGAAACGCTTATGCCTAGCGCCGATAGTAGTGCTGAAGACCTTCTCGACGACTTACCAAATATAGACGAAAGCCCGACGCCTGAAAACGATTTACCCAGTTAGCGCCTGTTGCTAACGTAGGGGTAAACCACAATTGAGGAATCAATTTCTTCCTCTGGTTGTTCAGTAGCTAATGCCATCTTCTGCAATTCAGTCTGCCGCTGTAATGCCTCAAGATATTTTTCGCGCTCTAATGTAATCAAGGCTCCAACATCTGCATTTAACTTGGCAACATTAGCCATGCTCCCATCAAAAGATTTTAGCTGGGCCTCTAGTTTTTTCACTGATCCAGACACTAGCTCGACCTTCTTACCCTGAGCTATCAACGCGATATTGAGTTTATCTATCTGTTTGGCAAATTTACCGGTTTCAGCGCTGACACTTTTTGCGGTCGCGGCAGGAACCTGCTTATTTAGACTGACAGTGGCCTGCTCTGCTTTAGTTACTGCCTCAGCGAGCAGCATTTGGTTATCGGCAAATTGCGCCTGATTGGTCGCCAATTGATTGATCGAGAAATTAATTTGCTCGAACGTTTGTAGTGCCGAATTCATTTTTACCACACGTTTACTCAGAGCCACCATCATCTCATCTACCTGATTGACACGGGCTGAAAGCTCGACCGATATAAAACCAATAAGGCCGACAGCAATCAGTAACGAAACCACTGCGCCGAGCAAAATACGCGTCGACAACGCTGCTCCTTTGCTACTGGCTTCAACTAATTCATTGACTCTTTTTTGAAGATGATCAAGTCCATTCTCGAGGGCCGATGATGCACGCCTGCTAACATCTGCAGCACTATTGGTCGCATCTGCAGTATCCAGCACTCCAGGCACTAGAACCTCAAGACGGCCAGAAATTTCCTTGGCATTCTTAAGCACCTGAGAAAAGCGCTCGTATTCCTCTGAGTCTAAGGTCTGGCCTTGAGCATCCGCTTCGGACGCTTGCTCGGAGCCCTCTATCGACTCTGCGACAATTGCTGGATCTGACTCTCCATCAGGGCCAGTACCTTGCTCGCCATCTAAATCTCCGCTCTGCGATGCCTCTAGTGGTTCGTTGAGCTCTGTATTCAGTGCCGGATCCTGACTATCTGCTGATTCGGCATTTTCGGCATCTTCAGAATTTTTGATTTCGTCTTCAGGGTTACTCATAAGAATTCCGGACTGGTTGCGGGTCTCTGTTTAGGACAGCTTTTTAAGCGCGTCCAGTTGACTAGAAACATCGGCAGAAACGCGCGTAACTTTAGCGATCCGCTGGCGTAATAAGTCATCAAACAGGGCTCTGTCAGCGCTGATAGCACCATCATCAAGCGCGGTTAGAATGCTCGACTCCTGCTCGGCAAAAATGGGGATAATGGCCGGGCTGGATTGGCTGTCTTCAGCGGCAGAGCTTAGGTCACTCCGAGGGTTGTCATCCTTCTCCAGATCAGAAAGTTCACTGATATCGTTAAAGCTGCCGCTGCCGCCATCAAGCTTAAATAGTTGCTCTTCTTCTGTATCTGGCATGGGTTCTCCTTAATAATGGTTTAGCTAGTCACGCACAACAGTTTTGAGTTGTTGCGCTGCTCTAATCCAATAATCGGCAGGTAAGCCTCGGCCTTGAGTAAATGCTGTGGCCCGATCACGAGTACTAAAGGGTCCTGATAGCACTGCATAGGAAACATTGTTACCCGTGGCAATAGGTACAATAATGGCGTTACGCAAACCAGCGTAACGTTTGATATAGAGTCCTGCCTGCTCACTGGTGCTAAGCACAATATGTTGGACAAAGAAATCTGTGGCTCTCGCGGTTTGTACCGGTCCAGAGGCTTTCGCTTTTTTAATGGCTGCAGTGCGTTTAAGCGCCGCTGCCTTTTTAGCCGTCACTGCCTGTTGTGCAACACGAACCTGTGCCGCTTTCTTTTCCGCAGCCCGCTTTTCTATTGTCGCCTGCTGTTCGGCCAGTTTATCTTTTTGTAGTGCCGCTACGACAGCCTGAGCTTCGGCGATCTGACTCGCGACAACCGGCTTACCACTGAGGTTGCCTGTTCTGTTTACCTGCCGCTCACCAGCGTCCAGCGGCAAGCTTAGAGGCTCGGAAATCTGCGCATTTTTTGAGGTATCCGCCAACTCATTTAGTGCGCCTGAAACGCTCGCTTCATACTGCTCTACTGCATCTGGATTAAGTTTCGAAATCACCACCCAGGTGAGTGCCAAGCTGACTAAAAATATTGCTGCCACAGGCCACAACTTGCGAGTTTTGGGATCAGGATCATCCTGATCATAACTTGGATCTTCCTCATCAAGAAAATCTACGCCCATATCCGCAAATGGATTGCTGTCGCTGTAATCCTCACCAATATAATCATTTTCATCGACAGTCGGCATGGGCAAAGGATTGTATTCATCGGGACTTTCCTCTGCATAACCGCCTTGCACCGCTGCACCCAATCCGGCGTGGAGCAATAAGGTTTCAGTTTCACGCTCAAACCCATGTTCTTTTGCGGCAAGCATTAGCTGAGCGGCCTCATCGAGGGTTGGGGTTTCCACAGCCCAACGATAGAGGCGACGGCCAAAAAGTCCGAGTATCTTTTCGTAGCCGGGCCAACCGGTTTTATCGAGAAATAGAACAAGGCGTACATTGACGCCAGGGAAGTCCGCCAACAGACGCACGAGCAATGACCACTGCTCTTGATCTACAGCCTTGGCATCATTAACCACCAGCAATTTTACCGGTGAGGCTGGGTCGGCGGGCTGGCGCGCACGCTCCATACTCATGCTGGCAAGCATTTCATTGAAGCGCTTCAATAAGCTATCGGTGTTGGTCGGTAAAAACACTTCTACCTGAAAAATATTGAGATCGCGAAGGCGGGCGACCAACATGCGACAGTAATGGTCGAGAACCGTTTCATTGGTGCCTATAACCGCGAGGCCTAACTCATCATCAACAACCGCATCGAGAGCATATTGAAAACGCTGTTTGTCGACCTTGCGATAAAAAATATTGCCACCATCAAACCAGTTTTGAAATTCAAATGTCGGTTCTTTTTTATTATCTACCATTCCGTCTCATCCTTAGGCATCATAGGCTTAGTCAGCCAAAGTACCATCTGTGTTGTAGCGCATCCCAGCGGGAACTTCGGGCCGCGGCTTATCTGCCACCGACGATCCTGGACCTAAACTATTAAGGCTAAATACATAGGCTATAACCTGAGCTACTGCATAGTATAGGGATTCTGGAACACTTTGGTTTATATCAGTCGTAAAATAAAGTGCTCTGGCCAGTGTCGGCGATGAGAATAGTGGCACACCATGCTCGGCGGCTCGCTCACGAATACCCTGAGCCATAAAGTCAGCACCTTTGGCCACCACCACTGGTGCGCCATTACTCGATGGATCATAGCTTAGGGCAACAGCAAAGTGCTCGGGGTTAACGATAATGACATCCGCATCTGCCACCGCTTCCATCATCTGCCCCATAGCCATTTCACGCTGTTTACGCCTTATCTGTGCCTTAACTTCAGGTCGACCCTCGGTGTCTTTAAATTCGTCTTTGACCTCTTGCTTGGTCATCTTCATTTTCTTGTTATATTCGTAGATCTGGTATGGCACATCAATGGCTGCAGCTACAATCAGAGTCAGTGTCACCAACACCGTGCCCGCGGCGATCATGTCACCCGCTTCGGTCATAGCCGGCCTAAGATCCATAAAGCCCAATGAGACAATTGCGTTAAAGCTTTCACTGACCACTAGATACAGTGTCACGCCAACTAGGCTGAACTTGGCCAGTGCTTTACTCAGGTCAACCAGCGCTTTGGTACCAAACATACGCTTAAGACCGGACATAGGGTTGATTTTACTGGCTTTTGGCGCAATTGACTTAAAGGAAAAAATATAGCCGCCGAGTACGCCCGCAGCTCCCAGAGCTATCAGTACGGCGAGGATAAAAATGGGTAAAACGACCATCATGCTTTCTAATGCATGGCCACCAAAAGCGACGGGCAGCAGGTTGTCGGAGTAAACATCGTTGTGATCAAAGGTGAATCCGGAAACGAAAACTTCACTTAGCTGAGTGATTAGATAACCACCAAACAGATACATAAAACAGGCCACACCAATCATCATTGCCGCGACCGACAGCTCCTGCGACCGCGCTACCTGCCCGTCTTCCTGCGCCTTTTCAAGGCGTTTGGCGGTGGGTTCTTCTGTGCGTTCTTCAGTCGTATCCTGTTCAGCCATCAGCTTAGCCCCGCCGCCTGGCTCAATGTGTCAAAGGCTTGACGCCAGAGCCACTGAATACGAAAGCCAATACTGGTCATCGACATGGACAAAAGAATAATACCGGCCAAAATCATTGCCGGAAAACCGACAGCGAAAATATTCAGCGCCGGTGCCGCTCGAGTAATAACGCCTAAGCCAATATTAATAAATAATAGCGATACCATAATTGGCAGGGCCATTAACACAGCACCCAAAAAGATCATGGCGCTCCACTCAATGACCAGTCCGATCAAAGGCTGCATATTGATCACTTCGCCAATCGGAATTAAGTTAAAGCTTTCGAGTAATAGGGTAATCACCAGTACATGGCCACCCAGCCCCAAAAAAATAAGCGTCGAACAAATAATAAGAAATTGAGAAATAACTGGTACATTGCCCATATTGGGGTCAACCATATTGGCCATACCCAGGCCCATTGAAGCTGAGATCGCCTGACCTCCAACAACCAGCGAAGAATTAACCACCTGTAGTATTAAACCCATCAGCACGCCAATAAATACCTGGCTAAAGACCTCGCGCAGGCCTGCCGCAGAAATCGGATCCACGCTTGGCCAGTCGGTCAGTGGATAGATCATCCAGGTTAACAAAATAGCGAGTAACACGCGGATTCTAACGGTGACTGCGCGCAGAGAGAAAAAAGGTGCCGACAATAAAAACGCCGAGATGCGGATCATCGGCCACAGCAACATGTAGAAGCGCTGAACAATGTCGGCAACCAAGAGATCCATTACATAAACAACTCTGGTATACGCTCAAAAATACTGCGGAAAAAATCGACCATAACCGCAATTTGCCAACCACCAAAAACCACCAGGGCGAGTATCATTGCACCCAGTTTAGGAATAAAACTCAGCGTCATCTCCTGAATAGAGGTTGCTGCTTGTAAAATGCCTACCAATAAACCAACAGCTAGGGCAACGCCTAACAGGGGCGCCGCCACCATAACCGCAATCCAAAGTGACTCGCGACCTAAATCAATGACCTGTGCTGCGTCCATCTTCGTCTCCTACGGCATCGCAAAGCTTGACGCTAGCGACCCCATTATTAAAGTCCAGCCATCGACCAGAACAAATAACATTAATTTAAATGGCATCGAAATCATCATGGGTGAAAGCATCATCATACCCATAGACATCAGCACGCTGGCAACTACCAAGTCAATCACCACAAAGGGAATATAAATAAGAAAACCGATGGAAAATGCACTCTTTAATTCGGATGTAATAAATGCCGGCACCAATGTTGTAAAAGGCACATCAGCAGGATTGTCAAAATCATCGTTACGCGCAATCTCTGCGAACATTGCAATATCTGTTTCGCGGGTTTGATTGAGCATGAAATTACGAATTGGCAATTCGGCTTTTTCCAGCGCCGTTTCAAAGCCAATGGTCTCTTCAAAATAAGGAGTGACCGCATCATCGTAAACCGCACTGATTACAGGGGCCATAATGAATAAGGTTAGAAACAATGCCAGTCCAACCAAGACCTGGTTTGGGGGCGTCTGTGCGGTACCCAGTGCCTGACGCAGTAACGACATAACAATAATAATTCTCACAAATGAAGTCATCATTAGCAACAGTGATGGCAGCAGAGTCAGCACTGTCATCAGTGCTAAAAGCTGCAGCGTTAAGCTGTATTTCTCGCCGCCACTACCGTCTTCGACCATATTGACAATCGGCAAGCCGACCTGTGCAAATGTTGGGCTAGTGAGAAGAAGTCCCAGAAAAAATATGGAAATATGAGTAGCTATTGTGTGCTTTTTTAAAAATGAAAAAGCCACGGCTTAATCCTTTTGTTTTTTGATAGTTTTAGTAAGCAGCTGCTTGAAATTTTCTACAGGGTTTGAGCCAGTATGCTCTTGGCTTTCCTCTATACCCTGCTCATTAATCTGCTCCTGTTGCTGCTTATCAAGTGGCCAGCTGCCGAGGCTAGTCATACCCTGCGGCGATATACCAATTAATACCTGATCAGAATTAACGCGCACTAGTAACAGTTTTTGTCGGCCACCGAGATTTTGAATTTCGATTATTTGCATGCGCTTATTTGCTGCATTGCTAATGCCTGGCCCCATTTTCTTAATAAAAAATAAGGTCGCCATTAGAAGGCCTATCACTAATAGGAATGAACCCATCATTGACAACCAATCCATTAATCCAAATTCACTGACCATGACCAATCGCCCTAGAGATTCTTAACGCGATCAGCTGTAGGTACAACGCTAGTAAGACGTACGCCATACCGCTCATTGACCAATACCACTTCGCCCTGCGCAACTAATGTATTGTTAACTAAAAGATCTAGCGGCTCACCGGCTAGTCGATCCAACTCAACAACACTACCTTGGGTAAGGCGCATCAAGTCACGAATTTTCAATGAAGTGCGTCCTACCTCTACCGAAATAGTCACAGGTATATTTTGTAGCACTTCTGAATTAATTTTGTTTTTTATCGCAGCTTCTGGAGAAACCTCTGTTTCGGTTATCTCTTCTTCTACTGCGCTAGTTTCTGTATCTGCCATTTTTTTACTCGCTATATTTAGGGCTACTGTGCAGGAGCCAGGGACTTCACAATCTGTGCGGCCATATGAGAGTTACTGCTGCCGATATCGGCATCAAAAACTGGAATATCATTGACATAAATTCGCGCATGATCTGTCTTTTTAAGATAAATAATATCGTCTTCTTGGAGTGACTCAAATTGTTTTAAGGTAGTTTCGATATCGGCTAAGGTTACTTTGATATCAAGTTCGGCATCTATCGCTGCAGACTTCAATTCTGTACTCCAAACCTTATCGGACGCATCGTTGTCGTCACCGGTCTGAACTCGGCTACGCAATAATTCACGAATTGGCTTAAGTGAGCTGTAGGGATAGACTAAATCTATATTACCCTTTACGTCGCCGCTCAGCTCTGAGGCAAAGCGACTCACCACAACCAGGTCATTTTCGTCAGCTATCTGTGCAAACTGAGGATTGATTTCTGAACCCACATGCTCACACTTTATCGGTAAAATTGGCGCCCAGGCTTCCTGTAAAGAACCAAAAAGAACATTCATCATAATTTTAATGATGCTGGTTTCTGTAGGGGTAAATAATCGTCCTGGAGGTAGAGCGTCAATAGCGCTGCCAAAGCCACCAAAAAAATTATCCAGAGAAGAAAATACAATGGATGGCTCAATTACCACCATTGAATATCCACGTAGTGGACTCATACGAATGGTATTAACTGCTAGTGGTGGTGTTAGATCCTTGAGGTAATCACCAAATCTCATGATTTCCACATTCGCCATATTCACTTTTGGCGTGGTTCTTAATACCTCTAAAAGACCGAGTCTAAACTGACGCACAAAGCGCTCATTGATCATATCTACCGCGCCAACATTCACCCCCAACGAAGAATCTTCGTTGGTCAGATCATGTTTTAAAACTCGTGCTTCAATATTTAGGCCGGTGTCAGCTTCAATAGAACCATCTTGGAGACCGGCGGCTAGTGCATCCAGTTCTTCGGGAGATAATAGATTTGTTGTTTCAACCATGGGTCTACTCAATTAATTAACAGTTGCCTTAACAGGGCCGTCTACTGAACCACAAATTCTGTGAGATAAACGGCTTCAATACCGCCGAAGTCTTCTAGTTCTTCAAGTTTTGCGTTCATGACAATCTTTAACTCTTCAGCAAGATTATTACGAAAATCTGGATGCGTAATACTGCTGTCCGTTTGCTGCGACATAACAATTAACATGGCGTTACGAAGTGGAAAGGTATGCTTTTCAACATTATCAACAACACGCTCATCGTAATGGGTCATAATAGCAATAGAGGCTTGCATTACTTTTCTTGAGTTGGCGATATTAACCACTAACTCTTTTTCTAGCTGATAGTAAGACTGCTGAAATTTAGTCAGCTCAGGACTATCGAGCTGTACTTTGTCAGGTCCTGCAGCTGCCGCTGCATCTGCTGCTGCCTCTTCGGCTGCGGCAGCTTCTAATGCCGCTATCGCTGCCTCTGCATCTTTCTTGTCTGCGGAATCAAAGAAGCCGGTAGCAAACAGGGTTCCACCCACACTGATAGTCACCAGCAACAAGACACCAACAACAATTAAAATAATCTTTAATATTGGACTCTTTGCCTGCTCTTCGCCTTCTAAAAGCTCTTCACTCATTGCTTAATCCTCTGTTTCTTTTCTCTTTTTAAGTCTGATTGTGTGGTTAAACCATCACATCTAAACCATTGTCATCTAGTCTTTCAGTATGTTCTCCGGTCCCAGCCTCTTCGCCCTCTGGCAGATCCGCGCTCTCACTAGCGCTATTTTGCGCTGTCGGATTTCCGTCAGATTGAGTCTGATTTCCAAGCCCTAATCCTATATAAGCAGATTCCATGCCATGTTCTTCAAGTGCGTCCCTTAATCGGGGCATACTGTCCTGTAAAAGCTCTCGAGTGGCGGCATTAGCGGCATTAAAGTTTGCCTCCAGCTCGCCATTTCTCATTTCTAATTGTATCTCAATACGACCTAGTGATTTAGGATGCAAATCCATTTCAACCCTCCAGGCACCGCGACTAATCTGCGCACTCAGACGCTGACCCAGGGCCTCGGCCAGACGACGAGACATATCAGCCTGCTCTTCTTGCTTGCGCAAAGATTGCTGTTCAAGCTGCTCTGGTAGTGTATCTGTAGTTGCTTGCTCGGATCTAGTATCAAAAGTAGGTGCTGCAGAGATAAATCCTGACTCATTGATAATTACTGGGGTTGGCCCTGAGGCTACTACAGTAGGAACCGGCGCCGTAGCGACTGTGGGTAGTGCCGCTATTTTATTCTCAGCAGACTTGGTTTTGACTGTTTCAACAGCTGCTTTTGGAACCAGGTTTATCGCTTCTAACTTAATCGCTGGCTGCTGCTGTTGCGTGTTATTTAAGGGGCTGAAGTTTTCGGTAAGGGTTTTGGAGGCTGGTGCTTTAAATGTCAGTTTTTCGTCTATCTGGTTTACTGGCAGATCCTGCTGTTGCGTATTAATCGGCTTCGACTTAATGGCGGCAGCCAGTTGCTCTAGGTTAAAGGTTTCTGGCAGAGCTGAGCCCGGCTTTTGATCGCTGCTTGGCTGCTGGCTCGGAGTGGAGAATCGGGTCGGCTTCTGAAGGTAGGCTTCAATGGTCTGACGTCCTGGTAACGGAGCCGCCGGAGCACCACTGATTAACTGGGCTATGGCACTGTCTGATAACCAGGCTGCGATCGGCTCAGGGTCTGCATCCGTTACCTTAGGCCTTTTTATAGGTGTATGATCTGCATCCGTTACCTTAGGCGTTTCTATAGGTGTAGGATCTGCATCCGTTACCTTAGGCATTTCTATAGGTGTCGAATCTGCATCCGTTACCTTAGACGTTACTATAGGTTTAGGTTCGGTGATGGTTACCTTGGGCGCTATCATGAAAGCAGAGCCTGCGTCTGCCACTTTTGGGGCTACGATAAGGTCAGGTTCTGCTTCCTCCCCACCATCAGCAACCACTGTACTCTGGATAGGCAGTTGGCGGTTACGCTCCGTTAGCAGAGCCAATGCACGTGGATCTATACCCTGAGACTTGGCAAAAGCATCAACGCCTGCATCAGATGGGGCTTTGCCACCAACAATCACCTGAAGTCCACTCTGTAATGAGCGACTTTCGAGTAGATGCTTACTGAGATCCATATCGACCGAGCTGTCTGGTTCAGACGCCGGGTCGCTTTCGCTTGTTTCTGGCGGCACGTGCGGCAAAGCATTGCCGCTTTTTTCTGCCGCATTATTGGCAAGACTGCTTTTCAAAATCGCTGCAAAGTCTGTCTTGGCATTTGTCATTATGCCGTCGGCAGCTGGCGCTGGCGCACCTGGATCCGATGCAGAGTCTGCGTTTACAGTGGCTGCCGGAGATTTGGCTTTGGTCAGTATTATGCTGTTTAGGTCGCCCATTGGCTGTTTTTGTCCCGTTAATTAGCTAATAAATTAGTTCTGTTATTAGCTATACAGCAAGAGACATGCCAAACTGGGGTTATCGCCCTATCTTTGGTTATCTAGCGGTGGAGGATTTGGGATTTATCGCTGCAGCCGAGCACGCAAATTAAACTGAATCATACTTTCTGTCTCGGCGTCGCGACTCTCGCGCTGATCACGCTCCTTCTGGCGCTGCTCTTTGGCACGCTCGACCAGCCGCTCAATTTTTAGTCGCTCCTGATCAGCCAGCATCACATCTTGGCGTGCATTTTTGCAGGCGGTATCTAAAGTCTCAAATTCCGCGCTTGAACGACTCTTAATACTCTGTAGCTGAATGATAAAATTTCGGTAATTGCCCGCCTCATTCGTACTGTGAGCGCGACGCTGAATACTGTTCAGTCGCTCGGCGTACTCTATCAGCAGCTGATCAAGCTTTTGCTCGCGCTCAATAGCCTGGTCTTTACGTAGCTGTGCTTCTGCCAGTTGCTGTTGGGCCTGACGAACTTCGCGTTGAGCCTTGGAGGCTAACACCTCCCAAACCGGGGTTCCGTTCATGGGTTAGATCCTCTAGGTTACTGTGCTTGATCCAGCTGACCGGTAAGTTGCACCATCATTTTTTGACTGTGTTCCATATTGACCGAGGCATCACTACCCTGCTGCAACAGTGCTTCCATCGCTGGGCGCAGTCGAATGGCCTCATCGAGATCAAGATTAGTACCCGCCTCGTAGGCGCCTACCTGAATCAGATCCTCATTTTGCTGATAGAGCGTCCACATACGACGAAATCGATTTGCTGACTTTAGTAGCTTAGCGGGCACAAGATTATTCATAACTCGGGAAATAGAGCCCGCTAAATCTATCGCCGGATAATGAGCCGCATCGGCCAGTTGTCGCGATAACATGACTTGCCCGTCCAATGAGGCACGTGCGATATCAACGATGGGATCAGAGCGATCATCACCCTCAGCCAATACGGTATACATTGCTGTTATAGAGCCAAAGCCCTTGCGCCCGACCCCTGCTCGCTCTATAAGTCGCGGTAATAATGCAAATACTGAGGGCGGATAGCCTTTGGCTGTCGGCGGCTCGCCAATAGCCAGGCCTATTTCGCGCTGGGCGTGAGCCACGCGCGTCAGACTGTCACACAGCATCAATACATTTTGCCCACGGTCTCTAAAATACTCAGCAATCAGATGGGTTAGATTGGTGGCCTTTAGCCTAAGCACCGGCGACACATTGGCTGGGGCAGCAATAACCACGGCTTTTGCCATGCCCTTATCACCCAGTATCTGATGGATAAATTCCTGTACTTCACGACCGCGCTCGCCAATAAGGCCAATAACAACAACGTCCGCCTCTGTATTGCGGGTCAACATACCCAGCAACACACTTTTACCTACACCAGACCCGGCAATCAGGCCCACCCGCTGGCCCTGACCTATGGTCAGGCAGGTGTTAATCGCTTTAATGCCGGTATCCAGTATTTTATTAATTGGCCCGCGTTCCATGGGGTTGATGCTGAGGCCTTCAAGACCTAGCTGGTCGGTGTAATCAATAGGCCCTTTGCCGTCTATGGGCTGACCTAGGCCATCGATAACACGACCGAGTAAGTCGCGGCCTAACGACGCTTTCGAATGGTTGGAGCGCACCCATACGCGTGCGCCTGGGCCTATGCCGCCGGGCTCGGTGTAGGGCATTAAATAGAGTAAATCGTCGTGGAATCCCACTACTTCGGCATCGATATAGGTACCTAGGTCAATATTTTCTACCTGACAGTGCGCGCCCAGAGGCGCAATAATGCCTTTGGCTTCTAGGGTTAACCCAACCACTCGCACAAGTTTGCCGCTGGTGGACACCTCTGGTGCCCGCAGCTGCGGAATAAAGTCATCAACCTGAGTGGCAAAATCAAGCATCTGGGTCTTCCGAGTCATTATCTAACGGCTGTTCATCAATAAATTTTTCATCTATCGGCTGGTTATCTTGGGCCTGCTCGTCCAGAGCCTGTTCATCAATAGACGCTATGTCATTGAGAGGCTCTTGGTCCTCGCTAACAATGTTATCCAGCGACTCTGGGGCCTGGTCGATTTCAATGACCTTTTCCATTACCGGATTGGCAAAGTTACTATCAAACGTTGAGCTATTAGTTGTCTCGCGCATACCGGGCGCGTAGCCCAGCAGTTTTTCGGACAGATGCTCTAGGCGGTGCTCTATAAGATCTTCAATGGCGCTGTCATCAATGCTAACTTTGACGCTACCCTGAGATAAATCATGGTCACTGCGCAAATCGAGGCCGTCCAGCTCGCCGTTTAAGTGGGTACTAAATTTTTCCATATCGAGCGGGTGCAAGTGAATAACAATAGGTCCTTCGCCCTGTTGCTCGACATCTTTTAAGGCCTCTTTGGTCAATCGCTCTATGGCTGCAGATGAGACTGTTAACTCTCCGCGTACCAGCTGCTCGGCTAGGTGCAGGGCGAGCTTTTTTAGCGGTGCATAAAACTCGGTCATATCATCTTGGGCGGTGCGAACTGACTGGGTCAGTTCAACAAAAGCCTCGCGAGCCTGGGCCCATTTTGCTTCGCTATCCGCTGTGCCCTGTTCGATGCCGCGCTGATAGCCCTCTTCATAGGCATCGCGTTTGGCCTGTTCTGCTGCAGCTTCAGCCACCATGGCCTGCTCTTCGGCAGCTGCCTGTTCAAGCTCAGCCGCGTCTGGCAATTCTTCTATTTCAGCTTCTTGCTGATCGGGCAACGTTTCGACATCTAGAGATTCTGTCTCAACAGCCCCTTCTGGGACAGTATCGAGAACCAGAGGCTGCCAGTGAGAAAAGCTTTGGCTCTCTGGCTCCTTTTCCGAGGGCTGCCAAGAAGCTGCTGCAAAGGCTTTGGCTTTTTTGCCAGCCTTGAGCAGATCATTGAGACGCCAGCTCACCGATTGCGTTTGATCAGACAAAATCATCCCCTCGTCCTGCTAACACTAGATCACCTGAGTCAGATAACTTACGGGCAAGGCGCATAATCGCTTTTTGTGCATCTTCCACATCGGTAATACGGATTGGGCCTTTGGCTTCCATATCATCGAGGAACATAATCTTGGCGCGCTGAGACATATTGTCGAGGAACTTATCTTTAACAATTTCATCGGCTCCTTTAAGAGCGGTCATCAACATATCTTGCTCAATATTACGCATCAGTACTTGCACACTGCGATTGTCTACGCCGGAAAGATTATCAAAGGTAAACATGCTGTCCTGAATTTTCATGGCCAGCCCCTCATCAAGGGTGGTTACACCACTCATAATGGCGGTTTCCAGATCAACCTTGGTAAAGTTCATAATTTTCGCCGCTGTGGTAACACCACCAAAGCTAGACGATTTGGCCGATGAGCTGCTGGAGAACTGCTGCGTCATAATGCCTTCAAGTTCTTCCATAGCCGAGGGCTGGACTGTTTCCAGACTTGCCACTCTCTGCATAATCTCGGCGCGATTCTCCTTAGGTAAGAAGTTAAGCACGTCAGCTGCGACATCGTATTCGAGTACCGAAAGAATAATCGCAACCACCTGAGGATGCTCTTCACGGATCATTTCACCGATAGAACGTGCATCCATCCAGCGGAGTATTTCCAGCCCTTTGCTGGACGAACCGGGCATAATTCGGCCCAGTACGGTGGCCGCTTTATCTTCACCCAACGCGCGCTTAAGCACGTTCTCTACATAATCTGTGGTACCCAGACCCAAATTAGTCTGATTTTTAATGGTGGCAACAAAGTCATCCAGCACTATATTGACTGCTTCCTGGGATAGATCTGCCACACCCACCATCGCACCACCGAGAGACTGCACTTCACGGGGGTTTAGAAAGCGGATAATATCTGCTGCCTGCTGTTCGCCCAGTAGCAACATAATGACTGCTGCACGCTCAGTAGTGGTCATTGCATCAAGTTCTGCCTGCAGGGCTTCAGAGATCGGCACATCTTCTTTTAACTCTACCTGATCCTGTATCTTTGCTTCTGCCATTTTCTTTTCTCCTCGCCTGACTTAAATAGGTCGAATCATTTTCTTGAGTACGTTGGCAACTCGGCCGGAGTCTTCTGCTACTAACAGTCGTACCAGAGCAACCTTGTCATCGTATGTGTTAGCCGTATCCAGCATATCTGCAGATATGGTTGATTTCTTCGGTTTGAGTTTGGCTTTAATATCCTCTAAGGATTCGCCGTCGCCCAGTTCAATCATGTTGAGTTCTGCCTGAGTCAGCTCTCCGTCTTTGGCAGCGCCTGAACCATCTTCTTCAAGAACCTCTACCGCTGGCAGATAAGACTTAATGATAGGCCTAACAACAATAAACAGTAAGGCAATGAAAGTAAGCGCAGCTGCAAGACTTTGTAGGGCACTCATCAGCTGGGCATTTTCATACCAGGCGTATTGAGTATCTATAGGCGCTGGTTTTTCGAATTTAGCGGGGAGAATAGTAACCGAGTCACCACGTTCCGCATCAAAGCCGATAACCCCTTTAACTAGGTTGGTCAGACGCTCTAACTCCAGCTCTGAAAAGCCTTGAGCAACCGCTGTACCGCCGAGCTCTTGACCATCTTCAGTGCCAGGCTCGGTGACGATCGGCTCATTAATGACGACAGCAACTGAGATGCGCTCAAGCGTACCACCCTGCCGTTTTACATGACGTACGGCGCGATCCATCTCATAGTTGCGTGTCGTTTTACTACTCAGTGTACTTAAACCTGTGTTTTCTGGCTCAGCTCCTATTAGCTGTCCATCAACAACGGCGACTGGATCTAATGGCGCGGTGTTTGAGGTGGCCCCGGGAACGCCTCGAGCATCTCTGGCGGAGCCCTTTTCTACGGTCAATATTTCAGAGCGTGCTCTGGGTCCATTGTCGTTGCCATCGTACTCTTCATAGGTCGATTCAATTTCGGTGAAGTCCATCTGTACATCAACTTCTGCACGTACATTACCAGAACCTACAACTGGGGTTAATAGGGCGTCAATACGGCTGCGATAGCTTTCTTCAAGACGCTGCTGATGCTCCATTTGCACGGAGTTAAGCTGCATAGACGCAAAGTTATTAGCGTCGGTTAAGAGCTTGCCACGCTGATCGACCACGACCACATCTTCTGCGGCTAGATAGGGAATGCTGGAGGATACCATATGGGTAATAGCTTCTACCTGTGACGGTGAAACCATCCGTCCAGGATAGGGAGCAACAACAACTGAGGCCTTGGCTGGGGTGCGATCACGCACAAAAACACTTTGCTTAGGCGAGGCGAGATGCACGCGCGCAGACTGAATAGTAGAGATCTGGCTAATGCTGCGCCCCAGCTCTTGCTCCATGGCCGAAACATAGCGCACCTGTTCCATAAACTGACTAGTGGTCATTGAGGCGTCGTCACTCAATGAGTCAATTCCGCCAGTGGCGCCGCCCTGAGGCAGGCCTCTTGAGGCTAAGAAAATTCTAGCTTCATGATAGCGCGCATCAGGGACCTTTAGCTCACCGGTTTGCGTATCAATTTTGGCACCGTACTCGGCGCTGGATAGCGCCTCAAAGGCAGCCTGCCGGTCAGCCTCAGACAGCCCTGGATAGACCACTCGGTAGGCCGGTTCCTGAACCCATGAATAGGCAATTATAAATACTGCGATGGTCAGCAGCGCAATAATGGCCGGCATTGATTTACGTACGGCAGGCTGTTCAAGCACATCACGTATGCTGGGTAGTGACGCCGAAGGCGCTGGTGCCGCAGCCGTCGGAGACGCTGGCATTGTTTGACTCTGTGCCGACGATGCCACTGGAGTGGGCATGGGAGCATTGCTCTCAGTATTTTCTGGAGCGTTCAGATCATTTGGGTTTGCGACTGTAGTTGCCATAATTATCTTCTCTTTTCAGTGCTTACACTGGCATGTTCATAATTTCTTCGTAGGCCTTAAGTACTTTGTTTCTTATCTGAAGCGTTGCTTCAAAGGCTAACGATGACTTTTGCATACTCATAACCACATCGGTGAGGGGAATATCTTCGCCACGCTCATAGGCTGTACGCATTGTTTTTGCGGTTTGCTGCGAGGCATTCACCTCCTGCAGCGCACCTTTAATACTGTCGGCAAAACCTGCCGTGCCAGTGGGCTTTACTTCACCTGTGGCATCGGGTGATAGGTTGATACCGTCTGAGGCCTGCGCCTGATACTGGCGAATTTGGCTCAGCATAGATTCGATATTGCCGGCATTAGTTGGGTTTATCATGTTCTAGTCTCCTGCTGCGCTATCGGGCGTATGCACGAGTAACAGAAACACCCTGCTCGCGCAGTTTCTGTAACTTGTGTCGCAATGTTCTAGGGCTGATCCCCAATCTCTGAGCAGCCTGATCACGACTGCGTGATGCCTGTAGGGCCGCCATAATGCTCTGGCATTCGCTGTTTTTAACCGCCTGATTGAGTGGCTGATCCGGCGCCGCCATGCTGTCGCTGTAATAGGGCTGAGTAACACTGGACTCCGGTAGACTGGCGAAATATCCATTGGTCTGAACCACAGTGCGCTGCTGCTCAAACTCGTCGGCAATCGGCATGTCATCAAAGATCAGATGCTGACTATCAATGGGGCCCTGATTAGCCAGAACCATGGCTCTAATAATCACATTCTGTAATTCTCGGACGTTGCCCGGCCATCTGTAGGTAACCAATAGTTGTTGCGCTTCGGTAGTGAGCCTAACGGGCTGGCCTTCTAATGCCTGTTGATTTATAAACTGCTCAACCAACGGCAAAATATCCAACGGCCGCTCGCGCAGTGGTGGGATCGTTAATTTAAAGGCACTAAGGCGGAAATAGAGGTCTTCGCGGAAGCTGCGCTGGGCGATGGCATTTTTTAAATTGCGGTTGGTGGCGGCTATCACCCTGATATCTAAGTCTATGGCTTTTTGGCCACCCAGTCGCACGACTGAGCGCTCCTGTAAGATGCGCAGTAGCTTGGCTTGCAGATGAAATGACATCTCACCAATTTCATCTAAAAAGATGGTGCCGCCCTGGGCCTGCTCAAACAGTCCGGGCTGAACTTTACTGGCGCCGGTAAACGAGCCTTTTTCATGACCAAAGAGCATATCTTCAATCAGATTCTCGGGCATGGCGGCGCAGTTAAACGCAATAAAAGGGCCCTCATAACGGGGGGATGCGTCATGTAATATGCGGGCCAAAACCTCTTTGCCTGCACCGGTGGGACCGGTGAGCAATACGGTTACATCAACCTGGGCCACACGCTCGGTCAATGCGAGCAGATTGCGGCTAACGGGGTCGACAAAAACAAATGCCGGTTGTTTCTTGCTCGGGGCAACATTGGCTTGGACAAAGGTCTCGGTCCATTCAAGGGCCGATTTTTGATCACTGGACACCACGGTTAAGGCACCCTGTCCCATGGCCTCAATGCCGAGCTCAAACATCTCGCGAGGCACTCGCGCGATGATAGGGGCAATAGTACTTATAGCAGTTTGCCTCGTCTGCAATTGCTTAAGCAGATCAATATTGCGACTCAGATGTATCACCACCACATCGGCGTTAATAATATCTTCATCAGCAAGTGTCGCTGAGGATGCCTGGTTAATCGCCAAGCCCTGAGCAGTAAATGCCGATAGCTCCGCTGAGCCTAATTGCTCTAGCGGGTCTAGCCACAGGACTGCCATCATATTTGTTTTTGCCACATTGCTACCTTTTAACTTAATTGCCGCTTTGTGCGGTTATACCCAGAGGTAGCAATTTGTGTGCCAAAAATATTTATTGTTATAAAACAATGATTTAGCTTGATAGCGGCAAGAAAGTGTCAATAATCTGCCAGTGGCAAGAGGTCGGCTATTTGACAGGGAAGTGGCAGAACTAGATTGGGGAGTTGGCAAGGGTTAGCGGCAAAGCTTCGCCGTATTCGGTGGCTCAGCTGTTTTCAGCGAGGCCGTATTTATTGATTTTTTCAATCAATGTGGTGCGCTGTAAATTCAGCAATCGTGCCGTTTTAGAGACATTGCCTTCGGCTCTACCCAGTGCCTGTTTGATTAGACTGCGTTCTATTTCAAGCAGATGCTGTTTAAGTTGCATGCCCTGCTCCGGAAATGAATCACCCCCCTGAGCGAGCATAATCACGCGCTCTACTTCATCGACCGGCTCATCTACAGCCTCTGGCGGCTCGATGCTGGTATCTATCTGTGACAACGCGCCAGCCTCAGCACCATTATCTGAATCGGCAAAACCATTCATAAGGGTGCTGAGCGCATCGGCGCTGCTGTTGTCGGCAATGGTGCGAATGCCCGATGGGATCATGCTCGACGGCACCTTGCGTAAATCAACCTGCTGGCCCGAATACAGCGAGGTGTACCTATCCACGAGATTGGACAACTCGCGCACATTGCCCGGCCAGTCATATTGGATCAACAGCTGCATGGATCCACTCATCATGGTGATCGGCGGCTGATCCACTTTGGCGTAATGATTGGCAAAATGCTCGAATAGCACTGGAATATCTTCTCTGCGTTCTTGCAGCGCTTTTATTTCCATGGGCATAACATTGAGACGATAGAAAAGGTCTTCGCGGAAATCGTTCTGCTGAATAAGCTTTTCAATATTTTTATGGGTTGCAGCAACCACTCGCACATCTATATTGGTTGACTGGGTGGAGCCCACCGGGTCGATGGTCCGCTCTTGCAGGACCCGCAGTAACTTGACCTGCAGATCCATTGACATATCACCGATTTCATCAAGAAATAGGGTACCACCATTGGCTAGCTCAAAGCGCCCTTTGCGATCGGAGATAGCGCCAGTAAATGAGCCTTTGCGATGGCCAAATAATTCGCTTTCTAGCAGCTCTCTTGGAATAGCGCCGCAGTTAACGGGAATAAATGGGCCGCGCCTGCGCTCTGAGCAGCTGTGTAGCGCCTTGGCTACCAGTTCCTTGCCGGTGCCGCTGTCGCCTAGAATCAGAACCGTTGAATCAGTCGGACCCACGACCTCTATCAACGCACGTAGTTCGTTGATCTCTCGGCTTGATCCGACAATTGATGTTAGCTTGGACAAAAATTTGTTTTCTCGGCAAATCCTTGGGTATATTTAGCCGTTTCATCCAATGATTCAGCGAGATTTTATTTTTCTGCTTCGGAGTATAGATGTAAAGATACCGGAGTTATACAGTTTCCAATATGAAAGCCGTGGACACAGCCTTAAAATTACTGACAGACTGGCCGTCGTTAGGTACATTAGTACCATTAAAAATACAAACACGAATTAAGGGGAATTTCGATGCATAGAGTGCGCGAGGCTTTAATCGAAGTTTTTATTATTTTCTGTGTGGGCGGTCTGATTGGCGCAGCACTGGCACTGGTGTCCAACCTGTTTGTTTTAGGCGTCCAGTACTTTAGCCAGCAGCGGCAAGCCAGCGAGTTACTCTCTTTCACTCTTGGCGATCAAAGCCTATCTTTTTCTAGCGTGCTATTTCTATGGGCCGCTGCCGCTGTGGTGGTGTTTATCAGGACCGGATTGGGAATCACACGCTGGGCAGGGCCTGCCGACTCTATGTATGCAGCGCATCAGGTTCATCAGCCACTGGATATCAAAACGGGTTTCGCCAGTACCCTAGCTGCCTTTACATCCGCCAGCGGCGGCGCGTCAGTTGGTCAATATGGTCCGATTGTACACTTTGGTGCCACCATGGGGATCTGGGTTAAACGCTTTGTCTCCAGTCGTTTAAGCCATGAAATCTATCTTGGTTGCGGTGTTGCGGCGGCAATTTCAGCGGGCTTTAACGCGCCGATCGCGGGCGTAATCTTCGCCCATGAGGCCATTCTGCGGCACTTTTCCATTCGTGCGATTGCGCCAATTACCGTAGCATCGGTGTCTGCCAGTACTTTGAGTAACTATTGGTTTCCCCATTCGGCCACCTTTGAAATTGCCTCTGTGGTACCCAGCCTTGCGGAAGTAGTGCCCTTTTTGGTGGTGTTATCGCCCTTTTTTGCGCTGGTGGCGATTATCTTTATGCTCAGCCTGCGCTATGCGGCAAAATTTGCCGCATCCTTAAATATGTCACCACTGTTACTGCCTTTTGTCGGCGCCACTATCTGTGGCTTAGTTGGCGTATGGGTTCCGCAAATTCTGGGGCTGGGGATAGCTAGTATTAATGACATGATTGCCGGTGAGTTTGTCTTGTCACTTTTAATTGTCGTCCTAATAGCAAAAATATTGATGACCGCGATATGCCTCGGTTCGGGTCTATTTGGCGGGGTGTTCTCCCCTTCATTATTTGTCGGCGTCGCTGCCGGTGCTCTGGCCGGACAAATTCTAACCAATTTCGGCTTTGCCGATATTGCCAGTGTTATCAGCGTGGCGGCGATGGCAGCAATTAGCTCTGCGGTTATTGGCGCGCCGCTATCTGCGGTACTTATTGTATTAGAGCTGACTCAATCCTATCAGTATGCAGTCGCAGCCATGATGGCCGTTATGGTGTGCTCGCTGATCACTAACCGTCTGTTTGGCAATTCCTTTTTTGACCGCCAATTGCTTGATCGCGGCATTGATCTAAGCAAGGGCCGCGAAGCTATTGCACTAGGTCACCAGGTGATTGGACCATTTGCCAGCGATGACTATATCGGCGCCACGGCCCAAACCAGTGGCACTGACCTGCAGCAAGAGATGAAAACTCGCGGCCATACCGAGGCCTACGTAATGACGGAGTCCGGACAGTTACTCGGCAAAGTTACTATATATATGGCGATTGAAGCGGGTAGTAACGCGGTAAGTGAATTTATGGATAGCCGGCCTATGACGCTGTATACCAATGAGTCACTTGACGCCGCTATGATTAAGGTCAGCCAGTTTGTCGGCGAGAGTCTGCCAGTCGTAAATAAAGAAACGGGTGCGCTGCATGGTAGTATTGCTGAAGGGGCGCTGTTCCAGGCCGTTATTGATGTGCAGTATCAGGCACGCAACCTAGAGCGCGCCTGATAATAAGAATTAATCTGTGAGTTTTTTATGAAGCATTTTCTACAAATCATTATTGTCTGCAGTTGCTTGGCATCAACTCTAGCACTGGGTGAAGCGTTTCAGGCTGGCCTGAGCGCGCTGGAGCGTGGGCATTATTCCACCGCGATGCGCGCCTGGTTAAAATTGGCCCGCGGCGGCGCTGCAGAGGCGCAGAACAATGTTGGACATATGTATGAAGAAGGCTATGGCGTGTCACAGAACTATTCGCAGGCTATGACTTGGTACAAACAGGCCGCGGAACAGGGCCTTCCTGAAGCTCAGCATAATGTTGGTATGCTCTACTACCATGGCTACGGCACAGCTCAGAATCACCGTGTTGCTATTCAGTGGTTTAAGCGCGCGGCACAGCAAGAGTTAGCCGATTCGCAATATATGCTGGGCCTGGCCTACCATCAGGGTAAAGGTGTTGGACTGGATTATGAGTTTGCTAAGTATTGGTTTTTAAAGTCGGCCAAACAGACCTATGCTAACGCGCAGTTTATGCTGGCATTTATGTTGCAGGCTGGAGATGGCGGTGAGTCAGAGCCCTTTAAAGCCCTAGTCTGGAGTGAACTGGCTAGGCGTAATGGTAAAACGGATGCCGATGATATTTCTAATTTGTCGAAGCTCTTAGTTGAAGATGAGGATATCGCTAGAGCGCTGGTTGATGCCGATAAATGCCTAGAAACCAACTATGAAAAGTGCCCACAGTAAAAAAGCACTGCTTTAGGGTAATTAATTCCATTATTTACTAAAGAATCTCTATGTTTCTCCGATATTAATAGTAATCAAGTATGGAGTTACACCAAATGGCCGTTAATAAAAAAGCACTAAACGCCTATCGCAACGTTGGCGCGTCCTCTGCCGTTCTTTATGCAGACCGAGTCCAGCTGATACAGATGTTATTCGATGGGCTTCTAGCCGCTCTTGCTGACGCCGAAGGCCATATACAGCGCAATGATATTTCTGCCAAAGCTGAAGCTATTAGTCGCGCCAGCAGAATTATTATTGGCCTGCAGGGTTCACTAGACTTTGATAAGGGCGGTGAAATAGCGCGTAATCTTAATGAGCTTTACGACTACTGCACCAGACGACTGTTAAAGGCCAGCTTGCGCAATGATGTCACCATTCTTCATGAGGTGCGCAGTCTGCTAAATGAGATCAACTCTGCTTGGGAGCTTCTTCCCAATATGCTGAAAAGCGAACCCGTTGCAATGGCCTCTTAGGCCATTAGCCTGCCTTGGGATAAATTGCGCTAATACACAAGTGGTAATACTATAACCCCCCAATCGTATTGACTGGGGAGTGAAAGCCTATGCACGTCTACCAACGACGCGTGATGGAAATTCTTAACAAAGGCGACAATCAAGACGCCACAAGTCGCGCCTGTGACATTTTTTTGTCCGCTCTTATTTTGCTGAACCTGGTGGCCGTCTGCCTGGAATCTGTGGAGTCAATAAACCGTGAATACCACAGTGTACTAGTGGCCTTTGAATGGTTTTCTGTCAGTATTTTTCTAACCGAGTATATGCTGCGTATCTGGTCGATTGCCGCTGATGATAGTAACCCAGCAAAGACTCACCTAGGACGTCGTGCGCGCTATATCTTTAGCTTTACTGGCATGATTGATCTAGCGGCCATTCTACCCAGTATTCTGCCGCTGATTATGGGCGGGGTGGATCTGCGCTGGTTGCGCGTGCTGCGCCTGGTGCGACTCCTTAAAATATCCCATTACTCCTCGGCACTGGAAGATTTATTCTCTGCAGTTTATGAGGAGCGGCGTTCGTTTGCCGCCGCGCTTTATCTGATGGCTATCGCATTGTTTTTATCCAGCTCAATGATGTATCTGGCCGAGTTTGAGGTGCAGCCTGAGCATTTCCGTTCAATACCTCAAACTATGTGGTGGTCGTTAATTACCCTTACCACTGTGGGTTACGGGGATGTCTATCCAATTACCCCTATGGGCCAAATTATTGGTGCCTTTACCGCTCTGATGGGCGTCTGCACCGTTGCGCTACTGACCGGTATTGTCGCCTCAGCTTTCTCTAACCAAATGGCTCGCCGAGAGGCAATTTTTGAAGCTGAGATTAATGCGGCTATCAGTGACGGCGTTGTTACCAAGGATGAAAAGCTACATATTGAGGAGTTGCGTGAACGGTTTAATATCCCAGAGGAGCACGCCACAGCAATTTTTGCTTTATTAGCTGAGGGCAAAGAGAAAAAATAAGGCCTAAGCTGCCACCGCTATTCGCTTAGGAGCCACCGTTGATAATAACTTCGATACGGCGATTTTTAGAACGTCCCGCTGGGCTGTCATTTGAGGCCAGAGGCTTGGTGTCAGCAAAGCCGGTTACAGTCACGCGCCCATCCGCTACCGGCGAGTTGTTGAGTAGGTAATCTGCCACTGCTGCGGATCGCGCGGCCGACAGATCCCAGTTAGAGCGGAACCGCTCACTAAAGGCCATGGGCACATTATCGGTATGGCCTTCAATAGTAATCAGCCCTGTACTGTTACTAATCGCACTGCCAACTTTATTTAACAGCGGCTTAAAACCCGGCTGCAAATCAGCGAAACCACTACGGAATGATCCTCGCTCGGCGAGCCGCACAACAATATTGTCGCCATCGCGTTCGACCTCGGCCAGCCCTTCACTAATCTCTTTGGACAGGTCCATACGGAGCTGCCGATACTGGTCGGCTATGGCCTGTTCTTTATCTTGGCTGCTCTCGCCTGACAGGTTGTCGTCAACATTATCTGGCGAGGCCTGTTCTACCTGTATTTGCGAGACCACCTGAGCCTGAGCCGCGGCAACTTTGGCATAGACCTCTAGATCGTTCTGCGCCACTCGAGCACCGGCGTCGGCCTTGCTGGCTTCGCCACTGGTACCTGATTTAGCCTCTGACTCAACTTTGACGACCAGTTTATTGTCTTCAATACGCACACTGACTTTACCTTCGGCAATTTCTACGGCGAGAGATTTCTGCAGTACCTGAATATCTGAGTTCGTATCTGAATCCTGCGTCTTGGTATCGGTTTTTAATTCTGGATCTACCGGCGGTTCTTCATCCGTGGTCTGCTCTTGAATCACGTCCATCAATGTAGGGTCAACTTTGGCGGCCTTATACTGCTTGGCAATAATACTCTTTGCCTTGGGCGGCTCTACAACTGGGACTAGACGCTGAACACCAAAAGCATTTTTCATCGAGCCGCTGACTTCTTTATATTTAGGCACGTTCATCTCGGCAAACGACAGCAGAAGTACAAAAAAAGCCATTAGCAATGTCGCCATATCGGCAAAGGTTGCCATCCATGCCGGCGCACCGCCACCTTTGCAGGGCGGGCAGTCGGGGGCTGGGGCGGGTTCCTCCTCCTCAGGCGGTTCCTGCTCCACTTCCTCTTCGTCTTCTTCTGGCGCGACGACGGGCAGTGGAGCCTCCTCTATCTCAGAGGGCTCGTCGCCAGGAACGATTTTTTCGTCTTCGTTTTCGGCCATTAGACTAGATCCAACCTGCGATTAGGAGCCATCGACAATCACCTCGATACGGCGGTTGCGTGCGCGGCCCGTAGATGTGGTGTTAGAGGCTATTGGTTTGGTGTCGGCAAAGCCGGCAACCAACATATTTTCTTGAGCGAAACCGGAATTGTTAATAAAGAAGTCCGCGACCGTGGCTGATCGTGCAGCAGACAGGTCCCAGTTAGAATTAAAGCGCTCGCTAAAGGCAACGGGCACATTATCAGTATGGCCCTCGATCCTGACCTTGCCCTCTGATGCCGCCAGAGAGCTGCCGACTTGACGTAGTAATTTTATAAATCCGGGCTGTAAGTTGGCGCTGCCCGAAACAAAGGAGCCCTGACTGGCCAAGCGTACAATGATTCTGTCGCCCTCGCGCTCTACTTCCGCCAGGCCCATTTGAATTTCTGCCGCGAGATCCGAGCGAATCTTCTGCAACCGATCCTCAATGTTTTGATTGCTGCTCTCGCCACCACCAGATGGGTTCTGATCCCTGTCTTGTGTATCGGTTGCACTCGTCTCTGATCCCGAGGCTAGCTGCTGCTTGCGGACTTCGATTTCAGTGGATGTCTCAGCCTGCGCGTCAATAACTTTAGCGGCGATATCAAGCGTCTCTTGGCTAATTGGGCCACCACTGCCATTTCCATCACTGGTACTACCTTCGCCTCCACTGGACTGCTGAGATTGCAGCTCGACAATAACCCGCTCGCCTTCAAGTCGAACAACGACTTGGCCCTGCTCAATCTCTTCGGCCAGAGTTTCCTCTAGCTTTCGAAAACTCTGCTCAGTCTTAAAGTCCGCGTTCTTTTCTTCCGTTTTCACCACTATATTTTTTTTGGTCATCTCTTCTGAACGCTGACGCTTGCGATCAATAACGGTGGGCTGCGCAACTGCTGGAGTAAACTCCTCCTTAACTAGGCTGCGCGCGGTAGGAATTGAAATAACAGGCACGACTCTTTTTACACCAAAGGCCGCTTTCATTGAGCCCGCGATCTGCTTGTACTTGGGCACGTTCATTTCGGCAAAGGACAGCAGGAGTACAAAGAAGGCCATCAGTAATGTCGCCATATCAGCAAACGTGGCCATCCAGGCAGGGGCGCCACCACCTTTGCAGGGGGGACAGGGCGGAGGAGCGTCACTGGTAGGGCCTCCGCCTTCCCGTGGTTCCTCGTCGGGGACCTCTTCAGGGACCTCGTTAACTACTTCCTCTTCAGCCATCAGTTAACTTGAACCTATGCCGCAGGCACTAGTTTGGCGCGCGCTTTAGGGCTTAAGAAGGCGGCCAAGAAGTCACTCAAAACACGCGGATTTCCACCGTCTTGAATAAACAATATGCCTTCGATAATTAACTCGTTGTTGGCCTCTTCAAGGTCCGCCTGATTCTCGAGTTTCATAGCAATCGGCAAGCAGATAACATTTGCTAGGATCGCGCCGTACATTGTGGTCAGCAAGGCTACGGCCATCGCTGGACCAATCGCCTTTGGATCCGACATATTACCCAGCATCTGAACCAACCCAATCAGGGTTCCAATCATGCCCATCGCCGGCGCAATTTCTCCCCAGGCGGAAAAGATTTTCGCGCCCATAGAATGGCGCATCTTGGTCATGGTCTTCTCTCTCTCCAAAGACCCTTTAATAATCGTGGCGTCAGCACCATCAACTAGCATGGCAACCGCCTTGGCTAAAAAGGGGTTGGCAATTTCCTGACCCTCCAGAGCAATCATGCCGTCTTTACGCGCGATAGTCGCGAGCTCTACGATCTGCTCGATCAAAGTCTCCGGGGCATCCAGTTTGTTTTTAAAGGTTTTTGCCAAAACGCCTACGGCACCTAAAAATTCACCTAGCGAAGAGCGCAACATAACCACCATAATCGATCCGCCAATTACGATAAGAATAGATGAGGTATCAATAAATGCTGACATATCATCAATGGCCATAACAATTAAGCCAAAGGCGCCTACTAAACCTAAAATCGTTGCGATATCCATGAACGTTCCTTAACCCTGTCAATAATGTCGGTGCTCGAGTCTTAATTGAGCAAATTCTCTGTTCTTTATTTATCGGCAGTTATCAATAAATATTGAGTCTGCCATTCATTCCATTCAATAATAATCAGATTGGTTCAGAATCATATCAAATAGCCCGCTTTGGCTTATTAATTTCTGCAAACTGTCGATATAATTCAGTATGAAACGGATTTATGCTCCATATACAGTGTAACCGAGCGAGTTAAATGATAGATACAAGCTAGAGAATTTCACAACCCTGAGATCATTTACATGTTTTACAAGACCAACTCATTAGATACAGCAGAAGGAAATTGCTTTTGAAAGATAAAATATCAGCGAAAACAGTCGCATCTAAACGGATTGAAACCTTGTGTAACCGCTTAACTCGCGGCGCTGGCACATTGGGCATTGCTGCATCGCTGCTTATTTTATTAACCAGTTGCGATAGCTATCGCGTCGCTGAAAACTGCAAAGACCACATTCCCCGTGGTGACAAAGGCAAGTTTATTACCGATTCTACCGGCTTGGCTAAAGATATTGAAACCGGTACTACTTGGTACAGATGCGCCGCAGGCAAGCGTTTTTCTAATTACCGCTGTAAGGGTGAAAGCCTTCACTTAAGTTGGGATGAGGCGACGGACTACGCCACAGAGTTTTCTGAGAAATCCGGTATTCAATGGCGTCTGCCAACTAATGATGAGATGAAATCAATTATAGAGTCATCCTGCAATGGACCAGCGGTGAACGATAATGTGTTCCCTTCCACGGAGTCTAATAATCACTGGACATCCAGCGATAGCTGGCACCAGAAAACCTTTAAATGCTCTATAAATACCTACAATGGCAGCCTAACCTGTCGTCAGGCAAGAGTTCTTGAGCAACCTTTTTTATTGGTCCAGGATTAGACTGTTCATTACTGTCTAATGGCCGGTTTTGGAGAAAAGCTAAGACACTCGTCGCCCTGCACACGGATCACTTCCATACTGGGCAGCATCTTAGACTTAAAACCCATGGCATCACAACCGTAGGGCCATTTCGGGTCATGGGTTATTTTAAAATATTTACAGGCCCAGCAGTCAGGGCTGTTCTTTTTTGGCTGCGTCACGCTTCGGTTTCCAGTACTCCTGATAGACTTTCCACAGGATTGTAGTAACAAACATCACACCAATAACCGTGGCAAAGATGTCGGTAAGGGCTATACCTTTAACCCAAGAAAGCTCGGGTCTGATGTACAGCATCAGAATCATGGGTACGGCGACTAAAAAGTAGGTGCGGATCAATTTGCACATAACACATGGCGGCGTGCTATTTTCGTCTGCCATTACACTCACCCCTAACTGAAAGCCAGTTTTCTCGGCCATTTAAGGCCAACGTTTTAATCTGAGTCCATTTTATGCACATCTGATCCATGACGCCAAATAATCTTTTGTTTAAGTGCCATTGCTGTCACCACTCGCACGCGATACTGAGACGCTTTATCGGCATCCGTAATTGGGCCAATACCTGTATCAATCCTAAGTTCACGGCCTGCAGGTATTGTTTGTGGCAATCTTAAGCGCCGTCCGCCGCCTGCCACCGACAGCTGTAACTGAATTGCTGCCATGCTGACCGGGCTGCTATTTTTAATCGTAACCAACAGGTAACCCTCTTCACTTAAAGACAGCTGGGCACTTAAAAATAACTGTGGCTCAAGCTGCAAGCGCACTGCATTCAATTGTTGAAGGGACCGCTTGCCGATCTCACCACCAGCTGCAATAGCCTGTTTAAAATAACTTGCCGCCTGCTGGTACTGCTGACTCGCCATCGCGGACTCTCCCAAATAGTAGCTGGCTGTGGGGGTTGGCAGTAGTGCATAGCTGCGCTTTAGATCCGCTAAGCCCAGATCTTTTTGGCCGCGATCATGGCGCAGAATCCCACGCGCGAGATAGCCGCTGAAATATTCTGGATTTTTGCCTATGGCGGTGGTAAACGCTTTTTCTGCATTGTTGTCCTTATTGATCATCTTCCAGGCCTGACCACGCAATTCCCAGAACGAGGCTTCGTCAGGCTGGATGGCAATGGCTCTATCCAGTTCGTTTAATGCCGCTTGCCCATCTTTCTTCTTCAGTGCTGCGGCACCGGCCTCTGCAGCTTTATAGGCATTGGCATCTTTACTCAGCTGGCCAATCGCTGTCTGATAACGCGCCTTGTAGCGCTGGCCGCGGGGCAAGGTTTGCGCCTTGGCAATATTGGCTTGCACACGTTTAATCGATGGCGGATGGCTGGCAAATAGACCGCGGAGAAAATCGGTCTGGCGTCCTTCACTGAGTTTGACAAAAACTTGCTGCAGTTCCACTGCACCACCGGGCTCATAACCAGCCTTAGCCATATAGTTCATGCCATAATAATCTGATTCCAATTCATCATCGCGTCCATACTTGGCCATCCATGCAGCGCCGCCCAACTGCGATGCCATGCTGTATAGTTGAGCGCCTTCATGGCCCGCAGTTCCTATTCCTATAGCTACAATACCTATATTACCGAGGGTTTCCCGCGTCATTTGCGAGGCGCCATGACGGGCGGCCGCATGAACAATCTCATGGCCTAACACTGCCGCAAGCTGGGACTCATCCTCTAAATGCATTAACAGACCGCGGTTAATTGCGATTTTACCCCCGGGCAGGGCCCAAGCATTAGGGACTGAATTATTGAGTACTACGAATTCATAGGGCAGATCTGGCTGATCACTAACCGCCGCCAGTTTTTTACCCACGCCAGCGACGTAGGCCTGGAGTTTGGCATCGAGATAGTAGTCACCTCCCTGTGACTGACGCGAGGGCTGATAGTTTTTTTCGCCCAGCGCAATCTCTTGCTTTGGTGACATAAAAGACAGCTCGTTTTTACCAGTAACCGGGTTGACTGAGCAGCCTTGCAAAAACAAAACCGCGGTTAATAAAGCCGCGTATAATAGTTTGGTTCTGAGGAACATGCTGTTTCTCCTTTTTGTCTCTCACTAGCGCCTTTTGGTTGCTATAATGACAGCATTAAATGCACTGAATTTCCACACAACGGCAAATTTAAATGATGTTGACTGTTATTTCTCCCGCCAAAAAGCTCGACTACAGCGGCACAGTTGAGACTCAGGCCCATACTCAACCAGAACTTCTAAGCCATTCGAAGGAATTGCTCAAGGGCCTCAAAACCCTTTCGCCACAGGATGTCTGTGTACTGATGGGACTGAGTGATAAGCTCGGCGCGCTTAACTACGAACGCTTTCAGGAATGGCGTACACCATTTAATCAAAGTAATGCGCGCCAAGCGGTGCTGGCATTTAAAGGTGATGTCTATCAGGGACTGGACGCGCAGAGCATGAGCGCGTCTGAACTCAGTTGGGCACAGGATAATCTACGCATTCTGTCCGGGCTCTATGGCCTCCTTCGGCCGCTCGATTTAATGCAACCCTATCGCCTGGAAATGGGTACTAAATTTAGTAATAGTCGAGGCAGTGATCTGTATAAATTTTGGGGCAATATCATTACCGATGAAATCAATAAGATGCTGACTGGTAAGGCACCCGTTCTGTTGAACCTCGCCTCCAATGAATACTTTAAATCGGTACAAATTAAAGATATCAACGGCCGAATTATTACTCCTCAGTTTATGGACAAGAAAGACGATAAGTACAAGATTATTAGCTTTTTTGCCAAGAAGGCCCGCGGCCTTATGAGCGCTTATATCATCAAGAATAAAATTACTGATGTTGAAAAAATCAAAGGCTTTGATGCAGATGGTTATTGCTACAGTGCCGCGATGAGTGAAGGTGATAAGTGGGTTTTTACCCGCGGTTAAATTTTAGAATTCGTCTGGATGGGACATGGATAAGCCTTTTTCACAAGCCTGTATCAATAATCGCGGCCCTATAGCTGATATTCTGGAGCGGGTCTTTGCAAACAAAAGAGATATCCTAGAAATTGGCAGCGGCACCGGCCAGCATGCAGTGTGGTTTGCCAGTAAAATGTCTCATCTTTGTTGGCAGACTAGTGATCAGGTGCAAAACCATGCGGGTATCTGTCAGTGGCTCGAAGAATGTCCATTACCCAATTTACTTGAACCTATTTCTTTAAATGTCCTGACAGATCCTTGGCCTAACCGTTCTTACGATGGCATCTACTCTGCCAACACTGCTCATATCATGCCCTGGGAAGCAGTGGTGGCGATGTTTGCTGGCGTTGGTGAGCGACTTTTAAGTTCTGGTGTGTTCTGTCTTTATGGGCCAATGAAATATAGGGGTGAGCTAGACGCACAGAGCAATGTGCAGTTTGATCGCATGCTCCAGCAACAATTTCCCCATCAGGGCATTAGAGAATTTGACGATATCAATCGGCTCGCTCTCACGGCCGGATTAGTACTTTTAGAGGATGTTGCCATGCCCGCTAATAACAGGTTACTGGTGTGGCAAAAAGTGTAGGCGGGTAATAACTAGCCCAGCAGTAGATAGTCCAGTGCTAGGCCAATAAAGATCACCATACCAACTCGATGGTTATTTAAAAAAGACTTAAAACAGGCTTCGCGCTCGCGGCTTCTTGCCTGCATATACTGATGGACGAAATACAGTGCGGCGGCAATTAGCCCCAATACATAAAACCAGCTGCGGCCAAATTCCAATCCGGCTATTAATAATAAAATTAATGTCATTAGCTGCAACAGCGCTATGGTCAATAGATCGTATCGGCCAAATAATATGGCTGTAGATTTAATACCAACTTTTAAATCGTCTTCTCTATCAACCATGGCGTAGTAAGTATCAAAGGCGATAGTCCATAAAATGACCGCCACAAAAATAAGCCATAATATAACTGGCAGTTGGTTGCGCTCGGCGGCAAACGCCATGGGCACAGCCCAGGCCCAAGCCGCTCCTAAGCCTAGTTGCGGCAGATGGGTAAAACGCTTTAAAAACGGATAGGTCGCAGCTAATGCCAATCCACCAAACGACAAAATGATGGTTAACTGGTTGGTCATCAGTACTAGCGCCAACGATAAGCAAAGCAGTAAAAAAAATAAGGTCAGAGCCTGATGAGGCTGTATCTCACCCGCAGGGAGTGGACGATTTTTAGTCCGTTCAACGCTGCCATCAACATTGCGATCTGCATAGTCATTAATGACACAACCAGCCGCACGCATCGACACTACACCGAGGGTGAAAATAATAAGGTTTGCGAGCGATGGGCTTCCCTCTCCTGCAAACCACAGCGCCCATAATGTCGGCCACAATAAGAGGTAGGTACCTATAGGTCGGTCGAGTCGCATAAGTCGCAACCATCGATTAGCCTGCTTGGGCATTTCACTCGAGTTCGTCATTTATTGCTGCCGTATAAATCCAATGTTAAGGCTTTGATTGTACGGCTTAAATTCAGGTAAAAATATCTCGCTGACCAACAAGGGTTTTTGGTCGAGACGAAAGACCGAACGCCGACCCCAGAGTGGTGATGTAATGTCACCTAATGCGTACGGCAACTGAGCATTATTAGAGGAGATGCAGGCTACTTCCACCGGCGCGCGGCTCATACTCACATCATTAAATAGCAGCGCACCCAGAGGACGGCTGTCGAGATGTCGCAGTTTTCGTAGCCGCCCAGTCAGGGTTGCCAATGGAATAATACTGCGCGCATAGACCCAGGGTTGACCTCTGCCATATAAAATCACTTCTCTTATCAATGCTAACCTGCGCGGTGGCAATGATAAGGCCCGCATCTCAGATAATCTGGGTAACCGCAAACTTTGCTTGAGCACTTGGACGCTAAATTCACCCTCACTGGCATCAATAAGACGTTGCGTTAATGAGCCAGTATCAGCCAACCAGCCACGCCAGTGCTGGGGGACTGACCTATCTGTTGCTGAGATCATCTGTCGCCAAGCAGGTTCCCTATGCAGACGAAAGTTTGAAAATCGCGAAGTGGGCAAAGTGGCCTCAATTTACTCTGGAGTAAAGTTTAGGCATGCCTTCGGGACGGGCGCGGAAACGTTTGTATTCCCACTGATACTGATCGGGCGCCAGATCAACAATAGTTTCCACACCTTCGTTCATGGCCTGCAAGCTGGTGTGTTGGTCTTTGCTATAAATCGTTTCAGCAACAGGCTTAAAAACTATTTTCCAACCACCAGCCACGCGCAGGGCGGTGCATAGAAGCGCCTGACTACCCGATCGCTGCAACAGGTTGTGCACTAAAGTCATAGTCTGGGCGGGCACACCAAAAATTGGCGCGAATTCACCACTGACTTCCGGTGGCTGTTGGTCCGGAAGGATAGCCGTAACCTCACCTCTTTTTAACGCCTTAACTAATGCGGCTACACCTCGCACATTAGTCGGCACCAATGTAGCGCCAGCGCGCTCACGCGAAGATTTTATATAGTGCTCCAATGCGGGCATTTTGGGTGGCTCATACAATGCGGTCATGGCTGCTTGCTGTGAAATCCACAGGCCTATCACTTCCCAATTGCCCTGATGAGGTATTAGTAAAATGGTGCCATGCTCATTGGCTAGGGCAGACTGCAAATAGTCCAGTCCTTCTACTTTTATAATTTTGTTGCCCAACCATGGATTACCTTTGCGCCACAGGCGTGGAGTTTCACACAGTGCCTGACCCAGATGGAGCATGCGACCGCGACCTATAGTCTCTATCTGCTCAGCCGACAACTGGGGATAGCAAAGGGCTAGGTTAATCCGTGCAACACGAATTGGCTGCAGATCAAGCCAGATAATCATATAGCCAAAAAATTTCCCAAACCTGCGGGATACCGTAAGAGGTAACCAAGACAGTAGCTTGAGAAAAATTAGGGTAATGTTGCTTTTCAAGGGAGCCTCAGAGTTTACCCAGCAGATCATTTTTAAGGTAATCGCGGAGATCATCACCAATCTCAGGATGTGACAGACCCAGCTCAATATTGGCTTTTAATAAACCCATTTTACTGCCGCAGTCATAGCGTATTCCTTCATATTCGTAGGCTAGCACCTGCTCTTCGGTCAGCAACGTTTGGATGGCATCTGTCAATTGGAATTCACCGCCAGCTCCTGGTTTAAGGCGCGCCAAATGCGAGAATATTTGTGGGGTGAAAATATAGCGACCCGTAACACCCATATTTGAGGGCGCATCGGCAAAAGCGGGCTTTTCAACAATTTGGTCAAGCAGGTAAACTCGCTCGGTTTGTTTGACGCCACTGATCACGCCGTAGGAAGAGATATCTGGGCCTTCAACCTGTTGCACTGCAATCACTGAGCTTTTGTAAAAATCAAAGGTTTCTACCATCTGCCGTACAGCACCTTTTTTACAATCAATAAGGTCGTCTGCCAAAATTACTGCAAAGGGTTCATCGCCCACCAGATGGGATGCCGTAGAAACGGCATGCCCGAGGCCTAGGGCTTCAGTCTGACGAATATAGGTACAGCTCACGCCTTTGGGAACCACGTTCTGGGCAATCGCAAGTAATTCTTTTTTGCCGCGCTGCTCAAGCTGGTGCTCTAACTCATAGGCCTTATCAAAATGGTCGGCAATACTGCGTTTGGTTCTACCGGTTACAAATATCATTTCGGTAATACCCGCTTCAACGGCTTCTTCAACCGCGTACTGAATAAGGGGCTTATCAACGACCGGCATCATTTCCTTGGGGCTGGCTTTAGTCGCGGGCAAAAACCGCGTGCCCATACCTGCAACGGGAAACACTGCTTTGCGCACCTTTTCTCCATGTCTAACATGAACCATCTAAAACTCCTTTATTTAGTGAGACCTTCATTTTGCCTGGCCACATTATATCCATAAGTGATTGGTTGAAGGCCACTTATTGAGCGCTTTGAGGGCGATATGCCCTATCTTTCTGGGCATGCGCCTTTATAATTGCCGATTCTTTAAGTCGTATTAAATTTTTTAGGTGAATTTGTGGGAAATCTGTGTGCACCTCCTGATACTTTTCAGGAACTAATCTCAAGACTTCAGGAGTACTGGGGCGAAAAAGGCTGTGTGGTTATGCAGCCATTAGATCTGGAAGTTGGTGCCGGCACTTTTCATCCTGCCACCTTTTTGCGCTCGATAGGTCCGGAGTCATGGAACAGCGCCTATGTGCAGCCATCACGACGGCCCACCGACGGACGCTACGGAGAGAATCCCAACCGTTTACAGCATTATTATCAGTTTCAGGTAGTGATGAAGCCTTCCCCTTCTGACTTCCAGGAGCTTTATCTCGGTTCTCTGCACCATCTGGGTATAGATACCCTGGTTCACGATGTGCGCTTTGTTGAAGATAACTGGGAATCACCTACTCTGGGGGCCTGGGGCCTAGGCTGGGAAATTTGGCTCAACGGCATGGAGGTGTCGCAATTTACCTACTTCCAACAGGTCGGTGGCCTTGAATGTTATCCGGTAACCGGAGAGATAACCTATGGTCTAGAGCGCATTGCTATGTATTTGCAGGCCGTAGACAGTATCTATGATCTGGTCTGGGCCCATGGTCCGGACGGAGATGTGACCTATGGCGATGTGTTTTTGCAAAATGAGGTGGAGATGTCTACCTTTAACTTTGAATATGCGGATGTAGATTTTCTATTTAAGAGCTTTGACCAATATGAAAAAGACGCCGAACGTCTAATTGTGGCGAGCTTGCCACTGCCCGCCTATGAAATGGTGATGAAGGCCTCACATACATTTAACCTACTGGATGCGCGCAAAGCCATCTCGGTAACCGAACGCCAGCGTTATATTTTACGTGTGCGCTCCTTGGCCCGCGGGGTTGCACAGGGCTATTTTGATTCTCGTATGGCTAAGGGTTTCCCTCTGGCTAATAAGGAGATTGCTGCAGAAGTAATGGCCAAACACAGTGGAGAATCGAAATGAGCGCAGATTTTCTCATTGAGTTAGGTACAGAAGAGCTGCCGCCAAAAGTACTGTTGAGCCTATCCGAAGCCTTTACAGCGGGTATTGTCAGTGGGTTTAAAAGTCATAACCTGTCTTTTGGGGAGGTGACTTCGTACGCTGCCCCGCGCCGCCTTGCCGTTATTATTAAGGACTTAGATACGCAGGCACCAGACTCTGAAATTGTTGCCTGGGGACCACCCACTAAAGTCGCCTTTGATAGCAATGGCAATCCGACCCGCGCCGCTGAAGCTTTTGCTGGCAAAAATGGTATTGAAGTCGCCGAGCTACAGAGCAATATCGAGAATGATGGCCAGCAGGACAAGCTCTGTGTGCGCCGCATAGAAGCAGGGAGTCGAACCAACAGCCTGCTCGCTGAAGTCATCAATGCATCGCTGGCCGCGCTGCCCATTCCCAAACGCATGCGCTGGGGTAGCAAGAAAGAAGAGTTTGTACGTCCGGTGCAATGGGCTGTACTACTGTTTAATGGTCAGGTTTGTCGAGAAAACATTCTCGGTCTTGAGTCAGGCAATATCAGTAGGGGCCACCGCTTCCACTGCAGTGAAGATATTATCATCGAGTCTCCCGGTAGCTATGCCGTACAACTTGGGCGAGCCTATGTGATGGTGGACTTTAATGAGCGTCGCAAGGTTATCCGCGATGGAGTTTTGAGTCTCGCAACTGAGTTTGGTGGCATTGCAGTTATTGATGAGGATCTACTCAATGAAGTCAGCGCGCTAAATGAATGGCCTGTGCCTCTGCTCGGTCAGTTTGACCAGCACTTTTTAGAGGTGCCAGCTCAGGCATTAATTTCGTCGATGAAGGAACACCAGAAATATTTCCATGTAGTGGATGCAGAGAATAAATTGATGGCGGCCTTTATTACCGTAGCAAACATTGAAAGCAAAGACTCTGCACAGGTGATTGATGGTAACGAGCGGGTTATTCGGCCGCGTCTGGCGGATGCAGCATTCTTTTATAAGAACGATAAAAATACCTCGTTGGAAAGTCGACGAGATGCGCTTAAAAAGGTAGTTTTTCAGGCGAAGCTTGGATCTGTTTATGATAAGACTGAGCGTGTCGCTGCGCTGTGTGAGACTCTTGCACCATTTGCCTCTGCTGATGCCAGTTTGGCGCGCCGCGCTGCTGAGCTCAGTAAATCTGATCTAGTGACCGATATGGTTGGTGAGTTCGCCGACTTGCAGGGAACAATGGGTCGTGACTACGCGCTAAACGACGGCGAAGACGCGGCTGTTGCAGAGGCGCTTTTCGAACAATATCTACCGCGGTTTGCTGGCGATGCTGTACCAAGTAATGCGGTCGGAACTACATTGGCGTTGGCCGATCGCCTGGATAGCTTGGTGGGTATCTTTAGTATTGGCCAACAGCCTTCAGGTTCTCGAGACCCCTTCGCCCTGCGTAGAGCTAGCCTCGGCGTATTGCGAATTATGGTCGAGCGAAAAGTTGATATGGACTTGAATATTGCCATTGCCGCAGCGGCCAAGCCATTTAGTAGTGGCGGAGACGAGCTATGTAAGCAAGTACTTACTTACGTTATTGATCGCTTCAAATCTTGGTACAGAGACGAGAATATAGACCCAGAAGTATTTGCCTCAGTGGCTGCACTAGAGCTTTCAAACCCCTTGGATATCAATGCTCGAGTGCAGGCTGTTCATCAGTTTACCCTTCTGCCAGAAGCCGCCGCTCTCGCGGCCGCGAATAAACGAGTGTCTAATATTCTTGCCAAGCAGCTTAGTGATAAGACTCCAGAGATAGTGAGTACAGATCTATTACAGGATGCCGCAGAGATAACCCTGGCCACAGAAATTGATGCGCTAGCCAAGCTAGTTGCACCATTACTTGAACAGCGCGACTACAACACTGTATTACAAAAGCTGGCTATGTTGCGCGGACCTATAGATCAGTTTTTTGATGACGTGATGGTGATGGCTGAAGATCAGGCCGTACGTGAAAATCGACTGGCTCTATTACATAGCTTACGCAAGCTATTTATTGGAGTGGCTGACATCTCGCAACTGGTTCCTGCAAAATAAGCTTGAGGTAATTGCTAGCTAATATGACTTTACTCGTACAACTGGGACGCTCAATGAGGTCGCTACTTTTTTACATTGGCTTTATCGCCATTGTGGCCGTTATGAGTGCTGTCTGCTGCTTGTTGTGCTTCTTGCCGTTTAGGTTGCTGCAACGAATAGCCACTTATGGCAATTATCTAGCGATGCTGTGGCTGCGCTTTACCTGCAATATTCGCATCCAGATCAGTGGTCAGGAAAATTTGCCCTCGGGCCCCTGTGTCATTCTCAGTAATCATCAAAGTACTTGGGAAACCTTCTATCTGCAGTGGTATTTCCAGCCAGCCAGCGTTATTTTAAAGCGTGAGCTTTTATGGATTCCTCTGTTTGGTTGGTGTCTGTACTTTATGCAGCCTATTGCGATTAAACGCTCCAACCCTGCTGGCGCCATTCGGTATGTGTTAAAGCGCGGTGAGCGGCGCCTGCAAGAAGGCAATAGGATTGTGATCTATCCGGAAGGGACCAGAGTCCCAGCGGCAACCATAGGTGAATTTAAAACCAGCGGTGCCGCCATCGCCAAAAATGCTGGCGTGGCTATAATCCCTGTTGCTCATGATGCCGGTGACTACTGGTTACGCGATAGCTTTATCAAACAGCCTGGTACCATCCAGATGCATATAGGCCCCGCTATTGATACCAGCGAGAGCAATGCGCGCGAACTAACAGAAAAAGCGCGGCAATGGATGAGCGACAAATTGCAGATGTGACCCAACAGACAATGTCTTTGAGAAACCATCAATATAATCGCGCTAAGGTATATAGAAGCCAACCCGCTAAAAAGCTATTAATACATGTCGATTAATAGCTTTTCGCTAAAATTTACTTTAAACGTCTAGATTAACCACTGACAGCGCGTTGCTCTCAATAAATTCACGCCTTGGCTCAACCTGATCACCCATTAATGTGGTGAACATTAAATCTGCCGCGATGGCGTCTTCAACAGTAACTAGCAGCATACGCCTGCTTTCTGGGTCCATAGTCGTTTCCCACAGCTGCTCTGGATTCATCTCACCAAGACCTTTATAGCGCTGAGTATTAATACCGCGACGAGACTCTGTCATCAACCAATCCAACGCGTCCTTAAAGCTCGCCACAGGCTGATTGCGCTCTCCGCGCTGCACATAGGCGCCCTCTTCAATAAGACCTTGCAGAACATTACCCAGTTCAACCATCGACTTATATTCATTAGAATCGAAGAAATCGCGGCTGAGACTATGGTAGTGCGGCACACCATGGGCAGTAATTTCAATACTAGGCAGGAAGATATTACGCTCTTTGTCTTCTTTCACCGTAACCTGATAGCGATGCGTGCCATTCTCAGTTTCACTAAGATTTTCCTGGAGTTCGCTACACCAACCCTCAAGATCGCCGCTATTTTTAAGAAGTTTACTATCCAAACTACCTGTATATACCAGCGCTTCTAGCACCTCTCGCGGATATACCAGCGACATGCGGTCCATCAGATTAGACACATGTCTATACTGACCCACCAGAGCCTCAAGGGCGGCGCCCTGCATTGCCGGCGCGTCTGCACTTACGTGCAAGCTGGCACTCTCAAGCGCCTTTTGGGTAAGATAAACCAACAGCGCAGCATCATCTTTAACATACTGTTCATTTTTACCTTTGCTCACTTTGTACAGTGGTGGTTGGGCAATATAGATATGGCCGTTCTCTACTAGCTCGCGCATCTGTCTAAAAAAGAATGTTAACAGCAGCGTGCGGATATGAGATCCATCCACATCCGCATCCGTCATAATCACAATGGTGTGATAGCGCAGCTTATCGAGATTAAACTCTTCAGTACCAATACCGCAGCCTAGGGCGGTAATAAGGGTGCCAACCTCAACACTGGACAGCATCTTATCGAAACGCGCTTTCTCAACATTGAGAATCTTACCCTTGAGCGGCAAAATAGCCTGAGTCTTACGGGCTCTACCCTGTTTGGCAGAGCCACCAGCAGAATCTCCCTCAACTAGGTACAGCTCAGACAGAGCAGGGTCTTTTTCCTGACAGTCTGCCAGCTTACCCGGAAGCCCAGCAATATCTAGGGCACCTTTGCGTCGAGTCATCTCACGCGCTTTACGGGCCGCCTCTCGAGCACGGGCTGCATCAATCATCTTATTGACGATAGCACGCGCTTCCTGGGGGAACTCCATCAGATAATCGCTAAACTTTTCGCCCATCTCCTGCTCTACCGCTGTCTTAACCTCAGAACTCACCAGCTTATCTTTAGTCTGTGACGAGAACTTGGGGTCGGGAACCTTAACGGAGACAATGCCGGTCAAACCTTCACGCGCATCATCCCCCGTAGTAGCGACCTTGGACTTGCCATTAATACCCTCTTTCTCAATATAGCTATTAAGGCCACGCGTAAGCGCTGAGCGGAACCCCGCAAGGTGTGTGCCGCCATCCCGCTGAGGAATATTGTTGGTGTAGCAAAGGATGTTTTCCTGAAAGCCATCATTCCACTGCAGCGCAACCTCAACACTGGTGCCATCTTCACGCTCAGAGCTAAAGTGCATAATCTTGTTAACAGTGGTTTTATTGGTGTTTAAGTACTCAACAAAGGCGCTGAGGCCCCCGTCGTAGGCATAGACCTCTTCCTTACCGCTACGCTCATCATGGAGGACAATACGCACACCAGAATTAAGGAAGGAAAGCTCACGTAACCGTTTCGCCAACTGATCAAAGTGGAACTGAATATTGGTAAATGTATCTTCAGATGGCGCGAAATACACTTCAGTGCCACTGATATCTGTATCACCAACAATTGCTAACGGCGCCACAGGAACACCATGCTCGTAAGTCTGCTCATGAACCTTGCCATTGCGGCGGATAGTCAAACGCATCTTTTTGGAGAGCGCATTAACAACTGAAACACCTACGCCATGCAGCCCACCAGATACCTTGTAGCTATTATCATCAAACTTACCACCAGCATGAAGCACGGTCATAATCACTTCGGCTGCAGAAACACCTTCATCGTGCATTTCTGTAGGAATACCGCGACCATTATCCGACACTGAAATGGATTCATCTGGGTGGATAACAATACGAATTTCAGAACAGTGGCCAGCTAGAGCCTCATCGATTGAGTTATCAACAACCTCGAAAACCATATGATGAAGGCCAGTGCCATCATCTGTGTCGCCGATATACATGCCGGGACGCTTACGAACAGCATCAAGCCCTTTAAGCACCTTAATGCTCGACGAGTCATAATTCGGTTCTTCACTCATATCTTATACTTTCCTGTTATTCAGCCTACTGAAGCGACACCATGTTCCATGTGGAACATCTGGTGTGCTATCCCCACAACCAGCTCTTCAAAGTCTTTCTTATCGACCCCGGTCATAAAATACTGACAACCCAAGCCATTGAGACAGGACACAACCTGCCCGCGATGCTCATAATCCAGCTCTGCCGGCAGATCATCTAACAAAAACAGACAAGACTGCCCCACCTTTTCTTGATAATGCATGCCTTGAGCGAGCTTTAACGCATAGACCAGTAACTTAATCTGACCTCTGGACAGCCGCTCAGCCGCAGCCACCCCATCAACTTTTATCCGAATATCAGCTTTATGCGCACCATGGTTGGTTTTAGCTGTCGCAATATCGCGAGCTTCGTCAGTCTTCATAACTTCCTCTAGACTGCGCTGGTGATCCCAACCCTGATAATACTCAAGCTCTAGAGCACCCAATCCTCCAAAGCGCCCCGCAACTGCAATCGCCTGCTGAGTAAGCTCAACCAAATACTGCTTGCGATAGCTAGTTATCTGCTCGCTTAAGGGTATTAATTCTGCTGTCCAGGCGCGCAGCGATTCTGCGTCCAGTCTACCATGCCGAAGCAATTGATTGCGCTGTTTTAACGCCTTTTGAAACCGCCTCCAAAGAACGGTGTACCCATGTTCCACGTGGAACACACCCCAATCCAAGAACTGACGCCTTTGCAATGGCCCACCCTCTAAAAGGGTAAAGCTATGGGCATCAATTAACTGCAATGGCAACTCTTCAACCAACTGAACTGCGGACTGTAAGGACTTACCATCGAGCCGCGCCTCGAAACGGCCCTGGGCCGTGCGCTTAACGCCTAACTGGTGGCTGCTCCTAGACTGGTTACGCTCAATACGCGCTGACACCACCAACTCATCAGCATGGTTATTCACCACCACACGTAGATCTCTATGCTTAAACGAGCGACCACGGCCAAGCAGGTAAATAGCTTCAAGCAAGCTGGTTTTCCCGCTGCCATTGGACCCATATATTACATTGGCGCCAGCATGACAGAGAATCTGGACATCCTGTAGGTTTCTAACCTGCAGAATATCCAGCTGAGAGAGGTGCATCGAGAATTAAGACTTTGGAGGAAAGTGCAGAGAGCCCAGCATCAAAGACGCATGGGCATAACGACGTATACAGCACTACCCTCACCAGCATCTTCTACTAGCGCACTGCTATTTGAGTCAGAGAGCGTAAAACGAATATCAGTCCCCTTGAGTACGTTTAGTACATCCAGTAAGTAGCTAACATTGAAGCCGATCTCTAAGTCGTCACCCACATAGTTAACAGTGACTTCCTCTTCAGCCTCCTCCTGCTCTGGGTTGTTGGCTACCATCTTAATAGCGCCGTCAGACAACAGAATACGAACGCCGCGATACTTTTCATTGGATAGGATAGCGGTCCGACCGAAAGCTTGCTTAAGCTCAGCGCGGTCACCAGTTACCAATTTGTCACCGCCCTTGGGCAGCACACGATCATAATCAGGGTAAGCACCATCAACCAACTTCGAGGTAAAACAGTAATCAGTACCAGTTATGCGAATATGGTTAGAGCCCATAGACACCTGAACCTCTTCTTCACCCAGTAACCGAGACAGCTCCATAATCCCTTTACGAGGCAGTATCGCCGTTATAGTCTCTTGCACCTCAACCTCACAGACACCATCACAAAGTGCCATGCGATGACCATCCGTCGCCACTGCGCGTAATTTATTAGTGCTCAGCTCCCAAAGCATACCGTTGAGGTAATATCTAACATCTTGCTGCGCCATAGCGAAGGAAGTAGCCTCAATCAGACCCTTCAGCATGCTTGCTTTAACTCCAAACCCAATACTCTTCTCACCTTCATCAACAGAGGGAAACTCATTGGCGGGTAAGGTAGCCAAGGTAAACTTACTGCGCCCACTTTTCAGCATAGCTTTGCCATCGCTGCTGGAAAAATCAACCTGCGCGTCCTCTGGCAAAGAGCGACATATATCGAGAAACTTACGTGCTGACACTGTGACCTCACCAGCCTCTGCTGCTACTCCTACCTCTGTGGAACCAACAATTTCAACCTCGAGGTCCGTACCAGTTAGAGATAGTTTGGTGCCTTCCAAGCTCAATAGCACATTGGATAGAATAGGTAGCGTTTGACGACGCTCAACGACACCAACAACAAGCTGCAGCGGCTTTAATAATGCTTCGCGGGAAAGGCTGAATTTCATGGTAATTCTCTATCTCCATCATTGTGTAAGTCATTTAGAAAATAATTACATCGATCAGTTTCAGGAATAATAAGGCAGCATCAAGTAGATAACGTACGGTAGAGATTCTTAAGATCTCGCTGCACTTCGCGATCTATACCCTCAAGCTCTTTTACCTTGCGGCATGCATGCAATACCGTCGTGTGATCACGACCGCCAAAGGACTCCCCTATCTCGGGCAGGCTATGATTGGTCAACTCCTTAGCAATGGACATGGCCACCTGCCTTGGGCGTGCAACAGAGCGACTGCGCCGCTTGGAAAGCATGTCCGACATCTTCAATTTATAGTAGTCGGCCACCACTCTCTGAATATTGTCTATGGTAACCAGCTTGTCTTGCAGTGCCAATAAATCTTTCAGCGATTCACGAATTAAATCAATATCAATGGTTCTACCAGTGAACTGTGCATGCGCCATTACTCGCTTTAATGCACCTTCCAATTCACGCACATTGGAACGAATGCGCTGCGCTATAAAGAAAGCCGCGTCCTTAGATAATGACATACCAACCTGTTCAGCCTTGTTCATTAGAATTGCAGCGCGAGTCTCCAATTCAGGTGGCTCCACGGCCACAGTCAAACCCCAACCAAAACGAGACTTTAACCGCTCTTCCACGCCATCAATTTCTTTTGGATAGCGGTCACAGGTCAGAATCATCTGCTGACCCCCCTCTAATAAAGCATTGTATGTGTGAAAGAACTCCTCCTGGGAGCGCTCCTTGCCGGCAAAAAACTGGATATCATCAATCAGCAGCGCATCTACCGACCGATAAAAGCTCTTAAACTCATCAATCGCCTTGAGCTGTAATGCTTTAACCATATCAGCGACAAAACGCTCAGAATGCAGATACACAATCTTTGCATCAGGTTTCTTGGCGCGCATGGCGTTACCCACAGCATGCATAAGGTGAGTTTTACCCAGACCAACGCCACCGTAAATAAATAACGGGTTATAGGAACCACCAGGATTCTCTGCGACCTGCTGCGCAGCGGCAAAGGCAAGCTGGTTTGACTTGCCCTCAACAAAGCTATCGAAGGTAAAATTTTTATTTAGATTCGTTTTAAGGCTGCTCTCTGCGGCAGATTTGATAATTGCAGGGGCTTCAATAATTGTTGCGGGTTGAGATGCTATGCCGCGTTCGGGCTGTGCGGTCACTCGAACCTGAATATTAGGACTCTCAGGCTCAGCAGGCCTTTGAAAAACCGGAGTACTTGCTCGCTCGGACGCAACGGCCAATGAAACAGACTTACCACCGAGCTGGTCAAACAGCTCTTCAATACGCGCCAAAAACTTATTCTTAACCCAGTCTTCAATAAATCGGTTAGGCGCCAATAGCTGAACAACCGCATCTAATTGATCAGAAGACGACTGAATGATCAGAGGTCTAATCCAAGTGTTGTATTGTTGTTCCGGCAACTCGCTTCGCAACTGACTCTGGCATTGAGACCAAACTACCTCAGGCACATCAAACCCCATTCTCTCGACCTTTTAATTCTACTATTGATTCACTCAACCACTTTCGTCTGTCCCATCACACTGTGTCAGTGCAATTTAACGACGTATCCAGGCCAGCAAACCAACCTATTGTTTTTTTATTTTAAACGCGAACTTTAGTGATCTCGCTTGCAGGAGATTCTATACCCAAGATTACGAATTATCCACAATATAAAAAAGAACAAAAAAGCACAGAATTTTAATTAATCATTAAAAATCAACGCGTTATATAAACTCAATGTTTTTTTTATCAACAAGATTTTAAAATAAATTGATTATTTTTCGACCAGTTACTGTGGATAACCTGTGCGTATACAGTATAAAACCAGTGTTTAACCGATAAATCACCCTGTATTAAAGAATACTCACAGCAACACATAATTCTATGGTGACCAACAACTAAACCTTGGTCACTTTCCAATACAGAAGGAAGAAAAGATACGGCCCAACAAGTCATCAGATGTAAACTGGCCCGTGATCTCTGACAGCTGCTGTTGAGCCTGGCGCAAATCCTCGGCAAGCAATTCGCCTGCACCTGCATCCTCAAGTTGGGCAATACCTGTAGTGACCAAGCTCAACGCTCTACGCAGAGCATCCAAGTGTCGGCGCCGCGCTGAAAAAAGCCCCTCCGCTTGACCCTCATAACCAATGGTTTGCTGTAAATAATCACTGAGTGCGGTAAAGCCCATTCTCTGTTTGGCAGAAATAGCAAAGGTACTTTCACGCCCAGCAACAGGCCCGGCACTATGACCGGAGCAATCAATCTTGTTTAACACCAAGGTAACTGGCTGCCGAGCATCGGGAAACCTGCAGAAGTACTCGGGCCAAATTTTAGCTAAATCAGGATTGTCACTTTCGGTTGCATCTACCACAAATAAAACTAAATCCGCCTTTTCAATTTCGGCCCAAGCGCGACGTACCCCCTCCTGCTCTATTTCATCATCACTGTCCCTAAGACCAGCCGTATCGACAATATTCAATGGCAGACCGTCAAGTAAAATACGTTCACGTAACACATCCCTAGTTGTACCAGCTACCGACGTGACAATGGCGGCGTCATTGCCGGCAAGGGCATTCAGTAAACTCGACTTACCCGCATTGGGTTTACCCGCTAATACCAGTGTCATCCCATCGCGTAACAGTGACCCCTGTTGAGCTCGACTCAGTATATTGCGCAAATTAGCGGCCAAGTCATGTAAATTACTTCTAAGGCCCTCATCCGCCAGGAAATCAATTTCTTCCTCGGGAAAATCAATTGCAGCTTCCACGTAAATTCTCAGCTCAATCATCTTTTCAACCAGCTGATTAATCAGCACAGAGAACTCACCCTGCATTGAACGTACTGCTGAACGCGCGGCTTGAAATGATGATGCGTCAATTAAGTCAGCAATTGCTTCTGCCTGAGCCAGGTCCATTTTGTCATTCAGAAACGCACGCTCACTGAACTCACCAGGGCGAGCTAAACGAGCGCCCAACTCCACGCAGCGCTGTACCAGCCTGTCAAGCACCACTGTGCCCCCATGGCCCTGCAGCTCAAGTACATTCTCACCAGTAAAAGAACCAGGGTTAGGAAAATAAAGGGCAATACCTTCATCAATAGTGTCGCCTTTAGCATCTATAAAACGGCAGTAAGCAGCTTGCCGAGGCACTAAGGTTTCTCTCCCCAAAAGACCAGAAAGATAAGCCGTTAAGTCAACAGCACCAGACAGGCGGACAACACCAACACCACCCCTTCCAGGGGCCGTGGCAACCGCGACAATCACATCTTTATTATTTCGCAACATAGAACGATTATGCCTTAAAAACCCAAGGTAAAACGCGCATTATAAAAAGGCCCCATCAGGGGCCTTTTAAAATCAACCAGTCAAAACTACTTTTTTATTTTGGCCGTCTGCAGCTGCTTGTTAACAATCCATTGCTGTGCCATAGATAAAAGGTTATTCACTGTCCAGTAAAGCACCAAGCCTGCAGGGAAGAACATAAAGAAGAAAGTAAAGGCAATAGGCATAATCTGCATTACCCTAGCTTGCATTGGGTCTGTTGGCATCGGCTGCAATCTCTGCATCAGCAACATACTGGCGCCCATTATCAAAGGCAAGATAAAGTAGGGGTCTTTGGCTGACAGATCCTGGATCCATAATATCCAGGGAGTATGCCGGATCTCAACGGACTCCAACAAAACCCAGTAGAGGGACAAGAAAACCGGCATTTGCAACAGCATTGGAAAACAACCACCAGCAGGGTTAACCTTCTCTTTTTTATACAGACCCATTAACTCTTGCGACATTTTCTGGCGATCATCGCCATACAGTTCCTTTAGGCGTGCCATTTCAGGCTGAAGATTGCGCATCTTTGCCATTGATTTAAGGCTGGTTGCAGACAGTGGGTAGAGTAATAACTTAATGAATAAAGTTAACAGGATAATTGACCAACCCCAGTTATTCACTACGTTATGGATAGCCTGCATAGCAAAGAAAATTGGCTTAGCCAGCATCCACAAAAAACCATAATCAATTGTTAGGTCCAAATATTCAGCTAGCTCAGATAATTTATCCTGATCCTTAGGACCAACATAGAACTGGGCGCCGTAACTGCCGGAACCACCGGCTACCACTGTTATTGGTTGTCCAGTAAAACCCATCAAGTAAATATCTTTATTGCCTAATTTCCGCAGACTAAAGCTATTTTGCTCTGCAGTTGGTGGCACCCAAGCACTTACAAAGTAGTGTTGCACCATTGCAACCCAGCCACCCTCAACCGATGCAGTTACGGTCTCATCTTCCATATCGCCAAAATCATACTTGGCATAATTCTGCTCTGCCTCTCGCAAAGCTGCGCCGAGATAGGGTTGTACGCCAGTAGCCTCAATTAGAGGCGAATTAGAATCACGTTTAATCTGACCATAAAAGGTCGCGTTCCAATCAAATGAGGTTCCATTATTAATAAGGTATTCAACACCAATATCATAACCGGACGGACTAAACTGGAAACGCTTCACCAAACGTACCCCGTTTTGGTTAAACGTTAGATCTACATTTAATAGATCACCGCCATCACTAAAGTCATAGCTGCTTTGAGCAGACACAAAACGTGGCCGTCCATCACGAGTATCAGTGCCATCAGGGCCAATTAAGCCACTTTGCGCAATATACATATTACCGCTGGTACGGTTGAGTAATTGAAAGGGCTTTCCGCCATCCTCTGCCATCTTAGTAAGATGCTGCAGTAAGTTAACCTCGATGATATCGCCACCGTGCGTATCAATAACAACCTCTAGTACCTGGTTGCGGACAGTCACCAGCTGGCTGTTGGTTACCGCAGCTAATATAGGCGCTGGCGCCTGCTGGTCACTAATCAACTCAGGTAACTCGTTTTCAACACTATTTTGAGCAACATCTTGTGGAGTCGGACTCTCTCCAGATGGAATGGCATAACTACTTTGTTGCACAATTTCTGGCTTACGGTCGTCCTGAAACTGAGTCCACTGAATAACCAGTAACCAGGCAACGATAGCCATACCACCTAATAATGTTGTTTTTAGCCAATCCATTCTATTTATAACTCTGTGTGATTATTATTGCAGGCGGTACTTACGTCAGTATCAGCTTGTCCGCCGACCGGATCGTAACCTCCTGGATGAAAAGGATGGCATTTTACGAGTCTTAGCACCGTAAGGTAACCCCCTTTGAAAAACCCATACCGATCAAATGCCTCTTCGGCATAACACGAACAAGTTGGGTAAAATCGACAGTTTTTGCCCAGCAGCGGACTGAGCGCAAATCGATAGAATTTTATCGTACCAATTGCTAGTCTACGCATTGTTATCTCCCAGAGATTCACAGCGCTGCTGCAGTCTGCACCAAGATTGATGCAACAACAAGTTCATCTCCTGAGACGACAGCTGGTCAGCACCTTTTCGAGCCAAAAACACAATATCTAGAGCCACTGGGAAGTCAAACTGACGAAACGTTTCGCGTACAACACGTTTCACACGATTTCGACCGACAGCCGTGGGAATATTTTTTTTACCTATCACTAGCCCCAGCCGTGATTGACCAGAATTATTCGGTAGTGCTAAAAGGAGGAGTTTTGGATGAGCGACTTTAAGCCTATTACGATCAAAAACCTCCTTATATTCAGAGGCTTTTAACAGGCGTCGGTTCTTAGTGAAGGCGTGACTGGGCACGGAGCCCTAAAACCTTACGCAGATAAACGCTTGCGGCCTTTAGCACGACGACGATTAAGAACAGCACGACCACCAGGAGTAGCCATACGAGATCTAAAACCATGGGTGCGTTTGCGCTTTAAATTGCTAGGTTGAAATGTTCTTTTCATTGTCTTAATCCAAAAATAATTGCGGTACTGATTTCAGGCGGGGGAGTTTAATGAAATCACCTCTGCATATCAATGGTTTATTGCTCCAATCTCAAATAATTACAAGCGAGCGTTTCAGCCGGCTCACTGCTTACAAATAACCCACAAACAACTAACAACTTACTCTCAAAGCATTAAGGTAAGACCATTTAACAGCGTCTTAAATTATTTTTATGTACAAAACCTATGGATAACTCCAATAACTACCCACTGACTTGCCCTGATATTCCCAATTCGGTTATTAAGCACCACAATTAATACCATTGAACACATAAATAATCACAGCGCCAAAACAGTTTTAATAAAGTGGTTATACAGCTAATTTTAACCTATAACTTATTGTTTTATAATGTTTTTTTTAACTTAACAACAAAACAACCGCCCCTTAATAACAATAACAATAATCTAATTCATATAATATAAAGATAATATTACCTACCTATAAGTTTAAAAGAGACAAGATAACCACAGCTAAAAATCACTGACAAAACAGCTTATTATTTAGCCATACACCCGTATAATAGGCAGCCGAAATTCAATAGACATGCTGCAGTCCTATGCAATACCCAGATAACTTTGATGTAATCGTAATTGGTGGTGGTCATGCTGGCACAGAAGCATGCCTGGCTTCTGCTCGTATGGGTTGTAGAACATTACTGCTATCACACAATATTGAAACTCTTGGCCAGATGTCGTGCAATCCTGCCATCGGAGGCATTGGAAAAAGTCATCTAGTCAAAGAAATTGACGCGCTTGGTGGCGCTATGGCTTTGGCAACAGATCTTGGCGGCATACAATTCCGTGTACTCAATGCTCGAAAAGGCCCTGCTGTAAGAGCTACGCGTGCTCAAGCAGATCGAGTGCGCTACAAAGCGGCTATTCGCGACATTTTAGAAAATCAACCAAATCTAACCATATTTCAGCAAGCTGTTGATGACCTTGTTATTGAGGGCGAAAGAGTCACGGGCGTAGTTACAGAAATGGGACTACGTTTTACCGCTAAAACAGTTGTAGTAACTGCGGGTACATTTTTGGCCGGAAAGGTGCATATCGGGCTAGAGAATCATGCCGCCGGTCGCGCAGGTGATCCACCAGCAGAAAACTTGGCGCAACGGTTGCGAGAATTGCCTTTTAGGGTTGAGCGTCTAAAAACTGGTACACCACCAAGAATTGATGCGCGCAGCGTTGATTTCACTCATTTACCAGAACAATGGGGTGATCAGCCTGAGCCGGTAATGTCGTACATGGGCCGACTTGAAGATCATCCTCGGCAAACCTGTTGCTGGATTACCTACACAAATACTACAACTCACGAAATTATTCATGGTGGTATGGATCGTTCACCTATGTACACTGGTGTTATCGACGGGGTTGGGCCCAGATACTGCCCCTCGATTGAAGATAAAGTTGTGCGTTTTGCCGATAAAGAAAAGCATCAAATTTTTGTTGAGCCAGAGGGGCTTGATACTCATGAGCTCTATCCGAATGGGATTTCAACAAGCTTACCATTCGATGTTCAGCTGAATCTGGTGCGCTCTATTCAAGGGTTTGAAAACGCCCATATTACTCGCCCTGGTTATGCGATTGAGTATGATTACTTCAACCCTCAAGACCTCCAATACTCATTGGAAACCAAGTCTATAAATGGCCTGTTTTTTGCTGGCCAGATAAATGGCACTACAGGCTATGAAGAAGCCGGTGCTCAAGGTTTGTTAGCTGGTACGAATGCGGCATTGCAGGTTCAAGATAAAGATAACTGGTGCCCAAGGCGTGATACCGCCTATATAGGTGTATTGGTCGATGACCTTATTAGTATGGGAACGGCAGAGCCCTACCGTATGTTCACCAGTCGTGCTGAATACCGCCTGCTGCTGCGTGAAGATAATGCCGACCTACGTCTCACTGAAAAAGGCCGTGAACTAGGGTTGGTTGATGATAGCCGCTGGCAGAGTTTTTGTGAAAAGCGCGAAGCTATTGAATTAGAGCGTCAGCGTCTAAAGGATACATGGATTCAGCCCGGTACAGAGGAGGCGCACAAGCTAGCTGATCATATTGAAAATAAACTGTCCCATGAGTATTCACTATTTGAGTTGCTCAAACGACCAGAGCTCAGTCATAAAATTATTAGCTCCCTATATCCTGCCGCAGAAAATACGATTGATGAGAAGGTGGCAGAGCAGGTCGAGATTGATGCCAAGTATTCCGGCTACATTAATCGTCAGCAAGATGAGGTCGACAAATTACAGCGCCACGAGAACACAGTTATCCCAACGGACTTTAATTACAAAAAAATCAGTGGTCTATCTAATGAGATCAAACAAAAACTTACTGATGCTCAACCACAAACCTTGGCTCGCGCTTCGCGAGTACCAGGTGTTACACCCGCCGCAATCTCCCTGCTGCTAGTGATGCTAAAAAAACATGCTGCCTAATTCTTCAACGAGCCAGTCATTTAACCCCTATGGCAGCGGGCCGAAAAGTCAAAAGCGGGCTCAGTTGCAGGCTGGTATAAACACACTAGGTATAGCTTGCAGCACGGAGCAGTTGGATTTACTCCTAGCATATTTAGATATGCTTGAGCGTTGGAATAAAACCTATAACCTCACCGCTATTCGCGACCCTATGCAAATGATTAACCTGCACCTTCTAGACAGCCTGGCAGTGCAGCCTCATGTTGCTGAAAAGAAGAATCTGATTGATATAGGTACTGGACCTGGCTTGCCTGGTATACCGTTGGCGATTATGAACCCAGATAAAAATTTCACCCTATTGGATAGCGCTGGCAAGAAAACACGCTTCCTATTTCAGGTACGCACCGAATTAGGGTTGAATAATGTGCTTGAAATTAATAAGCGTGCAGAAGCCTTCTTGCCTGAAGCCCTTTACGACACTGTGCTAAGCCGTGCCTTTAGCTCAATTCCAGATATGCTCAAAACCTGTCAACACCTTATTGATCACAACGGCTGCTTTATAGCGATGAAAGGTAAATTACCGGAATCAGAGTTGAGCGCAATACCGAAAGACTATAAGGTCGCTGACTTGTGTCGATTAGATGTACCAAATATCGATGGCGAAAGACATCTAATAACGATAACCCACAGCTAACTATAAAGCATATATAAGGTAAGAAGATTAGTGCGCATACTCTCAATAGCAAATCAGAAAGGCGGGGTCGGTAAAACTACTACTAGCGTCAATCTTGCTGCGTCACTAGCGGCTTATAAAAAACGTGTGCTATTAGTGGATATAGACCCCCAGGGCAACGCAACCATGGGCTCTGGTATTAACAAGCAAGATTGTAAGCTGAGCATCTATCATGTGCTCACAGAAAAAAATACCATTGAAGATGTCATTGTGACGGCGGAGCAAGGTAAGTATCACCTGGTGCCCTCCAATGGCGACCTAGTGGCCGCGGAAGTAGAGTTAATGCAAGAAATTGGACGTGAAAGCCGGCTCCGCCACGCTATTAAGCGGGTCGCCAGCAACTATGACTACGTTATTATTGACTGTCCTCCCTCACTAAACATGCTTACTGTTAACGCGCTAGTGGCCAGCGACGGCGTGCTTATTCCAATGCAGTGCGAATACTATGCCCTTGAAGGCCTTTCTGCCCTCAATAACACCATTCGTCAAATAGCCAAGCTGATTAATCCAAGGTTAAAGATTGAGGGTATTTTGCGTACCATGTATGACCCCAGAAGCAGCTTGACTAACGCGGTATCGGCGCAGCTGCGAAAGTATTTTGGCGATCGCGTCTACCGTGTCAGTATTCCGCGCAATGTTCGCTTGGCTGAAGCGCCCAGCCATGGAATGCCAGCGCTGGTTTATGATAGAAATTCTAAAGGATCTGTAGCCTATCTAGCGCTGGCCGGCGAGATACTGCGTCAGGAAAAAATACAGAAAGATCAAAAACCTCAGGCTTCAGGAAGCTAACCACATGGCAACAAAACGACAAAGTCTTGGTAAAGGATTGGATGCATTACTAGGCATCCCGGAAGAAACAACCAGTTCCGATCAGAGCCTAGAGGTTCAAGCTGTTGCAAGCTCTGCTGAAGCTAAAGCAGACGGCCGACTGTGTCAGCTACCAGTGGAATTCCTTCAGCGCGGCAAATATCAGCCGCGCCGCGACCTAAACCCAGAAGCGTTACAGGAGTTGGCCAGCTCCATTGCCAATCAGGGCGTAATGCAGCCTATTGTGGTGCGCTCTATAGGCCAAGATAAATACGAAATTATTGCCGGTGAGCGCCGCTGGCGGGCTACTCAGCAGGCTGGCCTCGACAGTATTCCTGCGATCGTTCGTGAAGTGTCCGATGAAGCCGCTATCGCTATGGCTCTAATCGAGAACATTCAACGCGAAGATTTAAACCCTATCGAAGAAAGTCTGGCGCTTATCCGTTTGCAGGATGAATTCAAGTTAACCCAGCAGCAGGTAGCGGATGCAGTGGGCAAGTCCCGTTCAGCAGTGACCAACTTGATGCGCCTTGCGACGTTGGAACCTGCGGTGCAACTTCAGGTTGAGCGTGGCGAGCTGGAGCTAGGTCATGCTAAATGTCTCCTCGGCCTAGAGGGTAACGTGCAGATCCAGGCGGCACGAACTGTTGCTGCCAATGCTATGACTGTTCGCCAGACAGAAGCGCTGGTTAAAAAACATCAAAACCCAACAACAACCAAGCCCCAGCAAAATGGTCAGGATAACAGCCCAGATATCACGCGATTGGAGGAAGAGCTCTCTGAAAAGGTGGGTGCCGCGGTGCAGATTCAGCATAGCGCCAAAGGAGCAGGCAAGCTGATTTTTAAATATAACAGCGTCGATGAGCTCGAAGGTATTCTTGCCCATCTAAAATAGCTTTACATCAAGCAGGTTAATTACCGCTATATAAAGGTATATAGCGAGTTGAATATAACCAATACTATACCTATAATGCCGATCCGTTCGGGGAGGGGTGATTTTTCCTGTAATCGACGTGGGGAAAATGGCCAAACATACCATGACAACCATTCCCAAGCCGCCAGTAGATAAAGTCGCGCTGTATCAGTTTCTGGTGCTGCTTCCTCTTAGCGGTTTATTGTTGTTTGTTAGTGAGATAGTCGGCTATTCAGTCTTAATTGGTGGTCTGATTCAGATTGTCCCGCAAGCCTGGTTTGCTAGACAGGCATATAAGTATACCGGTGCTCGGCAAGTGGATTTGATGGTCCGTGCTATGTATCGAGGTGAGACGGGAAAGATTGTTTTAACAGCGGCTATGTTTGTCACCACATTTATACTGTGGAAACAGTTACACTTTTTGGCCGTTTTTAGTACTTTTATCGTAATGATCCCACTGCAGTGGTTTATTACCGTAAGAATATTGAAGTAGTAGTACTGGATAATACTTGGCGTGCCCCTTAAGGAGCCTGTCAGCCCAAATTAGAATTGCACTGATTTAATGAGAGTTGAGATACATGGCAGGCGAAAATCCCGCAAGTACAACTGAATATATTCAGCACCACCTAACCAACTTGGTCTATGGGAATCATCCTGAAAATGGGTGGGGCTTTGCACATGGTGCTCAGGAAGCGGCAGAAATGGGCTTTATAGCTGTCCATGTTGACTCAATGGCATGGTCAATTGGGTTGGGTGTTCTGTTTTGTTGGATATTCCGCTCAGCGGCAAAACGCGCAACCACTGGCGTACCTACAGGCCTGCTAAACTTTGTAGAATTGATCGTCGAGTTTATTGATGGTGCGGTGAAGGATGGCTTTCATGGCCGCAACAAAATGGTTGCTCCACTGGCCCTAACCGTCTTTGTCTGGATATTCCTAATGAACTTTATGGACCTGCTGCCGGTTGATCTGATTCCAGAGCTTCTGATGATGGCGGGCGTACCCTACCAAAAGATTGTTCCATCAACAGACCCCAACATTACTTTGGGAATGGCGCTGGGTGTCTTCGTTTTGATGTTGTATTACTCAATCAAAATTAAAGGCACTGGCTTTGTCAGCGAGTTGACCATGCACCCATTTAACCACTGGGCTTTTATTCCTGTTAACTTGTTTATGGAAACCGTTGGCTTGTTGGCCAAACCTTTTTCACTGGGTCTTCGACTCTTCGGCAACATGTATGCTGGTGAAATGATTTTTATCCTGATTGCGACAATGTTTGCAGCGGGCGCAGGGGCTGGCGTTATCGGTGGTGGCCTGCATGCACAAATCTTTGGGGAGCACACCAGCGCACTTTTCTGGTTAGTTATCTTTATCTTGGTCTGCGGTGTTTGTGGGCTAAACCTCAAAGGAAAAATATCCACGGGTAAAACAGTTTTGCTGTGTATGGTGTTTATGACCATAGGCGGCGGCTTGACAGCTTTGGGTGGCGGGTTAATGCAATGGGGCTGGGCGGTATTCCATATTCTGGTTATTACTCTGCAAGCATTTATTTTCATGGTTCTCACTGTTGTCTATCTCAGCATGGCGCATGAAGATCACTAATTTACACTTTATTATTTAACTACTAAAAATCGGGAGTCTACGATGGAACTTATATACATTGCTGCGGCAATAATGCTCGGATTGGGCGCACTAGGGGCAGCTGTTGGTATGGGCCTGTTGGGCGGAAAGTTGATTGAAGGAACTGCTCGTCAACCAGAGCTAGGTCCAATGCTGCAGGGTAAAATGTTCCTGCTAGCTGGTTTGATCGATGCTGTGCCCATTATTGGTGTTGGTCTTGCTATGTACCTGATCTTTGTTGTCGCTCCAACAGCAGCTGGCGCGTAACAACAATCAATGATTTTTAACTCATCTATTAATGAGGTAATGGCGTGAATATTAATCTAACGCTTTTTGGTCAGATGGTGACGTTTGCGTTCTTTGTGTGGTTTTGCATGAAGTTTGTATGGCCGGTCATTATTGAGGCTATGGAAGAGCGCCAGAAAAAAATCGCTGATGGACTTGATGCAGCTGACCGTGCCCTGCGCGACCTTGAATTGGCTCAGAACAAAGCTACTGACCAAATGAAAGAAGCTAAACAGGAAGCGGCCGGTATTATTGATCAAGCCAACAAACGCGCTAATCAAATTATTGATGAAGCAAAGCAGCAGGCTTCAGCTGAGGGCGATCGCCTTAAAGTTGCGGCCCAAGCGGATATCGAGCAAGAAATAAATCGTGCTAAAGAAGAGTTGCGTGCCACAGTGGCAGGCCTAGCTCTAGCTGGTGCGGAAAAAGTGCTCGAGGCTTCCATCGATGATAAAGCTAACCGCGCGTTAGTCGACAAACTGGCAGCACAGCTATAACCGAGGTTTAACATGGCAGAATTGAGCACATTAGCTCGGCCCTATGCAAAAGCAGCGTTTGAATTTGCTGCTGATGTCGGGGACCTGCAAGGCTGGTCACAAAGCCTTTCCACTGCTGGGGCTGTTGCACAACAGCGAGCTGTTGTTAAGCTTTTGAGTTCTCCGAGCTTAACAGCGGCGCAACAAGCAGCGGCGGTTGTTGATATTTGTGGTGATGCGTTGAGTGCAACGGGTCAGAATTTTGTTGCAATACTGTCAGAGAACCGACGCTTGCAACTGTTACCGCAGATTTCGCATCAGTTCGAAATCCTGAAAGCTAACCGTGAAAAAGCGGTTGACGTGGAAGTGATTGCAGCACAGGAACTGGACGCAAAGCAGCAGCAGCAACTTAGCGATGCACTGGGTGCAAAGCTAGAACGTAAAATAAACATGCAGGTTAGTTTAGATAAGAGCCTGCTGGGTGGTGCGGTAATACGCGCCGGGGATACCGTCATAGACGGGTCCATTCGTGGCCGTTTGGCCAAACTCGCCGAGTCACTAAATTCCTAAGGATTGAGGCCTAAGCATGCAGCAACTGAATCCATCAGAGATCAGCGAAATTATTAAGAGTCGTATCGACAACCTTGATGTTTCGTCAGAAGCCCAAAATGAGGGCACCATTGTTTCCGTATCGGACGGTATCATTCGTATTCACGGTCTAGCCGACGTGATGTACGGCGAAATGATCGAATTCGATGGCGGTGTTTACGGTATGGCACTTAACCTGGAGCGCGATTCTGTTGGCGCCGTGGTTTTGGGCGATTACCAAACACTGGCCGAAGGACAAAAAGCCCGATGCACCGGACGTGTATTGGAAGTACCAGTAGGTCCAGAACTGGAAGGTCGCGTTGTCGACGCTCTGGGTAACCCTATTGATGGCAAGGGTCCAGTTAACGCTGCCCTCACCGATGCAATTGAAAAAGTTGCTCCCGGTGTAATTGAGCGTCAGTCTGTTGATCAGCCAGTGCAAATTGGTTTAAAAGCAGTCGACACCATGGTGCCAATCGGCCGAGGTCAGCGTGAGCTGATCATTGGTGACCGTCAGATCGGTAAATCAGCCATTGCGGTTGATGCCATCATCAACCAGAAAGGCTCAGGCATTAAGTGTATCTATGTAGCTGTTGGTCAAAAAGCTGCTTCTGTTGCCGCCGTTGTGCGCAAACTGGAAGAGCACGGCGCAATGGAACACACCATTGTTGTTGCTGCTACAGCATCTGATCCAGCCGCCATGCAGTTCCTGGCGCCGTTTGCTGGTTGTTCCATGGGTGAGTACTACCGCGATCGCGGTCAAGATGCCCTGATCATTTATGATGATTTGACCAAGCAGGCTTGGGCCTACCGTCAAATCTCACTGCTGCTGAAACGCCCTCCGGGTCGTGAAGCCTATCCCGGTGATGTCTTCTACTTGCACTCCCGTCTGTTAGAGCGTGCTGCACGAGTTAACGCTGACTATGTAGAGAAATTCACCAACGGTGAAGTTAAAGGAAAAACCGGATCACTAACCGCCCTGCCCGTTATTGAAACTCAGGCTGGTGACGTCTCTGCATTTGTACCGACCAACGTAATTTCGATTACCGATGGTCAGATCTTCCTCGAAGCAGATATGTTTAACGCCGGTATCCGTCCAGCGATGAATGCAGGTATCTCTGTATCTCGAGTAGGTGGCGCAGCCCAAACTAAAATTATTAAGAAACTGTCCGGTGGTATTCGCACCGCGCTGGCACAGTATCGTGAGCTGGCGGCCTTCTCTCAGTTTGCCTCTGATCTTGATGATGCGACTAAAGCACAGCTTGACCATGGTGAGCGTGTAACCGAACTGATGAAGCAAAAGCAGTATACGCCTCAGAGTATCGCCGAAATGGGCGTTATGGTTTACGCAGCTGACAACGGTTTCTTGCAGTCAGTTGAAGTTAACAAGATTGGTGATTTTGAAGTCGCCCTACTCTCTTATATGAAAGCTGAGCACGGCGATCTGATGGATCAAATCAATCAGTCAGGTGATTACAACGACGATATTGGAGCTGGTTTTAAAGCGGCTCTGGATAAGTTTATTGCAACCCAAACCTGGTAAGTCAGCGTAACCGGACAGGCATAAGAAATGGCAATCGGTAAAGAAGTCAAAACGAAAATTGCTAGCATCGGCAGCACGCAGAAGATCACTAGCGCCATGGAAATGGTTGCGGCGAGCAAGATGCGTCGAGCTCAGGATCGCATGGCATTGGGTAAGCCCTATGCCCAGCGTATCCGTGATGTAGTGGGTCACATCGCCAACGCCCACTCCGAGTACAAACATCAGTATTTGGAAGAGCGCGAAGTTAAGCGTGTGGCTTACGTAGTGATCTCAACAGACCGCGGCCTCTGTGGTGGCTTGAACATTAACCTGTTCAAAGCAGCACTGAAGTCGATGAAAGAATGGTCTGATCAGGACGTCGAAGTAGATATCTGTGTTGTTGGCAATAAAGCGGCAGGTTTCTTTAGTGCCGTCGGTGGCAATGTTGTTGCAGCGGTTAAAGATGTGGGTGATGAGCCCAACGTGGCAGATTTGATCGGTGGTGTAAAAGTGATGTTAGACGCCTTTGATGAAGGTCGCATCGACAAGCTGTTTGTGGTGAGTAACGAATTTGTTAACACCATGACCCAGTCACCGACCGTTGAGCAGCTATTACCATTGGCAGCAACAGATGATACCAGCCTCAACCATCACTGGGACTACATCTACGAGCCAGATGCACAAGAGTTACTGGATGGTCTGCTGATTCGTTATATCGAATCCCAGGTCTATCAGGGTGTTGTAGAGAACAAAGCCTGCGAGCAGGCAGCCCGAATGCTAGCTATGAAAAATGCCACCGACAATGCCGGTGACATGATTGATGAATTACAACTGCTTTATAACAAAGCGCGTCAGGCAGCGATTACCCAAGAACTGTCAGAGATTGTAAGTGGCGCAGCGGCTGTTTAAAGCCAAACGAATTTTAAAGGTTTAGTTAAGAGGAACCGGACATGAGTAGTGGACGTATCGTACAAATTATTGGCGCCGTGATCGATGTGGAATTTCCCCGCGATCAGGTACCCAACGTCTATGACGCCCTAGTAGTTGACGACAAGGGCCTGACCCTGGAAGTTCAACAGCAGTTGGGCGATGGCGTAGTGCGAGCAATCGCCATGGGATCCTCTGAAGGGATCAGCCGAGGCTTAGGTGTTAATAACACCGCCGCACCGATTTCAGTCCCTGTGGGAATTGAAACTCTGGGTCGCATCATGGATGTTCTCGGTAACCCGATTGATGAAAAAGGCCCGATCGGTGAAAAAGAGCGTATGGCGATTCACCGTAAGCCACCAGCCTATGATGAGCTGGCTGCTTCCGACGATTTGCTAGAGACCGGCATCAAGGTAATCGACTTGGTTTGTCCTTTCGCCAAAGGCGGTAAGGTTGGGCTGTTTGGTGGTGCTGGTGTTGGTAAAACCGTAAACATGATGGAGTTGATCAACAACATTGCGACAGAGCACAGTGGTCTCTCTGTATTTGCTGGTGTTGGTGAGCGTACTCGTGAAGGTAACGACTTTTACTACGAGATGCAGGAGTCTGGTGTTGTAAACATCGAAACTCCAAGCGAATCTAAAGTAGCCATGGTTTATGGTCAGATGAATGAGCCTCCAGGAAACAGACTGCGTGTAGCACTGACTGGTCTGACCATGGCAGAAAAATTCCGTGACGAAGGTAAAGACGTTCTATTGTTCGTTGATAACATCTACCGTTACACATTGGCAGGTACAGAAGTATCAGCACTGTTGGGTCGTATGCCTTCAGCGGTAGGTTACCAGCCTACACTGGCTGAAGAAATGGGCGTACTTCAGGAGCGTATTACTTCAACCAAAACTGGTTCTATTACATCAGTTCAGGCGGTATACGTACCGGCAGATGATTTAACCGATCCATCTCCTGCAACTACTTTTGCTCACTTGGATTCAACCGTTGTACTAAGCCGCGACATTGCTTCCAAAGGAATCTACCCAGCGGTAGATCCACTGGATTCAACTTCACGTCAGCTTGATCCACTGATTATCGGCACCGAGCACTATGAAGTCGCACGTGGCGTACAGTCAGTATTGCAGCGTTATAAAGAGCTGAAAGATATTATTGCGATTTTGGGTATGGATGAGCTTTCAGAAGAAGACAAAATGGCCGTAGCACGTGCCCGTAAGATTGAGCGTTTTCTATCGCAGCCATTCCATGTTGCTGAAATTTTCACCGGCTCACCAGGTAAGTACGTATCTCTCAAAGACACCATCGCTGGTTTCCAAGGTATTTTGGACGGGCAGTATGATGAGCTGCCAGAGCAGGCGTTCTACATGGTTGGCTCTATCGACGAAGCGGTAGAAAAAGCGAAAAACATATAAATTGCAGCAAGCAAAGGCAATAAAGAAATGGCTATAACAGTTCATTGTGACATCGTAAGTGCGGATGAATCCCTGTTCTCCGGGTTGGTCGAGATGGTTGTTGCCACTGGATCGCTTGGCGAACTGGGTATTACAGCTGGACATGCGCCGCTTCTGAGCGATTTGCGCCCTGGGCCGGTTCGTCTGGTCAAACAGAATGGTGAAGAAGAAGTTTACTATCTGTCGGGTGGCTACTTGGAAGTGCAGCCAAATACCATCTCAATACTGGCTGATACAGCAGTGCGAGCAGATGATATTGATGAAGCCGCAGCAGCGGAAGCGGTAAAAGAAGCTGAAACTGCTTTGGCCAACCAGTCGGGCGAAATAGAGTACTCGAAAGCTGCCGCCATGTTAGCAGAATCAACAGCCCAGCTTCGCACAGTTCAGGCATTACGCAAGAAATTAGGTGGCTAATCGGTTGCCGATTAAAAAGGGTGGCTTAGCCACCCTTTTTTTTGTCTATAGTCTTTAGCCTGACGATCCACTCGGGCTTGCGGCCAACCCCTATTGCACTTGTGTTGTCGCCCATTTGACAGTACCGTGACCAGCTACAAAACTTATGTTAATTGCCATAGACCGGAGCATTTAAAAACCGCCCATGACCAGTACGGATATTGTTATTCTCGCCGCCGGCAAAGGCACTCGCATGCAGTCTGCTCTGCCTAAAGTACTGCATCAAATAGCAGGACAACCCATGCTGGCTCATGTATTAGTGGCAGCCGATACTGTAGCCAATGGCAAAAAGATTGTGGTTACTGGGCATGGTGCCGAGCAGGTAGAACAGGCCACTGCGACCAGCGGTAGTATATTTGTTCAGCAGACAGAACAGTTAGGCACAGCTCATGCGGTACAAATGGCTGTCCCCCATTTACGCGCCGACGCCAAGGTTCTAATTCTCTATGGCGATGTACCTCTGATAAGCCCAGATACCATCAGCAAGATGTTAACCGCCGTATCTGCAAAAAATATTAGTTTGCTCACCATCAACCTCGACAATCCCATGGGCTATGGGCGCATTGTGCGCAACCAGGTCGGTGAGATTGACTCCATTATTGAACAGAAAGATGCCAACCCAGAACAGCTTGCTATAAAAGAGATCAATACCGGTGTTTTGGCCTTGGGCACTAATCAGTTGATTGAATGGCTACCGCAAATTGGCAATAACAATGCTCAGGGCGAATATTATCTAACCGATCTTATTGTCCTTGCTCGCGCCAATGGCTACAACATAACCAGCATTCAACCCACATCGACAACTGAGGTAGAGGGAGTGAATAATCGAATTCAATTGAGTCAACTAGAACGCGCCCATCAGCTACAGCTCGCTGAAGCACTGATGCTTTCAGGAACCACTTTGGCAGATCCAAGCCGATTTGATCAGCGTGGCAAAGTTAGCGCAGGAACAGATAATTTTATCGATGTGAATTGTATTTTTGAGGGTGAGGTTCGTCTAGGTTCAGGTGTCCGCATCGGGCCAAACTGCCATATTATCGACAGCAACATCGGTGATGGCGTTGAAATCCAATCCAATACAGTCATCGAGTCAGCTGAAATAGGTGACCACGCAACTCTTGGCCCTTTTGCCAGAATTCGTCCAGGCACCAAGCTGGGCAAAAATACTAAAGTCGGCAACTTTGTTGAAACTAAAAAAACCATTGTAGGCGATGGCAGTAAAATCAATCACCTCAGCTATGTCGGTGACGCCGAGTTGGGCGAAAACGTCAACGTCGGTGCGGGGACCATTACCTGCAACTACGACGGAGTTAATAAACATAAAACCGATATTGGCGATGGTGCCTTTATTGGCTCAAATAGCACCCTGATTGCACCAGTGACAATCGGTGAGCAGGGATTCGTAGCAGCGGGTTCTACATTAACACAGGATGTTTCTGCTAGCGCGCTGGCTGTTAGCAGATCAAAACAACGTAATATCGAGGGCTGGAAACGCCCCACTAAAAAGGATAGTTAATCTATGTGCGGAATTGTTGGCGCAGCCACCCAGAGAAACGTTTATAAAATACTCATTGAAGGGCTTCGTCGTTTAGAGTATCGCGGCTATGATTCAGCAGGCCTATCAATAATTGATGAAAACCAAACCATACAAACTAGAAAGAATATTGGCAAGGTTGCGGAGCTGGAAGCAGTAGCCGCGCAAAACCCTTTGTCCGGCCATACAGGCATTGCACATACAAGGTGGGCCACTCACGGAGAGCCAAGCACAAAAAACTCTCATCCACATACGTCGGCCGGCGTATCAGTTGTACACAATGGCATTATTGAAAACCATGACGAACTGCGTCGTGAAATGACCAATGCTGGCTATACCTTTCTGTCTGCCACAGATACCGAAGTTATTGCCCACCTAGTAAATCATTATTTAATTACAGAAAAAAACCTGCGTAGCGCCGTACAAAAAACCATAGAGCGCCTAGACGGTGCCTATGCATTAGGTGTTATTGCGGACGATGAACCGACCCGTATTATCGCTGCTCGCAGTGGTAGCCCATTGGTCATCGGTGTCGGCATTGATGAAAACTTTATCGCCTCAGATCAAATGGCATTGCGGCAAGTCACCGATCGTTTTATCTTTTTAGAAGAAGGGGACCTAGTTGAGCTTAGCCACGAGGCTTATCAAATTTTCGATGTAGCCAATAATAAAGTTGACCGCCCCATGCAAGAACTGCATGAGAAAGATCAGGTCGCAGAAAAAGGCGAGTATCGCCACTTTATGCAGAAAGAAATGTTTGAACAGCCTACAGTGCTGGCAAATACGTTTGCTGGTCGTATCGCTGGGGATCATATTCGCGACGCAATTTTCGGCTATCAGGCGGAAGAACTATTTCAAAAAACCAACGCCGTACATATTATTGCCTGTGGGACTAGCTTCCACTCCGGTCTTGTTGCTAAGTATTGGTTAGAGCAATATGCTGGTGTGCCCTGCCAAGTAGAGGTTGCCAGTGAATACCGTTACCGACAGGTTGCAGTTCCTGAAGGAACGCTATTTGTCACAATTTCACAATCCGGAGAAACTGCGGATACATTAGCTGCTCTGCGTAAAGCCAAAGAAAATGGCTACCTGGGGTTTTTGGCAATCTGTAATGTTGCTAATAGCTCATTGGTTCGCGAGTCAAATATTTCACTAATGACGATGGCTGGGCCAGAGATTGGCGTGGCATCTACCAAGGCATTTACTACTCAGTTAGTTGCATTGCAACTTCTCTCTTTGTCATTAGCAAAACACAAAGGTTTAGATGCAAAGACTGAAAAAGAACTTGTGCAAAACCTGCACAAATTGCCAGAGCTCAGCGAACAGGTATTAGCGTTAGATCCTGTTATCGAAGCAGTATCGGAATCATTTGCCAACAAAGATCATGCATTATTTTTAGGTCGCGGCGAGCAATATCCGATCGCGCTTGAAGGTGCCCTTAAGCTAAAAGAAATTTCTTATATCCATGCTGAAGCCTATCCATCAGGGGAACTAAAGCACGGCCCGCTGGCATTGGTTGATGAAGATATGCCCGTTATAACCACTGCTCCCAATAATGAATTATTGGAAAAATTAAAATCTAATTTACATGAGGTGCGGGCTCGCGGCGGTCAGTTATTTGTCTTTGCAGACCAGGATTCAGGATTTGTAAGTGAACCAGGTATCACGGTCATTGATATGCCCCATGTCCCCCTTAGCCTAGAAGCAATTATTTATACATTGCCATTACAAATGCTTTCGTATCATGTGGCGTTGCTAAAGGGGACTGATGTAGATCAGCCCAGAAATTTGGCTAAATCAGTTACTGTGGAGTAGTTTATAACAGTGAATTGAAGGGAGAAAAATAATTGGATTATTGGTTTTTAATGATTGGTGCGGTTCTGTCTTTAGCAGGAATGGTGTTCCATGGATTCATCGGCGGGAAAATTTATACAATCAATATCAATAATAGCGACTTGGAACCATTAGGACAGTCGCTCAGTGTTTTTTCCTGGCAATTCCACACCATCTTTCTTTTTATAAGTGCGGTTACGTTGATTTATATAGCCTACAACCCAGAGTTTGCGATCGCAGCTTATCCAGTAATTGGGATCAATCTTTTAGGCGCTATTTTATTTTTTTCGCTTGGCTTGGTGAAAAGTAGAACGTTATTAAAAATGCCAGGTGCTTTTTTAATGGGCAGTATAGCGGCACTGGCTTGGTTGGGAATATTCGAGTAGATATTATTTACTGTTGTGAACAAATCCGTAACAATTGAGTAGTCGACAACAGTAAATTGTTGAGACCAGCTCGGGCAATTTGTCTGCTGTGTTAATGGTCTGTAATGATCAAGGTATGATTAGCAATATTATCGAGGGTTGCTAAGAGTGGCATAAGCGATTTATAGTCTGGCGAATCAAAAAAATAACGGCGTGAATATGGGAATTATTATTGTTCATTCGACATTAGCGATCTTCGCAATAGTCTTGGGGCTAATAATATTTTTAAGTAGAAAGGGAACGTCAATTCATCGTCAGATGGGAAGGGTCTGGGTCACCTTGCTAGTAATAGTCGCGAGTACGGCAATATTTATTCAAGTGATTACGCCAGGGCAGTATAGCTACATCCACCTTTTAATTCCCTTTACCCTGGGGTCTTTGGCTCGCTCAATTTGGGCAATAAGAAAATTTAAAATAACGGGCAATGTTCGATATCGCAATGCCCATATATTTTCAATGATCGGTGTTTACGTGGGGGCTTTGGTCGTGGCTGGTGCTTTTACGCTTATGCCTGGACGCATTTTTCATCAATTAATTTTCGGTTAAAAGAATCTGAATTCCCCGATTAAAAGTATCGATGATGTCAGGGGCTTCTAAGCGAGACTAGTCCCTCTTGCAGCTTCTGGAGATGCTGCTGTAGTTGCGGCCCCTTTTTCTTTGCAACGCCAATCGCGAGTACGTCAATGACAGCAAGATGTGCGATTCGTGATGACAGAGGCGTATAGATTTTAATATCTTCCTTGGCATCGACTTCAATTGCGATACTTGCATTGCGGGCTATGGGTGAGCCGCTAGGTGCAATGGCAATAACAACGCCACCAGCCTGTTTAACTAATTCCATTGAATCGATTAAGGCCTGGGTGCGACCCGACTGAGAGATTGCTACAACTACGTCTCCAGAATGAAGCGATGTTGCAGACATATTTTGTAGATGGGGGTCGGAGTATGCAGCGGAGGTAATCTGTAAACGGAAGAATTTATGTTGAGCGTCGAAGGCAACGGCAGCCGAAGCTCCAAAGCCATAAAACTCTACCCGCTCGGCGGCACAAATAGCAGCAACGGCAGCATCGAGGCGTTCGATCACAAGGCTCTCCCGAACCTTTAATAAGGTGTCTACAGTCGAGTCAAACACCTTGTGGGTATATTCCCGGGTTGAATCCGTATCTGTTACAGCGATCTGGCCATAACTTGGGCTTGATGCCAGCTGTTGCGCCAGAGCAAGTTTAAAGTCCTGGAAACCATGACAGCCTACCGCGCGGCAAAAACGTACCACTGTTGGCTCGCTGACCTCCGCTTCTTGGGCGAGATCGACGATGCGCATCCGAATCACCTGCAAAGGGTTCTTGAGTACAAAGCCGGCAACCTTGCGCTCAGATTTGCGCAGTTCATGGAGCGTATCGCTAATGGTTTGGGTGAGTTCAGCAGGTTTCATAATGCATCCAAAATCAAATTATGTAAAAAATTTACAAGAAATGGCTCAAAAATGCCAGTTTTGTAGTAAAAAAAGTGTCTTAGGCTGGATATACCCACTATATCGGGCGTTAAGCGTCGATTCTCAGGATTAAAAAGTAAAAAAGAAATTGCCGTTGTCCCGTATTTTGATCACTAAGTTGCTAGAATGCAGGCCTATGGACGTTACCCCAATACTCAATAATTTAAATCCTGCTCAGGAAGAAGCCGTTACCAGTGATAAGAAACACCTGCTGGTTTTGGCTGGCGCTGGCAGCGGTAAGACCCGCGTACTGGTTCATCGTATTGCCTGGAAGATTCAGGTCGATGGCCTTTCCCCCTACAGCATATTAGCGGTAACCTTTACCAATAAGGCTTCGCGCGAAATGCGTGAGCGGATTGACGACCTATTGGGTATGTCATTGCGGGGGATGTGGGTAGGTACCTTTCATGGTTTAGCCCATCGTTTGTTAAAAGCCCATTGGCGTGATGTTAACCTGCCAGAGAATTTTCAAATCCTCGATTCTGACGATCAGCTGCGACTGGTGAAACGAGTGATGCGTGCCATGGATCTCGATGAACAGCGTTGGCCTCCCAAACAGGCCCAGTGGTGGATCAATGGGCAAAAAGATGAAGGCCTGCGTGCCGCCCATATTCAAGAGGGTGGTGACCCCTACTTGGCAACAATGCTGCGCATCTATCGTGAGTATGAAGCCACTTGCGAACGTTTGGGTGTTATCGACTTTGCTGAACTTCTGTTGCGTGCTCTGGAATTATGGAAGAACAAACCAGAGGTGCTGGATCACTACCAGCAGCGCTTCCAACATATTTTAGTTGACGAGTTTCAGGATACCAATGCAGTGCAATATGCCTGGCTGAGAATACTGGCCGGCAAAGTCAGTGGCGTTACTGCAGTAGGCGATGATGACCAGTCTATCTATGGATGGCGCGGTGCTAAAGTTGAAAATATTCTTAGTTACGAACGAGATTTTTCCGATACCCATACGGTCAAGCTAGAACAAAATTATCGCTCTACGTCCAATATTCTAAATGCAGCAAACGCTGTTATCTCAAAAAATGCTGAGCGTTTAGGTAAGAGCCTCTGGACCGATGCTGGCGAAGGTGAAGCGATTGCACTGTACGCGGCATTTAATGAGCATGACGAAGCTCGATTTATTGCCGACAGATTGCACAGCTGGAGCAACGATGGCAATCGCCGTGAAGACTCTGCAATTTTATACAGATCCAATGCTCAGTCGCGTGTTTTAGAAGCGGCACTATTACAGGCCGATATTCCCTATCGTATTTATGGCGGCCAGCGTTTCTACGAGCGCCTCGAAATTAAAAATGCCCTCTCCTATTTGCGTCTGATGTTAAATTGTCATGATGATGTCGCCTTTGAACGGGTGGTTAATATACCGACTCGAGGCATTGGCGATCGTACCTTAGAGCTAATGCGAGAGTTAGCGCGTGAGCAGCAAACATCAATGTGGGGCGCTGCGTCTCTTATTGTTAAAGAAAAAAGGCTGGCCGCGCGAGCCACTAATGCCATAGCGGTATTTATAGAATTGATTAATGAAATGAGCGGCCAACATGATGAGTTGCCGCTGGCAGAGCAAGCCGAGAATGCAATTGCCCACAGTGGTTTAATCGAAATGCATCGCCGTGAAAAAGGTGAGCGCGGCCAGGCGCGAGTCGAAAATCTCGAGGAATTAGTCAGTGCCTGTCGTAATTTTGAGGCAGAGGATAATGACTTGCCGGTGTTGCCGCAGTTTCTAGATCAGGTGGCATTGGATGCCGGCGATCGCCAAGCTGAAGAAGACGAGGATGCGGTGCAATTGATGACATTGCACAGCGCCAAAGGTTTGGAATTTCCTTTAGTGTTTATTGCAGGTATGGAAGAAAATTTATTTCCGCACAAAATGTCTATTGATGAGCCAGGGCGTCTAGAGGAAGAGCGGAGGCTGGCCTATGTGGGCATTACCCGCGCCATGCAAAAACTTTATTTGACCTTCGCTGAGAGCAGGTCCATTTATGGCAGTGAATCGTTTAACTCTGTGTCTCGATTTGTACGCGATATTCCCAAAGAGGTTATTGAAGAAGTCCGACTGCAAAATAATATCGCCAGGCCAACTAGCTATGCAGCTGGCGCGATACAAAGTGATGAGGGGGGTGATACGGGATTTGGTCTTGGTCAGCAGGTTTTCCATAATGTATATGGCGAAGGCGTTATCCTAAATTTTGAAGGCAATGGCCCACGGGCAAGAGTGCATGTCAGTTTTGAGGCTGTGGGCACAAAAATATTAATTTTGGCATCGGCGAACCTATCCGCTGTATAGACTTACAAAAATAAAAAGGGGTAAAAAATGCGCGTTGTAATCATGGTACTACTGTCGCTGATTCTAGCCAGCTGCGGCGGAAAAGACGCAGACCCTGCAACTGCAGGCACAGTCGATATTCAAAAGACCTATAAATGGAAGCTTGTCACCACCTGGCCAAAAAACTATCCCGGGCTGGGCACTGCACCAGAAAACTTTGCTAAAAAAGTTGAGGCGATGAGTGGCGGTCGTATCCAAATAAAAGTGTTTGGTGCAGGCCAGTTAGTGCCTGCCTTTGAAGTCTTTGATGCAGTGTCCCAGGGAACTGCGGAGGTCGGTCATGGCGCAGCCTACTACTGGACAGGAAAGTCTAAAGCGACCGGGTTTTTCACCTCGGTACCCTTCGGGCTTAATGCTCAGGAAATGAATGGTTGGCTACATTATGGCGGTGGCTTGGAATTATGGCGTGAACTCTACTCCCCCTTTAATCTGATTCCTTTTGCTGGTGGCAGCACTGGTGTGCAAATGGCCGGTTGGTTTAATCGCGAGATTAATTCAATGGAAGATATAAAGGGTTTAAAAATGCGCATCCCAGGTTTAGGCGGCGATGTAATTACCCGTGCCGGCGGCGTGTCTGTGACTATGCCTGGAGGTGAACTTTACACTTCCATGCAGACCGGTGTGATTGACGCGACCGAATGGGTAGGACCATACAATGATCTAGCATTTGGTTTTCACCAGGTGGCAAAATATTATTATTACCCAGGCTGGCATGAGCCAGGCCCGGTTTTGGAATTGATTGTCAATAAAGATGCCTATGCAACTTTACCTGAAGACCTTCAAGCGATTGTTGAAGGTGCAGCTCGAGCGGTTAATCAGGATATGCTCGATGAGTATACTGCGCGTAACAACAGTGCCTTAGTAGAGCTGGTAGAGACACATGGCGTTGATGTGAGAAAACTGCCTGACGACGTGATTGCTGAGTTACGTAGGCTCTCTGCTGAGGTGCTGGAGGAGCTAGGGCAGGATTCAGAAATCTCCGGCCGAATTGCTGAGTCTGTAAAGGCATTTAAAAAACAGGCTATGGCATATCATGCCATTTCTGAAGAGTCCTATTACAGGGCGCGTAAAGAATAGTAGCCTATTATGAGTAAATTAAAAAAGGCCGGTGAACACCGGCCTTTTTTTATGTGCTGCAGAAAGACTCAGTAGGGCTCACTGGCTCTAGTTTTTCCAGAATGTTGGGGTAAATAACACCAGCAGGGTGAAGATTTCTAAACGCCCCAACAGCATGCCCCAGCACAGCACCCATTTGGCAAAGCTGCCGATATCCGCATAGTTGGTCGCCACAGCGCCGAGACCGGGACCGAGATTATTGAGCGCCGCCGCGGTAGCCGACCAAGCTGTGACATAGTCCAAACCAGATGCCAGCAATAACAACACCATCAGATAAAAGATTGCCAGATAGACACCAAAGAAAGCCCAGATCGCATCTGCCACTCGCTCGGGAATTTGACGGTTACTAATCTTGATCGGTAACAGGGCGTTCGGATGCACTAATCGGTATATCTCGCGGATAACCTGCTTGCCCAATATCAGCATACGTCCGATTTTAATACCGCCACCCGTGGAGCCAGCGCACGCACCAAAGAAAGACAAAACCAATAAGAAGAATGGCAGAAAGGTTGGCCAGCTACTGAATTCTGTGGTGGAAAAGCCAGTGGTAGTCATAATCGAGACCAGCTGGAAGGTACCCTGACTAATACTCTCATTCCAGTTATAGGTGCCGCTGCCGAAAAGGTAGAGGCAAGTAATAACAATACCAATCAGCAGCAGATAGATGTACATGCGTGCCTCAGCATCCTGCCAATAGGAACTTAGGCTACGGTTGTGCCAGACTAAATAATGCAGCGCAAAATTAAGGCCCGAGATGATCATAAAAAACATACAGATTGACATAATAAGGCCGCTATCAAAAAAGCCGATGCTCGCATCATGGGTAGAAAAGCCACCGATGGCCACGGTCGAAAAACTGTGGCTAATGGCGTCAAAGCCGCTCATACCTGCGGCCCAATAAGCCAGTGCACAGGCGGCAGTTAGACCGAGATAGATACGGAATAGCACAGTCGCTGTTTCGGTAATACGCGGAGTCAGTTTGGAATCTTTGATCGGACCCGGAGTTTCTGCACGATAGATCTGCATACCGCCGACACCCAGCATGGGCAAAATGGCGACGGCAATAACGACTATACCTATGCCGCCTAGCCACTGTAGCTGTTGACGATAGTAGAGAATTGATTTGGGCAGATCGTCCAGTCCAGATATTACGGTTGCACCCGTGGTGGTCAAGCCAGAGACTGACTCAAACAGCGCGTTCATAAAGTTTAGTTGCAGCGCCTCTGAAAGCATTAGGGGCAAGGCGCCAAAGGTGCTCAGTACCAGCCAGAAAAACACCGTGACAATAAAGCCATCGCGGGTGCGCAGTTCACCGCTACTATTTCGCGAGGGTACCCAGAATGCCATGCCAACGGCTAGAGTGATGGCAAAGGCTGAAAAAAATGTTGAGGAGGTATTCTCGCTAAACAGCCAGCCGACAAAAATAGGCGTCAGCATGGTGAGACTGAAGATCATCAGCAGTATGCCAAGAACTCGGGCGATAACGGCAATATGCATAGTGATTTACGTCCTAGAAAAAGGAGAAGCTAACGGCAAACAACTTCTCGACAGCTTTGGTGTTTTCTTTATCGACCACAAACACAATAACATGGTCATTATTCTGAATAACGGTGTCATGATGGGCAATAATTACTTCACCATCGCGCACCAGTGCCGCCAGCGTAGCGCCCGGTGGCGATTTAATATCGCCGATCGCACGGCCTACAACCTTAGAATTTTTTTCATCACCATGAACAATAATTTCCAGAGCTTCAGCGGCGCCACGCCTAAGCGAGTGCACGCTTACAGTGTCGCCCCTGCGGACATGGGTAAGCAGCGAACTCGTTGTTGCCTGTTGTGGCGAGATAGCGATATCAATTTCGCCGCCCTGCATCAAATCGGCGTAAACCGGATTGCTAATCAGGGTCATAACCTTGCGCGCGCCTAAACGCTTGGCTAGCAGCGATGCCATAATATTGACCTCGTCATCATTGGTCAGAGCGAGAAATACATCGGTCTTATCGATGTTCTCATCCAGCAGTAGTTCTTGATCTGTGGCTGAGCCTTTCAATACCACAGCCCTATTCAACTGCTCAGAGAGGAATGCTGCGCGGTTGGCTGAGAATTCAATAATCTTGATATTGTATTCTTCTTCCAAAGCCTTGGTCAGGCGGAAGCCAATATTACCGCCACCGGCAATCATCAGCCGACGATAGGGTTTTTCAAGGCGGCGCAATTCGCTCATCACTTTGCGAATATTCTGTTTAGCGGCAATAAAGAATACTTCATCACCGTCTTCAATCACTGTGTCACCCACGGGGAACAGAGCACCATCTTTGCGGAAGATGGCAGCGACTCGGGCATCCACATTGGGTATATGTTCTTTTAATGTGCGCAGCTCTTGGCCGACTAAAGGACTATTAGCCACGGCACGCAATGCCACTAGTTGCAGTGCGCCATCCGCGAAATCCAGTACTTGCAGTGCGCCGGGTTGTTCGACCAATCTACGGATATAGTTGGTCACTACCTGTTCTGGTGTGATCATCACATCGACAGGCATATGCTTATCATTAAACAGCAGGTTCTTATATTTTGGATTGGTGTAATTTTGTGCGCGGACCCGAGCAATTTTGGTTGGGGTGTGAAATAGCGAGTAGGCGACCTGACAGGCGATGATATTAATTTCATCGCTGTTAGTGACAGCGACCAGCATATCGGCATCTTCAATACCGGCTCTGACCAGCACATCTGGATAACAGCCGGTGCCAATTACTGTGCGAATATCGAGTCGGTCCTGCAGCGCACGCAGCGCGTTATCGTTGATATCGACAACGGTGATATCGTTGTATTCGCGGGCTAAGTTTTCTGCCAGTGTTGCGCCAACCTGCCCAGCGCCGACTATTACTATTTTCATTATTATCCCGAGTCGCTTAAATCAAAGCTTGCTTAGTCTTGAGTAATAAAAACCATCGTTACCATTCACCCGTGGAAATAGTTGCCGCCCATGGTCTGTTGCTACTCCCCAGTTCGCGTCAATGGTCAGTACTTCTGCATCATTGTGTGAGCGGACAAAATTCTTAATAATTTCATCGTTCTCATCGGACAGTATCGAGCAGGTTGCGTAGAGTAAAATACCGCCCGGCTTCAATGTTTGCCACAGGCTGGCTAATATCTGCCCCTGAATGGCTGCTAGCTTATCAATATCCGCGGGTTTGCGCAGTATTTTGATATCTGGATGACGACGAATAACGCCACTGGCTGAACAGGGTGCATCCAGCAGTATTCGATCATAGCTATTTCCATCCCACCAGCCGTCTAAATCGTTGGCATCAGCTGCCTTTAAGTCGGCTTCTAATTCAAGTCTGGTCAGGTTTTCTTCCACTCGGACTAAGCGGCGTGGCTCAAGGTCAATGGCCAACAGCGACTGCAGGTCTGGTTGGCTCTCGAGAATATGACAGGTCTTGCCGCCGGGAGCGCAGCAGGCATCTAGCACTCGCTGCCCTTTGTCGAGCATCAGTAGATTAGCGGCTAACTGGGCAGCCTCGTCCTGAACGCTGACATGGCCATTACTAAAGTTGGGCAACTCGCTGACGTCACAGGGACGATCAAGCAAAATGCCCTGATCACTATGCGCCGTAGCGCTAGCGGCAATGTCAGCTTGAGCAAGACAATCGAGATAGTCTTGGCGCGAGTTACGCAGGGCATTGGTTCGCAATGTCATAGGGGCGCGTTGATTATTGGCCGCAATAATCTTTGTGGCTATTTCTTCGGGCCAGGAATCGTGGATTTTCTTTAGCAACCATTTTGGATGAGCTGTTTGAAATACAGCATTATCAGCCTGTCCCTCTACGAGGTCCTGTTGCTGACGCTGGAAATTTCGCAGCACCGCATTGACCAGCCCCTTTGCCCAGGGTCGATTGAGTTTGCTTGCGGCGGAAACGGTTTCATTAATAATGGCGTGCTCAGCGATGCGCATATGCATCAGCTGGTAAATCCCGCAGGCCACCAGCCCCTGAATCTCCAAATCTTTTTCACGCAATGGCTTTTGAATCAGACTTTTAAGCAGGATGCTAATTTGTGGGTACCAGCGCATGGTGCCAAAGCACAGCTCTTTTAACAGCGAACGATCTTTTTCGTCGACCTTTTCACTGTACTCGGGCAATAGTGCAGAAAGGGATCGACCGCGCAAAACGCAGGAGATGACCTCGGCTGCTGCCGCTCTGGTATTGAGAGTTTTATTATTTTTGCCAGCCATAAATTATTGATTGAACTGTTTGTCAGGGGCGAACAGCTCAGCCCGTGATCTAAGAATCTCGGATACCGGCATTCGAGATTTGCCCGCAAGTTGTATTTCTGTCAATAAAAGACAGCCCTGCCCACAGGCTACCAATAGGCCATTATTATCTGCAGCCAGTATCTGGCCCGGCGAGGCTTGCTGTTCAGGTGCGACCTGCGCGCCCCATATCTTCACTCTTTGGCCGCCTATCTCTGTGTAGGCCGCAGGGAATGGATTGAACGCACGGATACGTCGATCAATAATTGCTGCTGACTCTAACCAATTAATCAACGCTTCTATTTTGTCTATTTTTTTGGCGTAAGTACTCTGATCATTGTCCTGCGCAGTGGCGACGGCGGTGCCGGCTTCAATCTTATCAAGAGTTCCCAACAGTGTGGGCCCGCCCAGCGCGGCAAGTTTATCATAGAGCGAGCCACTGGTTTCATCCGTATCTATAGTGCAGCGGGAAATAGACAACATGGCGCCAGTATCCAGACCGGCGTCCATCTGCATAATAGTGATGCCTGTTTCATTGTCGCCAGCCTCGACCGCGCGCTGAATAGGAGCGGCACCGCGCCAGCGTGGCAGGATGGAACCATGCACATTGATACAGCCAAGCCTTGGAGTATCCAAAATAACCTGTGGAAGAATGAGACCATAGGCCACAACCACCATAATATCTGCCTGCAAGCGGGCAAGAATGGCCTGTTGCTCGGCGTCTTTTAACGATTGAGGTTGGTAAACATCTAGATTGTTTTGCGCGGCAAGTAATTTAACCGGGCTGACCGTTAGTTTTTTGCCACGTCCAGCAGGCCGGTCGGGTTGGGTATAAACCGCAACAATGTCATGTTGGCGGATCAGCGCCTGAAGATGAGTCGCGGCGAAATCTGGAGTTCCTGCGAAAATTATCTTCAAGCGGTCGCCTATGCCCTTTGTTTTTTGAGCTTGGTACGAATGCGCTGTCGTTTTAAGGGAGACAGATAATCAACGAATAGCTTGCCTTCCAAATGATCAATTTCATGTTGAATGCAAACGGCCAACAGACCATTGGCTTCCTCTTCGAATGCATTGCCATCACGATCTAGTGCACGAATAATCACATGGACTGGGCGATCGACAGGCTCATAGAAACCTGGTACTGACAGACAGCCCTCTTCATAGGGGCTAGTTTCTGGCTCCAGCACTTCAATTTCCGGGTTGATAAATACCCTTGGCTGGCTTTTGTCTTCAGATAGATCCATCACGATAATGCGCTGATGCACATCGACCTGAGAAGCCGCTAAACCGATACCATTGGCATCTGCCATGGTTTCAAACATGTCATCAATCAGATTTTTGATGCTGTCATCGACCACCGTTACTGGCGCAGCTTTAAGGCGCAATCGGGGGTTTGGATATTCAAGAATGTTTAGTCTGGCCATAGCGAATGTGATGGATTTCTAGAAAATTAGTTAAAAGCATTGCTACCATTAGATTAACGCGGAAGCATCTCCATGTTTTCGTGTCTCTCAAGCCGAGATTATACATTAGGGGAAAGGACTCGACATGAAAAAGATTGTACTTGGATTTATGCTGTTAATTAGTGCAGTGATCAGTACACAGGGAGCAGAACAGCATCAGCTTCTCAATGAAGATATTCCCGATCAATATGAGGTAGAAAAGGGTGACACCCTCTGGGATATCTCAGCAATTTTTCTTCGCGATCCTTGGATGTGGCCTGAAATTTGGCATGCTAACCAGCAAATCGTTAATCCCCACCTTATAATCCCTGGCGATTTAATTTCCCTGGTCTATATCGATGGCAAACCGCGTTTACAGGTTAATCGCAGTCGTGAGTATAAATTATCTCCGCAGATTCGCACTGTCGATCACCAGCAAGCCATCGCCGCCCTGCCCCTCGATACTATTGACAACTTTTTGTCCAAAAGCCGTGTTACCAGTAGTGCTGAGCTCAATGCAGCGCCCTTCGTGCTGGGCGGTTATGAGCGCCGTCTGTTGATGGGTATGGGGGATGATTTTTATGCTCGGGGCGACTTTACTGACAACCAGCTGAACTACGGCATCTATCGTCGCGGTGACCCCTATATTGAACCCTCTACCGGGGAAGTTCTGGGGCTGCGGGCTGAAGATGTGGGCTCTGCCAAGGTTAAGGCGGTAAAAGACAGTATTGCCACCCTTGGCGCGACCCGCTCTGTTGGTGAAATTCGTTTTAAGGACCGCTTGCTTAGCCACGAGCAGCGGAGCCTTGTATCGTCCTTCTATCCTCGGGCCCCCAAAGATAAAGTTGCCGGTGTGGTGTTAAATGTTGAGGGTGGCTTGCGTAATGCTGGAGCGCTTGATGTTGTTGCACTTAACCGTGGCAATCGCGATGGTCTACAAGCTGGCGACACTCTGGCTATTTATAAGGAAGGCGAAATGATCAAAGATCGGATAGCGGATGAGCGCATTCGTCTGCCCGATGAGCGTATCGGTTTATTAATGGTGTTTTCCACTTATGAAAAAATGAGTTTTGGGTTGGTAATGCAGGCCGATAGGCAGCTCGATATTGGCGATCTCGTTCGCAACCCATAGCATTACACCTTCTGTGTGCTCTTGCCTTGCCACAAAAACCTCGGCTTGAATAATATAGGAATGGATCATGGCATGTGCAGACGCCCTCGAAACCCACTATGCTTTGGTCGCGCAGTATCTGGCACAATTTCCATCTAAATTACAGTCCCAGTTAGTTGACCAGGCAGGCAGCTATACCGCTTTATTTACTGAGCCTGCGGAGCGTTTTGCATCTCAATTTCAAGAGGCTATTCGGTGGGTACAGGAGGACTATCATAGGCAACATTGGTCGCATCAGCTCAATTACACCCTGCAACTTATTGAGCGCGTTGGTGCTCGAATCATTCCCATCACCTCGCCAGATTACCCGCAGCAACTTAAACAGATAAGCAGTGCCCCACCATTGCTCTATGTGCGTGGCGATACCGACAGTCTACATCTACCCCAGATCGCCATAGTCGGCAGTCGTCGGATGACAAGAGGTGGCGAGAGCAATGCGCTGCGATGGAGCCGGTTTTTGGCAAGCAGTGGATTTGCTATTACCAGCGGTCTGGCAATGGGGGTGGATGGGTGCGCCCATCGCGGAGCGCTGGATGCTGCGGCCGGCAAAACCATTGCGGTGATGGCGACGGGCATAGAGAGTATCTATCCTCGGCAGCACGCCGAGCTTGCGGCACAGATTTTAGACTCTGGCGGAACATTGATTACCGAGTTTCATCCCAATGAAAACCCCCTGCGAACCCATTTTCCAAGGCGCAACCGCATTATTAGCGGACTGAGTCTCGGGATTTTAGTTATAGAGGCCGCGGTAAAAAGTGGCTCTTTAATTACCGCTCGCTATGCACTGGAGCAAAATCGAGAGGTGTTTGCCATACCCGGCTCTATCCACAACCCTCAGAGTCGAGGTTGCCATCTACTGATCAAGCAGGGTGCACATCTAGTGGAGTCTGCCGACGATATTATCTCTGAGCTGGGTGGTGCTCTTGCAGCGGTTGCGGCGACGGTTAAAAAAACCCAGCTAAAACAGCCAATATTGGATCAGCAGGAGGGCGACTTACTCAAGATATTAGGTTTTGATCCTGTTGATTTAGATAGCCTTGGACGAGAGACTAATTTGCCGGTTGAGAAACTCTCCGAGCTTCTTGTTGGCCTTGAGTTAAAGGGCATAATTTGCAATGAAAATGGTTTTTATCAGCGTCTGACCTAGCCGCAGTCATACAGTCCTGTTGCACCTGTTCTAAAGTTCCGGTAGCCTGCGCAATTCTTCAAAAAGGAGCCCTTAAATGAGCAAACCCTTCGTAGCAATATTGATGGGATCTGATTCTGATCTACCAGTAATGGAAGCCAGTTTTGCAGTCCTAAAGCAGTTCGACATTCCCTTTGAAGTGAAGGTAACTTCAGCCCACCGTACTCCGGAAGCTACCCATAGCTTTGTAACCGATGCTGACGCGCGCGGTTGCGCGGCCTTTATCTGTGCTGCAGGTATGGCGGCACACCTTGCTGGTGCTGTTTCGGCGACTACATTAAAACCTGTTATCGGCGTGCCTATTAATGGATCGCTGGACGGTTTGGATGCGCTGTTATCAACGGTACAGATGCCTGGCGGAATTCCCGTTGCCACTGTTGCTATTGGTAAAGCAGGAGCAAAAAACGCAGCCTATTTAGCCGCCCAAATTATTGGTGTTGGCGACCCTGAAATGCATCAAAAATTGATCGCTGAGCGTGCGGCCAATGCAGCGGCCATTATTGCCAAAGATGCGGCTCTTCAGGAAAAGCTGAAAAATAGCTGATCACAGCAGTGATCAATTGGTGCAATCACCCCAAAATCTGCCGTGCAGCGACTGAGTTGCAGACCGAGGGTGTGATTGCCTATCCTACCGAGGCAGTATGGGGCCTGGGCTGTGATCCATGGTCTCAGTCTGCTGTATATAAAATTCTTAGCTTAAAGCGTCGCTCCGAGGCCAAGGGCCTCATCTTGATTGCCTCTGATATTGATCAGCTTGCGCCTTTTTTACAGGGACTTGATGAGGATCATCGGGTGCGCATGTTAATGGATTACAATAAGCCAGTAACTTGGCTGGTTCCTGATAATGGCGCAGCGCCAAATTGGATCGTTGGTGCACATGACACAGTTGCGCTGCGCATTACTACTCATCCAGTAGCCGCAGCTTTATGCCAACTATTTGCCGGCCCTCTGGTCTCGACATCGGCGAACCCTCAGGGTTTACCTGCTGCTACCACCGGACTTAAAGTGAGGAACTACTTTGGCCGTGGCGTTGATTATCTGGCGCCAGGCAATGTTGGGCAGTCGCAGCAAGCCAGTGAAATTCGCCACCTAATAACCTCAGAGGTCATCCGTCCGGGATAATATGCAGCAAATCGATAAAAATCTGGTTAAAGACTATCTGCTGGCATTGCAAGACAGTATCTGTGATGCGTTGCAAGCCGAAGATGGTGCTGAATGGCAAGAGGATAGCTGGGTTCGCGAGGAAGGCGGTGGCGGGCGCAGTCGTGTTGTGGTCGATGGTCCGGTAATTGAGAAGGGCGGGGTTAATTTCTCCCATGTCTTTGGTGATCAGATGCCCGCGTCGGCGACGCAAAACCGTCCAGAGCTGGCAGGCCGCAGCTTTGAAGCGATGGGCGTTTCTCTGGTAATTCATCCCAATAACCCCAATGTGCCGACTTCCCATGCCAATGTACGTTTCTTTATCGCCGAAAAAGAAGGCGCAGACCCTGTGTGGTGGTTTGGCGGTGGCTATGACCTCACGCCCTACTACGGTAATCAAGACGACTGCACTCATTGGCATCAGACCGCCAAAGAGGCCTGTGACCCCTTTGGCTTGGCGCTTTATCCGCGCCTAAAGCAATGGTGCGACGACTATTTTTATCTAAAACATCGCGGCGAGCCGCGAGGTATTGGCGGGCTGTTCTTTGATGACTTCAACGAGCCGGGTTTTGAACAGAGTTTTGCCTTTATGCGCAGTGTAGGCGACAGCTTTGTCAAAGCTTATGTGCCGATTTTGCAGCGTCGCCGCGACCTGCCCTTTGGTGAGCGCGAGCGCAACTTTCAGCTCTACCGTCGGGGCCGCTATGTAGAGTTTAATCTGGTCTATGATCGAGGCACCCTTTTTGGGCTACAAACTGGTGGACGCACTGAATCCATTTTGATGTCGCTACCACCCCTAGTCCGTTGGGAGTACGATTGGAACCCTGAGCCTGGCAGTGCCGAGGCCGAGCTTTACGAGCAATTTTTAATCCCTCGCGACTGGATTTAAGATGTCTGAAAAATACGCCGTTTTTGGCAACCCAATAGAGCACAGCAAGTCTCCAGAGATTCATCGAGCTTTTGCCGATCAAACTGGCCAGGCGATTGAGTACCGACGGCAGCTGGTTGATGTAGAGGGTTTTTCTGCAGCAGCCGACGCGTTTTTTCATGCTGGCGGCAAGGGTCTCAATATCACTGTGCCATTCAAACTTGACGCCTACAGCTATGTGTCTCGAACCACCCCAAGAGCAAGGCGTGCCGGCGCAGTGAATACGCTGGCCATGCAGGCAGATGGCACAGTACTGGGTGATACCACCGATGGCGTGGGCCTAGTTAATGATATTAAAACTAATCTGGGCTGGGAGATCTGCGCAAAACGAGTGCTTATTTTGGGTGCTGGGGGTGCGGTGCGCGGCATTTTAGAAGCCATTCTAGAAGAACAGCCGCAGCACATAGTGATTGCCAACCGCAGTGTTGATAAAGCCTTACAGCTATCCAAAGGATTTGCTGAGCTGGGTTATATTTTGGGCTGTGGTCTCGATGTGCTCGATGGTCAGGAGTTCGAGCTGATTATTAATGGCACCAGCGCCAGTCTGAAGGGCGGTATGCCGGCCCTGCCTGACAGCTTGTTGGGCAGTCCTTCCGAAACAGCCCGCTGCTATGACTTGATGTATGGCGCTGAGCCAACTCCATTTATGACCTGGGCACGACGCGGCGGCGCGCAGACGACCGACGGTTTGGGCATGCTGGTGGAGCAGGCTGCTGAGTCATTTAATCTTTGGCGTGGTGTTCGCCCTGAGACAAAATCTGTTATTCAATACCTAAGGTCGCTTCTTTAACCTTGCGTCAGGGTCTCTTGTTCCTGTAAATACTGGTCTTTTAGCTTCACATAATTGGCCGGGGAATAGGTAAAAAAGCCCCGTTCTTTATCTGACAGTTGGCGCATTTGCTTGCATGGGTTGCCGACATAAACAAAGCCGCTCTCCAGGGTTTTGCCCGGTGGCACCATGCATCCAGCGCCAATAATTACTTCATCTTCAACAACCGCGCCGTCATTTACGATAGCGCCATTACCCACCAGAATTCTGTCGCCCAGAGTACAGCCATGCAGTACCGCGCGGTGGCCAATGACAACATCATCACCAATGGTCAGGGGAAAGCCACCCGGATTAAAGTCAGAGGCATGGGTGATATGCAGCACCGCATTATCCTGAACATTGGAGCGGGCGCCCACCGCAATCGAGTGCATATCGCCGCGAATAACTGCGCCGGGCCACACTGAGGAATCATCCCCGAGGCTGACATTCCCAATAACTGTTGCGGCCGGATCTACGTAAACACGTTGACCGAGTGTAGGCGAAATTCCCCTGTGGGAGCGAATTGAGTGATCCATATGCAGTAATGCCCGATATAATAGAGGTTCCTATTGTGGTGATGTATTGATGGCTTTTTCAACTAAAAAACGATTTATTGCAGGTGTTACCTGCCCTAAGTGTGCCGAAATGGACAAAATGCAGGTCTATGCCGAGGCCGGTGTCGATTATAGAGAATGTGTTAGCTGTGGTTTTAAAGATAAGATGCGCCTGTCTTCAGCACCTCGCGAGGTCGAAACGCGGGTAAATATTAGTAGTGATGATATTGCCAGTCAGACTCAGCCGGTAAAATTAATGGATCCTAAGGGGTAGCGCTTCAGTCGCTGGCGACATAAGCGCGCCTTGGGTTTTACATCAGTGGCGGCGCACTCGCGAATTTTGGCTCTTAAAGAGTAGGCGAATATTTGAGGACTCTGTGAGGCAGGGATAGCGGGTTACCGGATCATTGCCAAGGGTTGCCAAATAGGATGAGATTTTTCTTTCTAGGCTGGCATCTCTCGCGATAGCGCTGATCAGTTTTTTGTTGAGCAATTGAATGGCGCCGTCTATCTGGTTGGCAAAGGGTTCGCCAATAATATGGTGAACAATCAGATTAGAGCGAATCATATCGATGGGAATAATTGGGCAGTTGTAACTGATCTTGAGAACATCATTTAGCTCTTCCAATAGGCGGTGTGCTAGATAGGCTTGATACATATTGGCTTCTAGCCCTTCTTCTAAAGAGACGATCTCAAGCGGCGCACCGAGGAACTCCCGCGCGGCCTTAATCTGCTGAGCAATCTCACCGCTGATATCAGCGGCGGACAAGAAATCTTCAAAGGCGGTGATGAAATCTGGCGCTAACTCAACATAGCGTCCAATAAACGAGGCCAGTGCCACCGTGCCATCATCGTCGCGCAATCTAATAGAATGATGCAGATTCGCTACCCGTTCATTTAAAAAGGCAACTAGGAATCCACTGGTGTGCGCTGAAAGTGCCAGCATAAAAAGGGTCTCGTTTTAGCTAAAATATCTATTTGCAAAGCTTATATTCACTAGTGGCCATTCTGATGCGATTGCCGACCTTCAATTTAAATCTAGCAGATTTTAGGCCCCCTGCCACAGAGATTACGGTTTTTGCCCAACAGGCAGACTCAAACGCTGAATTTTGCGCTTTAATTTGATCACATTCTGGCTAGTGAAACGTATAGTCTTTTGCTACAATCGCCGCGCTTTTACAGGGGCCAGCGACAATTATGGACTAGGCCAGTAAAGCAAAAGCTTTAATTTCTAATTTACCACGGAGAAACAAGCGATGTTGAAAAGAGCGCAAGCACTTTTCTTGGGTCTGCTGAGTCCAGCCGTTGCACTTGCAATGGCCGGCAGCGTTAGTGCGGAGAGTACAACGCGGCAGCTCAATATGCCTCAGGGAGTGACAGAAGTCAGTCAAGCAGCCTACGATATTCACATGATTATGATGTGGATCTGTACCGTCATTGGTATAGCCGTATTTGGCTTTATGTTTTACGTCATGTATGCGCACCGCAAATCACGCGGCGCTGTGGCGGCAAACTTCCACGAACATCATGTTGTTGAATTGATTTGGACCATTGTTCCAGCGCTCATTTTGATCGTTATGGCAATTCCAGCAACTAGTGCGCTGCTAAAGGTGTATGACACTGAAAATGCAGACATTGATATCAAGGTAACTGGATATCAATGGAAATGGCAGTACGAATATATCGGCGAAGGCGTCAAGTTCATGAGTGAACTGCGCACCTCCCAGGATGAAATCTACGGCCGCACACCGAAAGGTGAGCATTACCTTCGCGAAGTGACTCAGCCTCTGGTTATTCCAACGGGTAAAAAAGTTCGCTTCCTAATCACAGGTAATGACGTAATCCACAGCTGGTGGGTCCCCGACTTCGGTGTTAAGCGCGATGCGGTGCCAGGACTGTTTACTGCCGCTTGGGCAAAAACAGATGTTCCAGGCACTTATGTTGGTGAATGTACTGAGCTCTGTGGTATCGGCCACGCCTTTATGCCTGTTGTTGTAGAAGTAAAAGAAGAGGCTGAATACAACGAATGGTTGGCTGGCAAAAAAGAAGAAGCTGCTATCTATGCGTCGACTATCGGCAAAGAGTGGACGTTCGACGAGCTGATGGTTCGTGGTGAGGAAGTTTATGAGCGTTCATGTGCTGGCTGTCACCAGAGCGATGGTAACGGTATCCCTGGCGTGTTCCCTGCGTTGAAAGACAGTCCAATAGCGTTGGGCGCAAAAGAAGGTCATATCGCCGTGCTTATTGATGGCGTAGCTGGCACTTCGATGCAGTCATTTGCTGATCAGCTTTCTGAAGTTGATATTGCGGCGGTCGTTCACTACGAGCGCAACGCATGGGGCAACGATGTTGGCGATTTAACACAGCCAATCGATGTTCTTAACTACAAACAAGGCCAATAGGGGAGTATTTGATATGGCACATGGTCCCGCAACTCTGGCTGATGGCTGGGGAAAATATATAAGTCGTTGGGTCTTTACGACCAATCATAAAGATATTGGCACACTGTACCTATGGTTCAGCTTCGCCATGTTTATTATGGGCGGCGCATTCGCAATGATTATTCGCGCAGAGCTCTTTCAGCCTGGTATGCAGCTTATCAAGCCTGAGTTCTTTAACCAGATGACCACCATGCATGGTTTGGTCATGGTGTTTGGTGCGATTATGCCGGCCTTTGTCGGCCTGGCTAACTGGTTGATTCCGATGATGATCGGTGCGCCAGATATGGCATTGCCACGCATGAACAACCTGAGCTTCTGGATTCTTCCGTTCGCATTTGCGATTTTGACTTCCACATTATTTATGGAAGGCGGTGGCCCTAACTTTGGTTGGACATTCTACGCACCACTTTCAACCACCTATGCACCGGATACAGTGAACTACTTTATCTTTGGTGTGCATATTATGGGTGCATCATCAATCATGGGCTCCATTAACATTATCGCTACGGTAATGAATATGCGCGCTCCTGGCATGACCTACATGAAAATGCCATTGTTCGTATGGACTTGGGTTATCACTGCGTTCTTGCTGGTAGCCGTAATGCCAGTATTGGCCGGTGCTGTAACCATGATGTTGATGGATATTAACTTCGGTACCAGCTTCTTTGATGCTGCTGGTGGCGGTGATCCAGTACTGTTCCAGCACGTGTTCTGGTTCTTCGGTCACCCTGAGGTATATATTATTATCCTGCCCGCCTTTGGTGTAGTTTCGCAGATCATCCCAACGTTTAGCCGCAAGCCGCTGTTTGGTTACTCGTCAATGGTTTATGCCACTGCCGCGATTGCCTTCCTGTCGTTTGTTGTTTGGGCTCACCACATGTTTACCGTGGGTATGCCAATCGCCGGTGAGCTGTACTTTATGTACGCCACCATGCTGATTGCGGTGCCAACAGGTGTGAAGGTATTTAACTGGATCACCACCATGTACCGTGGCTCACTGACGTTTGAAACGCCCATGCTGTTCAGTATTGCTTTTGTAATCCTGTTCACCTTCGGCGGTTTCACCGGAATGATGCTGTCGATTGCAGCAGCGGACATGCAGTACCACGACACCTACTTTGTAGTCGCCCACTTCCATTATGTAATGGTTGCTGGTGCGGTATTCAGTGGCACAGCGGCGGTTTATTACTGGCTGCCAAAGTGGTGTGGCAAGATGTATGACGAAACCATGGGCAAGGTTCAGTTTTGGATCGCTTTTATCGGTTTCAACATTACCTTTATGCCGCAGCATTTCTTAGGTCTGGCAGGTATGCCACGTCGTTACGCTGATTACGGTCTGCAGTTTGCAGACTGGAACATGGTCTCAAGCATAGGTGCATTCATGTACGGTGGCGCTCAGATTTTGTTCCTGTTTAACGTAATCCGCACTATCGGCTGGGGCAAGCCAACAGACGATCCGAAGGTTTGGGAAGGTGCAGAAGGACTGGAGTGGACATTGCCCACACCAGCGCCGTACCACACATTCTCTACTCCACCGAAAGTTAAGTAAGAGACTAATAAGCATGTCGGCGCACCCTAATAATCGCACGCTACTGGCGAAGCTGATCGCCTTGGCAGCCGCCATGTTTATGTTTGCAATATTTGTGTTGCCGCCGCTCTATGATCTTTTTTGTGAGATCACTGGGATTGGTGGCAAAACAGATGGCGCATACACAGCAGTAGCAGTAGAAGTAGATACGTCGAGAGATATTGAAGTGCAGTTTGTTGCGACCAATAACGCAACCATGCCTTGGGATTTTTATCCCATTGAAGAACGAGTAGTGGTTCATCCGGGCGAGTCTCGCGCAGTGGTTTTCTATGCCCATAATCGAACCGGGCAAGATATGTTGGGCCAAGCCATTCCAAATGTGCTGCCCAATAATGCCGCAGACTACTTCCACAAAACGGAATGCTTCTGCTTTAACAATCAGCCACTGGCTGCAGGCGAGAGTGCCGAGCTAGCGTTGGTGTTTATTGTAGATCCAGATCTACCGCCCAGTGTTAATACAATAACGCTGTCCTACACAATGTTTGATATAACAGATCGCACTGCGGTGCAGATCTCACAAGTACAGTAAACGGAGAGTAACAATGTCAACAGAAAGTACGTATTACGTACCCGACCAGAGCAAATTGCCGATATTCGCTGCAACAGGCATGGGTGTAATGGCTTATGGTGCTGCCTCATGGGTTTTAGAAGGTGGCACGGCCACGGTCTTCCTGTTTGGCGCACTGATTATGGCTGCTGTTTTGTACAAATGGTGGAGCATCGTCATTGACGAAAATATGCGCGGACTCGCCAGCCCACAGCTCAAGCACTCCTATGTTCTGGGCATGCTGTGGTTTATCTTCTCTGAAGTCATGTTCTTTGCCTGCTTCTTTGGTGCCCTCTTCTACGTTCGTGTTCTGGTCAACTCTTGGATTGGCGGGGAAGCGGCTGTCGGTTGGTTCGACGACACCCCAACGGACGCAGCAGCAGCGAATGCCCAGCATCTATGGCCTGGCTATGAAGCTGCATGGCCGCCTATGATCACTCCGGATCAGGCAGTCAACGGTGAAGCAGCGCAGTTTAAGGGCCCAGATCAAAATATGAGTTTCCCTGGTTGGGATCGCATCCTGCACTGGTTGCCACTGTGGAACACATTGGTTCTGATTACCTCAAGCTTCACTGTGCATATTGCGCATACAGCACTGAAAGATGACAACCGCAAAAAGTTCAATACCTGGTTAGGTATCACCGTAGCACTGGGTATCTTCTTCCTGTTCTTGCAGGTTGAAGAATATATTGAAGCCTATCAGCATATGGGTCTGACGCTTGAGTCTGGCATCTATGGAACCACCTTCTTTATGTTGACCGGTTTCCATGGCATGCACGTGACCCTAGGGACCGTGATGTTATTAATTCAGTGGATACGAGGGCTAAAAGGTCACTTCACCCATGATGATCAGTTTGGCTTTGAAGCTGCGTCTTGGTACTGGCACTTTGTTGATGTGGTATGGGTCGGCTTATTCCTCTTTGTATACGTGCTCGCGTAAACAGCTTTAGAGGTACCGAAGCGGCCAGGCATTCCCTGGCCGTTTTCATCTGTGGCCTAAAATCACTGCTTTGGTGGAGTGTTTAGAGGATAAGGTGTTGTTGCCTCTGGGTGCAGTTGCCGATCCCAGGGAGCTTTACTGCTAAGCTGACCGGTGTAGGCACCATAGAAAATCGTCGCAATCAACAGAGCGGCAAGCGTGATACGCAGGCCCAACGCAAACAATAGGCGGCGCTTAGAATTGCCCAGATCTTTGACTAGAAAGCGCAGGCCGCTAAATAGGCTGATAACCACGGCAATAAACAGTACAACGATAATAGTCTTTAACAGCATGGTATTGACCACTCTTGTAAAAGGTTGGAATTTAAACACAGATGAACACTAAGCCCCACATATCTACGCAGCGATTTCACTGGCAGCCCAATAAAAAACTATTGTTACTGAGCCTATGCCTGTTTCCGTTGCTGATCACGTTAGGGTTTTGGCAATTAGATCGGGCTGACGAGAAGCAGCGTATTCTTAATCAATACAACGCTAATCAGCAGGCTGCACCGGCCACTATTGACGATTTAGTTGGTGATGCCAACTTGCAGTATCGCAGTGCCTGGTTGTCGGGAGAGTTAGATGCAAGCCGCCGACTGATTCTCGACAATCGCGTCAAGAATGGTCGACCCGGCTATGAAATACTTGAAGCGTTCACTGTTGCTGGGCTAGACCAAAAAATATTAGTTAATCGTGGCTGGGTTCCGGCTTCGCTGGATCGCAATAGGCTGCCAGATATTAAGGCCGTCGCCGGTACAGTTCAGCTTCGCGGCGCCCTGTACCAGACATTGGGTGGCTACCGCCTTGATGATGGCATTGCCCTCGTAAACCAGTGGCCGGCCCGTGTGGGATGGGTTTCAGCTGTCCGTGCAGAGGAACTATTTGGTCAGGCGTTTTTCTCCTATCAGTTGCGTCTGGATCAAGACAGTCCGGGCGCACTGCAGACGGGCTGGGCCACCGTGTCAGTTCAGCCAGCCAAGCACACCGGTTATGCCGTGCAATGGTTCGTTATGGCACTGGTACTATTAATCATGACGGTGGTCGCCAATTCCAATTTGGCGGACAGGTCAAAACGGCGCGCCGGCACATAAGCTAGGCGTGAAGCTTTTCCAGTAAAAGGTTTATAACAATGACAGAACAGACTGAAATAACCGCTGCACAGCGTAGCTTCCAATACCAGATTTGGTTGATGCTGGTTATTGTGTTTGGCGTGATATTGGCCGGTTTTTTAATGGTCCCCAAGACAGAAGAACAGCGTATCGCCATGATGGAGCGCATGGGCACCACCAACCAGGGTGAGATCATTAGTCCGACCGTGGATATGGGCCAATTGCTGGCGTCATTGCCCCAAGGGGAAGCGCCAAAGTGGAAAGTCGTCGCGGCCGGCGGTGAAGGCTGTAACCAGGGTTGTCAGGATGTGCTGGTTAACAGCCGCCAGATTCACATGCTGCTGGGCAAGTCCAGTGGTCGTCTTGAACGAATTTACCTACCAGATGCTGCTAGCCTAGAGCTTATCGATCTAGAAGAGCTTCAGGCAGTTCACCCTTACCTGAGAGTCCAGCCTATTGAGAGCTCATCTCTGACTGAGCTATTACAGGGTACCTCGGCTGATTGGGATATGCTTGATACGCGCTACTTCGTAGTAACCCCAGATTATCAGGCTGTTTTGTACTACACCCAGCAGCATGATGGCGGTGGACTGCTTGAAGACCTTAAACATCTGTTAAAATACTCGCCAAACCGATAACAATAAAATCGAGCCATTGGGAATAAAATACAATGTCCAACGTTGATACCAACATACCAGTAACCTGGCGCGACTACCTAGAGCTATGCAAGCCAAATGTTGTCGCCCTGATGATATTGACCTCAGTCATCGGCATGTTGTTGGCGACAGATCAGGCAATACCGCTGCAAATACTGATCTTTGGTAATCTGGGCATCGCCCTATGTGCTGGTTCCGCTGCGGCAGTCAATCATATTGTCGATCGTAATGTGGATGAAAAAATGGCGCGTACAGCGGACAGACCCATTGCCCAAGGGCGTCTTGAGCCTCAGCAGGCCCAGATCTTTGCCATGGTGACAGGTGTTGCCGGCATGGCCATCCTGATCGTCTTCACCAATGTACTGACTGCCTGGTTAACTCTCGCGTCCTCTGTGGGTTACGCTTTTGTGTACACCATGTTTCTCAAGCGCGCGACGCCACAGAATATCGTGATCGGCGGGCTTGCAGGTGCAGCACCGCCGCTTTTGGGCTGGGTCGCAGTGACTGGCGAGATTCATCATAATGCCCTGCTCCTGGTATTGATCATTTTTGCTTGGACTCCGCCTCACTTTTGGGCGCTGGCAATCCACCGTAAAGAAGAATATGCCAAAGCGGATATTCCCATGCTCCCCGTCACGCACGGCGAGAGATACACCAAGATCAATATTTTGCTATATACAGTCATGTTGATGGTGATTACAACATTGCCCTACCTGACCGGCATGTTTGGCCCACTCTATTTGGTGGGCTCGTTGTTGTTGGGAGGCCGCTTTTTATACTGGGCAGTGGTTATGTGGTTTGACAAAGACAGCGGCATGAAAACGTTTAGGTTCTCTATTATTTATCTGATGGTCCTGTTTGCGTTGATGCTACTTGACCACTATCTGATTGAAAAACTCCACTACATCTAGCCATAAACTGCCATAACTGCAGAGATAATCTGACTCTAAACAGGACTGAGAATATGGAACAGCAAGCCGCAATCCGTCGTACTATCGCCATGGTAGTCGCCTTTATTCTACTGGTGGTCTATGGCTTTATCTGGCGAATGAATCAGCCAGTCATCATGAATGACGACCAGCTGCGCGCCAATGGTGCCATAGTGCTAAACCAACCGCGGATCTTCAGCGACTTCGATCTTGTCGATCACCGCGGCGAGACCTTTAATATCGCGCGCATGCAGGATACTTGGACGATCGTTTTCTTTGGTTTTACCAACTGTCCTGATATCTGCCCAACCACCCTGGCCGTTCTCAATGATACCTATAGCAAGATGAAGGACAGTGAAAAAGAAAAGCTACAGATTGTGATGATCTCACTGGACTCAGAGCGTGACACAGTAGAAAAGTTAGCCGAGTACGTGCCCTTCTTCAACGAAGAATTTATCGGCGTTACAGGCAATAAGCATCTTATTCGTCGTCTAACTGCCGAGATTAACGTTGCCTATAATAAGGTGCCTTTGGAGGGCGAAGATTACACAATTGACCACAGTACCCAGCTGGTATTAATTAATCCCAAGGGGCACTATCACGGCTTCTTTAAAGCGCCGCACAGCGAGACCACATTGCGTAGCACCTGGCGTTCGATTTACTCGACCTTCTAATCTCAATCAGGCTCGTTGCCGAACCCCCTGAGACAGAGTAAACAGCAGCGCGGCACAGAGCACTACCGATGGCCCGACCGGCGCATCGGTAGTCCAGGACAGTGCTAATCCCATTACCACCGTTATCATAGCAATCGCGCTCGCGGCCATGGCCATCTGCTCTGGCGTATGGCTAACACGCCGGGCGGTCGCCGCAGGAATAATCAGAAGCGCGGTAATTAGCAGTACCCCGACAATCTTCATCGCGATTGCAATCACCAGTGCCGTGATTAGCATTAGTGCAGTGCGCACCAGTGCAACGTTAGTGCCCTCCACTTCTGCTAACTCAGGGTCTACGGTGATATTGATAAGTGGTTTCCAAAGGGCAGCCAGTAAAACTAACACTAGCGCCGCAACACCGTAGATAACCCAGAGATCGTTAGTTGTTACAGACAGCAGATCGCCAAATAGCAGCGACATTAAATCAACGCGCACGTCCGGCAAAAGGGAAATAACCACCAGTCCAGCAGCCAGAGCAGAATGGGAGAGGATGCCCAGCAATGTATCCAGCGATAAAAATCCCCTCTGCTCCAGTACCACCAGACCGAGCGCCATCACCAGCGGCACCGCAGTGACCGTGATGCTGAGATTAACCTCCAGTAATACCCCCAAAGCCACACCCAACAGCGCGCTATGGGCCAGAGTATCACCAAAATAAGCCATGCGTCGCCAAACCACGAAACAGCCCAGAGGCCCTGCCACTACAGCAACACCGAGCCCAGCGAGCAAGGCATAAAGTAAAAAATCAATCATGATCACAACCCTCCCCGTGCCGATGCACGCCGTTGGCGTCAAGCACCTCACCGTGAACACTATGCTGGTGGTCATGGTTATGAGCATAGATCGCAGTTTGACCAAATATATCGAGATAGGCTGGATCTTGGGTGACCTGTTCAGGACGCCCTTGGCAACAAATATGGTGATTGAGGCAAATCACTTGGTCTGTCGCTGACATCACGATATGCAGATCATGCGACACCATCAATATGGCGCAGTTAAGGCTTTTACTCAGGTCAGCGATCATCTTATAAAGCGCATTTTGACCATTGATATCAACGCCCTGAACCGGCTCATCCAAAACTAGCAAGTTAGGCTTGCGTAAGATAGCTCGGGCCAGCAGTGCACGCTGCATTTCGCCGCCAGAAAGTTTCTGTACCGGGGTTGCGGCCAGATGGCCAATGCCTACAGATTCAAGGGCGCTGAGGCAAGCCTGATGAGAGGTATTGGCCAGTTGTAAAAAGCGGCATGTCGAAATAGGCAGGGTAGGGTCAATATGCAGCTTTTGCGGCATATAGCCAATGTTCAGATTCGCGCCACATATCACAGAGCCAGAGTCTGGTTGCAATAGTCCCAAAACAATCCGCACCAATGTTGATTTTCCAGCCCCATTGGGCCCAATAAGCGTGGTAATTTTGCTATGATTAAGTTGCAGATCGATATTTTGCAGGACATGCTGGCCAGCAAAAGACTTATTGACTCCGACTAAGGTCATCAGTGGGCTAGTCATGATTTGAGACCTCAGTATTATCAGAACATCTAGGGCATAGACCAAAAAGCTCAATACTTTGGCTTTGCAAGGTAAACTTCACCTTATCACAGGTGCTTTGTACCACGTTATTTACTGTAATATGTGCCACCTCAGCGACGCTGCCACATTGGGTGCAAATCATAAAAAGATTGCTGTGCCCGCTATTTGGAAAGGGGCAGCCAATATAGGCATTTAATGAATGGATACGGTGGATTAGACCCAGCTGTAACAAAAACTCAATAGCGCGATAAACTGTAGGCGGTGCAATAGGTTTGCCTAACATCTCGGCGAGTTGATCCTGCAACTGATATGCCCCTAGAGGCCGGTGACTCTGCCACAGCAAGCGCAGCACCGATTCTCGCGTTGTGGTCATTCGGGCATTTTTCTCTGCGCAGAGGTCATTGGCGCAAAGTAAGGCTGCATTGATACAGCGCTCATGATCATGAGGCTGGTGCACAAGTCTTGAGTTTGTAAGCATCGGGAGCCTACTGAGTAAGGGACTTAATGCATAATACGTTATAATATAACAATAATAAACAGTTAGCTCAGCCTGACATTTGCGTGGTGGCTGAAAATTGCAGATGAATAGATCGGATTGACATTTTATGATCATTAAAAAGATACAACATAACATTATTGCCGGTTTGCTCCTTCTTGGAGTCACCGCGACGGCGGCACAGTTACAGCCTGATGCCAAACCGCTAATTGTAACCAGCATCAAACCTCTGGCAATAATTGCTAAGTCCGCTGTAGGCGATGCTGCGGACGTGCAGTATCTAATGCCCGCCAGTCAATCACCTCATGATTTTACCTTACCTGTGTCCGCGCTGAAAAAAATAGCAGCTGCCGACTTGGTCATATGGATTGGTGCGGGCTTCGAAACCAGAAGTGCCAAAACAATGGCGAAACTGTCCAACGACAAGTTGCTTACCACGATAGACCTTCCCTTAGCACAGCCCCAGAATCAGGAGCCGAGTGAGAATGATGACCATAGTATGGAAGTCGACCCCCATCTATGGCTCAATCCTGACAACGGCAATAAAATTGCCGCAGAGATTCAAGCGCGTCTGGGCCTGCCACTTAAAGAGATTATCAATCGCCAACATCTATCGCGATTAAAGTCTGAACTAGCCGCCATTGATGATAAAACGTATTTGAGTCACCATCAGGCCTATGCTCATTTCGCCGCCGCCTTTGATTTAAAGCCCGGTCTCTCAATCAGAAATGCCAGTGGTGGTGCTCAGGGCGCAAAAACCCAATACCGCCTGCGTAGCAGTATTGAAAAAACCAATGTCAGCTGCGTGTTTGTCGAGCCTCAGTATCAGGACAAGGACGCCGCGATTATTGCAGCCGAATACGACTTACCAATGGTGCCTCTAGACCCACAGGGCCTCTCTCAAACCATAAGCGATCGTGCTTACAGTGAATTTATCGGCACGCTAGTGGCGCAATTTAAGGCCTGCTTCCAGTAAATCATGTATCCTTAAAGCTTAAAGCCTGATCAAAAAAGCACGCAAATTATGCCTACAAAAACACCGCTGATTCTAGTCGATGGTTCCTCTTACCTATACCGAGCTTTCCATGCACTGCCACCGCTGACCAACAGCAAGGGCAATCCAACAGGTGCCGTGAAAGGCGTTATCAATATGATGCGCCGCCTACAAAAAGATTATCCGGACAGTACCCACGTGGTGGTCTTTGACGCTAAGGGCAATACCTTCCGCGATGAGATGTATAGCGATTACAAAGCCAATCGCCCACCCATGCCAGATGATTTACGTCTGCAGATTGAGCCTATTCACAAAATCATTCAAGCAATGGGTATGCCCATGTTGGTGATCGAAGGTGTGGAGGCCGATGATGTGATTGGCACCTTAGCTGTGCAGGCTACTGAAGCAGAGCAACCGGTGGTGATATCTACTGGTGATAAAGATATTGCCCAGATGGTCAATGAACATATTGTTATGGAAAACACCATGACTAACACAGTCATGGACAGGGAAGGGGTGGTAGAAAAATTTGGTATTCCACCAGAATTAATTATTGATTACCTCGCATTGTTGGGCGACAAATCTGACAACATTCCTGGCGTGCCAGGTGTGGGTGAAAAAACCGCGCTGGGGCTATTACAGGGCATCGGCGGGCTGGATGATATTTACGCACGCCTTGATAAAGTTGCCACATTAGCTTTTCGTGGTGCTAAAACAATGGCGCCAAAACTTAAGCAGCACAAAGAGCTTGCCTATCTATCCTACCAGTTAGCCACTATAAAAACTGATGTTGAAATGCCTCTGGAACTGGCCGAGTTGCATAACTCAGAGCCGGATCAAAGTGCCTTGCTAGAACTGTATAAAGAGATGGAATTTAAAACCTGGATTGAGGAAGTCACAACAGCAATAAATACGCCTGACAGTTTTGAATTGTCCTCAGTAACTGAAGCTGTATCCGACGAGCCTACTACAGAAATACTAGTCCCTGAGGATGACTGTGAAAAAGATTATCAAACGGTTTTAACAGGTCAAGATTTTACTCATTGGTTGGAAAAGATAAAAAACTCATCTCTAGTTGCAGTGGACACAGAAACTACCAGTCTCGATTATATGCGTGCCGATCTAGTTGGCATATCCATTGCGGTAGACCTTAACGAGGCAGCCTATATCCCATTCGGACATGATTATTTAGGTGCCCCAGAACAGCTGAATAGAGACTATGTTTTAGACAACATCAAACCCTACTTAGAAAATAAAGACATTAAAAAAGTCGGCCAAAATTTAAAATACGATATGAGTGTTCTGGCTCAGCACGGGATTGATTTGCAGGGCATCGCATTTGATACGATGCTTGAATCCTATGTCCTTGATTCAGTGGCGACACGCCATGATATGGATAGTTTAGCCTTAAAATATTTAGATCAAACCACAATAAGTTTTAGCGATGTAGCAGGGAAGGGTGCAGCTCAACTTACCTTCAATCAGGTTGCCTTAGAGGAAGCCGGCCCGTACGCAGCGGAAGACGCAGATATAACCTTGCGACTTCACGATACCCTGTGGCCACAGTTGAGCAAAGAGCCAACTCTGGAAAAAGTATTTAATGACATAGAGCTGCCATTAATATCAGTGCTGTCGCGAATTGAGCGCACAGGCGCCAAGGTGGACGACACATTATTATTTACTCAGAGTCAGGAATTATCCGAGCGGCTGGCTGAACTGGAAACCCAGGCCTGGGATCTCGCAGGTCAGGAATTTAATCTTGCATCGCCAAAACAATTGGGTGAAATACTTTTTACCAAACTTGAAATACCAGTTTTGAAAAAAACCGCCAAAGGAGCACCTTCGACCAAAGAAGAAGTCTTGCAAGAACTGGCACTAGACTACCCATTACCAAAAGTTATTTTGGAACACCGCGGGCTGGCAAAGCTAAAATCGACCTATACTGACAAGCTGCCAACCATGATCAATCCAACTACCAAGCGTATCCATACCTCATATCACCAGGCGGGAACCGCTACAGGCAGGCTGTCCTCCTCAGATCCGAATTTGCAAAACATTCCCATCCGCACCGCCGAGGGTCGTCGCGTGCGCCAAGCCTTTGTGGCCTCACCGGGCAATAAGCTGGTCGCTGCGGATTATTCCCAGATTGAGCTGCGAATTATGGCGCACCTATCCGAAGATCCGAGCCTATTAAGTGCTTTTGCCGCTGGTCAGGATATTCATCGTGCCACTGCGGCCGAAGTGTTCGATGTTGAGACTGACGCAGTCACCATTGACCAACGCCGCAGCGCCAAGGCGATTAATTTTGGTTTAATTTATGGCATGTCAGCCTTTGGTTTGGCGCGCCAATTAAATATTGGACGCAAACAGGCCGCAGAATATATCGAGCTGTACTTTACCCGCTATCCGGGGGTGCAAAATTACATGAACAATATTCGCCACACCGCTTCAGAGAGGGGCTATGTAGAAACCGCCTATGGACGCCGCCTATACCTGCCAGAGATTAACGCCAGAAACGGTATGTTGCGCCAGGCCGCCGAGCGAACTGCGATTAATGCGCCGATGCAAGGCACAGCCGCCGATATTATTAAGATGGCGATGATTAATGTGGATAACTGGCTAGAAACTAGCGACCTTAAAAGCCGCATGATTATGCAGGTACATGATGAACTTGTCCTGGAGGTCCCGGAATCTGAATTGGAGGATGTAAAACGGGGCCTCACCGAGCTAATGGAGTCTGCAGCCCAGCTCCGCGTACCCTTAGTGGTTGACGTAGGAGTAGGCGATAACTGGGATGAGGCCCATTAATTGGCCTAAATAAAAAATATTTAAATTATTTTCAAACAGATTGGAACTTATATTCAAAGCTGTGTCTAATTAAAGGCAATTGATGATTGCATCATATTCTCCCCCCAAACTAGAGTATGCAAAGTAAGACTCTCCAAGTAGTAAATCAAGCCCTGGTCCAGTAGCTGGATCAGGGCTTTTTTAATGGATCTTCTTATATTGGCGCAAGTTACCCCTCAGATAGCAATCTTCAGCTGTTATAACGCATTAGGAGCCTCAGGCTCTGTAAAGTCAGCGTTTAGCCAATGGCTTAATTGTGCTTCGAGCTGGGGCAAACCGTCTTTTTTCAGTGAAGAAAAGGTCTGTACACTCAATAATGTGCGCCCCGGGTCCATATCTCTAAGTCGCTGCTCTACCTTCAACAGCATATTCTGTGCCGGTCCGCGCTTAAGTTTGTCAGATTTAGTCAGTAACACATGTACCGGTAGTCCAGCCTGAGCCGCCCAGTTAAGCATTTGCTGGTCGTAATCTTGCAGGGGATGGCGAATATCCATCAAAAGAATCAGTCCACCCAAGCTATTGCGCTGTTGCAGATACTCGGCAAGGTGCTTATCCCACTCAGCTTTCATTGCTTTAGGTACTTTGGCGTAACCATAGCCGGGCAGATCGACAATGCGGCGGCCCTCAGCCACAGCGAAAAAGTTAATTAACTGCGTGCGTCCAGGAGTTTTACTAATGCGCGCCAAGCCGCGCTGGCGAGTCAGCGTATTAATCGCACTCGATTTCCCGGCATTTGAGCGTCCGGCAAAGGCTACTTCACAGCCGCTATCCTCAGGACATTGCTTTAAAGAGGGGGCACTGGTGGTAAATTCAGCGACTTGAAAATTAATTGGCACAGATTCCATAAAAAAGACGTCCCTAACGGGCTCAAAACTGAGTTGTATTGGTATATAATGCGCCCGCTTTAGCCGATAGAGCTAAGGTCCAATGGTCGCACGTATAATCAGCCGACTATTCTAGCGGATTGCGAGAGTTGAATAACCATGAAAAAAAGCTTTTTAAGTATTATTTGTTTGCTGGCCACATTCACAGCGAACCAGGCACTGGCAGCAGGCGATGCAGCAGCGGGCGAATCTAAGGTTGCTATGTGTGCAGGCTGTCACGGCAGCGACGGTAACAGTATGGTCGCATCATTTCCTAAGCTAGCCGGTATAGGTGAGAAATACATGACGCAACAGTTGCGTATGGTTAAATCAGGCGAGCGCATTATTGTTGAAATGACTGGCATTTTAAATGGCTCCTCCGATCAAGACCTACAGGATATGGCCGCTTACTATAATAGTAAGGCTCGCCAAACCTCAGGTGCACAAGACATTACGCTGGTTGGCATTAGTAACTCTGATGAGGCACTGGACTACGGTGAAAATGTTTACCGCGGTGGTAATCTGAAAACCGGTGTTGCAGCCTGTACTGGTTGCCACTCGCCATCGGGCAATGGCAATGGCCCAGCTGGTTATCCAGGTCTGGGTGGACAGCATGCAGATTATATAGAGAAGCAGCTTTTGGCTTACCGCCGTGGCGAACGCGCTAGCGGTGGCAACGCAATTATTATGCAAGGCGTAGCAGCAAATCTAAGCGACAAGGAAATCAAAGCCGTAGCCAACTATATCTCTGGTCTAAACTAGAGATAAGATTGCACTCGCAGGAGACTAAGATGACCTACTGGATAAAACGCATAGCTTTTTTAATACTGATACTGCCTATGGCTATGTGCCAAGCGCAGACAGACGAATATCAGGCGGGTGTTCATTATGAGGTGCTTCCGCAGCCCATAAGAACAGCAGATGCTACTAAGATTGAAGTTAATGAGGTTTTTTCCTACACCTGTGGTCATTGCTATAACTTTGAGTCGGTATTGCACCCCTGGTCGCAAAAGCTGGCGGCAGATGTTGATTTTCAGCAGACCCCAGCAGTTTGGCAGCCCGCCTTAGAACCATTTGCGCGCGCCTACTACAGTGCAGTGCTGCTAGATGTTTTGAACAAGACCCATATGGCTATATTTGAGGCACTGCATGTTAAGAGACAGAAAGTTCGCACAGAAGCGGATCTTGCCGCCATTTTTGCTGCCGCTGGTGTTGACGGTCTCCAGTTTTCCAAAGCCTATAACTCTTTTGGTATGACTAGTATGGTCAATCAGGCCAAAGCGCGCGTTCGCGGTTACCGCGTTCAGGGCACGCCAGAGGTCATCGTTAACGGCAAATACCGCGTCAGCAGCCGCAATGCCGGTGGCTTTGAGGGTATGCTGAATGTCGCAGACTTCCTGATCGAAAAAGAGCGCAGCGCTAAAGCTAAATAGCCTTTTTAACTCTGTATCAAAATACGCTGTCTATACAGCGTATTTTTTTGTTTTCTTTTTCTCCTGGTTGTTGAAATCAGCAGTGATCATAGTTGTTGCCAATGACGTACATAAAGGAATAAATCTTTATCTATAAGCGACCTATAGTTACTATGTTCCCCCTTTTTTATCGCGCTCCGGAAATTTGTGCACCATGACAGTCAATCAAAAACCAACGATTAAACCCGCTAACCCTAACTTCTCCTCTGGCCCCTGCTCTAAGCGGCCCGGCTATGATGTTACCAATTTGGATGTCGCCACATTGGGTCGCTCACATCGGTCCTCCGTAGGAAAGGCTGCATTGGGTAAGGCCTGCACTGATACCGCAGAAATTCTCGGTTTACCCGAAGGTTATCGAGTGGGTGTAGTACCAGCCTCTGACACTGGCGCCGTTGAAATGATTATGTGGTCAGTTTTGGGCCAGCGACCGGTAGATATATTTGCCTGGGAATCGTTTGGCAGCGGCTGGCTTACAGATGCGACTAAACAATTAAAGCTCGAAGAGCTTAATAGTTACACTGCTGACTATGGCCTTTTACCAGATATGGCGCAGGCCAACCCTCATCACGACTGTATCTTTACGTGGAATGGCACCACGGCTGGTGTAAAAGTCCCCAACGCCGACTGGATCAGTGATGAGCGTACTGGCCTGACCATTTGTGATGCAACGTCCGCTGTTTTTGCTATGGAAATGCCATGGGAAAAGCTCGATGTTGTCACTTACAGTTGGCAAAAAGTTTTGGGCGGCGAAGGTGGTCATGGCATGTTGATCCTAAGCCCGCGCGCGGTAGAACGTTTAGAGAGCTATACCCCTGCATGGCCAATGCCAAAGATTTTCCGCATGACCAAAGGCGGTAAGTTAATCGAAGGTATCTTCCGCGGTGAGACTATCAACACACCCTCTATGCTATGTGTTGCCGACTATTTAGATGCGCTGGACTGGGTTCGTTCAATCGGCGGACTGCCTGCGGCTATAGCCAAGTCACAAGCCAACCTCGAGGTCTTAAAAGGATTTGTAGAAGCACGACCTTGGGCGCACTTTTTGGCACAGGACGCAGATCAAATCTCTAATACCAGTGTCTGCTTAACGCTCGATCTGGAGCCGGACCAGGTAAAACAAATTGTTAAGTTAATGGATGCCGAAGGCGTTGCCTATGATATTGGCGCCTACCGTGATGCACCAGCTGGCCTGCGCATCTGGTGTGGTGCCACCGTTGAACAATCTGACCTTGAAGCATTACTGCCATGGCTCGACTGGGCTCGCGCAGACGTTAGCCAATAATCAAAGCCGACTCTTACCGAGAATACTGAGAAAAATATGTATAACATCCGTACCTACAACGCTATTTCTTCAAAAGGGCTAAGTCGGTTTGCTGCTGACAAATACACTGTCTCCAGTGAAATGGAATCAGCCGAAGGCGTGTTACTGCGCAGCCAAAAACTACATACAGAAGTGCTGCCGGAATCAGTGATTGCTGTCGCCAGAGCAGGTGCCGGTACTAATAATATTCCCACCGACGATTACACTGAGAAGGGCATTGTGGTGTTTAACACGCCAGGTGCTAATGCTAATGCAGTAAAAGAACTGATCGTTGCTGGCCTGTTGCTGGGTTCCCGCGATATCTATGGTGGTATGAACTATGTTCAAGAGTTGGGTCATATGGATGACTCTGGCGAAATGGGCAAGTTGCTGGAAAAAGAAAAGAAGCGTTTTGCCGGTTCTGAGATTACAGGCAAAACATTGGGCGTGGTCGGTTTGGGGGCGATTGGTTCTATTATTGCCAACCTGGCACTTGATCTCGGCATGAATGTTATTGGTTATGACCCAGCTATTTCTGTTGAAGCTGCATGGCAGCTCTCCAGTCGTGTAGAGCGTATGGAGAGCATTGAAGCGTTGCTAGCGCGCGCTGACTTTATTACGCTGCACGTGCCTGCTATTCCAGCGACTAAACATCTGATCAATAAAGACACATTGGGTCTGATGAAACCCACGGCTAAAATTCTTAATTTTGCCCGTGAAGAAATTGTTAGCACTGAGGATATGGTTGCAGCGCTCGATGCACGCACTATTGCCGGATATATCAGTGATTTCCCTGCGCCAGCGTTACTCGGCCGCAAAGATGTTCTTCTGATGCCACATATCGGCGCCAGCACTGAGGAAGCGGAAGAGAACTGTGCTGTGATGGCTGCGGACCAGCTCATGGATTACCTTGAAAACGGTAATATCCATAATTCGGTTAACTACCCCCCCACGAAAATGTCGCGCAATGGTGGCCGTCGTATTACCTTCACTAACAACAATGTGCCCAAAGTATTGGGTAGCGTGTTGGCGGTTTTGGCTGATGCTGAGCTTAATGTTGTGGATATGGTGAACAAAAGCCGCGGCGATATTGCTTACAATATTATTGATGTTGAAGGTGATCTGGATCAGAGCATTGAAGCGGCGATTGCCGGTGTTGAAGGTGTAGTTCGAGTGCGCGTTATCTAAACTATTAAGGACTGTATGAGCGGTCCTTATTACTGCTCTGCGATCTCCTTTAGGGCATACAGTCTCTTGACCTGCCCTTGCGATCGGTCCAAGCGGCCCTCCGTAGTTCAGTGGTCGCCCTTAGAGTGCTCGTCATTTATGCTCTCTCCTCCAATTGTCATCTTGAGCGCAGCGAAAAATCTATGAATACGAATATGCCTTAGCTAAACAGCTTTGCCCTAACCGTATTACGATAGGCTTTTGGGCTATTACCCGACCACTGCTTAAATCTTGATGAAAACCAACTAGCCTCTTTATAGCCGCTGTAGTTCGCTATCTCTAGAATCGACAAGTCAGTATTTTTAAGTAGGTCACAGGCAAAGGTCATACGCACTTCGGTTAAATAGTCGCCCGGTGTGCTCCCAACTGCGGTTTTAAAGCGCCGATTAAAGGTTCTGGTGGTCATGCCAAACTGGCTGGCGAGATCTGGAATCGACAGGGCTCTGCTTAGATTGTCCTGTAACCATATCTGGGCCTGTGCAATGGCCTCGTCACTATGTTTGCCCAACGGCTGATCATGCATGCCCACTGGATCGGCAATATTGCGAATCTCATGAAAGAAATTACGCTGGGCTTGGCGGGCAATGATTCGCCCGAAAACCCTTTCCACCTGATGCATAAGCAGCTCCGCCATGGCGTTCACGCTGGCAGCACAGTAAATATTGCCCGCTTGGGTGGTAAAGTGCTGGCGCTCCAGCTGCACTGCTGGATAGCGCTTCTGTAGCTGATCAAAATAATGCCAGTGAGTGGTTGCTGGTTTATCGTCCAAAAGCCCAGCTTCAGCGAGAAAACAAACTCCGGTCCCCACTGCGGTAAAATTGCAATTGCGTTGATGTTGCTCGCGCAGCCAGGGGATATAGGCCTCATACTTACTGACTGCTGGGCGCGGATTACGCCACAGCGCGGGGATATGAATTAGGTCGCTGTCAAAGCTGTCAGCCAAAGAGTGGGTCGCCTGCAGCTCAAAGCCTGCTGAGGTATGCACAGATTTGCCATCGGGGGTAACACGGCGAATCACAACGTCTTGCACCTCATGGTTGCTGGCACGATCCATGGCCTGTGCAAAATAAAAGATTTCGGCAGCAAGGGTGGTACTGGATACCAGCATATTGTCACAGAGTAAAAGAGTAAGGTTGAAAGCCATATTGGCCAAAATATAGCATAGTTTGGCCAGAAACTATAAGTATGTGGCCAAATACTTAAATAATAGTAAAGGTTTACTCTCTACACTGTCGCTTAGATAGTCGGTCAATACCTTTTTAAGGAAATAATATGAGTCACTCACTGCCCGTCATTGTTGGTTTTGGTGGATATAACGCTGCAGGACGCAGCTCTTCTCATCAGGCATTTCGCCGTATGGTGTTTGAATCACTGCCTCCGGCGGAGCAGCAAGAAACGGTTGTGGGCTTAGCCTGTTTGATGGGCCTTGTGCAAAAGCAGGCGCAGGGCTACACAGATCACGATGGCACGGTGCTAAGTGTTGAGCAAGTTGATGCCAACTTTAGAGCGCAGGTGCTCGATGGCACATTAATTCGTAAGCTTGGACTGTTTGACCCAAGCGCAGTAGCCGGGCACAAAAAAATAAATATCGGTGCCGAGGGGCTGGTATTTAGCATGACTAAGCGTGACCTGCCGACGAATCTGCCTGAAGACTGGCAAATTCGCGACCTTGAAGATGGAACTGTCGAAGTGACAGCATCCCAAGCGGGTGAATACCTTGTTAAAACCCATCACGAATTGATCGCTAAAGCCGCCGGAGAGTTACCCACTGGCTTTAATCCCGCCGACCATTACAACGCTCGCTTTCATCCTCGCGGTCTACAAATGGCCCTTTTAGGCAGCAGTGATGCGGTACACTCTATAGGTATTCCCTGGGACAAGGTGGCCGATCATGTACGGCCAGACCAGGTCGGCGTCTACTCTTCCAGTGCTCTGGGTCAAATGACTGAAGAGGGCTTTGCCGGATTATTTCAGGCTCGTTTAAAAGGTAATCGTACCACCGCCAAACAGGTACCTATGGCACTTAACTCCATGCCCGCTGATTTTATTAATGCCTACGTACTGGGTAGTGTTGGCCATACCGAGGCCGTTACTGGCGCCTGTGCAACCTTTCTCTATGTACTGCAAGCCGCGGTCCGTGACATTCGCAGTGGCCGCCGCCGCGTTGCTGTTGTGGGAAATGCCGAATCAACAATTATTGCTGAGGTGTCTGAAGGCTTCTCCAATATGAGTGCGCTGGGCAGTGATGAAAACCTGTGCAAACTCGATGGAACAGATAAGCCAGATTGGCGTCGGGCCAGCCGACCCTTTGGCCAAAACTGTGGTTTTACATTAGCCGAGGCAACCCAGTATTTGGTGCTTATGGATGACGCGCTGGCGATTGAGTTAGGTGCGGATATCCATGGCGCGGTACCGGAAATATTTATTAATGCCGATGGCGTTAAAAAATCTATCTCTGCACCTGGTGTCGGTAATTATATTTCATTTTCCAAAGCTGTTTCTGCCGCAATCGAAGTGGTAGGCAAAGACTGTGTACAAAACCATAGCTTTGTACATGCCCATGGGTCGAGCACCCCGGCCAACCGTACCACTGAGTCTGAGTTAATTGACCGCGTGGCAACCGCCTTCGATATATATGACTGGCCTGTCACTGCAACTAAATCGTTTGTCGGTCATTCATTATCGGCGGCCAGTGGTGATCAGTTAGTCTCTGCGCTGGGTACTTTTAAATACAACATGATTCCCGGTATTAAAACCGTTTCCGAAATTGCCTCAGATGTTCATCAGGAGCGAGCACGGTTTGCCCTTACAGATATGGATGTCAGTGAGCAAAAAATGGACGTGGCCTTTATTAACTCCAAGGGCTTTGGTGGCAACAACGCGACAGCGGTAGTGTTGTCCCCCAATAAGGTCGAGTCGATGTTGGCGCTGCGTTATGCCGATCGTTTTGATGATTACCTGACAAAACGTGAGGAAACTCGTATCAATTCAGCAGCCTATGCAGAGCGAGCAGACGCAGGACAGCTTGATGTGATTTATCGGTTTGGCGAACCATTGATTGACGAGGACGGTTTGAGTATTTCTGCCGAGGGCGTCAGTGTTCCAGGCTTTGCTCAGCAGATTATTTTTGAGAAGGGAAATCCTTGGCAAGATATGCGAGAAACTGCTCCAGCTGATTAAGCAGTGCTTTATCGACTTTACGAGCTTGGTTAATCCACTTTCCTGGATTTACCTTAGCGCCGGCAACAGCACTGTCGGTGTTAAAAAGGGTGCCACCATGCACAGCAATTATGCCCGCGTTATTTCCCTTTTCAGTAGCCATTATTATGGGTCCGCCCGAGGCACCGCTAAGAGCATCGCAGTTATGCAGTAGAAGTTGCTCACTGATAAAAGCCTCAGAACTGAAATCCATACAGTGACTACTTAGACTAATTTCCTGACTGTCAGCATTGTAGCCCAGTAACTGCAACTCATTTCCAGCGGTATTGTTAAGCAGAGTTAATTTAAGGTTTTTTTGATAGGTTCTTTTTTGCAGCGCGACAAAAACAATATCAGTTTCTGACTGGCGAATTTTGTTTTTTGATAATGGTTGATACTGGTGTTTCGAAATAGCAGCGAAATCAATTCCGCTCAAGCGTTGATTCTCTGGTCGGTAACTACAATGCTTAAAGGCCTCGCCAGTTTCGTTATTAAACAGCACATGAGCCGCCGTTAAAATAATTGACTGTTCCTTATTGGCTGTTGTTTCTATATGCGCTGCTGTGCCACGCAGGCTGCCATCACAGAAAACAGTGCCAACGGATTTCAGTAATTTTTTTGGTGCACTCTGGCGTTGATCTTCAATACCATTGTCTGGATTGCCATCGCCAAAAATCGCACTCTGAGCTGTTACGCTGAAAAGAAATAGAATAAATAAAAAGCCACTCTTTATCATTCTTAACCCATATCACCCCATAGACTTTGGATAATACTAATGGCCGCAAGTGGGGCGGTCTCAGTCCGCAACACCCGGGGACCTAGGGCCAATGCCGCGAAATTATGTTTAATTGCACTCTCAATTTCACGATCACTTAACCCGCCTTCGGGGCCGACCAACAAAGCAATATTATTATTGCTATTAGTCATCTCAGTCAGGCGCTTTTCAGTGCGATGATGAAGCACTAATTTAAGACCGATAACAGGATCGGCTAGATATTGATCGATCGTGGCTGCAGAATTTATAACAGGGACAATATTGCGTTGGCTCTGCTCACAGGCGCTAATAGCTATCTGCTGCCAATGGCGAGTTTTCTTTTCTAGACGCTCACCACTTAGTTTTACTTCACAGCGTTCGGTAAATAATGGTGTGATTTCAGTAGCACCTAATTCGGTGGCCTTCTGTACAATCCAGTCCATACGCTCGCCGCGAGATATACCAATAGCCAGCTGGATTTTTAAGGGAGACTCAAGGTCTTTGTCAGAAAATTCATTGACAGCAACCCACACCTTGCCTTTTTTAACCTCAGTTAGCGCGGCCGAATATTCACCACCACGGCCATCAAACAAAATAATACTTTGACCTACCGACATACGTAATGCAGAGGATAGGTGCCTGGCAGCACCTTCTTCAAGTTGTATGCTACTGCTGATAATTAATGGCTGTGCAGTAAAGATTCGCGGTATACGCATAGCTTGCTCTTGGTTAAAGAGCCTTTATAGGAAGGCCCAGATTGCGACACAAGGTATCAGAAATCTGCCACTGATTCATCGTATAAAAATGCAGACCTGGAGCGCCTCCCGCCAAAAGATCCTCGCAGAGCTTAGTAACAATATCAATACCGTACTTGATTAGGTCTTCCGAATTATCACTGCGCTCTTTTAACTGCCAGCGCAGCCAGCGCGGGATATCGGCGCCGCAATTATCAGAGAAGCGCATCAAATTATGATAATTGGTAAGCGGCATAATACCAGGCAGTATAGGCTGCTCAATTCCTACTTTGGCGCATTCGTCGATAAACCGGAAATAGGCGTCCGGATTATAGAAATACTGGGTTATCGCGCTGTTGGCGCCAGCTTTAAACTTTTCCCCAAGCCAATAAACGTCTTTGCTGTAGCTCTCTGCCTCTGGATGAATCTCTGGATAGGCAGCGACCTGAATTTCGAAATGGTCTCCAGTATGTTGTCGGATTAATGCGACCAATTCATTAGCATGTACCAATTGCTTAGTGCCGCCTATACCTGAGGGCAAATCACCCCGAAGTGCCACCAATTTGTTAATGCCTGCATCTTTATAAGACTGCACCAGTTCTATCACTTCCTCGGTGCTATCACCACCTACCGAAAGGTGAGGGGCAGCACTATAACCATCAGCCTGTATACCGAGCACTAGATCTTTAGTGGTGTCTCTAGTAGAACCACCAGCGCCATAGGTTACCGAATAAAATTCAGGGCTAAATTTATCCAATTCATGACAGGTCGTCTTTAGCTTGATACGCCCCTCTTCTGTTTTAGCGGCAAAGAACTCAAAGCTGATATGTGGATTGTTCGTCATGAAACTGACATCCTATTTTCGGTTATTTTGAAAGTCGCTGTATTAAAGCGTGTTGTAGGGCTCTGATTAGCAATCCTGAGTATTACAAAGGATTAAGAGGTTGGGTGATACTGTGCCAAAAGTGCCTAACATACATAGCAAAGCGCCTTGGGGTCAAAATCACAGCGCCAAGCCACGATGACATTGGCAGGTCATTCCGGGTGGTATTTACAAACCCATCCGGAATGAATTTCTTGCAATTAATACTTGTAGCTATCGCCTTTATATGGACCTTCAACAGGCACCTTAATATAATCAGCTTGAGCCTGGCTAAGTTTAGTGATGACACCACCAAAACCACCAACCATGTGACGAGCAACTTCTTCATCAAGATGCTTGGGTAGTACTTCAACACGCAGCTGCTGCGCACGAGTTGCTTCATCCTGGGCAGCAAACTGTTGGGAATAAAGTTCGATCTGCGCCAGTACCTGATTGGCAAATGAGCCATCCATAATACGACTTGGGTGGCCTGTTGCATTACCCAGATTAACCAGACGTCCTTCAGCCAACAAAAGAAGGTGATCGTTAGTAGAGCGATCGCGATAAACCTTGTGTACCTGAGGTTTAATCTCATCCCATTCCCAGGTGTCGCGCATAAAGGCAGTATCAATTTCATTATCGAAGTGGCCGATATTACAAACCACACAGCCACTCTTAAGGGCTGACAAGATATCAGAATCACAGACATTATAGTTGCCGGTGCTGGTCACTAGCATATCGGTGTTAGCTAGCAGCTCAGTATTGATACCTTTGCTGATATCGCCGTCAATATAAGTAGAAACAACCTCGAAACCATCCAGGCAAGCCTGCATGGCACAGATTGGATCACATTCGGTAACCTTAACAATCATGCCTTCCTGGCGTAGCGACTGCGCGGAGCCTTTGCCGACATCGCCATAGCCAATTACAACGGCCTTTTTGCCAGATAAGAGGTGGTCAGTAGCGCGTTTAATAGCGTCATTTAAGCTGTGACGACAGCCGTATTTGTTGTCACACTTTGATTTGGTGACAGAATCATTAACATTGATCGCTGGGACTTTTAACTCACCCGATGCCAACATCTCATATAGACGATGCACGCCAGTTGTAGTCTCTTCAGTAATACCGTGCACGGCCTCTAACACCTGTGGATATTTCTGATGCAATAGTGCCGTTAAATCGCCGCCGTCATCGAGAACCATATTGGCATTCCAAGGCACGCCATCTTTTAAAACTTGTTGCTCAAGGCACCATTCATATTCATCTTCAGTCTCGCCTTTCCATGCAAACACTGGAGTCCCGTTAGCAGCAACAGCAGCGGCTGCATGATCCTGAGTTGAGAAAATATTGCATGAGGTCCAGCGAACTTCGCCACCCAGAGCTTCCAGTGTTTCAATTAACACAGCTGTCTGGATGGTCATGTGGATGCAACCGAGAATACGCGCGCCGGCTAGAGGTTGTTCGGCTGAATATTTTTCACGCAGAGCCATCAACGCAGGCATTTCTGATTCGGCGATGGCGATTTCTTTCTTACCCCAATCGGCCAAACTCATATCAGCTACTTTGTAGTCACTGAATTTTTCACTGTCTGTGGATTGTACTGTTGCTGTCATTTCTATTTGCCTATATTAAATTTAATTATTGATTAAAGAGCTTTCTTAAGAGCGTCCACTTTGTCAGTTTTTTCCCAAGTGAAGTCTGCTTCGTTACGACCAAAGTGCCCGTAGGACGCGGTTGGGCGATAGATGGGTCGACGAAGGTCTAACATTTCAATCAGGCCACGCGGGCGCAGGTCAAAATGTTCACGGACCAGCGCCGTAATTTCTTCGTCTGAAAGTTTGCCTGTACCGTAAGTTTCGATACTGATAGAGGTTGGTTCAGAAACCCCAATTGCATAGGAAACTTGAATTTCGCATCGATCAGCCAAGCCAGCTGCAACAATATTTTTAGCAACATAACGCCCTGCATAAGCTGCAGAACGATCCACCTTGGTGGGATCCTTACCAGAGAATGCACCACCACCGTGGTGAGCCATGCCGCCGTATGTATCAACAATGATTTTACGCCCGGTTAGACCACAGTCACCCATAGGTCCGCCAATAATAAACTGGCCGGTTGGGTTAATATGATATTGCGTATCTGCGTGCAACCATTCTTCAGGCAAAACGTGATTAATAATTTCTTCACGAACGGCTTCTTGTAAATCACCGAGAGCTATATTTGGCGCATGCTGAGTTGACAGTACAACCGCATCAATCGCCACTGGTTTACCTTGATCATATCTGAGCGTTACTTGGCTTTTTGCATCTGGACGCAACCAAGGCAGTACACCATTTTTGCGCAGTTGTGCCTGTCGCTCAACTAGACGGTGGGCATAGTAAATAGGCGCGGGCATAAGTACATCTGTCTCGTTGCTTGCGTAACCAAACATCAGGCCCTGATCGCCGGCTCCGATATCTTTATCGGCCGCTTCATCCACACCTTGAGCGATATCACCAGACTGCTTACCAATTGCATTGAGTACGGCACAGGTATTGCCATCAAAACCCACATCTGAGCTGTCATAACCAATGTCAGTAATCACGTCGCGGACAATCTGCTCTAGATCGACGTAGGTGTTGGTGCGCACTTCACCGGCAATAATAGTCATACCAGTCTTAACCATTGTTTCGACAGCAACACGAGAGTTTGGATCATCTTTGATGATGGCGTCCAAAACGGCATCAGAAATTTGATCAGCCATTTTATCAGGGTGCCCCTCGGACACTGATTCAGATGTGAATAAATTGTAGGTAGACATAATGTAAACGTTCCTGTTAAAAGTATTTTCCGCCTTCAAACTCTAGCGGAGTAAGTTAAAAGTAAATCAGCTTTTTAGAAATTGGCGGAGCTGAATGCGAAAACCGTTGCGCTGAGCTAGGTACAAACTATTACCCTCGACTAACCCAGCATTGGTTGCCCAGCGAGTTAATTCCTGAGGTTCAAATCCCAACCACAAATCTCCGCAGGCCTTTTGCACCCATTCTTGGTCATGAGCACAGAGATCGGTAATCAGCAAAACGCCTTTAGGATTGAGCAGTCTGGAGCAATCACTGATAATTGAGGCTGGAGTTGGTACATGGTGTAAAACCATATTGAGAGAGATGCAGTCGCTGCTGATATTCTCGCTCTCAGCAAGTATCGTGTCGCCGAGCTTAAAAGTGATATTTTCAAGTTCTTGGCATTCTGCGCGGGCACGACAGCGCTCTAGCATTTCTGCAGAGTTATCCAGTGCCGTAACAGCATCGAAACGTTCAGATAATTTACGCAGGAATTGGCCATACCCTGGACCAATTTCAAGAGCCGATTGACTATTTACCAGACTACTATCGAGAAAACTCTCTACGCTATCGCCATAATCCGTCCAACTGGCGATAAGGTCTTGGTTCTCCTCAAAGCGTGCGGCATTATGATTAAAAAAAGCTACTGATGCCGCTGAGCGCTCGCGGTTGATTGTCTCCAGCCTTGTTCGAAGTCCAGGGTCTAGCGCGGCTTCATCTATGGTGTGAAACAGCGTTTGATGTAAAGGCTGTAGATCTGTATCTGGATGCGATTCATTGCGGCGATAAAAAATGGTTGTCCCTTCTCGACGGGTGGCAACCAGCCCCGAATTAGCCAAGATTTTGAGATGATGGCTCATAGCTGGTTGGCGGATATCAAACACCTGACACAGTTCTAGCACACCATAGGCATTTTGTTGCAGCACTTTTAAAACCTGCATGCGCAGGGGGTCACCTGCGGCCTTACACAGGACGGTAATTGCGCTCGTGTCGGTTGCAGAACGCGGCTGGCTATCAAAATGGCTTAGATTATTCATCACGAGGCACCTTAACACAGCAAATACCTTATATCAAAATATTTTTATATACCCTGGGTGCTTCGCTGGTATGTTTTCACAATGTACTTAAAAGGAAGTGCAAATAATGAATATCGGTTTACTGACAGAGCTGTCTAGGGGACAATACCCGCTTCCCAATTTCCCCGTTTCAGGAGTGATAATCCATGGCCTCACGTCGAGACCTTGCTAATGCAATTCGTGCCCTCAGTATGGATGCTGTTCAACAGGCTAACAGTGGACATCCCGGTGCTCCCATGGGCATGGCAGATATTGCCGAAGTACTTTGGAACGATTATTTGCGTCATAATCCGGCAGATCCAGATTGGGTTAACCGAGATCGCTTTGTACTCTCAAACGGCCATGGATCAATGCTCCTCTATTCACTATTGCATCTCTCCGGCTATGATTTACCCATAGAAGAAATTAAAAACTTCCGTCAATTACATGCTAAAACGCCGGGCCACCCAGAATATGGTTATGCGCCAGGCGTCGAGACAACCACTGGCCCGCTGGGTCAGGGTATTAGTAACGCCGTTGGAATGGCGCTGGCCGAAAAGGTTCTGGGGGCCCAGTTCAATCGCCCTGGCCATGATATTGTTGATCATCAGACTTACACCTTCCTGGGTGATGGCTGCTTGATGGAAGGCATCTCCCACGAAGTTTGCTCACTGGCAGGTACTTTAAAGCTAGGTAAGCTGACCGCATTTTATGATGATAATGGTATCTCCATTGACGGTGAAGTTGATGGCTGGTTTAGCGACGACACGCCAGCGCGCTTTGAGGCTTACGGCTGGCATGTAATAGCCAACGTAGATGGCCACGACAGTGGGGCAATTAAAGCAGCCATTGATGCTGCCCATGCTGAAACTAGCAGGCCTACCCTAATCTGCTGCAAGACCATTATTGGTTTTGGCTCGCCCAATAAGCAGGGTAAAGAAGACTGTCACGGTGCTGCTCTGGGTGTCGATGAAGTTGCGCTGACCCGCGAAGCCCTCGGCTGGACTCACGGGCCCTTTGAGATTCCTGCTGATCATTACGCAGGTTGGAATGGTGTAGAAAAAGGCACCGCTGCGCAAACAGCTTGGGCTGACCAGCTTGAAGACTATCGAGCAGCCCACCCAGAGCTAGCGTCAGAATTTGAACGTCGCACCCGCGGTGATCTGCCCGAAGATTTCAGTGCCAACGCTGATGCCTATATTCAGGAATGTCAGGACAAGATGGAAAAGGTCGCTTCGCGCAAGGCATCGCAAAACTGTCTTAATGCCTATGGCCCAATGCTCCCAGAGCTGCTTGGCGGGTCCGCGGATCTCGCCGGCTCCAACCTGACTATCTGGTCTGGTTCTAAAGATGTTAGTGCCGACAATGCCGATGGCAACTACATCTATTACGGTGTGCGTGAATTTGGCATGAGCGCTATGATGAATGGTATCGCTCTGCACGGCGGCTTTATCAACTACGGCGCCACCTTCCTAATGTTTATGGAATATGCACGTAATGCTGTGCGTATGGCTGCATTGATGAAGCAACAGAGCATCTTTGTTTACACCCATGACTCCATTGGTCTCGGAGAAGATGGCCCGACTCACCAGCCGGTTGAGCAACTAAGTGCCTTGCGCTCCACACCTAATCTTCACACCTGGCGTCCTTGCGATACCATCGAATCTGCAGTGAGCTGGAAGAGTGCGATCGAACGTCGCGACGGCCCCGCCGCCTTGGTATTTAGCCGTCAGGGCCTGGCACCAATGTCTAGAACCACCCAACAAGTCGCCGATATTGGACGCGGTGGTTATGTGCTGAAAGATTGCGCAGCACCGCAAGCCATTTTGATTGCCACGGGTTCAGAAGTAGAGTTGGCCGTTAACGCCGCTGACGAACTTGCGGGCCAAGGTATTCAGGTACGCGTTGTTTCAATGCCTTGCGCCGAGATATTCTCAGCTCAGGATGCTGACTACCGAGACTCAGTACTAACCCCAACTATTCGTGCACGAGTAGCGGTGGAGGCACTGCATGCCGATTACTGGTATAAGTTTGTGGGCCTCGATGGCCGCGTAGTAGGTATGCGCACCTTTGGAGAATCAGCACCTGGTGGCCAGCTGATGAAAGAGTTTGGTTTCACCGTAGATAATGTTGTCGCTAACGTTATGGAAGCCATAGGCTAATGATTCGTATAGCCATTAATGGCTATGGCCGAATAGGCCGCTCGGTATTGCGAGCCCTGTATGAGTCGGGGGCTCGTGAGCGAGTGCAGGTTGTGGCTATTAACGAGCCCGCCGACAGTAAGACAATCGCCCATTTAACCCGCTATGACTCAACTCATGGCCGCTTCTCTGGGACTATAAGTCACAGTGAAGGCTTACTTACAGTCAATGGCGACGATATTCATATTCTTCACGAAAAGCAATTACAGCAGTTACCTTGGGGTGAACTTGGGGTCGATGTAGTGCTGGAATGCAGTGGCACATTTACTGATCGTGAGACCGCCGAGCAACATTTAAGCAGTGGCGCCAAGCGGGTACTGTTCTCTCAGCCAGCAGAGCCCACAGTCGATGCCACTATTGTCTATGGTATCAATCAACAAATTTTAACCGGTGACGAAACCATTGTTTCTGCCGCATCCTGCTCAACCAACTGTGTGGTACCCGTCATAAAGGTGCTGAACGATGCCTTTGGTGTGGACGGGGGTGTCATTACCACCATTCACTCGGCGATGAATGACCAGCCAGTGATTGATGCCTATCACCACACCGATCTGCGCAAAACCCGTGCCGCCATGCAATCCATTATACCCGTGGACACAGGGCTCGCTTTAGGGATCGATCGCCTGATGCCAGAACTTACGGGACGTTTTCAAGCTCAGGCTATGCGTGTGCCGACGGTTAATGTTTCAGCAATTGATCTATCAATCATGCTAAATACCAAGGTTGATGCCGCAGCCGTTAATGCCGCATTGGCCGAGGCCGCCGATGGCAGTCTTGACGGCGTGTTGGGCTATACCGAAGAGCCGCTTGCCTCCTGTGACTTTAACCATGACCCGCGCAGTGGCATTGTCGACGCCAGTCAGACTAGGGTAAGTCAGCAAAAATTAGTCAAAGTGTTAATTTGGTTCGACAACGAATGGGGTTACGCCAATAGAATGCTCGACACCTTATTAAGTTGGCATGGATTCCCGCCTGCCAAGCAGTAATAACCTCTCACCAGTATTAAGGATTACGATGACCGTCAAGTTAATGATTGACCAAACACTAGCAGGAAAACGCGTTCTGATCCGCGAAGATCTCAATGTACCGATCAAAGATGGCAAAGTGTCCAGCGACGCCAGAATCAAAGCAGCACTACCCACCATTAAGTTGGCCCTAGAGGCAGGTGCAAGCATTATCCTTATGTCCCACCTAGGACGCCCCACCGAAGGGGAGTACGATATTAATTTCAGCATGAAACCAGTCGCAGCGCATTTAGGGGAATTGCTGGGCCAGCCAGTAGCAGTAGAACAAAGTTGGACCAATGGCTTAGACATTGCCGACGGCGCCATCGTTATGCTGGAAAATGTACGCTTTAATCTAGGCGAAAAAAAGAACGACGACAACCTCGCCAAAGCCTATGCCAAACTCTGTGATGTTTTCGTGATGGACGCCTTTGGCACATCTCATCGGGCTCAGGCCTCAACCCACGGTGTGGCTAAATACGCGCCCATTGCCTGTGCAGGTCCGCTTCTGGCCAAAGAGCTAGAAGCGTTGGAAAAAGCCTTGGCAGCGCCAACACCACCAGTAACCGCTATTGTTGGTGGCTCAAAAGTGTCCACCAAATTAATGGTATTAGAAACACTGGCCGACAAAGTTGATCAACTCATTGTCGGCGGTGGTATCGCCAATACCTTTTTGGCAGCCGCGGGCAAGAATGTAGGCAAATCATTGTGTGAACAGGACCTAATCCCGGCTGCCCAAGCCCTGATGAAAAAGGTCAATATCCCACTGCCAACCGATGTAGTGGTCGGCAAAGAATTTTCAGAAAAGGCGGAGGCAGTGATAAAGTCTGTGGATGATGTTGCTGATGACGATATGATTTTTGATATAGGCCCAGACTCAGCCAGAAATCTGGCTGCTATCATCGCCTCAATGGGCACTATCATTTGGAATGGCCCAGTGGGTGTTTTTGAGTTTGATCAATTTGCTGAAGGCACAAAGACGGTGGCTCTCGCCATCGCCAAAAGCTCAGGTTTTTCAATCGCGGGCGGCGGAGATACACTTGCTGCCGTGGATAAATATGAAATTACTGATCAAGTGTCCTATATTTCAACAGGCGGAGGCGCCTTTTTAGAATATGTTGAAGGCAAAGAATTACCCGCTGTTGCAATCCTTGAACAGCGCTCAAACGGCTAAAAGAATTATTGGATCTAACGGAGGGAAAAGGTCATGGCTCTAATATCATTGCGACAGATGCTCGATCATGCAGCGGAACATAATTATGGTGTACCCGCATTTAATGTAAACAATCTAGAACAGATGCGCGCGATTATGCTGGCCGCTGAACAGACCGATAGCCCAGTGATCGTTCAGGCTTCGGCTGGTGCGCGCAAATATGCCGGCGCACCATTTTTGCGGCACCTGATTCAAGCCGCTGTAGAAGAATGGCCAGATATCCCGGTCTGCGTGCATCAGGATCATGGCACCAGCCCAGCTATCTGCCAGCGCTCCATTCAACTAGGATTTACTTCAGTGATGATGGATGGCTCCTTAATGGAAGATGGTAAAACCCCATCAAGTTATGAATATAATGTAGACGTTACCAAGCGTACTGTCGAAATGGCCCACGCCTGTGGCGTATCTGTTGAAGGTGAACTCGGTTGCTTGGGTTCCTTAGAAACTGGACAGGCCGGTGAAGAAGACGGCGTTGGAGCAGAGGGCATTCTCACCCATGACCAGATGCTTACGGACCCAGAAGAAGCGGCAGACTTTGTCTCCAAAACCCACTGTGACGCACTGGCTATCGCCTGTGGCACCAGCCATGGCGCCTATAAGTTTAGTCGCCCACCGACTGGCGATATCCTCGCTATTGACCGCATCAAAGAAATTAATAAACGCATTCCCGGCACTCATTTAGTCATGCATGGCTCATCATCCGTACCCCAAGAATGGTTAGCCATCATCAATCAGTACGGCGGCGAGATACCCGAGACTTACGGTGTACCAGTTGAACAAATTTGTGAAGGCATCAAACACGGCGTGCGTAAAATCAATATAGACACCGACCTGCGTCTGGCATCGACTGGCGCAGTGCGTCGGTATCTAGCAGAAAATCCAGCAGCCTTTGATCCGCGTTCCTATCTTAAAGAGACGATCACCGCGATGAGAGATATTGCGGTGGCCCGTTATGAAGCCTTTGGCACGGCGGGTAATGCCAGCAAGATAAGAGCACTGGGCTTGGATGCCATGACAGTTCGCTATAACAGCGGTGAGCTTGATCCTAAAATAAACTAGGTAATACTTGTTAATCGAAAAGGGCACTTAGGTGCCCTTTTTTGTGCCAGCAGAATTCTATTACGGCAATGTAGATACCTAGCCGAAAAAATGTTGTGCTTTTACTGTAGTTGATTACTGCCCTCTGACAAGTTGGTCGTTATTCTAGCGTTAGTCTATGGCGACTAAAGCTTTACAATCACACTGTTGGTGGGCAGACTAATTCTGCGTCCTCTCTGGCTATTAAAACCATTACAAGAGACTACAATCATGGATATTATCTATCCTGTTTTTTGCCTCGTCATGCTGACCTTTATCATGGCATTTGCCACTGGCACCTCTCGGCTTATCAGTGTTCGCCGCAAACAGATTAACCCCAAATACTATGTGCTGCTGTCGGGCGATACACCGCCGGACTATGTGCAAAAGATCGGACGCAATTTTGCCAATTTACTGGAAGTCCCGGTGCTGTTTTATCTGCTGGCTGTGTTGGTAATTACCTTAGAGATCAATAATGCGCTGCTGCTCAACCTGGCGTGGCTCTATGTGGCCTTGCGTCTGGTGCATACAATTATCCATGTGAGTTACAACTATGTGATGCACCGCTTTATGGTATTTGGACTATCGGTTCTCACGCTGTTGGCTATGTGGGTTCAATTTATAATGTTGGTGGAGTAGCGGCTTATGAGTATAGATACTATGGCCACCTGGTATCAGGTGGCTAAAGATCGAGATGTGGAAGGCCTCTATAACCTGCTTGATGAAGACGCAGTATTTCACTCGCCGGTGGTTCATACCCCTCAGATCGGTAAGGCCATTACGGGTAAATATCTGAGTGCGGCATTTGATGTTTTATTCAATGAGAGCTTTACCTATGTGCGCGAGGTGCATGGCGAGAGTCAGGCTATTTTAGAATTTGAGGTTGAGATTCAAGGCGTTAAGGTCAATGGTGTGGACATGATTAGCTGGAATGACGCTGGCTTAATTACTGAATTTAAAGTGATGGTTCGCCCGCTTAAAGCGGTGAGTATTATTCATCAAAATATGGGCGCTATGCTACAGGCTGCAAAGTAGGGCCCGACCGCGGCTGAGGTCTTCATCAATGATGCTAAAACGCCTTCTATTTATTTTCTCTGTCCTAATTGCTAACGCAGTAAGCGCAAAACCTGATGGTACGTACCTCTATGTGCTGGGCGTGGCTCAGGATGCGGGATACCCACAGGTGGGTTGTTATATGCCCCATTGCATGCCCGGCTGGGAGCACCCTGCACTGCGTCGTGGCGCCACATCTATTGCACTGATCGACTCTGTGGCTAAAACGAAAACGCTTTTCGAGGCGACACCCAATCTTCCCGCGCAACTCTATGCTCTTGAACTAGAGGCACCATCTGGGGAGTATGTATTCAATGGGGTTTTCCTTACCCATGCTCATATCGGCCACTATGCGGGTCTGATTTTTTTTGGTCATGAAGCCATGGACGCTCAACAAGTGCCGGTATATGCTATGCCTCGTATGCAAGCTTATCTGCGCACTAATGGCCCCTGGCGTCAGCTAGTTGAATACAACAATATCCTGCTGCAACCGCTGCAACACAATCGCGCGGTGGTACATGCCGGTGTGTCTATTACTCCTTTGCTGGTACCTCACCGCGATGAGTTTTCCGAGACCGTGGGCTATGTGATTAAGGGCGCCAATAAGTCGGCGTTGTTTATCCCAGATATTAATAAGTGGTCGGCTTGGGAAACGGATATTGCGCAGATTCTTAAAACGGTCGACTACGCCTTACTTGATGCAACCTTCTATGGTGATGGCGAATTGCCGGGTCGAGATATGTCTAAAGTCCCGCATCCACTGGTTACTGAAACCATACAGACTTTAAGCGGATTGTCGCTACAGGAGCGCAATAAGGTGTGGTTTATTCATATGAATCATACCAACCCATTGTTGAATTCAAACAGTGAAGAAACTAACCATGTAAAGTCCAAAGGCTTTAATATAGCAGTTGAAGGCGTGCGCCTACCGCTTTAAGCGCAGTTAATGGTTGGCCGCCAAAATCTTATTTTCGTATGGACAAATCATTATGCGCGTTTCGGTAAAACCCTTAGCAAAATACCCATTCTGGCTCCGGCCATTCTTTTGGAATCAACGGCGCAAATATGGCGCTGTGCTCGATCCCGGTTTACTTTGGGGACGCGTGCCTAAGCTTTTTGCAGCAGTGGCGATTCTCTATGGCGTGTTAGATCGCAGGCGCTCGCCCTTGGATCCGGTGTTACGTTCACTGGTCACTGTGCGTGTGTCGCAGGTGAACTGGTGTGCCTTTTGTGTGGATATTAATGCGATGACATTGGCTAATCGGGCGGGTTCTATGGAAAAAATAGAAGCACTTGAACAGTGGCAGCAATCGGATAATTATAATGCCACTGAAAGGCTGGCGCTCGAATATGCCGAAGCCATTACCTATTCCGATCGACAGGTAACGGATGATTTAATGCAGCGCTTAAAATCTGTATTTGATGATGATACCATCGTCGAACTGACGGGTCTGGTGGCCTTTCAGAACCTATCCAGCAAGTTCAATAGTGCACTTGATGTTCCTCCTCAAGGCTTTTGTCAGCTGCCATAAATACTTATAAAAGGTTATTACCCCGATGTCCGAATTTACCCATGTATCAGTCGCCAAAGAAGCCAATGTCTATTTTGATGGCCAGGTGATAAGCCGTACAATAATTTTTGCCGACGGCACTAAGAAGACTCTCGGGGTTATGCTGCCCGGCGAATATGAGTTTGGAACCGAAGTGCAGGAGCTGATGGAGATATCCTCTGGCGCGATGGATGTATTGCTACCTGATGCCTCTGACTGGATCAGCATTACTGGCGGCATGTCTTTTGAGGTTTCTGCCAATGCCAAATTTGGCGTGAAGGTGCACGAGATTACTAATTACTGCTGTTCATATTTCGCCTGACTTCTGGCGATGACCATTGATCTAAAAAACCTGCATGACACCAGTATTAGCTGTTCTAGCTGCAAAGCCGCCTGCTGTAAGCTGGAGGTCATGTTGATTACCGACACTGGCGTGCCTACAGAGCACATTAAAACCGATCGCTGGGGAGCCGAAACTATGGCCCGTCTAGAAGACGGTTGGTGCTCCGCAGTGGACCGGCGTACTATGCTATGCACTATTTATGACAACCGCCCCTGGATCTGCCGCGAGTTTGAGATGGGTTCGTCAGAATGCCAAACAGAGCGCTTAGCCGCCCCGTAAACCACCACCGAAATTCGGGTTTTTGCCTCATTGACAACTATCTTTAAAGCATACACTGTCGAGTTTTGTTGATCGAAATCTATACATAAAGTCCCCTACACCAACATCATCAGCTTTTTAAAACTGGAATCATCAGGCATCTTCGACTATCTCGTGCTGCGCAAGAGCCTCCCAGCTAAAATCGATGTATAGTGATGCTTCAATGATATTGAGTGCTAGGGCGACAAACTATGCCGGACCCGCAACCTAATAACCCACAACCTAATAATCCGCTACATGGAATTACTCTGGAGCAGGTGGTGACACGCCTTGAGAAGCGCTATGGCTGGGAATATCTGGCGCGCAATATCAATATAAACTGCTTTAAAAGTAATCCATCAGTAAAATCCAGTCTCAAATTTCTGCGCCGAACGCCTTGGGCTCGAGACAAGGTTGAAGTCCTTTATATCGCTGCTTTTGCCAACCAGCCCGCTGCCGTAAGTAGTAAAAAAAATAATACCGCTGCCAAACCTACTGGCCCCTGGGCTAATAGCCTTGCCAAAATTCCTCGTAAGGATTCTTGAGCACTAGATTCAACCTTTCCGTATCCTGCGCTCACCCGCCACTAATTTAGTCTATGTTTAATAAACATCAGTCTACAGGTTGTAGAGATCGCTCTCTAATTTGCAGCCACACCCCATATTAGAATGCGTTAGGTTTCACGATTAAGTCCCAACATGAGGCTTGATATTTCTGGTCGAGCTAAAAATAACTCGCGGTGAGTTTGAGGTGTGTGGCGGTACACGTTTTAAAACTATTCAAATGGAGAAAATGAAATGGATTTACTAGATTGAAAAAATATAAATAACCGAATTAGAAAACGCACAGTTGCGCTCTATTAATGAAACAGTATTCGATGCCATGATGCTTGTGCTTTAAAAAACGGCATAAACATTAGCAATTTGAAGGCCTAAAAAATGTAAACCATGAATATCAATTTTTCCGATGGAAATGTCAGTCAGGGAAATAACGCACAGCTCAATGAGACCCAAAATGCTTCATTTTGAGCAGGCTGATTTACAGGATTTCGATTAAGCGACTACTGATATGGTCAAACAGGAGGGTATTAGTGGCAGTGATTATTTGCCTCTAAGAAATGATATAAACCAAATGGTAAAACAAGCAGATCAACCCGGTGCTTTGGCAACAATCAAAGGCCTATATGAAATCTATGCCTGGGCGTCAAAACTGTTAATAGCATTGTTTGCAACTGTGCTGCCATGAGATGATGCGGTCCTGTGAAATACTAAATAGAGGTGACGCATGCCATGCCGAGCAATTACCGATAGCGAAATAGAACGCTGTTTTCATGTTTTGGCTGAGTTGCGTCCCCACCTTAAGCAAGACGATTTTTTGGCGACGGTTCGTGCTATGGAAGAGGATGGTTTTCGTCTGGCCTTTATCGAGCAGGATGCTGAGGTGGTGGCGGCAGCTGGGTACCGTATTTACAGTAATTTGTTTATGGGCAAGCACTGTTATGTGGATGACTTAGTCACTGCCGAGGCGCAACGCTCAAAGGGTTTTGGTCAGCAGATGATTGACTGGCTTCGTGCTGACGCTCAGGCGGCAGATTGTAAATGGTTTCATCTTGACTCTGGTACCCACCGTGATCAGGCCCATAAGTTTTATTTCGCTCAGGGTTTTACGATTGCCAGCTACCACTTTAGTGAAGAGCTGACTCAATGATCACGGCTTATATTCTGGTGACGATTAATATTTTTTGCATCTATGTCTGCTACGTAATAGCTAAAGAGCGTGGCGCCAACACTCGATTTTGGGGTTGGATGGCTGTGTTATTTGGGCCTTTTGCCGTGCCATTTGTTTGCTTTGCGAAATCAAAGCCAAAGGATTAATACTATGTCGGGTGAGACAGACCTAAAAGCGATTTTGCAAAGTTTAGTGCCCATCATGCTAGATGAGTCCTATGTATTTTGCACCGCTGCGAATGCTTATTATGGCGACTATGCTGAGGCTCAGCCGATAGCCAGTTTTCAAGAGAAAGAAGGACTAACGCTGGTACTAACACAGGCACATGCTGATGCCGCCGGATTAAATTATGAGGGGCTTTTTGGCTGTATTAGTCTGCAGGTGCATTCAAGTCTAGAGTCAGTGGGGTTAACTGCGGTAATAGCGGGCAAGCTGGCAGCCTATGAGATCAGTGCTAATGTTATTGCCGGTTACTATCATGACCATGTGTTTGTGCCGCAGGCAAATGCCGCCGAGGCGTTGGCGCTATTAATGCAATTAAAAAATCTCTGATACCTCTGAAGCGCGATTAAAAAAGCCCGAAGAATTTTAAAATCGTCGGGCTTTTTGCTATTTCTAATGGCCTGTCTTTTAGCTGAACACACCCTTAAAGAAAAAGAAGAATAGGATCGACAGTCCGGCACCAGCCGGCAGTGTGACTACCCATGAAAGGAAGATAGAGCCCACCATTCTCAGGTTGATCGCACCAATACCTCTAGCCATGCCTACACCCAACACCGCGCCCACCAATGTGTGCGTAGTAGAAATTGGCAGGCCAGTGCCTGAGGCCAATACTACAGTAGCCGCTGCACCCAGTTCGGCAGCAAAGCCACGGCTTGGGGTTAGCTCGGTAATTTTGCGGCCAATGGTGCCCATCACTTTAAAGCCATAGGTCGCAAGACCAAAGACGATACCGCCACCACCCAGCAGCAGTATCCAGCTGGGCATTGTGCTTTTAGCGGCAATATCACCACCAGAACTGACCACATTAACAACGGCGGCCAGTGGACCTACGGCGTTGGCTACATCATTGGAGCCATGGGCAAAGGCCATGCTACAGGCGGTGAAAATCATCAGTACGGCAAAGACTTTCTCAACATTGTAAAAACGATTATCCTCTTCTTTGCTCTCGTCGCGCTGCACCTTGCTGAGCAGATAGGTACCTATAATGGCGACTAAAATACCAAAGCCTATGGCAACCAAGGCGTTCTCACCAAAGGATAATTTGATACCTACATCCTTAAATACATGCTTGAGGCCTTTGAGTAATGTCACCATGGCCATTAAGAAGCCTACGGCAAACATGTACATGGGTGCATATTTCTTGGCGCGGTCAAAGGGATTGTCGTGGATAAGAATGAGTCGCTGCACGCTTCTAAAGATGGCAAAAGAAATGGTGCCAGCCATAACCGGTGAGACCACCCAGCTAGCGACGATGGTGCTCACCTTGCCCCAGTTTACTGCGTCATTGGAGACGCCTACTGCGGCAAAGCCAACAATGGCACCGACAATGCTGTGCGTGGTAGACACCGGCCAGCCCATAAAACTGGCGAGCATTAGCCAGGTGCCTGCAGCTAAGAGTGCTGAGAGCATACCAAACACCAAGAGATCCGGTTTATCGGCAAATACCCCCGAATCGACTATGCCTTTGCGGATGGTGGAGGTGACTTCACCGCCCGCTAAATACGCGCCGGCAAACTCGAACACCATGGCAATTAAAATGGCCTGCTTGATAGTCAGGGCTTTGGAACCTACGGAGGTACCCATAGCGTTGGCGACATCGTTTGCCCCTACTCCCCAGGCCATAAAGAAGCCAAAGGCCGCGGCCATGATGATTAAAATGGTGCCGTATGTTGTAAAAATATCCATGGAGACTGTTCCGAGAAGTTATTATTTTGCGAGCAGAAGTTCGAGGCGATTGCCTACACGTTCTGCGGTGTCTGCTATGGCACCGATATTGTCGATGGTGCTGTAAAGAAACATGACATTTACTGGAGGCATGTCAGCTTCTAACTTGAACAGGCGGTGACGCAACTTGCGTTCCTTTTTGTCGACCTTCTGTTCTTGAGCATCCAGCTCGCGAATTAACTTTTTAACAAACTTTACTTCTTGTCCGGTAAAACCGGTCTCCAACAGCTCATCCAGCTCATTAATCGCTTTCAGGGCTTTTTCACTGGTTTCGATGGTGCTTCTCACAAAACCCATAAAGTCGGCCTGCAGGGCACTGGGAATATCCATCTCACGCCCCAGTACTATGCCGCAAACATCTTTGCTGATATTGGCAATATCATCTTGCTGGGCGAGGATACTGAGCAAATCGGTGCGTGAAACAGGCATAAACAGCGTGCTGGGCATGCTTAGACGAAATTGCTTTTTCAGATCATCTGCCTGATTCTCTTGATTGGCAATCTTATCGAAGAGATCGCTGGCTTTGGTCCACTTGTGGGAAATCACTGCCTCAAAGAAAGGCTCCAGCATTGCGGCACAACTGACGACCAGAGACATATGCTCTTGCAGTGGTTTGATTGGCGACTTGCCAAACAGATTTGAAATGGGGTTACTAAATGCCATATAGCGATCCTCTAATTTAAATCGCAGTATAGGGCGTTGTCATAAAATTGAAACAATTTAGAGAGATAAATTTGGGGTGATTTTGGGCACTCAGGCTTGAGCGTATTGTTCGCTGTGGCCGAGCCAGCGAGTTATCAGGGCATCGACATTTTGCGGGTGATTTAGGAGTAAATCCTGAGCCAGATTTTTGATCTGCGGCAACATATGGGCATCGCGTTGCAGGTCGGCAATATGCAGCTGCATATCACCAGTTTGGCGGGTACCCAGTACTTCGCCGGGGCCGCGTAGCTCGAGATCTTTTTCGGCAATCTTGAAGCCGTCGTTGGTCTCGCGCATAATTTTGAGTCGGGCGCTGCCATTGCCCGAAATAGGTGGGCTATAGAGCAACACACAGTGACTACTCAGGGAGCCACGACCTACTCTACCGCGCAGCTGATGCAGCTGAGAGAGCCCCAGACGCGCTGAATCTTCAATAATCATCAGACTGGCATTGGGTACATCTACGCCCACTTCGATAACGGTAGTGGCTACTAGTAAGTCAATCTCACCGGCTTTAAAGGCGGCCATAATCTCGAGTTTTTCTCTGGGTTTTAGACGTCCGTGAATTAAACCAATAGAGAGTTCGGGCAGCATGAGCTGTAGTTCGCCCGCGGTGACTTCGGCGGCCTGTGCTTCTAACACATCGGATTCTTCAATCAATGTACAGACCCAATATGCCTGACGGCCACTGCTACATGAGGCGCGCACGCGCGCGATAACATCGTTGCGGCGCAGATTGCTCAGCACCACGGTCTCTACCGGTGTGCGTCCCGGCGGCAGCTCATCAATAACGGAGCAATCGAGATCCGCATAGGCGCTCATTGCCAGAGTTCGCGGAATTGGGGTTGCGGTCATAATCAGCTGGTGAGGTGCGGGGCCACTTAAGCTAGGCCCCTCTGGGCTAAAGCCCTTTTTACGCAGTGCCAGACGCTGGTGCACGCCAAAACGATGTTGCTCGTCAATAATACTGAGGCCGAGATCATTAAATTCGACTGTCTCTTGAAATAGCGCATGGGTGCCAATCACCATTTTGGCCGTCCCATCGGCGATGGCTTCTAGCTGGACCTCGCGTGCCTTGCCTTTGACCTTGCCGGTCAGGTAAGCGATGCGAATACCCAGAGGCCGCAACCATTGCTCAAAGTTAATGCGGTGCTGATCGGCGAGAATTTCTGTGGGTGCCATCAGTGCGACCTGGTGGCCATTGGCAATGGCCTGTACAGCGGCCAGCGCGGCTACCACGGTTTTACCGGAACCCACGTCACCCTGTACCAGCCGTAGCATTGGGATAGCGCTTCCTATATCAGTACTTATTTCAGTGGCCACTCGTTGCTGTGCTGTGGTGAGATCAAAGGGTAGTTGATCCAAGAATGTCGCTGACGCGGTTTTGTCTTCGCTCAACACGGGCGCCTGCTGCTGTTGCACCTTTTGGCGCAGTTTGAGCAAGCTTAAATTATGGGCAATCAATTCTTCAGCGGCCAAACGCTGCTGCGCCGGGTGCTCGCCTTCAGCCAGCAGATTAAGCGCAGTCCCTGGCGGTGGGTTATGCAGTAGCCGCAATGCATCGGGCAGAGAATAGGCAAGTTCACGGTGCAGGTCAGTGCTAATGTCCTGAGGTAATAATTCGCGGACGCTGTGATCTTTGAGTAGATCTAAGGCCTGACCACAGAGATCGCGAATACGGCCCTGAGTAATCCCCTCGGTTGCCGGATAGATCGGCGTCAGCTTATCTTCTAACTGCGGTGGGTTGGCCTGATCGAGATATTGATACTCAGGATGATAGAGCTCAACACCAGATTTACCGCGCCGTACCTCACCAAAGCAGCGCAATGTAGTACCTGGCTTTAGACGCTCCTGTTGAGCGCGATTAAAGTGAAAAAAGCGCAGAGTCACGACGCCGGTGTGATCTTGAAGTCGGCAAACAAGGCTACGACGCCGACCAAAGACCACATCGCTGGCGCGGACTTCCCCTTCAATAACGACCTCCGTCATCGGCTGAATACTGCCGATAGGTGTAATTTGGGTACGATCGATATAGCGCAGCGGCAGGTGAAAGAGTAAATCCTGAATACTATAAAGACCTAGCTTCTTTAACTTGGTGGCTAGCTGTGGGCCCACTCCATGCAGAGTGCCTACGCTTCGCCTGTCGAGAGCAGTCTCTGACATTAGCTTTTAATGACGTCGAGCCCAGGCAAGCTGCGGTCATAGATAGCATTGCGCAGTGCATCTATGGCTTTGTGCCGAGGGAAGCTAGCACGCCATGCCAATGCCGTGGTGCGAGCCGGAGCCGCCCCGGCAAAGGGGCGCGTAATAAGTGCGGCACCGCGATATTCAGCGCCAATCGCAGCGGATTGGGGAAGAATGGTAATGCCCAGACCAGATGCGACCATATAGCAGAGGGTCTCCAAGGAGCTGCCTTCAGTCATAGTGCGAATAGGCGCGGCTGTGGTTGGCTGTTGATTGATATTGGGCAGAGCCTCAATGACTTGGTCCCTAAAGCAATGACCCTCACCCATCATGAGCACATTCTCGCCATCCAAGTCACTGTGCTGTATTTCTTTTTTCGCGGCCAGGGGGTGGCCCTCGGGCATCAACAGCACAAAGGGTTCATCGTACAGCGGCTGCACCACAACATCGGGTTCGGTAAAGGGCAGAGCCACAACAATGACATCGACTTCACCGCTGCGCAGGCGCTTGCGCAAGTTACTGGTGTACCCCTCTTCAATAATCAGCGGCATCTGAGGTGCTGCTTTTTGCAGCGCGGGAATAAAATGCGGAAACAGGTAAGGGCCAATGGTAAAGATTGCGCCGACATGCAGCGGGCTCCTGAGCTGGTCTTTACCGGCGGTGGCAATATCTTTAATGGCTGCCGCTTCTTCAAGTACGCGCTGGGATTGATCAACAATATTCTGGCCAATGGGCGTCAGGCGCACACTGCTTTTAGAGCGCTCAAAAAGATCGACTCCTAACTCACTTTCGAGTTTTTTAACCGCTATACTCAGCGTCGGCTGGCTGACATTGCAGCGTTCCGCTGCCTGGCCAAAATGCTGAACCTGAGCCAACGTGACTATATAGCGAAGTTCGGTGAGAGTCATAAGTGCACGGCCTTTGTCTGAACAGCAAGCATAGCTAATTTTTATTAAAGAGAGAATACTAATTGAAAGTTTTATTAGCAGGTTGTGGTGATATTGGCCAACGCACTGGTGCGCGGCTAACACCGGGCTATCAATGTTTTGGTCTTAGGCGTCATCCGCAAAATCTGCCGGATGCTATTTCTCCTATCGTCGGCAATATGGCGGATACTCAGGGTCTAGAAGAAATTCTTAGTTCAGGCTTCGATGTGGTGGTGGTGACCCTAACACCGGATCAATTTACCGAGCAGGCCTATCGCCAATCTTATCTTGCAGGTGCCACTGCGCTGGCCACTGCTATTGGTGATATTGAGCTTAAGCCAAAGCTGGTTATCTGGGTATCTAGCACCAGTGTCTATGGGAATAATCAGGGTGACTGGGTCGATGAGGCGTCGCCAACTAATCCCACCAGTTTTTCTGGTAAGTTATTACTTGAGGCTGAGCAGCACATACAGAGTTTACCCTGCGCCCATTCAATCGTTAGGTTTTCTGGTATCTATGGGCCGGGGCGCACACGCATGCTGAGTCAAATCAAGGCCGGCGTGGGTCGACCCGCAAAGCCGGAACAGTGGAGCAATAGAATTCATAGTGAGGATTGCGCTGGGGTGCTGGCGCATTTGATTGAGCGTTTTGCTGAGAAGAGATCCGTTGAACCGCTGTACCTAGCCACCGACTGCGCGCCGGTGACCCAGCATAAGATGCGCAACTGGTTGGCTGCGCAAATGCAGGTTGAATTAACAGATGAGACCGTAGAGCAAAAATCAATCAGACGCTGCAGTAATCAGCGCCTGTTGGATAGTGGCTATGAGTTTATATTCCCCAGCTATAAAGAGGGTTATTTGGCGTTGATGGCCGACCAGTAAATAGCGCTTTAGATAACTAGAATACCGTCCATTTCAACCATTGAGCCCTTGGGTAACTCGCTGACACCGATCGCTGCACGTGCCGGATAGGGCTGGACAAAATGCTGGTCCATAATCTCATTTACAATGGGAAAATGACTCAGGTCGGTGAGAAATATATTGAGCTTAACGATATTGCTTAGATCGCCACCCGATGCCTCACAGACGGCGAGCAGGTTTTTAAAGACCTGATGAATTTGCTCGCCAATATCTCCGTCGACCAGTGTCATTGTGACTGGGTCCAAGGGAATCTGACCAGACAAATAAACGGTGTTGTTGACCTTTACCGCCTGACTATAGGTGCCAATAGCGGCAGGAGCGCTGTCGGTATGGATAATGGCTTTATTGGGCATAATGGTTTCCTTGACTACTTATTTGTGACTCGATAAATGCGGCGCACAGGTTTGAGGCTGCGGGCACGACGCATTATATCGGCGAGGTGGATGCGGTCGCGAACGGCAAGTACCACATCGACAATACTGGTAAATGAATCCTTTTCGTTAACACTTATATGTTCGATGGTGGCATCTTCTTCGGTCATCCGGGATGCCAGTGCGGCAATAAAGCCACGCTCTGGGGTGACTTCTACTTTTATCTCCACGGGAAATTCGCCCTTTACCACCGTTGACCAGGTCAATGGCATGCACTTCTCTGGATTGGAGCGTATTTCTTTTAGATTACGGCAGGACTCATAGTGAATAACCAATCCCTTACCTGGTGAGATATGACCTAGAATTGGGTCGCCGGGAATGGGGTGGCAGCAGCGTCCGTAGTGCAGCAGCAAGCCATCGGAGGCGTCGATAACCACTGGCAATGTATTATTCTTTTTGTCGTCGGCAACGACACGTTTATTGGCGGGCACCAGCAAGTTTGCCACTGCAAATGGTACCCGATTACCGAGACCTATTTGCTGGAGCACGTACTCAAAGGTCGAGGCGCCGGTTTCTTTTAACAGCCGTTTAATCTGCGATTTTTTCAGTTGATTATATTGTGTGCCCAGATTTGCTAGGGCCTGATCCAGCAGCCTTTTACCTAGGTCCACAGACTCATCGTGCTGCTGATTTTTAAGAAAATGACGGATTGCACTACGCGCTTTTGCGGTGATCACAAAATTCAGCCAGTTGGGGTTAGGTTGTGCACCTTCGGCACTGATAATTTCGATTTTTTGACCACTTTGCAACTGCTCTGATAACGGGGTTAACTCACCGTCAACTCGGCAGGCAATACAGCTATCACCAATACCTGTGTGTACTGAATAGGCAAAATCGACGGCGGTAGCACCGGAGGGCAGCTCGACGATTGTGCCCTTGGGGGTGAAGACATAGACCTCGTCAGGAAATAGATCAGCTTTTACATGCTCAAGAAATTCAAGCGAATCGCCGGCCTGTTTCTGCATTTCCAACAAGCCCTGAACCCAGCGATTGGCACGACGCTGGTTTCCATCAACATTTTGGCTGCCCGTTTTGTATTCCCAGTGCGCGGCAATACCATAGTTGGCCATTCGCTCCATCTCTTTGGTACGAATCTGTACTTCGATAACCACACCATGCATGCCCACTAACACTGTATGCAGTGACTGATAACCATTGGACTTGGGAATGGCTATATAGTCTTTAAACTCACCTGACACAGGTTTGAAAATATTGTGCATCATGCCAAGTATGCGGTAGCAGTCATCTGCATTGTCGACCACGAGGCGAAAGGCGAATACATCCATGATGTCACGAAAAGATTTTTTCTTAGTGCGCATCTTTTTATAGATACTCCACAGATGCTTCTCACGACCTTTGACCAGCGCAGGGAAAGATTCATTTTCCAGGCGCATTTCAATGGCTTGATGGATCTCTGCGACTATTTCTTTGCGGTTTTTTCGAGCGGCTTTCATGGCTTCGCGCAAACGCTGGTGGCGCAGCGGATACATGGCGGCAAAGCCTAGGTCTTCAAACTCAAGACGAATATCATTGATGCCTAGGCGCTGGGCGATAGGAGCATAGATATCCAGGGTTTCGCGGGCGATGCGACGGCGCTTTGCCGGGGCCAGTACACCCAGTGTCCGCATATTGTGAAGCCGATCTGCCAGCTTGACCAAGACCACGCGGATATCCCGCGACATGGCCAGCGTCATTTTTTGAAAGCTTTCGGCCTGCTGCTCGGCTTTGGATTCGAATTCGATTTCAGTCAGTTTACTAACGCCGTCGACTAGGTCGGCAACGGTACGTCCAAAGCGACGACTGATCTGACCTTTGGTTACGCCTGTATCTTCGATAACATCATGCAGTAGAGCAGCCATTAGGCTCTCATGATCCATATGCATATCGGCCAAAATATTGGCAACAGCGAGAGGGTGGGTAATGTAGGGGTCGCCACTTTGGCGCATCTGGCCGCGGTGGCATTGTTCAGAGTATCTGTAGGCGCGCTCGACCTTAGCGACTTCTTTTGGCTCGAGGTAGGAGGAGAGTTTATCCGTGAGTACATTTAGCACTTTATTGCGGCCCTCCCCCGTTTCTGAGTAGAGCTTTAAACAGTTGGCTCTTGGGGAGCCTCGGCAGTTTCAGCAGTGTCTTCAGCAGCGTCAACGATTTCGTAGTCTTGCACAACTTCGGTAAGAATATCTGGCGTGACCAGACCCTGTGCAATTTCACGCAGGGCAATAACGGTAGGCTTATCATTTTCTTCTTCAACTAGTGCTGGACGACCTTCAACGGCCAGTTGACGTGCGCGTTTGGAACCAACCATCACTAATTCAAAACGGTTATCTACGTGATCCAAACAATCTTCTACAGTAATGCGAGCCATTTTATTTCCGCCAGTCTAAATAATGTGTTCTATTTGGTGCAGCGATCTGCTGCAAGATCCACCAGTTTACCTAAAGACTGGGGTTACGACAATAAATCCAGCAGTAATTTTTCAACACCCTGAACAGGTTGTTGGCAGCGCGTGGCAGTAATAATGGCGTCGAGTTCCCTGCTCGCAACCCCAAAGTCGTCGTTGATTACCAGATAGTCTGCTTCAACATAGTGACTCATCTCTTCGGTCGCAGCGGCGATACGTTTTGCAATGACGTCAGCGTCGTCCTGCCCGCGGCCATTTAAGCGTTCGCGCAGTGCTTTCTTTGAAGGGGGCAGAATGAAAATACTTTTACTTTCATTAAACTTGCGTCGCACCTGCTCTGCGCCCTGCCAGTCAATTTCTAGAATAACATCTGTTCCAGCCTTCAATGTGGCTCTCACCCATTGCTCTGAGGTGCCATAGTAATTACCGAACACCTGCGCGTGTTCGAGAAAGGCGTTTTCGCCGATCATGTTCAAAAATGAATCATGGTCAACGAAGTGATAGTTAATGCCGTCTTGTTCGCCGGGGCGGCAATCTCTGGTGGTATGCGAAATTGACGCTTGAATATTTTCCATGTGGCCAAGGATCTCATTCACCAAGCTTGTTTTACCTGCACCTGAGGGTGCTGAAATAATAAATAAGGTGCCGTTGCCCATAGTTCGATTTAATCCATTACGTAAAAAATGGCGCGTAAAAAACAGCGCGGTTAACAAACGATCCTAATTATTCCAGATTCTATGTCTGCTGTAATAAAAAATTTCGTTGTTTATGGCCGCCCACTATATCCGGGGTCGAAAATACGATTGAGGCGGTCGGCCAAACGAATTCCTGCCATCAATAGTCGCCGCTCAATAATGGGCTTATTGCGACTAATATAGTCAGGGCCGATCAGAATACGCCTGCGCTTGTTTGTGGGACTAAAATTATACACCTGGTGGCGCAGTGCTTTTGATTCACGAGCCCAGTCTAAAAACTGACTGTTCTGCCACTGGGCGATTTGGACTGTGCTTGCCCGATCTAGCATCTGGCTGTATTGGTTTGGGGTTTTATTCTCTGCATCAATAATCAGGCTATCCCAAACTCTATGCAGGTTGGTAGCCCTAGGCCTTTTGAGCCAATTTATCCCTATCTTATTACCACCGCGATCATCGCGTCGGCCTACATGGAGTGGCTGATGAATATCTGCGACAAAATGTATAAAGAAGGCCAGCGCCTCTATTTGTTGTTTTTTGGCCAGTTGAGAATTTTGCAGGACTGCGTAAAAGTATTCCAGCGCTGAGAGCACATCGCCGTCATTATGGCGTCGCAGACCGGCAAATGGCTCATGGTCATCAATGCTGATGTAGTGCCAGTATTTGGATTGTTCCCAAGCGGGAAGGTAGCGAACTCGGTCTGGCCAGAGTGATAATTCGGCCAGATCTTGACCATCGGTTATGGCATTGATCGCGACAGCAGTTTTTACGCTGAAATGATTCCCGGCAATTTTGCTGACGATGCGATGTCCGTCTGCACCAAATGCAAATGCCTGACTGCTCAGCAGAGTCAGCCAGAAAATTAGTGCAGAGGTAACCGTGCGCACTATTCGATATTCTGAATCTGTTCACGCATCTGTTCGATCAGCACTTTAAGCTCTACAGACGCCTGAGTGGTAACGCCAGCAATCGACTTTGAGCCCAATGTATTGGCTTCGCGATTTAATTCTTGCATTAAAAAGTCCAGACGCCGGCCAATGGATTCTTTGCTGTTTAGAACACGGCGAATTTCGCTGATATGGGCCTCTAGACGATCGAGCTCTTCGTCGACATCGGCGCGATTGGAGATGATAACCATTTCCTGTTCTAATCTGTCTTCATCAACCTGACAGCGAAGACTTTCGAGCTTCTCATTGAGACGCGTGCGCTGGTGCTCAAGAATGGTCGGCAGGTTCTCACGCACGATGGCAAGCTGTGTTTCAATACCGCTTAGACGCTGTTCAATCATTTCCGCGAGCTTATCACCCTCGCGCTGGCGGCCTTCAAGCAATTGATCAACGGTTTCGCTAAAGGTTTGTATCGCTGCCTTGTGCAGACTTTGGCTTTTGACATCCTTATCTTTAAGAATGCCGGGCCAGCGCATAATCTCCAGCGGTGAGATGGGTGCCGGGTTTTGCAGTTCGTTAGCCATCTGTTCTGCAATATCAATATAGCGCTTGGCCAGCACCATATCTGCACTTACCGCAGCATCGTTATTATTAAAGGAGACCTGTAACGCTATATCGACTTTGCCGCGCGTCAGCTTCTTACGCGCGATTTCGCGCAACTGCATTTCAACTTCACGCATGGTTTCTGGTAGACGAAATCCGGTTTCTAAAAAGCGATGATTTACCGAGCGCAGCTCACAGGACACTGAACCCCAGCTGAAATCGACGGTGTTTCTAGCAAATGCGGTCATACTGCGTGGCATATTTTGTTTCCAATCTAACTATTTATGAGGCGCCATGGTAACAAAGGCGGTTAACTGGGTGGTAGATTTGCTACAATTCCGGAAGTTTTTTTTGCAACCCCATTTTCAGGAACCCTATTATGAACAGACCCAGTGGCCGACGTCCCGAGCAACTTAGACCCATAAAGATTACCCGCGATTTTACCTGTCACGCCGAGGGATCTGTGTTGGTTGAGTTTGGTAATACAAAAGTTATTTGTACTGCTAGCGTTGAGCCTGGAGTGCCAAGATTTTTGCGTGGTAAAGGTGAGGGTTGGGTGACGGCAGAGTATGGTATGTTACCCCGCTCTACCAATAGCCGTATGGGTCGTGAGGCGGCACGGGGTAAGCAAAGTGGTCGCACCCAGGAGATTCAGCGTTTAATTGGTCGTTCTTTGCGTGCTGCAGTAGATCTTAAGCAACTTGGTGAGCATACAGTCAACATCGATTGTGATGTGATTCAGGCTGATGGTGGCACACGTACAGCCTCTATCACTGGCGCTATGGTGGCGCTGGTCGATGCTATTCGCCATTTGCAGCGTAAAAAATCAATCAGCGGTGATCCGCTGGTCAATATGATCGCCTCTGTTTCTGTGGGTGTATACCAGGGTACTCCAGTGCTGGATCTGGATTATGCTGAGGATTCCAATGCAGAGACAGATATGAATGTGGTGATGAATGCCGATGGTGGCTTTATTGAGGTGCAGGGCACTGCTGAGGCTGCGCCTTTTAGCGCTGAAGAATTAAATGAGATGTTGGATCTAGCCAAGCGCGGCATAGCCGATTTGGTGCGCGTGCAAAATATGGCTCTGGCCCAGTAAGCAGAAAAATAGTTGGTAGAAATTTTAACTGAGACATAAATCAGACTTATGAAAAATACTTACAAAACACAATTTATTGATAATGCGCTCAATAGCGGTGCGCTGAAATTTGGTCAGTTCAGGCTTAAGTCTGGGCGTGTTTCGCCACATTTTTTTAATGCGGGAGAATTTTATCAGGGTAAGGCTTTGGCCATCTTGGGGCGTTGTTATGCCGCTGCAATCGTTGAATCGGGCGTGCAATTCGATGTACTTTTTGGCCCAGCTTATAAAGGCATCACACTGGCGGCGGCAACCTCAGTCGCTTTAGCCGAGCACCATAATATGGACGTGCCATACTGCTTTAATAGAAAAGAGGCAAAAAGTCATGGTGAGGGTGGCACCCTCGTTGGCGCCCCGCTGGAGGGCAGAGTCCTCATTATTGATGATGTGATTACGGCTGGTACGGCGATTCGCGAAGTGATGGCGATGGTTGAGCTGGCGGGTGCTGAGGCTGTGGGGGTGGTAATAGGTCTGGACCGCAAAGAGCGCGGCAATTCTGCTAAGTCAGCAATACAGGAAGTGGAGCAGCAGTTTGGCGTTCCGGTTATTAGCATTATTAATATGGATGATATTTTGACCTATCTCGAATCTCAGTCGGATATGGCAACACTGGTTGAGGAAATTAAAACTTATCGGCACGAGTACGGCGTATGACAAAAGCGGTATTGCTTCTATTATGGTTGGTGACCCCTTGGGTCGCCGCAGAAGAGCTTTACCGCTATAAAGGATAGCGCAGGCTTGCTAGTTGCCAGTGATACGCTGTCACCTGAGGCTGCTCAATGGTTATGAAGCCATTAATTAACAGGGCCGGGTATTAAAGACGTTCAAACCACAGAACCAGCCACTCCAGAGCTCTGATCAGTGCGAGCAGGCCAATACCTGCTATCCAGTTTTAGTAAAGTCGATGAAATCAGCGTTTTAAAAAGTCGCAAGCTCAAGTTATTGGCTCACGACATCCTGCATCTGCAAAACAATATTAAGGAGCGGATCTTACAGAAGGCGGTCAATATGGAAATGGCTGGCGAGTCCGTCTCGCAGTCAATCCTTAATCAGCAAACATCTGCCCCGTAATAAGCTGCCACTGCTCTGACCAAAACTGAGTCGGTGGCTGCTTAAAGCCAGTGCGAACAAACTGACTGATCTTTCCCTCAGCACTCACCAGCATAATATTGGCGGCTACTGAAACTGGCACGCTGAGCTTGAGGCCGTCGCGAATCTCGGCTTCACGTAATGTCTGCTTTAGTTGCGATTCCAAACGATCAAAAAACACGGCGATGCGTTCGTGTAGCCTGCCGGTTTCTCCGGTCAGTGCGTCGCCATTTAGTATGCGCGAGATACCTGGATTCTTTTCCGAGAAGGTGAGCACCAAACTGAGAATGCGATAACACTGGTTTGCCGCATCTGGCTCGTCACTGACGATGGTGCGCACCCGCGCAAAAATGGTTTCTTCAATAAACTCTATCAGACCTTCGTACATCCGCGTCTTGCTGGGGAAGTGCCGATAGAGAGCCGCTTCGGATACACCCAGCTCGGCAGCTAGGGCCGCCGTTGTTATACGGCCGCCACGTGATGTCTCTAGCATGCGTGCCAGAGCTTGGAGTATTTCCTGTGCTCTAGAACCTCTTTTGCCCGCCATCAGGATGCTCCTGTCAGTTCTTGATTGGTGATTAGTGTGCCGACACCTTCGTCGGTGAATATTTCTAGCATCACCGCGTGATCGACACGGCCATCAATAATATGCGCGTAGGGAACACCAGACTTAACAGCATCTAAGGCGCAGGAAATCTTTGGCAGCATACCGCCATAAATCGTGCCGTCGGCAATCAATTCGTCGACGCGATCTACGCTTAGGCCGGTTAGAACCTCACCCTCTTTATCTTGCAGTCCTGAGACATTGGTCAATAGCATCAGCTTTTCTGCCTGTAACACTTCAGCGACTTTGCCTGCGACCAGATCGGCATTAATATTGTAGGATTCACCGTCTAGGCCGACGCCTATGGGCGCAATTACCGGGATAAAGCCGCCCTGCTCTAGCATGTTGATCACGGATTGATTGATTGATACTACTTCGCCAACATGACCAATATCGATAATTTCTGGTACTGACATCTCTGGAGTTTTGTGCGACACACGCATTTTCTTGGCTTTGATCAGCTGACCGTCTTTACCGGTAACACCAAAGGCTTTGCCGCCGGCATTGCTGATCAAATTAACAATCTCTTTGTTGATCGTGGCGCCCAGTACCATCTCGACCACGTCCATGGTTTTACTGTCGGTCACACGCATGCCATCGATAAATTCTGACTTAATATCTAGGCGCTCGAGCAGTTCGCCAATCTGTGGGCCTCCGCCATGCACCACCACGGGATTAATACCCACGGCTTTCATCAACACGATATCGCGGGCAAAGCTCTCTTTTAGCCGGTCGTCGACCATGGCGTTGCCGCCATATTTAACGACTACTGTTTTGCCGGCAAAACGTTGGATGTAGGGAAGCGCACGGGAGATAACTTGCGCGGTAGTCTGTGCTTCATTACGACTCAGTGACATAGTTAGATATAGTCTTCTATCTGGTTAATAAAGGGTATTAATTCCCTGCGGAAGGCCTTTTTGACCTGTTCCAGACTGGTATCATCGTCTGCTTCGAAGCGCAGGGTCAAGTTGGCTGAGGTGTTGGATGCTCTAACCAGTCCCCAACCATAGGGATATTCCGCCCGCAGTCCATCTAAACTGACAATCTGAGCGCCGCCAAACTGGCAGCCGGAAAGCAGTGTTTGCATGATCTCAAATTTTTCATCATCTGGCACCGGAATTAATATTTCTGAGGTGTAACTGCTGCTATCAAAGCGGCTAATGATTTGGTCTAGTGTTTTGTCAGCACTGTCGCGCTGGGAGCACAGTATTTCAAGTAAACGTGTCGCAGCGTAGAGGCCATCATCAAACCCTTTCCAGCGATCATTGAAGAAGATATGGCCGCTAAACTCGCCGCCCAGTGGAGCTTTGCTGTGATGGACGGCCTTTCTGACATGGGAATGACCGGTTTTACACATGACTGGACGACCGGAATGTTTGCGCACCATCTCGGCCAGACGCTTGCTGCTTTTTACATCAAAAACAATATCTGAGCCTGGAAGGCGCTTTAAAATATCGCGGGCAAAAATCATCATTAATTGATCTGGCCAGATTATTTGGCCCTTACCTGAAATCACTACTAGACGATCGCCATCGCCATCAAAGGCCAAGCCAAGATCAGCTTTAACTTCTTTGACCTTAGAGATTAACTGTTTGAGGTTTTTCTCGTCAGCGGGATTGGGTTCATGGTTGGGGAATGAACCATCGACATCGCAGTTAATAGGAAAGGTTAGGCAGCCGAGACTATCAAAAAGTTTTAATGCGGCCGGACCGGCAACTGAGTTTCCAGCGTCAATGACCAGTCTAAATGAGCGATCAATAGAGCTATTTTCAACTATATGACGAACGTACTGGGAGATAATCTCTCGAGAGAACTGCTGCCCACTTTCACTGCGGGTAAATTTCTCGGCGATGAGCATCGGTTTTAACAGTTGCAGAGCTTTGCCAGAGATCACCTGACGCTGAATAATGATCTTAAAGCCATTGTAAACCGCTGGATTATGGCTGGCTGTGATCATGATCCCGCAGCTAGATTGGCCGCAATGATGAACGGCAAAGTTAAGTACTGGAGTGGTTATTTCACCCAGATTAATCACATTGCAACCAGTGGATAATAGCCCTGACTGCAGTGCTTCGGCGAGTTCTGGAGAGCTGAGCCTACCATCACGGCCAATATAAATGGCGGTGTGGCCATTTTGTAAAATAATAGTGCCTATGGTTTTGCCCAGTCTTGAGGCAAATTCTGGGGTAACCTCTGTGCCGGCAATACCGCGGATATCGTAGTCGCGAAACACCACATCTGGCAGGACAAATTGCTCGAGTACAGGTGGCGCTACTGGCGCTTCGATGACTTCTAATTGCGGCTCTTCGACCTCTAGCAAAGGCTCTTCAAGCTCGACCATCTCGGGCTCGCTAACGTCTAGCTGTAGCTCTTCGCCTTCGGGCTGAGGTTCTTCGATCTCTGGCTGGGACTCTTCGCCTTCGGGCTGAGGTTCTTCGATCTCTGGCTGGGGCTCTTCAGCTTCGGGCTGAGGTTCCTCGATCTTTGGCTGTGGCCCTCTAATTTCGGGTTGAAGCTCTTCAATCTCCGCCATTAATTCAAGGTCTTCATCATTGGGCCCAGCAAAGAGGGCATCTTTGGCATTGTGCTCTTCAATAAAAATATCGGTTATCAATGATCGGCGACTTACGCGGAAACTGGCGAGCAAATATACGACGAGCAGCATAGCGATGTTAGCGCAGGTAAAGAACAGCCAGAAGGGCGGCAATCCTGCTTCGATGGTGCGAGTCAGACTACTGGTCGGAGAGAAACTGATTTTCCACAGTGGGTTTACGGTATCAAATAATGTTACCTGATCGGCTTGCAATAGCGACGGTTCGGTTGCCTGACGCACGGGTTCACCGAGCGTCAACAAAACAATATTGTTTCTATTCGGGGCTACCTGCAGTAGCAGTAAGCTACCGTTGGACACATCCACTGCACCTAGCGCGAGACTCAGACCGCTGATGGGTAGCTGTATTAAAATGACGCCTGCAGGACGCGCCTCAGGGGCAGGGTCTGCTGACTCCAATGTTTTACTGATCAGTACTTTCCACTGGCCATCAATTTTGATTGCTCTGGGAGTGACGGTTTCGCCGCGCAATGAAGATCGCACCATCTGAGTGGCGGCAAAACTGAGGCTGTCTTTATGACGCTGTAAATCCCGACCAATATAGAGAATGGATTCAGCATCTGTGATGATTGTGGCTGCCTTGAGCTCTCCCTCGTCTAGGCCAGCATTGTTGACTTCGGCAAGATTTGTGGTGAGGTTTGCCTGACTGGCGAGTTTCTCGAGCTGCTGCTGATAGTTATCAAGGTAGGTGTCGACTCGACTGGCGGCAATTTTCATATTGAGGCCAAAGTGGAGGTTCATCGCTTGGGCGCGGGCATCGACCATAACCAGCTGCCACAGCACCACCGAAGCAATGGCCAACAGAGCGATTCCGGCGAACAGACTGCGGCCGATCACCTTGTCTTCGCGGATTTCTGAAATGAATCTTTTTACATTCACTGTAATTAGTAACTCAGTAACTGGGATAATTATTGAAGGTTCAGGCTGCCTTAACTAACCTGATTCTTGGCTAAATGCTCAATAATATCTCGCGCTAACTGCGCCTTGCTCCTTTTGCTAAATACCACTGAAGATGAGCGGTCAATCCAGGTGACCTCGTTATCATCGGCATCAAAGCCGGCATCCGTGCGTGAAACATCGTTGGCGATAATTGCACTTAGGTTCTTGCGCTGTAGTTTGTCTCGGGCATAGGTTTCTACGTCCTGAGTCTCTGCAGCAAACCCCACGACAAATAAATCTGGGTTGGCCAGAGCCACGGCACAGACAATATCTGGATTTTTTTCCAGACTAATCGTCATATTGTCGCCCTGTTTTTTAATTTTTTGGTCGGCGACAGTAGTGGCGCGATAATCGGCAACTGCCGCTGCTGCAATAAATATATCGGCATCAACCGCCGTAGCTAAAGACGCATCGAGCATATCCTGGGCAGAAACAACCGAAATAACCTTGCAGCGCTCTGGCGCAGTAATACTCACTGGGCCTGAAACTACTGTCACAACTGCACCAGCGTCCCTAGCGGCGGCAGCCAAGGCAAAGCCCATCTTGCCTGAGCTGTGATTGCTAATATAGCGAACCGGATCCAATGCCTCTCTGGTTGGGCCAGCGGTAAGCACTATTTTTTTTCCTGCCAGAAGGCCATTTTGAAATAGGCTGCCAGCACCTCTCACTATGCTGTCGGGCTGTTCCATTCTGCCGGGGCCAATATCACCGCAAGCTTGAATACCTTGGTCTGGGCCAATAATGGTCACACCGCGTTGTTGTAGGGCCTCAATATTGGCGAGGCTGGCAGGATGACTCCACATGGCTTGGTTCATGGCTGGGGCAACGGCTACTTTGGCCGGCGTTGCCAAATGGATGGCGCCCAGTAGGCTGTCGGCCTTGCCATGAACCATATTGGCAATGAAGTCAGCACTTGCGGGGGCAATTAACAGTAGGTCTGCCCAGCGTGCAAGTTCAATATGACCCATGCCGGCTTCGGCTTCTGAATCGAGTAAATCGCTATGGACTGGGTGACCGGATAGAGCCTGCATGGTGAGCGGCCGAATAAACTCGCTGGCCGCTGGGGTCATCACGACACGCACGTCGGCACCCTGATCCTGCAGTCGTCTGACAACCTCGGCGCTTTTATAGGCGGCAATGCCTCCGGTAACACCGAGAATTATCTGTTTGTTTGATAGGCTACTCATTAATCGTCCAGACAGGCCAAGTAAAGGCTTGTAAGATAACATCATGAGAGGGAATTCTGTAGTGATAAATGAGGGCTCACTATGGCTATAAGCCACTGGCCGAAGGAAGAACGACCCAGGGAGAAGCTTTTATTAAAAGGTGCATCCGCACTTTCTGATTCTGAATTACTGGCAATATTTTTACGCACCGGACTGCCCGGCACAACGGCGATTGATCTCGCGCGCAAATTACTTGATGAGTTTGGTGGTATTGGGCCGCTGCTCAGCGCTGATCAAGAAGCGTTCTGTGCGGGTAAAGGCTTGGGCCCGGCTAAATATACCCAGCTGCATGCCTGCAGAGAGTCGACCGCGCGCTATCTGAAAGAGCAGTTGAGTGGTCAGCCTGTCTTTACCAAGTCCAGTCATGTCAGAGATTATCTGTCGGTCCAGATGCGCGATCTTAAGCGCGAAGTATTTGTGGTGCTGTTACTGGATACCAGACACCAGTTATTAGAGTATTGTGAGATGTTTCAGGGCACCATCGATGCTACGAGCGTGCACCCACGGGAAGTCGTGAGACTGGCTCTACTGAAAAATGCTGCGGCCGTTATCGTGGCACATAATCATCCCTCCGGAGTAGCAGTGCCTAGCAAGGCAGACATTGCGATTACTCAGAAAATAAAACTGGCCCTTGAGTTGATGCAGATACGGTTGTTGGACCATTTTATTATTGGTCGCGGCCAGGTGACGTCTTTGGCTGATACAGCCAGGATGTGAAGGTCTTGGGATCCATACTGAAGAAAAAGCGGTGTTTTCCAGCCATTGCACGGTTTTCGTTTGATTCAAGATTGGCTTTCTGGTATAAAACGCGCCTCCTTACGGGACGGTCCCGTAATTGGATAGAAAATCACAGATTTCTTTTGTACAGCAGGTGTTTCCTGCGGCAAAAAATTGATAGCAGAGGCAGGAATAATGTCCAGAGTATGTCAGGTCACAGGCAAGCGCCCAATGGCTGGAAACAATGTATCTCATGCGAAAAACAGAACGCGTCGTCGCTTTGAGCCAAACCTTCATACCCACCGCTTTTGGGTTGAAGCACAAAAACGCTTTGTTAAGCTTCGTGTATCGACTAAGGGTATGCGCATCATTGACAAAAAAGGTATTGAACAAGTCTTGTCCGAGCTTGCTGCTCGTGGCGAGAAAGTCTAAGGAGACCACTAATGGCTAAGTCAGCTCGCGAAAAAATTCGTTTAGTGTCTAGTGCAGGTACTGGTCACTTCTATACTACTGATAAGAACAAACGCAATATGCCTGAGAAGATGGAGATCAAGAAGTACGATCCCACTATTCGCAAGCATGTCATCTACAAAGAAGCCAAAATTAAGTAATCTGGCTTTTACGTTGATTGAAAGGATCCTGCCGGTTGGCGGGATTTTTTTTGCCCAGTGAAATAGGGCGATACAATCTTTACGGCACAATCATTAATAAGCCGCTATAAAAAAAGCCCCGATAATTGCTTATCGGGGCTTTTTAATAATTTTCGTACTGCTATCTAGTGACAGCGACAGAAATTATTCGGCAACTACGTTCTCAGCTTGAGCGCCTTTTTGACCTTGAGTAACTTCCATCGTTACCGCTTGGCCTTCTTTCAATGATTTGAAACCATCAGCTTGAATAGCGCTGTGGTGTACAAATACGTCACCGCCGCCTTCTTGCTCAATAAATCCAAAACCCTTGCTGTCGTTGAACCACTTAACAGTGCCAGAAACTCGCTCTGCCATAACTAACCTCACTTATAAAATATATACCGTTTAAGGCGTTTAAAATGTATCCAGCCTCATCACGGGGCTAGCCTTACCTTTGGTCTGCAAAAAGAACGACCGATCAAAGGCATTTCTGCATCAGCCAACACTAAAAGTGTCACTTTTGCTATTGCAGAATCGCGCAGTGTATTGCTTTTTTTAAGGTTTGGCTAATTTTTGAGCGATTAAAACGCAAAAAAGGCCCTTTTCAGCGAAAATTACTTGGTTTAGAACAAAACACGGCAGCGAATAGTGCCATTAATCGTTTTTAATGCCTGTAGGGCACCATCACTGTATTCAGCATCAATATCGACCACCACATAGCCGACACTGTCATTGGTCTGCAAGTACTGCGCAGCGACATTGATATTAAACTCAGAAAAAACCTTATTAATAGCGCTCATCATACCCGGAACATTGCGGTGTACATGGAGTAGCCTATGGGTGTCAGCATGAGCTGGGAGGGCGACCTGAGGAAAGTTGACCGCGCTAATGCTGGTGCCATTGTCGCTGTACACTACCATTTTTTCGGCCACTTCAACGCCGATATTTTCTTGCGCTTCCTGAGTTGAGCCACCTATATGGGGCGTTAAAATAACATTGTCGAAGTCGCGTAGTGGCGAGATAAACTCTTCGCTATTGGATTTTGGCTCCACGGGGAACACATCGATGGCAGCACCGCCCAGATGATTACTGGCCAGATGCTCGCAGAGACTGTCGATATCGACAATCTGTCCGCGAGCGGCATTAATCAGCATTGCCCCTGGCTTCATCGCGGCGAGCTGTTCGGGGCCCATCAGGCCTCGCGTAGCGGCAGTATCCGGAACATGCAGCGACACGACATCGCTAGATGCCAATAAACCTTTCAATGTGGGTACCTGCTCCGCATTGCCCAGCGGCAATTTAGTGACAGTGTCATAAAAGCGCACTTTCATGCCCACCGCCTCGGCCATAACGCTTATTTGACTGCCGATATTGCCATACCCAATAAGACCCAGTGTTTTGCCTCGCACTTCGAAGGCTTTGGCTGCCGACTTTATCCACTCTCCGCGATGGGCCTTGGCGTTTTTGTCGGGAATCCCGCGCATCAACATAATCGCTTCGGCAATGACCAATTCTGCAACACTGCGCGTATTAGAGTAGGGCGCATTAAAAACGATAACTCCATGCTCAGTAGCGGCTTGCAGATCGACTTGATTGGTGCCGATACAGAAGCAGCCGACACTGATTAATTTTTTAGCAGCTGCAAAAACCTTGGCATTAAGCTGGCTGCGCGAGCGGATGCCAACGAAATGCACATCGGCAATTTTCTTTAGCAGCTCTGCTTCTGGCAGGGCTGCAGGCTGGTAGTCGATATTTTCATAGCCAGCGGCTTTAAAGACCTCGACTGCAGATGGGTGTACCCCCTCAAGCAGAAGAATTTTGATTTTTTGTTTACCAAGAGAAAAATTGAGCATGTTATGTCCGCTATCTGTGGATTGGGCAGCCAAATTAAGGTCGCTATGTTAACATGCCTAGACCGCATTCCATTGCATAAACCACCTGTATGACGAGGATTTCCGGATGTTATCGGAACAGATAATTGCGCGTTTAGCTGACATTGTGGGCAACCGGCGACTCTTGCTGGAGCCTGATGATCTGCAGCGCTTTGGTATAGATCGCACCACCATTTGGGAGGCTAATCCCTGTGCCGTGGTATTGCCGGGATCGGTTGAGGAAGTTCAGCAGGTTGTGTTGCTGTGTAATGAATTCAACTTGGCCATTGTGCCCTCTGGCGGCCGCACTGGCCTCAGTGGTGGTGCTGTGGCTAAGGACGGCGAAATTGTGGTGGCCATGGATCGTATGAATCAGGTCCTAGATTTTAACCCCATGGATCGCTGTGTCACGCTTGGCGCGGGTATGATCACTGCACAGCTACAAGATTTTGCCGCGGAGCAAGGTCTCTTTTATCCGGTGGATTTTGCCTCGACAGGCTCGAGCCAGATTGGTGGCAATATTGCGACCAATGCGGGCGGCATTAACGTGATTCGCTACGGCATGACCAGAGAATGGGTTATGGGCTTAAAAGTGGTTAACGGTGCCGGTGATATTTTAGAGTTAAATCGTGGACTGGTTAAAAATAATACCGGTTATGATTTCCGCCATCTGTTTATCGGTTCTGAGGGTACTCTCGGCTTGATTTGCGAGGCTACTATTCAGCTGACTCGACCACCGGCAGCTTCTACGGTGCTGGTTCTGGGAGTCGATAATTTCCCCGCTATTCTCGATGTATTGCGCACCTTTGCTGCTCAGATTGATTTAAGCGCCTTTGAGTTTTTCTCTCAGGCGGCGCTGGATAAGGTGACTGAGCATCGCGGCCATGCCAAGCCGTTTGCAACCGAAACCCCGTTTTACGCGCTATTAGAATTTGAGACACCGACAGACACAGTGATGGAAAGTGCGATGGCGCTATTTGAACACTGTATGGAAGAGGGTTGGGTGCTCGATGGTGTGTTGAGCCAAAGCCTCGCTCAGGCTCAGTCACTGTGGAAATTGCGCGAAGATATTTCCGAAACACTGTGGCACTGGCAGCCCTATAAAAATGATATCTCTGTGCGTGTATCCAGAATGCCAGACTTTTTGCGCGAGGTAGACGAGCTGGTGGCAAGCCGCTATCCAGATTTTGAACTGGTGTGGTACGGCCATATTGGTGATGGCAATCTGCATCTCAATATTCTTAAGCCTGAAACGCTATCGAATGAAGACTTTGTAACCAGATGCGGTAACGTGAGTGGTGAGATTGGTCAGCTGTTGGCTAAATATGAAGGTAGTATTAGTGCTGAACATGGTGTGGGTCTGCTAAAGAAAGACTATCTACATTATTCCAGGTCGCCACTGGAGATGGATTTGATGCGCAGCATTAAAAAGGCCTTTGATCCGAATTCCATTTTAAACCCGGGTAAACTGTTTGATTAGTTGGGTATCTAACCTACGGTAAATATTGCAGGGAGTCAGTGATGAGTGAACAGATTATAGAAATAGATACAGCACATAAAAATGTCGCGCTGCTGGTCTATGTGCTGCAGGGACTTGGGTTTTTTACCGGCGGGTTAACTTTTATAGCGGCCCTAGTTGTAAATTACGTGAAAGTCGATGAGGTTAAAGATACCTGGCTGGAGAGTCACTTTCGCTGGCAGATCAATACATTTTGGTACGGCCTGCTGTGGTGGGCCATTGGCATGCTGTTTTGGCTAGTACTCATGGGTTGGCTGGCCTCAGCAATTGTCAGTATTTGGATGGTCTACCGCATTATTCGAGGTGCGCTGTACCTCAATGATAGCAAGCCGATAATTTTTTAGGTCGATGCCAGAAAGGCTCCGAGCAAGAGCCCTGATTCCACAGTGGGGACTTAAATAATGCAGGATTACCAACACATTGTTGATGGCGAGATTATCAATCTGCCACTGGGCAAGGTGGTTTGTGTGGGTAGAAATTATGTCGCTCATGCCCGCGAGCTCAACAACCCTGTGCCCACCGAGCCGGTTTTGTTTATCAAACCCAATACTGCGTTGGCGCCACTCTCTGAGGCGATTTACATTCCTTGTCATTTAGGTGAATGTCATTTCGAGACTGAAATGAGTATTTTGATCGGCGAGCCTTTGACTCAGTGCACAGAGCCGCAGGCACAGGCGGCTATCTTGGGCGTTGGCATCGGCCTTGATTTAACACTGCGCGATTTACAGCAACAGTTGAAAGACAATGGTTTGCCCTGGGAAAAAGCCAAGTCATTTGATGGTGCCTGCCCAGCCTCACAATTTGTCAGCCCAGATCGACTCGGTGAGCTACAAAACCAACAGATAAGGTTAAGCCTCAATCAGCAGCTGCGTCAGGATGGTAGTAGCGCCGATATGTTGACGCCAGTGCTATCACTGCTGGTTTATATCAGTCAGTTTTTTACCCTGCTGCCCGGTGATCTTGTATTTACCGGAACCCCCGCTGGGGTTGGCCCGTTAGCTATTGGTGATCAGTTAGACGTTTCACTATCTGAAGTAATACATTGCCGGACTGAGGTCTGTGCGAGAAAAAGGGAATCTTTATGAGTTTACCAAAGGGAGTTTACAAGCATTACAAAGGCAACCTCTATGAGGTGGTCGATGTGGCCAGACACAGTGAAACCGAAGAAAAGCATGTGGTGTACCGCATGCTATATGGTGACTGCAGTCTATGGGTAAGACCGCTGGAGCTATTTATTGAGGATGTGCAGGTTGATGGTGAGCAGAGACCGCGTTTTGCATTTGTTGAATCAAGCGACTGATGTTATTTATCTCCAGCAGTATCTCTATTGCAGAGGCAGAAATTGAGCTCACCGCTATTCGCGCTCAGGGTCCTGGGGGCCAAAATGTAAATAAGGTTTCGTCGGCTATTCATCTGCGCTTTGATATTCCGGGCTCTTCGCTGGAGGACGCCGTGAAACGACGATTGCTCAAGCTGAGTGATCAGCGTATCTCTAAAGAGGGTGTTGTTATTATCAAGGCTCAGCGTTATCGCAGTCAGGACAAAAATCGCACCGAAGCGCTTCAGCGTTTGCAAGAGCTGGTTCAGTCGGCAATGTTTACGCCTAAGGCGCGGCGGGCAACCAGACCCACGAGAGGTTCGCAGTTAAGGCGTATGGATAAAAAAACTCAACATGGGCAGAAGAAAAATATGCGCTCTAAACCGAGCCTAGATTAAATGACTGATTCTAGTAGTCATCCCTTTGATGCCCTCAGTCCAGACCTGTTGATTGATGCCGTGGAAAGTCAGGGTTTTGTTTCCGATGGTCGATTTCTAGCACTCAATAGCTATGAAAATCGGGTGTATCAAATTGGCATAGAAGAGCAGACGCCAATGATTGTTAAGTTCTATCGTCCAGAGCGCTGGACTGACGATCAGATTCGTGAAGAGCATGAGTACTGTTTTCAGCTCAAAGACCAAGAACTTCCCGTAGTCTGCCCCTGGCTAAATACCGAGGGTGAAAGCCTAAGTACCTATGCCGATTTTAGATTTGCTCTGTATGAGCGCAGAGGCGGTCATGCTCCTGAGCTTGATAATCTCGATAATTTATTTATTTTGGGCCGACTGTTGGGGCGTTTCCATGGTATTGGTGCAATGCAGTCATTTGCTCATCGCCCGACTCTCGATGTTGAGAATTTTGGCTGGCAGTCCTATCGTTTGATCAGCGAACAGTTTATGCCCGCAGAGCTGAGCCCAGCTTATGACTCTTTGGCACTGGACGTACTCAAGATGGTGGATCAGATATTGGTGGACTACGGTCCGATTAATAATATCCGTGTTCATGGCGACTGCCATTCGGGCAATATACTGTGGCGCGACGACAATCCGCATTTTGTTGATTTTGATGACGCCCGCATGGCGCCAGCTATCCAAGATTTATGGATGCTGTTATCGGGAGACCGTCAGGAACAGACAGCTCAGATGGCGGAGCTTATTGAGGGCTATAGTGAATTTTATGATTTTGATTACCGCGAGCTGCGGCTAATCGAGGTATTTCGCACCTTGCGAATTATGCATCATAGCGCTTGGATTGCCCGACGCTGGACAGACCCTGCATTTCCACGGGCGTTTTCTTGGTTTAACTCCCCGCGTTACTGGAGCGATCATATCCTTATGCTGCGTGAACAGTTGGCGGCGCTCAATGAGCCGCCATTGCAGGTTCGCCCCTGAGTCAGACTACCAGCTGTAGTTAACACCAATGGTTAGCTGGCTATCACTGGAGTCGGTGCCCAGAGCAGGCTGGTTATCGTAAATCCATTCAAACTTTAGCTCTGTAAACAGGTTATCTACCAGCGGTGCTTTTAATCCTACATCTGCTTTGATCTCTGAGTCTTTGAAATCAGAGAGTGACACTAACATTCTGTGAGTATGAAACAGCTCTAGGCTCTGCATAAGACGCTGACGGTAGTCTGCTGACCAGCTCCAGGTAAGTCGATTATCAGAGCTCTGGTTATCAAACTCTTCACTGATCCAGGTTAGACCTGACTCTGCTGACAGCGCGCTAGCCTCGGTATCCCATAACTGCCGACCAATGGCACTGCTCACAGTGTAGTACTGGTCTATGGCACGATTTTCATTGGCACCCCAGGTTGCGCCATTTTTCCAGAACCATTTTTCACGGAAGAAAAAATCTACGCCGTAACCGAGATGGTATTCTTCATTAGAGGGGGAGCCATTGAGGCTATGGCTTTCGTAGTTGACCCTGGTGTCGTGACGATAATCGCCGGTTCGCCATTCAACTGCACTTTCAATATCCCAGTCTTCGCGCTCTTCATTGCCGCTGGCATAGGCGCCAGTGACAGAGAGCCCACCTCTATAGCTATTGTTAAATGAGGATAGGGCCGCCGCGAGTTCGGGTAAATGAGCTGCAGAGGAAAGCGGTGCGCCATTAATAGAGGCGATTTCTTCAAGGGCGATGCTAAGGTCGCCAAAACTATCCGAGTGCCAAATTAAATGACGATCGGTCTGTTCAACGGTTTGACCCTTTAAAGTATCGCCGTTAATGAGTACTAGCTCGTCGGCAAACAGCAAACTGTTGGGACGGACAATGGCACTAAGGCCGATAATTCCCAGTAAAAATACGGAGCAGGATCCGTTTCGCATAGCTTCCTCGTTGGGTTGAAAAATAATTTACCGATACTAATCGCGGGGTATTTTACAGATTTGGCAAAGATGGTCATTAGTTGTCGAAAATTACTTTAACTTTCTACCTTATCATCAGTAGAATGTCGCCAAACTTAGAGGCTGGCCAAGGCTTGGTGGGCAATGAATATTTTGGATGTTTTTAGTCACAGGAGAATAGTATGAGCGAACTTCCCAGCGAATTAAAATATGCCAGCAGCCATGAATGGGCTCGTCTGGAAAGTGATGGCACTATTGTTGTGGGTATTACTGATCATGCTCAGGAAGCTCTGGGTGATGTGGTTTACGTCGAGTTACCAGATGTCGGTGCTGCCATTGATGCAGGCGCTGAGGTTGCGGTGGTTGAGTCTGTTAAGGCGGCGTCAGATATTTATGCGCCAGTGACTGGTGAGGTAGTTGAGATTAATCCTGCGTTGGAAGATGAGCCAGAGACGGTTAATAATTCGCCCTATGCCGACGGCTGGTTCTTCCGAGTCAAGCCAGCAGGTCTTGGTGAGTTGGAAGATATGCTGGATGCAGACGACTACCAGAGCACTATTGATGAGTCCTGATTAGTTTTAGTTAAGACACATCAAGAAACACAAAGCCCTGGCTATCTGTCGGGGCTTTTTTATTCACGCAGAGAAATGATGTCCCAGCCTCGCGAGGTTGCCTCAGCATTGAGTGGCTCATCTGGATCAACCGCTACGGGCTTATCAACTTCCAGCAGCAGTGGCATATCATTGATTGAGTCAGAGTAAAAATAACTCCCAGCTAGGGTTTCACTTTGTTCACGCAACCACAGATTTAAGCGCTCAACCTTGCCTGTCTGATAAGTGGGTACGCCGACAATTTTGCCGCTGTAGCGGCCATCAATTATTTCTGGGTCGGTCGCCAATAGCTCATCAATGCCCAAAGCATAGCAGATGGGCTCAACAATAAAGCGATTGGTTGAGGTGATAACGAGCAGTCTATCCCCGGCAAGACGGTGCTTTTCAATCAATGCTTCTGCCTTGGGTAAACGCAGTGGCGCTATTACTTGCTGCATAAACTCTAGGTGCAACTGGGCAAGTTCTGCCATTGGTGTTGCCGCCAACGGCGCCAGAGAAAACTCAAGATAAGCCAGAATATCTAGACACCCAGCCTCATAGTCGGCATAGAAGCGGTCATTCATTTTCTGGTAATGATTGCGATCTACCTTATTTTTGGCGACCAAAAATTCTCCCCAGGCATGATCGCTATCACCGGCAATCAAGGTGTTATCTAAGTCAAAAATCGCCAGTGCCATGGGAAAATTCCAGTGTAATTAAACGAGGGCGAAGGATAGCGATGATGTAAGATAGCCTCAAGAGAAAATTGCTGGCCGTTGTTGACTGTGGAACAATGGGAGGCGCCAATAATAGGTTAAAACGGGAATAACGCTGTGGTTGATAAGGATGGTTTTCGCTCTAATGTTGCTATTGTCATCAGTAATGGCCATGGCAAATTATTCTGGGCCAAGAGATTGGGTCAGAATGCATGGCAATTCCCTCAGGGCGGCGTAGACAAAGGTGAGTCAGCAGAAGAGGCTCTATATCGAGAGCTGTACGAAGAAGTGGGCCTGGAGTCCAGCGATGTAAAGATTATTCAGCGCACTAAAAAATGGCTGCGTTACCATATTCCCGCGCAGATGCAGCGCAAGCATTCCAAGCCGCTGTGCATCGGCCAGAAACAAAAATGGTTTTATCTAGAGCTGACTGGCGAGGCGTCAAAGGTGCGTTTTGATGCTACTGGTACGCCCGAGTTTGACGGCTGGGAGTGGGTTAACTACTGGTATCCAATTAATTCTGTGGTGTCGTTTAAACGCAATGTCTATCGCAATGCGCTGCTCGAGTTTGCCTCTGCCAATGCCCGCTTTGAACTGCTGAGCCGAGGCGTCTAATTATGCTGGCCTCATTGCGCACCATTGTTCAGGAGGTTAATAGCGCTCGTAATCTACCTGAAGTGCTGAGCATTATTGTCAAAGAGGTCCGTGCGGCAATGAACGCTGGTGTCTGCTCTGTCTATCTGTTTGATGAAACCGATCAGCGCTATGTGCTAATGGCCACTGAAGGTCTGCGCACTGAATCCATCGGCAAGGTGCGACTGGCCATGCGCGAGGGCTTGGTTGGCCTAGTTGCGGCCAAAGAAGAACCACTTAATTTAAGGGATGCTGACCGACACCCCAACTACGCCTATTTTGAAGAGACCGGTGAGGCGCCCTACCATTCGTTTTTGGGTGCGCCCATTATTCATCACCGCAAGGTGCTGGGGGTGCTGGTTCTTCAGCAGGAAACCGAACGTCGTTTTGCCACCGAAGAAGAGGCCTTTGTGGTGACGGTCTGTGCTCAGCTATCTGGCGCTATTGCTCATGCAGAGGCTACAGGTGCGCTGCGTAAGCTGGCCTCGGCGGGTCGTGGTAAAAGCCGTGAGGCAACCTTTCATGGTATTCCCAGTTCGCCAGGTATAGGTATTGGCCGCGTGGTGTTGGTTGAGCAAAGCACAGAGCTAGCGTCAGTACCTGAACGTTTCACGGCCAACCCTGCCGCTGAGGTGGAAATTTTCCGCGCCGCGCTGGAGTCTGCCAAGCATGATATGCGCAATTTGTGTGAAGGCCTTGAAGAGTTACTCAGCTCCGAAGAGTTGGCACTTTTTGATGTGTATATTCGCATGCTCGATGATCGCTCGCTGGGTGGCGAGGTAATAGCTGCAATTATGGCGGGTCAAGGCGCGCAGAGTGCCTGGAGTTCGGTAATTTTAAAACATGTGCGCACCTTTCGGCAGATGGATGACCCCTATCTGCGAGAGAGAGCTGCAGATGTTAATGATCTGGGTAAACGCGTGTTGGGTTATTTACAGAGCAATGATCGCCAAACATTGCCTATGCCACGCCGCGTGGTGCTGGTCGGTGAAGACCTTTCAGCCACGGCATTAGCTGATATTCCCGTTGACCGTCTGGTGGGCATTATTTCTCTTAAAGGGTCGAGTAACTCGCATATGGCGATTGTTGGCCGAGCGCTGGGTATTCCCACAGTAATGGGTGCCATTGACCTGCCTTGGGCGGAGCTGGAGGGGCAGGAGTTAATTGTTGATGGTTTTACCGGCGATATTGTCAGTAGTGCAACTCGTACTGTGCGTCGCACCTATCTGCAGCGTCAGCGGGAAGAGAAGATTCTTAGGAAAGATTTGGAGAAGTTGCGAGATATTCCCTGTATCACGCCGGATGGTTTCCGTTTTTCTCTGTGGGTCAATACAGGCTTGCGTCAGGACACTCACCGCTCGCTTAAAAGTGGCGCAGAGGCCGTGGGACTGTTCCGTACCGAAATTCCGTTTTTGATGCGTTCAAGCTTTCCCACCGAAGATGAGCAGATGGATATTTACCGCGAGCAGCTGGTGGCATTCTCGCCGCGCCCAGTGACTATGCGAACGCTAGATATTGGTGGTGACAAAGATCTGCCCTATTTCCCGATCGAAGAAGAAAATCCATTTTTAGGTTGGCGCGGTATTCGTATTTCGCTCGACCATCCAGAGATTTTTCTGGTTCAGATTCGCGCGCTGTTGCGCGCCAGTGAAGGTATTAATAATCTGCGTATTATGTTGCCGATGATCAGTAATGTACCTGAACTAGATCGTGCGCTGGAGCTGATCAATCGCGCCTATCGCGAGCTGACGCAAGAGGAGGGCTACAACATTGAGAAGCCTCCTATTGGCGCCATGATTGAAGTGCCCGCAGCGGTTTATCAGGTCAAGGAAATTGGTCGTCGCGTTGACTTCCTGTCTGTGGGTACCAATGATTTGACTCAGTATTTATTGGCCGTTGACCGAAATAATCCGCGTGTGGCCGACCTCTATCACACCATGCATCCGGCTGTGTTGCGCGCGCTGAAGGTGATTTATGAACAGGCTTCATCGGTTAACTGCCAGCTCAGTGTCTGTGGCGAGATGGCCGGTGATCCGATCAGTGCTGTGGTACTACTGGGGCTGGGTTACGAGAATTTCTCGATGAGTGCGACCAGTCTGCTGCGTGTTAAATCCATGCTGCTTAACATTACGCGCAAAGAGGCCCGTGATTTGGTGCGCCGCGCGTTACGCATGTCCGATGCGGAAGCTGTGGCGCAGTTTATTGCTGATTCTTTAAGCCAGCCAGAGATCGCTAGGCTTATTCGCCCCACCAAGCGCAGTCAAAAGGTTGAAAGGTTAAAGCTAAATTCCTGATGACCTAGGCTTTCGCCCGCTTCAAAACAATGTTCTGCCGCTACCACCTCACCTGAGTACGAAATAATAATGGCGGCAGAGGCTCTAGTGCCATAACCATCGGCGACTATAAAGGGCGAAGACAGCAGCGTCTCCCACTGAGCTGGAACCCCAGTGTCAGGCAGCAGCTCTGGCGCATAGGTTTTTTCTAAAGACAGGGTGGCAATTAGATCCGGCAACTGCCCAGCACCTATTTTGTCTACAGCAATGGCCTGTTTTAGTTGCTCGCGAGCATGATCCACCTTGGGCCATGGGCTATCCAGTAAATGATTACTCAGGGCATAAATGCCGGGCGGCAATAGTTTTCTGCACTGGTCATGGTTATTTAAATAAAACAGATTAAACCCATCGTAAAGCAGCAAGTTAAACCCGTCATAATCAGAGGTGGTTGCCACTAGTGAATCGGCCCAGTCATTGACACTTTGATCGGAACTCAGAAAGTCGGTGATTAGCTGCCCTCGCGACAGCGGCTTGGCCTGTGGTATGACGCCATCTACAATCTGGCGAAAATTAGTCACTGCGGCAAATCGACCATTGCGCGATAGGCCCATCCAGGTACCGCCGGCCTGAGTATCTCTGCCTGCCAGAATAGGGGCGTCTGACCACCAGTGCATTGGCAGTGTTGGGCGCTGATAGAATTCGTCACGGTTAGAGGCAACGATCAGGGGCGCATCTGGGTGAGATTGAAAAGCAATTGCGAGTAAGCACATGTTGCCTAGTGTAACTATTTATAGTCTAAGCCGACATCCCACGTAGAAGATGGCCTAATAACCCGCTATTATTAGCGCTCAAATATTCAGGGGTAGACGCTGTAATGATAACTTATCCAGCCATCAATCCGGTAGCACTGTCGCTAGGCCCGCTGCAAATTCATTGGTATGGCATTATGTATCTGTTAGCGTTTGCTGGAGCCTATTTTTTGGCTACTCGCAACAGCCAGCGCCCCTGGTCGCCGATTAAAAAAACACAGGTTGAAGACCTTATTGTCTACGGCGCTTGGGGCGTCATTCTCGGCGGTCGTCTGGGCTATATGTTTTTCTACAATGCCGATAAGTGGCTGGCTGACCCGGCAATGCTGTTTCGTATCTGGGAGGGAGGCATGTCTTTCCATGGAGGCTTAATCGGTGTTGCTGTAGCGGTGTTTATTTATGGGCGCAAAAATCAACTGTCCTTTTTGGCGCTGGCCGACTTTGTTGTTCCTCTAGTGCCCGCCGGACTATTTTTTGGCCGCATCGGTAATTTCATTGGTAGCGAGCTCTATGGCCGAGCCACTGACGTGTCTTGGGCGATGGTATTCCCCTCTGACCCAACTCAGCTGCCGCGACATCCCTCACAACTCTATGAAGCGCTGCTAGAAGGGTTGGTGCTATTTTTTATTATTAATTGGTTTGCGCGCAAGCCGCGACTATACGGTGAGGTTTCAGGCTTGTTTTTGGTGCTCTATGGCCTGTTCCGCTTTATGGTCGAGTTCGTACGCCAGCCAGATGCGCAATTTGTTGGGCAGTCAGCGCTACTTGAGTCATTTAGCTGGATGACTCGGGGCCAGACCCTCTGTATTCCAATGATTTTACTGGGCCTGTGGCTTATGCGGAAAACTTTTCTGCGCCTTGCAGGCAATCCGAGCTAAGGCCATTTTATGAAGCAATATTTAGAGCTGGTTCGTCATATTCGCGATCAGGGCGTCACCAAAGAAGACCGCACAGGCACAGGTACTAGAAGTGTCTTTGGCTATCAGATGCGCTTTGATCTAGCAGAGGGCTTTCCATTGGTAACCAGCAAAAAAGTCCACTTAAAGTCTATTCTCCACGAGCTGCTATGGTTTGTGCGCGGTGATACCAATATCCGCTATCTGGTTGAGAATGGTGTCGGTATCTGGAATGACTGGCCCTACCAGAGCTGGCTGCGCGAAACAGGGCAAGACCAAGATTTGGTTATGTATTCGCCTGAGTGGAAGGCGGGAATGAAAACATTTATTGAGCGCATCAAGACCGATGATGCCTTTGCTGAGCAATATGGGGATTTGGGTCCTGTCTACGGCAAGCAGTGGCGCGATTTTGAAGGAGTCGATCAGCTGACTCAGCTGGTTGAAGATATTAAGTCCAACCCGGATTCTCGGCGGTTGATTGTCTCGGCATGGAACCCAAAAGATATTCCGGTGATGGTGAAATCTGGATTGCCACCCTGTCACAGCTTATTTCAGTTTTACGTGACCGAGGGTCGCCTGTCTTGTCAGCTCTACCAGCGCAGTGCCGACGTGTTTTTAGGCGTGCCCTTCAATATAGCGTCTTACGCGATATTAACGCTTATGATTGCTCAGGTGACCGGGTTGCAGCCTGGTGATTTTGTCCATACCTTTGGCGATGCACACCTGTATAGCAACCATATGAATCAGGTTGAGGAGCAGCTTTCGCGAACTACCTATCCGCTGCCGACACTGGCGATAAACCCAGATGTCGATAATTTATTTGATTTTGTGTTCGATGACTTTGAATTGCAAAACTACCAATCCCACGGGCCGATCTCGGCGCCGGTGGCGGTTTAATCGGACCCTAAATAATGAAGCTTTCTCTGATAGTTGCGGTCAGCCGCAATGGTGTGATTGGTCTAAATAATCAGCTGCCTTGGCATCTGCCTGAAGACTTAAAGTACTTTAAGTCGGTGACCACGGGTAAGCCAATAGTGATGGGGCGTAAAACCTATGACTCCATCGGCCGGCCGCTACCGGGTCGCACGAATATAGTCATCACCCGTGATGCGAGTTGGTCTGCGCCTGGCGTGGAGGTGGCGCAAACGCTGGAGGCCGCATTAGAGCTAGGTGCGACTGCCTGTGACGCCGCTGGTGCTGAAGAGATTATGGTGATTGGTGGTGAGCAGATTTATCGCATGACTCTGGATGCCGCAGACCGACTATATCTGACTCAGGTAGATGCGGACGTTGAGGGCGATGCTTTTTTCCCAAAGATTGATCCCGAGGCTTGGAATCAGGCCAGTGTGCAGGTGCCAGAGAAAACCGATACTCACCCCTATAGGTTCTTAATTCTGGATCGTGCCTAGTTACCGCAAAAATTCGACTCTTTGCCGCAATTGTTACGTTAGGTAACAGAACCTTTGTGATCTAACTTTTATCCTAACTATTTCTCATGGCTCAAATTGATTCTTTAAGTTGAGGCTGTTACAAAGACAACCCGAACAAAGCTTGCGTTTTGTCGGCATGGCTTTTTGTCGCATTTAGACAGTGAAATATAATTAAACCGGTAGACCCAAATTGAGGGAACTATGAATAAGCAACCACTAAAAGCACTGGCACTTTTCGCCGTTCTTGCTAGTAGTTTGACTGTTAGTGCAGTCCAAGCTGCTGAAGTAAGTGATGTGCTCAAAGCTGGAGCCGTTAAGGTTCAAGCCGCTAAATCCGCGCAAACCAAAGTTGATCGCATCGCTGATCAAACTGATGGTCTCTTGCAAGAATTCAAACAGGTCAATAAGCAGATCGAGTCACTGCGAGTTTATAACTCTCAGCTCGAACGCCAAATTGAGAGCCAGAAGCAAATGATGGCTGAACTGAAAGAGTCGATTGAGAATGCAACCATCATCGAACGTGGTATTTCACCACTGATGATCAGCATGCTTAACGCTATTGAAGACTTCATTGCTCTGGACGTTCCGTTCAAGAAAGAGCAACGCAGCGACGCAATCGCAGCTCTGTACGTGAATATGGACAGCGCCAAGTTCTCGGCCGCTGAAAAATTCCGTCAGATCCTCGAAGTCTATGACATTGAGTCTGAGTACAGCTTATCTCTAGAATCCTACCGTGATCTGGTTGATATCAATGCCGACGGCTCTGAAGTGGAAGTAGAAATGCTTCGCATCGGCCGTGTTGCACTGATGTATCAGACTAAAGATAAATCTCAAACTGGTGCTTGGAACAAGACTACCGGTTCTTGGGAGACGTTGGGTTCTGAGTATCGTAGAGCCGTGGACCAGGGCATCCGTATTGCGAAGAAGCTTTCTCCGCAGGATGTTATGGAAATGCCAATTACTGCGCCGGAGACTGCACAATGAACATGAATTTCGTTAAAGTTTGTGCCGCTTTCGTAGCCGCTGCTGCTTTCAGCATGCCGGCCATGGCACAGGACGCAAAGACTCTTGATGAGCTTTTGCAAATGATTCAGGGCGCTAAAATCTCTGAGTCAGCCGATTACCGCAAGCGTGAAGCTGCGTTTAAATCTGACCAACGCAAGCAGGCTTCATTGCTTAAAAGGGCTCAGAACACTAAGACTGCCGAAGAGCGTCGTTCAGATCGTTTAGAACAAACTATCCGTGACAACGATGTGGTACTTGCCGGTCTGCGTGAGCAACGTGACAAGCGTCTGGGCTCACTTAAAGAACTATTCGGACATCTGACTGGTGCAGCTGGTGATATCCGCGCCAACCTCAATCAGTCAATTGTTAGTGCACAGATTCCTGGTCGTACAGAGTTCCTAGATGAACTGATTGCCAAGATGAGCAGTGACACTCGTTTGCCTTCAATCGAAGATATCGAGAAACTGTGGTACGAGCAGCAGCGCGAAATGGTCGAGAGTGCCCGCATTGTTAAGTTCAACCGAACTGTCCTATTGGCCAATGGTGAGCAAGCCGAAATGGAAGTTGTCCGCGTCGGTACTTATAACCTGATGGCTAACGGTATGTACCTTGAGTACAGCCCTGAAAACGGTCTGGTTTCTGAACTTGCTCGACAGCCTTCAAGCCATCAGTCTAGCGCTGAAGACCTCCAAGAAGCTATGACTGGCTTCACCAAGGTAGGCCTAGATCCAACGGGTCCACTAGGTGGCGGTCTATTAGCAGCTCTGATTAACTCGCCGACTTTGATTGAGCGCTGGCACTTCGGTGGCATCGTAGGTTATGTGATCACTGCGGTATTTATTGTTGCTATCTTGTTAGCTATCTGGCGCCTCATTGTGCTGATGGGAATGTCCAACAAGGTAACGGCTCAGCTGAAAGCTAAGTCTGCAGATACAAGCAACCCATTGGGTCGCGTGCTGAAAGTTGCCGCTGATAATCCGGGTCTTGACCCAGAGTCACTAGAACTGAAGTTGCACGAAGCTGTGCTGAAAGAGCGTCCAGAGATTGAATCAGGTCTTAACCTGCTGAAAATCATTGCGATGGTCGCGCCGCTGCTTGGTCTACTGGGAACAGTGACCGGTATGATCATTACCTTCCAGATGATTACTCTGTTTGGTGCTGGTGATCCTAAAGCAATGGCTGGTGGTATTTCGCAGGCATTGATCACGACTGTATTGGGTCTGGTTGTGGCTATTCCTACTGTACTGATGCATACATTGGTCAACGGTAAAGCGCAGCGTATTCTCCACGTTCTCGAAGAGCAGAGTGCAGGTATCGTTGCTGGTTCAGTAGAGGGTCGCTAAGATGTTCTTCGTTGATACGATGGCCGAAATTGGGAAGTTTATGGATTCAGGCGGCACGGTCCTTTGGGCTATTGTCGTCCTGCTATTCGTTATGTGGACTCTCATATTCGAACGTATGTGGTATCTCCGAACCAGTGTAGGCATTGATGTACAACGTGCCCTCGATACTTGGGAGGCGCGCACTGAGCGTAAATCCAAGCACGCTCATCAGGTCAGGGAAAAACTGATTTCTGAAGTGAGCATCGAGATTGACGCAAATATTATGATGATTAAAACTCTGGTTGCACTGGCCCCGCTGTTTGGATTGCTGGGTACTGTAACCGGAATGATCACAGTATTTGATGTTATGGCCTTTACTGGTGGCGGTGATGCTAAGGCGATGGCCGGTGGTGTATCACAGGCAACTGTACCGACAATGTCGGGAATGGTTGCAGCGTTGTCTGGCGTGTTTGGCATGACCTATGTCGAAGGCGAAGCAGAACGCGAGAAGCACCTTTTGGAAGACCATCTGACCATGGATCACTAATTGGCACTGCCTGTCTAACTGCGTAGCAGGAAGACAGGCGTCCTACGAGAGACAACTATGCGCAATAGAACAAGAAAATCGCAGGGGCAGGGTGAGACGATTGATCTCACGCCAATGCTCGACGTGGTTTTCATTATGCTAATCTTTTTTATTGTCACCGCTTCGTTTATCAAGCTGCCTGGTGTTGAAGTCACAAAAGTTGACACCACCACGGAAGACTCCTACAAGAAAGTAGGTATTTTGGTAGCCGTTAGTGAAAACAATGAATATTGGATTGATAAAAAACGTGTTGAAACTACCGCGTTAAAAATTAATCTGACCAGATTATTTAATGAGAATCCCAAGGGTGGCATGGTAATCCAGGCCGATAATGAGTCCAACATTGAAGCAGTTGCCAAGGTGGCTGATATCGCGCGCGATATTGGTATTTCCCCTGTGGCTGTTTCTGTAGAAAACGACTGAGTTAATAGTATGGCTGTAATAAGAGTGGGTATTTCTGCTGCACTTGGCGTGCTGGTTACCTTTGCGTTAATTATCTTAATGTATAAGTTAATTGACTCAGGTAGCAAAGAGCTGGATGAAAAAGAATCAATTAAAATTCCAGACTTCCTGCATGTTGACAGACAGTTAACAGAGAACGCAAATAAGACCGAAGTTGAAAAACCTGAAGACCCAGAGACACCTCCACCAGATATTCCTGAAGAGAATATTGAATTTGAAGTGCCCGACAACGCGGTAAATATGGCGGCACCACTGGCTGGCGGTAATCTGAGTATTGGCAATTCTGGATTTGCCAGAGATTCTGACTATATCCCAGTTTATGTTCCGCAGCCTCAGTATCCGCGTCGTGCTCAAACACGAGGCAAAGAGGGCTATGCTGTGGTCGAGGTAATTATTACGACTACTGGCGGTGTGCGTGATCCCGTTATGGTTGAAGAATGGCCAGAGGGATGGGGTTTTGGTCGCGCAGCGATAAAAGCCTCCAGCAAGCTTAAGTACAACCCACGTGTTGTCGACGGCGTAGGTCAGGAAGTAACAGGCGTGCTATACAAATTTACGTTCCAGATGGCGAAATAAAGGGTATCTGATGTTTAGAAGCATAAAGACTTTAGCTGTATTCGGCGCTGCTTTTGTGTTGCCCCTACTGGTGGCAACAGCCAATCCAGAGGCGGTAATTGGTGGCTCTGCCTTTGCGGCAAAAGAAGAGAAGAAACAGCCAAAGTATAAAGATGTAAAAACGCGTCAACGCCAGTCTGTCGGTGGTAAGTGTGCCAAGGCGTTGGAGAAGATTCAGGTTGTTCTTGAAGAAGAGCAGTGGTCTGAGTCGATGACTATGCTCGGGGCTATCGAAAGCAATCCAAAGCTTTGCGCCAGTGACTATGAGCAGACGCAGATCTGGAAGTTCCAAGGTTACGTTTATTACTCTCTTGATGACTTCAATGGCGCCATCCGCAGCTATAATAAAGTGATCAACGGTGTAGGTACGCCTCCTGAGCTAGCTCTGGACACCCGCTATACTGTGGCCCAACTTTACACTGCTGAAGAGAAGTACGCTAAAGCGGCAATTGAGCTGGAAATATGGATGGACGCCGCTGTTATTGTTGGTGGCGATGCGCGCTCTTTGTTGGCACAGATTTATTATCAGCTTGACCGCAAAGCCGAGTCTCTAACGATGCTGGAGTTGGCTATTAGCGATGCTGAATCAAAAGATATATTGCCCAAAGAAGGTTGGTGGGGATTGCAGCGTGTTCTCTATTATGAGAAAAATGATTATAAGCGTGTGACTAGCATTCTTGAGAAGTTGATTACGCATTACCCGAAATGGACCTACTGGAAACAGATAGGTGGCATGTATGGCGAGCTTGAGCGCGAGTCGGATCGTTTGGTTGCGACGGAAATTTCGTACCTCAATAACCAGCTCGATAAAGAGAGCCAAGTGATGAGTATGGCTTATATGTATCTGGGCGCAGAAGTGCCTTACCGTGCGGCCCTGATCATTGAGAAGGGAATGAAGGACGAGATTATTGAAAGGAATGCCAAGAATCTCGAGATTTTAGGAACAGCCTGGTATCAGTCTAAAGATCTTAAGCGTGCACTAAAATCACTTGAGAGTGCGTCTAAGTATTCGGATACGGGCAATTTGCAATCTCGTCTCGCGGGTATCTACCTTGATTTGGGCCGAGATAAAGAGGCCTACCGAGCGGCTAAGAAGGCTGCCAAGAAAGGTGGCGTTAAGCGTCCAGACAGTAACTATCTGGTGATGGGCAATGCATTGATTAACCTGCATTGCTACAAAGATGCGATTTCAGCTTTCCAAAAGTCATTAAAAAAAGCCAAAGACAAGAAGAGCAAGCGCTACCCACTGCAGTGGATTCGTTATGCTGATGTGGAAGGAACAAGACTCGACAAGCTGCGTGATGTGGGTGCGAAGGTACCTGGATGTAGTAAGTAAGGTTTTAGCCTGATACAAAAAAGCCCGGAACTAGAAATAGCCCCGGGCTTTTTTATGTCTGCTGACTTTTGATCTGCGTTATCAGAGCTGGGACAGATCGCGCACCGCGCCCTTATCTGCACTGGTTGCCAGCTTGGCATAGGCCTTAAGTGCGGCGGTCACTTTACGTGGTCTCTCTTCGACAGGTTTCCAGCCCAGCTTATCTTGCTCCGCACGGCGGGCCTCTAGCTCTGCATCAGAGATCAGCACATCAATACTGCGGTTGGGAATATCAATACGAATAGTATCACCCTGTCTCACCAGACCAATATTGCCACCGGCACCAGCTTCTGGTGACACATGGCCAATTGATAGGCCTGAGGTGCCGCCAGAAAAACGACCATCGGTGATCAGAGCACAGGCTTTGCCCAGATTTTTAGATTTAATATAGCTAGTGGGATACAGCATCTCTTGCATACCCGGTCCACCGCGTGGGCCTTCGTAGCGCACAATAACCACGTCACCGGCTTTGACCTTGTCGTCCAGAATACTGGCCACTGCTTCATCTTGGCTTTCAGTAATAAAGGCAGGTCCCTCAAAGACGTGGATAGACTCATCCACACCCGAGGTTTTAACCACACAGCCATCGGGCGCAAGGTTGCCGGTCAATACGGCCAGGCCACCTTCAAGGCTGAAGGCATTTTCCAGATTACGGATGCAACCATTCTCTCTATCAGCATCAAGAGAAGGCCATCTTGTGCTTTGACTAAAGGCAGTTTGCGTAGGTATGCCGGCAGGACCAGCTTTATAAAATGTCTTAACATCTTCACTGACGTTACCGCTCACAATATCCCACTTCTCCAACGCCTCTTTTAGAGTCTTGGAATGCACTGTAGGTATCTCGCCATGAATCAAACCCGCTCGCTCCAGCTCGGCCAGTATGCCCATTATGCCGCCGGCGCGATGCACATCTTCAACATGGTATTCAGGAGTGCTCGGCGCCACCTTACACAGCTGAGGCACAACCCGAGACAGTCGGTCTATATCATCCATATCAAAATCAATACCGGCTTCCTGAACGGCCGCGAGTAGATGCAAAATAGTATTGGTGGAGCCGCCCATACAAATATCTAAGGTCATAGCATTTTCAAAGGCTTTAAAATTAGCAATTGAACGGGGCAATACAGAGTAGTCATCTTGGTCATAATGCTTGCGTGCTAGATCAACAATAGTGCGACCCGCCTCTTGGAACAGCTCACGGCGATCCGAATGCGTTGCTAGTACAGTGCCATTGCCAGGCAGCGACAGACCCAATGCTTCAGTCAGGCAATTCATGCTGTTGGCGGTAAACATACCGGAACAGGAACCACAGGTTGGGCAGGCAGAGCGCTCATACTCAGCAACTTTTTCGTCGCTGGCCGAGTCATCGACGGCAATAACCATGGCATCGACAAGATCGAGTTTGTGCTCTGCCAACTTGGTTTTGCCGGCTTCCATGGGGCCACCAGAAACAAAGATAACCGGAATATTGAGGCGCATCGCAGCCATCAACATACCGGGAGTAATTTTGTCACAGTTAGAAATACAGACTAGCGCATCGGCACAGTGGGCATTGACCATATACTCGACAGAGTCAGCAATGACATCGCGCGAGGGCAGAGAATAAAGCATGCCGTCGTGGCCCATGGCAATCCCGTCATCGACGGCAATGGTGTGAAATTCACGTGCAATGCCACCCACTTTGGCAATCTCAGCTGCCACCAGATCGCCCATATCTTTAAGGTGGACATGACCGGGTACAAATTGCGTATAGGAGTTGGCAATGGCGATCATGGGCTTATTAAAATCGTCGTCTTTCATCCCCGTGGCACGCCAAAGCGCGCGGGCGCCAGCCATGTTTCGACCTTGGGTGGTAGTGTGGGAGCGATACTTGGGCATTGTTAATCTCTTGTTTATTAAAACTTTGGTGGCAAAGAATAGCAGCTAGTTAAATAGCTTTGCTAAATATTCGTGAGTTACGTTGATAATTATACAGTGACTGTTTCTGCGCAGGCAGATCCGCAACCTGCACCTCAACAAATCCTTTTTCTAGAAACCAGTGCGCGGTCTGTGTGCTCAGAGCAAACAATGTCGACATGCCCATTGCCTGAGCCTCAGTTTCAATTCGTGCCAGTAGGCGCGCAGCTATACCCTGATCGTGAAACTCGGGATGGGTGGCGACACAGGCCAACTCACCGCTCGACTCTTGCATGGTTGGATATAAGGCGGCACAGCCCAGCAACAGCCCCTCTGGATGTATGACCACCATAAAGCGGGAGATTTCCGTTTCTAGCAATTCACGCGAGCGTTTAACCAGCACCTGTTGATCTTCGAGTGGCGAAATCAAATCAAGAATCCCACCCACATCATCGATAGTGGCCGGTCGAATGACTTCAGAATGATCATTCATAATCAATGTGCCGCTGCCCTCGCGGGTAAAAAGCTCAGACAGCAGAGCGCCATCCTCTGCGCAGCTTACAAGATGCACGCGCTCGACCCCATTGCGGCAGGCTTGATAGGCAGACGCCAGTAAGCTGAGTTCATTATCATTGCTGCTGCTAGCTTGAAGGGCCGTCACTTCAGGTAAGGATAGGTTGCGCACCAGATTGTCGTTATTCACAATCCCGCGCGCCTTACTGACCAAAATTAATTTTTCCGCGTTGAGAGCAATAGCGACATGGGTTGCCACATCCTGATAATTCAGGTTAAAAGCTTCGCCGGTGGGCGAAAAGCCAATAGGCGACATCAGTACTAGCGACCCGAGGTCAAGCTGCTGCTGAATCGCTTCCGCATCGACGCGGCGCACCTCACCGGTGCGCTGAAAATCAATACCATCGCGCACGCCAACCGGTTTGGCAGTAATAAAGTTGCCGCCGATGACGCTAACTTGGGCGCCATGCATCGGTGAATTAGGCAGCCCCATCGAAAGTTCAGATTCAATGATCAGCCTAGTGCTGCCCACGGCTTCCTTGACGCAGTGCATGGCGTTGCCATCAGTGACCCGCAGTTGTTTTGCAAAGCTTGTCTCAATACCAGACAGACCGATACGCGCATCAATCTGTGGTCTTGCGCCATGCACCAGTACCAGGCGGATGCCGAGGCTCTGCAATAGGGCAATATCATGCACGGTGCGATGGAAATTGGCATGGGCGACGGCATCACCGCCAAGGGCAATAACAAAGGTCTTACCCCTATGTGCATGGATATAGGGTGAAGTCTGCCTGAAAAATTGTACGTAGCTATCTGTAGTCATGGAGTGATTATAAGCAACCGGAGCCAATAAGTTGAGTGATAAATTATTTGATCGTTGAGCTTTGCACTACTTGCCGTTCTAAACCGAACTACTATTCAGGCATGGCGTCAAGTACAGGAGTTAAAGCATGAATCAGGCCAGTACAAACGGGCGATCTCTCGACCTTGGCAGTACCTTGAAACATTTAGTTAGTGATGGCTTACTTATGCGAGCAGACGCCAATGATCTGGCAGCCAATCGAAGGAATAGACAGGAAGCTCTGTTGCATCCACTGCAGTATATTGCCAGCAAACAGTACAGCCATGCAGGCAATCAGCGCTCGCTTAGTATCGATGTACTCACCCAATGGCTGGCCACAAAATCGAAATTGGCACTGGTCCATATAGATCCATTAAAAATAAATGTACCTGCGGTCACCGCGGTGATGTCATTTGCCTATGCCCAGCGTTACGGCATTCTCTGTATTGAGGTGCGTCCTCAAGAGTTAGTGGTTGCCACGATGCAGCCCTTTGATGAGAGTTGGATAGAAAGTCTGCAACAAACTAGCCGCAAAACTATGCGCACTGTGGTGGCCAGCCCTGTGGATATTACAAAATACACACTGGAATTTTATGCCTTAGCAAAATCTGTCTTTGGTGCCGGTTCATCAGCCAGCGTTGGTGCTGGAATATCAAATTTCGAACAGCTATTGGAGGTTGGCAAGTTAAAAGACCCAGATGCCCAAGACCAGCACATCGTTAATATCGTCGACTGGTTATTGCAATACGCCTTTGAGCAGCGCGCCAGTGATATTCATCTCGAGCCGCGGCGAGGCAAGGGCAAGGTGCGCTTTCGTATAGATGGGGTGCTGCATCTGGTCTATGAACTGCCGGATAATGTGATGACCGCAATGACCAGCCGCATAAAAATATTGGGCCGTATGGATGTAGCCGAAAAAAGGCGTCCTCAGGATGGTCGCATTAAAACCGTGACGCCTAGTGCTAATGAGGTCGAGTTGCGTCTTTCGACTATGCCCACTGCCTTTGGTGAGAAACTGGTGATGCGAATTTTCGATCCCGATGTACTGTTGCGTAACTTTACGCAGCTTGGGCTGGTCGCAGAAGATTTTACACGTTGGCAGGCCATGACCGATCGGGCTAATGGCATTGTCTTGGTTACCGGTCCCACAGGTTCCGGTAAAACCACAACCCTCTACTCAACGCTCAAGTATCTCGCCGCTGAGTCGGTCAATGTGAGCACCTTGGAGGATCCGATTGAAATGGTGGTAGATGCGTTTAACCAGAGTCAGATTCAGCCCGCTATCGAATTTGATTTTGCCAGCGGTATTCGTACCCTAATGCGTCAGGACCCAGATATTATTATGGTAGGTGAAATTCGCGATTCTGAGACTGCAGAAATGGCCGTGCAAGCCGCTCTTACCGGACATATAGTGCTATCGACGCTACATACAAACGATGCCCCTACCGCCATTAGCCGGCTGTTGGACCTAGGCTTGCCGACTCATCTACTGAAGGCAACATTAAATGGCGTGATGGCCCAGCGTCTGGTGCGGACCCTTTGCATCGCATGTCGCAAAGAGGTCGCGCCAGATCCAGAGGCCTGGGCAGAACTGACTCGGCCCTTTACGGTGCCTATGGCAAAAGTAATTTATCAGCCTGGGGGCTGTCTTGAATGCCGCAACACAGGTTATGCTGGGCGCCAGGGCGTGTATGAAATAATGCCCCTGAGCAGCGCACTACTGAGCGCTATTAGTGCAGATACAGATATTCAACAAATTCGCCAGGCAGCGGTGAAACAGGGAATGAAACCGTTGCGTCTTGCTGGTGCCGAAAAAGTCGCAGAGGGAATTACCTCAGTAGAGGAGGTAATGCGCGTAACACCAGAGCTTGGTCGCTGAAAAACCATCGTATGCCGCTGAAAAATGTTCCTGTTCCAATGTCTTTGAAGGCGATACCCACTGCACAGTGGCTGCAACAGCGCCTGCAGCAAGACCCAGTCTTTGCCCAGCAGTTAGCGCTTGTATGGGGCTGTAGTGACTTTGTTGCCGAGCAGTGCAGTGCTGACCCTGCTCTGTTTCAGCAATTAGTTGAAAGTGGCGATTTAGCAAAAAGTTATGATGCAGACACCTATTTACAGCGCCTGCAGCAACAGCTGGCTGAGGTAAGCGGTGAAGAACAGCTTAGCCAGCAGCTGAGAATATTTCGTCGTCGTGAAATGATTCGTATTGTATGGCGGGACTTCACTCGCAGTGCGCCCATGCTTGAAACCACCAGAGATGCAACCCTGCTGGCAGAGGCCTGCATTGTTAAAGCGCTCGACATCCTACACAGGCATTTGTGTACCCAACTTGGCACGCCAGTAAATTCGTTGGGCGAAGAGCAGCGACTGGTTATCATCGCCATGGGCAAGATGGGCGCCTACGAACTAAATATATCCTCAGATATTGATCTGATTTTTGCCTACCCCGAGGCGGGACAGACCCAAGGCGCTGCGCGTAGCATCTCGAATCAAGAGTTCTTTGTCCGTTTGGGCCAACAGCTGATAGCCGCTATTGACCGGCAGACAGCAGATGGGTTTGTCTTTCGCGTGGATATGCGATTGCGGCCCTATGGCCAGAGCGGAGCGTTGGTACTCAATTTTGCAGCGCTCGAAGAGTACTACCTAACTCAGGGGCGCGACTGGGAGCGCTACGCCATGATCAAGGCGCGAGTCGTTACCGGTGAGCCTGTGGATGCGGATTATCTGACTGCCATGTTGCGGCCCTTCATCTACCGCAGATACCTTGATTATGGCTCTATTGATTCTCTGCGTGATTTAAAGCGGACTATCAATCGTGAGGTGGCGCGCAAAGGCATGCAGGACAATATAAAGCTCGGCCCCGGTGGTATTCGTGAAGTCGAGTTTATTGCCCAGACCCTGCAACTTATTCGCGGTGGTCGTGATACCCAGCTGCAAACCCAATCTCTTTATCAGGCGCTAGAAGTCCTCGCCGCAGAGCAGATAATTGCGCGGGCCGAGCAGCAGTTACTGTGGCAGGCCTATGAATTTTTGCGCAATACCGAGCATGCGCTGCAGGGCATTGCTGACAAGCAGACGCAGGAATTGCCCCGAGATGAACTGGGCCAGCAGCGCGTGGCGGCATTGTTGGGATTTACCACTTGGGCTGATTTTTATTTGCAACTGCAAACCCATCGAGACCATGTGCGGAGCAGTTTTAGCGCTATTATGTCAGATCGACAGCAACAGACTGCACAGGCTCGCAGCAATGAACAGAATATCTGGCTGCAGGACCCCGATGCAGAGGCTGTTTTGCAGCACCTGCAAGAACAGGGCTATCAGCAGCCGCAGGAAGTGGCGGAGCAGCTGGCAACTTTCTATCAGGGTAGGTTGGTTCAGAACCTTGATGCCCTGCCGCGCACCCGTCTCGAAGCGCTATTGCCAAAGCTTATTGAAGTCTGTGCCGGCCGCTCTGACAACAGTCTGACTCTGAGCAGAACTCTGGGCTTGATTCAGGGAGTGCTGCGCCGCAGCGCCTACCTAGCATTACTGGTTGAAAACCCTCAGGCACTCGAGCAGCTCGCGGTTCTCTGTGAGCGCAGCAGCTGGATTGCTGAAGAGCTAGCGGCCTACCCTGCACTACTAGACGAACTGCTGGATCCGCGCTCACTTTACACAGCGCCTGACAAGCAGGTGCTTCGCGATCAGTTGCGCCAGCAAACGCTGCGTATACCAGATGAAGACCAAGAGCAGCAGATGGAAGCCATTCGTTATTTTTGCCGTTCCTATACCTTGCGTGTTGCCGCTTGTGAACTGATGGATGTGCTGCCGCTTATGCAGGTCAGCGATTATCTGACATGGCTTGCAGAGGTGGTGGTTGAGCATGTGCTCAATGTCGCCTGGCAGCAGTTAGCAGTCACCTATGGCCAACCCCAGATATCTAGTGCCAGCAGGCTCAACCAACAGAGCCAGACGCCGGGCTTTATTGTAGTCGCCTACGGCAAGATGGGTGGCCTTGAGATGGGCTACAAATCTGATCTGGATTTAGTATTTTTGCACAGCGCCAAGGCTAATCAGGTGACTGATGGCGTTCGCAGTATCGATAACAGCACCTTTTTTATGCGGCTAGGTCAGCGCATTATTCACCTCTTATCGACGCCAACCCATTCTGGCAGGGCCTATGAAATTGATATGCGCCTGCGGCCTTCAGGTAATTCGGGCATGTTGGTGTCCTCTCTGATCAGTTTTGAAAAGTATCAACACAACGATGCTTGGACCTGGGAGCACCAGGCTCTGGTGCGCTCGAGAGTCGTTGCCGGAGACGCAGATTTGGCGGTCGACTTCGGTAAAGTCAGAGAAGCGGTTCTCAGGCAGGTGAGAGACACGCAATCATTAGGCACTGAAGTCAGACAAATGCGTGAGAAAATGCGTAAACATCTAGGTCAGAGCACTAAAGATGGCAAATTGTCCCTCAAGCAAGGCTCTGGAGGTATCGTCGATATTGAATTTATGGTTCAATTTACAGTCTTGGCTTGGTCGCACGACCATCCCTCGCTTACTCGCTGGAGCGATACCATCCGCATAATAGAGTCATTGTCTCAATGTGGTTTGTTAGCAGAACAAAAAGCGCTCCAGCTGATAGACGCCTACAAGAGATTCCGCATCGCAGGGCATCGCTTACAGCTGCACAACCAGCTGGCGGAAGTAGCTGTGTCAGAGTTTGTTGAGGAGAGGGAAATGGTGGTGACCCAGTGGCATACATTATTTGGTAACGGTTAATTAAAAAGAGGAATTAGGTCGATGTCATTTTCAGACCGCGATGGTTTTATTTGGATGGACGGCAAGTTAATTGATTGGCGCGATGCGCAAATTCATTTTCTCACCTCATCCCTGCACTATGGCAACGGCGTTTTTGAGGGTATCCGTGCCTATGAAACCGAGCATTCAGGAACCTGTATCTTCCGTCTAGAAGATCATATTAAGCGACTGTTTAATTCGGCAAAAATTTTGCATATGGAGCTGCCTTTTACCCAGCAGGAAATCTGTGATGCGCATCGCGAAGTCGTTCGCACCAATAATCTGGAAGCGGCTTATATTCGCCCGTTGGTGTTTTTGGGCTCCGAAGGTATGGGGCTGCGCGCAGAGGGTCTAAAGGTTCATGTTGGCATCGCTGCATGGGACTGGCCATCTTATATGTCGCCGGAAACCCTAGAGACGGGCCTCAAGGTGCGCACCTCCTCCTACACCAGGCACCATGTCAATATTACTATGGTAAAGGCCAAGGCCAGTGGCAATTACATCAACTCGATGCTGGCTCTGCGTGAAGCTCTGGATTCTGGATGTGACGAAGCTATCATGCTCGATCCAGAGGGCTATGTTGCCGAGGGCAGTGCAGAAAACTTCTTTATGGTTCGCGACGGTGTGATTTACACGCCCGACTTAACCTCCTGTCTCGATGGGTTGACCCGCGATACAGTGTTTAAATTGGCTGCCGACCATGGTATCGAAGTGCGTGAAAAGCGTATTTCTCGCGATGAAGTCTATATTTGTGACGAGGCATTTTTCACCGGTACTGCAGCAGAGATTGTGCCTATTCGTGAATACGATAGTCGCATTATTGGCTCAGGTAAACGTGGCCCAATTGCGACAACGTTACAGACCGCTTATTTTGATCTTGTACGAGGCAAGAATGCCAAGTATCAGAACTGGTTAGCACCTGTTGCTGAATAGGCCGTCTGTGGAAAAGCGCTAGGTTTTAAAAAAATTATTTAGTCGAACGGAATTATTGTTATGGCGAGTTCTACCGCTAACGAAATTGTGAATGTGCTTTGTATGAAGTGGGGCACCAAATATTCTGGTGACTATGTGAATACTCTGTATTCCATGGTCGCGCGCAATATGACTAGAGAGTTTCGTTTTATCTGTTTGACCGAGGATGGTTCTGGTTTAAATGACAAAGTCGAAGTATTTCCTCTGCCTGAGCTATCGGTTGATCTGGGCGGACCAGAGCGTGGCTGGAACAAGCTCGCAGTATTTGCCGAGACATTGTATGACCTTAAAGGCAAGGTTTTATGCTTGGATCTCGATCTAATTATTACGGGCAGTCTGGATGATTTATTTGATTATCCCGGCGAAGTAATGATTATTAAAGACTGGATTAAAAAAGACGGTACCGGTAATTCATCGGTATACCGTTTCGAAGTAGGTGCCCATTCAGAAGTGCTCGCCGAGTTTGAAAAATCCTTTGCTCATATTAAAAAAACCCATCGCAACGAACAGGAATATTTGTCGGCAGCGTTGATGGCGAAAAATGCGTTGGTCTATTGGCCAGATCATTGGTGCCGCAGTTTTAAGCGTCACTGTATAAAACCATTTTCATTTTTTATCGCAAGGGAAACCGAAATGCCTGCTGACACTCGTGTGCTGGTGTTTCATGGTAAGCCCGATCCCCACGAGGCAATTGCTGGTGTCAGCGGTAAATGGTATCGGCACTTTAAGCCTGCGACCTGGGTTGCAGAGCACTGGCACTGATCAGTGCCTAGGAGAATCTGTTGAGCCACTCAGATAATGTTAAGCAGGTAATCTGCATTAATTGGGGTACCAAGTACGGTCCTAACTATATCAATCGCCTGTACGGTATGGTCGCGCGCAATATCACGCCGCCATTTACCCTAACCTGCTTCACAGACCATCCCGGTGGCATTCGTTCAGAGGTCAATGCAGTGCCGTTGCCCGAGTTAGGTTTCGAACTGCCTGTCACTAAAAAAGGCATCTGGCCCAAGTGCCGTCTGTGGAGTGAGAAGCTTGCAGATTTGAGCGGCCCGGTACTGTTTTTAGATTTAGATATAGTGGTGACCGGCAGCCTAGACAGCTTTTTTGATTATGGCGATCCAGACGATGTCATTCTTGCGCGCAATCCAAGCAACCCATTAGAGCGATTGGGCCAAACATCAGTTTATCGCTTTCCTGTTGGCAAGTTGTTGCCTTTGTTAGAGCGCTTTGCCAAGTCGCCACTGGAAATTGCTGAACAGTATAAGTATGAGCAGCGCTACGTAACTAACAATGCGCCGGGCGGCATAAAGTTTTGGCCAAAATCTTCGGTTTTGCACTTTCGTCAAAAATGTAGGCGCAGTTTTCCATTTAATTATTTTAAGGTTGCTAAGCTGCATAAGGATGCCAAGATAGTCATATTTCCTGGCGACCTTAATCCGCAAGATGCTATTGATGGCCGCTATCATGAAGGTGAAGCGGTTATGTTACCGGTGGAGCATTTACTGGCCGGCCTTCGTGGTCAGCGACCTAGATCATTGTCGGCTCATCTCAGGCATTTTATCTTACCCACGCCATGGGTCGAGCATTTCTGGAAAGAATAAATATAGCCCTATGAAGCTTTCTGCATAGGGTAATTATACTTTTCAAAATCCTGCTGATAGATTCGATTGAGAATGCCCAGTATGTTTGCATTCATCGGCTGAATCTTACCTATTGCTTTAGTACTATTCGCCCGCTGGGCATTATCAAATCCTGTCTGGGTAGAAAATTGCTGAATGCCTTCAGCATCATCCATTTTAAATATGTTCAGAGATTTAGCGTTAATATTCAGATTTGGCAAATACCAATATTGCGGATGATTAAGCACCCAATGTTGAGGATGAATATGCTCGTCCAAATGGTAGCAGTCAGCCAATAGCTCGATAAATGTTTCAAATGAAGTATTGATCAAAGTCTGTGCGATTTCTTCATCAGTATTATTTTTAACTGACAGTCCGAGCCCAGGGAAAAACACTCGCTGTGGTTTTTCCCATTTGAAGGGTTTACTCAGATCAGCCCGCTGCGGAATCAGCTGAAATTTGTCCTTATAAAACGAGGCTGCTTTTTGGTAAGGGTCACGGACAACAAAATATGCTGTTGGGTTTGTACATTTAATATTAAAATAGGCGTGGTAGCGCTTAATTTTAGTGAAATGAGATGTTTTCTTAAAGGATGAGAACATCACTTTAAAGTTAGTAATCACTAATTTATTTTCATTTTTGATCTTGAAGAACGGCATTGCGATCCCTAAAGGATTCTTATTATTAAATTAACTGCTTTTACTTCGCGGGCGCTAGGAATAATACTTCATTCAACTATACATAAACACATAAATATCGTTTTAGGGACTACAGTGTTAATCTGTCATTCATCACAAGACTTTGATAACTTACCGCCAGCACAGTAACAGTAATTATTTTTCATATTTTGAGATCAGTGATTTTGAGCCGATTTATTTACAGCATGATGTTTTATCTGCTGACACCAATTATTCTAATGCGGTTACTCTATCGTGCAATAAAGGCACCGGCCTATCGGCAGCGCTGGGCCGAGCGTTTTGGTTTTCCAGGTTACGCCCGGTCGAGAAAAGATATTATTTGGCTACATGCAGTGTCTGTGGGTGAGACGCTGGCTGCAGTACCATTGGTAAGCGCGCTTCAGGCTAGGCATCCACAGCACCGACTTGTTGTCACCTGCATGACCCCAACAGGCTCTGATCGTATTAGATCAGCCTTTGGTGATTCCGTCGATCACAGCTATGCCCCATACGACACACCAGATGCTGTGGCGCGGTTTTTGAAACGGGTAAAACCTAAGATGCTGATTATTATGGAAACTGAGCTGTGGCCAAATACTATTGCCGCCTGTCAGCGCCGCAATATTCCAGTGATATTGGCCAATGGACGCCTATCAGCCCGCTCGGCCAAGGCCTACCAGCGTATTAGATCACTGATGCAACCTATGCTGGCAGGTTTATCCGCAATTGCCGCCCAGCACAAAGATGATGGTGCACGGTTTATTGAGTTGGGTCTTGCAGAGACCGCGTTGCAGGTAACCGGTAATATTAAATTTGATTTAACCCTGGATCAGGCTGCTAGGGTAAAAGCTGCGGAGCTGTCTGAGCAATGGCATGGTCAGGATAAACGACCGGTATTTTTAGCCGCTAGTACCCATCGCGGTGAAGATGAAATTATTCTCGAAGCCTTTGCTCAAATTAAAGCTCAGATAGATAAGCCATTGTTGGTTCTAGTGCCAAGACATCCCGAGCGTTTCAATCAGGTGGCAGAGCTCTGCACGGCAGCGGGCTTTGATCTAGCGAGACGCAGTCTAGCGGATCATGTGTCCAGCGCAGACATTTTGCTGGGTGATAGCATGGGAGAGTTAATGGCATTTTACGGTGCCTGCGATATTGCTTTTGTTGGCGGTAGTCTGGTGGCAACTGGTGGACACAATATGATTGAGCCGGCGGCTTGGGGAGTACCAGTATTAACTGGGCCGCATCTGTTTAACTTTACCGAGGCCTCACAGATTTTATTAGACGGCGATGCAATGCTGGTATGCAATGACGCGAATCAGCTGGCTGAGCAATGTATAGCATTGCTTAACAGTCAGCAGAGACGCGAGCAGGTGGGGGGCCAAGCACGCCTTATAGCCGAGGCTAATCGAGGCGCGCTGGATAAACTAATAGCCGTAATAGACCGATTTATTTAGTGACAGCTAGTTGTGGATCCAACGAGCTGTTGAGCTGATAAATATCATCTGGGGAAAGCTGACCCGCCACTTCCTTTAGACGCATCATCGCCAAGATATAGTCATAGCGTGCATTGGCATAGTTGCGACGTGCCTGGTACACAGAGCGCTGAGCGACGAGTACATCAACAATATTTCTGGTTCCGACCTCATAACCTGCCTGAGTCGCCTGCAGAGCACTGTCTGCAGAAGTAATCGACTGCTTGCGGGCCTTGACCCGCGCTGTATTGGTCAATACTAACTGGTGCAATGAGCGAGAAGACTGAATCACATTGCGCTTGGTCGCGGTATAACTTTCGCTAGAGGCAATAGAGCGCTGCTTAGCCTGACGGCTCTGAGCGTCTACTGTACCACCCATCCAGATTGGCATAGTCACCGAGACAACAAATGAGTGGCCATCTTGTATAGACTCAAAGGGCGATGTATATCTGGTACCATCACTGTCGGACTCAAAATATGTGGCTCTACCGGTGATCTTAGGTAAGCGCGCCGCCGCTGCAGCTTTGGCTTGGTTGTAGGCCGCATCTTTACCCAGTTCAGCAACCTTTAACTGAAAGTTATTGCCAATCGCAAAATCAACCCATTCCTGATTGCTTAGTGGTTCGGGGTTGGTTGCTATAAATCTATCAGTAAGGCCCGCCAATACCTGATGGTTTTGGCCGGTCAGCACCTGTAGACCTTCAAAGGCAATGTTGAGTGAGCCCCGAGCCTCTAGACTATTAACCGCGGCATCATCAAACACAGCCTGGGCTTCATGGACATCGGTAATCGGGAGCAGACCAACTTCAAAGCGTTCGCGAGTCTGCTCAAGCTGGCGCTCAATCGCGCGCTCTTCGGCGCTGCGGGTTTGCAAGTTGTCATAGGCGCGCAGCACATTAAAATAGGCTTCACTAACACGAATAATAAGCGACTGTTGATCAGCGGCAAACTGAGCCTGAGCGCTTTCACCCAGTGCCTTACCGCTTTTGAAACTATACCAGGAAGGCATATCAAACAAAGCCTGTTGCAGCGATACCCTATAAGAAGTTTCATCACTATCAATAAGCCCTGTGGCGCCAGAGTTCAGAGGTGCGTCATTGATAATAATGACCGACTTCGAGTCATCATTGATCTCGGAACTTGTATAGTTACCGGACATCGTCAACTGCGGCAACAGAGCTCCGCGAGCTATATTCTTGGTTTCGCGCTCGGCATTGAAGCTGGCCCGAGCTGCACGCAGCACAGGATCATTGCGCAGAGCAGACTCATAGATATCATTGAGGGTATCGGCAATGCTGATCTGAGCGGCGACTAGGGTCGTACAAATCGCAAATATTCCTTGTTTGATGATGTGCATACAATCTCCAATGGTAGTGCGCCTAAGTCTAGCAGAACTCGCGCTCCTATTAATACGCATCAGCTGCCTAATTCGTTTACTCAATGGTAAAGTAACGCTCTTTTATAGAGTGCTCTCATAGGAATCTTAGATATGACTAAACAGCATCGCTTTGGCGCAGATGACTACCGAGTTGAAGCAAAAGAAACCGCCTTTCAGGGCTTCTTCCGGGTTACTCGCATGGTCGTTAGCCATCGCCTGTTTGGCGGTGGCTGGAGTGCGCCATTAAAGCGCGAGCTGTTCCAGCGCGGCGATGCAGTGGGTGTGTTGCTCTATGATCCTAGGCGCCATCTAATAGGCTTGGTAGAGCAGTTTCGTGTGGGGGCAATGCAGGATCAATTTGGTCCCTGGCAGTATGAGGTGGTTGCGGGAATGATAGGACCTGAGGAGTCACCAGCTGAGGTTGCGACTAGAGAATGTCAGGAGGAAGCTGGGATTGAGGTGGAAAACCTGATTCCCATCTGCAACTACCTGGTCAGTGCAGGTGGCACCGACGAAAAAATGCATATGTACTGTGGACTCGTTGATCTTGAGGGTCGCGAGGGCGTCTTTGGTCTTGAGACTGAGGGTGAAGATATTCTATTACAGGTATGGCCGTATGATGAGGTCATGCAGGCGCAATCTGAAGGCTTACTAAACAGCGCAGCCGTCACTGTAGCCCTGTTGTGGCTGCAGTTAAATAGCCAAAATTTACGTAACAGGCCCTGAATTAAGAGCTAAGATAAAAGTAGTTCATTACAATAGTTAACTAGATCACGAACAGGAAACAGAGACTTTGTCAGTATTCGAGACCCGCAGACGACAGCTTAATTTAATGCGCTTACATGAGGAATGTGAGCGCAATTATCGGCGTCTGCAGCAGGTTATGCCAGATTCAAAACGACTGGGTGTGGCGACTAAAATACAGTATCAGGATCAACCGAGTAGTGGCATGCTGTTAGAGGTAATCGAAGTCACAAAATACACCAGCACGGTGCTTATAGTGGCCGATAGAGCCGGCCCCCAATGGTTACCTGAAATCGAGATAAAGGTGCGCGAGTACCGCGATGCACGCATGGCAGAAGTGATTGAATGGTGCAGTGACAGGACTATTCCCTGGGCGCTATCTGAGCACAAGGGGATGCAAGCGCGGGATGAAAAGTGGCAGTGGAATATGTTTCTAAGCGAGCTGCTGACCCATGGATTGCGTCATGGCATAACGGAATTGGAAATCTAATTAGCAATGACGGTTGTTCGCCTCACACAGATTACAGATCTTCACCTGGGACCCGACAGCGACTCAATGCTGGGTGGCGTGCGCACTTTAGAAAGCTTTCAATCGGTACTGCAGGCTGTTGACCAAAACGGACGCGGCACGGACCTGTTATTGTTAACTGGAGATTTGGCCGGCGACTGTGAGCCACAGGCCTACCAGCTGCTTAATCGCACCTTAGGTGAATACAATAAGCAGGCGATCTGGTTGCCCGGCAATCATGATGATGTTGATGTTATGGCCGCTAATCTGGTCGACTACCCGCAGGTACAGATTCATGAAATGAGTGACTGGGCCATACTCACTCTGGACAGCTCGCAGCCGCATAAACCTGGCGGCCATATTGCCGATAAGCAGTTAGCGCTGGTTGAGCAGAGTTTGGATCGGCTAGGAGATAAATTTGTGCTGCTTGCCATGCACCATAGCCCGGTTGATGTAGGCTGTGCCTGGCTAGATCTGCAGCAAATTGATAATCAGCATCAGTTACATCAGCTGTTGCTGGCCCATGGCAATGTAAAAGCGGTTATTACTGGACATGTGCATCAGCAGTTTGATGGCAGCTGGGGCGAACTGCCGATTTATTCTGCACCTTCAAGCTGTGTTCAATTTAAGCCGCACAGTCATGACTTTGCACTGTCGGGTCAGCCTCCAGGTTATCGTTGGCTCGATCTTCACCCTGAGGGCACGGTCAAAACGGGCGTTGAATTTCTGCAGGATTTCGCGCAAATCCCCGACCTCAATTGCGCGAACTATTAGAAGGCTGACAAGCCTCTATTCTTGGCTATAATAGGGCCTGATTTTCAGGTTAGCTCAGTATGCCAACACTGCTATATTTACATGGGTTTAACAGCTCACCGCAATCTAAAAAGGCACAGCAAACCCAGTCTTGGTTTGCACTCAATGCCCCTGAAATAACGTTTATCTGTCCACCGCTGTCGCCCTTTGCTAATAATGCCATGGCGACACTCAGGACAATAATCGAAGACCGAGATGAGCAGCCAATTTATTTGGTGGGCAGTTCAATGGGTGGTTTTTTTGCCACCTGCTTAATTGAGCATTACAGCCTACGCGGGGTATTGATAAATCCAGCGGTAAGTCCGGGCCGAGGCCTTCATAGCTGGCTTGGCGAAAACGCCAATTATATGACCGGTGAGAAATGGATTTTTGAACCCTGTCATATTGACCAATATTTAGAATTAGACGCAGCCATAGGCAGTCTTGCCGATAAAAATAATTACCATGTACTATTGCAAAGCGGTGACCAAGTGCTTGATTATCGCGATGCACAGATACGCTATCAGGGAAGCAGCATTGTCGTCGAAGAGGGTGGCGATCACAGTTTTATAAATTACGAGCAGCATCTGGCGGGTATCCACCAGTTTCTGACTTCAACGCAGTCTTAACTACATTGAAAAATAAGAGCGAATGAGTAACTACAACGCAAAAGATATTGAAGTTTTAACAGGCCTGGACCCGGTACGTAAGCGACCAGGTATGTACACAGACACCAGCCGCCCTAATCATTTGGCACAGGAAGTGATCGACAACAGTGTCGATGAAGCACTGGCTGGGCATGCTAGTCGCGTCGAAGTCACTCTGCACAAAGAGGGCTCGCTGTCAGTCTGTGATGATGGTCGTGGTATGCCGGTAGATATTCATCCAGAACAGGGTCTTCCCGGTGTCGAAGTGATTCTCTCGACCCTGCATGCCGGAGGTAAATTCTCCAATGACAACTACCAGTTCTCTGGTGGCTTGCACGGCGTTGGTGTCTCGGTGGTGAATGCGTTGTCGACCAAAATGGATGTGATTGTTAAGCGCGACGGCAAGGTCCATCAAATTGTATTTGCCGACGGCAATAAAACGTCTGACCTACAGGTGATCGATACTTGCGGTCAGCGCAACACAGGTACCATTCTGCGTTTTTGGCCCAATGCGGGTTATTTCGACTCGGTAAAATTCTCGGTCAGTAGACTGCGCCATGTGCTGCGTGCCAAAGCTGTACTCTGCGGTGGCCTCACCGTCAGCTTCTACAATGAAAATACCAATGAAAATGAAGAGTGGTATTACGAAGATGGCTTAAAAGATTATCTGGCCGGTGCTCTGCATGGCTGGGAAGTACTGCCGGCCGAGCCGTTTATTGGCACCTTTGCCTCATCTAATGAGGCGGTAGACTGGGCCGTACAATGGATGCCCGACGGCGGCGAACTGGTGCAGGAGAGCTATGTAAATCTTATTCCTACGCCTCAGGGCGGCACCCATGCCAATGGTTTGCGCAGCGGTCTTCTCGATGCGATGCGTGAATTTTGCGAATTTAGAAACTTGCTGCCGCGAGGTATTAAATTAACCCCGGACGATATCTGGGATCGCTGTAGCTATGTGTTGTCTTGCAAGCTGGCCGATCCTCAATTTTCCGGTCAGACCAAAGACCGTCTGTCATCGCGAGAGGTCGCCGCCTTTGTTTCTGGGGTGGTTAAAGATTCGTTTAGCCTGTGGTTAAACCAGCATACTGAAGAGGCAGAGAAGCTTGCAGAGCTGTGCATCTTTGCCGCCCAACGCCGTATGCGTGCAAGCAAAAAGGTCGTGCGCAAAAAAATCACTCAGGGTCCAGCACTGCCAGGCAAGCTGGCCGACTGTTCCAGTGGCGAGCCAGAGCGCTGCGAAATATTTTTAGTCGAGGGTGATTCAGCTGGTGGCTCTGCCAAGCAGGCGCGCAACCGCGAAAATCAGGCGATTATGCCGCTGCGAGGCAAGATCCTTAATACTTGGGAAGTAGATTCTCAGGAGATTCTCGGCTCGCAGGAAGTCCATGATATCTCTGTGGCTCTGGGTGTTGACCCTGCGCTCGAAGATGTCGACTCACTGCGTTACCACAAGGTGTGCATTCTTGCCGATGCAGACTCCGATGGCCTGCATATCGCCACGTTGCTCTGTGCACTGTTTGTGCGTCACTTCCGCCCACTGGTTGCCCAGGGTCATGTCTATGTCGCCATGCCGCCACTGTTTCGAATCGATGTCGGCAAAGATGTCTATTACGCGCTTGACGATGCCGAGCGACAGGGGATTCTCGATCGTATTCAGGCCGAGGGTAAGCGCGGCAAGGTCAATGTGCAGCGCTTTAAAGGTCTGGGTGAGATGAATCCGCTGCAGCTGCGTGAAACCACCATGGACCCAGATACTAGACGTTTGGTTCAGTTAACGCTTGAACCCGGCGATGATACCAATAGCATTATGGATATGTTACTGGCCAAAAAGCGTGCGTCAGATCGACGCTCTTGGCTGGAAAGCAAAGGCAACTTAGCCGATTCTGCCAACCTATAAACCGTATTTAATACAGGAACCACGATGAGCGATATCGTAACCTTTAATGACCAAGGCGTTGAGAGCAGGGCTCTTAGCGACTATGCAGAGCAGGCCTATTTGGATTATTCCATGTACGTCATACTCGATCGTGCACTGCCGCATATTGGCGATGGCCTCAAGCCAGTGCAGCGACGGATTGTCTATGCCATGAGCGAGCTGGGCTTAAAAGCCAGTGCCAAATACAAAAAATCTGCGCGAACAGTGGGCGATGTAATTGGTAAATTTCATCCCCATGGTGACAGTGCGGCCTATGAAGCCATGGTGTTAATGGCACAGCCGTTCTCCTATCGCTATCCACTCGTTGATGGTCAGGGTAACTGGGGTTCAGCCGATGATCCTAAATCTTTCGCCGCTATGCGTTATACCGAATCCAAGCTTTCAAAGTATGCCGATGTGCTGCTCTCAGAGCTCGGACAGGGTACCGCCAACTGGCGACCAAATTTCGATGCCACCATGGAAGAGCCGGAAATCCTGCCCGCGCGAGTACCCAATGTATTACTAAATGGTACCACCGGTATTGCGGTTGGTATGGCGACCGATATTCCACCGCACAATCTCAATGAAGTAGTCAGTGCCTGTCTGCATCTACTGGATAATCCCAAAGCCACAGTCCCCGACCTGATGAACTTCATCAAGGCGCCGGACTTCCCTACCGAAGGGGAGATTATTACCAGTCAGGCAGATATTTTAAATACCTATGAGACTGGCCGTGGCTCGGTAAAAATGCGCGCTATCTGGAATAAAGAAGACGGCGATATTATTGTTACCGCATTACCTTTTCAGGCCTCTGGCTCTAAAGTGTTGGAGCAGATCGCCGCGCAGATGCGCAATAAAAAATTGCCCATGGTCGAAGACTTGCGCGATGAGTCAGACCATGAGAATCCAACCCGCCTGGTGATTACGCCGCGCTCCAATCGCATTGATATTGAAACCTTGATGGATCATTTATTTGCGACCACAGACCTAGAGCGCAGTTATCGTATCAATATGAATATTATCGGTATTGATGGCAGACCCTCAGTGATGAACCTACGTCAGATTCTTAAGGAATGGCTGAGATTTCGTACCGATGTGACCCGTCGTCGTCTGGACTACAGACTACAGAAAGTCGAAAAACGACTGCACCTATTAGACGGCTTGTTAATTGCATTTTTGAACATCGATGAAGTGATTCATATTATCCGCACTGAAGATGAGCCCAAACCTGCATTGATAGCGCGCTTTGATCTATCGGATACGCAGGCGGAATACATTTTAGATACCAAGTTGCGTCAGTTAGCGCGTCTGGAAGAATTTAAAATTCGTAGCGAGCAGGACGAGTTAGCTAAGGAAAAAGCGGAATTGGAACTGCTCTTGGGCTCGGAAGCGCGACTTAAAACCCTAGTAAAAAATGAACTCAAAGCCACCGCCGAAGAATATGGCGATCAGCGCCGCTCACCGTTAAAAGAGCGTGGCGAAGCACAGGCCTTTAATGAAAAAGACTTACTCACCGCAGAGCCTATTACTGCAGTACTTTCCGATAAGGGCTGGCTGCGCGCAGCCAAAGGACATGAGATAGATCCCACCAGTCTGAACTACAAATCTGGCGACAAGTTTCTCGCTGCAGCCCTTGGCCGTAGCAATCAAAATGTCTTCTTACAGGATACCAGTGGGCGTTTTTATGCGCTGCCCGGCCATACATTGCCATCGGCAAGAGGCCAGGGAGAACCTGCGACAGGCCGTCTTAATTTGCCCTCGGGAGCCTTATTTACCGATGTTCTAATGGGTGCCGATGAGCAGAAGATACTATTGGGCACTGATGCTGGCTATGGCTTTATCGGTAAGATTGGTGATCTGTATACCAAGAATAAAGCCGGTAAGGCAGTGGTATCTATTCCCAAAGGCGGACGCATCTTAAATCCAAAAATGGTCAATGATGCTAACTCTTTGATCGCGGCTGTCAGCAATGAGGGACGTATGCTGGTATTCCCAATTGCGGACTTGCCAGAACTGGCACGTGGTAAGGGCAATAAAATTCTCAATATTCCCGGATCACGTTTGCAGAGTCGTGAAGAGTTTGTGATTGACTATGCCGTTATTCCTGTCGGCGAAGCCCTTGTTGTCCACTCCGGAAAACGCTATCTGGTAATGAAAGATACAGACCTTGAACATTATCGTGGCGAGCGCGGACGACGCGGTCACAAGCTACCTAGAGGGTTCCAGAAAGTAGATAGGTTAGATGTGCAGGGCGGCTAGTAAAGGTGGGCGACTTTATTTAAATCAATAAAGTTTATTGACTGCCCAGTAGGTGAAAACCTTTTAATAAATTAACCGCTTCGTAAAGTTGGTTGTCACCGCTCAGATCTTCAATAACTGAATTCTCAGAATCCGCTGAGGCGTCGTTATCTGCAGTTGCCAAATGTCCTTCCAGATCTGCCTCGCGTGTTCGCTCACGCATCTTGATGGGGCGAATCTCTGCTCGCTCCACGACGATATCTGGAACAATTCCCTCGGCCTGAATAGAGCGTCCATTGGGCGTGAAGTAACGGGCTGTGGTTAATTTGACGGCGCGGCCATCGCCAAGAGGGATCACTGTCTGTACCGAGCCTTTACCAAAACTCTGGGTACCGATAACCGCGGCGCGCTGGCGATCCTGCAATGCACCGGCAACAATCTCAGAGGCCGAAGCACTGCCACCATTAATTAATACGACAACAGGCACGCCATCGAGAATGTCTCCCGCGTTTGCTTCAAAACTATGGTTGGCACTGGGCAGACGTCCTTCGGTATAAACAACGGTACCGCCATCAATTAACGCGCCGGCCATCTCGATGGAAGCAGGTACCAAGCCACCGGGATTATTGCGCAGATCAAGAACAAGGCCTTTGAGTATTTGCTTATTATCGGCTTTAAGGGCTTCTACATTGGCAATAAAATCCGACCCTGAACTACGCTGGAATTGTGATACTCGAACATAGCCATAACCGGGCTCCAGAAAGCGACTGCGCACCGAACTTATCTGAATGGTATCGCGAACAACCTCAAATTCTAGAGGACCATCCTGACCTTCGCGGTAGACGGTCAACTTGATACTGGTGCCTTTCTCGCCGCGCAGTTTATCAATGGCTCTTTGGACGCCCATACCACGCACTGGCGCGTCATTCATTTCAACAATAAGATCACCCGCTTCGATGCCGGCCTTGGCTGCAGGTGTATCGTCGATCGGCGAGATAACTTTTATTAAACCGCTCTCACCGCCCACCTCAAGCCCTAGGCCACCATACTCGCCTGTGGCACTTTCTTGCAGGTCGCTGTAGCGCTCTGTATCTAGATACACCGAATGCGGATCCAACTCTAATAGGAGACCGGCAATGGCATTATTTAATAATTCAGTATCACTGACTTCCTCTACATAGCCGAGACGAATCTGCTCAAATACCTGCGTAAACAGACGCAATTCACGCAGTGGCAAACGAGATTCCATGGAAGATGGTTGAGCTTCAATATCGAGTACAGCGTCATCTGCCAGTGGTGATAATGAGAAAATAGCGCAGGTAAGAGACAGCGATGAAGCGAATAACATTCTTAACATAAATAGGTTCCTTATTATTGCCCAATCGTCAGATTCTACTGGGAGTGTAAAAAGCCAGCTTGGATGCACGCCGATGTTGACGATTATTGCGTTGGTCCTTTAGCGGCTGCCCAGCCAAGACTTCGGGTCCGCTGGTTTACCCTGTTTGCGAATTTCAAAATACAGTGCTGGCTTTGATAGGCCGCCGGTATCGCCAGCGCGAGCAACCGTCTCACTGCTCTGCACCCAATCGCCAGTATCTTTTAATAGCTCCTGATTGTGCGCATATAATGTCATATAACCATCGCCATGATCGAGTATTATCAATAGACCAAAACCGCGTAGATAGTTTGAAAATACTACCCGACCATTGTGTACTGCATTAACCGCCGCACCCGCCTTGGCACTAATTAGCCAACCTTCCCAGCGCAATTCACCACTGCGGGGACTGCCATAGCTATGCGCTACTCTCCCTTTTAGCGGCCATTTAAGCTTTCCTTTACGCGAGACAAAAGGCTGATAGTTTTTTGGCAGTTTCATATCTATGACTGCCTCTTCTACCGCGCTAAGTATTTCCTCTAGCTTGCCGCGCTCTTTTTGCAGACTGCCAAGTTTCTTTTTATCTGTGCGCAGTGACGCCTGAAGTTTACTCAAGGTGCCAGAGCGTTTCTTCACCCGTCCACTTAATTTCTTCTGCCCACTTTCCAGTTCTGCACGTGATTTAGTCAGCTCTAATTTCTGACTATTAATATCCTCTATAACCTCGGCTAACTTATCTACATCAGCCATGTAACGTTGAATTTTTTCGGTGCGGGCCTGTAGAAAATAGCCATAGTATTTAAATACTCTAGCAACTTTTTGCGGATCTTCTTGATTGAGTAATAATTTGATTGGTTCTTGATTACCGAGTTTATAGGCAGCGGAGATTTGATCGACAATCGCGCCACTTTGTAGGGCAATATCATTTTGTAATTCGACTTCCTGCTTGTCGAGACTCGATAATTTTTTCTCGACACCAGATATCTTTTTGCGCAGTTGGCGCAGATTACGGTTGATTTGACTGGCTTCAATTTCGACTTTTTTGAGGTCGCTCTGCAGACTATTTTTCTCTTTGTCGCTGGCAATGAGTTTTTTTTCAAGGCTGGTAATGGAGCGTTTGAGATCATCAAGGCGTGCCTGCTGTTTATCATCTGCAACGCTGAGACTGGTAAGGGATAGCATCATACCTAGGGTTAAGACAGAGACTATCCCTAAGTTTTTCATTATGAAACTAGCGATTGACCAGTCATTTCGGCTGGCTGTGCCAGACCCATCAGGTCGAGCATGGTGGGGGCAATATCAGCGAGTGAGCCGCCGCTTTCCTGGAGCGAGAGCTGACGTGGGCCTGCATAAACCAATGGTACTGGCAGGGTTGTATGCTGTGTATGCGGCTGGTTGTTAGCGTCATCAAACATTTCTTCTACGTTGCCATGGTCCGCGGTAATTAATACTTCGCCACCAACTTTCTCTAAGGCGTCAAGTATTTGGCGGAGACTGTCGTCCACGGCTTCAACCGCTTTTATTGAGGCTTCGAAATTGCCTGTGTGGCCAACCTGATCACAGTTGGCATAGTTGCAGATAATGCTATCAAATTTACCTGAGCCAATGGCTTCGATTAATTTTTCGGTAACCTCTGGTGCACTCATTTCTGGTTTTGCATCATAGGTCGCGACATCAGGTGATGGAATTAATATGCGCTCTTCTCCGGTGTAGAGAGACTCGCGTCCACCACTAAAGAAAAAAGTTACATGGGCATATTTTTCTGTTTCGGCAATACGCAGCTGTTGTTTGTTTTGGCCAGCCAGATATTCGCCCAGTGAATTGACGAGATTTTCTGGGGGATAGGCGCACGGCACATCAATGTTGGCTTCGTATTCTGTGGTCATAACAAAGGTTGATAATTTAGCGACCACATGGCGCTCGAAACCATCGAATTTTTCATCGACCAGAGCATGGGTTATTTCACGAGCGCGGTCGGGTCTGAAATTCATTGAGATAACGGCATCGCCATCTTCGATTTTGACTGCGGTTTCCCCCTCGCCAAAAATGCTGGTAGCACCGACAAACTCATCATTCTCCTCGCGGGCATAGGCAGCCTCTAGTGCGCTCATAGGATCAGCCGCAGTAAACGGTGCCTGGCCCTCGGTCATTAGCCGATAGGCCTGCTCGACACGGTCCCAGCGATTGTCTCGGTCCATAGAGTAAAACCGACCGATCACCGATGCAATTTTAGCGACGCCCAGTTTTTCACACAGCGCCTGAGTTTTTTGCAGAGAAGACATTGCGCTGCGCGGCGGGCAGTCGCGACCATCTAGTGAAGCATGCAGATAAACCTTGCTGGCTCCGCGCCCAGCCGCCAGCTCCAGCATGGCATTGATATGATCTTCATGACTGTGTACGCCACCGGGCGATAGTAGACCCATAATATGCACGGCTTTACCATTGCTCACGGCTGCATCGATGGCATCGCAGAAAACTGGGTTGGTGAAGAAGTCACCGTCAGTAATCGCTTTGTTAATACGGGTAAAGTTTTGGTACACCACGCGCCCAGCACCCAATGTCATGTGACCTACTTCCGAATTGCCCATTTGCCCGGCGGGCAGGCCGACTTCAAGACCAGAGGTATGAATCAGAGTTTTGGGGTTATTGGCCCAGAGTTTTTCCCATGTGGGTGCATCGGCTTTGGCAACGGCATTATATTTGTTGTCGTCGCTGTAGCCGAAGCCATCAAGAATAAGCAGTACTAAAGGTTTGCATTGATCTGTCATGGGTTATCTAGGGTCCTGATTGTAGATTAGTGATTCTAAAGACAACTGGCCTCTGGTGCTATTGATTTTCCAATAGTTCCCAGCGTGCATAGGACTCGGCAAGTTGCTTCTGTGCATTGGCTAGCTGATTTTCTATGGCTTCGGTGGTCGATCTGTCGCTTTGATAGAAACCGGGTTTGCTGATTAACTCAGAGGTCGTACTGATCTGAGTTTCCAGTTGCTCTATCTGTGCGGGTAAGCCGTCGAGCTCGCGCTGATCTTTATAGCTTAACTTTTTACTGGCAGTGGCGCTTTTAGTCTGTGCCCTGGGTGCCGTAACTTTAACTGCTTGCTCGGTCTTGCGTTGGCGCAACCAGTCATCGTAACCACCGATATATTGCTCAATGGTGCCAGATCCGTCAAACACCAGCGTGCTGGTGACCACATTATTCAAGAAGGCGCGATCATGACTTACTAGAATTACAGTGCCCTTGTAATCTATTAGCAGCTCTTCTAGTAGATCCAGAGTGTCTATATCGAGATCATTGGTCGGTTCATCGAGCACCAGAATATTGGAGGGCTGAGTAAATAATTTAGCTAAAAGCAGACGGTTTCGTTCACCACCAGACAGCGCCTTTACCGGCTGCCGGCAACGCTCTGGCGCAAACAGGAAGTCCTGCAGGTAACTGATTACATGGCGTGACTTACCACCGATTTCGAGCATATCGCGACCGCCAGAGACATTGTCTTGTACGGTTTTTTCTTCATCTAGTGCTGAACGGTACTGATCAAAATAAGCGATATTGAGGTTGGTGCCGGTTTTAATACTGCCCTGCTGAGGTGTCAGTTCACCCAGCAGTAACTTGATCAGAGTGGTTTTACCCACGCCGTTGCGGCCAATAAAGCCGACCTTATCGCCTCGCTGAATCAGCGTTGAGAAATTCTTTACCACCTCTTTACCATCATCGAAGGCAAAGCTGACATTCGCGGCTTCGGCAACAATTTTGCCAGATTTTTCTGCCTGCTGAATATCCATGCGTGCAGTGCCCAGCTGGTTGCGGCGGTCAGCACGTTCTCTACGCATAGATTCGAGCGCTCGTACACGCCCTTCATTGCGGGTGCGTCGCGCCTTAATGCCCTGTCTAATCCACACCTCTTCCTGGGAAAGACGCTTGTCAAAGAGCGCATTTTGGCGATCTTCGATTTCTAGGTTTTCTTCTTTGCGGACCAGATAGGTGCCGTAGTCGCAGTTGTAATCTTGTAGCTTACCGCGATCAATCTCAATAAACCGGTTGGCCAGATTATCCATAAAGCGCCGATCGTGACTAATAAATAATAACGAACCCTCCCACTTCAACAGAAACTGCTCAACCCATTGAATGGCTTCAATATCCAGATGGTTGGTGGGCTCATCGAGTAGTAGAAGGTCCGGATCACACACCAGTGCTCGAGCCAACAGTACACGACGCTTATAGCCGCCGGAAAGACTGGAGATATCGACATCTGGGTCGAGCTCCATTTTGGTAATGATCGACTCAACGCGCTGGTTAATATCCCAGCCATTAACGCGATCAAGTTCGGCCTGGCATTCTTCGTAGGCGTTTAATACCTTGGGGCTGGGGTCTACATTGAGCTGCTGAATCAGATGGTGGAAGGTTTTTACCAACTCACCTTCGGCGCCCATGCCCTGTGCTACTACATCGAACACAGTGCCGCTGGTTTCCTGAGGAACAGACTGCTCAAGCTGAGCCACTTTTACGCCGCTGGCTCGCTTGATGGATCCTTCATCCGGCGTAATCTGGCCGGTAATAATTTTCATCAGCGTCGATTTGCCCGCACCATTTCGACCAATCAGGCAGACGCGCTCATTGGGTTCAATAACGAGATCCAGATGATCAATTAGTGGCGGCTGGCCATAGCTTAGAAAAACGTCTTGCAGTGTTACCAGGGGCATTTATTGTCCTGCGCCAAATGGCTTGGTCATAAGAATTAATTTGGGTAGCAATGTCATTGAACCCAACAGAGCGGCTGTCATGGCAAGGCCAGTTAACAGGCCGAAGTAAATCGATGGGATAAAGTTAGACAGTGCCAGAATCGAAAAGCCAATAATAATAGTCATGGCGGTATAGAACAGCGCCTGGCCAATACTGGCATGGGCACGGTGCATAGAGGCAATATAGTTGCCGTCTACTTTAAATTCACGCCTAAATCTGGTGATGTAATGAATTGCATGATCCACGCCTATACCCACCGTAATTGCGGCAATGGTAATGGTCATCATATCCAGCGGAATACCGCTAATACCCATACCACCAAGTACAATTCCAGCTGCTAAGAAGTTGGGCAAGATAGCAATCACAGAAATTTTGGCCGAGCGGAACAGCACCAAAAACATCAGCATAATGCCTACAAATACAGCGCCAAGTGTGAGTATCTGCGAGCGATACAGGCTCTGCAGCATATTGTTGTACAGCACCAGCAGGCCAGTAAATCGAATATCCTCTTGGGCGATACCCACTTCATTGACGGCGTAGTCATTGATCTTTTTTAGCAGATCGGCACGGCGCAACTGACCACCGGTCTCCATGGCGCGCAACTGAATACGCGCTTCATCGAGGTCTTCAAGTAGGAAGGGCGATACCATCTGCTGATAAATATCTGGACCTAGGCTCTTGCGCATAAAGGCAATTTCAAAGTCATTGAGCTTGTGGCCGCTGAGATCGCTGGCAACTTCATAAATCTGTACCAAAGAGCTAACCTTGCCGACTTCAGGCTGGGCATCAATAAAGGCCTGCAACTTAGCCAGATCGGCAAGGCCAGTTGAAGAAAACCAGTAAGTATCTTTAAGGGCATCTTCGGCTGGGGCCTCTTCAAATGACAGGTTGTCGCCATAGCCATCGTCTGCATAGCCTTCATCCTCGCCGTATTCGTCGGCACCATCATAGCCATATTCATCGTCGGCGCTATCTTCAAAGCTATCGACTTCTACGGCGGCAAAGGTCGGCGCCTGCAGAATGATATCCAGTGGTGTAGTGCCACCCATGGCAGTGTCGATTATCTCCATGCCCTGATAGATTTCGGTGTCAGCGCGGAAGTAATCAATAAAGCGGTTTTCTACTTCGAGGCGTGAAATGCCATAGATCGAAAGTGCGGTCAGTGCGGCGGCCATAAACAGTACAAAGCTGCCATTGTGCTCGGTAAAGCGCGCAAATCTAGTGGTTATGGCTGCGGAGTTATCATTGTCACCGGCATTTTTGCCCTTGCCAAATAGCATCATGCCAGCCGGAATAACGATAAAGGCAACCACGAGCGCCAGACTGATTCCCATAGTCATCATCCAGCCAAAGTCGATTACCGGGCGGATATTACTCACCACCAGCGACATAAAGGCCACGATGGTCGTTAGTACGGTGTAGAGGCAGGGCTTGGCCATGGATACAACGGTTTCACTCACCAACTGATGCTGACTGGCATCGGGCTTTTGCCCCTGCAGCTCGCGGTAGCGCACAATCAGATGAATAGTCAGCGCCAGCGTGATAATTAGCAGCAGTGAGACAAAGTTTGAGGAGATAACCGTGAGGCGCCAATCAATCCAGCTTAGGAAGCCAAGAATAATGGTTAGACACAGGGCGCAGGTGGCCAGAGGCAGGACCACCCAGCGCACCTGGCGAAAAATGAGCGCCAACGTGGCGATAATAAACAGCAAAATACCACTGCCAAAAACCACCAGATCACTCTTGATAAAATCCACCATATCGGCGGTGATCATATCTGGACCACCGAGGAAGATGGTCGCGCGATCGCGGTAGCCAGTGATGAGTGCTCGAACCTCAGCGACACGCTGGTGGTCCTCCGCCGCTTTAGCGGTGCGATAGTTAAGAAAGTCTAAACTAACAGCATCCAGCTGAATCTGCTGTTGTGGGGTTAAACCTTGGGTGGCGCGAATCAGGCGCAGATCATCGCGCTCAGTAACCAGTTTTAAATAGGTCTCGTCGAGCGCTAGTGTTGCCAGTAGCCCGGTTGTCTGGCCGTCGGCACTGAGGATAACGTTTTTATAAATCGGGCTATTAAGAAACTCCTGCTTGGCCAACTGTCTGTCAACACCCTCAGATAGCAGCGTATTGAGATCTTCTTTAAGGTCAGCAACGCTGATTTTGGGGCTGTACAGTAAAGGTACATCCAGCATCGACAAAATACCTTCAACACCGTTGATGGTTGCCAGATCGTCACGCAGAGCAGACATAGTTTCAAGATTGGCATCATCAAACAAATCACCGATTTTGGGTGAAAAGGTCACAATCAGGTAGTTGTCACTGCCATAGCGCTGCACAACTTCGCGAAAGAAGTTGAGGTCATCATCATGTTCCAGCGTCAGCGAGTCAGCAGAGGCATCCAGCTTAAAGTTCGGCAATCCCAGAGCCATGGCAACGGTGAGCGCAATAACCGCTAAAAGCGAGGCCAGTGGATGACGGAGAACCGTCTTATTGTATAAATCAAATAATGGTGAGTTCATCTTTAATATTATCTCTGCGCATTGGCGTTAAACAGGGCGCTATTATGCGGTTTTGGAGGGCAAGATTATAGGGCATCGCTGATTATTAGGTGATTGATCCCACGGACTCTATCTCGGCCCTTCCAGATGGTTTAGAGCCTGACCTATAGATGACCCACAGGGGTAATTTTCAATTACAATTGCCTATCAAAATAACCCTATAGTAAACGTTATGAATGGTGTAATTCTCGACTGTGACAGCCTTGGTCCGGACTCCCTTGATCTGAGCCCTTTGCATAACCTTCCTATCAGCTGGACTATCTATCCGGACTGTTTGGACCAGCAAGTTGCTGAGCGTATTGTCGACGCTGATATTGTGCTGACTAATAAGGCGGTGATTTCGGCCTTGGCTATTGCTCAGGCGCCGCGCCTAAAGCTGATTGCGGTGATGGCGACTGGCACTAATCAGGTTGATCTTGAGACCGCAACTGAGAGGGAGATTGTGGTTAGTAATGCAATTGGTTATGGCACCGGTTCGGTAGTACAACATTGCTGGTCTCTGATTCTCGCTCTCACGACTAAGCTTGAATCTTATCATCAGGCGGCTGTGGGCGGTCGCTGGCAACAGAGTCGGTTCTTTTGCTCTATGGATTTTCCGGTGCGTGAGCTGAGTGGCAAGGTATTGGGTATTGTTGGTGCAGGTGAGCTAGGGCTGGGTGTTGCCAAAATTGCCGAGGCATTTGGTATGCAAGTTATCTATGCTGGGCTGCCTGGACGAACACATAATTCTGCGATTGAGCGGGTGGCCTTTGACGCGTTTTTAGCTCGTGCCGATATTATTAGTATTCACTGCCCACTAACCGCAGACACAAGAGACTTAATTGGCGAGGCGGAGTTTGCGCTGATGCAGAGTTCAACTCTTGTTATTAACAGTGCCCGTGGCGGTATTGTTAACGAAGCGGCATTAAAGCAGGCGCTGTGCAATGGTGATATCGCCGGTGCAGCAACCGATGTTCTGACGGTGGAGCCTCCAGTTGACGGCAATCTTTTACTGGATCCAAGTATTCCAAACCTTATTATTACACCCCATAGTGCCTGGGTGGCGCAGGAAGCGCGACAGAGACTGATTGTTCAGCTTGCTGATAATATCGGTGGCTTCCTCGATGGCAAGCCACGCAATCAGGTTAACTAAAATGCGGCCTCTGGCTCTAGACTCAGAGTTCGAAATCAGTCTTGAGCTTTTTAGCGGCGAGAACTTTTTTCAGTTTAGGGTAATAGGGCAGGCCATTTTTGAATGGTGGGTAATCTTCTCCGGCAATCAATGGCTGCAAGTAGTCCCGCGCCTTCTGGGTAATGCCGAAGCCATCTTTGGTGATAAACGATCTAGGCATTTTCTTTTCCACATTGGCGACCTTGGCCAGTGATGCTTCGCCCAGCGACCAGCTAAATTTTTTGCCAGTGCCACGTTCGATGGTGACCATAATTGAACCCTTGCCTTCGAGGGCTTTTTCCACTGCGGCACGGCCCACGGCATAGGCCTGATCGACATCGGTTTTAGAGGCTATATGGCGCGCGGCACGCTGCAGATAATCAGCCAGGGCATAATGATACTTATAGCCTAACGAATGTTTAATCATGCTGGCCAATGTGGGTGCAACGCCACCGAGCTGCTGGTGACCAAAGGCATCTTTATTTAATGAACCTGAGATCAATGCACCATCTGCATAGCTGGCGCCCTCAGATGCAACGACCACGCAAAAGCCTCTTTCTTTAACTGTCTGCTCAACTTTGGCAACAAATTGTTCGCGGTTAAATGGAATTTCAGGAAAGATAATAATATGCGGTGCATCGCCTGCTTCCTGCGCTGCAAGTCCGCCTGATGCGGCAATCCAGCCAGCGTGACGGCCCATCACCTCGAGAATAAATATTTTGGTCGATGAGGCGGCCATTGAGGCAATATCAAGGCTGGCTTCTTTGGTCGACACTGCAACATATTTTGCTACCGAGCCAAAGCCTGGCGAGCAGTCAGTAAATGGCAGATCATTGTCGATGGTTTTAGGAATATGAATAGCTTGAATGGGGTAGCCCATCTTTGCCGAGATCTGCGAAACCTTCAAGCAGGTATCTGCAGAATCACCGCCACCGTTATAAAAGAAATAGCCAATATTATGGGCTTTAAATACATCAACTAGGCGCTCGTATTCGGCGCTGCTATCTTTAATATCTTTCATCTTATAGCGGCATGAGCCAAAGGCGCCACCAGGGGTGTGCTTTAATGCGGCTACTGCCGAGTTTAACTCTTTACTGGTATCAATCAGGTTCTCTTGCAGAGCGCCAATAATTCCATTTTGACCCGCATAGAGTGTGCCGATCTTATCTTTATGCTGCCTGCAAGCCTCGATTACTCCGCAGGCTGAGGCATTAATCACGGCTGTGACGCCGCCTGATTGGGCATAAAATGCATTTTTCTTAGCTGCTGAAATAGCCATTATTAAAGTCTTTCCCTTGAGTCCAGTTGAGAACTGGCCATGGTACTGCTTTAGGCTTGCTGGTAACAGCTGGTTTTATAAATCAGTGGGTATTGAAATCGTCAGTCGCATTTCAAACTGGCTGCTGTTTAGCGCGCTGTGATTGGGTTGGTACCTGTATTCTGCAGAGGCTCCGAGCCATGCCTCTTTGCCTGCCAATTTCCATGGCCTGTGATAGTTAACTTCTAATTGTTGCTCACGCCCCTGAGGCTTTAGATCAAAGGCGATATTCTCATAGACTACCTGCCGATCTACTGTGCGCCCCGTGGCCAGCTGCAATTCGCCGTGCCCACTTTCGATGCGCAGAGGCTGAGAGAGATACAGGCTAAGGTGGTCATTGTCGCGCCACAGGGAATTACTTTTAAAACCCATTGCCCAGGCGCTGCTGGTGACCTGATTGGGCAGCTGCAGTTGGCCAGTATGCGTCAGTCCGCTATCCGTTGTGCCGGAGTACAGCGCCACTATGCCTTGCCACTGGGAGCTGAGTCGTAAATGCCCATTTATGCCAGTAAAGAAAGTTTTGCTCTGTTCAATACTGCCTAGGGCCGAACCAATTTCAGTGCCGAGAAAAGTCTCTTCTTCACGGACAAAGCCTGTCTGTAAGCTCAGGCCGCTTCGATTGGTTGAAAACGCATATTCGACAAGCGCTCCATTGCCCAGATGTTCACTCACTGGTTGATGTTTATTCCAGCTACCAGAACCATTAAACAGGCCTATACGCAACTTCCCCCTGCTACCGTGCAATGGAATGGCGCCACCACTACTCCAACCCTGACGTGCAAAACGCAGCCAGGGAGCGGCAAAGCTACTGTCATCATCAGTCGATGAAGGGCTCACTACTGAATTGGCATAGACACCAAAGAACCAGCCCACATTGGCGTTTATACCGGCAAAGCGTTCAATGCCCTGCGTATTTTGAAATTGCAGGGCAACATAGTCGGCTTGAACCTGATTGTTGGGGTTGCCGTTAAAACGGGCGTCCTGTTGCCAGGAGTCTGGTGCGCTGCCAAAAGAAATTTTGGTGCCATTAATTGATTGCTGGCTGCCATGGCGCAGAGCCGGGCCGCGCGCCACATCAGGCTTGGCTGTGGTGTTAACCAAGGTACTGGCGGATTGATAAAATGGAAAGCCTAGGTCATCAAATAGTGCAACTTGATTGCCGCTCAATGTGGCGGACAGGCTAGCCCCCAGCGCTCCACCAGTGAAGTTGCCCTGGGCTGCACTTTGCATACCGCGGTCGAGACTCGCGCCGGTGGGGACACTCAGCCCGCCAATGGGACGGGTGGCGGCATCTAAATCTAATAGACCCTGACCATAGATACTGCTGTCGGCATAGACACCCTCTTTGCTGGCGGAGACTAATAGACGATTAGCCAATTCATGATTGCCCACTGTGGGAAACAGCTGCCTAAGCAGAGCCAATGAGCCGCTGACAAGGGGTGCTGCGAAAGACGTACCTATGGCATTACCATAATAGTCCCGTCCCTCCTCTTCATCTTCTGGGGGTGTGATTGCAGACCAGATCACTTCATCGCTATCAAAGGTGCCATCATTATTGGCATCGCCACCGCCGGGTGCGGCCAGACAGAAGGCTGCTGCTACACCACAGTGATTGGCGTAAAAAGAAATTTCACCGGAACTGTCTACCGCAGTCACGGCCAGCATATGATATTGCAGCTCGGGAAATAAATAGGGTAGTCCGGGGAAAAGTTCGGGGCTGGTAGCATCTACTTCAACACCAAATTCGTCGTCGTCGCCCCAGGCATTACCGGTTGAGATAACAAAGATAGTGCGATCGCCGCGGGACTTGTTTTGTTGGCGCAGCGCGTCGAGCATAAGACTAAAAGCATTTTCGATTGATGGGGCTGAGTAAGAGGTGACGACGCCAGAAAAGCCAAAGCTCATATTAACAATGTCGACTTGGTTGGCCATAGAAGTGAAGCGGCTGGCAAAGTAATTGTCGTCGTTAAAACCAACGCTGTCTTCATCTAGCGGTTGATAGGGGCCATCACTAGATCCCAGTGGGATCTCGTAGGTAAGGATATCCGCATCATAGGCAACACCATGCATCTTAAAGCCAGTGCCCAGATCACCATTTTTAGTGGCGGCGATAACGCCGGCAACCTGAGTGCCGTGGTCAATAGCGCTATCCGAGCGCGGGGTACTGTCAGAGTAATCTGATCCAGCAAAGCTAACTTTGTTCCCCGAGTCAGTGGCAAATTCGTAGTGCTCCTCGTAGACCCCTGAATCGATGACACCAACGCTGACGCCATCTCCAGTTGCACCTCTGGCGTAGGCACTGGAGGCATTGATTAATGCGAGACCACCCATGCCCGCATATTCTTCCGTTTCAGCGCTGGCGACCAGACTGGCGAAATCATCTGGGTCCTGATCCTGAGCTGCGAAGTTAGCATAGGGTGGCCCGGGTTCAACGACAGTGAGTACAGGTGGTGAGGGGGGTGCGACTGTGGGCGTATTGGCTGATGGACTACTGCCACCGCCGCCACCGCAGGCAGAGAGGGCAAAAACGCAGGTCAGTATTATTGCAGCAACTTTAATATTAGCACGACTTAAAATCGGGATACCCATAATATGCCTAAGAACGTTGTTATTCTTTTTATCTGTTATCTCTAGTCTATATTGGCGATAATCTCCCGTAAACAGGCGGCTATTATTCTCTCGAAGTAACAAGGAAACCCATGCACATTCATATTCTCGGTATCTGTGGCACATTTATGGGTAGTCTTGCGCAGCTGGCCAAGTCTGCAGGGCATAAAGTATCTGGCTGTGATGCCAATGTTTATCCTCCGATGAGTACGCAGCTTGAGCAAGCTGGGATTACGCTTATCGAAGGCTTTGATCCACGGCAACTGCAGCCAGCGCCAGATTTAATTGTGGTTGGCAATGCTTTGTCGCGGGGCAATCCCTGTGTCGAATATATGCTTGACCAGCAGCTCGCTTATATTTCTGGTCCACAGTGGCTGGGTGAAAACCTGCTGCGCAATAAACATGTGCTGGCGGTTTCTGGTACCCATGGTAAAACCTCAACTAGCAGTATGCTGGCCAAAATTCTCGACGCGGCAGGGTTCAATCCGGGTTTTTTGATTGGCGGTGTGCCGCAAGACTTTGGTGTCTCTGCAAGGCTGAGCGATAGCGATTACTTTGTGGTGGAAGCGGATGAATATGACAGTGCCTTTTTTGATAAACGCTCTAAGTTTGTGCATTATTTTAGCAATACATTAATTATTAATAACTTGGAATTCGATCACGCCGATATTTTTGAAAACCTGGCGGCGATTCAAAAGCAGTTCCATCATGCAGTGCGCACTGTGCCTAGTTCCGGCACCATAATTTATCCTGCACCAGATACCAATATAGCCGCAGTTATTGAGCAGGGTTGTTGGAGTCAACAACAAGCATTTGGCTCTGAGGCATCAGATTGGCAGTACCGACTCACTGCCGAGGATGGGTCTAGCTTCGAGGTGATGTTTGACGATCAGATTGCCAGGGTAAATTGGCAGCAGACCGGCCTGCACAATGTCCTAAATGGGTTGTCGGCGGTTATTGCCGCCCATCAGGTAGGTGTCAGTCTCGAGCAATGTTGCAATGGACTCAGCGATTTTGTTGGTGTTAAGCGCCGCATGGAAGTGATTTATCAGGATCGTGGAATCACTGTCTATGATGACTTTGCTCATCACCCAACCGCGATTAAAACGACTATTGAAGGTCTGCGTGCGAAGGTTGGGCAGGACAAAATTGTTGCGGTGATTGAGCCACGTTCAGCGACCATGAAGCTGGGCATTCATAAAGACAGTCTCAGCGCATCGGTAAGCCTTGCAGATCAGGTTTACTGGTATCAAAACCCTGCGATTGATTGGGATATTAATACCGTGGCCAGCTCCTGTTCGGTGCCAGCAACAGCGACCGCAGATATTGAACAGCTGCTCGAGTTGGTGGCCCAGATAGCGACCTCAGACACCCATATTGTGATTATGAGCAATGGTGGCTTTGAAGGCTTTCATGGTCTGCTGACAGAGCGTCTAGGTCAATAGCATAAACGTGACAGGACCATCGTTACATAGACTGACCTGCATATCAGCACCAAAGATTCCGTTCTCTACTTCCGCACAGTGGGTTGTTTTGGCCTTGGCTAAAAAATAATCATACAGCGCTTTAGCATCCTCAGGCGGTGCCGCAGTTGAGAAGCTGGGTCGCAACCCTCTACTGGTATCTGCCGCCAACGTGAACTGCGAAATAACCAGTAGGCCAGCGCCGACATCTGTCAGTGAGAGATTCATCTTGCCATCGGCATCGGAAAATATTCTGTAACTGAGTACCTTTTTTAATAATTGATCTGCTTTGCTCTGGTCATCGCCTTTTTGTATGCCCAGAAATAGCAATATGCCACGATCTATCTTGCCATTAACCCGACTATCGATAGACACGGAGGCTGAGGAAACACGCTGAATTAATCCCAACATTTCAGTGGCTCTCGCTTTTTATCTGATGCGCAAGTTGCTCAGTGGCACATAGCAGGGCATCAGTGGTGCCGGGTTCACTGGAGGAGTGGCCAGCATCAGCAATGATTTTTAGTTTTGCCTCTGGCCAGGCATGACTGAGATCAAAGGCCTGATTGACGGGGCACACCATGTCGTAGCGACCATGCACAATGGTACCCGGAATATCCTTCAGTCTGTGCGCATTATTAATGATTTGGTTGGGTTCTAAAAAGGCTTTGTTTATAAAGAAATGCGCTTCGATACGCGCCATCGCCATGGCCATATGCGGGTTGGCAAAATGATCCACCAGCGCATCATTGGCATGCAATGTGGCACAGCGACCTTCCCACACAGACCAGGCTTTGGCTGCGGCCATGCGCTCAATGTCATTGTCGCCGGTCAGCCGCGCATAGTAGGCTTGGAGCATATCACCGCGCTCTGCTTCAGGAATGATCTGCATATACTGCTGCCAGTAGTCGGGGAAAACCTGGCTGGCGCCATACTGATAAAACCATTGAATATCTTCATCGCGGCACAGAAAAATACCACGTAGAATAAGACCCAGTACCAGTCCCGGATAAGTCTGAGCATAGATCAGGCCAAGGGTCGAACCCCAGGAGCCACCAAAGATTACCCAGCGTTCAATACCCAGTGTTGTGCGAATAACGTCAATATCTGCGACCAGTGCAGCTGTGTTGTTATCCTCCAGGCTGGCGTGGGGTTTGGACTGTCCTGAGCCGCGCTGATCGAACAGAATAATTCGGTATTTATCCGGATCAAAAAAACACCGATCAGTCTGTCGCGTGCCGCCGCCGGGGCCACCATGAACAAATAACACTGGAATTCCCTCGGGATTGCCAGACTCTTCGATATAGAGCTGGTGAGGTTCAGTCACAGCAATACTCTGTGTGCTGTAAGGGCGAATTGCCGGAAACGCTTTTCTCATTGGAGCCCATTCCTGAAGGTTATCTGGTCAGCTTAATATAGACAAGATTACTCAGTTAAACTACTTTTAAAGCCTGCTATCGGACCAAGGAATAATTGATGAGTGAACTGACTCGCTGTATCTGGTGTGGAGATGATCCGCTGTACCAACAGTATCATGACAACGAATGGGGCGTTCCCTGTCGCGATGATAAAAAGTTATTTGAGTTCTTATTGTTGGAAGGTGCGCAGGCTGGACTGTCGTGGATTACTATATTGCGCAAGCGTGAAGCCTATCGTCAGGCCTTTGCTGACTTTGATGTCGACCGAGTTGCGGCTTTTAATGAGCATGACATCGAGCGCTGTGTGCAGGATGCCGGCATTGTGCGCAATCGCTTAAAGATTAAGAGCGCGGTTTCAAACGCCAAGTTATTTATCGAGATTCAAAAAGAGTTTGGCAGCTTTAGCGCCTATTTCTGGGGGTATCTGGATAACCAACCTATAGTCAATCACTGGGCCAGTCACAGCGAAATTCCGGCGACAACACTGCTATCTGACTTGATTGCCAAAGAGTTGAAAAAACGCGGCTTTAAGTTTTTTGGGTCTACCATCTGTTATGCCTATATGCAGGCCATGGGCCTAGTCAACGATCACACCACCAACTGTTATCGGCATCGAGAGTGCTAACCTACCACCACCATGTCGCGGCCCATATGCTTGGCCTGATAGAGACCATTTCCGGCGGTCGATAGCAGGTCATCGATGCCGGTGCACTTATCAATCGAGGCAACACCGATACTCAACGAAATTCTAAGTTTGTCCCCCTGAGCATCCATATTTAGTTTGCCTGCAGCCGCACGCAGCCACTCGGCGATATTGACCGCAGCCTCGCAGTTAGCGGTTGGCAGTAAAACCATAAATTCATTGCCGCCCCAGCGCGCGACAATATCTTCGCCGCGCAGTGGCTCGCTGAGAACCTGACCTATGGCATAGAGAATGTCGTCACCCACATCATGGCCGTAGCGGTCGTTAATAAATTTAAAACTATCCAGATCTGCTAGCAAGATGGAAAATGGCTGATTGATAAGTCGATATTGCTGATACTTTTTCTCTAGACGCCGTTCCATATTATTGCGATTGGGCAGTTGGGTCAGTTGATCCTGATGGGCAATTTGATCCACCCGTGAAGACAGATCTTGGAACTTGCTGAGGCTGTGAAAGCGAGAGTTGTCCATGGCCACTGCAAAGGCGGCCAAAATGGCATAGGCTGATAGAAAGCGCACTACTGCGATATCGCTGTAGTTGGGCACGGCAAATGGCATGGATCCACCCGTCATTATCCAAGTGGCTGCGGCAAAGGTACCGATCAACATAAACAGGCTTTGGCGATACCCGAAAGACCCCACTATCACTGGCACTATGGTTAGGCACCACATCAATGATGAGGCATCTGATGCACCTAGTAATAGCAAGAAAAAGCCAATAAGTAATGTGCCGGCCAACAGCAAGCGGGCAAGATCATGACGGTCGAAAATATAGAAGATGCCTAGAGCAACGAGAAGTACGCCTGCAATAGCGAGATAAAATGTGGCCAGTGCCATCTCACCTTGGCGATAGGAATAAAAGGCGAACATGGTGGCAATAATTTCTTGTGCCATCAGTGAGAAGGAAAGAAATCCGCCGGTAACTAAATCCTTGTTATCCACTTCCGCCATGCTGCGCCTTGGAGACATTATTCACTTTTATATTAGTTCAAATGTCACGCTAAATCGAAGTTCCGCCAGATATTCCTTATCTGGCGATTACTGCATAGAATCTTACTTAGGTGCTCTCTTACGCAGTGTTTCAGTCAACAGCTTCTTGCGCAGGCGAATACTGTCAGGAGTTACTTCTACCAACTCATCGTCTTCAATAAACTCTAGAGCTTGTTCCAGCGTATGCTTGATTGGTGGTACTAGCGTCAGCGCTTCATCTGTACCAGAGGCGCGGACATTGGTTAGCTGCTTGCCTTTAATGGGATTGACGACTAGGTCATTGTTGCGCGAGTGAATGCCGACAATTTGACCTTCATAGATATCGACAGCATGGCCCAAGAATAAACGTCCGCGCGCCTGAATATTGAACAGCGCGAAAGCGGCAGTTTTACCCTTAACCATACTGATCAGGGCGCCGTTCTGGCGGCTGTGGGCTTCGCCTTCTTTAAGCGGACCATATTTGTCAAAGATGCTGGTCATAATGCCGGAGCCAGAGGTCAGCGTCAGGAAGGTGCCACGGAAGCCAATCAGGCCACGTGATGGCATAGAGAACTCTAAACGCACACGTCCTTTACCGTCGGGCTCCATATTGGTCAGCTCAGCCTTGCGCTGGCCAAGCTCTTCCATCACTGAACCCTGATGCTGATCTTCAACATCAATCACCACCTGTTCGTAGGGTTCCTGTACCTTGCCGTCTATAACTTTAGTTACAACTTCAGGACGCGATACACCCATTTCAAAGCCTTCGCGACGCATGGTTTCAATCAGTACCGACAGATGCAGTTCACCGCGACCAGAAACAATAAATTTATCCGGTGAATCTCCCTGTTTAACACGTAGAGCCACGTTGTGAATAAGCTCTTGGTCAAGGCGATCTTTAATATTTCGAGTGGTAACGTACTTGCCTTCCAGGCCTGCGAAAGGTGAGTTGTTAACGATAAAGGTCATACTTACTGTTGGCTCATCAACACTCAGGGGAGGCAGTGCTTCAATGTTTTCTGGATCGCAGAGAGTGTCCGAGATACCTAGGCCATCGATGCCATTAATACAGACGATATCGCCCGCTTCGGCCAAGTCTGTCTCTACCTGTTCAAGGCCTAGGTAGCCCTTCACATTGAGAATCTTACCTTTGCGCTCTTTATCATCAGAAGACTTAATAACGACTTGCTGTCCTGGTTTAAGCGTACCGCGCGTAATTCGGCCAACACCAATAACGCCCACGTAGGGGTCATAGGCCAGTGCTGAAATCTGCATTTGGAATGGTCCATTGCTATCGACCTTGGGGCTGGGCACATCAGCGACAATCATTTCATACAGCGGTGTCATATCTTCCGCCATTGCGTCAAGCTCGGTGCCAGCGATGCCGTTGAGCGCTGAGGCGTAGATAACGGGGAAATCCAGCTGCTCGTCAGTGGCTCCCAGACTATCAAAGAGATCAAAGACTTGATCCATTACCCAGTCTGGGCGAGCGCCTGGACGGTCAACCTTATTGATTACAACAATTGGGCGCAAACCCTGTTCGAATGCTTTTGAAGTAACAAAACGTGTTTGCGGCATAGGACCATCAACAGCGTCGACCAGTAACAATACAGAGTCAACCATCGACAGAACTCGCTCGACTTCACCACCGAAGTCGGCGTGACCTGGCGTGTCTACGATATTGATACGGTAGTCATTCCATTTGATGGCGGTGTTCTTCGCCAAAATGGTAATACCACGCTCTTTTTCCTGATCGTTGGAGTCCATGAGGCGCTCAGAACCCACGTCTTTACGATCGAGAGTGCCTGATTGACTCAGAAGTTTATCAACCAGCGTAGTCTTACCGTGGTCAACGTGGGCGATGATCGCAATGTTTCGCAAGTTTTCAATGGACATTAAAGATACCAGTAGGCGCAAAAAGCCGCGATTATACGAGAATCTAAGGAAACTACTACCGTTCTTTTTACGAAGACCACACTTCTTGTTTGGGTACGGAATTGCGCTCAATCAACATTCGCGTGATTGAGGTCGGTGGAGAGGGGGGTACAATCAGATTACCCTGCAGTAAATGGCAGCCCATATCCAGCAGTAAATGGTGAGTATGAGGGTCCTCGATACAGGGTGCAATGCATTCTAAGCCCAAGGATTTAGAGAGTTCTATGAGTCCTTTGACCAGATTCCATGAACTTTCAATTTCATCGGTTTCGGTCATTAATCGGTGAGAAATACGGATCGTTTTTATCTGCAGTTCGCGTAACTTTTGCAGCGGCAGGCTCTGGTAGCCGACATTATCGATTATTAGACCGCAACCAATTTCATTGAGGCGATTAAGCTGTAATTGCAATGATGCATTGAGTTTGCCAAGACTTTCATTGTGGAGGCCGAACATAAATGAATTAGGCTTGATATCATGACGGTACATAATTTCCTGCACCTGGGTCACAAATGGGAGGTGTTCCAGATCGCGCAGGCTTAGGGTGAAGTAAATACGCTGTGAATCCTACCACAGGCGTTGGCCACGCCACAGATTGACCTGTTTGCACACCTGTTCAATCAGCGACAGGGAAATATCCACAATCATAGAGCCAGATTCCAGCACCTGAATAAATTCATGGGCCTCGACAATCTCACCGTTGGGTTTTTGCCAGCGCAGTAATACCTGCAATCCATTGATCCAGTTGGTTTGGCTATTAAGAATTGGCTGATAAAAAGGCACAAAGGATTCAGCTCTGGACTCACTGCGCAGCCGCTCCAGTAGCTCTAGCTGCTTTCGTATGGCCAGAGAAAGCTCGCGGTCATGGAAGTGGTAGTTGGATTTACCCTCCCGCTTAATGGTGTATAGGGCGTGATCCGCCTGTTCCAGAATGGTTTTGCTATCAGCTGTACCATCGTTAAAAAAGACAATACCAATACTGCAGCTAATCTGGAACTTCTCGCCCTTTATGGCAAAGGGTTCGCTGGCAGCATCAATAATTTTTTCAGCCACCTGAGCTATTTGCAGGCGTGCAGATTCTGCTTCGGTGCCCAGTCTTTCCAGCAGCACCACAAACTCATCACCCCCAAGCCGGGCCACTGTTTCCTGGGTACGAATTACTTTGCGCAGGCGCTGGGCAAAAAGCGTCAGTGCCAGATCGCCGTAATGGTGGCCGCGGCTGTCATTGATTTCTTTAAAATGGTCGAGATCAATAAATAGCAGAGAACAAAAATTTTGCGTGCGCTGGGCCAGAGAAATAACGCGGTTCAACTCTTCCATCAGCCGGTGCCGATTCGGCAGGCCGGTAAGAGGATCAAAGTAAGCCTGATGCTTGATACGTGACTGCATTTTTACGCGATCGGTGACGTCCTCGATAAACGAAGCCGCACCTATAATATTCATGGCATCATCAAAAAGCGGCGTCTCATTCCATTCGCAGGTAATTTTATTGCTGTCTTTGGTGACATTCTCAGCGGTGCCAGAAAAATCCTTACCAGATAGAAATAGGTCATGTTCGGCCTGCTGCATTGACAATGTCTTTTTGTCTTGAAACAGAAAATCTGTGGTGCGGCCGATAGCCTCAGATTTGTTGAAGCCAAAAATAGTGGTTGCAGCTGGGTTCCAGCCAATAATTTCGCGGTGTTCATTCCATTCAATAAATCCCAGAGGCGTTTGCTCAATCAGGCTGGTGATCTTTTTGCTGGTAGTCACAATCTGCTGGCTATTTGCTTCGGCTCGCTGGTTGCTCAGGGCTCTATCAATAAAGTTTTGGCGATAGGAGCGACAGGCTCTGTCGAGGGCAATATAAATTATGGTCAGCACCCCAACAAATACTGGGCTCTGGGCTTTAAAATGTATACAGAGGCTGGCTGCAAGAGGGATATAAATAGAGAGCACAAAAAGATGGCGAAATAGCGCTTTTTGAATATGCAGCGGTGGCCATGCCGTGGTCAATGTAATAATAATAGCGGCCACGAGCATGGCATTCTCGAGTTGGCCGGGGGCCACAAATAGGGCGCCGGCGAGCGCCCAAAATAGGGCACAGATAACTACTGTTACTGTGATGACCAACTGTGTAGGCTGCTGGTTGAGCCATAGCCAGAGTCCTAAGCTAGCGATGCAGAGAGCGCCCAACCAGCTCCAGACGAGATCAGCCGGGAGCTGCTGCCGGGTGCCTAGGAGCAGCATAATTCCGCCAACTATAGAAATTGCCAACCCGGCCTTGGAGTTAGCGGTATTCTGCTGATTCAATTCAATGGTTAACGACGGATACGGAGAGGCAATATTGGCAGCGTTAGCGTCCGTGCTCTGTACAGTATTCGCATCTGCTCTAGTCATCGGCTGCATCCTGCTGCTGATTTAAAACTTAACTCAATTCTCGATACCTAAATATAGTCGCTAAAGTCTAAAAATGGGCATGATTCAAGATAATACTATGATAAACCGCGCATTTACCGGCCCATTTTATGGGCTAGTTAGGTTTTGGCGCTGAAAATGCTAACTTGGTTGAAACCTTTCTCGCGCATCAGAATGGCCTGAAGTCGGCTCATAGTACCTTTTTCACAGTAAAGTAAATAACAGAGGTTTTTATCCAGCTGATCGAGTTGCTGCTCAAGGTTAAAAAAAGGCATTACTAAGAGTTTGTTTTTGCCTGATTTTAAAGGCCTTGCATCAACGTCTGCTGGATGGCGGATATCAATAATAATATCACCAGCGCAGGGCTCAGAAATGGTTTCAACATCTGTGCTTGAACTGTTTGATATTGAGATGCTGATAATGACTTCCTCGAGTACAAAATGGTGCAAAAAGGTGACAGTGTCGACATAGGTGGGCATTATACTCACTCGAAAAAGAATAATACTATTTCACCTCATGCTTGCACAACAATGGTGCGATTTAGCCTGATAGGCACCGTTATGGTGCGCTTATGGCGGTTAAAATGCACTGTTAAATCCAGCGATTTGTGGCTAGCCCTTAAAGTACGGGGAGGCCAGCGCTTTTGATTCCGGCAACCCAGCCTCAAATCATTGGCATGACAATTGCTATCTTCAACGGGAGAAATAGATAAATTTTAGTTAGGCCAGACCGGTTTCAATGCGCCGACTGGCTGTTTAATAAAGCATTAAATGATTCCATAGTGGAGGATACAATGTCTGAGAAGACTCTTAATCTGATCAAAGATAGCGAAGCCCGATGGGTTGACCTTCGGTTTACTGACACCAAAGGTAAGGAGCAGCACGTTTCTATTCCTATCGGTGAAGTTGGTGATGACTTTTTCACTGAAGGTAAAATGTTTGATGGCTCGTCTATTGCCGGTTGGAAGGGCATTAACGAATCAGACATGATTCTTATGCCTGACGACAGCACTGCGGTACTGGATCCCTTTACCGATGAGCCAACTGTTATTATTCGCTGTGGCGTTGTTGAGCCCTCCACCATGCAAGGTTATGAGCGTGATCCACGCTCCATCGCTCTGCGTGCCGAGCAGTACCTGAATTCAACTGGCCTGGGCGATACGGCTTACTTTGGTCCAGAGCCTGAGTTCTTTGTATTTGACGATATCAAATGGGGTGCCGACATGAGCGGTAACTTCTATAAGATTAACTCTGACGAAGCTGCATGGTCTTCTTCTGCAGAAATGCCTGATGGCAACATGGGTCACCGTCCTGGTGTTAAAGGCGGCTACTTCCCAGTGCCACCAGTCGATAGTCTGCACGATTTGCGTGCTGCTATGTGTGGCGCCATGGAGCAGATGGGCCTCGATATCGAAGTTCATCACCACGAAGTAGGTACTGCGGGCCAGTGTGAGATCGGCGTTCGTTTTGATACCTTGGTAGCCAAAGCTGACCAGGTTCAGATTCTTAAGTACTGCGTGCACAACGTTGCTCATGCCTATGGCAAGACAGCGACCTTTATGCCTAAGCCAATTGTTGGTGATAATGGTTCCGGTATGCACTGTCACATGTCTTTCTCTAAAGATGGCGATAACCAGTTTGCAGGCGATGCCTATGCGGGTCTGAGCGAAACTGCTCTGTACTACATCGGCGGTATCATCAAGCATGCCAAGGCTCTTAACGCCTTTGCCAACGCCTCTACCAACTCCTATAAGCGTCTGATTCCTGGTTTTGAAGCGCCGGTAATGCTGGCTTACTCAGCGCGTAACCGCTCTGCTGCGATCCGTATTCCATATGTTGCCAGCCCACGTGGTAAGCGAGTAGAAGTACGCTTCGGTGATCCGACGGCCAACCCATACCTGATGTTTGCCTCTATGCTGATGGCTGGTCTGGACGGGATTAAGCACAAGATGCACCCTGGCGATTCTGCAGACAAAGATCTTTATGATCTACCTGCTGAAGAAGCTGCTGCTATCCCTCAAGTTGCTGGCAGCCTGCGTGAAGCATTGGATGAGTTGGATGCAGACCGCGAATTCCTGACTGCTGGTGGCGTATTTACCGATGATATGATCGATGCATACATTGAGCTGAAGATGGAAGAAGTTTACCGCGTTGAGCACACCACTCACCCGGTCGAGTTTGATATGTACTACAGCTGCTAAGTTAGCGGTTAGAGCAAAATCGAACAGGCCCGTCATTCATAGAATGGCGGGCTTTTTCTTTGTCTGAAATACGTCTAGTCTTTAAGCATGAGATTAGTTCGTCAAATATTCAGCGCCAAGTGGTTCGCGATTATGCTCAGTTTGATTAGCCTAGACTCACTTGCTGAGGTCTACAAACTGGTCGACGAAGACGGCAATATTACTTATACCGATCAACCTGCCAGCGCTGCAGAGCCTGCCACCCTCGAAAAATTATCCCCACTTAATCAGATACCTACATTGTTGAAGCCGGCTGACGACGAAGCGTTGGCAGAGCTTGCCGACGGCGAAACAGAGCTCTTTGCTGGCTATAACAGCGCGCTTATCGTCTCTCCAGAAAATGACTCAATTATTCCGCACAATCAGATCAGTCTCGTTATTCAGCTGTCATTGAGCCCACAATTACAGACTGGGCATCGCGTGCAGTTTTGGTTTGATGGGGCGGCTCAGGGTCAACCTGTAGCGGCGACCGCCTATCAAATTGATAATATTGAGCGCGGAAGTCACAGTTTATCGGCCAGAGTTTTCAGTGCTCAGGGCCAGTTACTCATCTCTACAGCTTCGGTTGAGGTTCATGTAAAGCGTCATTTTGCGCGCAAGTAATTCATCCTTTTAGGTTCCTGCTGCATTTCTGCGGTGCTCGAATAGATACATGCGCACCATAATGGTGCATACTCAGTTACGGCAACACCACTCTCAGCCAAAGATCGTCAGCGATAACCTATTTTACTGGGATACAGCTGTCTTATTAGGCCTTTTGCCTCGATGTTCTTGGCCTACTTATTGCAAGTACAGACTAAGCTAAATAATGACAATAGATAATTATCTGAAATAAGCGTTTATGACTACGAATCAGTTGCACAGAATGTTGCTCGATAATCTTAATACCGCCGTTTTATTACTGGATGCGGATCTTTCGATCGACTATCTAAACCCTGCTGCGGAGGTGCTTTTACAGGCCAGTAGCCTGAAATTACGTGGCACTATTGCCAGCGACCTATTCTCAAATAATGATTTATCCTTGCAGACATTGCGCGATGCCTTGGAAACGGGTCATCCGCATATTCGTCGACATGAGTATTTACGCCTGCCCACCTCCGAGTCATCTCAGGTCGATTACACCATTACGCCAGTGGATATTAATACCAGCCGTATGCTGCTGATGGAAATGCAGCCGATTGACCGGTTTTTAAAAATCAATCGCGAAGAGGCGCTACTGTCTGTTCATCACACCTCAAAGAGCCTTATTCGTGGCCTGGCCCATGAGATTAAGAATCCTCTGGGTGGTATTCGTGGTGCAGCACAGCTGTTGGGGCAAGAAATTGCCGAGATTGGTATGGGTGGTGAAACGCAGGAGCTGTGCCAGATTATCACCACCGAGACAGACCGTCTGCGCAATCTCGTCGATCGCCTGCTAGGCCCCAATCAACTGCCGCACCTGCAGCCAATCAATATCCACGAAGTCACCGAACATGTGACTGCGCTTATTGAGGCGGAAGTGCAGGGCAAACTGCGTTTTGTGCGCGACTATGACCCCAGTATTCCTGAGATTGAAGGTGACCGTGAACAGTTAATCCAAGCGGTGCTAAATGTAGTCCGCAATGCGATGCAAGCGCTGCTCGACTCCGACCAAGCAAGCCCAGTGATAACCATAAGGTCGCGTATTAAGCGCAGTTTTACCATTGCCGGTGTGCACCACAAAGTTGTCTGTCGCTTAGAGATTATCGATAACGGCCCCGGTGTTTCTGAAGACATTAAAGAACGTATATTTTTCCCGATGATTAGTGGCCGCAGCGAGGGGTCGGGGCTTGGTTTAACCATTGCTCAGACTGCCATTAATGGTCATCAAGGCATTATTGAATGTGATTCTGAACCTGGAAACACCAGTTTCTCTCTCTATTTACCGATAAAGGTTTAGTATGGAAATTACCTCTGAAATTTGGATAGCAGAAGACGATAGGTCATTGCGCTGGGTAATGGAAAAAGCCATTACCCGCGATGGCATTGCCGTGCGTAGTTTTGAAACTGGCGATGAATTACTCAAGGCTCTGCGTGCTGCGCAACCAGAAATTATTATTTCTGATATCCGTATGCCAGGCATAGACGGTCTCGAGTTATTGGCTGAGATTCATGACAACTGGCCGCATATTCCCATGATTATTACGACCGCCCACTCAGATCTCGACAGTGCAGTTGCCGCTTATCAAGGTGGCGCATTTGAGTATCTGCCCAAGCCGTTTGATCTTGAGGAGCTGGTTGATGTCTCTCGGCGCGCTATTTCATTTGCTAAAGAGCAGCGATCTGCAGCTGCGCCCATTGAACGCCCGCAGGCGGTTCAGGAAATTATTGGTGAAGCGCCAGCCATGCAGGAGGTCTTTAGGGCCATTGGCCGACTGTCCAATTCCAATATCACCGTACTTATTAATGGTGAGTCAGGCACAGGTAAGGAGCTGGTTGCACAGGCGCTGCACAAGCATAGCCCGCGACGTAACAATAAGTTTATTGCACTTAATATGGCCGCGATTCCCAATGATTTAATCGAGTCAGAATTATTTGGTCATGAGAAAGGGGCGTTCACAGGAGCAGCTCAACGCCGTGAAGGGCGATTTGAACAGTCTGATGGTGGGACACTTTTTCTAGATGAAATCGGTGATATGCCGCCAGAGGCTCAGACTAGATTGCTGCGTGTGCTGGCCGATGGTGAGTTCTACCGTGTCGGTGGCCATACTGCTGTAAAAGTAGATGTGCGCATTATTGCCGCAACCCACCAGAATCTAGAAAGTCTGGTAGCCGAAAATCGTTTTCGCGAGGATTTATTTCACCGCCTCAATGTTATTCGCGTACACCTGCCCAAATTGGCTGATCGGCGTGAAGATATTCCACAGTTAATGGAGCATTTCTTTCATCGCGCCGCCAAAGAGTTGGAAATGGAACCTAAGACCCTGTCTCAGGAAGCAGAAGATTTCTTCTTTAATTTATCCTGGCCAGGCAATGTTCGGCAGCTAGAAAATATCTGTCGTTGGTTGACAGTGATGGCTGCGGGCAGAGAGGTACTGCTGTCGGACTTACCGCCTGAGTTACAGGCTGAAGATGACGACAAAGAAGTGCGAGTTCAAGGTGACTGGCAGCAGATGCTCCGACGCTGGAGCGAGCGCGAATTAAAAATTGGTCGCCGGGATATTCTTGCTCAGGCGGTGCCAGAGTTCGAGCGTACTATGATCGAAACCGCTATGGCACACACTGGTGGACGTAAAAAGGATGCAGCGCAGCTTCTGGGCTGGGGTCGTAATACACTGACTAGAAAGCTGCAGGAATATGATATGGAAGCTCAGGCGTCAGAGTAGCGATAGATGCAGTCTCTAGGCTCCAAGCCATAAAAAACCCCGCTGATAAAGCGGGGTTTTTCGTCTCAGCATTGAATCATGCTCAGTGTGTTGTGTCTTCGTCTACTTTGGCAGCGCCCTCAGATTCTGCGGCTTTAGCCTGTGCTTGCTGTACAGCAGAAGCAAACAGTGCATCAAAGTTAATCGGTGGAATCATCAGTGGTGGGAAGGAGCCCTTGGTCAGCGTGTTGTCGATTGCTTCACGCGCATAGGGGAATAGCATAGCCGGGCAGGTGGTGTTGATAACCTGGGTCAGCTGCTGATCAGGGAAACCTGAGATAGTAAACAGACCAGCCTGTTCAGCTTCAATCAGGTAAATAGTCTCTTCGCCATCGGACACAGTAATTGTGATGCGCAGGGCCACTTCAAAGACACCGTCTTCAATCTTGGTCGACTTGGTATTAAGGTCTTGGTTGACTTTGGGTTGCCACTGCTTTTGAAAAGCTGCAGCGCCCTGAGGCGTTTCAAAGGAAAGATCCTTTAGGTAAATGCGCTGCACAGCAAATTTTGGTTCAACGGGTGCGTCCGCCGCTGCTTCAGGTGCAGTCGTTGTTTCTTCAGTCATGATAAAAGCCTTATAATATAATTTTTATGGGAGCCGCTATAAATCTATATGGTGGTTGATTAAGGTAATTCAACCCTATTATTGACTAGGGATTTTAGTTCACCTTCTAGCTCAAGTTGGCGCAGGTCGGTGTAGCCGCCAACATGTAACTCGCCTATCCATATTTGTGGGACAGTGTTGCGCGAACTCTTAGCCATCACCTTGGCCCTTAAATCTGGATTACTATCCAGAGCAATATCTTGGTAGTTAATTCCTTTAGCGCTTAACAGGCGCCGTGCGGCCGTGCAAAACGGGCAGAACCGCGTTCCGTATAGTACAACTTCAGACATGGTGTTTCCTTTTGTGGGGGACGAGATCACAGGCGTTAAGCCTATTCTTTTAGTCCCTGAACCATTGGCATCTTCTGTCCTTGCCATTCAGCCATCCCACCGCTTAGGCGGCGGACGTTGTACCCCTCTTTAGTCAGTGCTCTTCCTGCACCACCAGCGTGCTGACCCATATGGTCGGCCACCACGATGATTTTGCTACGGCACTTTTCCAGTTCACTTATGCGACTGGTCAATTTTGTATGTGGAATATTTGTCGCGCCGTGAATATGCCCACTTTGAAACTCAGTGGAGGGCCGAACATCAACCAGAACAGCCTGATCGGAATTCATTAGCGACACTACTTCGGTTGAACCAATGGGCTTGCCACCCTTAGTGCGTTCAGTAAATGCAAACACGTACAGAAGCATCAAAAAGACACTTATCAGAATCCACTGCTCGCTGGCAAAGATAAAAAGATCCACTTAAATACCACCATAAGTCATTGTTAACAGCCTGCTAGTCCGGCTGAGGCGCGCAAGTATACACAGGATTGCAGCACTGTGGAATTGACCGTGCCTATATTGTTGGTTGCAGAGTGTTAGCTCCAGCGCTGCCATATCGGCTTACAGCTGTCAGGTAATTGAGCCACCTTGCCCAATGCAGCCCATGGCTGACCCGAAGAATGAAAGTCAGAACCACAGGACGCCAGCAGACCGCTTTTATTACACAGAGTGGCCAGATCCTTGGTCACCGACGGAACCTGCAGGCCGGAGATAACTTCCATCCCTTCGCCACCGGCTTCGGTAAAGTCTTCTAGCAGTGCAACCAGCTTGGTTCTGGTTATCTTGTATTTCAGAGGGTGAGCCAACACGGCAACCCCACCGGCATCTTTAATCCAGCCTACCACTGTAGGTATATCAGCCCACTGCTCTTTAATATCTCCGGCTTTGCCAGCCCCCAGATACTTTTTAAATGCCTGAGCTATATTGGTTACGGCGCCAATGGCCACTAAATGCTGAGCAAAGTGCGGCCGGCCAACCTCACCGCCTGCAGTGTAACTTTTAGCGCCCTCAAGGCAGTTGTCGAAACCCAGACGCTGTAATTTCTCGGCAATTTTTTCGCCCCGTTCACTACGTGCTTTAGACTGCTGTGTCACGCCCTGTAAAATGGCATCGCTAGCAATATCCAGATCAAGACCCACAATATGCACACCGGATTTTCGCCATTGGCTAGAGAACTCAATGCCCGGAATAATATGCAAGTTAGCAGGTGTATCCTCGATCGCCTGATAGGCAGCCAATGTGTCATGGTCGGTAATCGACAGCATATCGATCTCTCTCTCAATGGCGAGTTCAATCAGCGCCATTGGCGTCAGTGCGCCGTCCGAGACATTGGTGTGGCAGTGTAAATCTACATTCATAAAAGCAGGGATTCCGGTCAATACGTTATTGTACCAGCCTTCACAGGCTTTATAATCAGCCAATGAGTAGCCACGACATAATCGACCCTATCACCGAACAGCAGCAGGCGCAGGTTATTGCAGCAACCAACCGCTGCATTGGTCAGGCTTCGGCAATCTACGGGCGAGAGTTTAAAACTCTGCCGGTAGATTTTGATCTGAGTGGCCGCTGTGCAGGGATGTATCAGGTGCGAGGTCCTGTGCGCCGTATTCGCTTTAATCCTTGGTTATTTGCCAAATACTTTCAAGATAGCATCGGCGATACGGTTACCCATGAAGTCGCACATTATATCGTCGACAGCCTGCATGGATTAAAGCGCGTAAAGCCCCATGGCGCAGAGTGGAAGAAAGTTATGCGGGATCTTGGTGCTGTGCCCAAGGCGACAGGTAACTATGACTTAAGCGGAATTCCCACCCGTCAGTATCAGCGTTTTGCCTACAGCTGCGGCTGTAGAACCCATCAGCTAACTATTATGCGTCATCGCAAAATTGTAAAACGTCGCGCTAAGTATCTGTGTCAGTTTTGTCACTGTGCGCTGGTGGCTGTGCCGCAGGAGACGGCATGAGCCAGTGGTACGTGTATATGGTGCGCGCCAGCGATCAGTCTCTGTACACAGGCATCACTACGGATCTTGAGCGACGCCTGAAGGAACATCAATCGGGTAGTGCTGGCGCGAAGTATTTTCGCGGTCGCAGTGCTGTTGAGATGGTCTACAGCGAGCGAGCCGATAATCGCAGTGCAGCCAGTGTGCGCGAAGCTGCTATCAAGAAACTGCCAAGAGCTAAAAAACTGGCCCTCGTGAATAATTAGGTTTAGCTGTATATACAACCATGTAATCAAAAAACTGTCGTTATATATAGGATATGAAAATAATATTTGATATTTAATGTATATACAGGTATAAATTGTATATACATATAATTAGTGGGTTATCCTATGCCTATGGAAGCCGTTAAACTACCTCAGTTTGCACTTATCAAGCAGTATATTAACGACCATATTGACTCTGGAGCCTGGCCTGCAGGGACGCGAACGCCCTCAGAGAATGAGCTGTGTTCTATCTTTTCCGTGAGCCGGATGACCGCGCGACGCGCATTGCAAGAATTAGCCGATCAAGGCATGCTTTCTCGGGCACCTGGGCTGGGTACCTTTGTGGCAGAGATTGAGCTGCAGACGCCGAGTTTGGAAATTCCTAATATTGTTGATCAGGCAATAAATTCAGACAGCTATAGCAGTCGTATTTTGTCTTTAGGGGCTATTTCGGCGCCCGCGGAAATAGCTGAGCTGATGCACAGGTCAACCGTTACAGAGGTCTACCAAGCCATTATTGTGCATCTGGATAAACAGAGCCCCATTCAATGGCAGGCCCTGTACGTTAATCCCGATCTGGCCCCTGCATTTCTAAAACAAAATTACACCAAGATAACGCCAGACGCTTACCTCGACTGGATATCGCCGGTTAGCGGTACAGACCATCAACTAGAGGCGGTATTGCCAAGCCCGATCCAGCGCCGTGAACTTGGACTTACTGCTGAGAGTTCGGCCGTCTGTATGCAGCTCAATCAGCGCTGTTGGAGCCAGAAAACTGTGCGTAATTATTCTCAGCTAGCGCATCCCGCCAGTCGCTTTCATTTAGGCCCAGACTTAAATTACAGTGGTGATTCGCAATGAAAAAAATAGCGGTATTTGTCGATGTGCAAAACATTTATTACACAGTCAAAGAATGCCACGGCTGCCATTTTAATTATCGCGCGCTATGGCGCCAATTAAGTCAGGAAGGGGACATCGTTATTGCCAATGCCTACGCGATTGAGCGCAATGATGCTCAGCAGCAGGGCTTCCAGAAAATTCTGCGGGGCATAGGGTTTGATATAAAGTTAAAGCCCTTTATCCAGCGCAGTGATGGATCAGCCAAAGGCGATTGGGATGTTGGCCTGACAATTGATGTGATGGATGTGGTCGCCAGCTCGGCACAAAAAATAGACCAGGTCGTATTACTCTCGGGCGATGGCGATTTCGATTTATTGCTAAAGCGCGTTAATCAGGGTTATGGAATAGACACGCTGGTCTATGGTGTTGAGGGGTTGACGGCAACATCACTGATTGATGCCGCCAATCACTTTCGCGCTATTGAGGGCGATTTACTATTGAGTTAGTAAGCGCTAACTATTTATAAATCTCAGGTATTAGGTAATTATTCCGCCTCCACCCATACCGCCTCCACCCTGACCGGGAACTACAATTTGCGACGCTTGCTCACGGCGCATCTTCTCAATTTCTCGTCCAGCCTCTTCCACAGCCACCTGCGCCTTGGCGGCAAAATCTTCTGCGGCTTCGCCAATAGTGCTGCCCGCTAATTCAAAGTTTAGTGGCACGGCGCCCATAGGCGTCATCACCTGAGCTGAGCCAAAAAAGCTAACCTCGCGTTCTGGATCATCCGAACCATCAGCTTTTACTGGTGTTAATTTACGAATAGCACCGATCTTTTGATCGGTATAATTTTCTTCGCGAAACAGACCATTGGGATCCATCGCGGTATTGTTTTCATCACTCATAATTTAATTTCAACAGTAGTGGATAGAAGACTCACACCCTAGCAGACAAGACCAGGCAGTAAAAGCGATCAGTCAGCTGGTGCGGGTAATTGTCTGGCGATAAGGCCGCTGGCGGCGATCATGAGCGCTGACATCAGTAGACAACTAGTCAGTCCATATTGCTGATATATTAAACCAGATAATATTGTCCCCAGCAGGCGACCACCGGCATTGGCCATATAGTAAAAGCCGACATCCACAGAGACTGAATTATGCTTTGCGTAGGCGACAATCAAATAAGAGTGCAGGCTAGAATTAACCGCAAAGAGCAGCCCAAAAATTACCAGCCCAGCAATCACAACAGCCGATGGATTGAGGCCAGCATACAGACCAGCAGCCATTAGGCAGGGCGCAACAAATAGTAGGCTTGCCCATTTAAATAATGCTGTGCCATTGGCCAGTGCTCCATTGAGACTGGTGATGGATGGCGCCACAGTTTGCACGGCCCCATAGCCAATAACCCAGGCAGCCATTAACGAGCCGACTTCTATATAGCTCCACGCCAGTTGGCTCTGTAAAAACACCGGCAGTGCGACAACAAACCAAATATCCCGCGCACAAAATAAAAACATTCTTGCCGCTGATAACCGATTGATCCGATCAGTCTTTATCAATGAGTCTCGCAGCTTGGTCTTATAGCTAGCCTTGCCACTGTTGGTCTCAAGGATGAAAAAGCCGGTAGCCAAAACCATAATCAGCAAGGCGACCAAAAATACAATGGTGGTTTGAAAGCCAAACCATGCCAGCAGCGCGCCACCGAGGAAAAACCCAAGACCTTTAAGCGCGTTTTTGGAGCCAGTGAGCAGAGCAATCCAGTGATATAGTTGGCTTTGTGCCTGCTCTGGCACCAGCGCTTTGATACTACTTTTGGCACTCATCTTACTCAGGTCTTTGGCGATACCTGACAGCGCCTGAGCCAACATCACATAGGTCACAGTCAAAGCCGATGCATCTTTAAGCAGCATCGTTAGAGAGAGAATCTGCACGGCTAAGCCAATTTGCAATGTGCGGGTTAGGCCTATGCGCGTGGCTAGCCAGCCACCATAGAGGTTGGTGACCATGCCGAAAAATTCATAGAGTAAAAACAGACTGGCAATTTCTATTGGGCTGTAGCCCAGGCCGTGAAAGAACAGCAACACCAGCATGCGCAGTGCGCCGTCGGTTAATGTAAAAGCCCAGTAACTCAGGGTGACACAGAGATACTGTTTAACAGGAGCTATCATTGTTGTGCTTAGACTGATGCCGCGACTTTGGCGACTAGCTCCATCATGCGATTGACATAGCCGGTCTCATTGTCATACCAGATCAGTACCTTTACCTGAGTATTATTAATCACCATAGTTGAAAGGCCATCGACAATGCCAGAGCGCTTATCATTGGTGTAGTCGATAGACACTAGTGGCAGCTCTTCATAACCCAAAATGCCTTTAAGGCGGCCCTCGGCTGCAGTCTTTAGCGCGGCGTTAACCTCTTCGCTAGTTACCTGCTGTTGCAGCTCAAATACACAGTCGGTCAACGACGCATTGGCCAGGGGTACGCGCACAGCGATACCATTTAAGCGGCCTTTTAACTGCGGAAAAATTTCGGTAATGGCCGTAGCCGATCCAGTACTGGTAGGAATTAATGACATACTGCTGGCGCGGGCACGGCGCAGGTCACTGTGATATTCATCGAGAATACTTTGCGTATTAGTAATATCATGAATCGTTGTTATAGCCCCATGTTCAATCCCAAAGCTGTTGTGCAACACATCTATAACCGGCGCCAGACAATTAGTGGTACAGGATGCGGCGGTAACTATATCCTGAGCCTTATACTGGTCGTCATTAACCCCCATCACAATATTCAGCGTGCCATCCTTAATCGGTGCCGACACCACGACCCTGGCCACGCCATGATCAAAGTAAGGGGCTAGCACCTGCTTGGATTTAAATGTTCCAGTGCACTCAACCACAATGTCTACTGCTGCCCAAGGGCCCTCCTCAATAGCTCTGGTCGAGGAATAATTAATGGCCTTGCCATCAATAATAATTTGATTATTGGCTTGATTAGCCGAAACCTCGCGATCCCAGGTGCCGTGCACCGAATCGAAACGCAACAGATGAGCCGCAGATTTAGCATTGCCTGCGATCTCATTGATATGAGTGATTTCAAAAGCCGAAGAATCCCAAGCTGCCCTAAGGGCTAAACGTCCAATACGGCCAAAACCGTTAATACCTACTTTAATTGTCATGGTGAAAATCTATTCTCAAGTAAAAAAGGAAGCTAATTATTGCATGCCGGTATTGCATATAGATGTCATATTCTGACCAGACCACAATCATGCAGTCAGTCCCGTTATTGTATGCCAAGAGGCTATTTGAGAACTAGCCAACATCAGCATTGCAACCGCCTCGAAAGAGCAGACTGAGTTAAAAGCCTATAAATAAACTTTACAACGACGATGTGATAGAAAAATTAACAGATTGGGAATTTAACTAAAGAATTTTAAGGGTAGGAGTTATGAATTTATTTAGTTTTACTTGTTTAGTTAGCGTCGCTAGAGGAATAGTGTTCGGCGCATCAGTTGGATTATTTGTCTACGGCGCTGATATTAGTATTGGCATAGGTTGTGGAATCGGATCCTGTGTTGCGGTCAGCGAAATCTTCCCTGTTTTCGACTGACAACAAACTCGCCCCCTTTTTATTGGCGGCTATTGAGTGCTACTAACCGCCAGCGCCATTGACATGGCCCTGCTCAAGCTCTTCTTCAGTGGCTTCACGTACATCTTCGATAGACACATCAAAGTTAAGGTTTTTGCCCGCTAATGGATGATTGCCATCTACAGTGACAACCTCGTCAGTGACGGCAGTCACAGTGACCGGGACGTTACCACCCTGACCCGTTTGCGCCTCAAACTGCATGCCAACTTCGATGCTGTCCACGCCCTGAAATGCATCGCGAGGTACTTCTTGTATAAGCTCTTGCTGAACTTCGCCGTAGCCTTCGGCGGCGGTAACAGCGACAACCATAGCATCGCCAACAGCTTTGCCTTCCAGTGCGCTTTCGAGGCCTGGAATAATATTGCCCGCACCATGCAAATAGGCCAATGGATCTTTACCGGCAGAGCTATCCAGCGTCTGGCCGTCGTCGTCAGTTAATGTGTAGTGAAAGCTAACTGCGCTGTTTTCTTTGATAGTCATTGTATTTTTCCGGTAGGTGATAAAGCGGCATTATGCGATAACGGAAGCTAAATATCGAATGGATCAGCGATAGATTTTTAAAGCGCTACTAAGACCAAACTAAATCTAGGTGAAAAGCCCAAAGAAAAGATGCAAGCCATCAATAGTTCTGTCATATTTCTGTCATGAAGACCGACTTAAATGGATTGCTAAGAGATGAATACTGAGCTCAATATTATGCCCAAGCATACAATTTTAGTGGTTGATGACGAAGCGGCGATTCGCACCATGCTGGCTGTTGCTTTGGAGGCAGCGGACTACAATGTATTGCAGGCAGAAAATGCGCAGCAGGCTCATGCCATGATCATTGATCAAGGCCCCGATCTGGTTTTGCTGGATTGGATGATGCCCGGCACCTCAGGTTTGGAGTTACTGCGTCGTTTAAAACGTGATGAGCTGACGGCCAAAGTGCCGATCATTATGTTGACCGCAAAAGCGGAGGAAGACAGCAAAATTTCGGGCCTAGATTCAGGTGCTGACGACTATATCCCCAAACCATTCTCGCCTCGTGAGCTTATTTCCAGAGTCAAAGCGGTACTGCGGCGTATCGGCCGCGAAGAACTTGCAGAGCCTATCGCGGTGGGCGAGTTACTGTTTGACCCCCAGGGTCACCGAGTCAGTATTTCTGGGCAATCGATTAACTTAGGTCCTACAGAGTATCGCTTGCTGCAGTTCTTTCTTACTCATCAGGAGCGCGTCTATTCTCGAGACCAGATTCTCGACTATGTTTGGGGTGGTAATGTGTACCTGGATGAGCGAACTGTTGACGTGCATATTCGCCGATTGCGCAAGTCAATTTCGGTTGCAGGTCATGAAAACTATGTGCAGACTGTGCGGGGAGCGGGTTACCGCTTCTCAACCCAATTACAAAATACCTAGAAAAGGAAACACAGTCGTTGCGACCGGGAATGTATACAGAGGTATGGCGTATAGTTTGGGTTGGGCTGTTTGCGTTCTTATTTGGCTGGAATCTCGGCTATCCTCTTGAGGTGGTCCTCGCCGGTGTCGGCGTCTATATCCTCTGGACCTTCCGTATTATTGCCCAACTATTTAATTGGATCGACAAAGGTATGCGTGGCATACCGCCTGAGACAGATGGTGTCTGGGGTGAAATTAGTGACACCTTAAACAGACAGCGCAGACGGCACCGTCGTACCCAAGAAAAGATGCGCAAAACTATCAATCGAGTATCGCGCTTAACCGAAGCCTTGGATGAAGGTATTCTCGTCTTGCGCAGTGATTTGACCATTGATTGGTGGAATAGCTCAGCCACTAATCTGCTGGGGTTGCGCTCTAGCGATCGCGGCAGCGCGGTAATGAATTTAATCCGCGATCCCGCCTTTGTAGAGTATATCCATCGAGACGAATTTATAGGCTCCATAGAGTTGCCATCCATTATCCAGCCCGAGCGGCTGCTAAAATTTTCGGCCTCAGGTTTTGGTGATAATGAAATTGCCCTAGTGATTACCGATATCACGCGACTCAAAAACCTTGAGCAGTTGCGCAAAGAATTTGTGGGCAATGTGTCCCATGAGCTGCGCACGCCGCTAACGGTTATGCGTGGCTATCTAGAAACGCTTCAGGACATGCCCGCTAATACAGCCTCTGTAGAGGCTGCTTTTGGTCAGATGTCCGAACAGGTAACCAGAATGCAAGCCCTGGCCGATGATCTTATTATGATTTCACGACTAGAGGCCGACAGCCAAGAGCCTGCTCTTCAAACTGTCGATATCAACGGGTTATTGCACAGCATCGTCTCTGAAGCACAGGCACTTAGTGGCGGTAAACATACAATCACTCTGGACTGCAAAGAGGAGACTGTGGTGCAGGCGGACGGCAGTGATATTCGCAGTGCACTGAGTAATATTGTCTTCAATGCGGTGCGCCACAATCCCGATGGAGCTAGCATCACGATCCTGGTGAGTCAATATCAAGACTTTATCGACGTTTCAATTCGCGACGATGGCGTGGGTATAGATCCGATGGAAATCCCGCGCCTGACAGAGCGATTCTACCGCGGTGATAACAGTCGAAATTCAGCGACTGGTGGCACTGGACTTGGGCTAGCAATCGTTAAGCACAGTATCAATCGCTATGGTGGCCGCCTAATGATCAATAGCAGGCTGGGCCATGGAGCAGAATTTATCTGCCGCTTACCTAAGGAAAGTAAATAGTCTTAGCCTGCACAGGCAAATCTGTAATGTAGAAAATAATCGCCTTCCTGTTCTGGGTTTGGCTCACTCCACTGATCTTCAATTGACCAGCCTTTGGCACAGTGATGCGCCATCTCAATATATAAGCGTTGAATGGCGAGTGTTACCGACTGTTCAAATTTTGCGCCAGGACGCAGAGAATATGCCTGGCGTGCTGCAAATGTTTTATTGGGGCTATGGTTCATTGATCCAGGGGCAACAATAGGGCGTTCGAATATCCCAGAGGCTGGGTCTTTGGTGCCGTCGCCATAGAGTTTCGTTGTGTTTTTATACTTAGCTGCACCTGAGGCTCTATATAAAGCTGGCTTGTCAGTGGTTTTTTTCTGCTCGTCGCACTCAATAATTTTATCGACAAAATTGGGTGAGTCAGCGTCATCGGTATCAAAATCGCAGTCGCTAAAGGCGCAGGCCGAAAATAGCCAGATTACGCAGGTACTAATCAAAAAACGGGGTGATTTTGAGTTCATCAAATAAAGCCTATGGATGGTTTCTGTAAACAATTTTAGCATCAGGTTGGCTGTTGCAGAGAGTTTTGTCTAGGTTTAGTAAACAGGCTGATCGTTCCGAGCTCAAGCTTCTAGCAAAATCCCTATGCATAAAAAAGGCGAACTCTGAGGCTCGCCTTTTTAAACACAGCCTAATACTAAAACTTATGTTCCATGCCTAAACCAAAGGCTGTGTCTTCTTTATCAGCTTCACCAACGGACGAGTCTGTATTGTCAGTATAAAATACATAGAGCTTAGTACCTTTGGCTAGTTTGTAATCAGCACCTAAGGACATTGTCTCTTCCTCGTCGCCATCAACATCATCTTCGATTGAACCATACTGCGCTTTCAGCGTCGTTTTCTTGTCGAGCTTATAGGCCGCACTTACAAAGAAACCAGATTCGTCCTTGGTGCCAAGGTTATCTTCGTTCTGCTGATACATAACGCCAAGCTTCAGAGCGTCCATCTTGTACTGCGCAATAATACGCAGAAGGTCTTGACTGTCGACATCCTGATCGCCTGCAACAGCAATATAGAGATTATCCATGCTGTAGCTTAACGAGTAAGAAATACCATCGGTAAGGCCAGTATCATCCTGGCCATCGCCGTCAACATCAGCGCCTTCGCCTGGAATCATAGCAACGGTGGTCGAGAAGCCATTTATTTTTGGCGAGGTATAGGCAACGATATTGGAAACGCGGTTTTCGCCTTCAAAAGTATTTTTAATATCGCCTTCAAGATCGTTAAAAAGATCAATCTTGTTCTGAGCGAGCTTGGTCGGGGAATCGTGCTTGCCGGCCCATACTGTACCGAAGCTGCCCTTTATACCACCCATGATATTGCGCTGAGTAAAGGTTTGGCCCTTACAGTCGCCATCATCAACACACATTTCGAATTCCGCTTTATAGATAGCATAAAGACCATCAGCAATTTCAGTCTTACCTTTAACACCCAGACGTGAGGCATTGCTGTTGAGCTTCCATGTATCATCGGCGCCATTATCTGCATTTACTGCAGAGATATTTACCTTGCCGTAAATAGTGCCGTCAATTGGTCCAGCAGCAAAACCCTGTGAGGCAAAGCCCATGGTCGATGCAATAGCTGCTGAAAGCATTAATTTGTTCATACTCAAATCCCCAAAAATATGTAAGTGGTTAGGCCTAGGCCTGGAAGCTGCCAGTCAGTAATGTGACAGCAACGGGGTAAATATAGGTACCTTATATGACAGTAATATGACAGATGACTGCAGAGCCTATTGTTTCTCTATTGTTAAGCTATGCCGATGACATAGAGCAGGCAAAAACCAGTTTTATTACGGATTACTTGTAATTTTAGCGCATGTCATATTTCTGTCATATTACTTTTATACAGTGCACTGGCAGTAACAATTTAGCCGTAATCAATCGCACAACAATGTGCCTGAATCCTGGAGATTCTCATGACCCAACGTACACTGATTCCAGCCCTTATATTTACTATGGCTTCTATTATGGTCACCTCTTCCGCAATAGCGCGTGACAGTATTGAAGTAGTAGGTTCTTCAACCGTATACCCTTTTTCAACAGTTGTTGCTGAGCGCTATGGCCGTGCGACTGGCAAGCCTACCCCAAAGATAGAATCAACCGGTTCTGGCGGCGGCATGAAGCTTTTTTGTTCCGGTGTTGGTACTAACTACCCAGATATCACTAACTCCTCACGCCGTATGAAAGCCTCTGAATTCAAGAAGTGTCAAATCAATGGTGTAAGAGATGTTATTGAAGTTCAAATTGGTTATGACGGTATTGTTATTGCAAATTCTGTGGCTGCTGCACCAATGAAACTAAGCCGCAAAGATATTTTCCTCGCACTGGCCGCTCAGGTTCCTGGCGCCACCGAGGGCGAACTCATAGACAACCCTTACAGCACTTGGAACCAAGTTAATCCAGCACTGCCAAACACTGCCATTGAAGTATTGGGTCCCCCGCCAACCTCTGGTACCCGTGATGCATTTGCTGAGCTAGGTTTGGAGGGTGGCTGTAAGGCTATCGCTTGGATCAAAGCGATGAAAAAGACCAATAAGAGTGCCTTTAAAGCGTTATGTCATACCGTTCGTGAAGATGGCCGTTACATCGAAGCTGGCGAGAACGATAACCTGATCGTGCAGAAGCTTGAAGCCAATCCAGCGGCGCTGGGTGTGTTTGGCTTTAGCTTTTTAGATCAGAATGCTGACAAGGTGCAGGGCGCACAGATTGAGTCTGTTGAACCTACCTTTGAGTCTATCGCTGACAAGTCTTACCCTATCTCGCGTCCACTGTTCTTCTATGTGAAGAAGGCGCATGTAGGTGTGGTTCCAGGTATTCAGGGTTACCTCAACGAGTTCACTAGCGAAAAAGCTTGGGGTGAAGAAGGTTATCTGGCCGAGAAGGGAATGATTCCGCTACCTAGTGAGGAGCGGGCGGCCATGGCTGCCAGCACTAGAGGGCTAGTCCCAATGAAGGGCAATGAAGCATTGAAATAATAGGCATAAGTTGTCAAAGTACCGCCCGGTTCTATGAGCCGGGCTGTTTTGTTATTTAAAAATTATACCCGACGCATTATTTAAGGATCCTGTCTGCCCTATGCAAGCGACAAACATACTTATTTTGATACTTGGACTGGGCGCATTTGCGTTCTTTTTGGGTCGTGGCCGATCACTTGCCCTGGCCAAACCTCTGGGCGGTATTCGCAAACTCCATTCTCTTCCCTCTTACTACGGCCTGCATGCCGCTCTGTGGTGTTCGCTGCCACCGCTATTTTTGCTGGCTATGTGGATGATGTTTGATGATCCGCTGATCAATAGTATTGTGGTGGAATCTGTGGCGGAAGAAATTGCGCCCACCGATGCAGCAAGTTATAACCTGCTGCTCAATAAAATAAGTAATTTGGCCGATGGCATACTGCCGCGCAAAGGCGAGTCTGCGGTACTGATTGCAGCCGCAGACCATATGGAAGCGCTGCGCGTTATTTCGCGTTGGTCTTTGACAGCATTGATGTTAACCCTGTCAGGACTGGGGCTACTCTGGGGCTGGTCGCGCATCTCTGCCTCTTTTCGCGCTCGCCCAGTGGTTGAAAAGGTCATGCAAAATATCTTGCTGGCCTGTGCCTGTCTGGCAATCTTCACCACCGTTGGCATCGTGTTATCGGTACTCTTTGAGTCTATTCAGTTCTTCCGCTCTGTGCCCATTTTTGATTTTGTTTTTGGTCTGGAATGGAGTCCGCAGACGGCGATTCGTGAAGACCAGGTTGGCTCATCCGGTAGCTTTGGTGCGGTACCCCTATTTGTGGGCACCTTGCTGGTTTCAGCCGTCGCCATGGTGGTGGCCGTTCCCGTTGGGTTAATGTCGGCGATTTACCTTGCCGAATATGCCAGCAAATCGGTCAGAACCTATGCCAAACCCGCATTGGAAATTCTTGCCGGTATCCCCACTGTGGTATACGGCTTTTTTGCAGCCCTGACCGTAGCACCTTTTTTGCGTGATCTAGGGGCCAGCTTTGGCCTGTCGGTATCTTCCGAAAGTGCGCTTGCCGCCGGCGGTGTGATGGGGGTGATGATTATTCCGTTTATCTCTTCCCTTGCCGACGACGTTATTACTGCAGTGCCTCAGTCTATGCGCGATGGTTCTTTGGCTATGGGTGCCACCCAGTCAGAAACGGTGCGCCGAGTTATTATTCCCGCAGCGCTGCCAGGTATTGTTGGCGGTGTTATGTTGGCCATTTCTCGTGCCATTGGTGAAACCATGATTGTGGTTATGGCGGCGGGTATGGCAGCCAAGCTAACGGCCAATCCACTAGAGTCGGTGACCACGGTAACCGTGCAAATTGTGACTCTGTTAACCGGTGATCAGGAGTTTGATAGCCCCAAGACTCTGGCCGCATTTGCCCTTGGCCTAATGCTCTTTACCGTTACCTTGCTACTAAATATTTTTGCTTTGCACATCGTTAAGAAATACCGAGAACAGTATGACTGAGTCCGTGAATAATTTAGACAAAATCAAACAATCTCTGTCTCGGCGCAATCGGGCAGAGAAGCGCTTCCGCTGGTATGGTCGTCTGGCCATCTTTATTGGCTTGGCGGCGGTTATGGTGCTGTTTACCGATATCATCAGCAAAGGTCATGGCGCCTTTCGTATTACCTATATAGAGCTAGAAGTTACCTATGATCAGGATCGCATTGGTGTAGAGAATCTGACTGATCCCGAGCAACTGGCAAATGGTAACTGGGAAGCTCTATCTAAAGCGGCCTTGCGCAATGAATTCAATGATGTGTCTGGCCGTCGTGACAAACGCAAACTCTATGGCCTTATTAGCAGTGGCGCTGGCTTTGATCTAAAGGATCGTCTGCTGGCCAACCCGCTTCTGCTAGGCGAGACAGAAAAAGTATGGATACTGGCCGATGATGATATCGATACCTATTACAAATCTTGGTTAGACGGCGAGCCCTATGCTGCCAGAATGTCAGCCAAGCAACTCCAGTGGATTGACGAGTTACACGCACAGGGTAAAATCCGACTGCAATTTAACAGCAATCTATTTACCCGTGGCGATTCCCGTGAGCCGGAGCAGGCAGGTATCCGCGGTGCAGTAATGGGGTCTTTGCTGACGTTAATACTGACCTTACTGCTGTCATTTCC
>Ga0233426_10000008_pt1 | contig 233658 bp, 207 predicted proteins | sample SI_118_April2016_6_FD_179875 | JGI IMG/M metagenome (GOLD analysis project Ga0233426, IMG submission 179875) | Seawater microbial communities from Saanich Inlet, British Columbia, Canada - SI_118_April2016_10_MG | ecosystem: Environmental > Aquatic > Marine > Inlet | place: Canada: British...
CAGGTCTTTTAAAAAATATTTCCGAAGATTTATCCCAAACAACATAATTATCCCCCAAAATACTTATGAGCTGCGTCATAGCAATTGGATCTGTAGCAGAGAACATACTTCCACCAAAAATAGAGTTAACATAATTTTTGTTTTTATAGCTTATGGGTAGTTTTATAGCTATAGATAGCATGTCTTTGGAGATGGAAAGAATCTTAGCGGTACTCCTTCTATACATAGGAGAAATGTTAAATCCGTATTTAAAAGCGTGATTTCTTCCAATAATGAGTGTAGCAACAGCAATGATTTTTTGATATGTAGACATATGCGAGTAAAAAAGGTCAAATACCGTAGGTATTCAGGTTGATATCTAGATGGCTAAATTACAAAGAATATTGCGCTTGTATATCATTTTGTTGTGAGTAAACACCAGAGCCTTAAGGATAAAAAATTGACAAGAGTATGTGTGTAATGCTTCCTATTATTTAACTTAGCAGAAAAATGTTAGTACATGATCTCAAGCAAACAATTTAACAAAGAAATTAGCATCATCATTGCCAATGCAATTCGTGAAGATGTGGGTGAGGGAGATCACTCTTCCTTGGCTTGTATTTCTAATGAGGCCACTGGGAGTGCTCATTTACTAGTAAAAGACGATGGTATCATTGCAGGTGTGGCATTTGCGCAACAGGTATTTAATTTTATAGATCCTACTCTAGTTGTAGATGTAAAAATTACAGACGGAAGTCCAGTAAAACAAGGTGATGTATGTTTTATAGTATCTGGAAGCTCACAATCTATTTTAAAGGCAGAGAGACTCGTACTTAATGCCATGCAGCGCATGAGCGCTATTGCTACCAAAACAAATCAGTATGTAAAACTATTGGAATCTACCAATACAAAAATACTAGATACAAGAAAAACAACACCAGGAATTAGAGCACTTGAGAAATGGGCAGTTACTATTGGTGGTGGAGAAAACCATAGATTTGCATTGTATGATATGATTATGTTAAAAGACAACCATATCGATTTTTGTGGAGGTGTTGTAAAGGCAATAGAAATAACAAAGCAATACTTAAAGGACAATAACCTAGATTTAAAAATCATTGTAGAGGCAAGAGATTTTAATGAAATAGAGCAAATTCTGTCAACTACGGGGGTTTATAGAATTTTGATTGATAATTTTAACTTTGAAGACACTAAAAAGGCTGTTGCAATGATTGGTGATAGATGTTTAACTGAGTCTAGTGGTGGTATTACTTTAGATACCATTGTCCAGTACGCCAAGTGCGGTGTAGATTATATTTCTAGTGGAGCCTTAACGCATTCTGTGCATAATATGGATTTAAGTTTAAAAGCAATATAATGCAAGAAGATCAAACTCCCATTGGCAATACCGTTGAGGATACCTTGCTTAAAACACCTATCATAAAGCAAGTACTATGGCTTACAAAACAAATTAAGCTACCTGGCATGGGTGGTTTAACGTTTTATGATTTTATTAAATTATACCTCCAAGGGATACTACAAGGGACCTTTTCTCCAAGAGCTAGCTCTATAGCCTACAGTTTTTTTGTTGCTATATTTCCTTTTTTACTATTTATACTAAATCTTATACCCTATATACCAATAGAAGGATTTCAGTCTAGGTTTCTAGTTTTTATAGAGGGGTTTCTTCCTCCTCAAACTGCTAATCTTTTCATTCCTGTAATTTCAGATATTGCAATTAATCCAAGAGGTGGCTTATTGTCTTTTGTGTTTTTATTATCTATATTTTTGGCTGCCAATGGAGTCAACGCTATTTTTAGCGCCTTTGAATATTCTTACCATGTAAAAATCAATAGAGGCTTTTTTAAGCAATATGCAGTTGCTCTTGGTGTTTCTGTACTATTTGCACTAGCTCTAATAATAACAGTGGTTATTATATTATATGGTGAGTACGGGATTCGGGACCTTCAAGGAAGGGCTTTTTTAAGTGAAGATGTATTTTGGTTATCTGCTTTGCAACTTACCGCCTTTGTGGTATTATTGTACAGTACAATTTCAACTTTGTATTATTTTGGAACCAAAGAAGGAAAAATATCTAAGTTTTTCTCTCTAGGGGCTTTAGTTACTACCTTGTTGTTTTTGGCTACTACTTACTTTTTTGGTATTTATATCAATAATTTTTCAACTTATAACGAGTTATATGGTTCTCTTGGGGCTCTTTTAATAATGTTGTTATATATTTGGATAAATAGTAATTTATTACTTTTGGGCTTTGAGCTTAATATTACATTACAGCGTTTACGCAACAAACAAAATGAATCAAATTAATTTTAAACAAACAAAAATGAAAAAGTTTATTCTACTTGCAATTTCAGTGTTCACCCTTAATATGGCAACAGCACAAACTCAAGTTGGTGAAGTAACCCTTCCTAACACTCTAGATTTTAATAATGAAACCTTAGTTCTTAATGGAGCAGGTATTCGTACCAAATTGTTTTTAAAGTTATACTCTGGAGGACTATACCTACCAAGTAAAACAAAAGACGCTGCTGCTATTATTGGTGCAGATCAAAACCAAGCAATACAGCTTGTAATTACTTCTAGTTTTGTGTCTAGTGATGCTATGAGTGAAGCTGTAGAAGATGGTTTCGAAGCATCTACTAGAGGAAATACAGAACCTTTTGCTGCAGAAATTAAAACATTTATGGGCTTTTTTAGCGAAGATATTGTTGAAGGAGATACTTACAACATCACTTACCAAACAGGTAAAGGTGTAGTATGCTACAAAAACAATAAAGAGCTAGGATCTATTCAAGGTATGGATTTCAAAAAAGCACTATTTGGTATCTGGTTAGGTATAAATCCTGCAGACTCAAACCTTAAAAGCGGAATGTTAGGGAAATAATTTTCTTTTTCATTTCATGATTTTCAAACAAATAATCCAGTATGCTCTATAGTTAAATAAGCATACTGGATTTTTTTATAAATGAAGTTATAGTAAGCCCTAAAGCTAATAACTTGTGTATAAAATCAATAAAAGGCTGCTTAAATAATAAGTAGCTTTTTTATTTTTACTATCCAACAAACATCCATAGCCATAGCTTGTTCTATATAGACGTCATACTACCCATACCTTTAAAACAAACCTTTACCTACAGTGTAAACAAGGATGAGGCAGGCTTTTTAAAACAAGGCCATAGAGTTGCGGTCCCTTTTGGAAAGTCTAAGGTGTATACCGCTATTGTGTATCAAGTCCACGATCAAGCACCAGAGGGTTATAAGACCAAGAGTATTGATCAAATTCTTGATCAAACACCTATTATAACACCACAGCAAATAAAACACTGGCAGTGGATGGCTAGTTATTACATGTGCACACTTGGCGAAATAGTAAAAGCTGCTCTTCCTAGTGCTTTTTTACTAGAGAGTGAAACGGTGGTGTCTTTATGTAAGAATACTGCTGTAGATCCTGCAAAAATTTCAGATGAAGCATATTTAGTTATTGAGGCCCTGCAACAACGATCACCTTTGCATATTAATGATGTAAGAGCTGTATTGGATAGCACTCAAGTAGTAAAAGTTCTTAAAGACCTTTTGGATATGGGCGTTATTGAGGTACAGGAAGAAATGTATGAGCAGTATACTCCTAAGCTAAAAAAATATATTAAAGTAGCTCGTTTATACCAGGAACAAGAGCAGCTTTCTGGTTTGCTTGAAAGCCTTTCAAGAGCACCTAAGCAAAAAGAAATTTTATTACAACTATTTAGCCTACAGGCTCAAACTAAAAAAGCAGTTGGAGTGACTTCCTTTCAAAAGGCTAGTGGTGCTGGTCCTGGTGCTATAAAGGCCTTGGTTAAAAAAGGAATTTTAGAGGAGTTTTATCTCAAAAAAGACAGAATTGATTATACAGGCGATGCTCCGCAGTCTATTATGGATTTAAGTGACGCTCAACAACAAGCCTATAAAGAGATAAATACTTGTTTTAAAGAGCAGGATGTTGTTTTGCTCCATGGTGTTACCGCTAGTGGTAAGACCGAGATATATATAAAACTTATAGAACAGCAGCTCTCTAGTAATAAACAGGTGTTATTTATGTTACCTGAAATTGCACTAACCACACAACTTATTTCTAGGTTGCAATTTTATTTTGGAGAAAAAATAGGGGTATACCATTCAAAATATTCTGTAAACGAAAGAGTAGAGCTTTGGAATAACGTTTTACAAAACAAGGCTAAGGCACAAATTATAATTGGTGCCAGATCCTCTTTGTTTTTACCATTTAGCAATCTAGGTCTTATTATTGTTGATGAAGCTCATGAACCTTCTTTTAAACAGTATAACCCAGCCCCAAGATACCAAGCAAGAGATAGTGCTATAGTCTTGGCAAGAATACATCAGGGTAAACTCCTGATGGGTTCTGCAACTCCTTCTTTAGAGAGTTACCATAATGCAAAAGAGGGTAAGTATGGTTTGGTGAGTTTAAATAAACGCTTCGGAAATATTAAAATGCCAACCATAGAGCTAATAGATATTAAAGAAAAACACAAGAAGAAGAAGATGACGGGTCATTTCAGTGACCGATTGTTGGAGGAAATAAAAGTGTCTTTAAGCAACAATCAGCAAATTATACTTTTTCAGAACAGAAGAGGCTTTTCTCCTATTGTAGAGTGTAAAACTTGTGGTAGTTCACCCCAGTGTCCAAACTGTGATGTAAGTCTAACGTTTCATAAATATAAAAATCAATTACGTTGTCATTACTGCGGCCATAACACACCAATGCAACTAAGTTGTATGGCATGTGGGTTAGAAACTCTAGATAGTAAAGGGTTTGGTACAGAACAAATTGAAACGGAACTTGTAGCCTTATTTCCAGACCACACAGTAGCTAGGATGGATCAAGACACAACCAGAGGTAAACATGCCTATAAAAAATTAATTGATAGGTTAGAAAATCTTGAAATTGATATATTAATTGGCACACAAATGCTAGCAAAAGGTTTGGATTTTAGAAATGTTGGTCTGGTAGGTGTAATGAATGCAGACAATCTTCTTAATTTCCCAGACTTTAGGGCCCATGAGCGTAGTTTTCAACTTTTACTTCAAGTTGCTGGTAGGGCAGGGCGAACCAAAGAGCAGGGGCGTGTTCTTATTCAGACCTATAATCCGTACCATACTATTTTACAACAAGTTAGTGTCAATGGATATCAAGAAATGTATCGTGTTCAAACCCAAGAGAGATATGATTTTAAATACCCACCTTTTTATAGAACTATAAAAATCACATTCAAAGACAGAAGCCTACAAAAGGTAGAATCTGGTGCACAGTGGTATGCTATGGCTCTTAAACAACATCTTCAAGACAATGTGTTGGGTCCAGAGGCTCCAGCGGTAGCAAGAGTAAGAAACCAATATATTACCGGTGTATTGGTCAAAATCCCTAAAAATAAATCTTTGCAAAACACTAAAAATTACATTGCAAGTGTGCAGCGTAGTTTTAATGCCGCCAAGCAATTTTCATCTATACGAGTAACCATAGATGTAGATAATTATTGATGTGATTAACTGATATAATTAAGGACTACTTAATTTTTTAAACAAAAAAATGCCCAGATTTTATTTGTTTTAAATAAAACCTGGGCATTAACTATATAACTAGTCTTTGTTGTTGGCAGCCAATGCCTGAACAAGATCTGTTTTTCTATTTCTACTAAGTGGAAGTTCTTCTTTTTCTAGTTCAATAACTTTACTGTTATATCGTATTACTTTATCCAAATTTACTATGTAAGATTTGTGTATTCGTAAAAATCGATCCTTAGGCAGCAGCGCCTCAAATGCTTTCATTGTTGAAAGTACAACTAAAGAGTCATGTTCTGTTACCATTTTTACGTAATCTCCAAGCGCCTCGATGTATCGCAATTCATTTAAAAATACTTTACGCTTTTTTAGGTTACTTTTTACAAAAATGAAATCTTCTTCATCAAAACCCTCTTCGTTTTTAAGCTTATAATTTGTAACGGCTTTATGTACGGCGTTTAAAAAACGCTCTTTTGAAATTGGCTTGCGCAGATAATCAATGGCGTCATAATCAAAAGCTTTGAAGGCATATTTGGTTTTTCCCGTTACAAAAATTATCTGTGGCTTGGCTGTTAAATCATCCAGTAAATCAAAGCCAGAGAGAATTGGCATTTCGATGTCTAGGAATATCAAATCTATATCAGAGGTTGCAATACCTTCTTTTGCCTCAATAGCATTATTGTACTGTGCAACCAAATTCAAAGACTGGTGGTTTTCTATCAATTTAACTATAGAAAGTCTCTGTAATGTAGAATCATCTACAACGGCACAGTTAAGTATCGTTTTTTCCATCTTATTTGGGGTTTATAACATCAAAAATAAGTCTTTTATCGATAAAATGCAACTTTATTTAATTTTAATCGTAAAAAAATGCTCTTTATCTATTTTTTGCTGGAATCATTATTTGTTGAATAAGGCGTTTGTTATTTGTAAAATATATAGTATTTTTGCACACTCTTAGCATAACGCTAGGAGTTAATATTAATCAATAATAGATTTTAAAATGAATCATTACGAAACTGTTTTCATCTTAAATCCCGTTTTATCTGAAGAACAGATAAAGGAAACAGTAAAGAAATTTGAAGATATTCTTATTTCTAAAGGTGCTAAGATGATATCAAAAGAGAATTGGGGGCTAAAAAAATTAGCTTATGCCATTCAAAACAAAAAAAGTGGTTTTTATCACTTGCTAGAATTCACCGTAACAGGTGAGGCTATCAACGAATTAGAAGTAGCTTTCAGAAGAGAAGAGCGTGTAATGCGTTATCTTACTGTAGCTCTAGACAAGCATGCAATTGCTTGGGCAGAGAGAAGAAGAAAGCGTGATAATATTAAAACACTATAAGCTATGGCATCTATACAAGAACAAGCAAAAGGAAAAAAAGATGGAGAAATCAGATATTTAACTCCATTAAATATAGAAACGTCAAAAGCTAAGAAGTACTGTCGTTTCAAGAAGTCTGGTATTAAGTATATCGATTATAAAGATCCAGATTTTTTATTAAAATTTGTAAACGAGCAAGGTAAATTATTACCTAGAAGGCTTACAGGAACTTCTTTGAAGTACCAACGTAAAGTGGCTGTTGCAGTAAAAAGAGGACGTCATTTGGCACTTATGCCTTATGTTGCCGATTTATTAAAATAAAAACAAGATAGGAATATGGAACTTATATTAAAAAAAGACGTTGAGAATCTTGGTTTTGCAGATGATCTAGTAAATGTAAAAAATGGTTACGGAAGAAACTTCCTTATCCCAAACGGTCATGCTGTACTAGCAACACCTTCTCAAAAGAAAATGCTTGCAGAAACATTAAAGCAGCGTGCACACAAGGAGCAAAAGGTTATTGATGCCGCAAAAGCTGAAGCGACTAAGCTTTCCTCTTTAGCAGATTTCAAAATTGTAGTGAAAACTGGAGAAGGAGACAAGTTATTTGGATCTGTTTCTAACGCAGACCTTTCTGAGGCATTTGCAAAAGAAGGTATTGAATTAGAAAAGAAATTTATCACAATCGCTGGTGGAATCATTAAGCGTACTGGCCAATATGAGGCTAGTGTGCGTTTCCACAGAGATGTAATTTCTACATTTACTTTTGACGTGGTTGCCCAGGCAAGCAAATAAAATTATTTTTAAAATACATCAAACCTCTCTCAGCAATGTGAGAGGTTTTTTTATGAAATTTTAGTACCCTTATATTCACAGTATGAAATACGCAAGACTTACCAAAGAACAGCTCGATAGTTTGCAACAAGAATTCATCAATTTTTTGGCTACACAAACCATTACGGCCCAAGAATGGCAAACAATTAAGCAAGAGCAACCTAAGGTTGCTGAGCAAGAACTTGATGTATTTAGTGACCTGGTTTGGGAAGGTGCGCTTAGCCAGGCGAAATTTTTAGAAAATTTATCTCCAAAACTGTTGTTTTTATTTAAACTAGAAGCCCAGCAAATGTCATTAATTTCTGTAAAAGTAGTTTTAGAAGGTATTGATATAACAACTAAAGAGGGATACTCTTGGCTACAAAAAAACTATGCTACAGATGATGTGGAGTTTTATACGGCTACAAAAGAATATACAGAAGATAAAAACCTTGATATATTTAAGCTCATACAGCAAGGTGCTGCTATTACCAAAGGAGATTTATACGGTTTTTTTCAAGAAATTTTAAATAGTTAACAAGAAAATAATACACTTCTCTTACTACCTTTTACTCGTACCTCAAACTCTCTATAGGGTCAAGTCTCGCTGCTTTAACGGCTGGATAAGCGCCAGCGAGAACAGCTACCACAAATGTGATGATTGTTGCCCAGACCATCGCTACAATGGGTAGGGTAAATTCAAAATCAAAAGCAGCAGCAAATCCAATACCTGTAAGAACCCCTAAGATAATTCCAAGTATAGAACCAAATTGACCAATGACAATGGTTTCAATTAAAAATTGAGTTGATATGGTGCCATTTTTAGCACCTAAAGCTTTACGTACGCCAATCTCTCTAGTTCTCTCTGTTACAGAAACTAGCATGATGTTCATGAGTGCTATTGAGGAGCCTAAGATTGTTATAATACTTATGATCCAGGCTGCGGTCTCTAATACCCCACCAATATCTGATGCCCGCGCTAATAGGTCATCACTTCGTAGGATTCCAAAGTTTTTTTCTTCAATAGGACTTAGCCCTCTAATGTTTCTAAATATAACCAAAGCTTCATCTTGGGCTCCTTGCATCATTGCTTTGTCTACCACCTTTATGCTAATGGTGTAGTTTATGTTTGGCTGGGTAAAAATTCCTCGCGCAACTTGTATAGGTAGTAACACTTTTAAATCTTGGTTATTTCCAAAGGTAGCTCCCTTGGATTCTAGTATACCAATGATTTTGAATTTCACACCACGAATACTTATGGTTTTATTTAAAGGGTTTTCATTTTCAAAAAGACTTTTCAAAAAATCTGAACCAATAAGGCACACTTTGGTATTGTTTTGAATATCAAAAACAGTAAAGTTTCTTCCTTGATCTACTAGGGTTCCGGTGTTGTCTAGGTAGTTTTCATTTACCCCATACACTTGTACCTCTGGGTCAGTCTTATTGCCTTCATACCGAACCTCTGCAGATCCAGTTCCAGCAAATGAGACAGAAGTACTTGTAAAAGGATACTCATATATATCTATGAAATTACGCACATCATCATACCTAATGATAGGGTTAATTTTTTTGCGCTCACCTCGGCCTCCTCGATTTACAGAAAACTCATATCGTTCTATATTAAAGGTATTACTTCCCATAGAAGCAAAATTACCCGCAATGTTAGTTTCAAGTGCTTTTACAGCACTTAAAATCCCTACAAGAGACCAAATGCCAATTCCCATAATCACAATAGTTAAAATGGTTCTGAGCAATTGTGTTTTTATAGAGTCTAGTGCAATGCGCACATTTTCGCGAAACAGTGAAAACATAAATTAGTAATTTGTTGTTAGACTAAGGTCTTTGGGTAAAGTTACAGTTTTGTATGACATTAACTTAAAAATTTACAAAGTGCTTGTCAAATGTTAATACTATGTATAAATTTAGCCTTACAATACTAGTAGAAGACCGCGCTAATTATGATATTTGTATTTTAAAGACAGTACCATGAAACCATCTATTCCAAAAGGAACCCGTGATTTTTCTCCAACTCAAGTAGCTAAGCGCAACTATATTATGGACACCATAAAGCGTCATTTCTCTTGTTTTGGTTTCCAGGCTATAGAAACACCTAGTTTCGAGAAGAGTGAAACCCTTATGGGGAAATATGGTGACGAAGGGGATCGTTTAATATTTAAAATTCTTAACAGCGGTGATTATTTGAAAAAAGCCACCGATGCTTTATTAATAAATAAAGAAAGCCAAAAACTAACTGGACAAATTAGTGAAAAAGCACTTAGGTATGATCTAACCGTACCGTTTGCTAGATACGTTGTGCAGCACCAAAATGATATTACATTTCCATTTAAAAGATACCAAATACAACCTGTGTGGCGTGCAGATAGACCTCAAAAAGGACGATTTAGAGAGTTTTACCAATGTGATGCAGATGTGGTTGGGAGCACTTCCTTATTACAAGAAGTGGAGTTGGTACAATTGTATGATGCAGTTTTTACAGATCTTTCACTAAAAGGAACTGTAATAAAGATGAACAATCGTAAAATACTAGCTGGTATAGCTCAAGTAATAGGTGCAGAAGATATGCTTATTGATTTTACTGTTGCCTTAGATAAACTTGACAAAATAGGAGCAGAGGGTGTTAAAAAAGAAATGCTAGAAAAAGGAATAACACAAGATGCAATTGCTAAAGTACAGCCTTTATTTACCATGCAAGGGGATGTAAACCAGCAATTAGAAAGCCTAAAAGATATGCTCGCATCCTCCCAAATAGGAATGCAAGGTATACAAGAGTTGGAGTTTATTGTTACTCATGTTACAGCCTTAGAATTGCAAACAGCTAGCCTAGCCATTGATGTTACCTTGGCTAGAGGTTTAAACTACTATACAGGAGCTATTTTTGAGGTGAGTGCTCCACAAGGTGTTACTATGGGAAGTATCGGTGGAGGGGGGCGTTATGATGATCTCACAGGTATTTTTGGTTTAAAAGATGTTAGTGGTGTTGGTATCTCTTTTGGGTTGGATAGAATCTATTTAGTTCTTGAAGAACTTGAGTTATTTCCAGAAACCGCATCTGCAAATACAGAGGTGTTGTTTTTTAATTTTGGAAAATCAGAGGCCATATTCGCTATGAAAGCCATCAAGCAATTAAGAAGCAATGGAATCTCTGCAGAGTTGTACCCAGATACTGCAACCAATCAAAAGAAAGAAAGAAAACAACTCACCTACGCAGAGCGAAAAGGTATATTATATGGTGTTTTAATAAAAGAACAAGATATTAAGGATAATACCTACACCCTTAAAAACATGCAAACAGGTGATAAACAATCACTAAGCCTTGAGAATTTAATTAAAATACTAGCGTAAGTTTTTCATAAATAACAAAAGCCCATACATTTGTATGGGCTTTTTTTTTTGTAGCGAGGAGCAGACTTGAACTGCCGACCTCTGGGTTATGAATCCAGTGCTCTAACCAGCTGAGCTACCTCGCCAAATGTTACTGGTTGTGCTTTGTTATGCATTATGTATACCAAAGCGGCTGCAAAGATAAAAACAAAATAATGTAGGGCAAACAATCCACCATTTTTTATTCTATTTTATTTCTGTTAAAATTTCTGAAGAAATAAACCGTACATTTGTCGCTCATTAAGAATAGGTTCTTGCCTATTCTTTTAACATTATTTATGTCATTTCAATCACTAGGGCTTTCTGATGCCTTGCTTAAAGCAATTAGCAAAAAAGGATACACTACACCAAGTCCAATTCAACAAAAAGCAATCCCCAAAATACTTGACGGTAGAGACGTTTTAGCCTCTGCTCAAACTGGAACAGGAAAAACTGCTGGCTTTACATTACCAATGCTACAACAGTTTTTAGCTAAACCCGGCCAGCATCAAGGAAGAAGAAAAATAAAATCTTTAATCTTAACTCCAACTAGAGAACTTGCTGCGCAGGTACTTGAAGATGTTAAGACCTACTCAGAGTTTACAGATCTTAAAAGTACGGTAGTATTTGGTGGCGTTAACGCCAATCCTCAAATAAAAACACTGCGCCAAGGCGTGGATATATTGGTAGCCACTCCTGGTAGGTTACTAGATTTGCATAATCAAGGTGTTATTAATTTTTCTGGAATTCAGTTCTTGGTTTTGGATGAGGCAGACAGAATGCTAGACATGGGTTTTTTAAGAGACATAAAAAGAATTTTAGCGCTGTTGCCAAGTAAACGCCAAAACCTGTTATTTTCTGCAACTTTTTCAAAAGAAATCAAAACCCTTGCAAATAGCTTTTTAAATAATCCTGCTATGGTGGAGGCAGCTCCACAAAATACAACTGCAGAGAAAGTAGATCAAATAATTTACAGAACTAACAAAGGCTTAAAAACTAATCTTGTAATCAAACTCATAACGGAAGGAAACTGGAATCAAGTATTGGTATTTACTAGAACTAAACATGGCGCCAACAAGCTATCACAAAAATTAGAAAAAGCAAATATTAAAGCTGCGGCTATACACGGTAATAAAAGTCAGGGAGCAAGAACAAGAGCACTCGCTGGTTTTAAAGAGGGTAGCATATCTGTTTTGGTAGCTACAGATATCGCAGCACGCGGGCTTGATATTCCATTGCTTCCTCATGTAATAAACTTTGAGTTGCCTAACATACCAGAAGATTATGTTCACAGAATAGGACGTACAGGTAGGGCGGGAGCCAGTGGAAAAGCAATTTCAATAGTAAGCGTTGATGAATATGCTTACGCAAGAGGTATAGAAAAGTTGCTTAAAATTAAGCTTGAAAGCACTGTAATACCTGGTTTTGAACCAACCGAATCACTACATGACGTAGAAGCTAAAAAAGCAGAAAACAAAGCTGCACATAATAGAGGAAGACGCAACAATAATCGTTCTCAACCAAGTTCATCTTCTCAAGATGGCGCCAAAAAGAGACGTAAATTTAGAAGATAGTATACTGTCATAGCGATAAGAATATTCTATTACTGCCAGATATTATTTCTTAGGCGTAAATAATAGGTTTCTTTCTTTTGGTTTTTATATTTAATATCTATATTGGACTAACTAACAAACAACAATGGAAGAAAAAATAAAATATGAAATGGAAATTCCAATACAAGTTTCCCCTTCATTATTGTACACGTATATATCTACACCATCTGGACTCTCTGAATGGTATGCAGATAACGTAAACTCTAGAGGAGAAAATTTTGAATTTATTTGGGATGGTGCCGAAGAAAAAGCTGTTTTGCTAACAAAAAAGAACGCCGAACGAATTAAATTTAGGTGGGATGTGGATGCAGGTACAGATTATTATTTTGAATTGCGTATTCAAGTAGATGAGATTACCAAAGATGTTTCACTGATGATCACAGACTTTGCTGAGGATGGTGAAGTTGAAGAGGGGAAAATGCTTTGGGAAAACATGGTTTCTGAGCTAAAACAAATATTGGGATCAACCTAAAAAATAAATATAGATACTCGTATCTTTGTGCCACTCTATAATAAATTAGAGTGGCATTTTTTTATGATAAATTTAAATGGTACCATTCTCGAAAAGCACAAGGCAGCTATATCTATTTCTAATAGAGGGTTAAATTATGGCGACGCGCTTTTTGAAACCCTCCGCGTTAGCGGGGGTAAAATTTATTTTTGGGAGGATCATTACTTTAGGCTAATGGCCTCTATGCGTATATTACGCATGGAAATTCCTATGAATTTTACTCAAGAATACTTAGAGAAGCAAATTTTAGCAACCATAGAGGCTAACGGCGCTATAACTGGGGCCTATAGAGTTAAAATTCTTGTATGGCGCCAAGAAGGTGGTTTTTATAGCCCAACAATTAACGAAATTCAATTTTCCGTAGCGTGTAGTGATTTACAAAATCCTTTTTACTTATTAAGGCAAAATCAGTACGAAGTAGAACTATTTAAGGATCATTACATTACATCTGGACTACTCTCAACATTAAAAACAAATAATAAAGTCATAAACGTTTTGGGCAGTATTTATGCTAAAGAAAATAAGTATGATAATTGCTTACTTTTGAATGAAAAAAAGCAAATTGTAGAAGCCTTAAACGGAAATATTTTTTTAGTAAAAGGGGATACTATAAAAACCCCACCACTTAAAGATGGTTGTTTAAAAGGCATAATGCGTAAACAAATTCTCGACATCCTGGCTGATTTGTTCGATTATGATGTGCAAGAAGTATCTATATCACCTTTTGAATTGCAAAAGGCCGATGAAATGTTTGTCACCAACGTAATTACAGGAATTCAATCTATTACAAAGTATAGAAAGAAACAATACACCAACATTATAGCAAAAGAATTATTGGGCAAGCTTAATGCAAAAGCCAGACTCGGATAATCTTGTTACATAAACAAGATATTTAATTGTAAGAAGGGTTTTGGGGGGCGTTAGACCACAACATGTAGTTGCCTCCAAGTTCTAACATTTTTTCTTTCCACAGATTGTTATTGTTATTACCAATGATGTTGTTTTTGTAGTCATTTGGTGCAACCACCCAGCTATTTAATTCAAGCTCCTGGTCTAGTTGTTGTTTAGACCAACCAGAATAACCCAAGAAAAAACGTATCTGTGATTGAGTTAGTTTGTCCTGTATTAGCAATTTAGAGATAGCTTTAAAGTCTCCTCCCCAAAAGATACCTTGGGATATTTCAACACTTCCAGGAATTAGTTCTGGTATTTTATGAATAAAGTACAGATTATCTTGCTCTACTGGACCACCGTTGTATACTGGTAGGTTAGAGTTAATCTCAGGTATAAAATCTTTAAGAGTATATTCGAGTGGTTTGTTGAGAATAAAACCCACAGAACCATTTTCTGTATTATACTCTGTCAATAATATAACAGATCTATTAAAGGACACATCTCCAATTATGGATGGCTTTGCAACTAGTAAATGACCTTTATCGGGTTTAAGTAGTGTCATTGTTGGTGGTTAGGTTAACTAAACCTACAGTTTTTTTTTGTAATATCCAACTAAAACATAACAGTACTAAAATTTTAATAAAAAAAAACCTCTTTGCATAAGCAAAGAGGTTTTCTATGTTGTGAAATACAGTGATTTAGTTTACACTAGTCTGTAAGTCTGAACCTGCTTTGAACTTTACAACGTTTTTAGCAGCTATTTGGATAGTTTTTCCCGTTTGAGGGTTTCTTCCTTCTCTTGCAGCTCTTCTAGTTACTGACCAAGATCCAAAACCTACTAAAGAAACTCTGTTTCCGTTTTTAAGAGATCCCTGTACATTTCCAAGGAAAGACTCTAATGCTTTTTTAGCTGCTGCTTTTGTTACTCCAGCATCTTCTGCCATTGCGTCGATTAAATCTGATTTGTTCATAATATTAGTTTAAATTAAAAAAATGATTAAAAAATACGATTAGTACCTATACAAATTTAAACGGATATTCAACATTGACAAGGATTGCCGAGCTAAAACACTCTTTTTGTTAATAACTTAGGGGGATTGTTAATAAGCGAGTCAAAAAACAGCTGTTTTTTACAGTCTCACTAGGCATGCGGGTTTACAATCATTTTTGCATCTGGCATAAAATCATAACCATTTACTAAATCTTTGGTCAGCATTTTTCGCTTTCCTGGAAGTTGAATTTCTATGATTTCTAATACTTGATTGTGAAGTTGAACATACAGTTTTTTGTGGATTTCTTTAACAGCACCAAGTTGGCTATGTTCTGAAATCTTAATACCTGCATCCTTTGTAATAAACCATAAAGAATTTTCATGCTCTGGTTTGATGAGGGCTACCTTATATATCTTAACTTTTATTTTTTCGCCTTCTTGCTCAAGGAAACTCCAAGCACATGGGTAAGGGTTTAACCCTCTAACAAAGTGATCTATGGTTTCTGGCGTAGCACACCAATCTATATAGGTATTGTTTGGGGTTAGCTTAGGCGCTTCTTGTAATTGTAGGCTAGAAAAGTCTTCTCCAAGGGGTTGTGGGGTTGTAGAGAGATCTCCTTTTTTAATAATTTCTATCGTTTCAATAACAAGTTGGCTCCCTATATCCATTAACACATCATGAAGACTACCAACGGTTTCATCTTCTGCGATAGTAACTTTTTGAGAAAGAATGATTTCTCCGGTGTCAATTTTTTCATCAATAAAAAATGTGGTAACACCTGTTGTTTGTTCTTTATTTATAATAGCCCAGTTTATAGGAGCAGCTCCCCGATATTGCGGTAATAAAGAAGCATGAAGGTTAAAGGTGCCAAGGCTTGGTATTTGCCAAACTACTTTGGGTAACATTCTAAAGGCAACTACAATTTGAAGGGTAGGGGCCAGATTTTTTAATTCTTGTAAAAAAGATGCGTCTTTAAGATTCGTGGGTTGTAATACATTAATATTATGTTGTAAAGCAAATTGTTTTACTTCAGAGCCTTGAAGGGATCGTCCACGACCTTTAGGCCTGTCTGGAGCAGTTACTACACCAACAACATTATAATTGTTGCTAACCAACGTGCTTAAAACACCTACTGCAAAACCAGGAGTACCCATAAACACAATTCTCAAATTTTCAGTCTTCATGCAAACAACATATTATATTTCATGTAAAGGTAATAAAACACTTACGCATGAGCATTCTTTCCTTAGATAAACAAGGATAATAAACAAAAAACAATTATATATTATTTTATTTTCAAGCTAAATTATTTAGTTAGTGTTATTTTTGTAATTAACGATGAAGACAGAAAATAACTTTTTAAGATTTTTTGGAGCAATAGCACTTGTTTTTGTGTTGATGCTTCCTGCGTCTGTTCAGTTCTCTCATCTTTTTGAAAGTCATGAGCACGAAGTGTGCCATGAGCAAACAACACATCTTCATGAACAACAACCAGAATGCCACGGTTGTGATTTTTACAGTATTAATTTTCAATACACACTTCCTGAGAATTATGTAACTAACGTTGTTTTATTTTCTCAAAACAAAAATAGCACTGTTGTTGTTGCATCTTTCTTTACAAAAAAATTAACTTCAAATCAACTTCGCGCACCGCCTACTATTCTTTCTTAGAGATTTAATTTGTTTTAAAATTTTAAAAAGAATACAATGCGTTTATTTGCGTTATTATTACTGCTATGTTGCAGTATGCAGTCTTATTCACAAGACTGTAATAATACATTATATGGTTCCTTACTAGATATACATGATGGTTCTGTCCTTACAGGAGCCACCGTGATTGTTGCACAAACTGGAGTTGGAGTACTTACTGACCTGGATGGTAATTTTGTGATCTCTAACTTGTGTAGTGCTACATATCAATTACAAATTTCTCACCCATCATGTTCTACCAAAGCCTTTTCTGTACTAATTAAAGACGATACTCAAAAAACATTTAAACTAGAACATCATTTAGAGTCATTAAATGAAATTATTGTCAATGGAAAAAAAACCAATAGAGCCACAAAATCAATTTATGAAAATCTGGTAGACCAGAAAACAATTACTACTTTTAGTAGTGGGTCTCTTGGTGATGCTCTAAATAGTATTAGTGGTGTTTCTTCTCTTAACACAGGAAATACAGTTGTCAAACCTATGATTAATGGACTTCATAGTAGTCGTGTACTCATCATTAATAACGGAGTGCAAATGCAAGATCAAGAGTGGGGTGCAGAACATGCTCCAAGTATAGATATAAACGCTGTAGGAACATTAAAAGTTATAAAAGGTGCTGGTGCACTTCAATACGGAGGAAACGCAATTGGAGGTGTTGTTATAGCCTCTGCGCCTAAAGTCCCTTTATTAGATTCTTTATACGGAAAAACTATTTTCAGTGGATCAAGCAATGGATTGGGAGGTACGGTGTCATCATCTCTCACTAGAAGTAATCAAAATGGCTTATACACAGCATTCCAAGGGAGTTTGAAGCGCTATGGTGATTTTAATGCTCCTAACTATAATTTAAGTAATACAGGAGTCTTTGAAAGAAACATAGCAGCAACAATAGGTTTTAATAGAATAGATTATGGGGTAGAGGCTTATTATTCCCTATTTAAAAATGAAATTGGAATCTTGAGGGCCTCTCATATTGGTGGAGCTGAAGATCAAGTTCAAGCCATAGCGAGTCCTGTGCCATCTATAATCAATGATTTCACCTATAATATAGACGCGCCAAGACAAGATGTAACGCATCATCTTGCACGCATAAAAGGTTTTAAGAATATAGAAAATATAGGCCTCATTTCTTTACAATACGATTATCAACAAAACAACAGATTAGAGTTTGATGTTAGAAGAGGGTCAAATAAAGATAAAGCCTCAGTAGACCTTGTTCTTGATACCCAGACACTAACTATAGATGTAGCTAGTGATATTTCAGAAAAATTAACTACAAAATTTGGAATCGTTGGTAGCCTACAAACAAATTATGCAAACCCAGAAACAGGAGTAAGGCGCCTAATACCAGATTATGATAAATACAGCATTGCTGGGTTTGCAAGTGGTAATTATGATATAAATCAAAAATGGGTTTTAGAAGCAGGTTTTAGGTTTGATTATACCCACATGAATGTATTTAAATTTTATAGAAGATCTTTTTGGCAAGATAGGGGCTATGACAACCAATTCTCAGATTTGGTGGTTGAAGAAATTGGAAATCAACTTCTGGTAAACCCGAAATTAGATTTTTATAATCCTTCCTTTACTATTGGTAGCAAATATAGTTTTGGCTTATATAAATTGTTTGCTAACTATTCTTTGTCCTCAAGAGCTCCAAATGCATCAGAGCAATTTAGCGAGGGTTTGCATCATAGCGCTTCAAGAATAGAGTTGGGAGACTTACAATTTACTTCAGAAACAGCACATAAAATATCTCTTACTCTCCAAAAAATAGGTGAAAGGGTTAATTTTACTATAACTCCTTTTGCTACCAAAATAGATGATTTTATTCTTATCGAGCCTACTGGTATCAGGCAAACCATTAGAGGAAATTTTCAAGTTTGGGAATACAGACAAACACAAGCCCAAATGTATGGTTTAGATCTTGATGCTAACTTGTCACTTACAGATAATGTGCGTTTTGTACATCAATTTTCTTTAGTAAAAGGATATGATAAAACTTCTAATGAGCCTCTTATTAGCATGCCTGCTGCTAACACATTAAATAGTTTAGTATACACAAACCCGAATTTTAATAACATCTCAATAGCTATCCAAAGCAACTATGTATTTAGACAAAACGAATTTCCAAATACAAATTTTGAGGTTGTATTACCAGATTCTATACAAACCGTTGATATAAGCACCCCTCCATCTGGATATCACTTACTAAATCTCAACATAACCGCCGCTATAAGACCTGATATGCAAGTTGGATTGTATGTCAACAACTTATTAAACACCTCTTACAGAAATTATCTAAATCGTTTGCGCTATTACGCAGATGATGTAGGCAGAAATATTACCCTTCAACTTAAATATAATTACTAACCTTAATACTTAAAAATGAAAATTTTACAACTAAATTCAATTACTGATTTAAAATTTCAAACAATGAAAACAATGAAAACAATGAAAAACATTTCGTTTTATGCTTTACTATCAATCGCAATGATTGGTTGTAGTGATGATGATACTGCGCCTGAAGTCATTAACGATGAAGAACTTATCACTACTGTAATATTAACGCTAACCCAAGAGAGTGGTGACCAAGTAGTTTTAACCACAGTAGATCTTGACGGAGACGGTCCAGATGAACCAGTAACAACAGTAGTAGGGAATTTTTCTCAAAATACGCAATACCAGGGCGCTGTACAATTTTTAAATGAAACTGAAGATCCTGCAGAGGATATTACTGAGGAAGTTGAAGAAGAAGCAGACGAGCACCAAGTATTTTACACAGTAAGTGAGGGTTTAAATATTACAACCACCTACTTAGACTTTGACGATAATGATAACCCACTAGGTGTAAATATTACCTTAGAAACTGGTGAGGCTAGTTCTGGAAGTTTAACAGTAACATTGCGTCATGAGCCTGTTAAACCTAATGATGGTCTAGAGAGTGCTGGAGGAGAGACAGATATAACTACTAGCTTTGATGTAACTATTGAGTAATTATATTTATTTATTTTAGAACTGCTTGCTATAGAGAAATCTACTGCAAGCAGTTTTTTTTTGTAATTAGAAAATACATTAAAGGGTCAAAAGATAACTTTTTGAATACCTTTGGACATTATTAGTTTAACATACATTTTGTTAGTCTGTTATAATATGTTTATTCATGACTCATTTTAAAAAAACACAAAAAGAACTTCTTGCCAAACTAAGCATAACTGCTTTAAATGAAATGCAAGAAGAGGTTGTGTTAGCCATTGCTTCTGTTGCCAATACAATATTGCTATCTCCAACAGGTACTGGCAAAACCGTTGCTTTTTTATTACCAACCTTGCAAGGGTTAGACCCAGATTGTGAAAAGGTGCAACTATTAATATTGGTTCCATCAAGAGAGCTGGCCATACAAATTGAACAGGTCATAAGACAAATGGGATCTGGCTATAAAGCAAATGCTATTTATGGAGGTAGACCCATTTCAAAAGATAAAATAGATCTTGCCCACACACCAAGTATTCTAATAGGCACTCCAGGGCGAGTGGCAGATCATATGCGCAGAGATACTTTTGAAACTTCATCTATCAAGACTTTAGTACTTGATGAGTTTGACAAATCTCTAGAGGTTGGGTTTGAAAAAGAAATGCGAGAAATAATTGAGAGTCTTAAGCAAATAGAAAAACGTATTTTAACCTCTGCTACGCAGGATATAGACATTCCTGATTTTGTTGGAATTAAAAATGAAGTTGTAATAAACTATCTAAATACAAAAACGACCGCTTTATCCATACAAATAGTAAAATCTAAAGAAAAAAACAAATTACAGGCATTGGTAGACCTGTTGTACCATATCGGTAATGAGCCTGGTATTATATTTTGTAATTTCAAAAACACTATTGAGTATGTGAGTGATTTTCTAAAACAGCAGCACATACCTCATGGCCATTTTTATGGTGGTATGGAACAAATAGATAGAGAACGGGCTTTAATTAAGTTTAGAAATGGTACTCATCAAATTATTATTGCCACAGATTTGGCTGCACGAGGTTTGGATATACCAGAGTTAAACTTTATAATTCACTATCAGCTTCCTTTAAAGCTTGAGGAGTTTACCCACAGAAACGGAAGAACTGCAAGAATGAATGCCTCAGGAACTGCCTATGTACTAAAATGGATAGAGGAGCCTTTGCCAGAATTCATTAATTGTACAGATATTTTAAAACTTACGGATAAAGAAACTGCTATTTTATCTCAATGGTCTACATTATTTATATCTGGAGGAAGAAAGGATAAAATATCCAAAGGAGATATTGCAGGACTATTGTTTAAACAAGGTGATCTTAACAAAAATGAACTTGGTGTAATAGAGTTAAAACAAGATTGTGCTTTTGTTGCAGTGCCTAAAGAAAAAGCACTTGGAGTTGTTGAGAAAACAAACAATACACGTTTAAAAAAGAAAAAGGTACGCATCACTCTATTGAAATAACCACATCTTTACTAACAAGATAATGAGGGGCATTTACTCAAATATGCCATAAATGGTAGTTATTTTGATAATTAATATAAATTAATACTCTTGTGAAGAACCGCCATAATAGGGGAGTGTTACTTGCGATTTCTTTATAAATGACTATATATTGATTAATATGTTTGTTAAATCAATTTAATAACGTGATATTTGCAAACTATAAAATATTAACATTAAATTATATTACAATGAGTAAAGGAACAGTAAAATTTTTCAACGACACAAAAGGTTTTGGATTTATTACAGAAGAAGGAGTTGAAAAAGACCACTTCGTACACATTTCAGGATTAATCGATGAGATTAGAGAAGGTGACGAGGTTACTTTTGACCTACAAGAAGGAAACAAAGGATTAAACGCGGTAAACGTAAAAGTTGTCTAAGTAATATCCCAATACTTTCAAACAAAGCCCATCTTTTAAGATGGGCTTTTTTATTACCCCATACTCACTAGTATATCCATAAAAAAGAGGTAATTTCGCGCCCTAATAAACCCCCTGGTTATGAAGCGCATACACGAGTATAAGAAATTGTTTGGATTACAAACAGAAATTGATCTTAAGGATTTAAAGAAAAAATATCGTAATCTAGTAAAGCAATGGCATCCTGATAAATTTCAAGATGGAGACCCATTGCAACAAGAGGCAGAAATGCAAAGCCGTAAGATTATTGATGGGTATCACTTTTTGGTAAGTATGGCTCCAGAAACTAAGGAGAAAAACCTGCCAGCTTATACCAAAACAATTACAAATTCAGCAATTGCAGATTATCAACATAAAGGGCTACTCTTAGAGATTACCTTTACAGACGGTGCAACCTATGAATATTTTGGAATTACAAAACCTGTATATCAAAAAATGGTTAATGCAGGTAATCTTAACAGATTTGCAAAAAGAAGTATTTACCCTAAATACACTTACAGAAAATCAAAAAGGATTCTTCAAGAATCATAAAACAAAACCCTAATAATACCATATGAGCACTACATTTTCAGATTTAGGTTTAGATGATTTTTTGATTAATGCATTGGATGTTTTAGACATTAAAACCCCAACTAGCATTCAAACAAAGACCATACCGGTGATTCTAAATCAAAAGCAGGATGTTGTTGCTTTGGCAAAAACAGGGACGGGAAAAACGGCTGGTTTTGGACTGCCGCTATTACAGGGGATAGACACTCAAAACAATTCAATACAAGCCATTGTATTAGCGCCAACTAGAGAATTAGGACAACAGATATTTAAAAACCTCACAGATTTTTCTAGTAAAAAACCAGAAATCTCTATAGCCTCTATTGTTGGAGGTATACCTATTAAACCTCAAATTGAACGTTTAAAAAAAGATATTCATGTTGTTATAGCAACTCCCGGTAGGCTTATAGATTTAATACAAAGAGAAGCTATTGATATATCAAAGACCTCTTTATTGGTGTTAGATGAAGCAGATGAAATGATTGCTGTTTTAAAAGAAGGATTAGACACTATTATTGCTTCATTGCCGAAAAAAAGAAGAACTCTTTTGTTTACTGCAACGATGTCTGGAAGTATAAAACAAATGGTACAGAACTATTTGTCAAAGCATGTGGTAGATATCCAAGAAGATATGGAAACCATTGGCAATCAAGGGATAGATCATCAATATGTTGTGGTGAAGCCTATAGAGAAGCTAGAGGTGCTAATGCATTTTTTAAATACCAAAGAGGGGCAAAGAGGTATCATATTTTGTAAAACAAAAGCTGCTGTTAATAAGCTCGCTAAAAAGTTAGCCATAAACAAATTCTCCTCTGGGGCTTTACATGGGAGTCTAACCCAAGGCATTCGAGACAGAATAATGGGGCAATTCAGAGAAGGACATATAGATATATTAATTGCCACAGATGTAGCAGCTCGTGGTATCGATGTTAAACAAATTAGTTATGTTGTACAATACCATCTTCCAGATACCTATGATGCATATGTGCATAGGTCTGGGCGTACTGCAAGAGCGGGAGCAAAGGGGCTATCTTTAAGTGTGATACAAGAAGATGAGCTTGCTGATATTCCAGATTTAGAGCAAGAACTAAGTATTTCATTTTCTAAAATGGAAAAAGTTGATGCCTTGGCCATTGAAGAGAATAATACCATTCTTTGGGCTAGAAAGATATTTAAAGCCAAACCTAATAAGGCGATTTCTACAGAATTAAAAACTGCGGTAAAGACTGTGTTTCATCATCTCACAAAAGATGAATTGATAGAAAAATTGATGGCAAATCAATTGCAACATACAAATTCATTGGCTGTAAATACCAGTAAGTCTAAGAAGAAAAGGAAACAATAGTTCATAAAAAAAACAGAAAGAAGTCTCGTTTTTCTTTAAAAAATGGCATTTTTTTCAGAAATTGTAGATTATTAAGTAAAAGTATTTATTCAAAATAACGAATGGCAAAATCACAACAAACCTTTAGTAAAGTAGAAAAAGAAAAAAAACGTTTAAAAAAACGAGAAGACAAGCGCAAGAAAATGGAAGCTAGAAAACTCGAAAGGCAAGAAAATGGTACCTCTGGTATCGAGTTTGCTTATGTAGATTATAACGGTAATCTTGTTGATACCCCGCCAGATCCATCTCAAAAAGTAGAAATAGAGATTGAGGATATTGCAATTAGTATCCCAAAGACATTAGAGTCTGAAAGAGAGGCATTTAATCCTGTTCGTATTGGTGTGGTTAACTTCTTTGACACATCAAAAGGTTTTGGTTTTATTATTGACTCGGAGAATCAAGAAAAATACTTTACCCATGTTAGTGGCCTTATTGACGAAATCACAGAAGGAAACAAAGTTTCTTTTGAATTGGAGAAAGGTCAAAGAGGAATGAACGCAGTTAAAGTAAAATTAGAAAAATAGTAGCGGTACTATTTAAAAGGTATAGCAAAGCGCTATGTCATTGAATTATAACTATTCAATAACATAGCGCTTTTTATTTTTACTATTTAAAGCTCACTTATAAAAAGCTACTATTTACCAAATAACTAAAAACATAATTTATACATATCTGTTTAAGAACTGTTTATTTTTTCTACCTTTATATTTAAAGGTAATATTGATAACTCTTACAGACTAAAAACAAATACTATGGAAGAAGTAAAAATTGCATTAAAGATTATTGTTGGTTTAAGTTTACTTAATGTTTGGCTTTTGCAATACAACAAACCTTCAAGATGGAGAGGTGGTGATGCAAAAACGATGATGCAAGAGTTTGACGTCTATGGCCTTGGTAGCACAATGTGTTATGTTGTTGGATTTTTAAAAGTAGGATTCGCTTTGGCCTTAATCGCATCTATTTGGTTTGCAGATCTAGAACTTGTTGCAGCCTCTGCACTTGGGCTTTTACTTACAGGATCTATACTGATGCACATTAAGATAAAAGATGCGCTAATTAAATCATTTCCTGCAGCATTATTTTTACTGTTTTGTTTAGCAATTATAGGCTTGTAAACCATATAACCTTAAAAAAGGTATACGCCAAGTAGCTGTTTAGTATTGCAAAGACAAAGGCTGGGCTAGATTGCAAGAAGCTGTCTTTTATTTTAATGCGAACTATAGAGCCTAATAGCATTAACAGTGCAAGCCCTGCGGCGCCAATTAAAGCTAGAGGCGGAAATTTCCAACATCCAATTAGTAAGGCTAAGCCGCCAAGTATCTGAAGGGTTCCTGTTAATTTTAAATACTGAGGTATTCCAAAGCGTTTAAACTCATTAGTCATATGGGTTGAGTACAAACAGCTCACGCCATAAAACAGGAAACAACCACCAGAAAACGCAGAAAGCACATCAATTAATGTCATAAGTATAAAGGTACAATTTGTTGTAATAGCATTGTGATTTATAGCACATAAATCAGTAGATATCTTTTTACCAAACTATTTTAATTTCAACAATATAATTTATTGAAATTATAAACATTTCTAGATAGAGGTATTGTTATATTGCCCAAAATAAATTCAATAACATAGCGTGCCTCAATGACCCGTATATATGCCCGAAGATCAGAAATTGCCAGATAATAATCACATACTCACTAATGAGGAGATAGATGCTTGTATTTCAGCGCTAGAGAATTTACTTGCCGATACAAATCAACTTTTTGATCTTACTCCAGAGAAAAGAACAGCACTATTAAAGGCCTCTGGAAAGCTGTCTCGCCCAACTAGAGATGAGCATCAGCGAAGAAGAAAAGACGCAAAAAAAGCGGCAAAACGTAAAATGATTGCCAAAGACAAGCATGCAAGAAAAACAACGGGTATAAGATCTGCGAGGGATGCGGCATTGTTTGTTGCTCCAAAATTACTTGCTGCAGCCTCTGTTTTAGAAGAAACCTTAGAATTGGAATCTCCACGAAACTGTTATGTGTGTAAAACAGTATACACAAAATTACATCACTTTTATGATACCATGTGCACCCCTTGTGGTGATTTAAATTATGCCAAACGTTTCCAAACCACAGATTTAAAAGATCAAGTTGCTGTTATTACGGGATCTAGATTAAAAATTGGATATCATATTACATTAATGCTGCTTAGATCTGGAGCAACCGTTATAGCCACCACACGTTTCCCGGCAGATTCTGCCATTAGATTCTCCAAAGAAGATGATTATAATACCTGGAATGATCGTTTGCATATCCACGGTCTAGATTTAAGGCACATACCTAGTGTTGAGATATTTTGTAATTATATAGAACAGAAATATGATAGATTAGATATTCTAATTAACAATGCAGCCCAAACCGTGAGAAGACCATCAGGGTTTTATTATCATTTAATGGAAAATGAAAAATTACCTGTTAACCAGCTACCAAAAGATGCTCAACCTTTATTAAAAGAACATATGCTCTGTTTACAAGAACTTTCAGACCTTAGTGTTACAACCTCAAAAACAAATAAAAACAATGTATTACCTGTTACATGGCATGGCCCTGAGCCAGGCATTGGACTTCGTAACTCTGCAGCATTGTCTCAAATACCCTATAGTTTTGACAATACCTTACAAAATGCAGAGGTGTTTCCTCAGGGTAAACTAGATGCAGATTTACAACAAGTAGATTTAAGAACAACAAACAGTTGGCGTCTTACCCTTGGAGAAATTGAAACCACAGAAATGGTAGAGGTACAGTTAGTAAATGCTGTTGCTCCTTTTGTTTTGTGTAACAGGTTGTCTAACCTTATGAAGAAAGAAAATACAGGCAAAAAACATATTATTAATGTTTCTGCCATGGAGGGTAAGTTTCATAGGTTTAAAAAAGAAGATAGACATCCACACACAAATATGGCTAAAGCAGCATTAAACATGCTTACTCATACATCTTCGGCAAGCTTTGCTAAATCTGGAATTTACATGAATGCTGTTGATACAGGTTGGGTAACAGATGAAGACCCGGCGGCATTATCTAAAAAGAAAGTGGAAATTCATGATTTTCAGCCACCATTAGATATTGTAGATGGAGCAGCAAGGGTTATGGACCCTTTAATTGACGGAATTAATACCGGTAAACATTGGTGTGGTAAATTCTTAAAGGATTATTTCCCTATAGATTGGTAATGAGCAGAATGTGTAGTTATTCTAAAATTTCATAATCAACATCCAACTTTCTTAATGCTCTTAGTGCAGTAGCCGTATTTTTGTCATGCACATCAATCTCTACAGCATCACCTAATAATAGTATTTCTGTAAGCTCATTAGATAAAGATGGGCTAACTCCAGATGCCATCTCTACAATACAGGCAGCAATGGCTCTTTTATCGGGCCTTTGAGAAGTACAAGACAATAAATTTAATTTCATAATAGTTTATTTACAAGGATAATTTTAAAATTTAAAAACCTTTTATCTACATGTTTTAAAACACAATACCAAGGTACACTATTTAATTTGCAACAACCAAAACCTGTTAGATATCTGCCTAGATACTAAGGCATGCTATACCGCTGTTCTGCCGTTGCTGAAGATTTCAGTAACTCATGGAAAGTTTTAATGGCATTAAAATCACTGGTAATAGCATCAGATACAGCAACACCAGAAAGACCTGTTTGCAATACTGCAGTAACATCTTGAGTGGTTATACCACCAAAACCCAGTATTGGAGTACCGGTTTTTAATAGCGCAGTAATACCCGAGTAACCCTTTAAACCCAAAAGGGGTAGGGTAGTATCTTTAGCACTTATTTTAAAAGGCCCTAAATAGATATAACTTACTTGTTTGTCTAGCAGTTTTTCACAGTCTTGTATTGTGTTTGCACTGCCTGCTACTAGTTGCCAAGAGTAAAGATCTGTTTTTACATTGGTAGGGAAGCATTTAAGGGATGAAAAATGTACCCCATCTGCTTTTACAGCTTTTGCTATTTTACAATGGTCTGTAATTATTAATCTAGTTTGAAAATGAGCGGTAATATCTCTAGCCTGCCAGGCACAGTTTAAAAGTTTCTTTTGGGAGGTGATATCAAGAGATAACTGCACTAATTCTATACCAGATGTACATGCTTTTTGGATATTATCCAGGTGCTCTTTAGGGGTATTTCCTTGTGAAATGTAATGCAATTTAGGAATCATTATCTTGATGTTTTAGCTATGTATTTAAAAAACTATACTTTAACTGTTTTAGGATACTCCATGAAATAAGATTCAAAGCGTTTTAATTTTGGATGTAAGTGTTCTGTATAGATTACATACTGGCATTTTTGAATGCTTTGAGTAATAGACATCATTGCTGTATATGGAGATTCTAATGACAAAAACGCTGCATCATCGATACTAAATGATTTTATTTGAGAGGTGTGTACACCATTTGCTAAGAATAATTTATTTAACATCTTAGGGGTAGAAATTAAAATGTCTACACCTTCAAATATTTCAGATTTTTGCATATCAATATGAAGCTCATCATGGCTGGCATAAACACGTAAAGAACTACGTTTTGTAAACAATAAAAAAGCCTCATGTAACTCTAACACTCTTTTTGTGTTTTCTACTACAATGACTGCTCTAGGAGCATTTCCAGAAGCCTGATACTTTAATTTGTGTAACGTAGTTAGTATTAGTGTTGTTGTTTTTCCGCTATCTTTTGGTGCAATACAAAATACATTTGCGCCACTTTTTATTACAGGAATACTTTTGATTTGAAATGCAGTTGGAGTTTCAATTTCTAGAGAAGTTAATTTCTCTTGGATTGCTGGATGTAGTTTTTTAAAAGCCATAGAATTTTAAAAATAGTAAGTAGGATTACATAGATATTTAATCAAGGCAAAGATACTATTTATATTAGCCATCCTTTTTTATTGTAGTTTATATTCTACCTAGAATAATTTCTATCCCGCTTAGAATCGCATATTTTAATAATTACTAATAATTTAATATAATTGACTTTTAAAAAATAAGTTTTCTAATGAAATCATTTTTTTTAAACAGTTATTAGTTTGTGTATATTTACTGCTATAATTTTAAAAATAAGTAAGTGTTTATATGATTGCTCAAGAAGGTCATCTTAAAAATTATTGGTACGCGGCTGGAACCTCCAAGGATGTAGGAGTTAAAAAGCCAATAAAACGAATAATTTTTAATATTCCAATTGTTCTGTGGAGAACAAAAGACGCAAAATTATCAGCTTTACTTGATCGTTGTGCTCATCGAAACGCACCTTTAAGTGCAGGGCGAATAAAAGATTGTGGCATCGTTTGCCCATATCATGGTTGGGTATTTGAACAAAACGGACAATGTTCTAATATTCCATCCGAAGGCCCGCATAAAGAAAGAATACCAAAACATAAAGTAGAAAAATTCCCAACTTTAGAACAAAATGGCTTAATATGGGTTTGGATGGGCAGAGATGTTATTCCTGACAAACATCCTTTTCCCATGCCTTTTAAGAATAAAAAAGGATGGAAAAATTACTACATGACTACTAAGTTTAGTAATAATGTAACTAATCTAGTAGAAAATTTCATGGATGTACCTCATACCATTTATGTACATAAAGGTTGGTTCAGAGATCGAAAACAAATGAGGGTGCCAATGAATGTTGAGCGAACTGAAGATAGTGTTTTAGTTAGCTATCAACAAAACAATGACTCAATTGGCGCTTTTGATTGGATGATTAATCCTAAAGGATTATCAATGCAACATACTGACAAGTTTTATATGCCGAATGTAACTAGAGTTGACTATACTTTTGGAGATGAAGAAAAAGCATTTATAATTACAAGTACTTGCACACCTATATCCCCCTATGAATCCATCGTTTACACACTTATTTCTTATAAATTTGGGTGGTTTAACCAATTTGCAAGATTATTTCTTCCTTGGTATACAAAAAGAGTAATTAATCAAGATGTTGAAATTATGGAGATTCAGGGCAAAAATATAAAACATTTTAAGGAGACCAGGTTTAAATCTACACAAGCTGATTTAATACATTTATATATTGAATCAATAAGGGGTTTTGCTAAGTCTGGAGGTAAAGGCATACCACCAAAACCAATTAAAAAAAATGCAGAATTTTGGATTTAATTTAAATAGCTATGATAAATTCAAAATTGGTGTATTCCCATATTTGTTCAAAGAATCTGACACAGTCTTCAATTGAAAGAATGTATTGTATTATGGAACAAAATTATTCTTCAATTAGCTTTCCTTCTTTTAAAAATGATCTAAAAAACAAACAATTCATTGGTTTATTAAAAGATATTGATAATCAAATACAAGGTTTCACAACCTATGCAATAAATCCATTTGGTCTAGGTAACTCTGAATATAATATACTATTTTCTGGTGATACAATTATTTCACCCCCATACTGGGGAAGTCAGGAATTAGCAAAAGGTTGGTGTACAACCGTTGGAGGATTAATTTCCGGAAATCCAGAAAAAAAATGGTATTGGTTTTTATTATCAAAAGGTCATAGGACATATTTGTATTTACCTTTGTTTTTCAAAAAATATTACCCAGCTGTAAATAAAAGTGAACAAGCTGACTTATTTCCAATTATTAATAAATGTGCTGATGCTATGTATGGCTCAAATTGGAAACCTAAAAAAAAAGTTATTACTTTTGATAAAAGTCATGGTGAGTTAAAGAAAATTCATGCAGAAACTACCTTGAAAAAGGTGAAAAGCAATGTGCATATTGATTTTTTCTTGCGAAGAAACCCTGGTTTTGAGAATGGTGATGAATTAACTTGTATGACAGAATTAAGCATAGATAATATGAAACGTTTTACTAAAAATAATGTACTTGAAGGAATGAAGTATCCAATACATTTTGTGAATGATTAGTGCCAAGCTAGCAAATAACATTTGGATATTATTACAATCAAGAGACTCCAAAATTTTCCACAGAAACTGCTTCCAGCTTCAATATTCTCAGACAAATAAATTAAAGCAATATCTTTTTGAAAATAAAAATACTCAATTCGGAACCAAATATAAATTTGGGCAAATTAATGATTATAATGGGTATAAAGAAAATGTTCCAATCCAACAATGGAATGATATTTCTCCATGGGTTGAACTAATCAGAAAAGGAAGTGATAATGTCCTAACAAGTCAAAAAGTAATTTTATTTGAAGAGACTTCAGGAACTTCTTCTTTTTCAAAACTTATACCTTACACCAAATTACTCAAAAAAGAAATGCAAAAAGGTGTTGGACCCTGGATGAATGCTTTACACCAAAACTACAAAAGTGCATTTAAAGGAAGTTCTTATTGGTCTATTTCTCCACCCCTAAAAGAAAAACAAAAGTCATCAGGTGGAATACCAATTGGTATTGAAGATGATACCGATTATTTCAACCCTTTTTCTAAGTTTTTATTATCTGTAATTTTAGCTGTTCCTACTAATCTTAAAAAAGAAATTCATTCAGAAACTTTTTATTTTCAAACATTTGAGTATTTGTTAATGAAAGAAAACCTTTCTTTTATATCAGTTTGGAGTCCAACATTTTTTCTTCAGTTAGATAGTTTTCTAAACACTCATAAAGAACAGTTACTCATCTACTTAAAAAAAAAAGGCAACAATACTAAACGCCTTACTTATTTAGAGAAGACTTTAAACAAACCTTATACATGGAAGGATATTTGGCCTGACTTGTTCGTGTTAAGCTGTTGGTGTGACGCACAATCTACCCTTTGGATAGACAAAGTGCAAGTTGCTATTGGGAATGTATACATACAAGGCAAAGGATTACTATCTACCGAGGGTATATGTTCTATACCTTTGTTAAAAAACAAATCACCCGTATTAAGTGTTAATTCGCATTTTTATGAATTTAGGGAGTTACAAACAGAAAAAGTCTACCTAGCACATGAGCTTAAGGATAATGAAATCTATGAAATTATTATAACAACTGCAGGTGGATTATACCGATATGCTACGTCAGACTTAATCCAAGTTGATGGTTTCTATGGACAAGCACCTACTTTTAAGTTTATAGGTAGATCAAATAGTTCCTCTGATCTCGTTGGAGAAAAATTATCAGAATTTCAAGTTTCTAAAGCACTACAAAAGGCATTAAAAAATATGTCAACAAAAATTGAGATAGCCTTTTTATATCCTGTTATAAACGAAAAAAACAAACTGCATTACAGAATATGCATAGAAGCTAAAGAAGCCTTTAAACTAGAAATAATAGAAGAGTTATCTACTATTGAAAAACATATTGAAAGTACACTTTTAAAAAACCCTTATTATAAAACCGCTATAAATCTAGCTCAACTAATGCCTATTAAAGCACATATATTAGAAAATGGTTTTAAATCTAAGTTGTTTGATTTATATATAAATAACTTAAAAATTAAGGATGGTAATTTTAAAATGCCCGTTTTATTTAAAAAAGATAGTTTAAAATCACTCCTAGATTTATAAAGTTATGCCTGATATAGTAATCGAAAAAGCCTTACCATCTGATAATAAAGGTATTTGTAAATTATGTAAAATCCCTATGGCTGGAAGTATATCAATATCAATGGGAATTGACCCAGATTGCTTTGTAAATGCTGGAATTCAAAATCAAGAAATTGAACTTTTTGTTTGTCGTAAAAACAACAGCGTTATAGGCATGTTTAGTGTTGGAAAACGATCTGTTTTCTATAATGGTAAGCCTAAATTAATCCGATATTTATCTGATTTACGTATACATCCAGATTATAAAAATTCTTTATTATTGATAAAAATAACTCGATTTATCAAGACAAATATTCTTAGTGATAATGAATTCGTTTATACAGTTGTTTTTTCAGAAAACAACATAATGACTAACATCATAGCAAAAGTTGATCGTGCTTGGAGAGACAATAAACCTCTAATAAGTAGAGCTTCACTTCCTAATTATAGTTTTTGCGGCAGTTATTGCTCGTATATGATTTCATTAAAAAATAGAAGAAAGACTAAAAAATCTACCTTTTTAATACGGAAAGCTCAAAAAAATGACATTATTAAAATGCAATTATTTTTTAATCAAGAGGCACATAAAAAACAATGGTATCCTTGTTATGATTTTAATCTTTTGCAAGAGAATTATTATTACGGTCTTAGTATAAGTGATTTTTATCTTGCTTTTGAAGATGACCAAATAGTTGGTATTACTGGGGTTTGGGATCAAAGAAGATTCAAGCAAACAACAGTTAATAGCTATACAAGATCTTTAAAACTTGTAAAGCCTTTTATAAATCTGATATCGAAAATAACCAAAGGGTTTGAATTACCAAAAACTGGTAAAATTTTAAATTATTTTACAATACATGCTGTTTTGATTAAAGGTAATAATAGGAAAATATTTAAAGATATTATTGAGCAAATCTATAAAGATAATTATCAGAGTGAATTTAGTTATTTTTTATGTGGACTTGATAAAAATGACTCGCTATGTTCTATTTTTAATGACTTTTCAAAACGAGAAGTACAAGGGAATATATATTCGGTATCATATGATCATTCAAAAAAAACTTTAATGCCCACAAATTATTACATAGAAGCTGCCAGGATATAATTAAAAATACGTCTTTTCAATAATTGTATTTTCTTTTGGCAATGGTTTTGGTGGGAGAAAAATTTGAAAATAGCGATACCATAATGGTTGTGTTTCTTTCTGATCAGAAACCTTATATAAATCATACCAAGGCACACCAGGATCTCGATGATGTGTTAAGTTATAATTGAAATTTAAAAACAACAATCTAATCCAGCGAGGAAGTCTAAGATTGTATGCACCCTCAATTGGATGCAAAGGTGTCCTAACATGATATATCCATTGTAAAGAAGACCAACTAAATGCAAAGATAGCATAACAAACTACTAAAACCATCCAATCCCAATTTGCAAGATAAATGACTACAGACCAGAAAAGAATAGACATGACTAGTTCTAAACGCATTAAGTTCCATTCTCTAATCTTGAATTCATCAAAGGTGTGCAAGTAGGTATTGTTTTTTTTAAATCGTGTTAAAAACCGACTAATTTCTAATGGAAAAAATGGCAATAGTAGAGAGGCAACAAAAGTTGATAACCAAAGCCCGCCTAAAATTGCGAAATAGTAAATAAATGTTTTTTTTACTGCAGATTCATCTGGGAAAATATATTCACCTAATTCAGGTCGTGATCTATTTCTTTGATGATGACCGTCATGATATACGTTTGGCAAAGTGTAAACACACCCAAATAGGGTTGAGGTAAGCCAACCCATAAACCAATTAACTTTATCATTTTTAAAACCATGTTTATGAAAACACTCGTGCATCATCGAAAATACACCCTGCATCATAAAGCAGAAAAGAACTAATATTGGTAATTTTAACCAAATATAAAAATCACCATGCAGCAAGGTTATTAAAACAAACCACATGCAAACTTGTAGAACCACCACCACACTATTAATGTAATTATATTTGTTATTTGTGATATTTAAATTTTCTTTAGACATATGAAAATAAAATTAGTTGATACTAAATGGTCTCCAGTGGGTGGCCAAGATTATCTTTATCATTATCCCAAAACTCCATTAAATCTCAAAAGTAATCAAAAAACTACAGAGGTTTTTAGTGATACTTGGAAAAGTCTATTAACTTCAGAAAGTAGGGTAGTGCCAATAGGCTCTGATGAAATAACAGTTGTACTGGTAAAAGGGATTTTTGGTAATTTAATGCCTGGAAATTTTAACTCAACTTTTGTGCTATTAAAAAGTCTTGGTTTAGATGTTATTTATGCAAAACCACATAAAGCTTCAGCCACATTAGAAAAAAATGCAATTTCTTATAAAAAGTCTATTGAAAAACAAATATCAAGTAAAACAAAAAAGCTTCTTTTTTTAACTCATAGTAAAGGGGGATTGGATACGCTTTGGGCAATGCTTAAATTTCCAAAATTAAAAAAACGAACTATAGGTATTGCAATAGTACAATGTACTCGTAATGGCTCTGAAATTTTGGAGGGAGTCTTTACCAAAAAACATTCAAACTATTCTCACAAAGACAAAACTAAAGACTTTATTGCTAACAAAATAATTACTTATTGTGGTTACAAATCAGGTTGTATGGATCTTACTTCCCCAAAAATAAATACTGCAATTAAATTGATAGATAAACAACAATTTAATTTTCCTGTTATTTCTGTTGCCACTTGGTCTATCACACCAACATCTAGACTGGATTCTTTCCATAAAAGGTTAAAGTTAATTAGGCCAGGATTTGCTCATGATGGTCAATTTTTTATTGAGAATCAAATATGGCCAAATTTCGAACAAATTATTCTTGGAAATATTGATCATTCACAACCTACTATGGGTGGTAAAGGATTTGATGATGCCCACTTTTATTTAAGCTTATTACATTTGTTTTTTAGAAAAAAAACACAAATAGTATCGGGTATCACGATTTAAGACTTATATAATTCTGGATAATTTTTTTGGTACCATTTTCTTAATTTCGGTAATGCATACCACGCCACTTGTGGATGTATATGATGAATTATATGATAGCCTATATTTCTGGGTGCTAAAAAGAACTGTGTGATTCCACTTAAATTATGATCCTCTGTTGTCTGAATAATCGTTTTGATTTTTCGATCATGAGCTGGTCTAGTATAACTATGTTCTTTAAAAACTCGATACCCAGAAAAACAACCAGTTATCAGTGCAGGAATTAAATAATAATAAAACAATATATTAAGACCAAAAAAAAGAAGTACAAATGAAAAAATAATAGTTAAAAAAAGTAATTGGAATATATCTTCTTTTGCACACTGGATAACCTCTTTGCTATTAGTTAAATCCTTGCCTGACTTATCTTGTAAAAATACTTGTGCGTAAGACTGTCTTAAAGAGGGAAGATAAAACGCAAAATTTCCATACAAACAGCGTAACAACCAAAAAGGTATTAAAATAGAAGATTTTAGTATGTTTAGTGAAATAGCTATAGAATTATTTGAATTAGGTTTTTTAAAATAAGGGTCTGTAACCATACAACTATCTTTATGATGACGTAAATGATGATAGCGCATAGCATTTAAAGTTGTAGCAATAGGATAGCCAACTGAAACTTCCAAAATTCTTATTTTTATTGTCTTTTTTCTTAAAGGCATATGGGTTAAATCATGTAAAATAACACCAAAAGAATGAAACCTACTCGCTATAACTAAAGCAACAATAGGATAAAGCCAGTTATTTATAAGTGCCAAAGAACACCAACATATAATAACTATTGTCCAGTCAATAAACATGTTTTGCAAAAGTATATTTATCGATGGTTTAATCAATAAATCTGCGGGAGTTTTTGACCTACTAACGGGTAAGGCTTTCTCGAGATCTTTTACAATATGATATTCCATTTTTTAATTATTTGAGATTATTTGATTTAAATCAAAGCAATACTACTAACGAGTTGTCAAAAAGATTTTGAAAGGTAAAAATATTTATGGAGTATTTATCAAAAATACTAAGTTGTAAATTAACTTTATTTTTCACTAAAGTTTACAAATATTTTTAAGTTAGCGTAAAAGAACTCTAACATGGTTGACGATATAGATACCGAATGGAGTCTTCTTATAAAACACCCCCAATGATTAAACTTGTTCTATAATTTATATTATGTAAAATAGACTTTTTGAACTCCAATCCTACTTAGGTAAATGATGAATTAATTTAGCCTATATGATATCTCACTATCTTTTATACAATCGCTGCATAACTACAAAGATTAAAGTTTACTTTTGCCACGTGCAAAAAAACCGCTCCTCCCAATTAGAATTTATAGCTTTAATGGCTGCGCTAATGTCTGTGACAGCATTGGCCATAGATGCGTTATTACCAGCTTTAGATGTCATAGGTTTAGACCTAGGTGTTGTATTACAAGCAGATAACCAACTATTAATTACCATGATTTTTTTGGGATTAGGTTTGGGTCCTTTACTGTTTGGCCCCTTATCTGACGCTATTGGTAGAAAACCATCAGTGTATATAGGCTTTGGAGTTTTTTTACTGGCTAGTTCATTGTGCGTTAATGCTACTAGTTTAGAGATGATGATACTAGGGCGTATTTTACAAGGTATTGGCCTGTCTGCCCCTAGAACTATATGCATAGCTATTATTAGGGACTTATATCAAGGAGATTATATGGCCCGTATCATGTCTTTTGTAACTATTGTGTTTCTTTTAATCCCAATTGTAGCACCAGCCATGGGTAAGTTTGTGCTAGATAGCTATTCGTGGCAAGCAATATTTTATGTGCAAGCAGCCATTGGTGTTTTGGTAACCATTTGGTTTTGGATACGTCAAAAAGAAACCCTTGCCCCAAGCAATAGAATACCTTTTGAATTTCACAGACTAATCCAAGGTACCAAACAAACACTGAGTTATAAAAGAACCATTGGTTTTACTTTAATATCAGGCTTTATTGTAGGGTCTTTTTTAGTGTATTTAAGCGCTTCTCAGCAAATATTTCAAGAGCAATATGGCCTCAAACAAGAGTTTCCTTATATTTTCGCAGGCCTTGCCGTTGCTATTGGTATTGCCATATTCTTGAATGGATCTTTCGTTGTAAAATACGGTATGGAGAAGCTCGTCACGCTTTCCCTTATTGGGTATTTTATAGTATCTGTCTTGTATATTGTTATTTTTTACAACACCCCAACCCCGCACATATATTATCTTCTTGGTTTCTTTGGTTTACAATTCTTTTTTATAGGTTTTCTCTTCGGAAATATTAGAGCCCTTGCCATGGAGCCCGTTGGACATATAGCTGGTATTGCTGCAGCTATTACCGGTTTTATATCTACTATGATGGCAGTGCCTATTAGCACTTTAATAGGTCGTTTTATAGCTACATCTACCCTACCTCTCTTTGTTGGTTTTGCCTGTTGCTCTGGTATTTCTATTCTCATTTTATGGTACATTAAAGTAGATACAAAAAGAAATAACATGTAAATATTTATTGTGCGTTTAAAAAATAAATGTTGTTAAACAAATTATATTCTCAAATTACATATCTATTTTGAGTATTTTTGAATGAAATTACAGTGCTGTTTTAGTGTAAAGACAAGGTGTTTTCCTTGAAACCTTCTAAAAATGCTCACCCAAAACGCATGTCAAAAGTACCCTCTCAGTATAAGTTTTTAGATATTTCAGACTATGGTCGGCCAATTGCAAGATATATAGCTAAATCTTTTGTAAACACCTCCATCACTCCAGTTCAAGTAACTTGGATGTTTATTATCTCTGGAATAATTGCCATTGTAGCTATGCAATATGGTTATTTTATAACAGCATTCTTTTTTTTGGTGTTGAAATCAATTTTAGATGCTGCAGATGGAGAACTGGCAAGACTAAAACAAACTCCCTCCTATACAGGTCGTTATTTTGATTCTGTGGCAGATATCTTATTAAATGCCGCCATCTTCTATACGCTATACACAATTACATCTAGTTCATTGCTTATGACTAGTATCTCCTTTGCGTGTTTACAGTTGCAGGGCACACTCTACAATTACTATTATGTAATTTTAAGAAATAAAGTAGACGGTGATACCACAAGTAGGGTATTTGAAACTAAAACACCCACTGCCCTACCTGGTGAAAAACAACAAACAGTCACCCTTTTATTTATTACCTACCGTATATTATACGGAGGCTTCGATGCTATTATCTATTTTTTAGATAAAAACGCCTTTACAGGTAGCATACTCCCAAATTGGTTTATGACCAGTCTTTCTTTTTTTGGGCTAGGCTTTCAATTACTACTTATTGGAATATTACTATTAGTAGGGCTTAAAGATGTTATAATCCCTCTATTTATAGTATTATCTGTCTTTGTATTTCTATTTATAACAATTAGAAAACTATGCTATAACTCCTAAATAGTATAGATCAGATACTTTAGTATACAGTCTATATATAGAGTAAGGCTCCTAAATATTTCATAAAAGGTTTAAATAAGTTGCTTTTGTTATTGATCTAGTATATCTTTAAGTATAATATTTAAATACCTACCTATGAATATCAACTTTGAATACAAAGATGTCTCTGCAAGTAAAAGACTAGAAAGTATGGTCGCAGAAAGACTTACAAAACTAGAAGATAAATATGATTTTATAGTTACCTGTGATGTGTATCTTAAAAAAGAAAACACGAGTAGTTCACAAACAGGTTTAATTTGTGAAATTAGAATTAACATTCCCGGAGCAACGCTCTTTGCAGGATCTAACAGCGGCTCATTAGAGGCCTCTATTGCAAAGGCTACAAGTGATGTAAAATCTCAACTACAACGTAAAAAAGAGAAAATGCAAATGCATTAACACTTATTATACTTTCGTATTTAAAAAAGACCTTGATGTAAGTATCAAGGTCTTTTTTAGTACAATTGGTTATCTGCTAAATTGATAATACCCACACTTTAAATATGCGCCCTCTAGAAAACCAACGGGATGATCTATATCGTGGTAGGTTTGCTTTATTACAGTATAGCTTCTTTTTTGCGTGTCTAGGGTTGTGGTGTTAATTTTAAAAAAATCTTCAGCGGCAACTCGAGAACTACAAGAAGCTAAAACTAGAATTCCTTTTTTTGCTGTTAGCTTCTCTCCCAGTGCTGCCAATTGTTTGTATTTTTTTTTGGCTATTGCCATCTCTTTTTTACTCTTTGCAAAACTTGGAGGGTCTATAACCACAATGTCAAAACGTGTACCCTTATCAATGAGTGTCTGCATTTCTGCAAATGCATCACCAGTTATTGTTTCATGTGAGCCTTTATGCTTGTTTAATAAACCATTTGCTTTGGCTAGATCAAGTGCTTGGCTGCTTATATCAAGGCTAGTAACTTGTTTGGCACCATTTGCAAGCGCATGTACAGAAAAACCTCCAGCATAGCTAAAAACATCTAAAACTGTCTTTTGAGCGCTTAATGCCCCTACTCTTCTTCTGTTTTCTCTATGGTCTAGAAAATAACCTGTTTTATGCCCCTTAATTACATTTGCAGAAAAGGATATGCCATGTTCTTTAAATACAATGGTTTGATTGTCCAGAGAGCCGTAAATTACGCAACCGTCTTCAAGAGTAACACTAGTATCTTGTTGTAGTTTTCTACTCAAACGTATCACTACTGTTTCAACTCCAGATACAGCGATAAGACTATCTATAATATCCTTTAAATAGGGTATCCAAATTTTACTGTACAACTTTACTACCAATACCTTAGCATACACATCAGCAATACATCCCGGAAAGCCATCATTTTCTCCAAAAAGTAACCTATAGCTATTTGTTTTTGTTCTTAGCAAGGGTACTCTTAAAGCATATGCTTTTTTTATCTTTTCTGAAAAAAAAGCTTTGTTTAAAGTAGCTCCACCATTAAAATGGACCATTTTAATTCTAATTGGAGAATCTGGGTCATACAAACCAACACCTATAGCTTTGTTTTTTGAATGACTAAATATGATAGCAATATCACCTGGCATTCCTTCTTTATTTATTTTTTCGATGCTGTCTGTGAAAATCCAGGGGTGTTTAGAGCGCACACTGCGTTCTCCAATAACACTGAGTTTAACTGCTAAAACTCTCGGGGCACCTTGGGGTAGTAATTGGGTATACACTACATGTGTTTATTTAAGTTCTTTTGGTATTTACTTTGAACCAAATCTACAAGTATGAGTACAGCAATAACAAAATAGAAAGTAGTTTTACTCATTGGCGTGACGTGGTTTCCAAATAGCTCGAGTTGGGCAAGATGTCCTGCCTCAGATAAAAGCATGATACCTACAATTAGTAAGATAAAAAGCCCTAAGACTTCATACATACGGTTTTTCTTTAGAAAATCTGTAACCTTACCACTTAACCAAATCATTACCACCCCTCCAATAACAATTGCAGTGGCCATTACCCAAAAAACATCAGTCAAGGCAATTGCTCCAAGGATAGAGTCAAAAGAAAAAATTAAATTCATGACTATTATAGAGGCAATAATCATAGACACAGATTTTGGTTTTGCATCTATTTGATTGTGAGCCTCCAAAGCCATCATGTGCATGATTTCTCTAACTGCAGTCCACATTATAAAGACCCCACCAACCAAAACAATTAAACTATGTAAGTTAAAAACGCCAGCAACAATACCCTCTAAATTAATTTCAAACAATGGGTCTTGAAAAAGAACAATTACTTTTAATAAAACAAACAGTAGTACTAGACGTAAAACAATTGCTCCAATAATACCTATTTTTCGGACCCTAGCTTGATCCTTTACTGGAGCACGCTTAGATTCAAGAGAAATGTAAAGTAAGTTATCTAGCCCTAAAACACATTGTAATAAGGTTAACAGGCCAAGGGTGATAAAGTTTTCAAGTGTAAAAAGTGCTTCCATAAAGGTGTTTTTTTTGTTAGCCCAACTAAAGTGGTTTAAAACCAGTAATAGCTTGATCAATACGCAACTAAATTACGTGATTTCAACTAGAGATTAAATAATTAGTGCCTTATTTAATATGCAATTAATTCTTTTAATGCAGCATCAAACCTATTATTGGCTAGGTATTCCCGTTCTAAATCTGCGGCAAAAGGAATTGGAGTTTCTAATCCTGCGACACGTTTTATAGGCGCATCTAGATCTTCAAAACAATGCTCAGAGATGAGAGCAGAAATATCACTAGCAATACCTCCAAACATAGAATCTTCTTGCAAGATGATTACTTTTCCAGTCTTTTTCACAGAAGCGTATATCGTCTCTGTATCTAGAGGAGATAAAGTACGTAAATCTATAAGGTCTGCTTTTATAGAGGTATCACTTTCTAGGGTTTTTAGTGCCCAATGCACGCCCATGCCATAAGTAACTATCGTTACTTGTTCTCCTTGTTGTAAAACAGCAGCTTTACCAAGAGCAAGAGTATAGTACTGCGTAGGCACTTCTTGACGAATACTGCGGTACAATGCTTTGTGTTCAAAAAATAATACTGGGTTTGGGTCTTCTATAGCCTGAGCCAGAAGCCCTTTGGCATCAAACGGAAAGGCTGGGTATACCACCTTTAATCCTGGGGTGTGTGTAAACCAAGCTTCATTGGTTTGGCTATGAAAAGGACCAGCGCCAACCCCAGCGCCACAAGGCATGCGTATTACTACATCTGCTTTTTGTGCCCAACGATAATGTGATTTTGCTAAATAATTAACAATAGGATTAAAACCAGAGGTCACAAAATCTGAAAACTGCATCTCCATAATTGCTTTATACCCACAAATAGAAAGTCCCATAGTAGCAGAGACAATAGCAGATTCACAGATTGGTGTGTTTCTAACTCTATCCTTACCAAAAGCTTCTAGAAAACCATCCGTTATTTTAAATACACCGCCATATTCTGCAATATCCTGTCCAACGATAACACTGTTGTGATGACGCTCCATGGATTGTTTTAACCCCTGGGAGATAGCGTCAATTAAACGTAGTTCTTTGGTTTGGTCATTAGGTGTTATTTCCTGATACTCATAGTGATGGTATACATCTTTTAATTCTTGCTCTTTGTTGGCAATAATTGTTGGCTCATTAAATGCCAAATCTAAACCATCAGTAATCTCTTTTTTAATGTCACTTTTAAAATCTGAAATATCTTCCTTAGTAAGATGTTTTTGAGAAAGTAAATAATTTTCAAAATTAATAAGAGGATCTTTAGCCTCCCAAGTGTCTAACAAGTCTTGAGGTACATATTTGGTACCACTAGCTTCTTCATGACCACGCATTCTAAAGGTTTTAAATTCTAAAAGTACGGGTCTTGGATGCTCACGCATATCTTCAACAAGCGCTTGTACTTTGGTATACACCTCAATTATATTATTTCCTTCAATAATGTGAGATTCCATGCCATACCCTTTACCACGGTCTGCAAGATCCTTACAAAAATATTGCTCACTGGAAGGGGTTGAGAGTCCATAGCCATTATTTTCGATACAAAAAAGTACAGGTAATTGCCAAACAGAGGCAACATTTAGTGCTTCATGGATATCTCCTTCACTGGTTCCACCCTCTCCTGTAAATACGGCACAAACCTGTTTGTTGTTTTTTAATTTGTTTGCAAGTGCTATACCATCTGCTACACCAAATTGAGGCCCAAGATGGCTAATCATTCCAACGATATTATATTCCTGAGTTCCGAAATGAAAACTCCTATCACGTCCTTTAGTAAAGCCATTGGCTTTTCCTTGCCACTGAGAGAATAATCTTGACAAAGGTATTTCTCGAGTTGTAAACACCCCTAGATTACGGTGCATAGGCAAAATATACTCTTCTTTATTTAAAACAGCTGTTATACCTACAGATATGGCTTCTTGCCCTATACCACTAAACCACTTGGATATTTTACCCTGACGTAATAAAATCAGCATTTTCTCCTCTATTAATCGAGGCTTTAACATCGATTTATAAAGAAAAACTAACTTATCTTTAGTGATATTTTTAGTTTGGTAATCGAAATTAATTTTTGACGCTGCTTGCAAGCTCATAGATATATGAATAAGATTTCAAATGTATAAAAAAAGAAAATGCTCAAATTGAATAAATACATTTTTTTCAAACACAATATAACCTTTGTATTTTAATATATTTGTATGTAAAATTTTAGCTCATGAATAAAATTCCAAGTGTAGATTTGGCAGACTTCTTAAGCGAAGACCCTAATCGTAAACAAAAATTTGTAAATGAAATTGGCACTGCCTATGAAAACATAGGTTTTGTATCACTAAGAAGCCATTTTTTAGATGATGCTCTCGTTTCAGATCTTTACAAAGAAGTAAAAGCATTTTTCGCGCTAGATCTAGCAAAGAAAAAGCAGTATGAAATTGAAGGCCTCTCAGGACAACGAGGCTATGTCTCTTTTGGTAAAGAGCATGCCAAAGGAAAAAAAGAGGGTGATTTAAAAGAGTTTTGGCATTTCGGCCAAGAGCCAAGTGAGGATGCAAACCTCACAGAGGTGTATCCAGAAAATGTGCAGGTAGATGAGCTCCCAAATTTTAATGCCACTGGTATGCAGGCATATCGAATGCTTGAAAAAACAGGAATCTATGTACTTAGAGCTTTAGCGCTATATATTGGTGTAGATGAATTCTATTTTGATCATTGGGCATCAAATGGAAATAGTATTTTAAGACCTATCCACTACCCTCCTATTACCAAAGAGCCAGAAGGAGCTGTAAGAGCTGGAGCACACGGAGATATAAACCTAATTACACTGCTTATGGGAGCATCCTCAGGAGGGCTACAAGTACTACGCAAAGACGGCAAGTGGATTGATGCAATTCCAGAGGAAGATGAGCTAGTGATCAATGTTGGAGACATGCTAGAGAGACATACAAATAACAAATTACGCTCTACAATACACAGAGTTGTAAATCCTCCCAAAGAACAGTGGGACAGCCCTCGGTTTTCTATTCCATTTTTCATGCACCCTAGAGGAGACATGGATTTAAGCTGTATGGAGCTATGTATTGATGAGCAACATCCAAAATCATTTGATGATATTATGGCCGGAGATTTTTTAATACAGCGTTTAATTGAAATTGGACATTTAAAAAAATAACCGTGGATTTAAAAGACCAACTTAAAAAGTTATATCCAGACCACATCGAAGTTACCCCACCAGTTGTAGTACAAGACCAAAAAATTTGGATACAACAAGATCCTTTAATTTGTAAGTATGAAAAAAGAAAAGGAAAACCCACCACAATCATTGAAGGATACACGGGTGCCCAGAGTGATTTTAAACAACTTGCAAAACAAATAAAGCAACTCCTGAGTGTGGGCGGCAGCTTTAAAAATGAGCAAATAATAATTCAAGGAGATTACAGAGATAAAATAATGAGCTTTTTACAAACAAAAGGTTTTAAAACAAAACGTGTTGGCGGATAAATAGATTTTTAAAATCAAGATAACACCTGTAATATACCCTTCAAATTATAACTATAAACTACAACTCTTGAAACCAATTGCCCAAAGTGAACTTATATTAAATGCAGATGGTAGTATTTATCACCTAAATCTAAAACCTGCAGATATCGCAACTACTATTATAACAGTTGGTGATCCAGATAGAGTTACAGAGGTCTCAAAACATTTTGACATCATAGAGTTTAAACAGCACAAAAGAGAGTTTAAAACCCATACAGGGACCTATAAAGGCAAAAGAATTACAGTAATATCTACAGGTATTGGCACAGACAATATAGATATTGTTTTCAATGAATTGGACGCGCTTGTAAACATTGATTTTGATACAAGAACTATAAAAAAAGAACATACTTCCCTAACTTTTATTAGAATTGGCACTAGTGGCGCCATACAAGAAGATATTCCTATAGATAGTTTTTTGATTTCAGAAAAAGCAATAGGTTTTGATAATTTACTTCGTTTCTATGACACTGGTAGTCTTCTAGATGACGGCTTCTCAGAGGCTTTAAAAATTCATTGTAAGTGGAACCCACAAAACACTTCCCCTTATGTGGTAAAGGCAAGCAAAAAATTACTTTTAGATTTTAGCGATACTATATTTAGCAGGGGTTGCACGGCAACTAATGTTGGTTTTTATGGACCACAAGGAAGGACGCTTCGCCTCAAGGTCAAAGACGAAAACTTAAACAATAGTCTTGCCTGTTTTGAGTATCAAGGTGTTAAAATTACTAATTTAGAAATGGAAACCTCTGGAATTTATGGACTAGCGACATTATTAGGGCATCAAGCTATTTCTCTAAATGCTATTTTGGCTAATAGGGCTACTCAAACCTTTAGCGCTTCTCCAAACAAAACAGTTGCCAGATTAATTACAACAACTCTTAATATTATAGCCAATAAAGTATAAATCTTGTATTTTTACAAGGCTGTCAAATTTTCTTATAAATGAAGCTGGTTATACTATGAAAAATTTTAAAATTGGTGGTGTCCCAGAACACTTTAACCTTCCTTGGTACCTAACTTTAAAAAACAAAGAGTACCAGGATAAAAACATCAACTTACGTTGGAAAGATTACCACAGCGGTACGGGAGAAATGTGTAACGCCTTGCGTGATGGCGAGATAGACATGGCTGTTATTCTAACAGAAGGAATTGTAAGAGATATCACCAAAGGGAATCCTTGTAAAATAGTACAGGTTTTTATCAATTCTCCTTTAATTTGGGGAATTCATGTATCTAAAAATAGTCTCTATACCTCTATTAAAGATTTAAAAGGAACCAAAGCTGCTATTAGTAGATATGGTTCAGGGTCACACTTAATGTCTTACATCAATGCAGAGAATCAAGGCTGGAACATTGAAAAAGAGCTTGATTTTGAAGTCATAGAAAACCTAGAGGGTGCTCTTAAAAACCTCCCAAAAGGTAAAGGGGATTATTTTATGTGGGAGAAATTTACAACAAAACCATATGTAGACAACGGCCCACTTAAATTAATTGGAGAATGCCCTACTCCATGGCCTTGCTTTGTAATAGCCGTAAGAGATAGTGTTTTAGAACAAAACCCTACTGCTGTAAAGGATATTTTGAGTGTAATTAACAACGCTACCAAAAAATTTAAGCAAACCCCGGGAGTGGATCTTCTAATTGCCGACAGGTACAAGCAAAAAATTGAAGATGTACAACAGTGGCTATCTCTCACTCAGTGGAGTCAGAAACAGCTTTCAATTAGTCAACTTGGGCATGTTCAAGAAAAGTTAATGCAGTTAGAATTAATTGAAAATATCATTTCACAAGATAAGGTTCTATTTGACATATAGCATAACCAACTGTTTGTCAATATCTTATTTGTTTTTATTTTCAAATCATTTTTATTCTATTATTTTTTATTCTACCCAACGCAACCCTTTATCTTATTGTTCATCTACTATATGTAAATACAAAACACATGAACACATTTCTTATTATTTTAGCCTCTTTAGTAGCTACTACTTTCTTTTTGTTACACTTTAGTTGTAACGATGTTACAGAGCCTTCAAAAAAAGATAAAGAGTAAGTTTTTTTTAAGTAAGTATAGTTTAAGTTTACCAGCTATTCATTCTCTAGAATGAATAGCTTTTTTTTGTTTCATCACCAAGAAATTGCCATTTTTCCTTGTGCTACTAAGCACTCATTTGTTAAACTAAAGTGTTTATTGCCAAACCAGTAGCCTCTATTTGCGCTAAGTGGCGATGGGTGTCCACTTGTAAAAACAACATGTTTTGTAGTATCAATATATTTTGCTTTTGTTTTGGCAAACCCTCCCCATAACAAAAAAATAACTCCTTGTTTATGAGCAGAAATTTCAGATATAATAGCATCTGTAAATGTCTCCCATCCTTTTTTTTGATGACTTGCTGGTTTATGAGCCTCTACAGTTAAAGTTGCATTTAATAGAAGAACTCCTTGGGTTGCCCACCGTTCTAAATTTCCAGATTTGGGTATAGTTAAACCTAAATCAGTCTCTAGTTCTTTAAAAATATTTTTAAGCGATGGAGGGTGGCTAACAGTATCTTTTACAGAAAAACTCAACCCATTGGCCTGCCCTACATCATGGTAGGGGTCTTGACCTATGATAACAACTCGCAACTCATTAAAACAGGTTTGGTACAGAGCTTTAAATATATCTTCTTTGGCAGGATAACAAGTAGCTTCTTGATAGGCTTTATCCACAAATGAGCTTAAAGACTTAAAATAATCTTTGCTAAATTCTTCTTGTAAAATAGGTGCCCACGTTGGGGAAATATTAACATGCATTATGCGTATTTTTGTGTTCTAAAATTACTTCTTTTGAAAATCATTAGAAAGTAATTATTAAAAATATAATGACCTCCTTGTTTACAAGTATGATTAAAATTGATTCCAAAACCCTTGAAGATTTAGAATTTCCTGTTGTATTACAGCAGGTTTCAAATTTTTGTATCACAGATCCTGGTAAACAAAGAGTGCTTTCTATCTTGCCTTTTGATGATTCGGAGTATATCCAGACTGCGTTACAACAAGTAAAAGAATACACCGCCTCTTTTGGTAGTGACGCTCCTATACCCAATCATGGTTTTGAACCTATCTTTAAAGAACTACAATTACTAGAAATAGAAAATAGCTCACTGGATACTTCTGGTTTTAGAAAAATTTTAACCATTTGCCAGACAACCCATACCCTACAGGCATTTTTTAAAAAATTTGAAGAGTTTTATATTCACTTAAATCAAAATTCCGATACCATATCCTATCGTGCAAATATAGCTTCAGAAATTCAAGCTATATTCAATAAATATGGAGAGTTAAGAGATGATGCCTCTATGCAGTTATCTCAAATTCGCAAACGACTAAATGTTGTTAAAGGACAAGTGAACTCCTCTTTTAGTAAAGCCTTAACAAGATATATTGGAAACGATTATCTTGATGAAATTCGAGAATCTGTTGTAGAGAATAGACGTGTTTTGGCAGTAAAGGCTATGTATAGACGTAAAGTGAGAGGTACCGTGCTAGGCACTTCAAAAACGGGTAGTATTGTATACATGGAGCCCCAAGAAACCTTTGAGTTCACAACAGAGCTGAGTAATTTAGTATATGAAGAACTTGAAGAAATTAAACGTATTTTAAAAATGCTTACAGAGTATGTAAGGCCCTATACTCCTTTGCTTGCAGCATATCAAGATTATTTAATACATATAGACACCGTATCGGCGAAGGCTAAGTATGCCGTGGAAATTAATGGAGTATTACCTCTTATAACATCTCAACGAAGACTCTCTTTAGTAAATGCATACCATCCTTTATTGTATACAGCTAATAAAAAACGTAAAGAAAAAACCTATCCTCAAAGCATAACACTTTCTCAAGAAGGACGTATTATAGTTATCTCTGGGCCTAATGCGGGAGGAAAAAGTATTACCTTAAAAACGGTTGGCTTATTACAAGTAATGCTACAAAGTGGTTTTTTAGTACCACTACAAGTTGATAGTGAAATGTGTTTGTTTGATCGTATACTAACAGATATTGGAGATAATCAATCGATAGAAAATCATTTAAGCACCTATAGTTACAGATTAAAAAAGATGAATCATTTTTTGCGTAAATGCAATAAAAACACGCTTTTTTTAATTGATGAGTTTGGTACCGGCTCAGATCCGGAACTAGGTGGCGCTCTTGCTGAAACATTCTTGGAAGTATTTTATGAGCGGGAAGCTTTTGGAATTATAACCACTCATTATGCTAATTTAAAACTTTTAGCAAATGAACTCCCTCATGCTGTAAATGCCAATATGCTGTTTGATAGCAAAACACTTGAGCCTCTATATAAACTCTACCTAGGCGAGGCAGGAAGTTCTTTCACATTTGAAGTTGCTCAAAAAAATGGGATACCATACAGCCTTATTAACAGATCAAAAAAGAAGGTAGAAGGTGGTAAAATACGTTTTGATAAATCTATAGCAGACCTACAAAAAGAACGATCAAAATTGCGCAAAAACTCTCAATATCTTGAAAGCTCTGCTCAAAAGGCTAAAAAGAAAGAGAAAGAGTTAGAGGCTGTTAATGTAAAAGTGAAAGACAAACTAGAGAGCTATCAAGAGCTGTATGATAGCAATCAAAAATTAATTGCTATTGGTAAAAAGTTTGACCAAATCTCTGAAAAATATCATAACAACAAAAAGAAAAAATTGTTGCAGGAAGAGCTATTTAAACTGGTAATGGTAGAAAACAGCAAACGAAAAAAAATTGCACCAAAACAAAAAAAACAGGTTAAAACCAAACAGCGCATTACACAACAAGAGGTAGATGCCAAAGTTGAAGAAATACGTACTCGTAAAAAGAAAGAAAAAGCGGCTGCAAAAAAAGCGCCACCACCAGTAGCCAAAATAACCTTAAAAATTGGTGACAGAGTACGTATGCTAGATGGTAAGGCAATAGGTACTATAGATACAATCGAAAAGAAAAAAGCCATTGTAAACTATGGTATTTTTACTACTAACGTAAATATAGATGCCTTAGAAAAAGTATCTTAATGCATTGTAAACTAATAAGATACTCATTATTGTATGTTAATGATTATTTTTGAGAGGTATGAATAAACAATTAACACATAGTATTATTCTTTTTGATGGTGTTTGCAACTTATGCAATGGAGCCGTTAATTTTGTGATAAAAAGAGATTCCGGAAATGTGTTTAAATTTGCTTCTCTCCAAGAAAAACAAGGAACCTTATTGTTGAAAAAGTATGCTATAGATGCCAGAAAGTTAGACTCTATAGTGCTTATTGAGAATGACAGTGTGTACACAAAGTCTTCGGCGGCTCTTCGCATCGCCAGGAAACTTTCAAAGCTTTGGCCCCTATTTATTATATTTATTATCATCCCTAGCTTTATTAGAGATGGTATTTATGATTTTATTGCCAAAAACCGTTACAAGTGGTTTGGCAAAAAAGAGCAGTGTATGATTCCAACACCGGGCTCAAGAGAAAAGTTTTTATAGCATAAAAAGGTGTTGTTTTATTAAATAAGTGAAAAATATACATTTTCTCAAAATGAGTAGTATTTTTACAGCATAAACTAAAAAGATGGATTATAAAATAGTATTAGATAAAGTAATAAGTATATCAAGCGAATATGGCATCAAAGTAATAGGCGCCATTGCCATTTGGATTATAGGTTCATGGGCTATTAAAAAACTAATGAAGGCAGCCAATGCCATTATGGACAAAAGCCACTATGATGAGAGTTTAAAAAAATTCTTACTAAACCTTGCTGGTATTGTCCTAAAAGTGCTGCTTGTACTTTCCATACTGGGTAATCTTGGTATTCAAACTACCTCATTTGCTGCTGTACTCGCCTCGGCTGGTTTGGCCGTTGGTCTGGCCCTGCAAGGATCACTTTCTAATTTTGCGGGCGGGGTAATGCTAATGATTTTCAAACCTTTTAAAATTGGAGATTTTATAGAAACTCAAGGTAAAAAAGGGACAGTCAAAGAAATTGAAATATTTACTACTAAGATTGTTGGCCCTGGAAATCATTTAATTATCATACCAAATGGTAATTTATCTAATGGTAGTATTACTAATTTCACATCTGAGGGCACAAGACAAGTACGTCATGTAATTGGCGTGTCTTATGATGCTAATATCAAAAAAACAAAAGAAGTTTTATTAAACGTACTTACCTCTCAAAAAAATATTTTACAAGATCCTGCTCCAAGTATAGATGTTGTTGAATTAGCAGATAGCTCTGTAAATTTTGCAGTCAGGGGCTGGGTTAAATCTGAAGATTTCTGGCAGGTTCATTGCACTACGCTAGAGAACGTGAAAACCGCCTTAGATGCAGCAGGAATAGAAATTCCTTACCCGCACACTGTTGAAATTACTAAACAATAGTGCCTTTGAAGTCATAAAAAAAGGCGGTCTTGATAGACCGCCTTTTTTTATATAACTATATGATATATTATTTGGTATAAGTATCATCCCAATTTTTAATTTTAGGCTCACCTAGTTTGCCTTGAGATTTTGCAACTAGCATAGACACCGTTGCATCACCAGTTACATTTATAACTGTTCTACACATATCTAAAGGCCTATCTACGGCAAATATTAACGCAAGTCCAGCCTCAGGAATACCTGCGTACCCCAATACTCCAACAAGCATTACCATACCAGCTCCAGGAACTGCCGCAGATCCAATAGAGGCTAGTGTTGCCGTTGCAATAATACCCAGCTGTGTTGTGAAACTTAAATCCATACCAAAGGCTTGCGCAATAAAAACCGCAGCAACTGCCTGGTATAAACTAGTTCCATCCATATTAATGGTGGCACCAATTGGTAACACAAAACTAGATACCTCCTCCTCTACTCCTAAATGCTCTGTTACTCGCTCCATAGTTACGGGCAGCGTTGCCGCACTACTACTAGTAGAAAATGCCAATAATTGCGCAGGAGCAATACCATTCAAAAAAAACCTGGGAGACTTTTTAGTAAACACTTTTACTAGTACTATATAAAACACTACCATTACTAATAAACCAAAGACTACAGAAATAGCATACATACCAAGGGCCGCAAATAAGTCTGCACTTGGGGCTTCCACAACTAGTGCAGCCATTAGTGCAAATACACCATAGGGCGCCGCTAGCATAATTAAATCTACCATTTTTAATATAACTTCATTAAGCCCGTCAAAAAAGTCTTTAACAGTCTTAGCTTTTTCTTGGGGTATTAAAATCAATGAGATTCCAAAAAACACTGCAAAAAAGATAACCTGTAACATATTCCTGTTACTTGAGGCAGCGCTTACAATATTACTTGGCACTAAATCTATAAGTGCCTGCAGAGGGCCTGCATCTTTTTGTGCAGCTGCAGCTAGAAGTTTTGCATCTGCATCACCGCCATAGGCTTCAACAAGTTCATTACGAGTATCTTCATTAATTGTTTTTCCTGGTTGTATTAGACTTACCACAGTAAGCCCTATAGACACAGCTATTACTGTTGTTACAACATATATAGAAATTGTACGCATGCCCATTTTGGATAAACTTGAAATGTCTTTTAGGTCTGAAATACCTTTGATTAAAGCCGCTAATATTAGTGGTATAGCAATTAACTTTAAAGAGCTTATAAATATAGTTCCGAAGGGTTTGATCCAATCTCCAATAAATGAAGCGCCCCAATCAAAATTAGTGAGCAGTAGCGCAAAGAGCACTCCTACTAACATACCTAAAAGAATTTTCCAATGTAATGCTAATTTTTTCATATACTGTAGTTGATAATAAAGTTAATCTGGATACTAAACTTACAATTTAGATAATTTATTGGCTAACCAAAAATCTGCAATAGTCAAGGCTGCCATAGCCTCTACTATAGGAACTGCTCTTGGAACAACACAAGGATCATGACGCCCTTTGCCTTGCATTTCTATTTTTTCACCTTTGCTGTTTATGGTTTGTTGTTTTTGCATTATGGTAGCAACGGGTTTAAAAGCTACCCTAAAGTAGATATCCATACCATTGCTTATGCCTCCTTGAACACCTCCAGATAGATTGCTTTTGGTAGTCCCGTCTTGGTTAAAAAGATCGTTATGCTCGCTTCCGTTCATAGTAGCGCCCTTAAATCCACTACCAAACTCAAATCCTTTGACTGCGTTTATAGAAAGCATTGCTTTGCCCAGTTGTGCATGTAATTTATCAAAAACAGGCTCGCCTAAACCTACAGGAACATTTTGTATAACACAGGTAATTATGCCACCTATGGTATCACCTTGTTTTTTAACTTCTTTTATTTTAGCAATCATTTTTGATGCCATTTCTGCATCTGGACAACGCACCACGTTACTATCTACGGTATTAAAATCTAATACCTGGTAAGGGGTATCTAATGATAAATCACCAACAGAAGATACATACCCAGTTATAGCTATTGCACCTAATAACTGACTTGCAATAGCTCCTGCCGCTACCCTACATGCTGTTTCACGGGCAGAAGAGCGTCCACCTCCTCTGTAATCACGGTGGCCGTATTTTTTATCGAAGGTATAATCTGCATGGCTTGGTCTATAACTATCTTTAATGTGTGTGTAGTCTGCAGATTTTTGATTGGTGTTTTCTATAATAAACCCAATAGGAGATCCTGTAGTTTTACCCTCAAATATTCCTGATAGAAAACGAACGGTATCTGCTTCTTTACGCTGGGTAACAATAGTAGATTGACCAGGCCTGCGGCGCAACATTTGATTTTCAATGGCAACTAAGTCTATAGAAACCCCTGCAGGACACCCATCAATGACACCGCCTATGGCCTCTCCATGAGATTCTCCAAAGGTGGTTAGTTTAAAATAATTTCCGAAGGTACTACCAGCCATATCCTATTTTAATAACAAATGTAATTTTTAAGATTCAATACAAAAAATTAATCAAGGAGCATCCTACTATTTTGTTGGTGGAGATGATGGTCTAACTTCAATTTTACTTGGCAGTGTTCTAGGATTCATTTTTAGTAAATCTACAACCAATTCTCCAATATCCTCTTGTTGAATTTTCCAAGCGTCTTTGTGGCTAGGCTCGTTTCCGTTAAAATAGGTAGAAACACTTCCAGGCATAATGGTACTTACCTTGATTCCATGAGTACGCAAATCAAGCATTGCGGCCTGAGTAAATCCAGTAACACCAAATTTACTTGCATTGTAGGCAGTACCTCCTGCAAAGAAATTTGTACCGGCTAAACTAGAAATAGTAATGTAATATCCCTTTGTGTTTTTTAGTGAGCTAAGGGTAGATTTTAACGTATAAAACACACCCGTTAAATTGGTCTCTATAACTTGGTTCCAGGCTTCTATTGTAATGTCTTCAATACTTCCAAAAACTCCTAAACCAGCATTTGCAATAACAATATCAATACTCCCTAAGGAACTTTCTGTAGCCTTTACTGCATCTTGTTGCTGTTGGTAGTCTCTTACATCTGCCTTAAGAGCCAATACCTTGGCAGAGTCTGCGGCAAATACAGATAACTTATTTGCTGCCTTTTGTGCACTCTCTAAAGATCTGCTTGTAATGGCTACATGTATTCCTTTTTCAAGCAATACTTGAGCTATTCCAAAACCAATTCCTTTACTCCCACCGGTTATGAAAGCTACTTTCCCTTGTAATTGTGTCATACTTTATTTTATTTGCTTAAATATCTAATTTAATAACTGGTTTTCTTATTTTTTAATCACAGGATAACATGGCTATACTAAGAAATAAAGTCTTAAAAATTGCAGTAGATTTAATGATTTGTAATTTCAAGTATTAAAAAAGGAAAGGTACTGTTTTGTTAGAAAAGAAAGGGTGAAAATTTTCTTAAAACACCAACTAGGTAGATATTTGGCAACTATATTTGTAAAAAATAGTTGGTTTGAAAAAAGGTATCAAAATTTTTAAAATTATAAGTTCCCTAGAAGCTATATCATTTATAGTACTGCTTTGTATTGCAATGCCCTTAAAGTATATTTGGGATATGCCCCAACTAGTTAAGGTTGTGGGTATGGCTCATGGTGTTTTGTTTATACTATACATTGCCTTTGCTATTTATGCTTGGCGCGTGTTACACTGGAGTATCAAAAAGCTCTTTATAGCCATTATCTGTTCTGTGGTGCCTTTTGGGCCCTTTTATGTAGAACGTAATTACCTATAAAACCAAAAAAAAGCTTTTCCAATACAAGTATCAAAAAAGCTTTTAACTAATTGTTTAGTGAAAATTACTTGGCAATATTTACTGCCCTAGTTTCTCTAATTACCGTTACTTTTACTTGACCTGGATAGGTCATGTCTGTCTGGATTTTTTGAGAAATTTCAAAAGATAATTGCGCAGCTTTATCATCAGAGACCTTTTCACTCTCTACCATAACCCTTAACTCTCTTCCTGCTTGAATAGCGTACGCTTTATTTACACCACCAAAACCAAAGGCAATATCCTCTAGATCTTTTAGACGCTGAATATAACTATCAAGCACTTGGCGTCTTGCACCAGGCCTTGCACCACTAATGGCATCACAAACCTGAACTATTGGTGAGAGTAGGCTTGTCATTTCAATTTCATCGTGATGGGCACCAATTGCATTACAAACCTCTGGTTTCTCACCATACTTTTCTGCCCATTGCATTCCTAGAATTGCATGCGGTAGTTCTGTTTCTGTCTCTGGGACTTTACCTATATCATGAAGTAGTCCTGCTCTTTTAGCTAGTTTTGGGTTTAAGCCAAGTTCGCTGGCCATAACTCCACAAAGCTTAGCAACCTCCCTTGAGTGTTGCAATAGGTTTTGACCGTATGAAGAGCGGTATTTCATACGCCCAACTGCTTTTATAAGTTCTGGTTGCAACCCGTGAATTCCTAAATCAATAACAGTTCGTTTACCAACCTCTATAATTTCTTCTTCAATTTGTCTAGTAGTCTTCTTTACGATTTCTTCTATCCTTGCTGGGTGTATTCTACCATCTGTTACTAGTTTATGCAATGATAGTCTTGCAACCTCTCTTCTTACACTATCAAAACAAGAGAGGATAATTGCCTCAGGGGTGTCATCCACTATAATCTCTACTCCAGTGGCAGCCTCAATGGCTCTAATGTTTCTTCCCTCACGACCAATAATACGCCCTTTTACATCATCACTCTCTAGATTAAATACAGAGACACAGTTCTCAACAGCCTCCTCAGTTCCAATGCGCTGTATGGTGCTTATGATGATTTTTTTAGCCTCTTGCTGTGCGGTCATCTTAGCCTCCTCAACAGAGTTTTGTATAAAACCCATGGCAGCTGTCTTGGCTTCATCCTTGAGGGTTTCCATTAATTGATTTTTTGCGTCATCTGCAGATAGACTAGAAATAACTTCCAATTGTTCTACTTGGCTTTTATGCATCTTATCTAAATCGAGTTGCTTTTTTTCAATAAAAACCAAACGCTCAGTGTATGATTTCTTTTTATTTTCTAGCTCATCGTTAGCTTTTTTACTTTTTGCCAATTCACTAGAAACCTGAGATTCTTTATCTCTGGTTCGCTTCTCTGCCTCGACCATTTTTCTTTCTCGAGAGTTGATCACTTTTTCATGCTCAGACTTTAACTCAATAAAGCGCTCTTTTGCTTGTAGCATTTTGTCTTTCTTCAAAGACTCTCCATCTTTCTCAGCATTTTTAATAATACTAATTGCTTCTTTTTTTGCAGAAGCTATCGCGGTAGCCGCATTGTTTTTTTCTAACATTTTGGCTATTATAAATCCTACTGCTAAAGCCGCTACTGCTATTATTATGATCGTGACTATATTGTCCATGATTGTATTTGTTAATTGTTATACCCTAGAATACTAGGGCTTACTATTTGTAAAATGTGCTCAAAAAATTGAGCATAAAAAAACCTACATCAATATTTGATTTGCGTAAACTCCTTTAAAAAAAGTTTAGGACTAACAAGCTGATCAAGAATCCGCACAAAGACGGCGCGCTTTTACAACTTTAACTCATCCTTCTCAAAAGAATTTCTGTTGAGTTTACCAAAATGTATATTAATGTAGGCAGTAACCTATTTGTATTTAAAAGAACGTTACGTTAGTTGGTCTTGTAATAAATCATTTAGTGCTTTAATCTTGTGCACTATTGTTTGTCCACCTTCTACCGTTTCAATATTTTTTTGCTCTACTTGGGTTGCAAAATGCAATGCAGACATCGCAAGAACATCTTGCTTGTCTCTAACTGCGTAGCTGCTTTCAAACTTTTTAATCATTCCCTCTATCTTTTTAGCGGCTTTTCTAAGGCCCTCTTCTTGGTCTGGATGTATTGTTAATGGGTACACCCGGTCTGCTATAGAAAGTTTAATTTTTAATTGGTTTGACATATCTTATTGCTATTGAGAAAGGTGTGTAATACACTGATCAATTTCCCGAACAAGAGCATTTATTTTGAGTTTTGTATCTCGTTTATATTGGTCGCTGCCTAGCATCGAATTTGCCAATTTCAAAGTACTGCATGTTGTTGTTAATTCTGAAATTTCAGAAGAAAATCTGGTTTGCTGTTCTTTTAATAGTTTGATCTCTTGCTCTAAAGAGGCTTTATCTTGCGTAAGTTGTGAATACTTAACCAAGAGTTTACTAATCTTATCTTCTAGAGAATCAACTTGTTCTATAATAGAACTCATACATTGGGTATTTCAATACTATTACCACAAAGTTAACCGACCCTACCTAATAAACAAACTCTTTTGCATTAATTTTTGTTTTATTGAAAGACTATCACAATATTTGTGTACCACTTCCCTTTTATAGTAGACAGATTTAAGCATATTATGAACCTATTACGTATTCTACTAGTTATTTCAGTTTTTCAATTACAAGCGCAAAAAACGATTGACCCAAATTATTTTTCGAATCCCTTAGATATTCCAATGGTACTATCTGGTAGTTTTGGCGAACTGCGCAGCAATCATTTTCATAGCGGTCTAGATATTAAAACCCAACAAAGAAGTGGAGTTCCAATCTATGCTCCTGCAGATGGTTACGTGAGTAGAATTAAAGTAGGACATTACGGCTATGGCAAAGCATTGTACATAAAACACCCTAACGGTTATAGCACAGTGTACGCCCATCTTCAAAGGTTTGAAACTACCATACAAGACTTTGTAAAACAAAGCCAATACAAAAAAGAGCGGTATGAGATTGAACTTTTCCCAAAGGAAAATTCGCTCCTAGTTAAAAAAGGTGATCTTATTGCCTACACAGGTAATTCTGGAAGTAGTGGCGGCCCACATCTTCATTATGAAATAAGAGATGCTTATTCCAGACCCATGAACCCAATGCTGTTTGGTCTTGAGATTCCAGACACCAAAGATCCTTCTGTAACTTCTGTTTTGGCATACCCTGTGAGTGATGATGCTACGGTAAACCAATCTTCAGAGCCTGTAAAATTGAGACTTATAAAACAAAAAGACGGCTCTTATAAAACAGAAAAAATTAGTGCTTACGGAAAAATTGGTTTTGGTATTGCCGCCACAGATCAACAAAATGGAGCCTATAATAAAAATGGAGTGTACCGTATTAAGACAACCTATAACGGCAAACCCAAAATAGACATTAAATTTGAAAAAATTTCCTTTGATGAAACACGATACTTAAACAGATATATTGATTACACATATTTTAAAGAACATAAAATTAAAATACAAAAGTTGTTTCGCCAAACAAACAACCCTCTAAGTATCATTACTCAAGAAGATGATAATGGCTTTGTGAATGTAGCAGATGGCTTTTCTTCTAACTACACCATAGAAATTAAAGATTACCAAGGAAATTTAGTACACATAACCATTCCAGTGATAGGAAAAAAAGATGATATAGTTGTTAAAAAGGAACTGCCAAATGACCTGCAATACATACCATCTGAGAGTTCTAGTACTATCCAAAGAGGTGTTTTTACTGTAGATTTTCCCAAAAACGCACTATACCAAGGCAGTTACCTTAATATTAAAACATCTGGAGACACACTGCATTTGCATACGGATAATATACCTGTTCATAAAAATATTTCTATTAGCATGGATATTAGCAATTACAATGCCTTAGATAAAAACAAACTCTATATTGCTAGACAGGCCTATAAAAACACATCTTATTACACCACAACAAGAAGAGAAAAAAACATTCTTACTGCAAAAACTAGAATTCTTGGATCCTATACCCTTTTTATGGATACCATTGCTCCCACTATAAAGGCCGCTAATTTTACAGATGGAAAATGGATCAGCAACAACAAAACATTAAAAATAAAAATTGAAGATAGCCATAGTGGCATAAGCAGTTACAGAGCAACATTAAACGGCAGGTTTATATTGATGGAATATAATTATAAAAAAGACGTTTTAACCTATGACTTTAATGACAATATCATCACTGATACTAAAAACAATTTAAGATTAATTGTAACCGATAATGTTGGAAATAGCACTACATTTGAGGCTATATTTTTCAGAAAAAAACTTTAATATTCGCTTTTGAAAACACACCTTAAACTTCTACTATTTTTCTCCATTTTATACTCTAGTGCGCTTTTGTCTCAAAAGGCAACAGTTAGGGGTGTTATACTTGATGTATTTGATGAGCCAATACCAAGTGTAAACATAACCTTTGGTAACACAGGGGCAATTTCTGATTTAGATGGGTATTATCTTATTGAAATTACCGCCAATGAGAATGTGCAGATAACTTATAGCCATATTGGTCATAAAAATGTACAAGCAACATTAAACCTATCAAACAACGAGGATTATGAATTAAATCCTGTCATGAAGACAGACATAGAACAAATTGCAACAGTGGTTATCTCAGGAAGAGAAAACAAACGCGTTGAAGGAATAACCACCCTAAGTCCAGAAGCTATAAGAAGAATGCCTTCTGCCATAAGTGGTGTAACAAGCCTACTTACATCATTGCCAGGTATAAACAGTAATAACGAGCTTAGTACTCAGTATGCTGTTCGTGGGGGTAACTATGATGAGAACTTAGTGTATGTAAATGAAATTGAAGTGTACAGGCCTTTTTTAATTAGGAGTGGACAACAGGAAGGGTTAAGTTTTGTGAATGATGACCTTACCTCTAGTGTTGATTTCTCTGCGGGTGGTTTTCAGGCAAAATTTGGTGACAAACTCTCCTCTGTATTAGATATCACCTACAGAAAACCAACAGAGGTACAAGCAACTCTAGATGCTAGTTTACTTGGAGTTAGTGTTTCTGCAGGTAATATCTCTGATGATGGAAAGTTTACCGGTATTGTGGGTTTACGCTATAGAGACAATAGTTTGTTTGTAAATGCTAAAGAGACTCAAACAAATTTTAAACCTACTTTTTTAGATGCTCAAACCTATCTTAGCTACAAGTTTAACAATAAACTTGAAATAGGTTTTTTAGGAAATGTTGCCATAAACAAATACAGCTATAAACCCCTAACAAGGCAAACTAATTTTGGAACTCTTGCAGACCCTGTTGCACTTTTGGTATTTTATGAAGGTCAAGAAGAAGATAAGTATGATACCTATTTTGGAGCCCTGAAGGCAACCTTCGTGGCCTCCCAAAACTATACTGCAAAATTTATTGGATCTATATATCAAACCCAAGAACAAGAATACTTTGATATTTTAGCCCAATACAGATTAGGAGAGGTAGACACTAGCATTGGAAGTGAAAATCTAGGAGATGTTACCTTTAGTGAAGGTATTGGCTCTCAACTCACACATGCAAGGAACAACCTTGATGCCTTGATTGTAAATCTAGAACATAAAGGGAATGCTACTATTGGAGAAAATGAAATTGAATATGGTGTGAAATTCACCCATGAAGATATCAGAGACCGCGTACAGGAATACGAAATTATAGATTCTGCAGGATTCTCTATAAGGCCACCTCTTATAGATTTCGCTAATTTACAGCCCTATGAACCTTTCACCTCTGAGATTGTTCCCTACACAAATATACGTGCCCAAAATGATGTGCAAATAAATAGACTTAGTGGTTACGGACAATGGAGCAGAAGAACAACTATTGGCAGTAGTGATCTATGGCTAAATGCAGGTATAAGAGCGCATAATTGGACTGTGAGTGGGCAAGACATCCAAAGCACTACCCAAACAGTATTTAGTCCTAGAGGGCAACTGAGTCTTAAACCAAATTGGGATAGAGATATGCTTTTTAGGCTTTCGGGAGGTGTATACCACCAACCCCCTTTTTATAGAGAATTAAGAGATTCTACAGGAACCGTAAGACCTGGTGTGAAGGCGCAAAAATCTATTCATATTGTTCTAGGGAATGATTACAGTTTTAATTTGTGGGATAGGCCATTTACCCTAAACTCTGAAGTGTATTACAAGAAACTCACAAATGTAAATCCTTACACCCTAGATAATGTTAGAATACGCTATAGAGCCTCAAACAATGCTGTTGCTTATGCCTATGGGTTAGATTTGCGTTTGGCAGGAGAGTTTGTTCCTGGAACAGAAAGCTGGATAAGCCTAGGGTATTTAAAAACAGAAGAAAACATAGATGACAAAGGATACATTTTTAGACCTACAGACCAGCGATTAAAGATAGGAATGCTATTTCAAGATTATGTCAAGGTGGTCCCAAATTTAAAAGGGTACTTAAATTTGCAATACAACACAGGGCTTCCAGGAGGCTCCCCTAGCTACGCAGACCCTTATAATTTCCAAGAACGCTTGCCAGATTACAAAAGAGTAGATCTGGGAGTATCTTATGTGCTTATTGATGCAACAAGACCAAAAGAAGAAGGTGTTTTTAAATACTTTAAAGAACTTACTCTTGGCGCAGAGATATTCAACATTTTTGATGTACAAAACTCTATATCAAATACATTTGTAAGAGATGTTTACACCAAGGTACAATACTCTATTCCCAACTACCTATCACCAAGGGTTTTTAACGTACGTTTAACCGCTAAATTTTAAAGGATGCATATTGCAAAAAGATTTGGTTTTTATGGTTTTGGATTTGTCATTGGACTGCTGCTGTTATTTTTCTTTTTAAACGGAAAAAAAGCTGGCTGTGATTATGGTCCAGATGCACGTACTTTAAAAAACATTAAAATCAAACAAAGAGTATTCTCTAATCAAAGTCTTCAAGACTTAGAAAAAAACAATCTTGACACCTCAGCCGCATCTACCCTTTTAAGGATTGGAGATGTCAATTTTGGAGAGAGTAATACAAAACTAGACTCTTGTAATGTATATGTAATTGAGGGTTTTGTTAATAAAATATACTTAAAAATGAGGGTGCAAAATTGTAACAAAACCGCTACAATAACATCTATTGTAAAACAATAATCCAATGCATTTACAAAACCCACACAGAAACCCTTACAACTTTGAGTTGCTAATCCAAGCCAATGAAGAATTGGAAGCGTTTGTGTTTACCAACGAGCATGAAATTCAAACGATTGATTTTGCAAATCCAAAAGGGGTATTTCAGCTAAATAAAGCGTTGCTATTACAACATTACAAACTAGATCATTATCAGCTGCCTATCGGGCATTTATGTCCTGCAGTACCTGGAAGGGCAGATTACTTATGCCATGTTAAAACATTGCTTGATGAGCACAAAAATGATGGTAATGACACTACAAGTTATAAGGTCTTAGATATAGGAGTAGGTGCTAACTGCATCTATCCTATCATAGGAGCCAAACTTTTTAATTGGCAAATGGTGGGTGCAGACATACATAATGATGCTGTTGCTTCTGCCAAAAAAATTGTTGCAGCAACAAAGGGATTAAAAAACAATATTGAAATAAGACATCAAACAAATAATGCAAATATTTTTACGGGTATTCTAAAAGAAGATGAGTATTTTGATGTTACCATATGTAACCCGCCATTTCATACAAGCGAGATTGAAGCAAACAAAGGAACAATGCGCAAACTAGCGAACATATCAAAAGATAAAGATTACGCTTTTAGGCAAGAGTTGGTGCAAAATTTTGGTGGAAAAGCAAATGAGCTTTGGTGCAATGGCGGTGAGTCTCTTTTTATAAAAAGAATGATTAAACAGAGTTTAAAACACAAACATCAGGTGGGTGTGTTTACAACACTAGTTTCAAATAAAGCGCACTTAAACAAACTATACAAACAGTTAGACAAGGCAAAAGCAAGTCATAAAACAGTGGTAATGCATATAGGTAATAAAAATAGCAGGATGCTCGCTTGGAGTTTTGAAGACCAAAACCTTACATAAGTTTAACAGCTATTTAGGATTTTCTTCTGGTTTTCTCTTTTTTGAGTAATGTTAGCTCTCTACTGGTTTGCCCAGCGACAGAAGTATTCTCTTCAGCCCTACGAATTAAATAGGGCATAACATCCTTTACAGGTCCAAAAGGAATGTATTTAGCAACATTATATCCCTGAGCAGCAAGATTGTAGCTTATATGATCGCTCATGCCATATAACTGCCCAAACCATACTCTCGTGTCATTTTTTTGTAGGCCTTTAGATTTTAGTCTCTCTAGGGCCATATAACTACTTTCCTCATTATGGGTGCCAATAAATAAAGAAATGTCCTCAAGATTGTCTAGTATATACTCCATAACAGCGTTAAAATGCGCATCAGTAGCTTGTTTGCTTTCGCAAATAGGTGTTGGATATCCTTTTTCTTGGGCACGAGTATTTTCTTTTTCCATGTAAGCTCCCCTAACAACCTTAAAGCCTAATTTATAATTACCCGCTACGGCTTTTGCATGCTGCTCTTTTAAATAGTCTAAACGATCCCAACGATAACACTGTAGTGTATTAAAGACAATGGCTTTCTCTGTATTGTATTTGGCCATCATAGCCTGGCATAAATCGTCTGCAGCATCTTGCATCCAAGACTCTTCTCCATCTATAAGTAGAGAAATATCACAGCTATGAGCTGTTTTACAAACCGTTTCATACCTGTTTTGTATAGCCTCCCACTCCCCTTCTTCCTGAATGGTTAGTGGCTCATTCTCTGAAAGTTTTCTCCAAATTTCAAAACGACCAAAACCAGTGGGTTTAAATACAGAAAATGGCATTGCATCTTTGTTTTTGGCAAACTCAGTGAGCTCTAGCACCTTTTGCATGGTGGCATCAAATTGAGCCTTTTCTTGTTTTCCTTCTACAGAATAATCCAAAACAGAGCTTACCTTAGCACTGTATAAATTATCAACAACTCCCATGCAATCTTTTTCATTTACCCCACCACAAAAATGGTCAAACACCGTTGAGCGTATTAGCCCTTCTACTGGTAAATTAAGATTCAGAGCAACTTTTGTAGCTACCGTTCCTATTTTCACCAAAGGCTCTTTAGAAATCATTTTAAATAAAAAATAAGCACGCTCTAACTCTGAGTCACTTTTTAATTTAAATGCAGTTTGTGTGTTGTCAAAAAGAGTGTTTAAGGCCATAATAAAAATTTCTCGTACAAATATAGTTAGTTTTGATGGTCGTTGAAATACAATGCTATAATTTTGTTATTCTAAGTTTGAATAATTTATAGCGCGAAAAACAACAAAAATTATAAAAACTGATAATACACTCACTACTATGGAAAAACAGATTGTGACCCAACATACAGCCATTTACTGCAATGAAAACTCATGGTCATTTTTACGCACTGGTATTGAGAAATTAAACCCAACTAAGATATTTATATTAGTAGACACAAATACACATACCCATTGTCATGAGCTATTTATAAAAAAGGCTGGTATAAAAGCACCTGTTGAAACCATTATTATGCCCAGTGGCGAGAAAAATAAAACAATTCATACCTGCATGGATATATGGTCAACACTGTCAGAAAAAGGTGCAGACAGAAGCAGCCTGCTCATTAACCTTGGTGGAGGTGTTGTAACAGATTTGGGGGGCTTTGTTGCCTCTACATTTAAAAGAGGAATTGATTTTATAAACATCCCTACATCACTACTAGCAATGGTTGATGCATCCATAGGAGGTAAAAATGGTGTAGATTTAGAGATGCTTAAAAATCAGATAGGAGTCGTTAATAATCCTTGTTTTGTGATTATTGACCCTACTTTTTTAAACACATTACCAAAACTAGAAATCACCTCTGGATTTGCTGAAATGTTAAAACACGCCCTTATTGACAGTGAAGACTATTGGGAACAGCTTCAAGGTTTTGATATCACAAATCTAAAAAACACCCAAAACTTAATCTGGAAATCTATAGAGATTAAAAACAAAATTGTTACACAAGACCCTAAAGAATTAGGTGCAAGAAAAGTGCTAAATTTTGGACATACACTTGGTCATGCCATCGAATCTTATTGTCTAGATAATAAAAGTAGGCCATCACTTGTTCACGGTGAAGCCATTGCAATTGGCATTGTTTTAGCTACTTATATATCAAGTACTCTAGTTGGGTTTGATAAAAATAAGCTAGTGTCTGTTACTGCATATATATTAGCTAGTTTTAAAAAGCAAACATTTAATAAGCAAGATATAGAATCAATTATTACGCTTTTAAAACACGACAAAAAGAATAAAGCAGGAGCTGTATTATTTGTACTGCTAGAAACCTTTGGCAAGACTCACATCAATAAAGAAGTTCCCAACTCATTAATTGAAGAGGCCTTTGACTACTATGATACGTTTTAACTAACACAAAGCATCTTTAAACAAAAACCCCCACTATTTGTAAAAGTGGGGGTTTAAAATATAAGTTATCGTTTGTTATAACGCTCTAAATATAGAATGCATGAGTCTTTTTTTGTCATTAATGCTTTCCTCTAATGAAATCATCGTCTCTGTTCTAGTAACTCCTTCTATGTCATCTAATTTGTATATGATTTCTTTTGCGTGGGTTGTATTCTTTGCTCTTATTTTACAAAAAATGTTGAACTTACCGGTAGTTACATGGGCTACAGTAACATATGGTATTTCATTGATTCTTTCAAGTACAAACTGCGTTTGAGATGTTTTCTGCAGATAAATACCAACATATGCTATAAAAGAATACCCTAACTTGTTGTAGTCTAGGCGAAGTGAAGATCCAGTAATAATTCCAGCTTCCTCCATTTTTTTAACTCGAACATGTACCGTTCCTGCAGAAATACCATGTTTTTTGGCAATATCTGTAAAGGGAGTTCTTGTGTTTTCAATAAGCATATCTAAAATGCTTTGATCTGTAGCGTCTAATTTAAACTTCATGTGGTATAATTTAACCACAAAGATAATATCCTAAATTAAAATAAAAACATATTTCAATGTTAAATCAACATTAAATTTCGATTAATATCAAAAATCGTTGATATTTTTTTATCGATAACGATATTTTGGTGAGAATTCACTAATATGCTTCCACCCTGTAAATCAAAGTATTGGTGACCAAAGACATCTTTATCTACCTCTATAGCATCAAAGTATAGCTCAAACACGATGTTTTGGTCATGTATTATTTCTTTGTATTGAAAGCTAATAGTCTGCAGAGTAGCATCTCCATCAATACAAACGTTATATAAAACTACATCTTTATATATTTTTTGATTTTCAGGGATATTAAAATACTCTTTGTAGTCTACATCCTTGTTTTGAAAGGCTGTATCTAGGTCAAATAGTGCAATTAGGGCGTAAAACACGAATGATCTAGACTGCTCACGGCTATAATCATCTTTAAAATGTCCGGCCTCAAACAAAATAGTTGGTACGCCACTACTTGTAAAACTATCGCCCACACAGTTTTGATTGTATGAGTCATCAAAACGTCCTATTTGATTATGGTGGTGGGCTTTAATGTAGTTTTTCATTTTAACAATAAGCCCCATTGCAACCTCTCTTGCAGGCGTTATAGTTTTTAAAATATCTGCAGAGGGTGCCAAAAAAGATAGTGTCGCTGGTTTTGGACCCTTAATCCCGAATATACTGCGCTGATCGTGCATGTTTAAACATAAATCTGGCTGCAGGGCATCAAAAATAGACTTTAATACCTTACTCTCTCGCTGTGATAGCGCCTGGGCATCTCTGTTTAAATCAACACCATTTGCATTTTCACGAGTATACAAGGCTGCTCCGTCTGGATTTAACATTGGAAACACATAAAATGTATGTTTTGAAAGCAGATCCTTTGTCTCTTGCTTATTTGAAGTGATGAACTTAAAAAAATCAAACAAAGCCTTTGTTGTAGTACTCTCATTGCCGTGCATTTGTGACCAAATAAGCACTTTTTTAACTCCTTTACCAAAGCTAACTAGAGGAATCTCTACTCCATTTTCAGAAAATCCTGCTGCAGATACATTAAAAATCTCTCTGTAGTGGTCTAATATGGGTAGGATGTGGTTAATGGTAATGTAACGCCCCTTTAAACGGTCTTCAAAATTGCGTGTATACCAAGAAGTAATTTGCATTGTACAAGTGTATAAATACAAAAGTAATCAAACCTAGGTTTACATCTGTAAACAAGATGTGCTTTTAAAATAGGTGTCATTTGTAAACAAAACACTAGCCTTTGCGTGTGCAAATTGCGGATATACGCTTTAATTTTAATAAATACAACTATTTCAGTAACTTATGATACTCTACATTAAGCTTAAGTTTAATAATAACAACAAAATATATCAATTATCTTGTTACTTTAAAAGGTATAAATTACATTTGTAACATATTATTTGTTTTACAAAGGTTACAATGGTAAACACTTCAAATTTTTCTAAAAGACTGCAAAAAATTCTAGATTTCTATGGAGTTACTGCCACATTATTTTCAGAAAAAATAGCATTTAACAGATCTACCATTTCTCATTTACTCTCTGGTAGAAATAAACCTAGTTTAGAATTTGTTATGAAAGTACTTCAAACCTATCCAGAGGTAGATTTGTATTGGCTGTTGTACGGAAAAGGGTCCTTCCCTACTCCATTAAACAAAGTAAACACTCAAATTAAGGCAACAAATAAACAAAACACACTACCTGGTGTGGAAGCTGAAAATAGCGTATTTGAAAATATGGCACTAAAAAACTCAAATACATCTGCTATAGAGCGTATTATACTATGCTATAAGGATGGTACTTTCAAGCAATACAATAACTGTTAATAGCTTATATTTTAAAGTTAATTACCGAACTTTGTAAAAAAAGACAATGCGTTACTTTTGCTATCTTATTTGCTTCTTATTTTGTTGTAGTTGTTACAATGTAGAGCGAAGCTGTAAAGATTTTAAAACTGGAACCTTTACATTCCAACAACTTGTGGGCACAGAACTTGTAAGCTCCACCTTTGTTCGCAATGACAGTATCGCTATTGAAACCTATAAAGGAGTTACAGATACCTTCTCTGTTCGTTGGATTAATAATTGCGAGTATATCATGCGTAAACTAAATCCAAAAAACACCTACGATCAACAAGCGGTGCATTTTAAAATTCTTAGCACCACAGAAAATACCTATCTTTTTGAATTCCAGATGGTGGTTAAAAAGCAAAACCAAGAGAACCTAGTTAAAAAAGGAACCGTTACTAAAGTTAATATTCCATGAGCAGTGATAAAGAATACTGGACCCAGCGCTACAAAGATGAACTTACAGGTTGGGATATAGGGGCAGTTTCTACACCCTTAAAAACGTATTTTGACCAGCTCACAGACAAAAACATGCGCATCTTAATACCAGGCGCTGGTAATGCCCATGAAGCAGCATACCTTCACAAACAAGGCTTTACTAATGTATTTATACTTGATATTTCAGAGATACCTTTAAATGAGTTTAAGAAAAGAAATCCTGATTTTACAGAAGAACATCTTATTGAAAAAGATTTTTTTAAACACAAAGGAGTCTATGATCTAATTATAGAACAGACCTTTTTCTGCTCAATTGTACCCCAAAGAATGAACAGGTTTAAATACGCCACTAAAATGGCCTCTTTACTTGCCCCAGAGGGTAAACTAGTGGGTTTATGGTTTGATTTTCCGCTTACCGAGGATATAGAAAAACGTCCTTTTGGTGGAAGCCTCAAAGAATACAAAAACTATCTTAAACCACTGTTTAATATACTAGTTTTTGAAAAATCTTATAATTCTATCCCACAAAGACATGATAAAGAATTATTTGGGATTTTCAGTAAAAAACAGAGCAAACCCAAGCAAGCAAACAATCCCTTACATGGCATTACCCTTAAAACAATCTTGGAAGAATTAGTAGCTAAGTATGGTTGGGAATATATGGACGAGAAAGTACGTATTAACTGTTTTGCGTTAAATCCAACGATAAACTCTAGTTTAAAATTTCTACGCAAGACCCCTTGGGCGCGCGAAAAAGTAGAACAACTATACATAAGAAGTATAAAGTAAATACCTTAGAAAACAATTCTAATCACTCTCCTTTTAACTAAAGTATTAAAATAATAAAGCCTGCCCATCATCACCAATTGGTGGCTCCCTATCTTCACTGGAGTTTTCATCCTTGGAAGCATCTTCTGGGCCTGTAACAGAAGTCTCTGCAGTATCAACAGCCTTTACAGCTTGCTGATCAATTACTTCGATTGCAGCCGTTGGTGTTACTTCAGGTAACTCAAAAGGCAAAGGATCAAGAGGATTGATTTCTAATACTTTATATTTTGTTAATTGGTTGCCAAGAGCACCAATTCCTTTTAGAGAAATGAAATTCTCCAGATCAATTACAAGATTATCCTTTCTTTCTTTACCTCTTTCTTTGGTAAAAACTAGCTCTGCCACGGGTCTATGATCTGTAAAGACCGTTTCAAGGTAAGACTTAGAATTATCTGTTAATACATTGTCTAGTTTCTCAGGTGTGTCAATCAAAAATCTCTTTACATAAAACAGCTCTTTCTCTCCAGCCCAGTGTATGGCAGTAATTGGCTTTTTAGGCTCCCATTTTTCCATTACAATAAGATCCTCATCAAAATGCATAGTAATCTCTGGTATAACAGTTTTTACGAGCCCTCTTTGATTAATGAGTAATAATCTGTCTGTGGGTCTAAACTCACCCACAAGCTCACCACGTTCATCAAGATTAAGCCGCTGTACTGTCTCGTCAAACCATATTTTACGGGGCTTTAAGGTAGAAAGTCCCTTTTCCTTTAACTCGATACGTTTTACGGGATACTTGGTAACAATGTTCCCTTTAGAGGCGCGTCCTTTTACCAAAACATCACTAAAGTGTAAATCCCATTTTAATTTTTTAATACTTCCGCTTTGACGCAGCAATATATGTACCACCTCTGCCTCTCCGTTAGGGTTTGCAGTAAAATAAAGTACTTTACTGTCTTTGGTGCCTTGAGAGACCGGGTACTCTTTATCACGGGTAACACCCGTTACATTAAAGCGTTTAACATAGGTTGGACCTTTAGGACCATCCTTGTAAATCATATTATAGGTAGTGCGCTTGTCTTTCTTTTTAAACACTGCAACGTGTATAATGTTTTTTCCTATAAAGGTCTTACTTCCTACCTTTGTTATCATTAATGTTCCATCTTGTGTGAAGACAATAATATCATCAATATCACTACAGTCTGTTACGTATTCATCTTTACGTAAATTAGTGCCCACAAAGCCTTCCTCCCTATTTACATAGAGCTTTGTGTTTCTAATAACAACCTTGGTTTTCTGAATATCATCAAATACTCTTATTTCTGCTTTACGCTCTTTACCCTTACTATATTCTTTCTTTAAACGAGTAAAATAATCTATGGCATAGGTAATAAGATTATTTAAGTGGTGTTTTACCTGAGCAATACTAGCATCTAAAGCGTCAATTTTTTGTTGCGCCTTATCTATATCAAACTTAGAGATGCGCTTGATGCGTATTTCAGTGAGACGAACAATATCATCTTGAGTAACTCCTCTCTTTAAATGGGTTATGTGCGGCTGTAATCCTTTATCTATAGCATTTATTACCCCTGGCCATGTTTCCTGATCTTCAATATCTCGGTAAATACGGTTCTCTATAAAAATACGCTCTAAAGATGCGTAATGCCACTGTTCTTCTAGTTCGTGCAACTGTATTTCAAGCTCACTCTTTAATAGCTGTACAGTTCTGTCAGTAGAACGGCGTAACATTTCAGACACTCCAACAAACAAAGGCTTGTTGTCTTCAATAACACAACCCAGTGGAGATATAGAGCTTTCACAGTTTGTAAAAGCATACAGAGCATCTATTGTCTTATCTGGAGAAATACCAGACGGAATATGAACTAGAATTTCAACATCTGCGGCAGTGTTATCCTCTATCTTTTTAATTTTAATCTTACCTTTTTCATTGGCCTTTAAAATAGAGTCAATTAAAGATCCTGTATTTGTTCCAAAAGGAATCTCTGTAATGATTAGGGTGTTTTTATCGTGTTGGCCTATACGGGCACGAGATCTAATTTTACCCCCTCTTAGACCGTCATTGTAGTTTGTAACATCTATAATTCCTCCTGTAGGGAAGTCTGGAAAAATAGTAAAGCGCTTACCTTGCAGGTGTTTTACAGAAGCATCAATTAGTTCTATAAAATTATGTGGTAATATTTTTGTAGACAAACCAACGGCAATACCCTCTCCTCCTTGTGCCAGTAGAAGTGGAAACATCACAGGGAGGTTTATTGGTTCTTTTCTTCTTCCATCATAGGAAGACTGCCACTTGGTAATTTTTGGGTTAAAGACAACATCTAGACCAAACTTAGAAATACGAGCCTCAATATATCTAGCCGCAGCAGCTCTATCTCCAGTAAGAATATTACCCCAGTTTCCTTGGGTATCAATGAGTAAATCTTTTTGTCCTAACTGCACCATAGCGTCTGCAATACTAGCATCTCCATGTGGATGATATTGCATGGTATGCCCAACAACATTGGCTACTTTGTTATAGCGGCCATCATCAAGATCTTTCATAGAATGCATAATACGGCGCTGAACCGGCTTAAAACCATCTTCAATGGCAGGAACAGCTCGCTCTAAAATAACATAACTAGCATAGTCCAAAAACCACTCACGGTACATTCCAGTGACGCGGGTAATGGTTTCACCCTCCTCAGTCTGTGGTGAATCAAAATCCTCTTGGTCTTCTCCAATAATCTGGGCATCAAGAGCGTCTTCTTGATGGCCATCTTGCAGGTTGGACCCTTCTGGGTTTAATTCTTCATCTGGATTTTGATCCTCGTTCATGTGCTATTATTTCACTTTTGGTACGTACTTTGTTTTGATACTATTAGGCTTCTTCTTCTAAGACATCTAGTTCCACTTTCAGATTATTGATGATAAACTCCTGCCTATCTGGTGTGTTTTTACCCATGTAAAAAGAAAGCATTTCTTCGATGCTCATTTGCTTGTCTAGCATTACAGGGTCTAGCCTAATGTTGTCTCCGATAAAATGGACAAATTCATTGGGAGATATCTCACCAAGACCCTTAAATCGAGTAATCTCCGGCTTAGGTTTGAGTTCCTCTAAGGCACTTTTACGTTCTTCCTCAGAATAACAATAAATAGTTTTCTTTTTATTACGAACCCTAAAAAGTGGGGTTTGTAAAATATACAGATGCCCCTCTTTAATCACCTCAGGAAAAAACTGCAGGAAAAATGTAATAAGAAGCAGTCTAATGTGCATACCATCTACATCGGCATCTGTTGCAATAACAATATTATTGTACCGCAAATCAGCAAGAGATTCTTCTATATTTAGTGCAGCCTGCAAGAGATTAAACTCTTCGTTTTCATACACAATCTTTTTGCTTAACCCATAACTGTTTAAAGGCTTCCCTTTAAGGCTAAATACAGCCTGTGTATTAACATCTCTACTTTTTGTGATACTACCAGATGCACTATCTCCCTCTGTAATAAATAAGGTAGATTCTAAATTACGCTCTTTTTTTGTATCACCTAGATGAATCCTACAATCACGTAGTTTTTTATTGTGCAGGTTTGATTTTTTTGCGCGGTCTTTGGCTAGTTTTCTAATGCCAGACAACTCTTTACGCTCTCGCTCTGCCTGCATGATTTTACGCTGTAAAACCTCAGTAATAGCAGGATTTTTGTGTAAAAAATTATCTAGTTGGGTTTTTAGAAAATCATTAATATAGGCACGTACAGTTGGCAAATCACCTCCCATATCTGTAGAACCGAGTTTGGTTTTTGTTTGACTCTCAAAAACAGGTTCCATCACTTTAATACTAATGGCGCTAACAATAGATTTTCTAATATCACTGGCCTCATAGTTTTTACCATAAAACTCTCTGATGGTTTTCACCAAACTCTCCCTAAAGGCTGCTTGGTGGGTACCACCTTGAGTGGTGTTTTGTCCATTTACAAAACTATGATACTCTTCACTGTATTGTGTTTTACTATGTGTTATAGCTACTTCTATATCATTACCCCGCAGGTGTATAATTGGATACAGCATGTCTTCTTTAGACATGTTGTCTGCCAATAAATCTTTAAGTCCGTTTTCACTAAAGAATTTTTCGCCATTAAAATCAATGGTTAACCCAGGATTAAGATAGACGTAATTTCTAAGCATTTTTTCAACATACTCATTACGGTACTTAAAGTTTTTGAAAATAACTTCGTCTGGAATAAATACAACTTTTGTTCCTTTACGCTTACTTGAATCTTCTACGACACTGTCTTGCTTTAATTCTCCCTGAGAGAATTCGGCATATTTTACTTTATTATCTCTAATAGATTCTATCTTGAAGTAGGAAGACAATGCATTTACAGCCTTTGTGCCTACCCCATTTAAACCCACTGATTTTTTAAAAGCACGAGAATCATACTTCCCACCAGTATTCATCTTAGAAACAACATCAACAACTTTCCCTAAAGGAACACCGCGACCAAAGTCACGAACACGTACTTCTTTATCTTTTATTCTAATTTCGATGGTTTTTCCGGCACCCATCACAAATTCATCAATACTATTATCGAGTACTTCTTTTAATAATATATAGATACCGTCATCAGGAGAAGAACCATCACCCAACTTTCCAATATACATACCTGGACGCATACGGATATGCTCTTTCCAGTCGAGGGATCGTATATTATCTTCGGTATATTTTGTGTCTGCCATAAAATCGCGTGAATAGTTGTTAAATATACCCTTTACAAGACAAATTTTAAAAATTTACAAAACAAAGTAATTAACAAATACCTTGTCAAAATTGTGAACAACCTTCTGTTTTTGTTAAGAATATATAAGTGTTTTTTGATCTACTGATTAATAATTTTAAATTAAAAAACCGTTGTTATTTAAATAAAATAACAACGGTTTAAATACCTATATTCTAGTTAATGCTAGACGTTAAATCTAAAATGCATCACATCTCCGTCATTAACAATGTATTCTTTTCCTTCAACGCCCATTTTTCCAGCCTCTTTCACTTTAGTTTCACTTCCAAAACTAACATAGTCATCATATTTAATAACTTCTGCACGTATAAAACCTTTTTCAAAATCTGTGTGTATTACACCTGCTGCCTGTGGAGCTGTTGCACCTACAGGAATTGTCCAGGCGCGCACTTCTTTGACACCTGCCGTAAAGTAGGTTTGTAAATTTAAAAGCCTGTAGGCGCCACGTATTAATTTTGCTGATCCTGGCTCATCCAAACCTAAATCGTCTAGAAACATTTGGCGCTCCTCAAAAGAATCTAATTCTGTTATATCTGCCTCTGTACCAACTGCCAAAATAACAACTTCTGCGTTTTCCTTAGCTACTGCTTCTTTTACCCTATCCACATATGCATTACCATTTAAAGCTGCATCTTCATCTACATTACATACATACATAACAGGTTTATCTGTAATAAACTGTAATGGGGTTACAAACTCTTCTCTATCTTTATCAGAAATTTCGATAGCCCTTAGTGACACACCTTGCTCTAGACCATCTTTTATTTTAATTAATACTGCCTCTTCTTTTTGTGCTTCTTTATTTCCTGTACGGGAAGAACGTTTTACTTTTTCTAATTTTTTATCTACTGTTTCTAGATCTTTTAATTGTAATTCTATATCAATAGTCTCTTTGTCTCTTATAGGGTCTACATTTCCATCAACATGAATAATATTATCATTGTCAAAACAGCGTAACACATGTAAAATTGCATCGGTTTCTCTAATGTTTCCTAGGAATTGATTTCCTAGTCCTTCTCCTTTACTGGCACCTTTAACCAGTCCTGCAATGTCTACGATTTCAACTGTTGCAGGAATCACTTTTTCTGGAACAACCAATTCTTCAAGTTTCACCAAACGCTCATCTGGCACATTTACCACTCCAATATTTGGCTCAATGGTACAAAAAGGAAAATTTGCGCTTTGCGCCTTGGCGTTAGACAAACAATTAAAAAGGGTTGATTTACCTACGTTTGGTAATCCTACAATTCCGGCTTTCATAGTAAAAATATATTAAAATGCGTGCAAATATACCTCTTTAGCCGAAATTTAAACACCAAAATAGTATTCTGTTTACTTAAATCTTATTTAATGGCACATCTAGAATTAACACCAACCAAATCGATGCTTTGTAAGCCCATAGCTAAAGGTTTAAACCTTGATACATTTTCTTTAAAAAAAGCAAAAAAAAAGAGCTCTGAAAATATCAGAGCTCTTAGTATTTAAAAAATGAGAGGGTTATTTCTTACCGTCCATTTTGTCTTTCAATGCTTGAAGTGCAGAGTTAGCGTCACCTAGTGTAGGCTTCGATTCGTCAGACTGCTTTTTAGCTTTCTTAGCAGCTTGCTTCACGATTTTAGCTTCCTCTTCTTTATGTATCGCCATATGAGAGGCTACCACTTTCTTGAATTCTTTGTTGAATTCAATAATTTGGAATTCTATCTCCTCACCTTTGGTTACATCAGTTCCGTCTTCTTTCTCTAAGTGACGTTTTGGTACAAATGCAGTGATATCTCCATTAAAGTTGATAACTGCTCCTTTGTCTACCATTTCGTCAATAGATGCTTTATGAACAGATCCTACAGCAAACTCAGCTTCATACTTATCCCAAGGATTTTCTGTAGTTTGTTTGTGCCCTAGGCTTAACTTGCGTCCTTCTACATCCAATTCTAACACTACCACTTCTAGGGTATCAGAGATGTTTGTAAACTCACTTGGATGCTTTACTTTCTTAGTCCAAGAAAGATCAGAGATATAAATAAGTCCGTCAATTCCTTCTTCTAATTCTACAAATACACCAAAGTTTGTAAAGTTACGCACAATACCTTTGTGAGTAGATCCTACAGGATACTTTGTTGTGATGTCTGTCCATGGGTCTTGCGTTAATTGCTTAATACCTAAGCTCATCTTACGCTCTTCACGATCCATAGTCAATACTTGTGCCTGAACTTTATCCCCTACGTTTACGAAGTCTTGTGCACTACGCAAATGCGTAGACCATGACATTTCACTAACGTGGATCAATCCTTCAACACCTTCAGCAACTTCAATAAATGCACCGTAGTCTGCAATAACAACTACTTTACCTTCTACATTATCACCAATTTTAAGTTCTTCACCAAGTGCATCCCAAGGGTGTGCGCTTAATTGCTTAAGACCTAATTGTATACGTGTTTTATCCTCATCAAAATCAAGGATTACAACGTTTAGTTTCTGGTCAAGCTCTACAATCTCGTTAGGGTGGTTGATACGAGACCAAGAAAGGTCTGTAATGTGTACCAATCCATCTACACCACCAAGATCTACAAAGACACCATAAGAAGTAATGTTTTTAACAACACCTTCTAATACTTGTCCTTTTTCAAGCTGCCCAATGATTTCTTTTTTCTGCTCTTCGATATCTGCCTCGATAAGCGCTTTGTGAGATACAACAACGTTTTTAAATTCGTGGTTAATCTTCACAACCTTGAATTCCATTGTTTTGTTAACGTATACATCGTAGTCTCTAATAGGTTTCACATCAATTTGTGAACCTGGTAAGAACGCTTCAATTCCAAATACGTCTACAATCATACCACCTTTGGTACGACATTTAACAAAACCATTAACGATTGTTCCTTCATCGTGTGCTTTATTTACACGATCCCAAGCCATAATAGTTCTGGCCTTACGGTGAGAAAGAATTAATTGACCAGTTGCATCTTCACGCACATCAATTAAAACCTCTACTTTATCTCCAACTTTTAAACCTGGATTGTAACGAAATTCATTTAATGAAACAACACCTTCAGACTTAGCGTTGATGTCTATAATAGCATCACGGTCTGAGATATGTACCACTTCTCCTTGTACTACTTCATCATCTAAAGTATCTACAAAATTCTCTGTTACTAATTTTTCAAACTCTAATAACTTACCATCATCTACAGGATCAATTCCTTCTTCGTAGTTGTGCCAGTTAAAATCTGTTAAGAATTTTTCAGGGTTTGTTTCCTTAAGAGAAGGTTCTCTTTTTGGTTTTTCAGCAGCCTCTGGGGTTGTTGCTTCTGCTGTTTCTTGAACTTCTACAGCAGGAGCTTCTACTTTTGGAGTTCTTTTTCTTGTTTTCTTAGCAGCTGGTTTTGCTGCTTCGTCTTTTGCTTTTTCAGCCATTTTTCAATTTTTGTATCCTCTTGTAATAATTCTATTTGATAAGAAAAACACAAGGCTTTACTTTGTATTCTACAAGGCTGTAATAGTCAAACGATGTACCCGTAGAAGGATTATGTTTATTTTATATGTCCAAATTGCTATTACTACACCGTCAAAATGGGCTGCAAAAATAATTCTTTTCTTTTAATTTCCAAAGTGATAGAGAAAATAATTACAATAGCGAAGAAGCTATTAGAACACGGGTATTAAACCATAAACAAAAGCGGGTTACAATTCAAAATAATAAGCCGCTAAATTAAAACAACAAAACCATTAAATGCGGCCAGCTATTCTGTCTTTGGCTAATTGTAAAATAACATGAAATTGGTCTTCCAAATTCATGTGGCTATTATCAATAGCAATGGCATCTTTGGCCCTTACAAGAGGTGAGTCTTTACGGGTAGAATCTATATGATCTCTCTCCACTACATTAGCCAAAACATCCTCCAAAGAAACCTCATCTCCGTTGGCGATGAGTTCTTTGTATCGGCGCTCTGCTCTTGTAGGGGCAGATGCGTCTAGAAATATTTTAAGCTCTGCCTCTGGAAATACTACGGTAGCTATATCGCGGCCATCCATAACAACACCTTTGTTTTGTCCTAGTTTTTGTTGTTGGCTAACCAATTTGGTGCGTACAGCAGAAATCGCTGAAATAGGGCTTACCAGAGCTGAAACCTCAAGGGTTCGAATTTGTTTTTCAACATTAGTTCCATTTAAAAAAACTTCTGCAACACCTGTACTTTCATTTTTTTTGAAATCAATAGATATATCTTTTAAGGCATTTTCTAGAGCACCTTGATCTACCTTAGCATCTTCAATAAATCCTTTTTGCATTGCAAATAACGTTACTGCGCGATACATAGCGCCTGTATCTACATATATGTAGTCTAGCCAATCTGCAAGTTGTTTTGCAAGGGTACTTTTTCCGGTAGAAGAAAAACCGTCAATGGCTATGGTGATTTTTTTCATTATTGTAAATCTATATTAAGTCCAAAAAAACTACTTGATGCAGCAGTATTGTATTTTGAAAATGAATAATTTAATCTCACTTTATTAAGCTTAATTCCAAATCCCGCACTCAAACCAGAAAATGCTCTGGTATCTACAATACGTAATTCTTCTGCGCGTCTAAAATTATAACCAAATCTTATATTAAAACCGCTTTGAGGAAACAGTTCGATACCAAGAATAACATGACGAAATGCCTCGTCTATAAAATTAATGTTTTCTGTAGTAACATTACCTTCCAAATCTGTAGTTTCTCTGTCTGGATTTGAAAAAGCCAAATCCCACCGCTGCATATTCTCTAAAGTAAAATGCCAACGAATTGGTATGCGTTCTAGAATTTGTGATGCCCCTAGAATGATTTCAAAAGGAAGCGGCTCAAGGTCTATATCATAGGGCGTGAGTTGGGTACCTATATTTCTAGCAACACCCGTTATCTGTAAATCCCAATCTTCATGTACATACATGATACCTAGATCTGCAGCGACCCCAAAGGAACTGTATTGTTCTAGTTGAGATGATATAAACTTAATAGTACCTCCGTAATGGAAATTTGTAAAAGGAATGTTACGCGCATGGCCTACAGAAATTGCCACCTCTGATCCAGAAAAACTATTTGTAACGTTTCCTTGGGTATCGTAGCCATCAAAATTTCCGTAATTGATATAGGTAATTCCTGCATGTATAACCTGCGTGTATCTATCCCAAGAATATGCGTAGGCTACTGTACCGTAATTAACATCTGATAAATAGTTATTGTAATTAACAGATAGTTGCTTATCCATTTGAGGGTTAATGGCAGCGGGGTTAAATAGTCCTTGAATTGGATCATAGTCATAATTGGTAACTACTTTACCCCCTAAAGCAGCTTGTCTTGGATCGTTAACTAAATTTAAAAACTGATAGGTAGAACGCCCTCCTATTTGCCCAAAGGCAGATAAAGTTATCAGTGAGGTTACTAAAAATAAAACCTTTTGGTTCATAGGCAGCGCCGCGTTATTCTTTAATACGATAACGAGTGTAAGTATAATTTATTTTCGAGAGAAATGAAAAGAGTTTAGAATAAAAAACAGCTAGAAATTATATCCTAGCTGCTTTTACAAATCATCTTATAGTTTTTTAGCTCCTTTGACCTTTTCTTTTGTTAAGGCAAGGGCTAGAACATCACTCATTTCTTTTACATAATGAAAGGTTAAGCCTTTTAAATATTCTGGTTTAATTTCATCTATATCTCGTTTGTTTTCCTCGCATAGTAAAATCTCTTTAATACGTGCTCTTTTGGCTGCAAGTATTTTCTCTTTAATACCACCTACAGGCAGTACCTTTCCGCGAAGAGTAATCTCTCCAGTCATGGCCAAACTCTTCTTTACTTTGCGCTGAGTGAATAAAGATACCAATGAGGTTAACATGGTAATTCCTGCACTTGGTCCATCTTTTGGAGTTGCTCCCTCTGGTACATGGATATGTACATTGTACTTTTCGAAAATTTCTTGTTTAAGACCCAACTTTTCTGCATTAGATTTTATGTATTCTAAGGCAATAGTGGCAGATTCTTTCATAACCTTACCCAGGTTTCCAGTCATGTTTAGGGTGCCTTTACCTTTGCTAATGGTAGATTCAATAAACAAAATATCTCCCCCAACACGCGTCCAAGCAAGGCCAGTAACAACACCTGCTACTTGGTTGTTTTCATATTTATCTCTCTCAAGCCTAGGGACTCCTAATATTTCAATAATATCTTCATTGCGTATCTTGATGTTATAAGACTCCTCCATGGCAATTTTCATAGCAGCATAACGTACTGTTTTTGCAATTTGCTTTTCTAGACCACGAACACCACTTTCTCTTGTATAGCCCTCCACAATTTTTTCTAGTTGCGCCTTACCTACTTTAAGGTGTTCTTTGGTTAAACCATGCTCTTTTAATTGCTTTGGTAATAAATGCTGCTTTGCTATTTCAATTTTTTCTTCAATAGTATACCCAGTAACGTTAATAATCTCCATACGGTCTAAAAGCGCTGGCTGTATAGTACTTAAGCTATTAGATGTTGCTATAAACATAACCTTAGACAAATCATATCCTAGTTCTAGAAAGTTATCATAGAAAGAACTGTTTTGCTCAGGATCTAACACCTCTAAAAGAGCAGAGGAAGGATCTCCTTGACTACCTATAGAAAGCTTATCGATTTCATCTAGCACAAAAACTGGGTTGCTTGTTCCTGCTTTTTTAAGGCTTTTTATAATACGCCCTGGCATTGCTCCAATATAGGTTTTACGGTGCCCTCGTATTTCGGCTTCATCTCTCAAACCGCCCAAAGAAATACGTATGTACTCTCTACCGAGTGCCTCTGCTACAGATTTTCCTAAAGAAGTTTTACCAACTCCTGGAGGACCATACAGGCAAATGATGGGTGATTTCATGTCGTTACGCAATTTTAAAACGGCAAGATATTCTATGATGCGTTTTTTAACATCATCAAGACCATAATGATCTCTATCTAATATTTTCTTGGCACGTTTTAAATCAAATTTATCTTTACTGAATTCATTCCATGGCAATTCTAACAGCAGGTCTAGGTAATTTTTCTGAATGCTAAACTCTGCAACCTGAGGATTTAAGCGCTGCATTTTAGACAATTCTTTGTTGAAGTGTGCTGCGGTGTCTTCATTCCATTTTTTTGCCTTACCGCGCACTCTCATAGCTTCTATCTCAGCCTCAGATGTACTTCCTCCCAATTCCTCCTGAATGGTTTTCATTTGCTGATTCAAGAAGTACTCACGCTGCTGCTTGTTAATGTCATTGTGCACCTTGGTTTGGATGTCTTTTCTCAAAGAGAGTTTTTGCAACTCAAGGTTCATGTACCTGAGTGTTTCCAAAGCTCTTTCTTGCAAGTCATTTATCTGCAAGAGTTTCTGCTTTTCTGCAACAGAAATATTTAAGTTAGAAGAAACGAAATTGATCAAAAATGAAGGGCTCTCTATATTTTTTATAGCAAAGGATGCATCGCTAGGAATGTTAGGACTGTCTTTAATTATGGCCAATGATTTCTCTTTTATGGTCTCTACGATAACCAAAAACTCTTCATTGTCTTTTGCAGGTCTAGCTTCCTCAACAGCCCTTACAGTAGCCGTTAGATAAGGCTCTGTGGTAATTACCTCTGCAACTTGAAAACGTTTTTTACCTTGTATGATAACCGTAGTATTTCCATCAGGCATTTTTAACACCTTTAATATTTTAGCAACCGTACCTATGGTATTGATATCTTCAATACCCGGGTCTTCTTCGCCTTCTTCTTTTTGAGAAACTACACCAATAATTTTACCTTCTTTATTGGTTTGATTTATTAGCTCAATAGACTTATCACGTCCTGCCGTTATTGGCACAACAACACCAGGAAACAAAACGGTATTACGCAAGGGTAAAATTGGTAGTATTTCTGGTAGGTCTTCATTGTTCATCTCTTCCTCATCCTCTGAGGACATCAGAGGAATAAATTCTGCATCGTCTTGAAATTCCTGAAATGACAAACTGTCTAATAAGGATACTTTTGATTTTGACATAGTATGGTGTAAGACATTGTGTCACAAATAAAGGTGAAACAAAGTCGTTAATTAAATATATTATTTACCACTAATAGAGCGAAACCACTGATGCTCATATAAATTAGCAGGTATTGCATCTTTTATATTTCAATATGCATGCCATATAGCATAGTTACAATAGCGGTTTTTTAATCGCTGTTGTCTTGGGTATATAAAATAAAATAGAAAAAGCCTTTTCAAGATATCGAAAAGGCTTTTTAACTATAGTAGTATTACTTTTTGTTTGTTACAGTAGGTTTAAATTAAACACACCCTCTGTGATTTGAATAACAGTTGGATCTACACCATCTGGATTTGTAGCTGTAAAATTAAAACGAGCACTTATATCTCCTGTTTCTTGATCATAGCTCTCTATGATTAGTACTCCTGGATTAGACACAAACTCAATGCTACTTCCTTCTCTTATATATAGGCCAATGGTTTGGTCCCCATTTGCAACCTCAGTGCTCATTGGATATTCTCCAGGGATAATAGTATCTGAAGGAAAACCAATTTTCATGGTTCTACCATTTTCCAGGGTAGCAGTTATAAATGTAACATTCATGCCGTTTATTTCTTGCTCTGCAACCTCAAGTGTATCGTTTGCTCCAGAGGGTTCAAAATCTGCACCATCAATCACAGCTTTGAAAGGAATTAAAGCCGGTGGCTCAGTTCCTTCAAAGTATACGGTAAAGCTTCCTTGGGTTACTTGATACACTGAAGTATCTTCTCCAAGTGGATCTCTTGCGGTAAAGGAAAAAGTCGCTGCAATGATACCATTTTGAGTGTCAAACTGTGTAAATGTGATACTTCCCGGGTTTGAACTTAAATTTTCTCCACCAATATTTGGGTTATAAATACCAATTAGTTTTGTACCATCAGAAATGCCATCCTCCATATCAAAGGTTCCAACTCCCATATCAAAAGGAATATCAATTCTCATCATAGATCCTGTTGCGGTTTGCGCCTCTACTTTAAAAATCATATCATCACCCACTGTATTTAAGGTGGTCTCTAATAATAAATCTACATGTTCTTGACCATCTACTAATGCGAAAAATTCATCTACATCAACTGGATTTTCTGAACCACCACCACCACCACCTGGTTCACCACCACCTGGATTTTCATCAAAGGTCATTTGAATGTCATTAAAGACTCCCTGAGTTATGGATGCATTTTGTATAATAACATCTCCGTTAGAATCTACAATAGGATCTCCGTTTGCATCTAAAGCGGCTCTTGTACCAACAAAGCTGAAAGCACCAGAAACAATTAAATCTGTTTCATTGTAGGAAGTTATATTCATATTTCCACTACCTCCAGTTTCGGCCAAGGTAATAAATGGGTTTGTTGGTGATTGTACATCAAAATAACTTGCTCCATTAGTATTAGTACCGTTAAGAGTTAAATCATAACTTCCAGTGGCAAGCGGAGAGGCTGTTAAAAAAATGGCCGTGTTATTGGCAGAAACACCTGTGATTGTAAAATCACCATCTACATTTACGGAAGCTGTAGTAAATGCAGCTGTAAAAGCCACACCATTAACAATTGCTGTGAATGAACCAGGAACAATCTCTCCAGAGGTATCCTGTTGAGGGAATTGACCCTCTAATGGTTCATTGGTGCAAGAAGTAAATTGAAGTGCTAAAAAAGCAATTAAGATCCAATTAAAAAGTTGTAATTTTTTCATAAGTACGTATGTTTTCCTTTGTAATAACAGCAAACTTAACTAAAAATTGTCTAGTATTAATATTTTCTTGGTACGCGTAAAAGTAAAATCACGCCAACAATAAAAAACAAGACTAAAAATAAAATAGCATTCCGCATACTACCGGTAATTTGATCCACAAAACCATAGACGAGCATTCCCAACACGATCCCTATTTTTTCTGCCACATCATAGAAACTAAAATAGGATGTAGTGTCCTTAGTGTCAGGTAAAAACTTAGAATATGTTGAGCGTGATAGCGCTTGTATACCTCCCATTACCAGGCCAACAAAAGCTGCTGTTATATAAAATTCTAGGGGCTGGGTTACAAAATATGCAGCTACACATAAAACAACCCAGACGCAGTTAATAAAAATTAATGTAGAGATGTTCCCAAATCTGCTTGAGGCTTTAGAGGTTAAAAAAGATCCTAAAACTGCCACCAACTGGATAATTAAAATACTAGAAATAAGCCCCAGTGTTTTCTTGTCTGGATCTCCCCAATTAATCTCTTGTTCTCCAAAATAAGTAGCCACTAACATTACAGTTTGTACAGCCATGCTATAAACAAAAAATGCAATTAGGAACCTCTTTAACTGCAGGTTTTCTGATAAAGATTGTTGCACTTGTTTCAGCTCTCTAAAGCCGTTTAAAATAACATCTTTATTTACTTTTTTTGATGACCTTGCTCCACTTGGCAGGTAATAAAAAGAGTATTGGCTAAATCCAATCCACCAAATACCTACTGTCACAAATGAAATTTTCATGGCCTGTATGCTAGCATCTGCTCCTGAGATACCAAATAGTTCTGGTTTTAATACCATAACAAGATTAAACAGAAGTAAAAAAACACTACCTATATAACCTAAAGAAAATCCTTTAGCGCTCAAACTATCTTGCTGCTCTTTAAAAGCAACATCTGGCAGGTATGAATTGTAGAAAACCAAACTACCCCAAAAACCAACTAAAGCTAAAAAATAAGTAAACAGACTTAAGTATATGTTTTCAAGAGAAAAAAAATACAAACCCATACACGATAAGGCCCCTAAATAGCAGAAAAATTTCATGAATTTTTTCTTGTTTCCTACATAATCTGCAATACCAGATAAAAGTGGAGATAAAAACGCTACTACCAAAAATGCAGCAGCTGTTGTGTATGTAATTAAAGGAGTACTGCGTATTTGAGAGCCAAATACAGAAACTGTTTCTATACCAGTTTTACTGAATAATGCACCATAAAAAATAGGAAAAACGGCAGAGGCTATCACCAAACTATACACAGAGTTTGCCCAGTCATAAAATGCCCAAGCATTACGTAACTTTAAAGATCCCTTCTCTAGTTTGACCATAATAAATATTTTCTGCTAAATTAAAAATATCATATTACAATGAAGGGCTTTTATTGAGTAATGTATTTTTATTACAAACACAATTTTTTGGCACGTAGTTTGGTATTATATTTAAATAGAATTAAATTTCAATAAAACACTGCATCATGAAAAAAATACTCTTATTACTATCTCTATCTAGTTTGTTATTACTAAGTTCTTGTTACATTGAAAATGACAACATACAGGTAGCTTCGCTAAGTCAAGTTTTTGAAACAACTGTTGATTTTACAAATGCTAACGATTACAGCCAACTGGTAAACATCCCTATAGATATCGAAGTCTATGAAAGTGATGTTATATTAGTATATTGGCTTGAAAATGTAATCTCTGATGGCACTGGAGGCACTTTTGATGTATGGACTCCTCTACCCCAAACAATTTATACCACCCAAGGTAGTTTCCAATATAGTTTTAATCATACCTTTATAGATGTATTTTTGTTTTTGCAAGGAGATATAAATCTTGATAGCCTTAGTAGTAATCTAACCAATAACCAAACCTTTAGAATTGCTATAGTTGGGGCAGAATTTGCAAAAACAAACCCTAGCATGCAACAAGTATTGGGTTTATAATATTAAACTAAAAAAAATGAAAAAAACACTTCTACTTCTACTTACCATAATGGTAGTAAGTTGTAATGCCAATGCGCAAAAAAAAGAAAAAAAACAGGAAGTTTTTCCGGTGGTAAAAACTGAAAGCCAATGGAGATTAGAACTCACCCAAATGCAATATTATGTACTTCGAGAGGCAGGAACAGAGAGAGCATTTAGCAGTGATTTAAACAAAAACTACACCAAAGGAACCTACCATTGTGCAGCTTGTAAAACACCTCTATTTAAGAGTGATTATAAGTTTGACAGCGGTACAGGTTGGCCAAGTTTTGATCGTGAAATAAAAGGCAATGTTAGTTTTGATGTAGACTACAACCTTGGGTACGCTAGAAGCGAAGAGCATTGCGCTACTTGCGGAGGTCATCTAGGGCATGTCTTTAATGACGGGCCCAGAGAAACAACAGGTAAAAGACACTGTATAAATGGTGTTGCATTACTCTTTAAAGCAGAAAAATAATGAGCAATTATCCAATACAAAAAACAGAAGCCCAGTGGAGAGAACAACTTGGTGAGGCGCACTATAAAATCCTTCGAGAAAAAGGTACAGAACGTCCTTTTACTGGAAGCTACAATCTTACTTTTGAAGATGGTACCTATTGCTGCATGGGTTGTAAAAACAAACTATTTGAAAGTGCCAGCAAATTTGATAGCGGTTGCGGTTGGCCAAGTTTTGACCAAAGTATTGCCGGTAGTGTTACCTTCATAAAGGATACCACTCTAGGTATGGAACGTACAGAAATAGTTTGCTCAAATTGTGGAGGTCATCTAGGACATGTTTTTGATGATGGTCCTACCAGTACTGGCCAGCGCTATTGTGTGAATTCACTCTCTGTAGATTTTGAAAAATAGAAGACAACCTTACCTTTGGTTGCCAAGTTATGTAAAGTCACAACCATGATAAAAATTTGAAATGTTCTTTTTTCAAAAATTTGTTATGTTTCCATTCCACATTTTGTAAATTTGCCACAATAAATTAACTAGCAAATAAAGTACCATGAGTAAATATGATGTAATTGTATTAGGAAGTGGCCCTGGAGGTTATGTAACCGCCATTAGAGCGTCTCAACTAGGATTAAAAACAGCTGTCATTGAAAAGGAAAGTCTTGGAGGTGTTTGTCTTAACTGGGGTTGTATCCCTACTAAAGCATTGCTAAAAAGTGCACAAGTTTTTGATTACCTAAAACATGCAGATGAGTATGGTCTTTCGGTAAAACAATATGATAAAGACTTTTCTAAGGTTGTTGCTCGTAGTAGAAACGTTGCAGATGGCATGAGTAAAGGAGTACAGTTTTTAATGAAAAAAAACAAAATTGATGTACTAAAAGGTTTCGGAAAGCTTAAGCCCGGAAAGAAGGTAGATGTTGATGGTACAGAGTATAGCGCAGATCATATAATCATAGCTACAGGTTCACGCTCTCGTGTGTTGCCAAATTTGCCACAAGACGGAAAAAAAGTAATTGGATACAGAGAGGCAATGACCCTAGAAAAACAACCAAAATCAATGATTATTGTTGGTAGTGGAGCTATTGGTGTTGAGTTCGCTCATTTTTATAACACAATGGGAACAGATGTTACCCTTGTAGAATTTCAGCCAAATTTAGTTCCTGTTGAAGATCTTGACGTTTCAAAACAATTTGAACGTTCTTTCAAAAAAGCAGGTATAAATGTAATGACTAATTCATCTGTTGAAAAAGTTGATACTTCTGGCAAAACAGTAAAAGCAACAGTAAAGACCAAAAAAGGAGAAGAGATTATTGAAGCAGATGTTGTGCTATCTGCAGTTGGTATTGTCTCTAACATTGAAGGTATAGGCCTTGAAGATGTTGGTATTGTTGCAGATAAAGGTAAGATCATGGTTAATGATTTCTACCAAACAAACATACCTGGATATTATGCAATTGGTGATGTAACTCCTGGACAAGCATTAGCTCACGTAGCATCTGCCGAAGGGATTACTTGCGTTGAAAAAATTGCAGGTATGCAAGTAGAAGCTATTGACTACGGAAACATCCCAGGATGTACCTATGCAACTCCTGAGATTGCAAGTGTTGGTATGACAGAAAAACAAGCAAAAGAAGCAGGTTATGAATTAAAGGTAGGTAAATTTCCTTTTTCTGCCTCTGGAAAAGCAAGTGCAGCTGGAACAAAAGAGGGTTTTGTAAAAGTTATTTTTGATGCCAAATATGGAGAATGGCTAGGATGCCATATGATTGGCGCTGGAGTTACAGATATGATTGCAGAAGCTGTGCTGGGTAGAAAACTAGAAACTACAGGACATGAAGTATTAAAAACCATACACCCACACCCTACTATGAGTGAGGCTGTTATGGAAGCTGTTGCAGATGCCTATGGTGAGGTAATACACCTATAGTTTTAAAGATGTATTAAAAAAAACCCGCTCTTGGAGCGGGTTTTTTTTATGTTTAATTTGTTCTCTGATAGTCTTAATAAATAAATCAACCTTCCAACACTAGACTACTTTAAATTGTTAATAGCAGTGTTTAAAACATATTATTTTAACCTTATATGTAGTATCAAATTTTATTATGTTTGTTTTAAGAGGTACCGTATTTTATAACCAACCTCACAAACAAGCTTCTCTGTGGAATGAAAAACTTTTTAATAGCGTTTTTTACTTTTATTATATGGTCATTCTTTGCGCTATGGGTTTATTTTATGATACTCCCCAACGAGCAAGAAGTTGCTGTTAGTAAAAATGTATCTCCTAAAGAGGTTGTTGTTCCCACATCTGTAGCAACAGAAATTTCCGATGAATCTCCAACCACAGCAATAATACAAGAGAGTAAGGAACCTATTAAACCCCAAGAGCTAATTGATACTGAAGTTTTACTTGAACCTCTCCCCGCTTCTGGATTAACCGCACGTGGTGCAGACAATAACATTGTATTTGTCTTTGAAAAAGGAATTTCTTTCATAAAAAATACTAGTACTCTAAACATCCCTTTACCATTAAATGCCTTTAAAAACTTAATCAAAGATTATTTGACACAATATCCACAAAAAGAAGTTCATATTATATCCTCATACAGCGCTACTGAAAATTTTGTAAGCCCAAATATTGGCAAGCAACGTGGTATGCAAATAAAAAAAATGCTTGTACAAACCGGTATTAATAGCTCTAGAATTGTTGTGAAATCAAACATTGAAGATATTACCTTCTCTAGTGACAATAGTTATTCAAACGCAATTGCGTTTGAATTTAAACCCTTAGATAAAAAACGAATTGCTTCCATTACACCTAAGGCTATTAAAATTCCAAAAAGTATTACCTTTTACCCTACGTTTTCTAACACAAATATTTTAAAAACAAAAAAACTACAAGAACTGGTTATTCGTGTTGCACAAATTTTTGATAGCAACCCCAATACCAACTTAACACTGGTTGGACATACAGATAATTCTGGAACCACAGAAGAAAACTATAGCCTGGGATTATCGTATGCAAAACAACTTAGGTGGTTTCTAAGCTCCAAAGGTAGTATAGACAAAAAAAGGGTACGGGTACTATCAAAGGGTGAATCACAACCCCTGAAGAGTAATAGAACAAAAAAAGGCAGCCTAGCAAACAAAAGAATTGTGCTACAATTTAAATAAATGAGAAATTCCTTAGATAATTACATTACTCAATTGCTAACTCCAGAATTTTTTGGAGTATTTGTGTTGATGCTCAGCACCTTTTTAATTGGGTATTTCTTTGGTCTATATCAAGAAAAATCAAAAAAGAGAGCGCTTATAAACAGGCTTAAAAGAGAAGTAAACACGCTAAGAAGCCCAAAAGAAATCCATAACATAGAGGTTACCTATGATGAGATAAAAGCTAGAAAGTATACTACTGTAAAGCAACAATTAGCAGCTTCTCAAAAAAATACTATCCCTGAAAAAACAAAGCAAACTATTGCAGCAAAAGCCCGCACAGAATTTGTAAGCTATACACACAACAAACCAACGCTAGATTTTGAGCGTATTGGTAAAGGTGATAAATACAATGCAGATAGATTAACCCAAATTAACGGCATAGGACCTTATATTGAGCAACGACTTAATGAAATTGGCATTTACAATTATAGCCAGATTAGTAGGTTACAACTCAGAGACATTGTTATTATTACCTCACTTATTGATTTTTTCCCTGGAAGAATAGAGAGAGACAATTGGGTAGAACAAGCAAATGAACTTAAATTAACATACTAAGAAGTAGTAAAACAAAAAAACCAGCTGTATAGCAGGTTTTTTTATTGGTATTAAATAGGATATATATACTACTTAAAATGCATGAAAGCTTGTTTTCCTAACAGTGCCTCTTCACTTTCAACATTATTGTCATCAGGTACACAGCAATCTACAGGGCATACAGCAGCACACTGCGGCTCGTCGTGGAAGCCTTTACACTCTGTACATTTATCTGCAACTATATAATAAATTTCATCACTAACGGGCTCCTGGGTTTCATTAGCATCTACCGCTTTACCATTTGTAAGCACTAGAGATCCTTCTAGGTCTGTTCCGTCTGCATAACGCCAATCATCTGCACCCTCATAAATAGCTGTATTTGGGCATTCTGGTTCACAGGCGCCGCAGTTAATACACTCATCAGTAATTATAATTGCCATGTAATTTTATTTTTGTTATGCAAATTTAAGCCCTAGTAATGGCAACTACAAATACATCTTGATAAATTGTGAAAACATTTTGTTTCTAGGCCCTATTTCAAGGAATTTTTACATGAGTTTTTTTTACCTTTGAGGTTCACATAAATTATAATGAATCTACAACAAAGAATAGATGCTTTTGTAACATTGGGACGTTTTTTAGCGCAGTTTGTTTCTCCCATAGAAGATCATACAACTACCGAGCAAGCTAAAGTTTATAGTAAGGATTCATCAGGGGTTGATACTGCCATTTTTTACGAGAAAATGATACAAACCCTTCAAGATGCCCACCATCAAAACACCTGGTTTACCTATGACAACCTTGCATTCTCATGTAAAAGCTGGAGTGAAGCACTAACCCAAGAAAACTTAACCAATTGGATTTCAAACTATACTATTAGTAAAGTAGATACTTCAAAAACCATTGCTATTGTAATGGCAGGCAATATTCCTTTAGTTGGGTTTCATGATTTTTTATCTGTACTGCTTTGCGGTCATAAACTACAGGCTAAACTATCCTCTAACGATAAAATACTATTGCCTTTTCTGGCTAGCTATTTATGTGCTGTGGAGCCAGAGTTTAAGCCCTATATTACTTTTACAAAAGATACCTTAAAAAACTTTGATGCTGTTATAGCTACAGGAAGTAACAATACCGCCACCTACTTTGATCATTACTTTAGTAAGTATCCTCATATTATACGCAAAAACAGAAATGCCGTTGCCATTATTACAGGTAAAGAAACCCCACAACAAATGGAAGCTTTAGCAGATGATGTATACCGTTATTTTGGATTGGGTTGTCGTAATGTTTCGAAAGTGTATATACCACAGCAGTATAATCTGGATCACTTTTTTAATGGCATGTATGCTTGGAAACAAGTAATAAACAATCATAAATACATCAACAATTATGATTACAACAAAGCAGTTTATTTAATGAGTGATATTAAATTATTTGACAATGAATTTATGCTCCTTAAAGAAGATACAGGTTTTAGCTCCCCTATCTCTGTGGTTTTTTATGAACGTTACAAAGACATAAAAGATGTTAGAACTCAATTAGAGGCTCAAAAGCAGAACATACAATGTATCGTTTCTCTAGAAGATGTTCCTTTTGGAGTAGCACAAACACCCGCCCTCTCAGATTATGCAGATGGTGTTGACACCATAGAATTCTTAATATCATTATAATAACTTACTAACACAACAACTATTTTTCACTTCTATTTTTTAGACCTTTGAATTACAATTACAATTACACTACTTATGAAAAAACATAACTTTAGCGCGGGGCCATGTATACTTCCTGCATCTGTATTAAAACAAGCAAGTAATGCAGTAATTAATTTTGATAACCTAGATTTATCTCTTTTAGAAATATCACACCGTAGTAGCAACTTTATTACTGTTATGGAACACGCCAAAGAATTGGCCCTAGAACATTTAGGTTTACAAAACAAAGGCTATAAAGCGCTATTTCTACAAGGTGGAGCAAGCATGGAGTTTTTAATGGTTGCTTACAATTTTTTAGAAAACAAAGCTGGGTATACAAATACCGGAACTTGGTCAGACAAGGCAATTAAAGAGGCTAAGCTGTTTGGAGATGTAGTAGAGGTTGCCTCATCAAAGGCTGCAAACTTTAATTATATTCCTAAAGACTACACAGTACCTAATGGTTTAGATTTTTTCCATTGCACAAGTAACAATACTATTTTTGGAACTCAAATGAATGAATTTCCAAAGACAGATTGCCCATTAATATGTGATATGAGTAGTGATATTTTTTCTAGACAGTTAGACTTTGAGAAATTTGATTTAATTTATGCAGGAGCTCAAAAAAATATGGGACCAGCTGGTACAACACTCGTTGTAGTTAAAGAATCAGTTTTAGGAAAGGTTTCTAGGCAAATACCTTCTATGTTAGATTACAAAGTTCATATTAGTAAAGACAGTATGTTTAACACACCAGCTGTGTTTCCTGTGTATGTTTCAATGCTTACGCTTTCTTGGCTAAAAGACCAAGGGGGTATTACTGCAATAGAAAAATTAAACAATCAAAAAGCTGAAATCTTATACAACGAGATAGATCGCAATCCATTATTCACAGGTTTTGTTGCCAACAAAGAAGATAGATCAAAAATGAATGCAACCTTCAGTCTCACAGATGAAAGTCTTACAGATACCTTTGACGGGCTTTGGAAACAAGCAGGTATAAACGGGCTAAATGGACACAGAAGTGTTGGAGGCTATAGAGCCTCTATGTATAACGCCCTATCTATAGAAAGCGTTCAGGTACTGGTTGATGTGATGCAAAATCTAGAACGTAACGCTTAAAAATTATATAAATAATATATTAAACAATGTAAGGATGTAGGTCTTTACGAAAATGAAAATATCTCTATGAAAGTATTAGCAAACGACGGAGTTTCTCAATCTGGTATTGACGCATTAACAAATGCAGGAATTGAGGTTATTACCACAAAAGTGGCTCAAGAACAACTGGAAAACTATATCAATGAAAATAATATTAGTGTTTTATTGGTACGTAGTGCAACTACCGCCAGAAAAGCATTAATTGATGCGTGTCCAGGCTTAAAGATAATTGGCCGTGGTGGTGTGGGTATGGATAACATAGATGTAACCTATGCACGTGAGAAAGGTTTAAGTGTTATAAATACACCAGCTGCGTCTTCATCATCTGTGGCGGAGTTAGTCTTTGCGCATCTATTTGGTGGTGTTCGGTATCTTTATGATTCTAATAGAAACATGCCTTTAGATGGTGACACAAGATTTAAAGAACTAAAGAAAAACTATGCAAAAGGGAGTGAATTGCGAGGTAAAACAATTGGTATTATTGGTTTTGGACGCATTGGTCGTGAGGTAGCTAAAATTGCACTTGGTTGCGGTATGAAGGTTATAGCAAGCGACAATTATGTTGATACAGCGAATATAACTTTAGACTTTTTTGATGGTCAAAAAGTAACTTTAGAAATTAAAACAAAACCAATTGATGAGTTGATACAGCAAAGTGATTTTATTACCCTTCATGTTCCTGCACAAAAGCAATATGTTATTGGTAAAGGGCAAATTGCAAAAATGAAAGATGGAGCTGCTATTATTAATGCAGCACGTGGAGGAGTTATAGACGAGGTTGCTTTAATCGAGGCTTTAGATAGTGGCAAACTTTCTTTTGCAGGACTTGATACTTTTGAAAAAGAACCAACACCAGCAGTTAAGGTACTGATGAGTCATAAAGTATCTCTAAGCCCTCATATTGGCGCCGCAACCAACGAGGCTCAAGATAGAATTGGGACAGAGCTGGCATCACAAATAATAACCTTACTCAAATAAATAGTCACACAAAACTCATTAAATACTCACAATTAGCTTCATTTTTTTAAAAACTGTATTAATATTTATAACTTAGCTAATTGAATTTATAAACCAAACATAAACTAAAATGAAAAGAGTACTACTTTTAAGCTTGATGTTGATTACCATATCGGTAACATCTCAAGTAACAAACCAAGGATCTCCCCTAAGTTGGAAACTACTTAGTGATCAAGATCAAATAGCAGCTAAAGCGCTTCCAAGTTTTGATTTAGAGCAAGTAAGGGCTGAAGATGCTTTAAACGATTACAAATTCGACAAACCATGGAGATTTGGATTTATGCACAGTGTAGATTTCGGTTTTGAAGATGGACAATGGACCACACTTAAAAACGGAGACAGAATATGGAGACTAGCCGTTGAATCTAAAGATGCTTTATCAATGAATTTTATATTTGATGAATTTTCTATACCTCAAGGAAGTTCTGTATATCTATACAATGATGACAGAAGTGATTTACTAGGTGCCTACACAAGTATACAAAATCAAGAAAGTGGTATACTAGGTACTTGGATTGTTAAAGGTGAAAAAGTATGGATAGAATATTTTGAGCCTGCAAATGTTTTAGGACAGGGTCAATTACATATTGCAAAAGCAACACACGGTTACAGAAATGCAGATACTTTTCAAGCTGCAAAAGGATTAAACGATTCTGGTAATTGTAACTTGGATGTAGATTGTTCTATAGGTAGTGACTGGGAAGACAACAAAAATCACAACAAAAGATCTGTAGGTATATTATTATCTGGAGGACAAGGGTTTTGTACAGGAGCGCTCATAAACAACACCAATAATGATGGTACCCCTTTCTTTTTAACCGCAAACCACTGTTACAGCAATCCAAATGCTTGGTCTTTTAGATTTGGTTGGATTAGTCCTAACCCAGTTTGTGCCGCTAACACTAACAGCACAAATGGTCCTACAACACAGACCATAAGTGGAGCTACACTAAAGGCAAGAAGTACCAATGCAGATTTCTGTTTGGTTGAAATTAACAACGATATACCTACAGAATGGAATCGTGTTTTCGCTGGTTGGGATAGGTCAGATATTACACCTCCTTTTACAGTTGGTATTCATCACCCATCTGGAGATATCATGAAAATCTGTAGAGATGATGATAGCCCTTCAAAAGAGGTCAATGCTGGAGCACAAACTTGGGAAATTCTAGGTGGTAGTGGTCAAGGTTGGGAACTCGGAGTTACAGAGCCTGGTTCTTCAGGGTCACCTTTGTTTGATGATCAAGGAAGAATTATTGGACAACTATACGGAGGAGCTGCGGCTTGTTCTGGAACCAATGACAACAACGCTTTAGATTATTACGGACGTTTAGGAGTTGCTTGGGATACAGGATCATCTGCACAAACAAGACTCGAAGATTGGCTTGATCCTCAAGGTTCAAATCCAGTTGTGTTAAACAGTTTTCCAGCATTAGAGATATTAGATCTTGATGCTGCTGTTTCTGTAGATATTCCTGAGGTGAGTTGTGGTGAGACTATTATTTCACCAACTATTAGCCTAACAAACTTTGGTTTAAATGATATTACAACCGCTGTAATTACTTGGCAGATAGATAATGGAACAATAAGTACTATCAATTTTAATGGAGCTTTATCACAAAACCAAACAGAATCATTTGTGCTAGACCCTATAGATTTGACAGAGGGTGACCACACATTTAATGTAATACTTGTGTCTGTTAATGGTACCGAAGATCAAAACGAATCAAACAATAATATCGCCACAGACTTTTCTGTAGGTGGAAGTAGTGATCAATACGCTACACTACAAGTTGTATTAGAATTACTTACCGATGATTATGCAGAAGAAACTTCTTGGGAGTTTCGAGAAGTTGGAGGTGCTGTATTATATTCTGATAGTTATAATGAAGGATCAGATGACAACACAACATTTATAGAAACTTTCAATGTTGATCTTGATAATTGTTATGAATTTGAACTATTCGATTCATACGGAGATGGTATTTGTTGTCAATACGGTGAGGGTGAATATAGTTTATCTACTAGCGATGGAGAAGTTATTTTTGAAGGAGCAGAATTTACAGATAGTGAACTAACTCAAATGAGTATTGGTGGAGAATTATCAATTAATGATGCATCACTAGCAAACATTACTCTGTATCCAAATCCTGCAAATAATGAAATAACTCTTAGCATTGGAAACACAAATGATAGTTCTTCTTATAGCTTATATAATACTTTTGGACAGTTACTTGAGCAAGGTGTTGTATCACAAAACAAAGAAGTAATTTCAGTTTCTGGCTATACAACAGGAATTTATTTTATTGTAGTTAAAAATACTGTAACTAGTATTGAGTCTACACTAAGATTTATTAAGCAGTAATAAAAAGGCACATTCAATTGAAAAAACTTAAAGAACGTTGGAATATAGATTCTAACTGGAAATTAACAGTAGTTTTTATAGTCTTTGCAATAACTGGCAGCTCTGCTGCCAAGTTTGCAGGGCCCATAACAGATGTCTTAGGCATTACCAAATCATTAGGTTGGTATTTGTATTGGCCCATCAGAATACTCATTATATTTCCTGTATATCAAGTTCTTCTGGTGTTTTTCGGTTGGCTATTTGGCGAATTCGAATTTTTCTGGAGCTTTGAAAAAAAGATGCTTCGTAGTATGAAACTTGGTTTTATATTAAAAGAATAACCTTTGCCTAAAGAGTATAAAAAAAGCCCTTACAAGTATTGTAAGGGCTTTTTTTATGTTTAATAATGTTACACCATAAAAGTCTAACTATCACACTATGATGTTGTTTATTAAGATAAATCTGAGCTTATGAGTTTTAAAAATTCATTTCTAGTTTCAATTTTCTCAAATTGTCCTCTAAAGCCTGAAGTGGTGGTTACACTATTTTGTTTTTGAACACCACGCATCATCATACACATATGGCTTGCCTCTATTACAACGGCAACTCCCTTGGGCTTTAATGTATCGTTTATACACTCTAAAATATCATGAGTAAGTCTTTCCTGTACTTGCAGTCTTCTAGCAAATACATCTACTACTCTTGGTATTTTACTCAAACCAACGATGTGTCCATCTGGTATGTAGGCGATGTGTGCTTTTCCATAAAAAGGCAACATATGATGCTCGCATAAAGAGTATAACTCAATGCTTTTAATGATTACCATATCATGATAATCTTCTTTAAACATAGCTCCTTTTAGTATTGCAGCTGGGTCTTGATCATAGCCCTGGGTTAAAAACTGCATTGCTTTCGATGCTCTTTCTGGTGTTTTAACAATACCCTCACGAGTAACATCTTCTCCTATATCAGATATAATATCTGTGTAGCTTTTTTTTATGTTTTGTGTAGCTTGATGGTTGTGTTCTTCGAAGAATTTATAGTTACTCATTTATTTGATTTAAGTTTATCTGCAAAAAATTGCTGTATTTTTTCAATTTTAGGTGTAATGGTAAAATTACAATATGCCTGCTCTTTGTTTTGGTTGTAATAATTATGATGAGATGCTTCTGCCAGATAAAAAATATCTAAAGGCTGAAGCTGGGTAACAATAGGTTCTTTAAAAACAAACGCTTTAGAAAGGGTATCTATAAAATCTTTGGCCTCATTTTTTTGGGTTTGGTCTCCATAAAAAATAGCACTTCTGTACTGGGTACCTACATCATTTCCTTGACGGTTTAATGTGGTTGGATCATGAGTTGCAAAAAATACCTCTAAAAGCGTTTGATAGGAAATAACCTTGGGGTCAAAATCTATGCGTATAGCCTCTGCATGCCCAGTTGTTCCATTACAAACTTCTCTGTATGCTGGGTTTTTTATGTGTCCTCCGGTATATCCTGAAACTACATTAACAACACCTTCTAGGCGCTGGAAAACTGCTTCTGTACACCAAAAACATCCGTTAGCAAAAATAGCTTGTTTAATTATTGTATCCATCCTTTAAACAAAGCTACATTAATTTAACACTGTATGTGTAATTGAAAATCTTTTTAACTTTTTATTAATAAAAGGACCTTTAGCATAGCGGTAAATTTGCACATCTGTATTGCATTAATCAACTATGCAAAGAAGTATTTTTTATGAGAAATATTGTTTTTTTCTTTATTGTGCTAGTACACACAACACTTCTATTTTCTCAACAAGAAAAAACACTCACTGCAACTAGAATTTCTGAGGCTCCAAAGATAGACGGGGTTTTAGATGATACTGTTTGGAATAACCTCCCCTACTATGGAGATTTTAACATGCTAGAGCCTGGAACGCAGGGTGATATCCCTTTAGGCTACCAAACCAAAGTCCAGCTAGCCTATGATGATACTGCTGTCTATATAGCAGCATACATGGAAGATCCAAACCCAGGTAGTATTGCTAGTCAATTCTCACAGCGTGATGATGTAAGAGCTCAAGCAGATTTTATTGCAGTTGCATTAAACACCTACAATGATGGTATTAACGAGACACGTTTTGGTGTTACTAGTGCTGGAACTATTTTTGATTCAAAAATATCAATCAACGATGAAGACTTAGGATACAATGTTGTGTTTGAGTCTAAAATATCAAGGGATAGCAAAGGATGGTATGCAGAGTTTAAAATTCCATATAATGCCCTTCGTTTTCCTGAGCTTGAGATTCAGAATTGGAGTATCAATTTTTACAGACGTATTATCAATAGTAATGAGACCCATAGTTTTGCTGCTATTGACATTACAAAAGGAAAAGCTACGCTATACAATGCTCCACTGCTAGGTGTTGAAAAAATAAACCCTCCTACTCGCCTTACTTTTTTCCCGTTCACCCAAGGAGCTGTTTCTACCCTTGAGGGTGAAACTACAACAAGTTTTAGCGCTGGTATGGATTTAAAATATGGTCTTAGTGATAGCTTTACGTTAGATGCTACGCTGATACCAGATTTTGGACAAGCTGCCTTTGATGAGGTTACCCTTAATCTAGGACCTTTTGAACAAACTTTTGAAGAGCAAAGGCAATTTTTTACTGAGGGAACAGAACTTTTTAATAAAGGAAGACTCTTTTTCTCGAGAAGAGTGGGCGGATCTCCCAGTAAAGAAATTACAGATCTAGAAGAAAATGAAATTGTTGATCAATATCCAGAGAGTGTCAATTTATTGAATGCTATAAAAGTTTCAGGAAGAACAAAAGACAATTTAGGTTTTGGTTTTTTTAATGCCATAACCGAAAAAACATATGCAAGGGTTCTAAACGAGCAAACAGGTGCTACAACGCAGGTATTAGTAGAGCCTCTAACCAACTATAACATCCTTGTGCTAGATCAGCAGTTTAACGACAACTCATCTATTTCTTTGATTAATACCAACGTTACACGAGATGGCCAATTTAGGGATGCAAACACAACGGCAATAGTATATGATGTTTCAGACAAACAAAACACATATAATATATCTGGTAGAAATGTTGCCAGTAATGTGAGTAAAGATAACGGGATTAGTACAGGGTTTTTATCTGAAATAGAGCTGTCTAGAATAAAAGGAAAATTTAGATATCGTTTAGAGCATAAACTCGCCAACACGACTTATGACATCAATGATTTAGGCCTAAACAGGAGAAATAATTATAATAACCTTGAAGCAGAAATCTCTTATGAGAATTTTGAACCAAACAAAACATTTAATAAGTATAAGTTTGAATTATCTACAAGACATAGACGCCTTTATAACCCTAATGTAATCACAGGTAATTCATTTAGATTTGAAAGCTTTTTTGTATTAAAATCGAGAATAGCCTTTGGCGGGTTTATGGACTATAGAACAAGTACAGATGATTACTTTGAGCCTCGAGTAGAAGGAAAATACGTCACATTTTCAAAAAGTTTGGGTTCTAAAATGTTTATCTCTACAGACTACAGAAAGGTATTTGCAGTAGATTTTGGTATTGGCCAGCGAAAAGATTTTGATCAACCCCAACAACAGGTATTTATTGAGTTTTCTCCAAGGTATCGCTTCTCGGATAAGTTTTTAGTGGAAATTAACACAGATTTTTCTAAAAGAGACAATCAATTTGGCTACATAGACAACACAGAAACTGATGTCTTTTTTGGACAACGGGATTTACTATCTTTTGAAAATTCATTAACCGCAAGTTATAATTTTGACCCTTATAGAGCAATTGACCTGCGTTTTAGAAATTATTGGACTTCTGTAGATTACAGTGATGGTATTTTCTTTAAACTCAATGATGACGGTACTAAAGATATTGTTGACTACCAAATAACCCAAGAAAATGACCCAAACAGAAACTTCAATATCTGGAACCTAGATTTAAGTTTTAGATGGCGATTTGCCCCAGGTAGCGAAGCTAGTTTATTATATAGAAATCAAATATTTAATAATGACAACCAGGCCACTTTAGGGTACACAGAAAGCTTAAACAAACTATTTAAACAAGCTGTTCAAAACACTATATCTCTAAGAGTTACCTATTTTTTAGATTACAATAATGTTTCTTATATTTTTAATAAAAAATAAGCAACTACAAGATATCCCGTATAAATAGTAAAGAAGATTTTATCTTGTGCAATAATGTGAGTATTTTGCTTGTTTAAAACTATATAAAGAAAATACCATGAAAAAGTTTTATATCTCTATACTTGCGGGTTTGCTCCTTTTTACTGGATGCTTTGAGGACTTTGATGACACAATAAATCCTGCTTCTACCCTAGAGATACAAAACTTTATATATCGTGGTTTAAATTATTTCTATTTATACAAAGCAGAGACCCCAGAACTTGCCAATGATGCCTTTTTATCTAATGATGATAAAAATAGTTTTTTAGAAAGCTACGAGTCTCCCGAGGATTTATTTGATTATTTAAAATCTGACCAAGACCGTTTTAGTTTTCTTACAGATGATTATGTTTCCCTGGAAAATGCGCTAAGCGGCGTAACTCTTAACAATGGTATGGAGTTTGGACTAGTTTTCTACCCAGATGGTAGCGGTGATGTATTTGGCTATGTTCGTTACGTACTTCCAAATTCTAGCGCCGCTAGCAATGATTTACAAAGAGGTGTTATTTTCAATACCATTGATGGCCAGCAAATAAATGAGACTAATTATAATGATTTACTAGCTCCAGATACGTACACTATTGGGCTAGCAACCTTTGACGGTGTTACCATAACACCTACACCAACAAGTGTAACTCTTACAAAATCACAAATCACAGAAAATCCAATACACATAAGCCAAACACTTACCATAGAAGGACAAAAAGTAGGGTATCTAATGTATAATGCTTTTACACGAGATTTTGACCCAGAGCTAAATGCTGTCTTTGGCGAGTTTAAAAACCAAGGCATTGACCACCTTATACTTGACTTAAGGTACAATGGTGGTGGTTCTGTAGAAACAGCAGTAGATCTGTCTTCTATGATAACAGGGCAATTTAATAGCCAAGTATTTTACACAGAGCAGTGGAACCAAGACCGGCAAGCGCAATATGCAAGTCCTGGACTATTTAATTCTGTAATTTCAAATGGAGATGTAATTAATAGCCTAAATCTTGACCGGGTATATATTATTACTAGTGCCCGCTCTGCCTCTGCCAGTGAACTTGTAATCAATGGTCTAGCGCCTTACATTAACGTGACTCAGGTTGGAGATACCACAACGGGTAAATTTCAAGCTTCATTTTTATTGTATGATGCTCCGGCGCCAAACTTTAATAGGTCACAGGCTAATGTAAATCATACCTACGCTATGTTACCCCTTGTCTTTAAAACTGCAAATGCTGCAGGTAACACAGATTATATTGATGGACTGATACCAGATATCGAACTAAAAGAAAACTATGCAAATTTGGGACAATTAGGAACGGTAACAGAACCTTTACTTGCAGAAACTCTTAATCAAATATTTCCTGGGCTTGCACCCACAACAATGTTTGATAATTTTACAGAAATTGGAGATAGCAACAGCAATAATATCTTGGAAGGCATTATGTTTATTGATAAGTAATAAAACGTACAACACCAAAAACTGCCCCAGAGAATATAATAACAAGACCTATGATAACAGCAAAGAATATCCACAAATACTATGAAAAGCTACATGTTTTAAAAGGTGTAGATCTTCATATTAAAAAAGGAGAAATTGTATCCATCGTAGGTGCTTCAGGTGCTGGAAAAACAACCTTACTTCAAATTTTAGGAACCCTTGATGGTTTTGACAGTGGAGCATTAACCATTAACGATGCTCAAATTGCTTCTTTAAACAAAAAACAACTCGCTGGTTTTAGAAACACTACTTTGGGTTTTATATTCCAATTCCACCAATTACTTCCAGAGTTCACTGCCCTTGAAAATGTATGTATACCAGGATTTATTAAAAAAACAAATAAGACAGAAGTAGAAAAAAGAGCCAAAGAGCTTCTCGCCTTTCTGGGCTTAACTTCTCGAGAGAATCACAAACCCAATGAATTATCTGGAGGAGAACAACAACGAGTTGCAGTTGCTAGAGCGCTAATTAACAACCCGGCTATCATTCTAGCAGATGAACCCAGTGGAAATCTAGACACAGAAAGTGCAGAAAACCTTCATAATTTATTTTTCAAACTAAGAGACAAGTTTGGACAAACCTTTGTTATAGTTACTCATAACAAAGATCTAGCAGCCATGGCAGACAGAAAACTAATCATGCAAGATGGAATTATAATTAGTGATTAGCGAGCTCTTTAACGCTATACAACCCACTAAAAATCATCAATTATATATCTAAAAATGAAGCTTGATAAAACCGAATTAAAAGAATTTTTAGATCAAAAAGTACAACAATACAATACCTTAGATTTTATTGGTACAGATCCCATCCAAATACCACATCATTTTACGGGTAAAGAGGATATAGAAATTTCTGGATTTTTGATAGCCACTATTGCCTGGGGAAACAGAAAAAGTATTATCACAAACGGGCAGCGATTATTAAATGTCATGGGCAACTCCCCTTTTGATTTTGTTTTAAACTACACAGATAATCATAAAAAATACACAAAAGGGTTTGTGCACAGAACTTTTAATGAAGAAGATTTGCACACCTTTTTCTTGGCCCTTTCCAATATTTACAAACAACATCAAGGCCTAGAGGCCGTATTTTCAAAAAATGCTACAAATCATAGTATGCAACCTGCTATACATGCGTTTAAAAAGGTGTTTTTTGAGATTCCACATCTATCTAGAACACAAAAACATGTGAGTGATCCATTAAAAAACAGTGCTGCAAAACGCATTAATATGTTTTTAAGATGGATGGTGCGCCAAGACACTACTGGGGTAGATTTTGGTATCTGGAACACCATCTCTCCTGCAGTTTTGTCCTGCCCTTTAGATGTGCACAGTGCAGGTATCGCTAGGAAACTAGGGATTTTAACCCGTAAACAAAATGACGGTAAAGCCTTAGGTGAGTTAGACAAGGCACTTCGTGAAATGGACCCTATAGATCCCGTAAAGTATGATTTTGCACTTTTTGGTCTGGGCGCCTTTGAGAAGTTTTAAAAGTATAATTTGCTTTAATGTTATTATTTGATCTTAATTAACTTCGGTTTTTTATCTTTGCTGAAATAGTATATACCTAAATGCAGTTTAAATACCCGGAACTTCTCTACGCACTTTTTCTACTACTGATTCCTATTTTAATTCATTTATTTCAACTCAGACGCTTTCAAAAAGTATCTTTTACCAATGTTTCCTTTTTAAAGAAAGTGAGCATGCAAACACGTAAAAGCTCTCAAATAAAGAAATGGCTTATCCTGCTGCTTCGTTTGCTTGCCATTGCCGCAATTGTAATTGCATTCACCGAACCTTTTAAGGCTTCTAAGACGGCCTTAAACAGCACTAAAGAGACAACTATTTACATAGACAACTCCTTTAGTATGCAGGCCAATGGCGCTCAAGGTCCTTTATTAAATAGTGCACTGCAAGAGTTACTAATACAAATACAACCTGAGGCTACCATTAACTGGTTTACCAACACATCTTCAAAAAAAGGTGCTAGTGCCCAACAACTTAAAGAAGACTTTTTAAAACTAGGATATAGTCAAAAACAACTTAGCCCTAAACAAGTACTATTAAAAGCCGATGCCTTTTTCAGTAAAGACGAAACCTCAGATAAAAGATTAATTTATATCTCAGACTTTCAAAAAAATGAAGTATTTCCAGAAGTAAGTGATCGCTTTAAGGTAGATGCGGTGCAGTTAAAACCCTTACTACAACAAAACATTGCTATAGACTCCGCTTATATAGAGGCCAACAACACAGGGCTCACAAAGTTAAAAGTAGTCTTGTCAGCAAAAGAAGTTTCAAAAACCGCAGTGTCTGTGTCTTTGTATAATGACAAAACGCTAACATCAAAGATTGCTGTAGATTTTAGTGAAAACAGCAAAAAAGAAATCACTTTTGATATAGATAGTACAAAAGGATTTAAAGGCAGTATTACCCTTACAGACAATGGCCTTAGCTATGACAACAGTCTTTATTTCAGCATAAACACCCCTACAAAATTAAAAGTACTTAGCATAAACGCCAGTAATGCAGATTTCTTAAAACGCTTGTTTGCTACCCAAGAATTTGAGTACACACCTCAAGATGCTAAAAATCTTAACTACAGCCTACTTTCACAACAAAATTGCATCATACTAAATGAATTAAAAAGTATTGACGCCTCACTAAGTAATGCGCTTACAGAATTCTCTCAAAATGGTGGGAGTGTATTAATTATACCTGCCCTTGATATAGATATTACAAGCTATAATAGCTTGTTGAGAAATTTAAATTTAGGATCCTTAGACAAGCAGATTGTCAAGCAAAAGAAAATCACTAACATTGTTTTTGAGCACCCACTATATCGTGATGTTTTTGAAAAACGTATTACAAACTTCCAATTTCCAATCATAAATAGTTTTTATACCATTACTTCAGGGGCAGCTACTTTACTTAGTTTTGAGGATGAAAAACCTTTTTTGCTGGGTTTTAAAAACAACTATATTGCAACAGCAGCTTTTAATACACAAAACAGTAATTTAATAAGCTCTCCTTTAGTTGTACCTACACTGTATAATATAGCTAGGCAGAGCTTAAAGACACCAAAATTATATTACACCATTGCCTCTTCTGTATCCTTTGGAGTTGGTGTTCGTTTAATAGGAGATGAAATTTTAAATATTAAAGATAGTATCGTTAACTTTATACCCCTGCAAAAAGCTAAGGCTAACAAGGTTATTATTACAACCAATGAGTACCCTAAAAGTGCAGGAACATTTTCTATAAATAAAGCAGACGCGTTTATTGAAAGTGTGAGTTATAATTACAACAGAGACGAAGGGAATGTAAGCTATGGTGATGTAAAGAATTGGAACTCGGTAACACCACATCAAAATATTACTAGTTTGTTTGATGCTATTTTAAAAGAAAATACAATTACAGATTTTTGGAAATGGTTCGCTCTTCTGGCGCTGCTATTTCTTATTACTGAAATGTTAGTTTTAAAATTTTATAAAAATTAAAAACCTGTAGCATAGGCGTTATAGGAAGTAACCTGTAAATTTGAGTATTATGAATATATTACTAAAATCGGCTACCATTGTAGATAGTGAAAGTAAATACCACTTAAAAAAGTGTGATATACTTATTGAAAAAGGGATCATATCAAAAATTGCCTCTTCTATAGCTGCACAAAAAAACATGCAAGTAATTAAACGCCCTAATCTGCACATTTCAAGAGGCTGGTTTGATAGCGGGGTGTCTTTCGGAGAACCAGGTTTTGAGGAGAGAGAAAACATTGAAAACGGCCTAAAAACAGCTGCTTTATCCGGCTTCACTGCCGTTGCACTAAACACAAACACACATCCAGTACCAGACAATAAAGGAGCCATTCGGTATTTAAAAACCCTAGCAAACAACCAAGGTGTCACCCTATTGCCTAATGGGTGCCTTACTCAAATGGCCGAAGGTGAAGATCTAGCAGAACTCTTTGACATGCAAGGTGAAGGAGCACTTAGTTTTTATGATTATAAAAAACCTATAGCAAACCCAAATTTGCTAAAAATAGCTCTACAGTACACCCAAAGTTTTAATGGCCTTGTGCAGTCCTATCCTTGTGAGAAAGCAATTGCACCAAATGGAATGGTAAACGAGCATCTAAGTGCTACCCAACTTGGGCTTAAAGGCATACCTACCCTTGCCGAATCTCTACAAGTTGCTAGAGATCTTTACATCTTAGAGTACACAGGTGGTAGACTCCATATTCCTACCATATCTACTCTAGAGAGTGTAGGACTTATAAAACAAGCAAAGAAAAAAGGCCTTAAAGTTAGCTGTAGTGTATCTATTAATAATCTTAGCCTTACAGACGGTGTGCTTGAGAGTTTTGATACCAACTACAAACTCATGCCTCCTTTGAGAACACCTCAAGATATAAAGGCATTAAAAAAAGGACTTACAGATGGCACTATAGATATGGTAACTAGTGACCACAATCCTATAGATATTGAGAATAAAAAAATAGAGTTTGATCATGCAAAATACGGTAGTATTGGTCTTGAAAGTTGTTTTGGAGCACTACAAAAAGCAACAGATTTAGAAACAGCAATAAAGGCATTAACCCAACAATCTGTTTTTAAGATACCGCAAAGTAGTATAGCCCAAGGCCAAAAGGCCAACATAACACTCTTTGACCCTAGCCTGCAATGGTTGTTTAAAAAAGAGCATATTATCTCTACTTCCAAAAATGCAGCTTTATTAGAGCAACCTCTTTTAGGTAAAGCCTATGGGATAATCAATAATAGTCAAGTACTACTGCATGAATAAAACAAGCAACCCTAAGGGTAAAAACCTAGCTATTGTAGCCTACATTACCTTTATAGGTATGTTTATAGCTTACACTATTAATAGAGATAAGAAAGATGCTTTTGCCACCGCTCATATTAAAAACATGTGTGGCCTTGTTTTTGGACTTCTAATTGCTCAAACAACTCAAGGATATATTAATCAAGAATTAGGAGATGTTTTATGGTATGTAGCGTTTTCACTATGGCTGTATTCTTTAATCTCTGCTGTATTTAACAAAGAACCTAACATCCCGTTTTTAAGTGAAAAGTTTCAAGAGTGGTTTACATTTCTAGACTAGATATACTACCATTTAACAATCAAATTTTAAAATAGTAAACATGCAAACAACCGCAAACAACTCTAGAGCACTTGCTATTATTTCATACATAACTTTTATTGGTTGGATTATTGCTTTTATGCTTAACAACAAGCAAAAACACGCACTTGTTACCTACCACCAAAAACAATCTCTAGGAATTCAGGGTATCTATTTTGCCATTGCTGTTTTAGTAAAAATTGCAGGTTTATTGAGCCTACAAGTTCTTTTCCTTGGAGTATTTGTGCTCATCATCATAGGAATTTCAAATGCAAGCAATCAAATAAACAAACCCCTGCCAATTGTTGGGGTTTACTTTGAAAAGTGGTTTGAAAATATAGTATAAAACCTAAGATGTATAACCAAACTATTTTTTAGCAACTCCCAAAGCTTTGTGCTGCATACTTTTAAAACATGGAAAAACAACAATTACCCCTAGAACATAACTACCAAAGACCAGAAATTGCAACAAACAAAGCTCCTGTAATTATTTTATTACACGGGTATGGCAGTGATCATAATGATTTGTTTTCTTTTGCGCCACATTTGCCAAAAACCCATCATATCATAGCTTTAAAAGCACCCTTGTCTATGGAACCTCAAGGGAACGCTTGGTATTCTATCTATTTTGAAGCTGGTGATTCAAAATTTAACGACATACCTCAAGCCCTTGCAGCTAGAGATCAAGTTGTGCAATGTATTGATAGCATTATAGACACCTATAATGCAGACCCAGATAACGTTACATTAATAGGGTTTAGTCAAGGAACTATTTTAAGCTTTGCGGTAGCACTTAGTTATCCAAAAAAAGTAAAAAATATTGTAGGTCTTAGTGGGTATATTAGCAAAGACATGCTTACACCAGGGTATGAGAAAAACGATTTTAGCCATCTCAATGTATACACCTCACATGGGAGTGTAGACCAAGTAATTCCTGTTTCATGGGCACAAAAAACTCCTGAGTTTTTAAAAGAATTAAATATAGAGTGTACCTACAGTGAGTTTCCTGTTGGTCATGGAGTCGCTCCAGATAACTTCAATGAATTTAAAGCTTGGTTAGACAAGCAGTAACTGCTTTATTTTTATAGTACAATAACCTTTATTTTAAAGAATACAAAAAAGAGCTAAGAGGTACGAGTTCTATGGTATTGTCTTGATTAAAGAAATACTCAATGATAAGTTCTCCCCAATTATCTCCGTCAGAGAAATCTGCTTGTATCCACCTGCTGTTTAATAACTTTATTTTATTGATTTTAAAATTACCCCTAACAGAGGCTACTGGTATAATAGGGTTTCCGCCTTTAACACCATTTTGGTCATAAATTTTATTGTTAATAATAGCTTCAACACCTGCCGCTTCTAGGCCAAGACGCTCAATATACTCTAAGGCATTTTCATTTCCTTGAAGACTAAAATAATTTGCATCTGAAATAGCCTCTGAAACACCAGAGAGCGAATCTTTGGCTTTTTCTAACTTTAAAGAAAGTCCTTTAATTGTTTTGTCTTGCGCTTCCCATATAATTTTTTCATTTGCGTATTGAAAAATAATGAACAAAACAGCAAAAAAGAACAGGTACATAAAAATACTTTTCTTCATAATATAATTAATTTTATAATTCAATAGTTAATCCGTCATAGGCTAAAAACACATTACTTGGCAGTGTTGCCTGAACAGCTTTGTGAAATCCTAGATGGTGGCTAATATGAGTTAAATAGGCTCTGTGAGGCTTTACTTTAGCAATAAAAGCAAGTGCCTCTTCTAGATTAAAATGAGAGAGGTGCGGCTCTTGCCTTAGGGCGTTAATAACCAAAACTTTAGTGCCTTTAATTTTTTCAATCTCACTTGGCGCCATTGTTTTTACATCTGTTAAATAGGTAAAACCTTCCATGGAATATCCAAGCACAGGAAGAGTGTTATGTAAAGCCTCTACTGGAGTTACAAGGGTATCATGCAATAAAAAAGTTTCTTTTTTTGAGATAACGTGCTGCGTGATTGTTGGCGCACCAGGGTATTTATTTTGGGTTTCAAAAATATAACCAAAACGTCTTTTAAGGGCTACAAACACCTCTTTACTTGCATAAAAGCTAATATCACCTTGTCTAAAATAAAAAGGCCTTATGTCATCCAGACCAGCGGTGTGGTCACTGTGCTCATGAGTTATAAGTACTGCATCAAGTTTCTCAACTTGGTTAAGTAGCATTTGTTGTCTAAAATCTGGACCGCAGTCTATAACATACACCTTATCTCCAATTTCCAGCAGTACAGAAACGCGCAATCTTTTATCCTTAAAATCATCGCTCAAACATACAGGATGTTTACTTCCAATGACAGGAATTCCTTGCGAGGTTCCTGTCCCTAAAAATGTGACTTTAAAGTGAGATTTCATACCCACAAAAATACTAGTATTTTTTTTGATTGGCTATGGTAATCGCTACCTTTGTTGGACAACAATTAACTACGGTTATGCCAAAGACTATAAAAGGAGATAAAGAATTTGAGGCGATTCCTTCCATAAAAAATAAAGCCTTACGTATCAATTTAAATGAAAACATTTACGGGACTTTTGCCGAAATAGGCGCAGGTCAAGAAACGGTACGTAATTTTTTTAGAGCAGGTGGAGCATCTGGTACTATTGCCAAGACCATATCTGCCTATGATAAAGACTTTAGTGATGCCATTTATGGTGTTGAAGAAGATGGAAGATACGTAACAGAAGATCGCCTTAAAAAAATGCTCACTCATGAGATGAACCTCATTGAGGAGCGAATTTTGCGTGAAAAACATCCAAACAAAATATACTTTGCATACGCAAACACGGTTGCTACCATAGATTTTGCAAAAAAATATAAAGGACATGGTTGGGTAGGTATTCGGTTTCAAACAAATCCAGATGAAGCCTATAGCGAAATTATTTTACACATTCGTTTTCATGAAACAGAGGCATTATTGCAACAACACACCCTTGGTATCTTGGGAGTAAACCTAATATATGGAGCCTACTATAAACACGATTCTCCAAAAAAACTATTGCGTTATCTCTATGACCATATAGACAAAGATAAAATTGAGATTGACACCATTAATTTCTCTGGGCCTAAATTTAATAATGTAGACAACCGTTTGATGAGCTTACAGCTTATTAAAAATGAAATGACAGATGCGGTGATGTTTGGACCAGATGGAAAAAATGTCCTGCCAGCAAGAATATTACACAAAAAGAACATATTGGCCCTTCGTGGTAGTTTTAGACCGGTAACTAAGGTTAATATTGACATGTTTGAAAAATCACATGAAATGTTTATCAATGAATCCAAGGTTGATAAAGACAGGTCTGTTACTATATTTGAAATTACTCTTTCAAATCTTCGTGCCGAAGGAGAAATCGATGAAGAAGATTTCATGGACCGCGCAAGACTTTTGTGCTCTTTAGGGCATACGGTTATGATTTCAAATTTCCAAGAATACTACAAACTTGTAGAATACTTCTCTAGATATACTAAAATGCGCCTTGGTCTTGCCATGGGAGTTAATAATCTGGTAGATATTTTTGATGAAAAGTATTACCGCCATCTTAGTGGTGGAATTTTAGAGGCTTTTGGTAAATTATTTTTCAAAGATTTAAAGGTGTACCTCTACCCTATGAAAAATAAAAAGGGAGTCTTTACTACTAGTGAAAATTTAAAGGTGCATCCACGTATGAAAGAATTATACAAATTTTTCAAATACAATGGAAAAGTAATAGATGTTGAGAATTACAATCCTGAGGTAATGGGGATTTTTTCTAGAGAAGTGTTAGCCATGATTGAAAAGGGTACTCCAGGATGGGAAAAAATGCTTCCTAAAGGAGTTGGAGAAATAATTAAAGAAAAGAAATTATTTAGTTATTCTTCAGATAAATAACACACTATTTACATTACAAAAAAAACGGTGCATATAGCTATATGCACCGTTTTTGATTTAGTGAGTGAAATAACTAAGAAACTACATCACTTTCCAAAATTTGTAATGCGTGGGTTTTAGTTTTTACTTTATCGATAACATGAGCCACAACACCGCTGTGAACTAAAAATGTTTTACGATGTATGCCATCATACTCACGACCCATAAACTTCTTTAGGCCCCAAACACCAAATGCTTCTATTACAGCTCTATTTGTGTCGGCAAGTAAAGGAAATGGAAATTCATATTTATTTCTAAAATTAGATTGCTTCTTTTCTGTATCTGCGCTAACACCAATAATTTCATAGCCTTTGTCTTGCAAATCTTTATAATGATCTCTTAAATTACAAGCCTCTGCCGTGCACCCTGGGGTACTTGCTGCTGGATAGAAAAATACAATGACTTTTTTATCCTGATAGTCTTGCATGGTTATGGTGTTTCCATCTTGGTCAGTAACAGAAAAATTTGGAACCTTGTCTCCTATTTTTAGTGTATTCATTTTGTAGATTTGTTTTAATATTAGGCTTATTGTGTAAATTTAAACCAAATGAACAAACAACAAAAGGTAGACTTTGTTATAAATACGTTAAAAGAGTTATATCCAGAGATACCTATACCACTAGATCATAAGGATCCCTACACGCTTTTAATTGCGGTTTTGCTTTCTGCCCAAAGCACAGATGTGAGGGTTAATAAAATAACACCCTTGTTGTTTAAAGAGGCAGATAACCCTTATGATATGATTAAACTCTCTATAGATCAAATAAGAGAAATCATAAGACCTGTAGGACTTTCTCCTTCCAAAGCAAAAGGGATTCATGGCTTATCTCATATATTAATAGACAAACACAACGGAGAAGTTCCTAATGATCTAGAGGCGCTTGAAGAACTTCCTGCCGTAGGTCACAAAACTGCGAGTGTTGTAATATCCCAGGCCTTTGGAGTTCCAGCATTCCCGGTAGATACCCATATTCATAGACTTTTATATAGATGGGGATTCACTAATGGTAAAAATGTAACACAAACAGAAAAAGATGCTAAAAGACTTTTCCCAGAAGCTGTTTGGAATGATTTACACCTTCAAATTATCTGGTATGGTCGTCAATATTGCCAAGCTAGAGGTTGGGATTTAGAAAAAGATAGGATCACCAAAACTATTGGAAGAAAAACGGTACTAACTGAATATTACAAGAAAAAGAAGAAATAAAAAAAAGCCCTGAAATAGTTATTTCAGGGCTTTTTGGTTTTAGTTTAAAAGTGTTTTAAACGTTAGGTTTTGATATTCTAAAACTCTTAGCGCTTTAGAGTAATTTAAAAGAAATGTTATTGTTTCTTGTTTTGGAACCATGTTTTTGTTCACCTGTCCAGAGGGTGAAGATCTTGAGTATAATTTTTGCATACAATACTTGTTTAGAGGTTAATCTTAACAATTAACGATGCAAAAATTAATTTATTGCATTAGTCTGTCAATACAATGTTATGTTTATCAATTACTTTACGCAAATTAATGAGCGCATATCTCATTCTTCCCAGAGCTGTATTAATACTCACACCAGTTTGCTGGCTAATCTCTTTAAAGCTCATGTCTTTATAAATACGCATCATCAGCACTTGTTTTTGATCTTCAGGAAGCTCATCTACAAGACGTCTCACATCAGAGGCTATTTGTCCTTTAATGATTGTATTTTCTGCATTTAATGCATTGTCAGAAAGCACAGAGAAGATGTTGAAATCTGTATTGTTTTCAAACTTCGGCATGCGGTTATTCTTTCTAAAGTGGTCAATCACCAAATTATGTGAAATACGCATTACCCAAGGCAAGAATTTTCCTTCTTCGTTATACTTACCTCTCTTTAAGGAATTAATGACTTTGATAAAGGTGTCTTGAAAAACATCTTCAGCTACATCTCTATCAAAAACCTTTGAATAGATAAAACTATAAATTCTTTGCTTGTGTCTTGTAATAAGGGTGGAAAGGGCAGACTCGTCTCCTTGTAGGTATGAGGTTACTAAAACCGCATCTGTAACTTTGCTTTTTTTCATATCAGTACTTTTTAAAGTGAACAACTATAAAAATAGGGTCAAATAGTTGTTATCGTAAAATTAAAAAAAGTAGAAATACGCTATAGGCAATGATTTTAGTTTACATCGTTGTAAGCCGTAAATATAAGTACATTATGTTTACAATTCAAAATAAATAGGACGTTTTTATTAAAAATAACTTAAAACTCGCTGCTTTGTGTGATACAAATAGCATTATGTTATCTTTGTGAAAACCACGATTTAACAAGGCTTTACATTGAAAACCCAACCACTAGACCCAAAAGAAAACATCATTGTAAAAGGTGCTAAGTTACACAACCTTAAAAACATAGATGTTGTTATTCCTCGCAACAAACTCGTTGTAATCACTGGACTTTCTGGAAGTGGTAAATCTTCATTAGCCTTTGACACTTTATACGCTGAAGGTCAAAGAAGATATGTAGAAAGCCTATCGAGTTATGCAAGACAGTTTCTTGGAAGGCTTAACAAACCTAAGGTAGATAGTATCAAGGGTATCTCTCCTGCCATCGCTATTGAGCAAAAAGTAAATTCGACAAATCCAAGGTCTACCGTTGGTACATCAACAGAGATTTATGACTATCTAAAATTATTATTTGCACGTATAGGAAAGACCTACTCCCCGGTAAGTAATTTGGAGGTTAAAAAAGATACGGTTTCAGATGTTATAAAATATATCAAAACATTTCCTTTGAATAGTAAACTCCTTTTACTGGCCCCTATTGTGCTGGAAAAAGGGCGCACCTTAGACAATAAAACCAAAGCATTAGCTCAACAAGGCTTTGCGCGAGTAAAACTAGACAGCAAAGTACTTCGTATTGATGAGCTGAAAGATAATTTGACTCCCAAAAGCATTCAACTAGTTATTGACCGTGTTATTTTGAAAGAGGATGAAGATTTTTATAACCGCCTAGCAGATGCCATTCAAATGGCCTTCTATGAAGGAAAGGGAACCTTATTTGTAGAGCATCTTGGGAGCAATAAAATTTCAGAATTCAATAATAGGTTTGAGCGAGATGGCATGACTTTTACAGAGCCTAATGTACACCTTTTTAGTTTTAATAATCCCTTTGGCGCATGCCCTACCTGCGAGGGTTATGGAGATGTAGTTGGTGTAGATCAAGATTTGGTGATTCCAAACACTAGTTTATCTATTTATGAGAATGCAATTTTTCCTTGGCGGGGAGATAGCATGGGTTGGTATAGAGATCAATTGGTAAATAGTGCCTACAAATTTGATTTTCCGATACATAAACCTTGGTTTGAGCTCACTAAGACGCAACAGCAATTAGTTTGGGATGGTAATGAGCATTTTGAAGGGCTGCACAGTTTTTTCAAATACCTAGAGAGTAAGAGTTATAAAATTCAGAACAGAGTAATGCTCTCTCGCTATAGAGGTAAAACAATTTGCGCCTCTTGTAATGGTAATCGTTTAAAGGCAGAGGTTGGTTATGTTAAAATTGCCAATACCTCCATACAACACTTAGTTGGGCTGCCTCTAGAGGAGTTGGCTGCATTTTTTAAAAAATTACAGCTAGATGCCCATGATACCACTATTGCCAAACGCTTGCTTGTAGAGATTAACAACAGGCTCTCTTTTTTACTTGATGTTGGCCTCTCTTATCTTACACTCAACAGAAAAAGCAATTCACTCTCTGGAGGAGAATCACAGCGTATTAATCTGGCCACATCCCTTGGAAGTAGCCTTGTAGGTTCTATGTATATTCTAGATGAACCAAGTATTGGTTTGCATCCAAAAGATACAGAAAGACTCATAAAGGTATTAAAGTCTTTACGAGATTTAGGGAATACTGTAATTGTGGTAGAGCACGATGAAGATATCATGAAACATGCAGACCACATCATTGATATTGGCCCCGAGGCTGGTAGTTTTGGAGGTGAGGTTGTTGCCACAGGAACCTATAAACAACTCTTAAAGTTGGACTCACTAACGGCCGGTTATTTAAACCATACTTTAAAGATAGAGGTTCCAAAAAAACGTAGAACTTTCTCCAACGCAATAGAGATAAAAGGAGCTAGAGAACATAATCTTCAAAACATTGATGCTACCTTCCCTATAGGGCTTTTCACAGCAGTTACCGGTGTCTCTGGAAGTGGAAAAAGTACACTTGTCAAAAAAATATTGTATCCCGCCCTACAGAAAAAAATTGGTGCTCAAGCAAATAAGCCTGGACAGTTCTCTAGCATAGAAGGTGATTTCTCAAGCATTAACACTGTTGAGTTTATTGATCAAAACCCAATTGGGCGCTCTAGTAGATCAAACCCAGTTACCTACATCAAGGCTTATGATGACATACGGAGCCTTTTCGCAAAACAAAAACTAAGTGATATCCGGGGCTACAAAACCAAACACTTTAGTTTTAATGTTGATGGAGGAAGGTGTGATACCTGTAAAGGTGAAGGAGAAATTACCATCGAAATGCAATTTATGGCAGATGTAAATCTGCAATGTGATGTTTGTAATGGCAAGCGATTTAAAAAAGAAGTACTCGAGGTAAAAGTAGGTGATAAGAATATTGATGACATTTTAACCCTTACGGTAGATGATGCTATTGAATTTTTTAAAGCTCAGGAGCAAAAAAGAATTGTTACAAAACTTCAACCTCTTCAAGATGTTGGTCTTGGATATGTTAAACTTGGGCAAAGCTCCTCTACCCTATCTGGTGGAGAAGCTCAGCGCATCAAACTAGCCTCTTTTCTGGTAAAAGGAATAACCAAAGAAAAAACCTTGTTTATTTTTGATGAACCTACCACTGGCTTACACTTTCATGATATTAAAAAACTCTTAGCCTCTTTTTATGCCTTACTAGAAAAAGGACATACTCTTATTGTTGTAGAACACAATATAGATTTAATAAAATGTGCAGATTATATTATTGACCTAGGTCTTGAAGGAGGTAGCAAAGGAGGCCAAGTTATGGTTCAAGGAACTCCTGAGAAAGTGAGCGCTCATAAAAAATCATACACTGCCAAATACCTAAAAGAGAAAATATAAGCTAATCCAAAAAACTTCATCAATAAACCACATGAGTTTAAATACTTAAAAAACAAGCCCTTATGGGTTTGTTTTTATTTTGGCATGGTCTGTGTATTATAAAATTTGTACAACGCTCAATAGAGTAATTAGCAAGTACATTAAAACAAAGACTATGAAAAATTTCAAAACATTACTTCTACTGCTATTAACAATAGCCACAGTAAATGCTGCAAAAACACATACGCTAGAGTCTACAAACCAGACACCATATAATGGAAAAGCATATATTTTTATTGAAGGCGGTGTCGAATTCTCAGTCTTTACGGATGGGCAGTTTGATTTTGTATACCTAGCTACCCAACAAAGCACTATGCTCTCTTTTAACACCCCTAGTGTATTTCTAAGTTTTAATGCAGGGCAAGATTATGAGACATACCTTCAGTATGACGATTATGGAGCCATAATACAAATAGAAGATGTACCGGTGTATTATGACGTGTATGGCAGAATAATTCAAGCTGGTGAGGTTGAGATTAGCTACAGAAACAGAGCTATCTCTCGCATTGGAGGCTTACATATCTATTACAACAGCTATGGAGATTATGACTATTATACAGGTTATATAAATTCTTACAATAGATTTTATACCTACCGCCCATGGCATGGGTACTATCTAAGACCAATGTATAACAACTGTATTGTATGGAATATACCCTACAGAAGGTTTTATACACCTATACGCTATAGTTATTATAATCATCTAAGGTATTACAACAATAGAGCTACCAACACCTATACAAACGCTAGAAGAGAGTTTATTTCTCCGGGAAGTAGAATTCATTATAGAAATGGTAGAACCGCTTTAAATACCGGTTATAAAAGAGGTAGAAAAAACACCATGATTACTGGTCATGGTAGAACACCCTTTATGACTAGGGCAACTAGAACTAGCACAAATACCTCTAGAACTGCTGCCCGTACTAGAAATAGAACGGTACCCAAAAACTCTAATACTAGAAGCATTAATACCCAATCTAGAAATAGAACAGCTATTGTAAGCCAGACAAGTAGTCCTAGAGTAGTTCAAACCACCCCTAGAAAAAGGCCTTCGATACGTTCTAATTCAGCACGTACATCAACAAGAAGAAATACCAATGTAAATAGGACCTCACGTAACACAAAAGTGGTTAGAACTCCCACTAAAAGACGTGGATTAAATTAAGTTTGATTAGTTTGTTTGTTTGATACCCTTTGATTTAATTATATATTTCAAAGGGTATTTTTTATGAAGCTGTAATTGCAGATTTAATAACTCCTGCTAGCTTTTTTGTAAGTGCTTTTCTAGTAAACAACTCTATGTTTTTAGAGTTAATAAAAAGTGCCTCTTTCTTGTAAGCGTTGTAGTATAAAAGTATTTGTTTTTTTAAAACATCTTTTTGATGTGCAGATACATAAACTCCACTTGCAGTTGTGTTAATAATACCTTCTATATCACTCCCCTTAGGGCCAATAGCAATAATCGGGCGAGCTGCCTGCAAGTATTCAAACAATTTGCCTGGAATAATGGCTTTTGTATCTTCACTATCTTGTTCAAGTAAAAGCAATACTTGCGCCTTATGCTGCAAAACGACAGCTTCTTTATGGGAAACATACCCTTTAATGGTCGTATTGTTTGTTAAACCAGCTAGGGCTATAGTAGAGAGTACCTCATCACCAACCACTCCGGTTAAACAAATTTCTAAATCTTTGGCAAAAATAAGATCTTCTTTTGCTATTTGAGAAAGTACCTCCCAAAGGTAAGTTGGGTTTCTTTGCGTTAAAAGGGAACCAATATGTGCTATAGAAAACCTAGTATCAAGACCAGGTGTATCAATCTTTGTAGGTTCAAAACCATTGGTGATAACCGTTATGGGTTTTGTAGTGAGCAAGGAAAATTCTTTTGCTGTAGATGGGCTGGTCACCAAAATATGATTTGCAGTGTTTAATACCAAAGACTCTAAGGCTTTATGTTTAGCCTCTGAGGCTTTTGTGAGTAGCAATGATTTGTGATAATGAATCGTAGTCCAGGGGTCTCTAAAATCTGCAATCCAGGGCAGGTGTACCTGTTTTTGTAATTCCATGCCAATTAAATGCAAACTATGAGGAGGACCAGAAGAAATAATACAGTCTACAGGATTAGCTTTTAGATATTGTTTTAAAAAAACTACAGATGGTGTTACCCACCCTACTCTTGCATCTGGTATAAAATAATTGCCACGAACATACAATAGTAGTTTTTCTAGAAGAGATGGTTTCTTGTTTGAAATGATACCACTGCTAATTTGTTGTGTCTTTTTTTTGGAGAAAATAGCAGCAAATTTATACGGCTCCTTTATAGGACGCTTTAGCACAGTTATCTCTTTTGGTATTTGCGCAACCAAATCTTGATCTACAATAGGATAATTTGGATTTTGCGGGACATATACAACAGGGTCTATGTCAAAACTTTTTAAATGGCTAACAAATTTTAACCAACGCTGCACCCCTGGGCCGCCCGCAGGTGGCCAATAATAGCATATAATCAGCGCTTTTTTCATTGGTTTATAAAGTTGTTAGTTGTCGCTTTTTATAGGTATAACCCAAAGATATTATAATAAATAGCAAGAGTAACACACTACTGAATAAAGCAATAGTGCTTCCGGTTTTGACTACTGAAGGTTCAAATTTAAATTCAATTTTTGAATATCCTGCCGGAATTTTTAATGCCCTTAATAAATAGTTTACACGTATGTGAGTAGTTGCTTTGCCATCTATATATGCGTTCCATCCTTTTGGATAATACACCTCACTGAAAACTGCTAGCTGCTCAGAGGTAGAAGCAGTTTCATACACCAAATGATTTGGCTTGTGGGATATTAAATCTATGGTTGCTGTGGAGTCTCGCTGGATATCTGCAATAGGCAAGTAAGGTAAAAACTCTTTATGGACAATGGCTGTTTTCTTAGTATTAATACTATCTAATTGGGTGATTTCTGCATCTGCAGTTTCTACCATTAGTACGTTTTCGACAAACCAAGCATTGCCATTTGTATAGGGGTTACGCTGGCCTATAACAGCTCCGTTTTTACTTCTTGTTAAAATAAAACGAACATTTAGCATGTTTAACATACTTATATCTCCCTGGTTTATATAAAAATCTGCAATATCTTGCATTCTTCTTGGTTTGGCTGCATGGTATCCACCTATAGAGCTATTGGTATAACTTACCTCTGCGCTATTAAAAGCATTATTAGCGGCATCATATACTCTATATCTACCTGTTTCTTTCTCTAATTGTAGGGTTGCTGCCGTTTTTTGAAAAGGCTGCTCCATGACACGTCTATTTACAAAGTCTTCACTGTTAACATATCGCCTGTCTACCCCTACCAAGTCAAAAACTACAAGGGCCGTTAATATTGCAACTGTAAGAGTTTGTTTGAATTTTTTGGTACTATATAGCCATAGTGTGAATGCAGCCAATACAACAAAAACTAAACTACGCAGAGAGTCATTTACAAGCAGAGTGGTTCTATCCTCTCTAATGGCATCCATAAAAGGAGCTCCCATTGCTTCTATGATATCTCCATCATAAGGACTCACAAAACTAAATAGTGCATTTTTAAATAAAATGAATACAACTAGTAATCCTCCAATAATAGAGGTTGTGTATAGTAAACTGGTTTTCTTTTTTTGCAAAGAGGTAGTGCTTTTAAAAAAGTGATGTAAGCCTAATACAGCCATAATTGGCAAGACCAATTCTATGATAACCTGTATAGAAGATACTGCTCTAAATTTGTTATACAGTGGCACGTAATCAATAAAAAAGTCTGTGAGGATGCTAAAGTTTTTACCCCAAGACAATAATAAACTCAAAACAAAACCAGAAAGTAGCCACCATTTTACGCGGCCTTGGATTAAAAACAGCCCAAGAGTGGCCAGAAATACAATAACAGCTCCAACATAAGCTGGCGCTGCAACAATTGGTTGATCTCCCCAATACAGTGGTATTTGGTATAAGGTGTCTTTAGCTTGCTGTGGTGATGCTCCCATTTTTAAAAGTGCATCCTGGGTAGCAGAATTTTCTGGAAAAGGCTCGCTAGAACCACCGCCCATAAAACGAGGAACAAGCAGATTAAAGGTCTCTAATTTCCCGTAGCTGTATGTCGTGATATAATCATAATCAAGGCCGTCTGTATCTAGTTTTGGTGATGTATCTGGATTGATGGTTAAATCACTAGGGCCTCTGGTTGAAGTATCTGCATACTCTTTGGTGGCCAACAAATTGGTAGCATTTAACCCCAAAGACAACATAACACCAAGTACCATAATACCCACAGATGTAAAGTAATGAGTTAGGGTTTTGGATTTAATGGCTTCTATTAAATATGAAACCCCAAGGCATAGTACAAGAAGTAGCAAATAGTAGGTCATCTGTATATGGTTTGCTGTAAGCTCCAAAGCCATAGCTACTGTAGTGAGCAGAAACCCCCATACATACCTTTTTCTAAAGGTGAGTATAATACCGCTTAACACCAGTGGCATATAAGCAATAGCATGCGCTTTGGCATTATGCCCTACCCCTAGAATAATAATTAAATAGGTAGAGAAACCAAAAGCAAGCGCTCCTAAAAAGGCAATTTTATAATCTAATTTTAACACCAGAAACAAAATGTAAATTCCAATAAAGTATAAAAACAGATAATCTGCAGGTCTTGGTAAAAATCGCAGGGTTTCATCTAATGTTTTAATATAATTATGAGGATACCGAGCTCCTAGCTGATAGGTAGGCATACCACCAAAGGCGCTGTCTGTCCAGTAGGTTTCTGATTCATTAATTTTTCTGAAATCTCTAAGTTCTTTGGCCATTGCATTGTGCTGCACGATATCGCTTTGATATATCGTTTTACCACTCAATACAGGACTAAAGTAGGATACTGAGGCAATCATTAGTAGAACAATGACCACCAAATGCGGCACTACTTTTTTAAAAGAAATTTGCATAAATGAAAGTTGATTATTAAAAACCGAAAATTAGCGAAAAATATGAAGAACTAAGCCGTCAATTGTTAAAAAACAAATACACCTATTCTATTTCTTCATAATCTACATACTGCCCAACAGTTTTTGATGCTTTTTTGGTGTTAGGTACTTTATCGATGGTAATCTCGCCCTCTTTTTTTTGAGAGGTATTTGGAGCAGTTGTGTTTGAAAAATCTGCGCCAAAGCGGGCTGCCAGTTTTTTTGAAAAGTATTTCATAATATAGGGTGCTGCGAGTTTTAAAATAATTTTTAACCCGTAGTACACTAAGAGGATAATTGATATCGTTTTAAACAATGTAATCATATCATTATAATAAGATTCAAAAATACAAATAGTGCTACAAAAACCCAGCACAAGGGTATTAAATAAATGATAAATCTTATATCTTTGGTATTAAACAAAGCCTATGAAATCTGTTTCTTTTTTTATTACCATCCTTACCTTATCATGCTATTTTACAGCATCTGGACAGTATACAGAAACAATCAACAACAACAGGCCAGGAGGCTCACAAGGAGCTTTTTCTGTGGGTACAAACGTATTACAGTTTGAAACTGGATTTGGTATAGGCCAAGAAAACCACTCCTTATTACAAACCCAGGCCGATGCATTTGCTGTAGACTACAGTGCGCGTTTTGGATTTTGGAAAGAAGAACTAGAGGTAATTTTAACAGGAGAGTTTCAATCAAACAACATAACAGATACGCGCGGAGCCACGAGCTCACAGTATGCGCAGCGTAATTTTAGAAGCAATACCCTTGGGGTTAAATACCTAGTGTATGATCCTTATATAAAGCGAGATTTAAAAGGGCCTAATTTAATGAGTTGGAAGGCTAATAACAGATTTAGTTGGGAGGAATTAATACCTGCAATTTCTGTATATGGTGGCGCTAATTTTGATAGCTCTAGTAACCCATTCACACCAGAAGATCCCTTTACTATAAGCCCAAAGGTTTCCATTCAAACACAAAACAACTTTAGAAGTGGCTTTGTACTGGTTACAAACATTATTGCAGACAGATTTACTACGCAAACTCCAACCTATGGATATATTGTAACTTTAACCTACTGCCTCTCTGACTGGTTCTCATTATTTGCAGAAAAACAAGGCTTTGATAGTGATTTTTATGCAGACAACATCGTGCGCTTTGGCGCAGCAGCGCTTATCACCGCTGACTGGCAAGTAGACGCCTCTTTTTTATATAGCCTAAAAGACACCCCTTCCAGAACCTACGGGCGCATTGGAGTTTCGTATAGGTTTGATTTTCATGACCAGGATGAGTTTCTCGAAGAAAAAGGAAAAGCTGGCCGAGAAAAGAAAAAGGTAGAAAGAGAAAAAGCCAAGAAAGAGAAAAAGAAAAAAAAGAATTACTTTGAAGTTGATGACGGTGATGGCGGCCTTAAAAGACCGTGAAATATGTGAATGAATATTGATATATGATTACAATACAAGAAGTTACTACCAACAAACAACTAGTACAGTTTGTAAAGTTTCCTTTTAAACTTTATAAAGAATGTCCTTACTGGGTTCCTCCCTTGACTAATGATGAGTTGGAAACTTTAGATAAAGCAAAAAACCCTGTATTTAACAATGCAGAGGCTAGTTACTTTCTTGCCTACAAACAAGGAACTATTGTTGGACGTATTGCCGTTATTTTAAACCACATAGAAATTAATGAAATTGGCAAAAAGAAAGTTCGTTTTGGATGGTTAGACATGATAGACGATATCAACGTTACCAAAGCTTTACTTGCCAAAGCCTATGAAATTGGAGCCAAAAACAACTTAGCGTATGTCGAGGGGCCTGTTGGATTCAGCAACATGGAAAAAGCAGGTATTTTAACCAGTGGTTTTGAGGAGTTAAACACAATGATTACTTGGTACCAATACCCCTATTACGCTGCTCATTTTGAGCAATTAGGCTATGAAAAACAAGCAACTTGGGTAGAATTTAAATTAACCATCCCACCAGTGCTTATAGAGAGAGTGGAGCGGTTTTCTAGCATTATTAAAAAACGGTACGACCTTTCTGTAATTGATTTTAAAAGCAAGAAAGATATTATTCCGTACGTGGATCAAATGTTTGAACTGCTTAACAAGACCTATAACAACCTTCAAACATTTGTACCCATACAGCAATATCAAATCGATTATTACAAAGAAAAGTATTTCAGTTTCATACAGCCAGATTATATTGCCTGTGTTCAAGATAAAGAAGGAAAACTTATCGCATTTTCGATTGTTATGCCCTCTTATAGTGAAGCATTAAAAAAGGCGAATGGTTCTCTTCTACCATTTGGTTGGTATCACTTATTGCAGGCGCAAAGAAAAAACAATCGCGCTTCTTTATATCTAATTGGTATTGATCCAGAGTATCAAGGCAAGGGAGTAACTGCTATTATCTTTGAAGAGGTACAACTTCTTTTTAATGCAAAAGGTATAGATAAGGTAGAAACCAACCCAGAGTTAATAGAAAATACAGCCATACAACAAATGTGGAAAGATTACAAACCGCTGCAGCACAAAGAGCGTAGCACTTTTAAAAAGATGCTATAACATAAAAAAACCACCGTTTACCGGTGGTTTTTTTATGTGTAAACTTAGAGTAAACTATTCTCCAAAAGCAGCAGCAACAGCGGCTGATAGCCTTTTGTAGGTTCCGTTTTCTAGACGCTCTCTAATTCCTGAAAAGGCCTCAAGAGTTATCTCTATATCCTCCATGGTATGCGTTGCCGTAGGTATCATACGCAGTAAAATCAAGCCTTTAGGAATTACAGGGTATACCACAATAGAGGTGAATACACCGTAATTTTCACGTAAATCTTTCACTAACGCCATTGCCTCAGGAACAGACCCTTTAAGGTATACTGGAGTTACACAACTTTGAGTAGTTCCTATATCAAAACCTCTCTCTTTTAAACCTCCTTGCAAAGCATGTACGTTTTCCCAAAGCTTGTCTTTGTACTGAGTACTTTCGCGCATCATATCTAAACGTTTTAAAGCGCCTACTACTAGTTGCATTTGTAATGACTTGGCAAACATTTGAGACCTAAGATTGTATTTTAGGTAATCCATTATTTCTTGGTCTGCAGCAATGAATGCTCCAGTGCTAGCCATAGACTTAGCAAATGTGGCAAAATATACGTCTATATCGTCTTGTACTCCTTGCTCCTGACCTGCTCCAGCACCTGTTTTACCAAGTGTACCAAAACCGTGTGCGTCATCTACAAATAGTCTAAAGTTGTATTTTTTCTTGAGGGCAACAATCTCTTTTAATTTTCCTTGTTCTCCGCGCATTCCAAAAACACCTTCAGAGATTAATAAAATCCCTCCACCTGTTTTTTCTGCCATTTTAGTGGCACGCGTCAAGTTTTTCTCGATACTTTCTAAATCATTGTGCTTATAGGTGAAACGCTGTCCCATATGAAGGCGTACACCATCTATAATACAAGCATGCGCATCAACATCATACACAATTACATCATCCTTTGATACTAGTGCGTCTATGGTAGAAACCATTCCTTGGTATCCAAAATTTAATAAATAAGCGGCCTGTTTATCTACAAAGGCTGCCAGTTCATTTTCAAGTTGTTCGTGCAAATCTGTATGTCCACTCATCATTCTTGCTCCCATAGGGTATGCAGAACCGTAGCTAGCAGCAGCCTGGGCATCTACTTCACGCACTTCTGGGTGGTTTGCCAGGCCTAAGTAATCATTTACACTCCAAGTAATAACTTCTTTACCGTTAAATTTCATACGGTTAGAAATAGGACCTTCCAATTTTGGAAATACAAAATACCCTTCTGCAACTTCTGCCCACTTTCCTAGTGGTCCTTTATCTTTGTAAATCTTATCAAATAAATCTTTCATTACTATATGTTGGTTTCAAAATACACAGCAAAACTAGGCAATTTTATTCTCTTTGCATAGTTAAACTTTTGTTGGAATTGCAAAATTTGTAAACAAATGGTAAACAAATACAATCACTAATAAATAAAGAAATACTTCAGGAAGATGTGCTTTAAAAAAGGAAGGTTTATTAAATAGAAAAACTGTAACAAGGGCATGTTACAGTTTTTAATGAGTTTAAAGGTTGTTCTATTTTATCTTGGAAGTAGCTGTTACCTCTTGGTCTTGGCTGTCTAGAAAACCTTGTTCTTGCATCCAATTGTCACTGTATATTTTACTCATGTATCTTGAGCCATGATCTGGAAATACAACAACAATGGTACTGCTAGTATCAAAAATACCTTCCTGGTCTAATTGCTTTAGCCCTTGCATTGCAGCGCCACTAGTATATCCAACAAAAAGTCCTTCTGTTGTGGCAAGTTCTCGGGCTGTTAGTGCACTACTTTGATCTGTAACTTTTACAAAACGATCTATACTATCAAAATCTGTAGCTGTCGGGATTAGATTTTTACCCAGACCTTCTATTCTGTAAGGGTAAATTTCATCACGATCTAAGGCGCCAGTTTCATGATACTTTTTTAAGACCGAGCCATAGGCATCAATACCTATAACTTGAACCTGCGAGTTTTTTTCTTTCAAATAACGAGCAATCCCAGAGATGGTTCCACCGGTTCCACTACAGGCAACCAAATGTGTTATTTGACCATTTGTTTGCTCCCAAATTTCTTTACCTGTTGAGTGGTAATGCGCTTCTATATTTAACGTGTTAAAGTACTGATTTATATATACAGAATTAGGCGTGTTTTTGTGTATGGTTTTGGCAACTTCATAATAAGATCTAGGATCATCTGCACTAACATGGGCAGGACAAACATGTACCTGCGCGCCCATGGTACGAAGCATGTCTATTTTATCTTTAGAAGATTTTGAACTCACAGCCAAGATACATTTGTATCCTTTAATGATACTGACCATTGCAATACTAAAACCAGTGTTACCACTTGTGGTTTCAACAATAGTATCTCCAGGTTTTAAAATTCCTTTTTTCTCTGCCTGCTCAATGATATATAAAGCGATTCTATCTTTAGAGGAGTGTCCAGGATTAAAGGCTTCTACTTTAGCGTAGAAATTACCCTTAAAACCAGCCGTTATCTTGTTAAGCTCAATAAGCGGCGTGTTACCAATAAGTTCTAGAATATTTTTATGTGCTTTAATTTGTTTTGTCATAGAAGAATTTCATTGCAAAGCCATTGTTATTTGACCCTTTATAAAACGTTACAAAGATACATAAATATAATTATTTGCTTATTTGCTCTAAATCAAGGAGGAAGGCATAATCTTTAGCAAGCTCCTTTAAAGCCTCAAAACGTCCAGAGGCTCCTCCGTGTCCTGCGTCCATATTAACATCTAAAAAAAGTACATTATCATCTGTTTTTAATTCTCTGAGACGCGCCACCCATTTTGCAGGTTCAAAATACTGAACTTGGCTATCATGTAAACCTGTTGTTACAAACATATTTGGGTAGTATTGCGCTTTTACATTATCATAAGGAGAGTATGATTTCATGTACTGGTAATACTCTTTATTGTTTGGATTTCCCCACTCATCATACTCACCAGTGGTTAGCGGAATAGTATCATCTAACATTGTGGTTACTACATCTACAAAAGGAACTGAAGCAATAACACCATTATAAAGTTCCGGGGCTAGATTAACAACAGCGCCCATTAAAAGGCCTCCTGCAGAGCCTCCTTGCGCATATAAATGCGCTGCAGAAGTATACCCCTTATCTATAACATGTTTTGACGCATCTATAAAGTCTGTAAAGGTATTTTTCTTTTTTAGAAGTTTTCCGTCTTCATACCATGATCTGCCTAGGTATTGTCCTCCACGAATGTGCGCTATTGCAAAAATAAAGCCTCTATCCAACAAACTTAGGCGAGTAGTAGAAAAGTAAGGGTCTATAGTAGCTCCATAAGAGCCGTAGGCGTACATCAAAAATGGATTTGAACCATCCATTTTCATGCCTTTTCTATACACCATTGAAATTGGCACCTTAGTTCCATCTTCTGCAGTGGCCCATATACGTTTAGACTCATAGTTATCTTTATCAAAAGATCCTCCCAATACTTCTGTTTCTTTTAAAACAGTTTTTTGTTGGGTATCCATATTAAAATCAATTATAGAAGAAGGTGTAGTTAAAGAGGAGTATCCATAACGCAGTATTTGAGAGTCAAAATCAGGGTTTGACATCGCTCCTGCCCCATAGGTTTCAGTATCAAAGGGAAGGTAATACTCCTTTGAGTTATCCCACCTTTTAATATGCATTTGGTTTAAACCGTTTGAGCGCTGTTCAACTACCAAATAATCTTTAAATATTTCTATATCTTCTAGAAGCACATCATCTCTGTGGGCAATTTCATCTACCCAATTATCTATAGAGGTATTGTCTTGAGGAGTCTTCATTAATTTAAAGTTGGTAGCACCATCTTTATTTGTTACGATATAAAAATTAGTTTCATAATGTGCTATGCTGTACTCTAAACCTCTCTCTCTTGGCTGAAATATCTTAAACTCCTTATTTGGAGTATCTGCATCAAGAATTTGATACTCTGAAGACAGCGTGCTTGAACTACCAATAACAATGTATTTTTTTGATTTTGTTTTGTACACAAAAGTATTAAAGGTTTCGTCCTGCTCTGTAAATACGTTTACATCATCTGCTGAGTTTTGACCAAGGGTGTGCTTGAATATTTTATTTGAGCGAAGTGTTTGCTCGTCTTTTTTAGAATAAAAAAGAGTTTTATTGTCATTTGCCCATGTGGCCCCACCTGTAGTTAAAGGTATCACCTCCTGCATTAGTTTGCCGGTAACTAAATTTTTAATGTAAATGGTATACTTTCTTCTACTTAAAGTATCTACACCAAAGCTAACCATGGTATTGTCTGGACTTACAGAAATTCCTCTAAGATTATAGTATGAGTGCCCTTTAGCCATTTCATTTACATCAAATAATATTTCCTCTGGAGCCTCAAGGCTGTCTTTTTTACGTGTATATATAGGATAGTCTTTCCCTTTTTCAAACCGTGTGATATAGAAATATCCATTTAACTTATAAGGCAGAGAAGCGTCATCTTCTTTGATTCTAGCCTTCATTTCCTCGAACAGCTCTTTTTGAAAATCTTGGGTATGCGCGGTCATTTTTTGGTAATAATCATTCTCACGCTCTAGGTAATCTATGACCTCTGGGTTTTCTTTTTCATTTAACCAATAATAGCCATCTTCTCTGGCATCACCATGTGTTTCTATATTTTTGGCAATTTTGTCTACTGTTGGTGGGGTGTGATTCATAGGTTTGTGTGTGGTGTTAATGTCTTTACAAGCCAACATCAAAAACAATGATATAAGGCTTAGTATGGCTATTTTTTTCATAGGATAAGGTATGGATTGTCCAGGGGTAAAATTACAGCTTTTACAAGACATTAAAAACTAATTCGTGCCATTAGATTATACAAAAATACCGCAAAAACTTTGATGTATACCGTATAAAAAATTAATGTTTATAGGCGGTAAGGGTATCCAAAAACACGCTGTGCATCTTGGAGGTATAATCATGGTGGGTAACAACGCGTAATTTTCCTTGCCCCATATCACTAATGCGAATATTTTTTGCAGCCAAAGCGTTTATAAAATCTTCTTGATTAAGGCCGTCTTGCATATAGAAAATTACAATATTGGTTTGTGTGGGCTCTACTTTTTTAATGTACGATAAACTCTCTAGATGCAAAGCTATTTGCTTTGCCTTTTGGTGATCCTCTTCAAGGCGGTCTACTTGATGCTCCATGGCATAAAGCCCAGCAGCTGCCATAAAACCAACCTGCCGCATACCCCCGCCTAATACCTTTCTAACTCTAATGGCGTTTTTCATCAGTGAGGAATTCCCCATTAGTACAGTTCCCATGGGGGCGCCAAGGCCTTTACTAAGGCACACAGAAATCGTGTCAAATACATTCCCGTAGTGCTTAGGGTCTTCTTTATTAGCAACAATAGCATTCATTAAACGCGCACCATCAAGATGAAGCCCTAGGTTATGTTCTTGACACACTTTTTTGATTTTTATTATTTCATCCATTTCATAACAAGCACCGCCCCCTTTATTGGTTGTGTTTTCTAGACACACCAAGGAAGTTAATGGGCTGTGATAAAAATCTGGAGGATTGATACTCTCCAATACCTGCTTGGCAGTAATCATACCTCTATGGCCATCTACCAACTTACAAGACACGCCACTATTGAAAGAAACGCCTCCCCCTTCATAATTATACACATGGGCCCATTTATCACAAATAAGCTGCTGTGAGGGCTGTGTGTGTAATTTTATAGCGGCCTGGTTGGCCATACTCCCCGTTGGGAAATACAGCGCAGTATCCATACCAAATAGCGACGCCATTTTATGTTCAAGCGCATTTACTGTTGGATCTTCTTTGTAGACATCATCCCCAGTTTGAGCCTGCATAATAGCATCTAACATTCCTGGAGTTGGCCTTGTAACAGTATCGCTTCTTAAATCTATAATCATAGTGGGGTTTTATAGTATGTGTTCTCTCATCTTGTTTTAAGATAGAAATGTGGCAATACCACAACTAGTAAAACAAAGATGATTTGAGCGTTTAAATTTTAAAAATATAAATATAGTAATATCTCATTTTACTTTTGTTTGTAATGCTTTTCTTTTTTCTAAAAATCAATACCCGTATTTTTACATTTCTTTTACCAAATGGTTTAAAAGATTTCAAATACTATCTACATATATAAGGCAACTATATGATTACAACAGACCAACTCCAAGACCTTCGCTCTAGAATAGAGTTGTTAAGGCAATATCTTTGACATTGCTGGCAAAGAAATAGAAATAAGCAATGAGGAAGAAAAAACCTTTGACCCAGATTTCTGGAACAAACCCAAAGAGGCAGAAGCCTTTGTAAAGGTGCTGCGTACCAAAAAAAAATGGGTTACAGATTACAAAATGGCGCTCTCTTTACTGGAAGATACTGAAGTATTGTTTGAGTTTTTTAAAGAAGGAGAAGGTACACAGCAGCAGGTTGAGGAGCGATTTACACAGGCCCATGAGCTTACAGAATCTCTTGAGTTTAGAAATATGCTAGGCCAAGATGGAGACGCAATGAGCGCTGTGCTGCAAATTACAGCCGGCGCTGGTGGTACAGAGAGTTGCGACTGGGCCAACATGTTAATGCGCATGTATTTAATGTGGGCAGAGAAAAATGGTTTTAAGGTAAAAGAGCTTAATTTCCAGGCCGGAGATGTAACTGGGGTAAAAACTGTTACCCTTGAAATTGATGGTGAATTTGCCTTTGGATGGTTAAAGAGTGAAAATGGGGTACACCGCTTGGTGCGCATCTCTCCTTTTGATAGCAATGCAAAACGCCATACTAGTTTTGCTAGTGTATATGTATACCCGCTTGCTGATGACACTATAGAAATAGACATTAACCCCTCAGAAATATCTTGGGATTTCGCCCGCAGTAGTGGCGCGGGAGGACAAAACGTCAATAAAGTTGAAACCAAAGCCATTTTAACACACAAACCAAGTGGTATTATAATACACAACAGCGAAACTAGATCACAGCTTGAAAACAGACAAAAAGCAATGCAGATGCTAAAATCTCAATTGTATGAAATTGAACTGCGCAAGCAGCAAGCACAAAGAGCAGAAATTGAAGATGGCAAAATGGCCATTGAATGGGGAAGCCAGATTAGAAATTACGTACTGCAGCCCTACAAACTTGTAAAGGATGTACGCACAGGCTATGAAAGCACCAACCCTGAAGCTGTTTTAAATGGCCAACTAGATGGTTTTTTAAAGGCGTTTTTAATGATCAGTGGCCAGAAAGAATCTAGTAACGAATTGTAAGAACCAAACCATAGTACACCTGCCAACTAACAAAGAGTTGAAGTGTTTCTATTTTCAGAAAAAATCAACTATTTTTACAAACAAATAAACCTATTATGAAATACGCAATAGTAACTCTTTTATTTTTTAGTCTAATTTCCTGCAATACAAATACCAACACCTATACATTAAGTGGTAGCGCAGATGGATTAGAAGATGGTTCAAAGGTCATTATATACTCCCTAAAAGATAACCGTACAAACGTGTTAGACACTTTGGTGATAAATAATGGTGTGTTTTCTGGGACCTTTGAAAACCTAACAGAGCCGTCCATGTATTTTATGGTTGTTAGTAATAGTAGCATCCCTTATTTTCCTGAAAGTGAAGATTTAAAAGCAACTATCTATAAAGATAGTATTCAGGCCTCTTTTGTGACGGGTAACCTTCAAAATGACTCGTACAGAGAGTTTGCAATAAATTCAAGGAAAGTAGCAAAACTAAGAACAGAAATCTCAGACAGTTACAGAGCCGCAAAAAGAGCAAATGATGGTGATTTGATTAAAAAACTGCAACAACAAAATGTTATGGTAACCAACAATGAGGTTGCTTTCAAGAAAAATTTCGCTAAAGAAAATCCAAATTCTATTTTTGCGCTATTGCTAGTTTCTGAAATGTTAAACCAAAAACAACTAAACGCTAGAGAGGCCTCTGATTTGGTAGCAAACTTTAGCCCAAAAATTGGCAGCACAGATATTGCAAAAGAAATAACCGCCACTGCGCAAAACTTAAAAAACAGTGATGTAGGAGGTCAGGCCCCTGACTTTACTGCAAAAACCCCGGAGGGTACAAACTTATCTTTGAAAGATGCCATGGGAGAATATACTATTATAGATTTTTGGGCATCTTGGTGTGGACCTTGTAGAAAAGAAAATCCAAACGTTGTACGCGTATACAATAAGTACCATGATAAAGGATTAAATATCATTAGTGTCTCTTTAGACAAAGCAGGGCAAAAAGATCGTTGGATAAAAGCAATTAAAAAGGATAAGATGGACTGGTTTCATGTATCTAACCTAAAATTTTGGCAAGACCCAATTGCAAAGCAGTACGGAGTTCGCGCTATACCAGCTACCTTCTTGCTTGACAAAAACGGTATAATTATAGCAAAAGACTTAAGAGGTAACGCCCTTGATGCTAAAGTAGCGGCTCTTTTAGACTAAAAAAAATATTTATAAAAAAAGCGGCTGGTAAAACTATACCAGCCGCTTTTTTTATGCGCTAAAATCACAACAGCTACTTGCTAAAGTATGAAGCTACATTGTGTTGTATTCTAGTTTCTATAGAAGAAACCTCCGCCTTTATAAAAGGTTCACCAGTTATGTTTTCAAACAGCTCTATGTAACGCTCACTGACAGTTTCTATATAAGCATCACTCATAAAAGGTACTGTTTGGCCCTCTAAACCTTGAAAACCATTTTCTATAAGCCACTGGCGAACAAACTCCTTAGATAGTTGTTTTTGGGCCTGGCCATTGTCTTGCCTTTGCTGGTAGCCATCTTTATAAAAATAACGAGAAGAGTCTGGGGTGTGTATTTCATCAATAAGTACAATCTTACCTTCTTTGGTTTTACCGAATTCATACTTGGTATCTACCAAAATAAGACCTCTTTGAGATGCTATCTCACTACCTCTTTTAAAAAGTTTATGTGTATAATCTTCTAAAACTAAATAATCTTCTTTGCTAACTATGCCGCGGGCCAAGATGTCTTCTCTAGAGATATCCTGGTCATGGTCTCCCATTTCAGCTTTTGTGGCGGGTGTTATAATTGGACTTGGAAACGGATCGTTCTCTTTCATACCCTCTGGCATTGCTACCCCACACAACATACGTTTACCTGCCTTGTACTCTCTTGCAGCATGCCCAGCCATATAGCCTCTAATTACCATTTCTACTTTAAAAGGATCACAAGCCTCCCCTATTGCAACATTAGGATCTGGAGTTGCAGTAAGCCAGTTTGGCACCAAATCTTGGGTGTCTTGCATCATTTTGGTGGCAATCTGGTTTAAGATTTGACCTTTAAAAGGGATTCCTTTAGGCATTACAACATCAAAGGCGCTCAACCTATCTGTGGCCACCATTAATAATTGATTATTGGCAAGGGTATACACAGAGCGTACCTTACCGTGGTACACACTTTTTTGACCTGGAAAATTAAAATCTGTTTTAATAATTGTATTACTCATGTAGCTAGTTTGATTGCAGAATTGAACCGCAAAAATAAATCAATAGGTTTGTTATTATAGCATTTCAGATAAAAAATTAAACATCTAAATTCTCAATTCCTTTATAGGCAGAAATTATCTTTTTCACGAGTTTATGACGTATCACATCTTTATCATCAAGATATACCATACCCACGCCATCCACATCTTTCAAAACCAGCAATGCCTCCTTTAATCCAGAAGTTACACGGCGAGGTAAATCTATTTGCCCAGGATCTCCGGTAATTATAAACTTAGCGCTTTTTCCCATACGGGTAAGAAACATTTTCATTTGTGCATGGGTTGTGTTTTGCGCCTCGTCTAGAATAACAAAAGCGTTGTCTAGGGTTCTACCTCGCATAAAGGCCAAGGGTGCTATTTGTATGGTGCCATTTTCTATAAGGGTTTCTAATTTTTCTGCAGGAATCATGTCTCTAAGACCATCATACAAAGGTTGCATGTAGGGGTCTAGCTTTTCTTTTAAATCTCCAGGCAAAAAACCAAGGTTCTCTCCTGCCTCAACAGCAGGACGAGTCATGATAATACGCTTTACCTGTTTTTCTTTTAATGCTTTTACTGCCAGGGCAACAGCAGTGTAGGTTTTACCTGTACCAGCTGGACCCACAGCAAATACTAAATCTTTGGTTTTTGAAAAATCTACAATTTTGCGCTGGTTTGCAGTTCTTGCCTTTACAAGTTTACCGTTTACACCATGAACCAGCACATCACCGCTCTTGGATGAGGTTTCATAGTCTGCCTTGCTGGTACTGGAGAGTACGCGCTCTATAATATTTTCGTCGATTCTGTTAAATTTGGCGAAATGCTCTAGTAGCATAGCGATGCGTTTATCAAACTCTTGTAAGACCTGGTCATCGCCAAAGGCTTTTAAATTGCTGCCCCTTGCAACCAGCTTTAATTTGGGAAAATATTTTTTTAATAGGTCTATATTGGCGTTTTGATTCCCAAAAAAATCTCTTGGGTTAATCTCTGTGAGTTCGATACTTAATTCGTTCAAAAGCGTTGGCGTTTAATAGAAATTAATAAAAGTTGTTTATAAGTCTTAATTCTTATAGTAAATATAGTTTTTTGAATTCATAAAGTAGTTTAGTTTTGTAATAGTACTGTCAACAATATATCAACAATACACTATGGCCATAATTACCCTTACTACAGACTTTGGTGAAAAGGATCACTTTGCTGGTGCGGTGAAAGGAGCTATCTACAGTGAGCTAGAGGATGTTAAAATTGTTGATATCTCACATTGCGTGTCTCCTTTTCATATCATGGAGGCTGCCTATATTATTCAAAATGCTTACAGTAGTTTTCCTCCAGGGACCATACACATTATTGGAATAGACAGCGAGCTAAACCCAGAAAACAAACATATTGCAGTACTGCTAGATGGGCATTATTTTGTGTGTGCCAATAATGGTATTATCTCGATGCTGGCCAATGAAATAAACCCACAGAAAATTGTTGAGATTAATATCCATGATAGGATTATCACTAATTTTCCTGTACTAGATGTATTTGTAAAGGTAGCCTGCCACATTGCTCGTGGAGGAACCCTTGAGGTTATTGGAAAGCAAATAAATACTATCAAAGAATTAAGAGGCATACGCCCTACTATAAATCAAGAAGCCACTCAAATTATGGGTAGCGTGATTTATATAGACAACTACGGAAATGTGATTACCAATATTACCAAAACTAAATTTGAAGAGATTGCAAAAGGCAGGTCTTTTAAAATAACCGCAAGAACTGCAAACTTTGATACCATACACAGCCATTACAGTGATGCTATTAATTTTGACACTCCTGCACAAAAAAGAGATGAGGATGGTAAAAAAATAGCACTCTGGAACTCCTCAAACTATCTAGAACTCTCTATTTATAAAAGTAACCCTGCAACGGTAGGGAGTGCCAAGTCTTTGTTTGGATTACAGTATAGAGATACCATAACCATAAATTTTAATCCTACTTCTTAACTAAATAGTAACCTTACATAAATATGTTTACACGCATTGTAAAAATGGAGTTTCAAGAAGATAAAGTAGCCCAATTTCTGGCTAATTTTGAAACAGTAAAACACAATATAAGAAACTTTAAGGGCTGTATGCATCTAGAGTTATGGCGAGATAAAAACCAGCCAACTATTTTTTTTACCTACAGCAAATGGGAAAAAGAAAGTGATTTAGAAACCTATAGAAACAGCGAATTATTTAAGGGAGTATGGGCAACAACTAAGCCTATGTTTGCTAGTAAAGCAGGTGCTTGGAGTGTAGACACTCATTGCCATGTAGCGCTGTAATACAAGAAATTACAATAGCATGATTGCCTTTATAAAAAAAAGAAATACAGTCAACAACTTGCTATATGTTACGGGACTTATAAACATACCTTCCAAGAATATTACAGTCTGTTTTTGGACCCGAAAAAACAGCCGTAAACCCGCAGGCTTTGGCAGGTATTGCATATAGGGCTACCACTAATGGCGCTACTACTTTTTGTTTTGTAGTTTGGGTTTTTAAGAAAAAAGAAATAGCAACTCGAAGTGTTAATAAGTTCGTGTTGTAGTATGCTACATTTGAGATATATTTGTAAGTAGACAGATATGTCTTAACCTTTGAAATTTTCAATATAATATATAACCTCTAGAAAACAAATTACATGAAATTTATTGTATCTAGTTCCTACCTTTTAAAGCAACTACAAGTGCTTGGAGGCATTATAAATAATAACAACACCTTACCTATTTTAGACAACTTTTTGTTTGATCTAGACGGTAATGCGCTAACAGTTTCTGCTTCAGATCTGGAAACAACTATAGCCTCAAACCTAGAGGTTGAAAGTAGTGAAAAAGGAATTGTATGTATTCCTGCACGACTTTTACTAGACACTTTAAAAACATTTCCGGAGCAGCCACTAACTTTTACTATAGAAGATAACAACACCGTAGAGATAAGCTCTAATCATGGTAAATATGCACTAGCCTATGCACCAGGAGATGAGTTTCCTAGCACCATTGAGCTAAAGGATCCATCTTCAACGGTTTTGCAAGGTGATATTTTGGCAACTGCCATTAGTAAAACAATTTTTGCTAGTGGAAATGATGACCTTCGCCCTGTGATGAGTGGTGTGTTTTTCCAGTTCTCTACAGAAGGATTAACCTTTGTAGCTACAGATGCACATAAATTAGTAAAGTATACCCGTACAGACGTTGCAGCCTCTCAAAGCGCAGAATTTATCATGCCTAAAAAGCCTTTAAATTTATTAAAGAGTATTTTGGCAGGTAGTGAACAAGAAGTTACCATCGAGTACAATGATAGTAATGCAAAATTCACTTTTGATCAAACAGTGCTTATATGCCGCCTTATAGATGGTAAGTATCCAAACTATGAAGCTGTGATACCAAAAGAAAATCCAAACAAATTAAGTATAGACCGTAATCTGTTTTTAAACAGTGTACGTCGTGTTTCTATTTTTTCTAATAAAACCACACATCAAATACGTTTAAAGATAGCTGGGGCAGAGTTAAACATCTCTGCGGAAGATATAGATTACAGCAACAAAGCAGAAGAGCGCCTCACTTGTGATTACCAAGGAGATGATATGCAAATTGGCTTTAACTCTCGTTTTTTAACAGAAATGTTAAACAACCTAACTAGCCAAGATGTTTCTCTAGAAATGAGCCTACCAAACCGAGCAGGAATTTTAACTCCTGTAGACGGCCTAGACCAGGGAGAGCTTGTAACCATGCTGGTAATGCCTGTGATGTTAAACAGCTAGTTTTTTATACTATTAACAAAAAAAAGTCTCGCAAATTGCGAGACTTTTTTTGTTATAGAAACTGATTTATTTTATAAAAGTAATATTCATAAAGTATACAGGCTGCTGGTGGTTAGATACTTTTATTGCATTAACAATAGGCAATATTAAACCAAGTGTGCCCACTACAAAAAGAACAAATAGGCCAAGCCCAAAAAATAATATTAAAGGGATGGATAAAATATAGTAAACAATAATACTCAACTGAAAATTTACAATCTGTTTTCCTTGGATGTCCATACTAGCAACCTTATCTTTTTGTGTGTACCATAAAATTAAGGGCACCACAAGACCTCCAAAGCCAGAAATATAGGTAAGGAGTTGGCATAAGTGGGTTGCCACAAGTAGGTTATTGTCTACTCTTTTAAAATCTTGGTTGTACTGCTCCATAAAAATTAAAATACATATTTAATTAATAGCGTGGTTATACCATAGGCGGCAATCGAGACACCTACAAAAATAAGGATGCTTTTAACTAAGGGGTTGCTATTTGGTTTTTGCTGAGTCATGGTATAACATTTATACTATTAGTAGCTATTTTATTATAAATGTTACACTGGCGTTTTAAGATGCTTATACTCTAGCATAAATGTTTATTTTTGCAAACTAATTACCAATTTACCACAGATACTTATGACACATCATGACACTATAGTAGCACTTGCAACACCCTCTGGCGCGGGAGCTATAGCAGTTATAAGACTATCTGGAGAGGACGCTATTAATATTGCCTCTAAAATATTTCATTCCATATCAGGAAAAGACCTTACAAAGCAAAAAACCCACACGGTACATTTGGGCCACATTAAAGATGGCAATAGAATATTGGACGAAGTACTAGCAACGGTGTTTAAAAACCCAAATAGTTATACGGGTGAAGACACCATAGAGTTTTCTTGCCATGGAAGCTCGTTTATACAGCAAGAAATCATACAGCTGTGTTTGCGTAAAAATGCAAGAATGGCAACCCCAGGAGAGTTTACCCTACGAAGTTTTTTAAACGGCAAGATGGATTTAAGCCAAGCAGAGGCTGTTGCAGATCTTATCTCTAGTGATAGTGCGGCTAGCCACCAGTTGGCCATACAGCAAATGCGTGGTGGGTTTTCTTCAGAGATAGCAGCCCTTAGAGAAGAATTGTTAAACTTTGCCTCTCTCATTGAGCTAGAACTAGATTTTGCTGAAGAAGACGTTGCTTTTGCCAACAGAGATGATTTTCAAAAATTAATTACTAAAATATCCTTTGTATTAAAACGCCTCATTGATTCATTTGCAACAGGAAATGTCTTAAAAAATGGGATACCTGTTGCCATTGTTGGAGAGCCTAACGTAGGTAAATCTACTCTTTTAAATGCCCTTTTAAATGAGCAGCGCGCCATAGTGAGTGACATTGCTGGAACCACTAGAGATACCATAGAAGATGAAATAAGCATTGGCGGTATTAGCTTTAGGTTTATTGATACGGCAGGAATTAGAGAAACTACAGACACCATAGAAGGCCTTGGCATAAAAAAAACATTTGAGAAGATAGACCAGGCTCAGGTAGTTGTTTTTTTAATAGACAGCTCCAGGTTATTATCTGGAGAAGTAACGGTCGCAAATTTGCAAATAGAGATAGGTAAAATTAAAAATAAATACCCTCAAAAAGCACTTATAGTTGTTGGTAACAAGGCAGATATTATTACAAGTAAAGAAAAAACACACTTAAAAGACAGCATAGATTCTCTGCAATTAATTGCTGCAAAAACGGGAGAGGGCGTTGAAGATTTAAAAACATCTTTGCTAGAATTTGTAAACACTGGGGCGCTTAAAAACAATCAAACCATTGTAACAAACACTAGGCATTATGATGCGCTATTAAAAGCATTAGAAGAAATTACAAGGGTACAAGAAGGTATTGACGCGGGGCTAAGCGGAGACCTTATGGCCATAGATATAAGACAAGCCTTGTATTATTTTGGAGAAATTACCGGTGCGATTACCAACGATGATTTACTAGGTAACATCTTTGCTAATTTTTGCATTGGTAAGTAAAGACAGGTGTTATGTAATGTTATAGATTAGTAAAAATCTGCGTGTACACGTCTATTACCTAGATTGAAATTTAATCCTACAGAGAAATTTAAAAATCCTCCCACTAGACCTTCTGGCTCAGAGGAGTAAAAACTTCTACCTGCATAATCATAATGCTGTTTAAAATTAACGATATAGCTTAGATCTGTGGTAAGGGCAATCCCTTTTGTTAATCTAAACATAGGTCTTACACCAAGTATGATATTTCCTATACGGTCTATACCTGTTTTAGTTTTTGAAGTAGCAAAAGTACCCCCAAGGCCTCCATGGAGTTGTATCTGGAAAGTTCCTCTTCTAGTAAATCTAATGTCAAAAAGCTCAGAGACGTTAAAAACTGCCTCTAGACCTAAACGGTAAAAACTGGAAGCTAAGCTAGAGCCGTCATATTGAAACCGATCATAGGCGTAGCTTAGTTTAAAACCGTACAGCTCACTAACCATATACCTAGCACCTATATCAAAGTGTTTTGGACCTGCAAAATCAGCTGCCCCAACACCTTCAAAAATAGGTTGAGCAAAGCTGGTAGGAGCTATTGGGTAACTTAAACCAAAAGAAGTTTCTAATGAAAATTTATTGAAATTATCATTTTGTGCAAGGGCTGTAAAAGAGCAACAAATAAGTAGGAAAAAAATGAAGTTTTTCATGTGTAATATATAAGTTAAAAAACATCTAGATGTTTTTTGGGGAATATCAAAAATATCTAATTAACTTAATTTAAACGATAAAAATTGTAATTAATTGTTTTGATATATTTGCTTGTGTCTTTTTAAGTAAGTTTTTTAAGAGGCAAAAATAGGTTTTAATAGACAATACTACTGCTATGTCAAAAAAAGGAAGCGCCAAAAACACCAAAAACAAAGCCAAGCATGCAAGGCTTATGGCTCAAAAAAAGAATAAACTAGCCAATGAAAAAATTGCTAGAAAAGCAAAACTAAAAGCATTACAAGAAAAAATAAACAAGGGCTAAAGTATATAAGCTATAAATCTTTATCCCAAACCTTTAGCAAATAGCGTGGTTCCCCAAACAATAAGAGATGAGATAATAATACCAATTGCATTTGCTTTAAAAGCAGTTTTGGTCTCTACTTTAAAAATATAACCTGCAATACTACCAGCATAAACGCCAGTTCCAGGTAAAGGAATCATCACAAAGAATATCAAACCCCAAAAGCCATATTTTTTAATTTTATCTCCAGAGCCTACTTTAGCTCTTCTAGCGATCCAGATTGCCATTTTTTTATAAGCGTGCCATCGTAAAAGATTGCGATTGATATGTTCTAAGAAAAACATCATAATCGGAAACACCAATATATTTCCTAAAATAGAGATAAACAATACCCAAAATATATTTAAATCATGGAAAATACCATAAGGAATGCCCACTTTGGCTTCCCCAAAGGGTGATATACTCCATAAAAAAGTAATAATAGAATCTTTAATCAAGGGGCTGTTTATTTAAAGTAAAGATAGCATAACCTTAGCCTTAGTTACAAGCTAAAAAAAGATTTATGAAACTTTTAGCTTTTCTATAATGGCATCTACACAGTTAATGCCATCTATAGCCGCAGATATAATACCGCCGGCATAGCCAGCGCCCTCTCCGCAAGGATATAGACCTTTTACATCTATATGCTCTAGGGTGTCTTTGTGGCGGGGTATTAACACCGGAGATGAGGTTCTACTCTCTGGGGCATGCAAGACTGCTTGGTTGGTGTAATAGCCGTTCATTTTCTTTCCAAAAGCTACAAAAGCTTTTTGCAAGCGCCCAGTTATTAATTTGGGTAGTACTGTATTTAAATCTACAGAGACAATACCCGGTTGGTAGGAAGTTTTTGGGAAATCTTTTGAGATGTTTCCTTCCACAAAATCTACCATTCTTTGGGCAGGAACACGCTGGGTTTTACCAGCTGCCACCCAGCAAGCATGCTCTACTTGTTTTTGAAAGTCTAGACACACAAAAGGATCATTGGGGCTGTAATTTGGCAAGTCTTGAGGAGTTACACTCACCACGATACCAGAATTGGCATAAGGGTTGTTGCGCTTACTAGGGCTCCAGCCGTTGGTGACTACCTCCTTTTGGCTTGTAGCACAAGGCGCAATAATACCTCCAGGACACATACAAAAAGAGTACACTCCCAAGCCGTCTACCTGCTCCACTAGGGCGTAAGAGGCTGGCGGCAAATAAGGATTCTCTCCATCTCCGTGATATTGTATGGTATCTATTAATTCTTGCTGGTGCTCTACCCTCACCCCAATGGCAAAGGGTTTGGCCTCTAGGGCTATATTTTTTTCATGCAATAGATAAAATATGTCTCTTGCAGAGTGCCCTGTGGCAAGAATCACGTCAGAGAATGTGTAAGTTTTTGTATCATTAATTTGAAGCCCTGTAATGATATTATCTTTTAGGGTAATATCTGTCATTTTAGCATTAAAATGGACTTCTCCACCTGCGGCAATAATAGCTTCACGCATGGCGGTGATAATTTTGGGGAGCTTGTTGGTACCTATATGTGGGTGGGCGTCTACCAATATATCTGGATTTGCGCCAAAATGCACAAACCACTCTATGGCTTTTAATACATTGCCTCTTTTTTTACTTCTTGTATAGAGTTTTCCATCACTATATGTACCGGCGCCACCTTCTCCAAAACAGTAGTTGGACTCCGGGTTTACTGTTTGCTCTTTATTAATAATAGCCAAATCTCTACGACGTGCTCTTACATCTTTACCCCTCTCAAAAACAACTGGTTTAAGACCAGCCTCAATAGCACGAAGGGCTGCATACAGCCCGGCTGGGCCGGCGCCAATAATGGCTATTCCTTTTTTACTAGAAACATCCTGAGCTATAAAAGCAGGGATAGCTTCTTTATGCTCGTTTTGAAGCCAAAACTCTACTTGTAAATTTATTTTAATAGGTACCCGTCTAGCGTCTATTGATCTTTTACGTATACGCCACTGGCTTATATCATTGGCATATAATTTAGCCTTGGTTAAAGCAAGCTCTTTTATAAAGGGCTCATCTTCTTGTTGGCGGGGTAAAACAGAAATTTGTACTAGTGTACTCATACACTAGCAAAGATAGTAGAAAAGCGCCTTAGAAATTTAAAAACCCATGCTATTAAAATAGCACAGGGTTTTAAAAACTACCCGTTTTTGTAATGCTTAAAAAAGCGCCAAAATTTTGGGGTCTATAGGTGCCTGCGTCAAAAGCAAAACTTGCAGCAACATCAAAAGGTAGGTTAAAGATCTCTTGTGGGATCACAATATCTAAGATTCCAGAAAACTGGTAAGGATTAGGGTCATACTCCTGGCCAAACCACCCATAATAGGTGGTGTGGCTTAGCATTGCTTTATAAGGCAAAGATTTCAAAAAACCATTGGCACCAATGTTAATGGCCGCAAATCTATTGTCTCCAACTATTACGCCGCTTGTAATACCATTCTCATCTACAGGTTTTGGAGTAAAATAGGGAGACCCTATGGTATTGCCGTGGTAGGTCCAGCCAGATTGGTATATACCGTTGTTAAAATAATTATCTGGACCACTGGCAGATCTTGGTATGTTGCTCATGGTTTTTGTGTAAGTAAACTCAGTTAACAAATGCGTTACAAGAGCCTTTTGTTTTTTTATGTCTATAAAAACTCCATACAAACCATCTAGCCAATTGGTCATCTCCCTGCCGGAGGTATCCTCAAAAGGGTGCGAGTAATAAAAATTAAGCCCTATGTTTTCTCTGTTGTAGTTAAATTGTAATAAGTAAGACCCAACATGATTTCCAAGAGCATTAAATTGGTCATTGGCGGTAGCATTATCACCGCCTTCTGCGCCAAAGACAACTTTAATATAATCTTTTAATGATGCAGGTTGCGAGCCATACTGTGGTGAGTTCCCTCCCCACTGGGCGTAATGATCTAAACCTGCTATAACCTCGAATGTTGGGCTTAATCTAGTTTTAAAATAAAGGCTTTTATGGTGCAGGTTGGTGTTCTCTACAAACCTGGTATCATTCATAAAATAATGGGCAAAATTTCCTTTAACCTCAAGCCAAGACTTTGCGAACGGGAGTGTTATAAAATTATTGGTTTTAATATTTACACCAGGCATGGCCCTTGCATTGATTGATTTTATAATACTCCCGTTAGAGGAAGATAAATTATTCCATAAAACAGCATCATTTTTAGCGCCAAGATCCAGTATAATATTTTTAAACCTTACACCAAGGTACAGCTCGTTTAATAAAAGTTTGTTTTCTTGGGCTATAAAACCAGTTGCGCTTGCCTTATAAGAAGTATCAAACAAAGTCTCTGGGGTATCATAGTCTTTAAAAATAGCGGTGTTTAAAAGGCCGTAATCACTATTAGGCACAGCACCATGCTGGTTTGCAACTAACCAAAAGGGTAAGGTGGTATCACTAGAGAGACCCGTACTTGAATGTATCGTATAATTAACATCTTTGGTTTGGCTTTGTAAAGAAAAAACAATTACAAAACATAGTAAAAAAAGAGATATGCGGGTTTTCATAATTGTAGTGTTTTTTATACTTTAATTAAGCAAAAATATCAAAAACAAATATAGATTGAAATAAGCTAGCTACAAAAATACCGTTGTTATAATATATTGTATTTTTGTATTTAAATTAATGTTTCATAACCCTATGTTTGATTTTTTTGCAAAACATAAAAAGCCATTATTTGAGGGGCTTTGTGATATACATAACCACCTTTTGCCTGGTATAGATGATGGTAGTAAAAGTGTTGGCATGTCTTTAAAGATGTTAGAGAAATTTGATGCTCTTGGCATTACAAGTGTGATACCAACGCCGCATGTGTACCAAGATTTATATCCAAATACGCCCACTACTATTAAAAATGCTTTTGAGATTTTAACTGAAAAAACTTCAAAAATAGAAAGCCCAAAAATAAAATCTTACGCGGCAGAGTACATGATAGATGAAGTTTTCATGAAAAATTTGCAAACCAACATGCCTGCTTTACTGTTAAATAACGAATATATTCTGGTTGAAATAACCTTTTTCTCAGAAACCACAAGGCTAGTAGAAGCTGGTTTTACCCTACTACAAAACAACATTACTCCTATTTTAGCACATCCAGAGCGTTACCACTCAATACCTACTATAAAAGAGTACAAGGAGTTAAAAAACAAAGGCTTTTACTTGCAATTAAACGCACTATCGCTTTTAGGCCATTACGGGCCTGAGGTAAAACAAAAAGCAGAAAAACTATTAAAAGAAGGACTGTATGATTTTGTAGCCACAGATGCCCATAACCCGCAACATTTAAAAACCTTGCAAAATCTAAGCCTATCAAAAAAACAAGGGATACATTGGGAGGCTATTAGAGAATTTCAACTCGCAGCGTTTTCTTGAAAAAATAGCATAAAAAAAAACCACCCAAATGGGTGGTTTTTTTATGCTATTAGAAATATGCTAGTTACCATCTGAGTCACTACCATAACCATAGCCATAGCCATAATTATAAGTATAGCCGTAACTATAACGGTATTTATACCCGTAGTTTGAACCAGTGAGACCTCCAGATCTTAGGCCATTAAGCACCATACCAAAAGGAGGTACGTTTTCTCTTTGTTGCATGTTTAAAATAAAAGAGAATGTCTTTTTCTCTGAGTATTGAGACCTCGTTACATAAACCACAGAGTCACAAAGCGGCAAAAGAGCTGTTGTATCACTCACTAGTAGCAGTGGCGCAGAATCTATAAGTATTAAATCATAGCTTTTCTTTAATATATCTAGCAGCTCTTTAGTGCGCGGGCGCATTAAAAGCTCTGATGGGTTTGGTGGTATAGCACCTGTAAGTAGGTAGTCTAAACCGCCAGATATAGTAGCCTTTGTAATTAAAGAGTCTATATCATTAAAATTCTCGTTACTTAAATAGGTAGTAAGCCCAATATTTTCTCTTTTTTGGTTTATAAACTTATGCAATTGAGGGTTTCTTAAATCTGCCCCAACCAAAATTACTTTTTTACCTAGTGCCGCATAACTCTGCGCCAAATTGTAAGACACAAAAGACTTCCCCTCTCCTTTAATGGTAGAGGTAACACATATAACATTAGTGGCGTCTGTTTTTAACTGGAAGCTTAAACCAGAGCGCAGCACTCTTGCAGATTCTGCAATAAGCCCTCTCCCACTATCATCTAAATCTTCGGTATTTTCTGCAAAAGGCATTTCTCCCAAGACTGTAATTCCTTTTAAACCATTTTCTAGATCATCTCTGGTATTAATTTTGCTATCTAAAATCTTTAGTAAAAAGAAAATACCAAGAGGAACAAGTATACCTAGTAATAAAGCAAACAGGTATGTAATTTGTACTTTTGGCGAAATAGGATTTCTAGAAGAAACCCCATAGCTTAATAATTTAATATTTGGCAAGGCAGAAATATAGCTTATAGAAGCCTCTTCTTTACGCTCCAATAAAAAAACGTATAGCTCCTCTACAATTTTAAAGTCTCTAGCATAGGCTCGTAAGGTATTTTCTTTGCTAGGCAGGCCAGCAACAACTCCTCTAGTTTTAACTTCCATGTTTTTAAAGCCAGAGAGTGATGTTTGCAGCCCCTCTATATATCTATTAACGCCTGTTATAATAGCCTCTTTTGCATTATCTAACTGGCTAGAAAGCTGAATTACCATTGGGCTTTTTGTAGTAGCGCTAATAAGTAAATTATTGCGCTGAGTTACTATAGTGTTGTAAGAGTTTACAAGGGTAGTTACACTTTCATTTTCTATACCAATATTTGCGGGCAGTATTTGATAGCTTGGTTGGCTTTCTAGTTTTTCTAGTAGCGCCTTGGCAATTTCTAGCTGAATGCCTAGACCAAAAGCCTCTTCTTGGCCTTTTACTATATTAGAGAGCGCATTAGTTGTTTGAGCCGATGGATCAAAAATACCATTGGCCGTTTGGTAGGCAATGGTATTTTGAGATAAAGTATCTATACTTTTGGTAAGGCCCTCTAGCCTATCGTTAATAAAAGCTAGACTGACTTTAGAGATTAATTGTTTGTCTACTACCTGGTCATCCTGCATGACCTGCATGATGGTATTTAAAATAGCCTCATTACGGGATTTATTGACACCTACAAAATTTAAATTTATAATTTCTCCTCTATCAGATGCCGGGGTTGCTGTTAAATTACTTCTTATTTCAGCAACTGCATCGTTTAATGATTGTTTTTGTATGATAAGGGTTTGATCTTGTAAAAATAAAGAATCATTTAGCATAATCACAGATTCTTCATTGGTAAATACCTCACCTTTATTAATCGTAAAACTTAAAGTATCTCTAGTAAAAGATGCTTTTTGATTTGCTATTTCTACATCCCAATATAGAGTTTTATTAGGGGCTTTTAATTTAACAAATCTAGTAAACTCGTCATTAAAGTGTAAACGTGCATTTACCCTACCTACTGTGTATATCTTAGTTTGTAAATCTAGACGGGTTACCACTTGGCTTAAAATGTGCTGGGAGGTAAGTACTGCAATATCATTCTCTACATTTACTTGGTCAAAACCAAAAAACTCCATCCCTCCTGTTAAAAAGGAGGCGGCATCTTCTGCAGGTTTTTTAATTTGTAACTGCGCGCTGGAGGTATATATACGGTCTGCGGTTTTTAAGTACAAAAAAGCAGAAACCATTGCTATTACAACACCGGCCAAAAAATAAGGCCAAAAAAACAGGTAATAGCCAGCCTCTTTTTTAATGTCTATAGACTCCTCTTCTTGGAGGTAATTCTGGTTGTTAAAATTGTCTTGCATCATTATCTTGTCAGTAAAATTATAGAACTTAGTATTAAGGATGTAATACCCAATATGGCAGATATGTTACCCACATAACCAGCCGTTTTAAGTTTTGCACTATTTGGGCTTACCACAATTACATCATTAGGTTTTACCATTTGGTAAGGCCCTCTTAAAAAATTGGCAGAGGTAAGATTTATACGCGCTGTGGTTTGCACACCATCTATGCGTCTTAAAACCACCACATCTTCTCTGCTACCATTAATGGTAAGATCTCCGGCCAGACCCAGTGCTTGTAATAGGCTAATATTATTCTCTGTAAAAGAAAAGGTGCCGGGCATCTTTACCTCTCCTAAAATAGTAACCTTGGCGTTTAATAAACGTACCGTTACATTAGGATTTATTAAATAGCCGCCAACAACCAGTAGTTTTTTAATGTCATTTTCTAGATCTTGAGTTGTTTTATCTTTTACAGATAACTCTCCAAGTACCGGGAAGTTAATCGTACTGTTTTGAGACACCAAATATCCATCAATTTTCATGATATCTATGCTGTTGGCTACTACATTACCAGCCGTAACATTATTATAAGGAAGCGCAGCCTCTGGCATGAGTGCCCCTACCGTTATTTTTAAAATATCATCTACTTGAATTGTAAAATTGTTATAGGTAACATCTGTGTTATTGTAAGACTCCACATCTTGCATGTACAACATTTCTTTTTTTGAGACGCAGGACTGCAATAACGATACCATTAAAAGTGATAAAAAAGTATATTTGAGATTAATTTTATAATTCATTTTATTTGTTATATTAAGCAAAACTAGCTGTTTTTATCCTTTAATACGCATTAAATTGTAATAAAATATAAAAACGAATTAAATGTATTTGTCGTTTTATTCTTGAAGGTTCTTTAAATAATCTAAAAGCCCATTCAAGATTATTTTTTACCCACCAATTAGGTGCTCTTTTCACGGCACCTGTATAGACATCAAAGCTACCCCCCAGACCTTGGTAGGCTACTTTGTGTTTTTGATGTAATTTTTCCATTAGAACTTCTTGTTTTGGAGATCCCATGGCAACAAAAACAACATCTGGCTTATGTGTTTTTACATCTTCTATTAATAAAAGTTCTTCATCGTTAGTTTTAATATATCCATTTCTATAATTTAGTATTTTAATACCTGGATAATTAATTTTTAAATTTAAAACTGTTTTTTCTAAAACTTCCTGTTTACCACCAATCAAATAAAAAGTTTTTGATTTATAATTTTGTTTTATTATATCTAACCAGAGTTCACACCCAGGAATTTTTATAACGTTTTTAATCCCTTTATTTCGTAGGGCCCAAACTGCACCGATACCATCTGGGTAACCTAGGTTTCTATTTATAATAATGCGACTATTATCTGTGGCATGCAGTATCTTTTCTGCATTAACAGCGATCATGATTTTATGATGTTTCATAGCATAACACATCAACTCATCTGATGATTTGGGGGCATACGTTTTTACGCCATTTAACAAGCTAGACTTCATTGATAGCAGTAATTTCAGATTCTAAAAAATAATGTGACATAGCATTAAACATAAAAGCGTTACTCCATCTCATATAAGATATTTTTGAACTCATTCCTTTTTTTAATTGATAATAAAAGTAGCCTTTTTTATGCTGCATATTATCTATGGACCAATTTAAAACGTTATCTAATAAGGACTTGTTACTCTTAAATACGTTTAATTTTGATAGCGTCACTATAATTTGCGCAGGACAATGAATATCTATTGGGTAGGTTTTATTATGGTAATACTTGGGCATACCATTGGCTTCAAAAAAATTATTAATATAAAAATATAATCCTTTATTAATATATTCCTGAAAAAAATTGTCTTGTGTATTATCTTGGTATGTTTTAATAGCATCCAAATTAAACCCGGTATGAAAACTATCTATTCTATATTGTATGGGTAAAAGCCCGTAAATCCAAGAACCATCTTCTTTTTGTAATTCACAAGCTGTTGCAACAGCTTTTTTTGCAAGTTTAAGATGTTCTTCATTTTTTGTGTATTTATAAGAATAACTTAATATTTTAGCCCCTAAAAGCGATGCGTTAATAACTGTGTTATTGCCATCTTTCACACTATAAGAAAAGAAAAAACCGTTGCCATGTGGTGTTCTTGATAAATCATTAACAACAAAATTAGCAGCGGTCAATGTTTCTTTTAAGACCGCTTCATTTTTTGTGATTTCATAGCTTTCTATCAAGGCCTCAACACAAAAACTAGTAGCAACAACCGTTGGTGTATGTTTTTTAAACAAAAATAAGCGTCTTGCTTGCCAGTCAAAATTATAGCCCCAACATGCGCCAGAGTATCCGGTTGATTTAAGACTTAATAACAATGCGGTTATTTCTTTTACCTTGATAAATAATTCTTCTTTTGTCCCAAAATTTTCACACCCACTTTGAGCTAACTTGTAAAGTTTACAATAACCTAATAAAAATAATGCAACACCTTTTGCATTATGTTCTTTTGGAACTAGTAATAACCTCCTAAAGTTTATTGGACTATGCTTAAATATTTGAATCCAAATAGCTCTACCTAAATCCCAATGCTTAAAAGGTAATACCTGAAACACCTTAGAGTTTAGGCCATCGTATGGATCCCAGCCTTTAAAGTTCTCAGACACGCAATAACTCTTGAGTTTCAAAAAACTCGATTCTATTTTAGATTTCAACTTGCTCCCCTCCACGTTTTACAGATTCTATTACTTTAAAGGATGCTTTTGTAACTGCTATAATATCTTCAAAAGAAATTGGTGCTTTGCTATCTTTAAGTAAACCATTAACAAAAGCGGCCACCATTTCTTTTTGACCTTTGTTTTGATTTAAAATTTTAGTCTTTTTTGGTTTACCTTTACCGTAAATTTTTAATTCTTTAAAGTCATTTAAAGTCGCAGACAAGCCTGCGGAAAACACCTCAACATACTCTTTAGTCATCGCCTTAGAACCATTAGCGTAGTAGGCAACGACACCAGATGAACCATTTTCAAACTGAATCAAAATATTTAAGGTATCATTTAATTTATTGGCATCAGGAAGTGCAGTTGCAGAAACTTTAACCGGTAAACTTCCATTAAGATACGTCAAGTAATCAATAAAGTGACATACTTCTCCTAACACACGACCACCTCCTATTTCTAAATCCTGTATCCAATTATCTCCAGGAATAGATCCAGCGTTAATCCGGTACAACATCGTCATAGGATTATTACCTATCGCTTTTTTCAATTTTGCTGTTAATGGAGAAAAACGTCTATTAAACCCCACCATTACGGCTTTATTAGTCTTAGACTGCGCTTCAATAATTTCTTCTAGTTCTGATTCTAATAGACATAAAGGCTTTTCAACAAATACATTCTTGTTAGCCTTTAAACTTTTTAAAACGTAGGGGCCATGTGAATCGTGACGCGTCGCTACAAATACCGTATCGGTTTTATCATCTAAAACATCAGCTTCATTAGTGGCACAGAACTGAAACTTAAATTTCTCTGCCACACGCTTCGAGGTGGTTCCTGTATTGGTTAAAACCCCTACTCTTGCCACGGCATTAGTTTCAGGAATATTTGGCAATAAATTGCCCTGTGCATAACTACCAGCTCCAATAAATGAAATGTTTATTTTCCCTAATTTCTCTACTTCACCGGTTGAAATTTTTATTTTATTAGCTTCTTTTTCCGTATTATATTTTAAGGCAATACCTGTAAACGGTTCTGTTTTTGAAACTACTAAATCAAAGGCAGCTTTTGCATTATCAAAATCAAACTCGTGTGTTGTTAAATAATCAATATCTATACGCTTGGTTGCAATTAAACTCTGAAATGCTTCCATGTTACGTTTTTCTGTCCAACGTACATAAGGCAATGGATAATCAATACCCTTTTCCTCGTAATTTAAATCGTAACGTCCTGGACCATAAGAACAAGCCATTTTTAACTCTAGTTCTTTACGATACCAGTAAGGATCTCTCTCAAAACCTGTTGGCACAGCACCTAAAACAATTACTTTTCCTTTTTTTCGCGCAATAGCACCTGCAAAATTTATAGGATCTATACTATCTGTTGCCGCAGCTATAATTACAACATCTGCACCATAACCATTTGTTGCGTTTTGTATTTGCTGTTCTACTCCTGCTGCGTTTCTAGTGAGTCCCAAATCTACCACATTATTATCTAGGGCTTGTTTAACGGCTGCTTCAGACACATCGATACCTATAACGGTAACTCCTGATGCTTTAAGTATTAATGCGGCTAATTGACCTAAGAGTCCGAGACCTATAATAACGCAAGATTCACCCAAACGCATATCTGCCTGGCGCACCCCTTGCATCGCGATTGCCCCAACGGTGTTATAAGCCGCATCCTTCAAGTTTGCTTTTTTATCTAATTTTACACACAAATTTATAGGTACCGATACTATTTCTGCGTGATTGGCATAGCCAACTCCCGCACAAGCAACTTTATCTCCAATTTCAAATTCGGTTACGCCCTCACCTACTTCTATTACTTCACCAGCACAACTATACCCTAACGGAGAATAGGCATCTAGCTTTTTCATAACTGCTCTGTAAGTTTGTATTGGCCCTTGCTTTTTTAAAGTATCCACTACTTGTTTTACTTGTTGCGGACGCTCTTTGGCTTTACCTAGTAAGCTTTTACGAGCCGCTACTACTGTAGAACCCTCTGTACCTGCGCTTATGATGGAATAGTGATTTTTAACGATGACCATCCCTTTTCCTAATTGCGGATAAGGCACCTCTTGTATAATCATATCACCAGAACCTAATTTTTGTGTGAGTTGTTGCATTGCTTTAGTTTAATTATTTCGTTATGAATTGTTGCCAATGAGTGTTGCTCTAAATACATAGACCTATGTTTTGCAATAGTATTAATTTTATTGTTGAGAACATCAATATTTAGACAATTTAGAATATTCAGAATATCATCAACCATAAAACTTGTAGCCCATCCCAAATCATGATTTTTTACCTCATCATATGCACCACCTTTTCCAAGGCATAATATAGGTTTATAACTACCTAAAGCATCATAGAATTTTTTTGGCAAACCACCAGAGATCATAGGAAGAATAGAAATATCAGAATATCCAAGATGTTTCATAAAACTATTTTTATCTAACAGACCAAGGTTATGATACTCTATTTTATTTTGATCTAAATACTCCTGGATTATTTTAGCTCTTTCTCCAGATCCATTATCTCCGGCAAGCGTTATGGAAAAATTTAACTTAGATTTGAGCATAGCCTGTAACACTGGCATAATATCAAACTGTAATGTTAAGGTCCCTCCATAAAATAACTTATATTGATTTGGCTCTTTAGAATATACCTTCTTACCGTTTAAATTATCTTCTAAACTTGTTATACCAAGAGGTGTAAAGACTGATGTTTTTGTGGGAGCATATCTATTATACCACTTCATAAAACTTGGTGAGACATGAAAAACGCTATCAAAACAGGCAACAGATTTAAAGTTCAAGGCATTACAATACATGTAAAAAGCTGATTTTATAATTTTATTATTAATCAGAAACGCATCAGGCCATATATCTTCAATATCTAATATTAATTTTATTTTATGCTTCTTTTTTAAGAGCTTTCCAACATAAGGTAATTCGGGAGGGCGAGAAGGAAACAAAACTATGTCATCCCTTTTAACAACTTTATCTAGCGCTTTATATACTTTGTGCGCAAATTTAATGTTCCATATAAAACGTTTAGGGCTAATATTTTTTTTATAAAGCCCTACATCTATGAAGTTAATAGGATAATCCACCTGCTCTTTGCCCTTTTTTAATTCGGTTGTTGTAAACAGCTCTTTAGATGCATGGTTAATAGTCGAAGTAAAATAATGAACCTCAAAACCCTTGTCAAGGAGATATTCAGCTAGGTTTGGATGTCTTTTACCACGTTTGGTAATAACTGACTCTGTTGGGCTAACAATAAATATTCTAAGTTTCATTAATTTAATAATTTATTATATGCTCTATTGAAATCCTCACAAATGTTTCGAATATCAAACTTATCAATTGACTCTCCTGAAATATCCTTTCTGTTTTTTAATAGTGCCTTATTCTCAAGAATCATGAGGAATGTTTTATAAAGTTCAATTACGTTCTTTACTGGAATAATAACACCATTATGTGCATTTATAAGATCTTTTAAAGCACCCACTGGAGTTGTAACACAAAATAAACCCGATGCCAATGCTTCTAAAACAGAATTGGGACAGCCTTCGGTGTAAGAAGGTAATACATAAACATCGTGACTAGCATAGAGTTGGTATTTTTTTTGCCCTGTGATTCTTCCTAAGAAATCGGCTTGTTCTGTTGTCACACCATAGGATTCAAGTTTTTCCTTTAATTCATTTATATATCCTGTTTTGTTTTCGTGACCAACAATAGAAAATTTAAATTCATTTAGTTTTCCCTTCTGCTTGAGCTTGCCAATAGCATTAACTAATTCTCCAACGCCCTTTAAATCTTGAATTCTTCCTAAAAACAACACTTTTATTGGCTTGGTTTCCGTATGACCTAGTGGTTTTATAATTTGAGATTTATCTATAGTAGTAGTAGTTATAATTATATTGGCTTTTTTTTTAGAATTCAGCTTTTCCAAATCATTTTTAAATGATGATGCCAAAACAACTTGTAATGTTTTTTTTTGAAAAATAAAATTGAAAAGTTTACGTAACGGATCTCTTTGTGCTATCTTATGGTAAGTTGGCAACTTCCAACCTCTGTAAAACACCACCACCTTTTTTCCTAATAATTTTGCAATCAACACCAAAAGACCATCTCTAATTAAGGGTACCGGAATTAATGACGGACTGACCTGTACAATCTTTATTTTAGGGTTAAATAGTAGTTTAAAAATATAGGCAATAACATCAAAGACATAGTAAATAGGGTATAATAAACGTTTTAAAACAGGATAATAAAACAAATATGCTCTCGAGCCTATTGATCCGTGCTTTAATGCAATAGTATCAGATTCAAAATGCTTAAGAAACAGATTATAGTAATTAACCACACCTCCTTCGTGATTAAGCGGGTTGGTTAATATGAGTACTTTTTTTTTTGGCATCTCTTCTTAATTCTAAGATAGGACAATTTGTAAAATATATTTTTTTTTAAAAACTTTCTGAAACTTTATTTTAATCAAACCTTGATTAAATATAATAATAGCCTTAAAATGATTTTAAGTTTTATATTGTTCTGATGGGTACTTCTTCAGCATTTCCTTTTTCTTTACTATCAAATCTTTATCTCTATATTTCTTTCTAATTTCTTTTGCCGTAGAGTTAATTAGTTTTGATTTGCTGGCTAATAAAATTGCTTGGTCTTTTAAATTCAATTTCTTTTTTGTGAACTTTTGTTGCTCACCTATTTCAGTTGCACCAAAATCAATTATTTTGCCTTCTTCTCTTAATTCATCAATATAGTATCTAAAACCAGCAAGCCACAACCAAATATCATTTAATCTTCCCACACGTTCTTTACTTTTTTTAACTAAGTCATTCATCTTAGCTATACTTTTCCCGTTAAAAAGTCCAGTTGCTTTAAACCAATCTGGATCTACAAGCACACTAATATCATCATATAATAGACCAGAGGACCATTTTGTATAATCATGATAATGCGTTCTTAATTTTTTATCTTCGGAATTACCTTCAATAGATTTATTATTTCTAGCCCAAGGTACTTTTGCTAATTCAGGAAAATTCATTTTTAATAATGTAATATAAATGTTATCATCCCTTCTAGATGGATGTAAACTCCAAATAAACTCATAGACATCTGACTCAGTAAACATCTGATATACATTTGCATATCTATTAATTACAGATAAAGCATGGCACAATCCATTTCGCATACGGTACCCTTGCATCCAATACTCGCATTGCGCATACTTCAATGTATACTCTCCTCCCCGTTTATGAATATAATCTAAATCTTTATTAAGTCCCTTTGAAGCATCAACATAAGCATTTGAAGTTAATAAGTTATAGTTGTTTTTAGGAGCTTTATGCTCTAATTGTAATAAATGTAAATTAGAGAACTCTCCTCTACCAATTGAATCTCCGTAACTACCAGCAATTACCATTGCATCAGAAGGAAGGTTTTTAAACCACAACGTACTGTGAAGCATTTCTGGAGAATGTAACAACCCTAAATATTTGCCACATTTTTGAATATTATCGATAACAATTTCTGGACCTAATGGAATGTGTTGCCATTCAAAGTTTAAGGCCTTTGCCATTTTTTTGGCATAATAAACATCTCTCGAATCTTCTAATCCCCAAGTTAAGCACTTTGGTTTTTTCTTTAACTCACCATTTTCGTACAAGAAACTATAAACACCAGCTATTACTCTACTATCTAGACCACCTGTTAGAAGTATATAAATATTAGGGTTTTTATTGATTACTAATCTAGCTTCATTGCATAACTTTTCAAATAGTGTTTTCGCAAGAAAATTATCATTTCCAGTTTTAAAATTATGTTTTGGTAATTCTAATTCTATGTGTTTGCCATTTGGTAAAGGTTTAGACATCCAAGGCAAACGTTTAATCTCTTTAAATAAAGTTCTGTTTTTTGAAAATTGACCTACCGACAAAAAGGAAGCGATAGCGATTTTATCAATTGTAAGATTATTAATGTTTTTTATACTAGCCTCATAATCAAAATTCCATTCGGAACCATTAACTGAATATTGTGGCCTCTGGTATAGATATTTAGAACTTTCTAACTCCATTAAAATTAAGTTTGGGTTTATAAATGTAATAGGAAGATAAAGCTAAAAGAATTGAAAAGAAAATCATGTGATTTGCAAAAATTAACTGTCCTGAATAAATATTAACAAGAAAAAGAATAACATAAGTCATTACCAAAATGGGAGTAAATGAATTTTTAGTTTTAAAACCAATTCTAATAAGCCTTATTATGTATATATGTAAAAATAGGATTAAAAAAACACCAATTAAGCCATAATCATATAGAAATTGTAACCAATCACTGTGCGCATAAATACCCCTAGATCCTCTATTAAAAGTACCAGTTAAAACTTGTGTTTGATTTGTTCCAAAACCAAAAATTATATTTATCAGGTCTGATGATAACCATGCATCATATATTCTTTCATACAATTTATCTCTACCCGAACCAGAGGTATCCTCAAACCGCTTAACATAAAAGTCCAGATTATTAAGATATGATAAGTACCCAATACCTGTGGTAACTAAAGCTCCTAAAAATAATCTCCTTAGACTTTTTAGGTTTTTATTCATGTAAAATATGGTTGAATAGTATACTACTACCGAAAAAAACAGTGATACAATAGCACCTCGTTTTATGGAGTAAAAAACGGACAAAATTGCAATCCCAAAAACCAAATACCATTTTAGACTTTTCTTAAACATAAACATTAGTGGAAGACACCAAACTATGGTATACGAATATCCATTTATCCCTGTCAACATTGTAGTAATCATTTTTAGGTAAATGTTAAGAATCGACATTATAACTAACATTGAAAAAATAAAAAAACGAAACTTTTTAAATGTAATAGCATTATTTTTTAGTAAAATAAAAAAATAAAAAAAACCAAGAAACCATAAAACCATTTTAGAAATAGAAATAAAATTATTGATAACATCGGTTGAAAAAAATGTATAAATAACAATAATCGTCATCATTAATAACAATGGATTACTAAAATAGGAGTATTTTAATCTGTTTTTTAACACATAAACAAAAACAAAAACAAATAAGTAAATTATTAAAAATAACCTTAATGTCCTAGATATTGGCGAATCATCATTTTGAGCAAGCATAGAAAACCAATCCAATATAACAAGAGAGTACATTGTTATAATAAATACCAAAAAGTGATTTTTATATTTAGTTTTAGTAATACTCATTATTTAATTTCTTTGGCTAACTCAGAAGAATTTAAAAAAATTACGTCTGGCCATTTTTTTATGATTGCAGACAGTAATTTAAATAATTGCTCTAAACCGTTTTCTCTGTTTTTTTTTTCAATACTCCCAATAAAATTAACTCTATGACTGGATATTAAAGCTGGTGCTTTTCTGTTAAAGGCATTTTCAACTTGTTTAAAAGTACCTTCCCAATAATTAGGGTTAGTAGAAGTTGATGGCTCAAAAGTACAGTTTCTAACTAAATAGGTTAAACCTTTAGTCTTTGATTTTTCTCCTAAATAATGAGCAATATATTTTGTTTTATTTGCATAATGATGCTCTTGTAAATAGCCACCCTGAATAAACTTTATATGATTTTTTTTCCAAATTTTCTCACAAGAAGAAGTCCAACCACAGTTTGGGGCAATTGTAGTTTTAGAATAAAACCCGAACTCTTTTTTAAAAAGTTCTGCCCCTTCTGATATTAATTGATTTAAATCTACATTATGCTCGTTTAATATTTTATCATCTATGTATGGTGGATGAAAATAACTTTGACTATTTTTAGAGACAACTTTGGGTACACCACACATCCCTAATTTAAATGTTTTTTTTACTTCAATGTCATTTTCCTTGAGAGCTTTCATCCAATCCCAGTATCTCACATGTTCTCTGGCATGTAATTGGGGGAAAAACACATTTGTTTCCATACCATGTTTCCATAAATCTCTTACTTTGTCTCTTCCTTCGTATTTATCTAAAGTTTTGTTAACAGTTTCATAAATATATTTTGAAAAATTATTTTTTTCAATAGCCATAAAATCCGGGTTTGCCATAATCATATTGGCAGTAAAACATGCTGGATTTCCTTGTGAATCCGAAACGGAATTTAATACGCTATATAACTTATTTAAATCTTCGTTAGACTCTAATGCATCCAAAGTGTATGGAGATTTCGACATATCATAACCGTCTTGTACTAAGGTGTTATAAGCCTTTCTATTAGAGGTCCTTATTGATCCCCAATCATCGCTTTCTATTACAACAACTTTTTGGTCTATTTTTACTGCTTTATACTTCTCAAGAATTCGAGCATAAAGATTATATACATTTCGGTTGTTGAGTTTATTAAGCATGTATTATTTTCTTTAATGCCTTAACTAAGGGCTTTTCAATAAAGTCTGTTAATATGAATGAGACTATAATTAGAATAATTATTGGCGCCAATAACAAAACAACTGGATTATGAATACCAGAATTTATTAAAAAATAAATTATAAGATAACCTATAAATTGATGGATTAAATACAAGGGATAAGAAATCTTACCCAAAAAAATTAAGGGCTTAGTCTTAAGCCAATTCAACTTATCATACACAAATAAATAAAAGACGATTACAATAGTAATGAGTAAAATTTGCTTTATATTATTTTCTGTTTTTAATAAACCCATTAAAATGCACCCAGTTATAATTAGATGATTATAAAAAGAGGGCTTTTTAAACTTAATCTCATAAAAGTTAATTCCTATTAGAAAGAGATATCCAAACTTTAAGTTAAACAAGATTCTAAGAGGCATTATATCCATAAATAGTGATCCAAACATTAACAACAACCAAACGATACTTAAAAGTCTTACGTCTTGAACTTTATTTATTACTATTAATCCAGCAACACATATGTAAAACATAATCTCTGGAAGTAAACTCCAGTATGCTCCATCTATCCTTTTGTACCCAAAAACATCTGGAACCATGGTTACGTTAGCTAATAAATCCATATATTCTCTATGGAATATATCTAACGGACTCAAATTCATCACAACAAATGTCAGTAACATACAAATCCAAAATATAGGATAAAGTCTTAAAAATCTTTTTTTTAAAAAATGTTTCGCACTTCGTACATTTTTTATTGATAAAAAAATCACAAACCCACTGATAATAAAAAAAAAAGACACGCCTATACCACCATATTTAAAATCTATAAAATTAGTAGTCAGTTTACTCTCAAAAATTTCTGCATATTTTGAAGTAAAATGAAACAAAACTACGCTTAAACAAGCTAAACCTCTTAAGCTATCTAAAACTAAAATTCTATTTTTCATCCATAACTTTTAATACATTTAACAACCCTTCTCTATGAACTTCACATTCTATTACATTCCTAACCATCATTTTAGTCTTTTTAGAATACAACCAATCACTAAAATGGAGATTACGATTTAATACTCTTAATATTCTATTGTGACCTAAAACGCGGCTTGCATAGAGGTATTTTTCTTTTTTACATAACTCAAGCCATTGTTCTTTCACATACTTTGTAGATGTGATTCTTTTGGAACGTTCTTCTAAGTTTTTTAAAAACTCTTTTTTATCTTTTCCTTGTATTAATGATACCCCTAAATGTCCTAATGATTGGGTAAAAGGAATAAATTCAGTCGTTACTTTATCTTCATTAAAAACTAAACTCACCAAAAAACCTTCATTCCACATTTTGGTGTTTCTTCCTAAATTCTCAAATATAAAATTACCTTGCCCATACACAATTGGCTTATCATTATAATATTCATAGGTACCTGCACAGTGCGAGTGTTGGCAAATGACTGCGTCTGCACCTTCTTCTACTAAAAATCTACAAAAATCCTGCTGTTTTGGTGTAGGGTTCCTGTAATATTCCTTTCCTCCATGAACGAGTACAATTAAAAAATCAAAACTACTTCTGTATGTTTTTAAGGTACGAATAATTTTTATAGGGTCTAATGGGTTCGCTCCCCAACGGTCATCTTTAGCAATACTAAATTCATGTTCAGCAACTCCCATAAAACAAAAACGTTTACCTCCAATAGTTTTAATTAATGGTTTTTGTGCTTCTTCCAAATTTTTTGCAGCTCCAAAAAAATCTATGTTGTGTTTTTTACAGGTTTCAATTGTAGATATTAGTCCTTCCTTTCCATGATCTAAAATGTGATTATTTGCAAGATTGACAGCATCAATTCCGATAGCTTTCAAACCATTTATAGCCTTAATATTTGCACATAAAACTGGCCCATCTTTTTCAATAGGGCTCTCTTTAGTAATTAAAGGACATTCTAAATTTATAAGTCTAAAATCGGCATCTTTAAATACAGGAAGTAAATCGTTTAATATTTTCTCTTCCTCGCCATTTTTAAAAGCATCCTCGATTGTTCCTCTTGGACAAACATCTCCACCAATATTAATTGTAATCATTCTTATAATGTTTTAAACCCTTTAATAACAATCTTATTAAGTTTAGTATCCTGTATTAACTCTAAGCTGGTATATGTATATTTCTTAAACCAAGATGTATGGGAGATCTTAAGTTGCTCTTGAAATCCATATAGCTTCAGATTACGAATGGCATATTTATTTTCTGGAATAACGAAAACACATGGTATACAACCTTCTGGTATGGCATTGATACGGGCTTCATTTATTTTTTTACCAAGTGACATTCCTCTGTAATTGGGCTTTACATATAAATTCTTTAACATATGAACACTTTCTGGTAAATCGTAAAAGTAAGAACCATATTTATATGTTCCCTTAGTTTGCACAAAACCCCATGCAGCTAATTCATTGTTAATTTCTATATAATACCCAATACAGTTATTTCCTAACAATTTATTAAAGTTATTGAAATATTCTATTGAAATAGATCGATTCTCCAACCATAAGTTTATTTTATTTTCTGAAATTAATTTAACCTCATTAATATTTTCTTTATGTTTTTGATTTATTATTGTTAATACTAAATTAGATTTTATAGATAATACAGGAGAAATTAATTTAAAAAAAAATCTTATTATAAATTGAGTTAATCCAAACTGCTTTATATAATTATAAATTATATCCATAAATATTTTATTTTTTTAGTTTCTTCTTTAAAAATGGTTTTATCTCTTTCTCATAAAAAATATAACTATTTGAAAAGATATTTTTACTCAAAAAATAAGAATAATTAGAGTTCTCAATTTTACTTTCAAACCATTTTAATTTATAAGAATAATCTCCAACTCCATTATTTATTTTTTTTATTTTCGAACGTATCAAATTTTCAATTACTAATATTGAAATAATGTGGCCTATGCCGAATTTACTATATTTTAGATTATAAACCAATTTCCAACTTGTGAAAATATTTTCATTAATAAATCCTAATCTGTAAGCTGCCAATTCATTCCCAATAAATAACAAAAACCCTTTTGCAACTTTTTTGTCTAAGCAGTTACCATAAGCCTCTCTTCTTGATATAAAAACTTCTGTTATATTTTTATTTTCTTGTAATCCCCACCTGTTTAGATATAATTTTTTCATTTCTGATTCATAGATTAAAAAGTCTTTCTTGGAATTAATTGATAATAGTTTTACTTCTCCAATTTCATTTAACCTTTTCAATCTTCTTCTGTATTCTTTTCTTTGTTTTGTTGGTATACTTTTTAAAAATATTTCGAAGTTAGGATAGTCAGTTTTAGTATAAATTATATCACTCAATTTAATACTTGGATAATTATACTTTGTTAATATTTTTCCGAATTCACTAACTGAATTAACTTGTTTTAATTCAATAATATTCCAAATTTCATAACTATTAAGGTATTGCATCAATACGCTATAAATTTCTTTTTCATTTTCAATAATGGGATAGTAAAAATCACCAAAATGTATAGGTATAGTTTTTAAAATTTTAAAACTATATTTTCTTTCTAAACAGAAAGGAAAAATACCAACAATGGCTTTTGAGTTGTAAATACAGATAACATGTAAATTCCTTTTTGCTAAACGCAGAGTAACCCATGGTTCAATCCATTCATAATGCATTTGAGGAAATACATCATTTTCATCCTGCAAACGAATCCAAGCTTCTTTCAATTCATCATCATGAATGTTTTTAAAAATTTTAATTTGATAATCCAGACCTGTTTTTTTTAATTATTAATAAAATTTCATTCTTTAATGTGTTGAAGAATGTTTTGTTTAAAATGTAATTAAGGATACCATACAAAACAATTGTTAATATAATTTTGATAAGGAAGGATGCAAATATATTGTCAATATCTAAATATTTGAATATATAAAATAAGAAAAGTCCTAGTAAGAAATTAATAAACAAGATGGGGCTAATATCTTTAATTTGATTTTTAAATGGATAGTTGTATAACTCACCATTTAGAGAAACATTAACTAAATATGATAAAGTTGTAATTATTACTTGACCAACAATCATTATTTCTATTCCAAAAGAAGAAGTAATTATGGCAGATAAAATTGAAAGTATATCCCAAAGTAGTGTAATCTGCATAAATTTTGAAGCATGACCAACTGCCTTCAGTGCATTTAAATTCATCATTTGTATTGGAAACAATATTCCAATAACACCTAAGAGTTTTAAATATTTAGCACTTTCCATCCATCTCTCAGTTAATAAAATTGCAATAATTTCTTCAGCATCGACAATAAAGAAAACCATTAAAGGAGTTATTATAAAAAGTAAATATGTAATTGCTTTTTTTAATGCGGATCTTAAAAGTAGTGTATCATCTTTAATCTCAGAAAAAACAGGAAATAGTACGTTTTGTAGTGATGTTGTAAAAGTTTTAGACGTAATATTTTGAAGTTGATTAGCTTTTGAATAATAACCTAAGTCTGACATTGTATATGCTTTTCCAATTATAATTGAAAAGATATTAATTCTAACAATTGTTAAGACAGAAGAAATAAAGATTTTACTTCCGTAATTTAATAGTGATTTAATAGAATTAAAATCAAACACCTTTTTAGGTCTCCATTTACTTAAAAACCATAAAAGAATATTTCTTAAAGTAATTGACAAAAGCATTTGTGTAACTAAAGACCATACGCCAAAGCCCAAAACAGCTAAAACAACAGCAACTATTCCAGAAAAAAACACTGAAGCTATATTAACTATTGTTTTAAACTTAAAATTTAATTTTTTAGTTAATATAGCGTCCTGTACAATTGAAAAAGAATTTATAATAAAATAAACCGAAACTATTTTTACAATTAATTCTAATTCAGGAATATTATAAAATTCTGCAATAAAACCAGAGCTTAAAAATATTATTATAGTTAAAAAGAAACCAAGAATTATATTAAAATAAAAAATAGAACTTTCTTGAATATGAGTTGCGCCTTGCTTTTGAATGAGTGCTTGCCCCAATCCAGCATCAGATATTTGTTTTCCTAGATTGACAAATATTGTAATTGATGCAATTAAACCAAAATCTGCAGGAACCAAGATTCTTGCAATTAACAATTGAGTGAAAAACTCTAAGAAAACACCAAAAAACCTACCAGATATACTCCAAATAGATGCAAAAATTGTTTTCTTTTTTAAACTTGACATTGTAATTAAAATTATTATTATTGGGTTTTAACAGTTTATTAAAGAAAAGATCGTGAATTTTTAAAATATAGCGTAATTTTCTAGTCCTTCTTAATGTTAACTTCTTAAAACCCCACAAAAGTCTAACACCACTTTATCTTCTTCTATCTCTAAATCCTTAAACTCATCATGAGCCACTAAAAAAGCAATAATATCTGCTTGTTCTGCAGCCGTTTGATAATTTGTTAATTTAAACACATTATGCTCTTTGATGTTTGGCTCTACAATAAAGTACGCTCCATTACTATCGTTTTGTAATACTTTTTGCGCAATATACTTGGCTGGAGATTCTCGTAAATCGTCAATATTTGGTTTAAAAGCTAGGCCCATGAGTGCCACTTTAGGTTTCCTGCCATGTGCTAGTTCAAACCTAAGTTTCTCAGTTTGAATTTTCTCTGCACACCAAAAGGATTTATAATTATTTACCTCTCTGGCAGTACCTATAATTTTTGACTCCATTGGGTAGTCTGAGACAATAAAGTAAGGATCTACAGCAATACAATGCCCACCTACACCACATCCTGGCTGTAAGATGTTTACTCTTGGGTGTTTGTTGGCCAGTGTAATAAGCTCCCATACATTGATACCTGCTTTATCACAAATAAGTGATAACTCATTTGCAAAGGCTATTTGCACATCTCTAGAGGAGTTTTCTACTAGTTTACACATCTCTGCGGTTTTGGCATTGGTAGCATGCAACTCTCCTTTTACGTATTTATCATAAAAAGCAATGGCTTTTTGAGTAGAAGTATTATTCACTCCACCTATTACACGATCGTTATGCACAAGTTCATGCATTACGTTTCCTGGTAATACGCGTTCTGGGCAATAAGCAATGTTTACTTTATTTGTTAGTTCTGGACGTGAGCTATAGATAAGGTCCATCATTTTTTCTGTGGTACCTATTGGAGAGGTAGACTCAATAATGTATAAATCTCCATCTTTTAATAAAGGTAAAACGGCCTTTGTAGCTGCTTCAACAAAAGAAATGTCTGGCTCATTCTTTCCTTTAAAAGGAGTAGGTACTACAATGATATAAGTGTTGGCCTCAACAGGTGTTGTAGCAGCTTTTAAATAGCCATTTTTAACAGCAGATGCAACAGCGATATCTAAAGAGGGTTCAACGATATGAATCTCTCCTCTATTAATTGTTTCTACCACCTTAGGGTTAATATCTACACCGTGTACTATTACCTTATTAGATGCTATAAGTGCTGCTGTTGGTAGACCTATATATCCTAACCCAATCATTACTACTTCTGGTTGTTCCATTAATTTAATTTAAAATTTATACCGCTTAACGCTTCGAAATTTAATCAAGTTTATTTATAAAATCTACAATGCGCTCACAGGCTTTACCATCGCCATAGGGATTATGTAAAAGACTCATTTGCTGAAACCTTGTTGCATTGTTTAATAAATCTAGCGCCTCAGTTACTATTAATTTCTTATTTGTGCCTACTAAAATAACAGTCCCGGCATCTACAGCCTCTGGACGCTCTGTTGTATCGCGCATTACCAGAACAGGTTTACCTAGACTAGGAGCTTCTTCCTGTACCCCGCCACTATCTGTGATAATTATTTTGGCACGGTTCATCATCCAAATAAAATCTTGATAGGCCAGTGGGTCTATAAGCAACACGTTAGCTAGATCTGTTAAAATGCGTTTTACTGGTTCTTGTACTTTTGGGTTTAGATGGACTGGGTACACAATTAAGCGGTCTGTATTGTCTTGTGCTATTTCTTTTAGCGCCTCACAAATCCTTATAAAACCAGCACCATGATTTTCTCTTCGGTGTCCAGTCACTAAAATTAATTCTTTTTCACCTAAAGTACTTGACAATTGTTTTATAAGCTCACTTGGCTCTTGGTTAACCCTTTCTACACTATCCAAAAGGGCATCAATAACGGTGTTACCGGTAACTAATATGGTATCTTGTTGGATATTCTCTTTAAGTAAGTTTTCTTTAGAAGTAGTAGTTGGCGCAAAATGGTAATCACAAACTCGGCCTGTTATTTGTCTATTAATTTCTTCTGGAAAAGGCGATAATTTATTATGAGTTCTTAGTCCTGCCTCTACATGACAAACCTTGGCTCCACTATAAAAAGAGGCTATACTACCTGCCATAGTCGTGGTGGTATCTCCATGAACAAAAACATAATCTGGCTCAAAACCCTCAAGTACGGGTTTTAGATTTGTTATAATATCTGCAGTGAGACCATACAAGTTTTGCCCTGGTTTCATTAAATCCAAATCATAATCAGGGATGATATGAAAAAAATCTAAGACTTGATCTAGCATTTCTCTATGCTGAGCGGTTACACAAACTTTTGTTTCAAAAACATCTGAATGTTTTTGGAATTCTTTTACAAGAGGAGCCATTTTAATAGCTTCAGGGCGTGTGCCGAATACAATTAGTATTTTCTTCATATTTATTTAACTAAAAACCAATTATTTAATAATTCTTCTCTGTTATACAGCATATTTTTCTTGGTTTCCCAATCTAGCACCTCAAACCCTGCATGCTCACAAATGGCTTGCCCTGCTGCGGTATCCCACTCCATGGTGGGTGCAAAACGAGGGTAGCAATTGGCAGCGCCCTGAGCTACCATACATAATTTTAAAGAGCTTCCTTTTGATATTAATTTCACCTTTCCATAAATATCACGCATTTCTTGCACATATTCTCGTGTCTCTGCAGACATATGAGATCTACTTGCCACAATGGTAAAGGTATTATCTTCTCTTTGCAGGGGTAATGTGTCGGCTTTTAATAGTAAAGCATCGAGATCATAATCTTCTAGATTTACCTTTACTTTAAAAGCGCCTAATTCTTTACTAGAAAAATACAGCTCTCCTGTTACAGGAACAAAAATAACGCCAATGATTGGTTTTTGATTTTCTACAAGAGCGATATTCACTGTAAACTCTCCATTGCGTTTTATAAATTCTTTGGTTCCATCTATTGGGTCTACAATCCAAAGCTGCTTCCAGTCTTTACGCTCCTTATAAGGGATGTCTCTGCCTTCTTCAGAGAGTACAGGAATATCTGTCTTTGTTAAATAAGACATAATTACGTTGTGAGAGGCAGTGTCTGCTTTGGTTAAAGGAGAGTTGTCTTCCTTTAACTCTATATCAAAGGCTCCAGAGTGGTAGATTTCTAGAATGGCTTTACCGGCTTGTAAAGCGGCAATGATTGCTGTATGTAATAACTGATTTCTCATTAAATAATCATCCCCGCTCCAATGGTCTCATTGGTTTGCTCATCAATGATTATGATGCTACCCGTTTGGCGATTTTTTTTGTAGACGTCATAAAAGAGCGGCTTGGATGTACGTATAGATAAACGCCCAATATCATTCATGGCTATTGTATCTATACCCTCTATACGGTGCAGGGTGTTGATGTCTATTTTATATTTTAACTCTTTCACAATTCCAACACACTCATTGGTGGTATGTTTAATAACTACTTTGGTACGCGCCTGCAAGGGGTTACTACTCATCCAGGTAACTAATACTTCTAGATCTTGGCCAATTTCTGGGACGTTATTCTCGCGTACAATCATGTCTCCGCGGCTGGTGTCTATCTCATCTTGGAGGGTCATGGTTACAGACATAGGTGCAAAGGCCTCTGCGATTTGCTCTCCATTAAGCTCTATGGTTTTAATGGTAGATACAAAACCCGATGGCAAGGTTTTAACCCTATCTCCGGGTTTAAACACTCCTCCGTCTATGCGGCCTGCAAAGCCTCTATAATCTTGATTATCTAGAGTGTGGGGCCGTATTACAGATTGTATAGGAAAACGGCAATCTATGTGGTTGTAATCACTAGAGATGTGCACCGTCTCTAAATGATACATCATGGTACTACCTTTAAACCAATCCATATTCTCAGATTTATTGACTACGTTATCTCCTTTTAAGGCAGAGATGGGTATAAATTGTATGTCATTAATGTCTAGCTTAGAAGCAAAGGCTTTAAAATCTGATACAATTTTGTTGTACACGGCTTCACTATAATCTACCAAATCCATCTTGTTTACACATACAATCGCGTGAGGGATACGCAGCAGTGAAGCAATAAAAGAGTGGCGGTGTGTTTGCTCTAGCATGCCTTTGCGCGCATCTATGAGTATAATGGCCAAGTTGGCAGTAGAGGCGCCAGTTACCATGTTACGGGTGTACTGAATGTGTCCTGGGGTGTCTGCAACTATAAATTTACGCTTTGGTGTTGCAAAATAACGGTAGGCTACGTCTATGGTAATACCTTGCTCCCGCTCAGATTTGAGCCCGTCTGTAAGTAAAGATAGATCTACATAATCAAAACCTTTGTTTTTACTAGAAGCTTCTACGGCATCTAATTGGTCTTGAAAGATAGATTTACTGTCATACAATAGCCTCCCAATGAGTGTGCTTTTGCCATCATCCACACTCCCAGCGGTAGTAAAACGTAATATTTCTATGTCTTTATATTTGATAATTTTATTTTTTTTGCTGTAAGCTGAAGGCCGCAGGCTATAAGCCGTATGCCTAGTGTTTTTTATGCTATTAGTTTTTTACTTAGACTGTATAATTTTCGTTTTATCTCGTTTATTTCTGTTGTTAATAAATCATACGTACTGATGTCTATATATTTTAAATCCTTTGCCAGTAAAATAAAGTACTCCAACTCGTGTGCAGAACCTAAACATATCGTTACAAATCTATTAAAGTCTTTATCAGAAGCACGTCCACAACCTTCGCTGAAATTTGAAGGGATTGAATACGCTGCGCGTTGCATTTGTGATACTAATTGATAGTTTTCACTTTTCGGAAATTCTTTTGTGATTTTATAAATCTTTAAAACAAATTGATGGCTTATTTCCCAAACATTGTATTTTTTAAAATCTCTCATTTTATAATGGCTTTAGGCTATATGCTTTAAGCTTTAAGCTTAGTGCTTACAGCCTTTTGGCCTATATCTTTCTAAAAATAACCAAGTTTTTTGCGGTCTTCCATTGCAGTTTCTGCACGTTTATCATCTGCCCTTCCGCCGCGCTCAGTGATACGAGTGGTGGCTATTTCTTCAATTATTTTATCTAATGTATCTGCATCAGATTCTACGGCTCCTGTTATAGGCATATCTCCGCAGGTGCGGTAGCGGATGGTCATGCTAAGCACCTTCTCACCTGGTTTTAATTTAATAAACTCAGAGTTTGCCAAAATAACACCATCTCTTACCACGCAATCTCGCTTGTGAGAAAAATAGAGGGATGGCAGCTCTATATTTTCTAGTTTTATATACTCCCAAACGTCTAGCTCTGTCCAGTTGGAGATAGGAAATACTCTAAAATGCTCTCCATAATTTTTACGACCGTTAAATAAATTCCAAAGCTCTGGGCGTTGGTTTTTAGGATCCCACTGCCCAAACTCATCACGGTGCGAGAAAAAACGCTCTTTAGCTCTTGCTTTTTCTTCATCGCGTCTTGCACCGCCCATAGCAGCATCTACTTTGTACTTCTCTAGGGTGTCTAACAGGGAGACTATTTGCAATGCGTTTCTAGAGGCATCAGTACCTGTTTCTTCCTTGGCGCGGCCTGTATCTATAGCCTGCTGTACAGATCCTACAATAAGTTGTACCCCTAGTTTTTTTACTAGCATGTCTCTAAATGCAATGGTTTCAGGGAAATTGTGCCCCGTATCTATATGGATAAGTGGGAAGGGTATTTTGGCGGGATAAAAAGCTTTTTTAGCCAAATGAGTTAAAAGTATAGAGTCTTTGCCGCCAGAGAATAATAACACAGGGTTCTCAAACTGAGCTGCTATTTCGCGTATCACAAAAATAGCCTCAGATTCTAACTCTTTTAAATGACTAAGTACATAATTACCCATCTGCGTTAATTAAATTTTGTATTTAAAAATTGCATAATAACGGTAACACTCTGCTGGATGGTTTGCCCATCTGTAATGATTTCTAAATCTGGATGTATAGGCGCCTGGTATGGCGCAGAAATACCCGTCATGTTTTTAATTTCTCCAGCTCTTGCTTTTTTATAAAGCCCTTTTACATCGCGGCGTTCACAGGCTGCAAGAGAGGTGTTTACGTATATTTCTATAAATTTATCTGGACCTACAATTTGTTTTACTACTTCTCGGTCTTTTTTATACGGTGATACAAAAGCTGCCAAAGTTATAACGCCTGCATCAAGCATTAGATTACCAATCTCTGCAATACGCCTAATATTCTCTGAGCGGTCCTGGGGCGTGAAACCTAAATCTTTATTAATGCCTTGGCGCACGTTATCTCCATCTAGGATATAGGTAGAGAGTCCTTTTTTGTGCAACTCTATTTCTACCAAATTGGCTAAGGTAGATTTTCCAGATCCAGAGAGGCCGGTAAACCATAGCAAATAGGCTTTATGACCATGCAAAGTCTCTCGCTGGCTTTTAGTTATATTATAGTTTTGGGTTACTATATGTAAGCTCAATGTAATTATTTATTATAAAAACCTTTATACCACAAAACAAAGGCTTTGATTCCTTTATCTACAGCTATTTGTGGTTTGTAATTATAATCATGTTCTAGCCTAGAGGTGTCTGCAAAAGTTTGATGTACATCACCCGCTTGCATGGGTAACATTTTTTTTATAGCCGAAATATCTAGTACTTTTTCTAAAGATTCTATAAAATCTAATAACTGCACTGGCTTCCCGTTACCGATATTATAAAGCTTGTATAAGCTATCATTTTTAGAGTCTTTTGTAAGGGTATTAACAACACCAGTGGTAATATCTTGGATATACGTAAAATCTCTAGAGAGATTACCGTTATTAAACACCTTTATGAGTTTGTTGTTTATAATAGCATCTGTAAATAAAAACATGGCCATATCTGGTCTACCCCAGGGCCCATAAACTGTAAAAAATCGTAAGCCTATGGTCTCGAAATTGTATAAATGACTGTAGGTATGTGCCATCAGCTCATTGCTTTTTTTGGTTGCTGCATACAAACTTATTGGGGCATCCACATTTGCTGTTTCTTCAAATGGGGTTTTATCTGAGTTACCATATACACTAGAGCTAGATGCATATACTAGGCGTTTAACATTGTGGTGACGACAACATTCTAAAATATTTAAAAAGCCATTAATATTACTATCTATGTAGGCTTCTGGGTTTTCTATAGAATATCTTACCCCTCCTTGCGCCGCAAGGTTGCAAACCATGTCAAAATTAAATGTCTTAAATAATTTTGGCAAGGCGTCTCTATCTTCAAGATTGAGCCGTATAAATTGCATTTTAGGCCCGTGGAGTGTACTTTGGGATATTTCAGCAAATACCCTTGCAGCTTCCTTTTGTATACCAAGCTCTTGAAGGCGTGCATATTTAAGTTTTACATCATAGTAATCGTTAATGTTATCTAGGCCAATAACCTTGTGGCCTTGTTTTATAAGCGCCTCACATAAGTGATAACCAATAAAACCAGCAGCTCCAGTAACAAGTATTTGTTTTGATTCCATTATTAACTCCCTATTGCTTTGTATACAAAACCAATAGCCTCTAATTTTTGTTTGTCTAGAATATTACGCCCATCAAAAACAAAGGCGGGTTTTTGCATGGCATTGTAGATAGCCTGCCAATTGTAGCTTTTAAACTCATCCCACTCTGTAAGAACAGCCACTGCATGTGCACCCTCTAGGGCTCTATAAGGATCTTTATTTGTTTGCAAAAATGATGCATTCTCTTTCTGGGAGCGTGTGTTTAAATAATCTAAATCATTGAGCATTTGGGTGCTAGTAACCTTAGGATCATACACTTTAATGGTGGCCTGCTCTTCTATAAGCATGTCTGCCACATAAATGGCGGCAGATTCTCTGGTATCATTGGTGTCCTTTTTAAAGGCCCAGCCCAAAAAAGCAATGGTCTTGCCAGAAACGGTATTGTACATGGTTTTAATCATGTTTTTTACAAAACGATCTCTTTGGTAGTTGTTCATCAAGATCACTTGATGCCAGTAGTCTGCAACCTCTAAAAGGCCTAAAGATTTTGAAATATACACTAAGTTTAAAATATCTTTCTGGAAACAAGAACCTCCAAAACCTACAGAGGCCTGCAGAAATTTAGGGCCAATTCTAGAATCCATACCAATAGCCTTTGCGACCTCTGATACGTTTGCCCCCGTTGCCTCACAAAGTGCAGACAATGAGTTGATAGAAGATATACGCTGCGCCAGAAAAGCATTTGCAGTAAGCTTAGACAGCTCTGATGACCACAAATTGGTGGTTAATATGTTTTCTTTAGCAACCCAAGAGCTGTATACATCCACTAGGGCTGCAATAGCCTCTTTACCCTCTTTGGTTTGGTTTCCACCAATAAGCACCCTATCTGGCATGGCCAAGTCTCTCATGGCGGTGCCCTCTGCCAAAAACTCTGGATTGGAGAGTATCTGGAAGTTTACACCATTACCAGTATTATCTAGTATATTTTGTATGGCCTCTGCTGTTTTTACTGGAAGGGTAGATTTTTCTACCACAATTTTATCAGAGGTGGCAACCCTTGCTATTTGGCGAGCACACAACTCTACATATTTTAAGTCTGCGGCCATTCCCTTTCCGGCTCCGTAGGTTTTGGTAGGGGTGTTTACAGATATAAAAATCATCTCTGCGGCATCTATAGCGCCATCCACATTTGTTGAGAAAAACAAATTACGGCCACGGGCCTCCGCAACTACTACATCAAGACCTGGCTCATAGATGGGTAGTTTTGTTAGGTCTGGATCATTCCAGTCTTGAATACGCTGAGCGTTTACATCTACAACTGTCACGGTAATATCTGGGTTTTTTTGTGCAATTACTGCCATGGTTGGGCCTCCAACATAGCCAGCGCCAATACAACAAATATTTTTAACTTTCATAGAGAATTAATTATGTTGTTTTAAATTTTAATGAAAAATTCGAGTAATAGTTATAGCCTACCATCAACATATGTATCATTAATAAAATTCTTAACATCATACACAACAGCATTATTGTTTTTTAAAGACTGATAATCAAGCCCTTTAAATTTATTGTGGGATACTGTTAACACAACGGCATCAAACTTTTGGTTTGGTAGTATTTTTAAAGATGTTAAGCCGTATTCATGTAATACTTCCTTTTGGTCTGCCCAAGGGTCATGAATGGTAATGTTGGCTCCGTAGTCTTTTAAAGAACTAATAAGATCAACGGCTTTGGTGTTTCTAACATCTGGGCAGTTCTCTTTAAAAGTGATACCTAATATAAGTATGTTTGCTCCGTTAACGGGTATGTCTTTTTTAATCATGCACTTCACAATTTGTGAGGCTACATAATCTCCCATGCCGTCGTTTAATCTGCGCCCAGCCAGTATTATTTCTGGGTGGTAGCCTTTCTCTTGAGCTTTTTGAGCTAGATAGTATGGGTCTACCCCTATACAGTGCCCACCAACAAGTCCTGGTTTAAAGGGTAAAAAATTCCACTTTGTGCCAGCTGCCTTGAGTACATCATGTGTGTTAATATCTAGCAAATTAAAAATTTTAGCCAGCTCGTTTACAAAGGCAATATTAATATCGCGCTGAGAGTTTTCTATCACTTTAGAGGCCTCTGCTACTTTAATGGTTGGCGCTAGATGTGTGCCTGCGGTAATAACAGCTTTATACAAGGCATCTACTTTTTTTCCAATCTCTGGGGTTGACCCTGAGGTTACTTTTAAAATTTTCTCTACGGTATGCTCTTTATCTCCTGGGTTTATTCGCTCTGGAGAGTAGCCTGCATAAAAATCTTTATTAAATGTAAGGCCGGAAACACGCTCTAAAACAGGAACACAATCCTCTTCTGTAGCTCCAGGATACACCGTAGACTCATACACAACAATATCTCCAGTTTTAAGCACTGCTCCAACAGTTTCGCTAGCTTTTATAAGTGGCGTTAAAATAGGCCTGTTGTTTTTGTCAACAGGTGTTGGTACGGTTATAATATAATAAGTACAGTCTTTGATTTGATCTAGCTCGCTAGTACAAAACAGCCCGTTTGCCACTGTGCTTTTTGACACAAGTACAGCTTGTAGGGTATCATTAGCTACCTCTAGGGTAGAGTCTACACCAGCGGTAAGCTCTTTAATTCTTTCTTGATTTATATCAAACCCTACCACCGAGTATTTGGTTGCAAAAAGTCTTGCTAGTGGCAAACCAACATATCCTAAACCTATAATAGCAATTTTATCTTTATTCATAATTTTAATATAACTATAAATTTTCCCAGTACCATTGTACCGCTTGTTTTAAGCCTTGTTGTAAAGAAAACTGGGGGTTGTATTTTAATAAATCTTTTGCTTTTTGAACACTTGCATGAGAGTGCGGTATATCTCCTGCCCTATTTGGGCCATATATAACATCAACGTTTGAAATTTTAGAATCAAATTCAGATAAATACTCTTTTAAGTATCCCATTAAATCGTTTAGTGTATTACGATCTCCATAGGCTACATTATACACTGTGTTAATTGCTTTTTCATTGGTTGTAACCAAACTTAATAAATTCGCTTGTATTACATTATCTATGTAGGTGAAATCTCTAGAGTAATTACCGTCTCCATTAATCACTGGAGAATCTCCAGCCATTAATTGGCTCACAAATTTTGGAATTACTGCTGCGTAGGCTCCGTTAGGGTCTTGCTTTCTGCCAAATACATTAAAATAGCGCAGCCCAATGGTTTCTAAGCCATAGGTTTTTGAGAAAATATCTGCATACAACTCATTTACATATTTTGTTATAGCATAAGGTGATAAGGGCTTACCAATTATATCTTCAACCTTTGGCATAGACTCGGAATCTCCATAGGTAGATGAGCTCGCGGCATACACAACTCTTTTTACCTTATTATCTCTTGCGGCTACAAGCATATTTAAAAATCCTGATACATTCACATCATTTGATGTGATGGGATCTTTAATAGATCTTGGTACAGAACCAAGCGCCGCTTGATGTAAAATGTAATCTACACCTTGGCTCGCTTTTTGGCAATCTTCAAGATTCCTGATATCTCCCTCTATGAGGGTGAAGTTGTTATTTTTTAATACACCAGCAATATTCTCTCTTTTACCTGTAGCAAAATTATCGAGACACACTACTTTGTTTTGTTTTTCTAGTAACGCCTCACAAAGGTTAGACCCAATAAAGCCAGCACCACCGGTAACTAACACTTTTTTATTTTTAATGTTTATTTCCATTTTTTATTCAAAATAATTTAGGGTAGAATAACCACCATCTTTTAAATACTGATCTTTTTTCATCAACGTTATATCTGAGGCCATCATGTCTTTAACTAGATACCCCAAATCATACTTAGGAACCCATCCCAGTCTATTTTTGGCCTTAGAAGCGTCTCCAATTAAAACATCTACCTCAGAGGGTCTAAAATAGGTAGGATCTACAGATACAACCTGCTTACCAATTTCTAATCGATACGCCGGGTTATTACATGCGGCAACAAAAGCTTTCTCATCAACACCTGTACCTTTAAACTCCAACTCAATACCAACTTCCATGAAACTTAGTATGACGAAATCTCTAACAGAGGTTGTGGTGCCCGTTGCTATTACCCAATCTTCTGGCTGGTCTGCCTGCAAGATCATCCACATCATGCGCACATAATCCTTAGCATGCCCCCAATCACGTTTCGCGTCTAGATTACCAAGATAGCAAATATCTTGTAATCCTAGGGCTATTCTGGAAGCGGCTCTTGTAATTTTACGGGTAACAAAAGTTTCTCCCCTTAGTGGAGATTCATGGTTAAATAAAATACCATTACAAGCAAACATATTATAGGCTTCTCTGTAATTTACTGTTATCCAGTATGCGTACATTTTAGCGACAGCATACGGAGAGTTTGGATGAAATGGTGTGGTCTCTGTCTGAGGTGTTTCGGTAACCTTACCATACAGCTCTGAGGTAGAGGCTTGATAAATTTTTGTTCTTTTTTCTAAACCCAATAACCTAACTGCATCTAATATTCTCAGGGTGCCAAGTCCATCAGCATTTGCTGTATACTCTGGTATTTCAAAAGAAACTGCAACGTGAGACATAGCAGCTAAGTTGTAAATTTCATCTGGTTTAATTTGCTTAATTAACCGTGTAATATTGGTGCTATCTGTCATGTCCCCATAATGCAGAAAGAAATTACGATTGTCTATGTGAGGGTCTTGGTATAAATGATCTATACGGTCTGTATTAAATAAAGAACTTCTTCTTTTCATACCATGAACTTCATACCCTTTTTTTAGCAAAAATTCACTTAAATAAGCGCCATCTTGTCCTGTAATACCGGTAATAAATGCTACTTTGTTTTTTTTATTACTCATATTAAAATTTAACCTGTTTAAAATTCTCTATGTTCTCTAAAAACCAATCATAGGTTTGTTTAATCCCATCTTCAAGATCTGTGGTATAACTCCAACCCACTTCTTTCATCTTTGATACGTCCATTAACTTTCTTGGAGTGCCGTCTGGCTTTGTTGTGTCCCAAAAAATTTCACCGGTATGTCCTGTTACTCTCTGGATGGTCTGGGCCAAGGCTTTTATAGTAACGTCTTTTCCTGAGCCGACGTTGTATACATATTCTGGTAGTTTATTTTCTAGGGCATGCATTACAGCTTTTGCCATATCATCAACAAATAAAAACTCTCTCCTTGGCGACCCGCTACCCCATAATGTAACTGGAGCATTATTATTTTCTTTAGCCTCATGAAATTTACGCAACATAGCCGGTAATACATGAGAAGTCTGCAAATCAAAATTATCATGTGTACCGTACAAGTTTGTAGGCATTAAACTAACATAATCTTTATTAAACTGCTCTCTAATAGCCATGCAGGCCATCACCCCAGATATTTTAGCCAGCGCATACCATTGGTTGGTTGGCTCCAAAGAATCTGTAAGTAAGTATTCTTCTTTTAAGGGTTGTTTTGCAAACTTTGGATACACACAAGAACTCCCTAAAAATATAAATTTTTCAACCCCTTGCTGTAACGAAGCATCTATTAAATTGTTTTGAATTTGCATGTTCTCCATCAAAAACTGGTATGGATACTCATTGTTTGCTAATATCCCTCCCACCTTTGCGGCTGCATCAATAACTATCTCTGGCCTCTGAGTTTTAAAAAAGTCTTGGACTTTGTTTTGATTTTTTAAATCAAGTTCTTTACTGCTGCGCCCGATTAAATTATCATACCCGCGCTTTTCTAGGAGTCTCCATATTGCAGATCCTACCATGCCTTTATGACCAGCAATGTAAATTTTTGCGTTTTTTGAAATCATAAATTATTATTCTCTAGCATAATCATCCTGCAATCGTACAATATCATCCTCGTTTGATGGTGACTCGGCATCTGTGTGCTGCCAAAACTCTGCAACAACACCCCAACAGTCAAGACCAATAAGGCGGTGACGCTCTCCTTTTTTAAGGGTAATAACATCCCCATCATGATGGGTTATCATAGGTTTTTGGGTGTCATCAAAACTTCTAATTATGCCAACCGGCCCTTTAACAACACGCCAGGTCTCTGCTCTTCTATGATGGTATTGCCAAGATAATCTTGCCTGAGGTTTAACCGCTAGTATTTTTGGACTTAATTTACCGGCTTTGCGGAGGCTATTTACATCAAAACCATCAAAATATATGTTGGAGAAACGCTGCGCATCTTCTTCTTTAATTACAAAAAAACCTCCCCAAGGACGAGTATGGTCATAGGAGTCTATCTTTAAATTGTGGTGCGTTAGCTCTTTTTCTAGGGTTGTAAATATTTGCATATTTATTTTTTTAAAAGCCAGCTACTTGATTGTATTTTATCTCCCAAACCATCAAGCAGCGCAATACCCATCTTCTCACAAATAGGACGCTCTGGTATGGTATTGTTGTTTTGGTCTCCACCGTTTGCAAAGGCTAAATCATACTCTTGGCCATAGTCCTTGGCGATACTGGCAATAGTCTTACAAACTGTTCTATCTTTATCTATAGATAAAATAGCCTTATCTACGGGTTTTAGAGAGGAGACTATTAGCATACGCTCGTCTTCTAGCTGAAACTCTTTACTTTGTTTTAAAGCTCTCTGATGGTCACTATTAACAATTACAAAGAGAACATCTGCCAACTTTTTGGCGTTTTGAAAATACTCAAGATGCCCTTTATGTATGGGGTTAAAATATCCAGAAACAATGATTGCTTTTTTTCTCATGTGTGTACTAATTTAAATGAAAATCTCTAAATTAGAGTATCATGTTTGTTTTGTAAAAACTAAGAAGCTGTAATAGTTTAATTTATTAAACGGCTTCGCCGCCCTGACTTACATCAAGGAGGCTAAAGTACTAAAAAACAACTACTTACGAGATTAGTAGCTGTTAAACAAAATTATTACAATTATGTGAGCAAAAAAAGTATTTTACCCCTTGTTTTTGGACAAAAATAAGCCCCTTTCAACCAAACAAATGAGTGGAAATATACGATGAATATTAAAATGTTTAATGTGATGTAGGTCAAGCTTTTTTTCTAAAAGAAATAGAGCCGTCTTCGTTTTTAATTAAAAACGAAGGGAGACAAATAACAAATACCGAGATGAGCAATAGCACAATAAAGGCAACATTTATATCAATCCCTGATATCAAAAATGAAATACCCGTAATAAAAATAGTATAGACAATAACCACCAGGGTTGCTTTACGGTGAGACAAACCCAGACGCAATAAATGGTGGTGAATGTGATTTTTATCTGCAGAAAAAGGACTCTTTTTCCTTAAAATTCTTACCACGAAAACACGCAGGGTGTCTACAAGTGGATAAGAAAATACAGACATTAAAACAATAATTTTAGTATCGCCAAATAATTGATCTGAGGTGTTAGTTACAGAGATAAAATCAAGACACAAATACCCCAATATAATACCCATAACAAGAGAACCGTTGTCACCAAGAAATATTTTCCTATCAGAAAACATATTATAATACATAAACGGGATAAGACAGCCCATACCCGCCATACTCACAAGCATATTGTAGTAATCTGTTTCAACAAATCCAACGTATGCAAAAAATGAGAAAGCTACCACAGAAATCCCTGAAGCCAAACCATCAATACCGTCAATCAGGTTTAACATGTTAACAAAAACTACATACACAAACACAGAAAGCAATAAAGAAGGAATATAAGAAATTTCAGAAAAACCAAATAAACCATGCATGTTTGCTATATACAATGGCGCATTATGAATTAAGACAAAACAAACTACAATTTGTAAAATCAGCTTAGTCATAGGTTTTAAACCAACAATATCGTCTAGCACACCCACAAATAGTAAAACCATAGAACCAAAGCCCAAAAGAAAAAAATCGTTAGCGTCAATTTTTGAAGGAAAAACAAAAGCTATAACAAACATAGAGAAAGCTGCCGCTAAGTATACTGCAACACCCCCTAAAACTGGAACTTCTGTTGTGTGAGATTTTCTTGCAGATGGAGAATCGGTAATTTTTTTTGCTAGCGCTAATTTACGGACGGTGGGAACAAAATATATAGAGAGAACAGCTGCTAATAGTTGAGCTAAAAACCCATACAATAAAATGTGGTCTGATATGTACTCTATAACACCTTCTGTCATACTATTATTTGAAAATATTTAAACAAATTTACATTTTTATCTGATAAATCACACATTACACCGATAAATATGAGAAAAATATGATTAAATCTATTTTATTATACAATTAATTATTTGTCAAAATTACTCTTACTACAATGATATTAAAATTACGAAATAATACCATTAAAACACCTTGCTCTTTACTCCCAAAATAAATTTGAGATAAAATAATTAATAATTAACATTTATCTGCACAACATCACAATCAAAGTTAAAGTTCTAATAATCATTTTTTGATACATATATGATACAAATACAATATAACTAAACAAAATAAATTAGTAGATGTAAACATATCTGCGAAAGCTACAAAAAACTAATAGTTTTAAAATAATTATGAATAAACACCAAAATACACCTATTTTAAACCTGTAGTTTTTATATTTGAATATGAAGAAAAAAATATATTTAACTCTTGCATTTTTATTTATGCTTGTGTATACAAGCTATTCATACAATCCAAAAATAATTGACACTTTAAAAATCCATCAACAGATTAAAAAGTTTGGACTTGATGAAAAGATACTAAATTTTAAAGCAAATTTTTTCGAAAGCATTGTCTTTAAAAATGATTCTACTATTTATTACAACCCAGAGGGAACGCTACACTTATTTGAAATACACCTAGGAGTTTCTCCCGTTGTATACAAAATTTCACAAAGCATATATTCTGGTCACAATTTTAATAGAAACTTATTTTTACACAAAGAAACACTATACAGCTACGGAGGTAATGGTTTATTCAATTCGTATCCAGGTATCATTCATTTTGACCGATCTCTTGGCGGTTGGTTAGAAAATAAAATAAAAAACTATCCATTTGATGTAAAAAGAGTTTTAAATTCTTGGAAAAACGAAGACAAATTAATGGTGATGCTTCATCATAATGATGATATAAAAAAGAATGATAAAGCGAGATACTCGTTTGGTCATATTGATCTTAAAACCTTTGAATACCTGGAGCATTTTGTTTTTAAAGATAATCCACCTGAGCTTACCTATCGTGATGGAATGGGAGACTTTAGAGGAAACTATATCTATGACTCAGAACTTTATTCTTTACACGGATACTTTAAAGATGATGGTAGTTGTGAATACAGAATTTTCGACAAGACCGCTGGTGTTTTAAAACGGACATCAAAATTAGACGCCTTGAAGCGAGTTGATGGTTTTTCTTATCTCTACATAGAAGGATCTAAAATATATTACAGAGATACTCTTGGAGCTATAGAATCATTTGATGTTAATTCAGGTACGGTAATCCAAAGCATAAATTATCGAGAACAGTACAAATCCAAGGTTGATTACAAACAAGAATATATTGGTGTTGCTTTTTTTGTCCTAGCAATTATTATTGTTGTTTTTGTTAAAACAAGAAAAAAGAAAACAAAAACCATTCAAACAACACAAGAACTGGCAAACATTGAAAATAACTTTATAAACATCAAGCACACCACCATTACAAAAGAAAAAATAGATGATTTACTGGGTATCTCTCATTATTCCTATGAAACTATAAAAACAAAAAGAAGTTCAATGATAAATAAGCTAAATCAAAATGGTGAAATCAAAATTGAGCGAATTAGAAAAGAGAGCGACAAAAGGTTTTATGATTATAAAATAAGCTAATTATTAACCAAGAGAAGAGCTAGTAATTTTTATTCGAAAAGTAGTATTAGTGTCTTAAAAATCATAAAAAGAAATCCCACACTAGCCCAAAACGAATGGAAGACTCTCTATATGGGTATCCTGGAGCAGAGAAGTATTGGTTTGTGTTAGAAAACAAAGCGTTAAAATGTTCCCAGGTTACAAAAATTCGTGTTTGACGTATTTTTGCATTAAAAAATAAATCTATCACAGGAAAACCTCCTATTTCTTGCTCGTTTTGCACATAAAACTCTGCAAGAACAGGGTCATAGCCATTACTATTATATTTGGTGAAATACTTTAAGTTAACTCCTGTTTGGAAAAACAAAGCGTTTTTAAATATCTGATCCTGATAATACAAAGATTGCCGAGTTATAAGCTCTGGTACATTAAAAACAGTACTACCACTTAACACATTTTGATACATTATGGTATTGTTTAAAGCAAATCCTCTCCAATTAAATTCTCTCTCTGCCTTTATTTTAAGATAATTTACCCTAGATGTAAATTGCTGGGGTGTTGGTCTTAAAAAAGTGTCTTCTTGAGACTGTGATGGGTTAATAGCGAAATAAGTATAATCATCAATACCTGTGTAACTTAAAGATAGATTTGCAACTTTTTTAGACCACAAGTCAAAACCAAGCTCTTGGGTTTTAATAGTATTAAACTCGGTTTTCCAGTTATAGTTTACATAGTCACTTTGATACAACTGAAAATTAAAATTAGGTGCTACGCTATGGATCTTAATTGATCCCTGGACTCTAGTATCTTCATTTAAGCTATAACCAGCTGCAGCATTAATATAATTTCCAGTAGTTGCGCCGCTTACATTTATGGCAGCCTGTGCCGTTAGATCAAAACCTTTGTACTGTTTTTGATACGCGCCCCCTACTGATACCATATTATCTTTTATTCTGTTAGGAATTTGGCCGGTATCTAAATTTAGTACAGAATTATAACCGTAGTTGTAATCTGTAAGGGTTGTAAAGATTTTAAAATTTCCAAGTAGTGTATTCTCTAGCCTTGCATAGGCCTGTATATTAAAATCTTCAAGCGTTGTTTTGTTGTACAAATCTGTAGGCTCGTAAGATCCTCCATAAGGCTCATAAGCAGTATTTTGACTATACTCAAACAGCTTTTCTTCATACCAAATGCTGTTTCCTAAAGTTAGAGCGGTGGTACTTGTGCTATCTACTTTTTGAATTAAGGAATACTCTTGGTTCATATAAAACCGTACCCCTTTAAGATTATTTTCTGCATCTTCAAAGTTTACATCTAGCCTACCCCGATCGCTAAATTCTGGATCGTCATTAATAAAAAGTGCTAGAGAGTTTTGGGTAAGCCCGCCGTTTTCTCTATTTAAAATATCATGGGAAGCTACATGAAAACGGACATTGTAGCGATTGTTTTTGGAAAAATAGTTTGATGTTATTAGTAAATTACCCGTACTAGTAAGACTTTGCTGGTAATTACCCAAAGAGCGTACCCCTTGGTAAGACAAAGAAAAATTAAATTGTTTGCTGGTATTGATGGTAAAAAAAGCATTTAATTGCTGCCCTTGCTCAAAGGCAGTTTTAAAGTAAATTTCGGTTAAAGGTGTGGGCACATTAAAGTAACTAACATCTTCAATCTCTTTGTAATTATAATGATGAGACTGTGCGGCAAATAAAGGGGTTAGCCTTTTGGAAGTAGTGTTAATAGCCAGGGCGTTATAAGTCTGTCCTACGTTAGAAAAAGGCAATAACTCAAAGGTATCACTGCGCAAATAGTTGAATTTATAACTTTTTTGGATTGTTAAGGCAGTATCCAAATAGGTGGTGTCTCTTTGGTGAGAAATAAACTTGTATAGAGCTATTGGCGGTTTTTCATTTTCAATTTTTTTTCCATCTAAGGGCGCATCCTGGCTTTGAGCAGTTGCAGTGCAAGCCCAAAGGCAAAGACAGATTAATAAAAAAAACTGTTTCATAAAAAATTTTGTAGTCTTTAGCAAAGGTATATTTTTTTTACTTCAGAAATATACACATCCCTAAAAATGGACTATTAATTGTAATACTTGAATATTTACTGCTATAAATTGTAAAAGTTCTACCCAAACCAGCCATCTCTATCTAGGCTTCTGTATTGTATTGCCTCAGAAATATGATCTGGGCTTATAGCATTGCAGCTACTTAAATCTGCAATGGTGCGCGCTACTTTTAAAATACGATCATAAGCTCTGGCCGAGAGATTTAATTTTTCCATCGCTGCCTTGAGCAGAGTCATAGATTCTGGGTCTAAGGCGCAGTGATTTCTAATTTGTTTTACACCCATTTGAGCGTTGTAATGAATGAGCTCGTTTTCTATAAAACGAACGCTTTGAATTTCTCTTGCCTTTGTTACTCGCGCCCGTATTGCCGAGCTTGACTCTGCCCTAGCCGTGTCACTTAACTTTTCAAACGGCACTGGTGTTACCTCTATATGTATGTCTATCCTGTCCAATAAGGGGCCAGAAATTTTACCCAAATACCGCTGCATTTCCCCGGGTGATGATTGCACAGGCGCATCTGGATCATTAAAATACCCACTTGGGCTTGGATTCATGCTTGCCACCAGCATAAAACTTGCAGGATAGGTAACTGTAAAACGGGCTCTAGATATGGTTACATCTCTATCTTCAAGAGGTTGGCGCATCACCTCCAGAACGCCTCTTTTAAATTCTGGCAGTTCATCCAAAAATAGCACCCCGTTATGCGCCAAAGAAATTTCTCCAGGCTGAGGGTATTGGCCTCCGCCCACAAGAGCCACATCAGATATGGTGTGGTGCGGGCTCCTAAAGGGTCTAGAGGTCATGATGCCAGATTTTTGTAATGTTCTGCCGGCAACACTGTGTATTTTTGTTGTCTCAAGACTCTCCTGCAAGGTCATTGGAGGTAAAATAGACGGTAGTCTTTTTGCTAACATTGTTTTTCCAGATCCTGGTGGGCCAATTAATATAATATTATGCCCTCCAGCAGCAGCAATCTCCATGCACCGCTTTATAGATTGTTGCCCTTTAACATCTGCAAAGTCAAATTCTGGTCGCTCTAGATGCCTGTAAAACTCTGCCTGTAAATCTATGGTGGTTTTAGTAAGTAGGGTTGCTGAGTCAAAATATGCAATCACTTGAGAAATGTTTGTGACACCATAGACCTCCAACCCTTCTACTATGGCGGCTTCTTTTGCATTTTGTTCTGGTAAAATAAAACCTTTAAACCCTTCTTCTTTGGCCTTAATAGCAATAGATAGGGCACCTCTAATTGGTTGCAAGTTTCCGTCTAAAGACAACTCCCCCATTATGATGTAGTTATCTAATAGATGTTTCAACTTTATTTGACGAGTTGCAGCCAGTATCCCCATGGCTAGTGTGAGGTCATAGGCAGAGCCTTCTTTTCTTAAATCTGCAGGAGACATGTTAAGAATTATTTTTTTACCTGGTATTTTATAACCGTTGTTTTGCAGGGCGGCAGCAATCCTAAAATTACTCTCTTTAATGGCATTATCTGGAAGACCAACCAAATGGTAACCAATTCCGGTATCTACATGTACCTCTACGGTAATGGTAGTGGCTTCAACGCCAAAGACGGCGCTTCCAAAAACTTTTGTAAGCATATTTAAAGTGTCAATATGCTGTAACTAGGGAATAATTATTTTAAATATACAAACAAAAAAAGCCACTGCAAAATAGACAGTGGCTTGAATGAAAAAGTAGTAAAAGCTATAACCCTAAGGTAAAGCCTACCGTAATGTTTCGCCCACGGGTTTGGTATCTGTATAATTCTTGATAATCTTCATTTAAAATATTACTCAAGTTTAAAATAACACGCATGTCATCAGTAAAGCCTACTTCTCTGGCTAGGGTAAGATCTAAGGTGCTAAAACTATCTAGGGTTACAACATCTGTGGTGAATGTATCGTTGTTAAAAAAGGAATCTTCACGATCTCCAACAAACTGATAGTTTAAACTAACATACCCTTTTTCTGTGGTGTATGCCAGTAGTGCGTTTGCCTTGTGCTCTGGTATACGCATTGCAAAACGCTCATCAGGGCGGGTATTTGTGTAATTAGCATTCAAAGAAAATTGCTTAGCAAAGCTAACCTTGGCCTCCACCTCTAGCCCACTAGCATTAAAAACAGCATCAATGTTTTGGTATTGATACACAAAATTATCTGGGTCTACGGTTACAAAATCTATAAAATTGGTTTCTGTTCTGTCAAAATACACAGCGCTAATACGCAGTTTACTTCCAAGAGTAAATTCAAGACCACCCTCTAGAGTTGTGTTTTGCTCAGGCTTTAGTTCTAGATTGCCATACCCTGGAGCATGTATTTGAAATAAAGAAGGTGTAATATACGCTGTGCTATAACAGCCCAAAGCTTTTAACCTACCTTTCCCTAAATTAAACCCGTATGATGGGTTTATATTATATACTACATGAGACCCATACTGATTGTGGATATTTAAACGGGCTCCCGCGTTTACATTTAATCCAAAAGAAGATATGTAGTTGAAGTTTACATAAGGATCAAAAGTATTGAAATTGGCAATACTATCATCCAAATCTTTAACTAGCTGCGCGGCTCCAAAAGGAAGAGAAAACGATCTAAAACTACTGCTGTTATGACCCAAGCCAACAAGAGCAGTTAAGTCCTTAAACACCTTATAACTTGCATAGGCGTCAAGCCCATATGCCTTGGTTTCAAACCTAGAGGGGAAGCTAGAATAAAACCCGCGCTCTATCCACGTGTAAGAGTCATTAACCACAAACATACCTTTTTTATACTTCCATAGAAGCTGCCCACCTGTTGTAAGTTGTTTTGTAATATTTTGGTTTGCTGCGTCTGTATAGTTAAAGCGATCAAAATCTGCCTTTACTTTACCAAGACTAAAGTTGTGGCTGTAAGAAATGTTTTTATTGAATTTATAGGTTACTCTTCCGCGAGCTTGGTACTGGCTGTAGGTGTCAGACAGGAATGCCTGCGAAGCATCTTGGGGAGCTTCTACCGCAGATAACCCATCAGCGTAGCGAGAGGTAAAACTTACGTTGTAAGATACCTTTGCTAGAGTTCCGCTTAGATCAAATAATGATGTATGTGCTGCAGGACTTGTTAGTCTAAATGGTTTTTTTAAATCTCCCGTATTATCCTCTGCAGAGCGGTTGGTAGAAACAGCAGATGAAAAACTAGCATGCATTTTATCTTTGCTGGCAGCAATTGTGGTAATACTGATCACGGCCGTTGCGGCTCCAGAGCCATACAAAACACTTGAGGCTCCTTTTATTACCTCTATACGCTCTATGGTTTGCGCAGCAATTAAACGTAAATCATAGTCATTGGCAATAGATGAGGGGTCATTAACGGCAACGCCATCAACAACAATAAGCACCTGTCTGTTTCTTCCTCCACGAACATAATAGCCTAAGTTTTGCCCATCGTTACTGCGGCTTCCGTTAATTTCAAAACCAGCAATTTGATTTAAAACCTGAGCCACAGATTGCCCTTGGGAATTATTAAGTTGTGCTCTTGTAATAGTGGTTACTACCTTACCGCTATTCTTTTTAGGAATATTGATTTTTGTGGTAATCATTACAGAGTCTAAAGCTTCTGTTTTTTGTGATTGTTGTGCCGTAAGAATGCTCGTTGCGCATAGTGATAAGGCGAGTACTAATTTTTTCATAGACTGTTAATTATCGGTCAAGGCCGAAATATTACATTAATAAATAAATTAGGAAAAAATAAGGTACAGAATAGCCATAGCAGGGGCTACACCATACAATCCTTTATCCCGAAGGTTTGTTATGATGAATATGGCAGGTCTCCTGGCTTGTCTTTGTGTCACCTTCCCATTTACGATTGTAAACAGTGGTTTAAGAAAACACGATCCAAAAAAATGGATGACTTACAGTTGCGGGAACAGCTTTTGTATTTCACAAAATTCCCTTTTAATGATACGAAATGTACCAACCAAAATTCTAGGCGAAAATAGCGCTAATTTTTAAATACAACCCTAATCCATTAATAATTAAAATACTCAATTGATAATTGTTTCATTACTTTTGTTTTTTGAAAAACAAACAATGAGCGGTTCTTCTCTTTTTAAATTTATAGCTACAGCTTTTCTTAGTATTGTGCTATTGGTTTGTTGCAAACAACCAACAACTGAGCAAGAAAATACCCCTGAGTCTAATGGTGTTAAGTATGCAACAGGTTTTACAATATCAGAGGTAGAAAACTTCACCGTTATTAGTATTGTTAATCTAGAATCTAATACCAAAAAGCCGCTTAGATATGCGCTAGCAGAAAAGGATGTTGTTATCAAAAACCCAGATAGCTATGATGCTGTGCTGCGCATTCCATTAAATAAGATAGTGGTTACCTCTACAACACATATTCCTTCTTTAGAGGCCCTTGGCGAAGAAAATAGTCTGGTTGGTTTTCCTAATTTAAAATATATTTCTTCAAAAAAAACACGTGATAATATTTCAAAAGGTAGGGTCAAAGAACTCGGTAACAACCAAGATATAAATACAGAGGTATTACTAGAATTAGCCCCAGATGTTGTAGTGGGTTTTTCCTTAGAGGGAAACAACAAGAGTCTGCAAATTATAAAAAATACAGGTATACCAGTTCTTATCAATGCAGATTGGAAAGAAACACATCCTCTTGGAAAAGCAGAATGGATTAAATTTTTTGGAGCACTGTACAACAAAACCCAGCAAGCAGATAGTATCTTCAACACCATTGAAACCAACTATAACCAGGCAAAAAAAATAGCTCAAAACACAACATTAAAACCAACAGTTATAAGCGGCGCGATGTATAAAGATATTTGGTACATGCCAAAGGGAGATAGCTGGGCAGCTCGTTTTATTCAGGACGCCAATGGAGACTATCTCTGGAAAGATACTAAGGGTACTGGCAGTATTGCCTTAAATATAGAAAGTGTTCTAGAAAAAGGCCAACAAGCAGACTTTTGGATAGGTCCGGGACAATTTACCGCCCAAGAGCAAATGCTAGATTTTAATACCGTTTATGGAGAATTTGATGCCTTTAAAAACGACAACATCTTTTCTTTTACCAATAAAAAAGGAGCCTCTGGCGGCGTTATATATTATGAATTGGCCCCAAATAGGCCAGATTTGGTGTTAAAAGATATCATAAGCATATTGCATCCAACACTATTAAAGGACTATCAACCTCATTTCTTTGAAGCCGTAAAATGATGCTGCAAAAAACATATATCCGTTTTTTTATACTACTTAGTGTACTGCTGGTAGTATTGGTGTGCGTTAATATTAGTTTGGGTTCCATAGATATTCCTTCCCTAGAAGTTTTTGAGAGTATTGTAGGTTCATCTAGTAAAAGTTCTTGGCAGTATATCATAACAAATTATAGAATACCAAAAGCAATTACAGCTATTATTGCTGGAGGTGGTTTGGCTATTTCTGGACTATTGATGCAAACACTTTTTAGAAACCCACTTGCAGGGCCTTTTGTTCTTGGCCTTAGTAGTGGCGCTAGTTTGGGTGTGGCTATATTAATTTTAGGCGCTGGGGTAATTTCAGGAATCTTTGGCACTTTTTTACTCGGGCCTTGGAGTCTAGTAATTGCAAGCGCACTAGGTAGTTTTTTGGTATTACTTGCAGTGCTGGCGGTCACCCTAAAGGTTAAAGACACCATGGCAATTCTTATAATTGGGCTTATGTTTGGCGCTCTTACAGGAGCGCTCGTAGCGGTACTTTCTTATTTTAGTGATGCAGAACAGTTACAACAATTCGTATTTTGGTCTTTCGGGTCTTTGGGCAATCAAACATGGCAAGGTATCTCTATTCTCTCCTTCTGCTTTTTTATAGGCTTGCTGCTAAGTATCTACAGTGCAAAGTCACTAAATGCATTACTTTTGGGAGAAAACTATGCAAAAAGCATGGGGCTCAAAATAAAGAAGAACATGCTACTACTAATTTTAGCCACTAGCATACTAGCTGGTGGTATAACCGCCTTTGTGGGTCCTATTGCTTTTATTGGTCTGGCAGTGCCTCACCTAACAAGACAATTTATAAAAACTTCCAACCATTTTGTGTTAATTCCTGCAGTAGCTCTAAGTGGCGCTATTTTAATGCTTGTTTGTGACACCATAGCCCAGTTACCAGGCACAGTATATACTTTGCCCATTAATGCAATCACTTCACTCATAGGAGCGCCTGTTGTTATTTGGTTATTGGTGCGTAAAAGAAAACTTATTTTTTAATGGACAGTTTCTCTCAACATACCGTTATTAGTTGCCAAGATCTTAGCATTGGGTATAAAAACAAAAAAAAGGTAGCTGTTATTGCTAGTGCTGTTGGTTTTTCTATCACTCAAGGTACCCTTGTTGCCCTAGTAGGAAGCAACGGCATAGGGAAATCTACCCTGCTAAAAAGCCTAACAGCGATGCTACCCCCACTATCTGGAAGCCTGCAAATAGATGCTAAAGAAATTACAGCTTATAGCTCCTTGGAGTTATCTAGTAAACTCAGTGTGGTACTAACAGAGGCTCCTGCATCTAAGAACCTTACTGTTTTAGAGCTAGTAAGTCTTGGAAGACAACCCCATACAAATTGGATGGGAAAATTAACAAAAAACGATAAAGACATAATACAACAGGCGCTTGAAGATACAGATCTAGCTAGTTTAAAAAACAAAAACTGTTTTGAGCTGAGTGATGGGCAACTCCAGCGTGTCTATATAGCAAGAGCATTGGCGCAAGATACACCCCTTATTATATTAGATGAACCTACCACGCACCTAGATTTATACCATAGAGCAGCTATTGTTAAATTGCTAAAAAAATTAACGGTAGAGAAAAACAAGACTATTTTATTTTCTACACATGAAATAGATTTAGCCATTCAAATTTCGGATAAAATGCTGGTCATGACACCGAAAAACATCGCTTTTGATAGTCCTTGTACTCTTATTAAACAAGGTGCTTTTGATATTTTGTTTCCTAACGAAATCGTTGTTTTTGACAAAAAAACAGGTCGTTTTTCTGTGACTTAATACTCTTGTAATTACAAGGATTAGCATGTTAACCTCTACAAATCATCACAAAAAAAGTCTCGAATATATCGAGACTTTTTTTTATTTATAAATGAGTATTAACTACTCTTTAATAAAGCGAGTTGTTAAACTACCGCTAGTTGCATTAACTTTAACAACATATACACCTTTTGCAAGGCTACTCACATCTAGAACACTACTTTTATGATCTATCGCTTGGCTTACTACCAAAGCGCCAAGAGCAGAGTATATTTCAATAGTTGTGTTATCTAACATAACGTTTTGAAGACTCACACTTAAAACGTCATTTACTGGTACAGGAAATAAAGAGATTGCTTGAGTTTCCATACCATTTATTCCTAGAGAAAATGCTACTGTGGTTGACCCTCTGTTACTAGATCCATGATTTTGAAAATTTCCAGTCACCCCATTAGCCCATACTATATCTAGAGAATCTGCATTTGGGTCAAAGGTAAAATCTGTCCCATCACTTCCAGAGAGATCTCTGGTAGCTACAACAGTTCTAACACCGCCAGATACGTCATTTGATAGTAGTGTCCAATCTTGAGTGTCTAACTGTGGGGATTGTCCAATACCCAAAAATGCCCTGTCATTAAATCCGGTACTGTCAAAACTTACAACATCACCACCAGCGGTCATAGAAGAGACTCCAAAGCCAAGGCCCATCCATCTATTTTCATCTCCAATCATTGTAATTAATACATCTGTATCACTAACTTCAAGACTAACAGAGTAAGAACCAGAAAGAGAAATGTTTCCAGTTGTAATTTGTGCTTGAGTAAGACAAGTAAGTAGTAATGCTGCTAATAAAGTAATTTTTTTCATTTGTATGTGTTTAAAAGTTTAATAATAGTTTCATTTTGTTTTAAAATAGCATAGTCAAGGGCTTTGTTTCCTCTAAAATCTTTTGCATTTACATCTGCTCCATATTTTAAAAGATATTTGGCTATATCATTGTGGTTAAACAAGGCAGACATTTGAAGCGCAGTGGCTTTGTTCTCATCCGGGATATTAGGATCTGCACCTTGTTGTAACAAAAGCAATACTGACTGTTTATGCCCCTTAAAAACAGCTGCCATAAGAGCTGTCCCGTATGGGCTTATAGCATTAATAGCTGCTTTATTTTTTAAAAGATACAAAATAATATCTGTCTTGTTATAATATGCTGCAAGCATTAGTGGAGAATAACCATTCTCATTTTGAAGATTAAACACAGTTTGATCCTTAATATTTAATGCCTGTATAGCTTGCAAGTCTCCATTTTTAGCAAAATCATGGATAGATTGCGAAAACCCGCTAGCACAACAAAAGAGTAAAAGTAATATATATTTTAGCATATCTATTAAACAAATATATGTAAAAAGATGAACTATATCTTCAGTAAGCCCAACTCATAAAGTAAGTATCATCATTTTCACCCATATACGTGAAACTAAAAAAGCCTATACAAACATTAAACAGCTTGTATAGGCTTTTACTTTTTGAAAGTAACTGATTACTTACTTAAATACATTTTCCTTCTAGAATACAAATCATAAAACTGATCATCTTCTAGATTGTCAATAAACAAAATACTCTCTCCAGTACTTTTCATCTCTGGCCCTAATTGTTTGTTTACATTGGGAAATTTATTAAAACTAAATACTGGCTGCTTAATAGCATACCCATTTAGTGAGGGTTTAAAATCAAAATCTTTTACCTTGCTGTGTCCTAGCATTACTTTGGTTGCATAATTAACATAAGGTTCTCCGTAGGCTTTAGCTATAAAAGGAACGGTCCTAGAGGCTCTTGGATTGGCCTCAATGATGTACACCACATCATCTTTAACTGCAAATTGTATGTTTATTAATCCTACGGTATTAAGCGCTTTGGCAATTTTTACCGTGTGATCTTTAATTTGTTGCATCACATCTTTACTCAAATCAAAAGGCGGTAGTGTTGCATTAGAATCTCCGGAGTGAATACCACAAGGCTCTATATGCTCCATCATACCAATAATGTACACATCTTCTCCATCACAAATTGCATCTGCCTCTGCCTCTATTGCTCCATCTAGATAATGATCTAAAAGAAGTTTGTTGTTTGGAATCTTACGTAGTAAATCCACTACGTGTTCTTCTAATTCTTGTTTATTGATAACAATTTTCATACCCTGACCTCCTAGTACGTATGAAGGTCTAATTAAAAGTGGGAAATCTAGTTGATCGGCAAGTGCTAGGGCTTCATCTGTGGTTTCTGCTACACCAAACTCTGGGTAAGGAATTTCCAAATCTTTTAATATAGTTGAGAAACTCCCTCTGTCTTCTGCCAAATCTAGTGCTTGGAAGCTTGTTCCAAGAATTTTAACGCCGTAACGCTCCAGCTTTTCTGCCAATTTTAAGGCAGTTTGCCCTCCTAGTTGTACAATAACACCTTCTGGTTTTTCATGACGAATAATATCATAAATATGCTCCCAGAAAACTGGTTCAAAGTATAATTTATCTGCCACATCAAAATCTGTAGAAACAGTTTCTGGATTACAGTTTATCATGATGGTTTCATAGCCAATCTCAGAGGCAGCTAATATTCCGTGAACACAACAGTAATCAAACTCAATACCTTGCCCAATTCTATTTGGGCCAGAACCTAGGACTATAATTTTCTTTTTTTCTGTAACAATACTATCGTTTTCTACATAGGTGCTTCCATCAGGGAGTTCTATGCTATTCTCGAAAGTAGAGTAATAATAGGGTGTCTGTGCTTTAAACTCTGCGGCGCAGGTGTCAACGAGTTTATACACACGTTGTATATCAAGTTCTTCACGTTTATTGTATACTTGGCTCTCTAGACATTTAAGCATATGAGCTATCTGCCTGTCTCCATACCCTTTTTGTTTGGCTTCCAGTAAAAGCTCTCTTGGCAAGGTATCTAGCGTGAAGCTAGAAATTTCTTTTTCTAATAGATACAACTCTTCATACTGCTTTAAAAACCACATATCTATTTTTGTAATTTCATGTATGCGGCTCAGAGGTATTCCCATCTGAATGGCATCATAAATAACAAAAACACGATCCCAACTTGCATTTTTTAATTTATCTAGGATTTGTTCATAGTTGGTATAGCTTTTTCCATCTGCACCCAAGCCATTTCGCTTAATCTCTAGAGACTGTGTTGCCTTGTGCAAGGCTTCCTGGAAACTACGGCCAATACCCATTACTTCTCCTACAGATTTCATTTGCAGGCCAAGAGTTCTATCACTTCCTTCAAATTTATCGAAATTCCAACGTGGTATTTTTACTATTACATAATCTAGCGTCGGCTCAAAAAGTGCAGAAGTAGATTTTGTGATTTGATTATCCAACTCATCAAGATGGTAACCAATGGCTAGCTTTGATGCGATTTTGGCAATAGGATATCCTGTTGCCTTAGAGGCCAAAGCAGAAGATCTAGAGACACGAGGATTAATTTCTATGGCAATTATTTCTTCTTTATCATCTGGGCTTACGGCAAACTGCACATTACATCCACCTGCAAAATCACCAATACTGCGCATCATGTGTATAGCCATATCACGCATGCGTTGATAAGTTTTATCACTCAAAGTCATTGCTGGTGCAACGGTAATAGAATCTCCGGTGTGAATCCCCATAGGGTCCATATTTTCTATAGCACAAATAATAACTACGTTGTCATTTCTGTCACGTAGTAATTCTAGCTCATATTCCTTCCAGCCCATCATGGCTTTGTCTATCATTACCTCGTGTATTGGAGAAACCTCCAAACCATGGCGTAATAAATCATCAAAATCTTCCTCTTTGTAAACAATAGAAGCTCCAGCTCCACCCAAAGTATATGAGGCTCTAATAACAAGTGGAAATCCAAATTCTTGTGCAATTTCCTTACCCTGTAGGTAAGATGTTGCAGTTGCTTGAGGTGCCATACCAACCCCAATTTCATCCATTAAAATTCTAAATTTCTCTCTATCTTCTGTGATATTGATAGCGTCAATATCTACACCAATAATCTCTACACCATGATCCTTCCAAATACCTTTTTCGTCTGCCTCTATCGCCAAGTTTAAAGCAGTTTGTCCACCCATAGTAGGAAGTACAGCATCAATTTGTGGATGCTCTTTTAAAATCTGAAGGATAGATTTTGTATTAAGTGGCAACAAGTACACATGATCTGCCATGGTAGGATCTGTCATGATAGTTGCAGGATTTGAGTTTATTAAAATGGTTTCAATTCCATCCTCTCTTAGGGATCTAAGGGCTTGAGATCCAGAGTAATCAAACTCACAGGCTTGTCCAATAACAATTGGGCCAGATCCAATGATTAAAATAGATTTAAGTGCGTTGTTTTTTGGCATGGTAACAAAATTTTTTACTGTTTCAAAATTACGATTCAATGGGGTATAAAAAAAAGGTGTTGCTTATAAAAACAACACCTTTTATTTATTACTTATCAACATTTATTTTTTGTGACGAGTTTCTGAAGAAACAGAAATTTTCTTTCTTCCTTTTGCTCTACGAGAAGCTAATACTTTTCTACCGCTTACAGATGCCATACGCTCTCTAAAACCGTGCTTGTTTCTTCTCTTTCTTTTTGATGGCTGAAATGTTCTTTTACTCATGGTATATTATATTAATCGTCTTGAAATCCTTATTAATTAATGCTCTGCATTGTCTACACAACAATATATACTGTGTATGCGGCTGCAAAGATACAATCTTTTTTTAAACGTCAAACATCAAAATGTGAAATATTTTTAATTGTTTTCATTACCTTTGTTGACCTTAAAATAAAGGCGATATGTTCCATAAAAATTTAAAACTAATTATTACAGCACTTCTTGTAGGGACTGCTGTTTGGCAATTTATAGAATCTTACATAGGTAACGGAATTATGTTTATACTTCTGGCATCTATATTTGTATTCTTGTATTTCAAAAATGAAATCATTCTTTTATCCTTCCTAAGATTACGCAAACAAGATTTTCCTGGCGCTAAAAAATGGCTTGATAAAATCAAAAATCCAAAAGCATCATTAGTTACTAAGCAACAAGGGTATTATAATTACCTGAACGGACTCATGGTTTCACAAACCAACATGAATGAAGCAGAAAAATATTTTAAAAAAGCTGTAGCACTTGGCTTATCGATGGATACAGATATGGCGATGACCAAATTAAACCTAGCCGGTATTGCCATGTCTAAAAATAGAAAACGTGAAGCCGAAATACTTCTTTCTGAAGCAAAAAAGTTGGACAAACAAAACATGATGGAAGATCAAATAAAAATGATGAAAGACCAAATGAAACGCTCTGGACAACCAAAGCAACAATTTGGAGGCGGAAGATCTGGTCGTGGAGGGAGACGTTAAGTCCTCTTCAAAAATTAAATATAAACATCTAAAGCACTAATCTAAAACATAATACCCAGGTATTGGAATCTTTATGCTGTATGCTTTTCCAGATGCATTTTTTAAATACGTATCACGCAGCCAAGGGTTGTGTATCTTTAAAATCTTATAATTAATACCCTGCTGTTTTGCGAATTTTGCAAAATCTTCAATTGGAGTTTCGATAATAATTGTCTTTGTGGGTATGGCTTGGTAGAGGTCTTGCTGGTCTACATAAAAACCATATTTCTCTGGATTACTTAGTATTTCTTTAAAGGCTAAAATTCTAAAAACATACCTGCCCGTTTCACTATTTAACAACAAACTATAATAATCAGTAGCATCTTGACGCTTCATTTGCTTAGTGATCCCGGCATTACCAGCATTGTATGCTGCAGCAGCGTTTGTCCAGCTGCCAAACAACTCTTTAGAGTTAATTAGATACTGTGCCGCAACTTTAGTGGCTAATTCTAAGTTATAACGCTCATCTACGTAATTATTAATCTCTAAGCCATACTCTTTTCCAGTTGCTTTCATGAATTGCCAAAAGCCAGAGGCTCCTGCATGCGAGGTAACATTATCAAGACCACTCTCTGCTACTGCCAAATATTTAAAATCATCAGGAAGATTGTATTTCTTTAAAAGAGGCTCTATCTCTGAGAAAAACCGATTGGCCTTTTTTATCATTAATAGCATATTAGAATGCCAATAGGTATTTACATGAATCTCTCTATCTAGACGCTCTCTCACATCGGTATCTTGCAGAGGAACCCGCTCTCCTGCAAATGTCATAACATTTGGGATATCAAGAGCCTCTACACGCAAGGTCTGTGAACTTTGCTGCTCAGCTGAAGTAGCGATTTCTGTAGTTTGGCTAGCAACTTTAGGAGATTGAATAGCCTGAATAAAAAGCCCACAAATAACTACCGCCACAGCGGCTAAACCAATTTTTGAAAGTAAATGCATGTCTTAACTATTTTTTATAAAAATAGTTAATATTGACTCAAAAAAATAAAACTAAACAGACTAGTTATAGGAGATAATATCAACAATTTTACGGCTTACTTGGGGGCCTTTGGTTAACAACATGATATGAGAGCCGCCCTGGACAGTAATTACATTATCAATATTTTTTATTGGAAACACTAAATCATTATCTCCATGTATATGATATACTCCTGGTAAGGGTATATCCTGCTTCCAACAAAGCATGTTTTTTATTGCCCAGTCCAAATAACGCTTGTCACGAATATGTAAATAATCTTGATACAGTTTAAATCCTTTTTTGGAGATTGGCCCTAAAGCAAATCGAGAGTAATTTTTGGATGTCAAAAATAATCGTGTTGGTATTAATTTATAAAATCTTAAATTTTTTGCTATTTTAAATTTTGTAGGCAATTCATGCTTTGTTTTGATGCTTGAAATAATAATAAGTTTTTTTAATTTCAAAAAAGAATTCATCTCTTGTGCAACTACACCACCAAAAGAAACACCAACCAGAACAGCGTTTTTCTCTGTCACAAAGCCGGCCATACGCTTAGCGTACTGTGCTATTGTTTCTTTCTTGATTGGTATAAGCCAGGAAATTACATGCAGGGAGTAGGTGTTTTCTGGCAAGCTTATATTTTCAAATATCTCTTTATCAGCTGCCAATCCGGGCACAAAATAAATATGCGTTTTTTTGTTATTCATTGCTTTACGACTCAAAGTAAGCTAAACACATAGATTATTCGTAAATTTACAAATCAAATAATTAGTGTAGTTATTTTTAATGAAGATAGTGTTTTTTAAAATTAAAACTTGTACATATATTGTACATAAAATGTAAATAATGAATAAAGTTCTTCACATTGCCCAGGAAAGAGGCCTTGTAAGTTTTGGCTGGTTAGATGCAAAATATTCATTTAGTTTCGGGAATTATTTCAATCCAGACAAAATGAATTTTGGTGCCCTAAGGGTACTCAATGACGACACCATAGCGCCAGCAATGGGTTTTGGAAAACACCCGCACAAAAACATGGAGATCATCACTATTGTTCAGTCTGGGGCTTTAAAACATGAAGACTCAATGGGCAACAAAGGCGTCATAGAGGCCGGGGACATTCAGGTAATGAGCGCAGGGAGTGGAATAGAGCACAGTGAGGTTAATGCAAGCACTCAAAATAGCCTGACACTGTTTCAGCTTTGGATACATTCTCAAAGGCAAGACGTAACACCTAGGTATGAGCAAAAAAAAATTGCACCTTTACTCACAGACAATACTTTTACAACCATCGTAAAGCCAAAACAAGAGGCCTTAAAGGATGATATTTGGATACACCAACAAGCATACATTAGTATAGGAAATTTTAGTAATGAAACCCAGACAAACTACAGTATGCAGCAAAACCAAAACGGAGTTTATATCATGGTTATAGAAGGGTCTATAGCGGTTGCAGATCAAACATTACAGCATAGAGATGCAATAGGACTCTGGAATACCAATAGCGTTGACATGACTATTACAAAAAACAGCAAGGTCCTCGTTGTAGAGGTGCCAATGATTTAATAAAAAAAGTGAAAAATAGTAAACCAATAAAGTTATGATAGAAGATGTAGAAATTACCGATAATGAATTTTTACGCCAGTTTGAACTTGAAATTGGAGATAATATGGCGCGCATAGAATACGCGCTACAAGACCGTAAAATATTTTTAACAAAATATGAAATGCCTGAAGATCTTGAAGACCAAGGTTTCAGAGATATTTTCATTAAAGCTGTTTTTGATGAAGTACGCGATCGTGGTATTAGCGTGATGCCAACAAGCCCAGAAGTAGTTGGATTTTTACGCAAAAACAGACGCAAGTATAAAGACCTATTACCCGTAGGGATAAACATATAACAGATAGAAAAATATTTTTATTATTTAACTAAGTTACTGAATAACAACATTTTGAGAACACTAAGTAAAGTAATTGTTTAGCTTACTTAAACTCAAACCTCACCATTCCATCCTCATCAATTTCAAGAAGGGTCACCTCTTTTAAGGTATTAACCAGCTCTGGGTTCCAAGGGTGCTTTACCTTTACATAGTTTTGAGTAAAACCATGGATGTATCCTTGCTTATTCTCACCCTCAAAAAGCACTGTTAAGGTATTGCCTAGCTGTGACTCGTAAAAAGCGCGTCTCTTTTTTGCAGACAAACCTCGCAACATCTTACTGCGTTTTGCACGAATATTTTTAGGCACCACACCTTCCATAGTTGCAGCAGGGGTGTTTTCTCTCTCTGAGTACGTAAATACATGGAGATAAGATACCTCCAATTGGTTTAAAAAATTATAGGTCTCTAAAAACAATTCTTGGGTTTCTCCAGGGAAGCCTACTATAACATCTACGCCAATACAAGCATTCGGCATTGTTTTGTTAATTCTTGCAACACGGTCAAGATATAAATCTGTCATATACCTTCTACGCATTAATTTTAAAAGCCTGTCACTGCCGCTTTGCAAGGGTATATGGAAATGAGGCACAAAGGTCTTAGACTTTGCCACAAAATCAATGGTTTGGTTTTTAAGAAGGTTAGGCTCTATAGAGGATATTCTAAGGCGTTTAATACCGGCTACCTCATCTAATGCTTGGCAAAGCTCGAAGAAAGTATGCTCGTGTTTTTTATTCCCAAACTCACCCTTACCGTAATCTCCAATATTTACTCCTGTAAGTACAATTTCCTTGATTCCTTTAGCAGAAATTTCAGCAGCATTCTTTAAAACATTTTCCAGGGTATCACTCCTTGAGATACCTCTAGCCAGCGGTATGGTGCAATAGGTGCATTTATAATCACAGCCGTCTTGCACTTTTAGAAATGCCCTGGTACGATCACCAATTGCGTATGAACCCACATAAAAGTCTGCATCTGCAATCTCGCAAGAATGTATCTCTGCACCGTTTGAGGCACTTCTGTCTGGATTGGCAAGCAAATCGTTAATATAAGAAGTGATATTAAATTTTTCTGTGGCTCCCAAGACCAAATCTACTCCATTTACATCAGCAAGCTGTTGTGGCTGGAGTTGAGCATAACAACCAATAGCTGCAATAAAAGCATCGGGGTTGGCTTTTTGAGCTTGTTTTACAATGCTTTTAAATCGTTTGTCTGCATTTTCGGTAACACTACAGGTATTTATAACATATACATCTGCAGGGTCAGTGAAATCTACCCGCTGGAAGCCCTCGTTTGTGAAATCACGGGAAATAGTAGATGTTTCACTAAAATTAAGCTTACAGCCTAAGGTATAAAAAGCAGCTTTTTTCACGACAGCCATATATTAAAATAAATTAAGTGCAAAGTTAGTAGATTTTAAAAAGAGAATAATTAATCTTTAAGAGCGTCTCCACTGCTTGCTTATTTCAAACACCTCATTTAAAATAGCCTCTTCTTGAGTATCAAATTCAAGCCCACGCCTACCCATAACAATAGCGGCTACTTCAAAAGCTTTTTTAGTATTGTAGGTCTCCATGCCGCTTGAGCCGCCCCAGGTAAAGCTTGGAATAAAATTGCGAGGATAGCCTGTGCCAAAAATATTAGCGCTCACCCCTACTACAGTTCCGGTGTTAAACATGGTGTTGATACCACATTTACTATGATCACCCATCATAAGACCGCAAAACTGAGTTCCAGTTTTAGCAAATCTTTCGGTATCATAATCCCAAAGACGCACCTGCGCATAGTTGTTTTTTAAATTTGAAGTATTGGTGTCTGCGCCAAGATTACACCAGTGACCAAGCACAGAATTACCCATATACCCGTCATGCCCTTTATTTGAAAAGCCCATCATAACAGAATTTGCAACCTCACCTCCTACCTTGGAGTGAGGTCCTATAGTTGTGCCACCATAAATTTTAGCTCCCATTTTAACACTAGAATGCTCACAAAGAGCGAAAGGCCCCTGGATTGTAGCCCCTTCCATAAGCACAGTGTTTTTACCAATATAAATAGGACCATCTGTTGCATTTAAAGATGCGCACATAACTTTAGCTCCTTTTTCAATAAATATATGCTCTGGATTAAAAGCTATTGTGGTTTTGGGTATCGCCTCAGAGGATCTTCCTTTGGTCAATACATCATAATCTCTCATGATTGCCTGATGATTCTTCTCAAAGATATCCCAAGTGTTTTCTATACGCAGCACGTCATCACCTGTATACTGAGTTATAGTAAAGGCATCAAAATCTATTTCTTGATCTTCATTGGCGTAAAAGGCCAAAGGTTCATCGTTATAGAAAATGGCTTGATTCTCTTGCAGGTTCTTGATTAATAGCACTAAGTTCTCAGAAGGACAAAAAGAAGCATTTATGAGCACATTATGTTCTAGCTCTACCATAGGAAATTTATCTGACAGATACTCTTCTGTTACGGTAGTAGTTGTAGAACCTAAGAATTTTTCCCATTTTTCACGAATGGTTAAAATACCAATCCTAATATCTGCCACTGGCCGTGTAAAGGTAAAAGGCAATAACTGGTTGCGCACTGCGCCGTCAAAAAGGATGTAGTTCATAATAAGATATTAAATAGGATAATCAAAAATAACAATTTAACACAACATAGTACCTATGGGTACAACGCATGACTGCTGCTAGATATGCGATAACGAAAAAAAGCCTACGATTTCTCGTAGGCTTTTTGTGTATGTATAGCAAAAAACTACTCTTTGTCTTCTGCAGGAGCTGCAGCTGGTTTTTTGAATTTTGCGTATTTGTTCTTGAACTTATCGATACGTCCTGCTGTATCAATTAATTTAGATTTACCTGTATAAAATGGGTGAGATGTTCTTGAGATCTCCATTTTTACCACTGGATACTCTACACCATCAACCTCAATTGTTTCTTTTGTGTTTGCAGTAGATTTTGTTAAAAACACATCATCGTTTGACATATCTTTAAATGCTACTAATCTATAATTCTCAGGGTGGATACCTTTTTTCATCTTAAATCTCTTTAGTATATTGACATTACTGACCTTTCAGCAAATGCGTTTGCAAAAATAGATATATTTAAATAATCTGCAACAACTTTTTATCTTTTTTTTGAATGATTCTGACTTGTGCATTTTGGGATGAAAACTGAGCGCTTACAATGCCTCTAATTGATAGAATAGTTACTGTGTTAGCACATATAGTCTATTAAAAATCTACAAAAACGAATTAATTACTAAAAAAACCTATCACTTTTTGTTTTTTTTACCTAATTTACTATGCGTGCATAGTAAATTAATAGTATCTTTGAAGTTAGAATTAATATAACAACCGCTGTACCATTGAAAGAAAAGACAATAGATTATGTACTTAGAGCCACCTGGATGGCGGTACAAAAAATGTACAATGAAGAGGCAGGCACCAAAGGAAGTACTATGGCTACAGGTTTTGCTCTTATTAGTATAGATCCAGAAAAAGGCACCCCTTCTACCGCCCTAGGTCCTAAAATGGGTATAGAGGCAACCTCTTTATCCCGTACTCTAAAAAAAATGGAACAGCAAGGGCTCATAGACCGCAGGCCCAACCCAGAAGATGGTCGCGGGGTACTTATACATCTTACAGCCTTTGGCAAAGAAATGAGAGAATTCTCTAAAGGTGTTGTCCTTAGATTTGATGAGGCTGTAAAAGAACAAGTCTCTGAAGAGGATATAAAAACATTTAAAAAAGTTGCCAGTACCATAACGGAGCTAATTAGCAACAAAAACATATATAAAAAGGTAATACATAATTAAACGGTATGTCTAAAAGAAGAATTAACAAAGTAGCCGTTGTAGGCTCAGGAATTATGGGTAGCGCTATTGCTTGCCATTTTGCAAACATTGGTGTTGAAGTCTTATTACTGGACATCATACCCCGAGAATTGACAGATAAAGAAACGGCAAAAGGATTAACCCTAGAAGATAAAGAGGTACGTAACCGTCTTGTAAACCAAGCCCTTGCTAGTTCTATTAAATCTAAGCCCGCTCCCCTATACAATAGCGCCTTTGCAAAAAGAATTACAACAGGTAATCTTGAAGATGATATTGCAAAAGTAGCACAGGTAGACTGGATCATTGAAGTGGTTATAGAACGGCTAGATATCAAACAAAAAGTATTTGAAAATCTAGAAAAGCACAGAACCCCAGGAACCTTAATCACCTCAAACACCTCTGGTATTCCTATTGGGTTTATGAGTGAAGGGCGCAGTGAAGATTTTCAAGCGCATTTCTGCGGAACCCATTTCTTCAACCCGCCGAGATACTTGAAGTTATTTGAAATCATCCCTGGACCCAAAACAAAACCTGAGGTTTTAGAATTTTTCAGCACCTATGCAGAACAGTTTTTAGGCAAGACAACTGTTATTGCCAAAGACACCCCTGCATTTATTGGTAACCGTATTGGTATTTTCTCAATCATGAGTTTGTTTCATACCGTTAAACAAATGGGCTTAACCATAGAAGAGGTAGATAAGTTATCTGGCCCTGTTATAGGTCGTCCTAAGTCTGCCACCTTTAGAACTGTAGATTTAGTAGGACTAGACACTTTGGTACACGTTGCCAACGGAATTAGAGAAAACTGCCCTGGTGACGAGCGTCTAGAGCTGTTTGAGTTGCCAGATTTTATTGGCACCATGATGGACAACAAATGGCTTGGGAGCAAGACCGGGCAAGGATTTTATAAAAAGACTAAAGATAGTAAAGGTAAAACCGAAATTTTAAGTCTGGATTTAAATACCCTAGAATACAGAGCAGCTCAAAAAGGAAAGTTTGCTACCCTGGAGCTCACAAAATCTATAGACAACGTTGCAGACAGATTTAAAGTTTTAGTAAACGGTAAAGACAAGGCTGGAACTTTTTACAGAAAGACTTTGGCTGCCCTATTTGGATATATAACGCATCGTATCCCAGAAATAGCTGATGAGTTATACAAAATAGATGATGCCATGAAAGCAGGTTTTGGGTGGCAACACGGGCCGTTTCAAATTTGGGATGCCATTGGCCTAGAAGCTGGGATAGAAATCATGAAAACAGAAGGCCAACAACCAGCCTTATGGATTGAAGAAATGCAAGAGGCTGGATGTACTAGCTTTTATTCAGTAAAACAAGGCGCTACCTATTACTATGATATTGCTTCAAAAAAACAAATCAAAGTACCTGGGCAAGACGCTTTTATAATACTAGACAACATTAGAGAATCTAGCGCAGTGTTTAAAAACAGCGGCGTTGTGATAGAAGATTTAGGTGACGGAATTTTAAACTGTGAGTTTAGATCAAAAATGAATAGCATCGGTGGAGATGTGCTAGCAGGTATCCATAAAGCCATAGATCTGGCCGAAAAAGATTTTGACGGCTTGGTTATTGGAAACCAAGGTGCAAACTTCTCTGTGGGCGCAAATATTGGTATGATTTTCATGATGGCTGTAGAGCAAGAGTATGATGAGCTGAATGCTGCCATCAAGTATTTCCAAGACACAGTAATGCGTCTTCGATACTCTAGCATACCAACAATAATGGCTCCTCATGGCTTGACCCTTGGTGGTGGCTGTGAATTGACCCTTCATGCAGATCGTGTTGTAGCGGCAGCAGAGAGTTATATTGGGCTAGTTGAGTTTGGAGTAGGTGTAATTCCTGGCGGTGGTGGTTCTAAAGAAATGGCCCTTAGAGCTAGTGATATATTTCAAAAAGGAGATGTTGAGCTTAATGTACTGCAAGAGCATTTCTTGACCATTGGTATGGCTAAGGTTTCAACCTCAGCACATGAGGCCTATGATTTAGACATTCTAAAACCTGGAAAAGACATCGTGGTGGTAAATACCTCTAGACAAATTGCAACGGCAAAAGCCCTTGCAAGACAAATGGCAGATATGGGATACACTAAACCTGCAGCTAGAAACGACGTTAAGGTACTTGGTAAACAGGCCTTAGGAATGTTTCTAGTTGGTACAGACGCCATGAATGCAAGTAAATACATAAGTGAGCATGATCAAAAAATTGCCAACAAACTAGCTTATGTAATGGCTGGTGGTGACCTAAGCGAGCCTACCCTGGTGAGCGAACAATATCTTTTAGATCTAGAGCGTGAAGCTTTCTTGAGTTTAACTGGAGAACGCAAAACATTAGAGCGTTTACAGCACATGATACAAAAAGGAAAACCACTTAGAAACTAACGTTTGTAATAAACCAAAAAGAAAAATGAAAACAGCATATATAGTAAAAGCATACCGTACCGCAGTTGGAAAAGCCCCTAAAGGAGTGTTTCGATTTAAAAGAACTGATGAACTTGCAGCAGAGACCATTAAGTACATGATGGAAAAACTTCCAAGTCTAGACCCAAAACGCATTGACGATGTTATTGTAGGTAATGCAATGCCAGAAGGAGCACAAGGCCTGAACATGGCACGTCTTATTTCACTAATGGGTCTAGATATTGTAGATGTTCCTGGAGTAACAGTAAATCGGTTTTGTTCTAGTGGTATAGAAACCATTGCAATGGCAGTAGCAAAAATACAATCTGGTATGGCTGATTGCATTATTGCAGGGGGCGCAGAGTCTATGAGTAGTGTACCCATGACTGGTTTTAAACCAGAACTAAACTATGATGTCATACAATCTGGTCATGAAGATTATTATTGGGGCATGGGTAATACCGCAGAAGCAGTTGCCAAGCAGTTTAACGTCTCTAGAGAAGATCAAGATGCATTTGCTTATAATTCTCACATGAAGGCTTTAAAAGCACAAGCAGAAGATCGTTTTCAAGATCAAATTGTACCAATTACAGTACATCAAACATTTATTAATGAGGCGGGCAAAAAACAAAGCAAAAGCTATGTTGTCAATAAAGATGAAGGTCCAAGAGAAGGTACTAGTATACAAGCATTAGCAAAACTACGAGCTGTCTTTGCAGCAGGTGGAAGTGTAACAGCTGGTAACTCATCACAGATGAGTGATGGTGCTGCCTTTGTGATGGTAATGAGTGAAGATATGGTTAAAGAGTTAAACCTTGAGCCTATTGCTAGAATGGCAAACTATGCTGCCGCAGGTGTAGAACCGCGTATAATGGGTATAGGTCCTGTAAAGGCTATTCCAAAGGCTTTAAAACAAGCTGGACTAAAACAAGAAGATATCAAGCTTATTGAGTTAAACGAAGCGTTTGCCTCACAATCATTAGCAGTAATAAGAGAACTAGACTTGAATCCAGATATTATTAATGTAAATGGAGGCGCCATAGCTCTTGGCCACCCACTAGGATGTACAGGAGCTAAATTATCGGTACAGCTTTTTGATGAAATGAGAAAGCGAGATATGGCAGGACAGTACGGTATGATTACAATGTGCGTAGGTACTGGTCAAGGCGCTGCAGGAATATTTGAATTTTTAAAATAACAACAGTGTCCTCTTTAGAGGAAATTACAAGAAAAAATATGACAACACAAGAAAACAATAGCATCCTTAGAGGAGGGCAATTTTTAGTAAAACAGACAGATTGCAATGATGTATTCACTCCTGAAGATTTTAGTGAACAGCAGCAGATGATGAAACAGGCTGTAATGGAGTTTAATGATCGCGAGATTATTGTGCACCGTTCACGTTTTGAGGCAAAAGATTTTGCACTTACAGAAGAGGTTATGCGAAAGGCTGGAGCGCTAGGTTTTTTAAGCGTAGCTGTGCCAGAGAAATTTGGTGGTATGGGTATGGGTTTTGTGTCAACGGTACTCACCTGTGACTATATCTCTAGCGGTACAGGGTCTTTCTCTACAGCTTTTGGAGCACATACAGGTATTGGAACTATGCCAATAACCCTTTATGGAACAGAAGACCAAAGAAACAAATATGTGCCAAAGCTGGCCAGCGGAGAGTGGTTTGGCGCCTATTGCTTGACAGAACCAAGCGCAGGAAGTGATGCTAACTCAGGAAAAACAAAAGCAGTCCTAAGTGAAGATGCAACACATTACAACATAACAGGGCAAAAAATGTGGATTTCAAATGCAGGGTTTTGCAATGTATTAATTGTCTTTGCCCGCATAGAAGATGACAAAAATATTACAGGTTTTATTGTAGAGAATGACCCTACAAATGGCATCACTATGGGTGATGAAGAACACAAACTAGGCATAAGAGCCTCTTCTACCCGTCAAGTATTTTTTAACAATACAAAAGTGCCTGTAGAAAACATGCTTGCTGGTCGTGGAGAAGGTTTTAAAATTGCAATGAACGCTCTTAACGTTGGCCGCATTAAATTGGCCGCAGCCTGTTTAGATTCCCAAAGACGTTTGGTTAGTGGCGCTATACAATATGCTACACAGCGCAAACAGTTTGACACGCCTATTTCAGAATTTGGAGCAATAAAAGCTAAAATTGCAGAGACAACCACCAATGCTTTTGTTGGAGAATCTGCAACCTATAGAGCATCAAAAAACATTGAAGATAGAATTAACATTAGAATAGCTCAAGGAAACACCCACCAGGAGGCAGAATTAAAAGGAGTAGAAGAATATGCCATTGAGTGCTCCATTTTAAAGGTAGCTGTTTCTGAAGATGTTCAAAATTGCGCCGATGAAGGAATTCAAATATTTGGAGGTATGGGCTTCTCTGAAGACACACCAATGGAGTCTGCATGGCGTGATGCGCGTATCACGCGTATCTATGAAGGTACTAATGAGATCAACCGCATGTTATGTGTAGGTATGCTAGTGAAAAAAGCCATGAAAGGCCATATCGATTTGTTGGGCCCAGCACAAGGGGTTGCAGATGAACTACTAGGCATCCCTTCTTTTGATACCCCAGATTTCTCTCAGAGGTTAAGTGAAGAAAAAGACATGCTTGCTAAATTGAAAAAAGTGTTTTTAATGGTTGCCGGTGCTGCAGTACAAAAATATGGACCAGCTCTAGAAGAACACCAACAAATGTTGTTAGCGGCTAGTGACATTTTAATTGAAATATACATGGCAGAAAGTGCTGTATTGCGTGCAGAGAAAAGCACAAAAAACAACTCAGAAAATGCAGACTATCAAGTAGCTATGGCGCAGTTGTATTTATACAATGCAGTAGATACTATCACCTCTAAAGCAAAAATGGCAATTATCTCTTTTGCTGAAGGTGACCAGCAGCGCATGATGCTTATGGGGCTTAAAAGATTCACAAAATACCAAACTATGCCAAATATTGTTGGACTGCGTAACACAATTGCAGAAAAGGTAGCTTTAGAAAACCAATACCCTTTTTAATGTAAAACAGAGGTGTTATAAGGTTTGTTATTTGTTAGAATCTATTTTATTAAGTACAATTTTAATTAACAACCACACCGGAAAGAGTATACCACATAAAAAAGAGGGTAGAGTAGTGAGTTCTTTATAAACACCAATTAATGTAAAGTAAATTTCATTTAAGTGTAATAAATAGATTAAACCTATGTTTGCCCAAGATAGAAGTGAAACAATGATTAAATATTTGTTTTTCATATTACAATAATAATAATAATGCGTCATAATTATGGCGCATTTACTTTTTAATAAACTTAATGGTTTTAACTACAACTCCCTTTTGGTAGACCTTTACCAGATACAAACCACTTGAGAGTGAGCAAACATCTATAGCAAAAAACCCATTAGCAGATGGGCTGTCTTGCAAGAGCGTGTTGCCCAACATATCATAAACGAAAACAGCATCTGTTGTATTTGAGTTTGAGGTATTGACAAACAATACATCATCAACGGGGTTTGGATAACTTGTCACGGATGGTTTTAGGGCAGAGGCAATCCCTAAGTCTTGACCAAGTGGCAAACGTATACCCACTGGGCGGTGGTCTGAGACGTTTTGATCATACTCATTAAAACCTCCTTGAAGATAAGAGTCTACCTTTATAGTTTGGGTAACGGCCCCTGGCATTGCATATAATTCAAAGAGCTCATCTGTAATTAATATGTGGTCTAGGTGTGATGGCCAATTTGGGAAAGACCAATTTGAAACGCTCCCTTGAGCAATATCCATATCTGCAAAAAAATAGGACTCAGGATCATTCAAAAAAGGTGAAAACACATTGTGAGGGTCTGGATCTGTTAAGATATCATTTAAATCTCCAACAACAAATACAGCAGCATTTGAGAGGTTGGTGTCAATATATTGTTTTAAAAGCAGATTTGCCGTGTACCTTCTTGTTTCTTGATCCCAAGGGTTATCTAAGTCTAAAAGACCATTTCCGCAGCATTTATAATGATTGTTAATGATAACAAAATCCTGATTTGCATAAGTAACCTCTATAACCATAGGAAATCTAGGGAAGTTATTCCACTCTGGAGCTTGGGTAAAAAGCTCATAGGCGCTATTGAGCTCTACGACCTCATGTTTATACAAAAACACAAGCCCTGCCCTATCTAGTGATTGACTGTAAAGCGTATAGTCATCCAAAAAGGTGTCTAGATTATCTAAAATGGGATAATTTTGTATCTCTTGTATTGCAATAATATCTGCATCTATAGCCTCAATGATCTCCAAGACGTATTGCAAGGTTGCAGGCTGGTTTTTCGGAAAGTTTTCAATATTCCAGGTAACAACCTCAAAGCTGTCATCGCTACCAAAGGAGAGATCATCCAAACTCTGGGCATAACTGGTAAAGGGTATTAATAAAAGAAAAACCAAATACTTATGTAGCATACTACAAAAATAACCAATAAACAGCCATCTACCTCATTATCCTTTTTTAGTTACCCAAAAACTATGTCTTGTAAATTAACCAAACTTTGTACCTTGGGGCTATAAATTATACGCTATGAAAAATTTTGTTGTTTTGTTATTTCTTTCTACCTCTCTAGGTTTTTCTCAAACAGATGTAGATGTTTTTGTGATGGATTTCACCCTAGATGACCAGGTAATGAACATTTCAGGACTAAAAAATATTTCAAACAACCCAGGCTATGATAGCCAACCCTTTTTTACAAATAACAAGCAATTATTGTATGCTGGCACCCAAAATGGACAGACAGACATTGTTATGTATGATCTTACAACTAACACATCAAATGTTGTAAATACAACAACCCCTGGTGGTGAGTATTCTCCAAAACAAATCCCTGGGTCTAAAGATATCGCCTCAGTGCGCCTAGACCCAAACGGCTTACAGCGGCTTTACTCTTACAGTCAAACAGGTGAAAACCATGGCGCTTCTAGGATGCTTCTTGATACCCTAGAGGTTGCTTATTTTGCTTTTTTTGACAGTAGCCGTATTGTGGCATCTATCTTGGGGGCAAACCAATTAAACCTAGTGGTTGCCAATTTAAAAACAAAACAGGTGACCCCCTATATAGAAAACTCAGGTAGGTCAATCCATAACATACCTCAAAGTACTTCTGTGAGTTATACCCTTACTAATGAAGACAAAAATATGGATGTGTACATCCTAGATCTAGACCAAGGCGCAGAGAGTTTTTTTGTGTGCCAATTACCAGTTGGAGTCCAGGATCATTGTTGGATTAATGATAATCAGCTTTTACTTGGAAGCGGTTCCAAAATATACCTCTATGATATGTTTGGCTCCCAACAGTGGAAAGAGGTAGCAGATCTCTCTGGGTATAACATTTCAGATATTAACCGCATTACTGCAAACCCACAGGGTAATAAAATAGCTTTAGTAGGCACTAAAAACTAAGCTTGTTTACTTATTTTTAAACTAAAATATATTTTATGAAAAATTATTTATTTGCCTTACTTATCTTTTTTACTGCTACAGCACTTGCCCAAACAGATACGCGCATCTATGATATCATACAAAAAGTATCTGCAAAAAACATAGAAGCAGACATCACTACCCTTGCCAATTTTGGCACAAGAAACACTTTTAGCGACACCCTTAGCAGCACAAGAGGTATAGGAGCTGCTCGCCGATGGATCAAAGCAGAGTTTCAACAAATTTCTTCAAACTGTACTAATTGTCTTGAGGTGTTTTACCAAAAAGATTTAGTTAAGGCAGCTTCCAGTAACAGAGTTCCTAGAGATACCTGGGTGGTCAATGTGGTAGCCATACAAAAAAGCAAAACGGGCTCAAACCGTTATATCATCATCAGCGGCGATATAGATTCTAGAAATAGTGATGGTAGTGATTTTATAAAAGATGCTCCAGGGGCAAATGACAATGCAAGTGGTATGGCCGGCGCTATAGAAGCTGCAAGAGTACTAAGTAGTTATGAGTTTGATGCCAATATTGTATATCTAGGTTTAAGCGGTGAAGAGCAAGGCCTTTTTGGTGGAGCAGGATTTGCCAGGTATGCTCAAGAGAATAACTGGGATATTATTGGGGTGTTAAACAATGACATGATTGGCAATATAAAAGGAGTAGATGGTGTCATTAGCAATGTAGATTTTAGAATTTTTTCTGAACCTGTACCTCCTACCGAAACACAAAAGCAAAGAAGATTAAGAAGATTTTACGGTGGTGAGGTAGACGGTATTTCGAGGCAATTGGCGCGTTATGTTTTTAAAACCACCAAAACCTATATGCCACAATTAAACCCAATGATGATTTATAGACTTGATCGTTTTGGCCGTGGAGGACACCATAGACCCTTTAACGATTTAGGATACCCAGCCATACGTATTATGGAAGCTCATGAAAACTACACCCAACAACACCAAGATATACGCACAGAAAATGGTATTGAATACGGAGATAAACTAAAATTTGTAAATTTTAATTACGCAAAAAAATTAACAGCTGTAAACGCAATTTCCATGGCAAGTCTTGCTTGGGCTCCAAAGGCACCTACCAAAGTAGCTATAGGAGGCATGGTAGCTCCAGCAGTAAAACTTAGATGGGAAAAAACCAAAAATGCAGTTGGTTATAAAATTTACTGGAGAGATACCACATCACCAACTTGGGATCACAGTAGATTTGTAGGTGATGTAGATCACTATTTATTAGAAGGGGTTGTGATAGATAACTACTTTTTTGGAGTAGCAAGTGTTGGGGAAGATGGTCATGAGAGTGTGGTTGTATTTCCTAGCGAGACTTTCAGATAAAAAACCTAACTGTTTAACAGTACAACACAAAAGTATCGATGAAAAAACTTCTGTTTATTTTTATAATGTTGGGGTATGGTGTAATCGCCATAGCGCAAGAAAAATTTACTCTAGCAGATGAGCTTAGAGGATCTATAACTCCACAAAGAGCCTGGTGGGATTTGCAACACTATTCAATAGAGGTTGATGTATTTGCTCAAACAAAATCCTTGTCTGGCACCAATACTATTACCTATACAGTTTTAAGCCCAAATAGCACCATGCAAATAGATTTGCAAAAGCCCATGAAGATGGATCTTGTAACTCAAAATGGAAAAAAAGTGGCAGTACAAAGAAATGGAAGCGCACACTTTTTAAAGCTACCAGAACCCCAAATAGTTGGGTCACAAAACAAATTAGTGATACACTTCTCTGGAGCTCCCACTGTGGCGCTTAACGCCCCCTGGGACGGAGGTCTTGTGTGGAGTAAAGATAGCAACGGCATTGATTTTATAGCAAGTGCAAACCAAGGTATTGGCGCCAGTGTATGGTGGCCCGTTAAGGATCACCCACAAGATGAGCCAGATAAAGGTGTTGATTTATTTATCACAACCCCTAAAAACTTAGTGGGCGTTGGAAATGGAAGACTCATAGAAGAAATAACTAATAAAGACACAAAAACCTGGCACTGGCAGGTAGTAAATCCTATTAATAGTTATGGTGTGAATATAAACGTAGGAGATTACGTTACTTTTTCTGAAACATACAATGGCCTTAACGGAAAACTAGATTTGAGTTATTGGGTTTTAAGAGACAACCTAGAGATTGCCAAGGAGCAGTTTAAACAGGCTCCTTTAATGCTAGAGGCCTTTGAATACTGGTTTGGCCCCTACCCTTTTTATGAAGACAGCTTTAAGCTTGTAGAGGCTCCTTATTTAGGAATGGAACATCAAAGTAGCGTTACCTATGGTAATAAATATAAAAATGGATACCTAGGCAGAGATCTCTCTGGAACTGGTTGGGGCCTTGAATTTGATTTTATTATTATCCATGAAGCGGGCCACGAATGGTTTGCCAACAACATAACCAACAAAGATGTTGCAGATATGTGGATTCATGAAGGATTTACAGCCTATTCCGAAAATCTATACCTCAACTATCATTTCGGTGAAAAAGCAGCTAGTGAGTACGTTATTGGAACTAAAAGAAGCATACAAAACGATATTCCGCTCATTGGCACTTACAATAAAAATAATCGTGGCAGCAATGATATGTATTACAAAGGAGCTAACATTTTACATACCCTGAGGCAACTCATAGCAGATGATCAAAAATGGCGTGCTATACTGCGAGGACTCAATAAAGATTTTTACCACCAAACCGTTACAAGCCATCAAGTTGAAAGGTATATTTCAGAAAAAAGCGGGATACATTTAACCCAGTTCTGGGAGCAATACTTGCGCACCACAATGATTCCTAACTTGCAGTATACCATCCAAGAAAACCAGCTTAGATACAGATATACAGATATAATACAGGACTTTGATATGCCTGTGCAAGTTAAAATAAACGGAGTTTTAAATTGGATACAACCTACATCCACATGGAAAACCCTAGAAAACAATGGGAAAATAAAAACCTTAGATGTACAGCAAGATTTTTTAATTAACTCAAGTTTAATAGAAAAGCAATAGTATAAAAAGCAATCAAAGAGATGAGCTTCCTTTTCCTTGACGAACCAAAATAGGGGTATCACCCGTAAGGTCTATAACAGTTGAGGCAACATTACCTCCGTAGCCGCCATCTACAACCACATCAACAAGGTGTTTCCATTTTTCAAAAATAAGTTCAGGATCTGTGGTGTATTCTATAACCTGATCCTCATCTTTGATGGAAGTAGACACAATAGGGTTTCCAAGGGTAGTAACCATGGCTTGAACAATAGCATTGTCTGGCACGCGTATACCAACCTCTTTTTTCTTCTTAAACACACTTGGCAAATTATTATTTCCAGGAAGTATAAAAGTGTAAGGTCCCGGAAGTGCTCTTTTTAAAAGCTTAAAAGTATTGTTGTCTATTTGTTTTACGTAATCTGAGAGGTTGCTAAGGTCCTTACACACAAAAGAAAAATTAGCCTTTGCCAGTTTTACTTTTTTAATTTGAGCGATACGCTCCAGGGCCCGGTTGTTTGTAATATCACAACCTAATGCATATACCGTATCACTTGGGTAAATTACCAAACCACCTTTTTTTATAATCTGTACAACCTTGGCAATATCTCGAGGGTTTGGATTGTCTTCATATATTTTAATAAATGTTGCCATGGTGCTGGTGTGTTTTATAGGTGTAGCATTTTATTCTATAATGCTGAGTTTTGCAAATCTGAGCAGCAACTTTTTTAAGCCACCATTTTCAAAATTAATTTCTGCTTTTGTGTCTGCACCAACACCTTCAATTTTGGTTATTTTTCCTTTTCCAAATCTCACATGCTCTACCGTTGTGCCAATATGTAAGTTTGCAGCTGCAGGATCAAAGTTTTTTTCTGCGCTACTAGCCACGGGCTTTAATCTGCGCAGTTTGCGAAGTTGCTCCTGGTTTGGACCCGTTGGTGGGCTCCCAGCTGCTGGTTTGCGTAGTCGTAATTTACTTTTATCTACCTCTCCAAATATATCTGCATCCAAAAGTGGCTTATAACGATGCTCTGTAACGGGTGTTAAATATTCCAAATAAGAAGCATCAATTTCTTCTATAAACCTACTAGGCTCTGCATCTATTAGTTTTCCCCACCTGTATCTAGACTGGGTGTAGGTTAAATAAGCCTGGGTTTCGGCTCTGGTAACTGCTACATAAAACAACCTTCGCTCCTCCTCTAGTTCTGCTCTTGTATTCATGCTCATACCACTTGGAAATAAATCTTCCTCCATACCCACAATAAACACATAAGGAAACTCCAACCCTTTGGCTAGATGAATGGTCATCAGAGCAACACAATCTTCGTCTCCTTTGTCATTATCAAGATCTGTAGCAAGGGCAACGTCTTCCATAAACTCAGACAAAGAACCAGTGGTGTCTGCCAATTCTTTTTGCTCTTCAACAAAATCACGCATACCATTGAGTAGCTCTTCTATGTTTTCTATACGGGCAATACCCTCTGGAGTACCATCTTTTTTAAGCTCTGTTAGTATCCCTGTTTTTTTCGCCACGTATTCTGCCATCTGAAAAGCATCGTAGGTTTTATTTAAAACTTGAAAACTTTGTACCATAGTAACAAAGTCTAACAGCTTTGCTTGTGTCCCTTTATTGATATTAAGCTCTAGTTTACTGATGTTTTGCATCACCTCGAAGATAGACCTGTCGTAATGATTTGCAGCCACCATAAGGCGCTCTATGGTGGTTTGCCCAATACCTCTTGCTGGATAATTAACAACACGCTTTATGGCCTCCTCATCTTTAGGATTAAGCACCAGGCGCAGGTAATACAAGACATCTTTAATCTCTTTGCGCTGGTAGAAACTAAGCCCACCATAGATACGATACGGAATGTCTTTTTTACGCAAGGCGTCTTCCATGGCGCGAGACTGCGCATTGGTTCTGTATAAAATTGCAAAATCCCCGTTTTTAAGCTCCGATTTTTGTTGGGTTTCAAAAATAGTGCTGGCTACAAAACGACCCTCATCACCATCTGTCATGGTGCGATTTACTTTAATTTTTGGGCCCTGGTCATTAGAGGTCCAGACTACCTTGTCTAGTCGTGTTTTGTTTTTTTCAATGATACTATTGGCAGCATTTACAATATTCTTGGTAGATCTATAATTTTGCTCAAGGCGATAGGTTTTTACATCATCATAATCTTTCTGAAAATTTAAAATATTATTAATATTAGCACCTCTAAAGGCATAGATACTCTGAGCATCATCACCTACTACACATATGTTTTGAAACTTGTCACTCAAGGCGCGTACAATTAAATATTGGCTATGGTTGGTATCTTGGTACTCATCTACTAATATGTACCTAAACCTATTTTGATATTTTGCCAAAACCTCTGGAAAACGAGTTAAAAGTTCATTGGTTTTTAACAACAAATCATCAAAATCCATGGCGCCAGCTTTAAAACACTTATCCACGTAGCTTTTGTATATATCTCCCAAACGAGGCATTTTGGCCATTGCATCTGCCTCCATTAGTTCAGGGTTATTAAAATAAGCCTTTACAGTAACTAGGCTATTTTTATAACTAGATATTCTAGAATACACCTGCTTGTATTTATAAATCTCTTTATCTAAGTGCATTTCTTTAATTACAGCACGAATTACACTTTGAGAATCTTGGGTGTCATAAATGGTGAAATTTGAGGGATAACCAAGCTTACTGGCTTCCATACGAAGTATTTTAGCAAAAACACTATGGAAGGTTCCCATCCATAAGTTTTTGCCCTCACTGGGTCCAACAATAGTGGATATTCGTTTTTTCATCTCACGAGCTGCCTTATTGGTAAATGTGAGGGCCAAAATATTGAATGGATCCACTCCCTTAGACATTAAAAAGGCAATTCTGTAGGTAAGTACACGTGTTTTACCTGAGCCAGCTCCGGCAATAACAATCATAGCGCCATCTTTTTGTATGGTAGGCGCTAACTGAGCTTCGTTTAATTGTTGTAAATATTCTTGCAAGGGTTTTCTGAAATTTTTAAGACTCCAAAACAGTTTCGGAATTATGACAAAATAAGATAATATACTGCATGTGAAAATACGTAAAACTGAGTGATTGAACCCACTGAAATTTCAGAATTTATAAACAAACAAAGCTGGGGTATTATTTATGAAATTTCAATATCTTTAAGGCTTACTTTAAGTAAATTAAATCTACAACTGCCATGAAAAAACAACTTATCATACTACTACTTTTACTCTCTGGAGCCAGCACTTATGGGCAAATAGACCAAAGTATACTTAAAGACATCGAAGATATAGAATCTCAAGTAATTGATTGGCGCCATTACTTTCATGAAAATCCAGAGTTATCTAACCGTGAATTTAACACGGCAGATAAAATCGCTGCCCATTTAAAATCTCTTGGTATGGAGGTACAAACAGGGGTTGCAAAAACTGGTGTAGTGGGCCTTTTAAAAGGAAACAACCCAGGAAAGGTAGTTGCCCTAAGAGCAGATATTGATGGGCTGCCAGTTACAGAGCGTAATGATCTTAGCTATAAAAGTAATGTTGTAGATACTTTTTTGGGTACAAAAACAGGTGTAATGCATGCCTGTGGCCATGATACGCACATAGCTATTTTAATGGGAGTTGCAGAAGTTTTAAGCAAGCATAAAGATAAAATTAAGGGTAGTATAAAATTTATTTTTCAACCTGCAGAGGAAGGACCACCTCCAGGAGAAGAAGGTGGCGCAAAACTCATGGTTAAAGAAGGAGTGTTAGAAAACCCTAAGGTAGACGCTATTTATGGATTACACATTAACAGCGGAACACCCGTTGGTACAATAACTCTAAAGCCCGAAGGCATTATGGCAGCCGTTGAGCGTTTTGTAGTTACTGTAAAAGGAAAGGGATCTCATGGTTCTGCCCCTTGGAGCGGTGTTGATCCTATTTTAATTTCGGCTAAAATTATTGATGGTTTCCAGACAATCATCTCAAGAGAAGCATATCTTATTGAGGCACCAGCTGTTATTACTGTTGGGAAAATAACAAGTGGTACACGTTTTAATGTTATTCCAGAAAGTGCAGAACTCATAGGTACCGTAAGAACCCTAAACCCAGATATGAGAACCATGATCATCAAACGAATGACAGAAATGGCCAGCGATATAGCCAAAGCCTATGGAGGAGACGCAACCATAGATTGGCAAAACAACACCATCGTTACCTATAATGACCCTGAGCTAACCACCAAAGCTATCAGCACTTTAAAAATGGTAGCAGGTGCAGATAAGGTACTGGGCATGAAAGCCGTTACAGGTGGTGAAGATTTCAGCTATTTTCAAGAAAAAATACCGGGAGTTTACTTTTTCCTGGGAGGTATGACTCCCGGCAATACAATGCCTTACCCCCATCATACTCCAGATTTCCAAATAGATGACGCCGGAATGTTACTTGGAGTCAAATCATTAACACAACTGGCTTTAGATTATTTAAATCAATAACAACATAAAACCCAACAAGCAAGCCTTTGCACAAAGATTAAAAATCAGTACTATTGCTTTTTAAGTAAAAAAATAGCACTAAAATTAATATATACCATGGAATCTCAAGCACTACTACCCTATTTTGCCTCTTTACTATCTGCTATTATAGTAGGTGGTATTGCCTATCTATTTTTTAAAAAACACACAGATAACGAAGAAGGTCGAAGACGATTTTTATTACATAAAGACACCCAAAGTAAAACCTTACCCCTAAGACTACAGGCCTATGAACGTCTTACCCTACTTTTGGAACGTATAGACCCAAATAGTCTTTTAATACGTGTAAAACCGTCAGGTAACGATTTAAACAAGTATGAGCAGGACCTTGTATCAAGCATAGAAGATGAATTTGTACACAATCTAAGCCAGCAAATTTATGTGTCTGTGGAAATGTGGAATGTAACAAGAACTACAAAAAACACAACCATACAAATTATAAGACAAACGGCCATGAACGAAAAGATTGAATCTGCAGACAAACTCAGAGAAGCTGTTTTAAATCATTTTATGGGAGAAGTAACACCATCACAAAAGGCATTAGCCTATCTAAAAAAAGAAATACACCAACTCTTCTAAAATACGCCACGCATGTGGTTATTGCTTGGTGACAAAGTAAATTCATTGTATGAATCCTAACTTTTTACAAACACCCATAGAATATCTCAAAGGCGTAGGGCCTAATAGGGCAGATTTGTTAAAAAAAGAGTTGGGCATCTTTACATTTCAAGACCTATTAAATCTATTTCCAAACAGGTATCTAGATAGAACACAGTACTATAAAATAAAAGATTTGCAACGCAATAGCGCAGACGTGCAGGTTATAGGTAGGATAACTCATTTAAAAACTGTTGATCAAAAGCGCGGTAAACGCCTGGTAGCAACCTTTAAAGATGCCAATGGCATGATGGAGCTTATCTGGTTTAGGGGCCATAAATGGATTAAAGAGAATTTAAAACTCAATGAAACCTATGTAGCCTTCGGGAAAACAAACTTTTACAACGGCACTTTTTCTATGCCTCATCCAGATTTAGAGCTACTAAAAGAACACCAAAGCAAATTACGCTCTGCCCTACAGCCAATATATCCCTCCACAGAAAAACTAAGCAACAGTGGTATTACCAATAGAGTTGTAAGCGGCCTTATGGAGCAATTGTTTTTGGAGCTTAAAAAATCGTTCGTAGAAACACTCTCACCAGGTATTTTAGAGGAGTTACAATTAATGCCCAAAAGTAAAGCAATACTGAATATTCATTTTCCAGAAAATGGAGAAGAATTAGCAAAAGCAATATACCGGTTAAAGTTTGAAGAATTATTTTTTATACAACTACAATTATTAATAAAAAACTTAGTCCATAAGAGCAAAATTAAAGGCTATCCTTTTACTACAATTGGAACCAATTTTAACAGCTTCTATAAAGAGCATCTTCCCTTTGATTTAACAGGCGCACAAAAAAGAGTGATCAAAGAAATACGCAATGATTTAGGTAGTAATGCGCAAATGAACCGCTTATTGCAAGGAGATGTAGGTAGCGGGAAAACAATTGTAGCGCTTTTATCAATGTTAATAGCCATTGACAACGGTTTTCAAGCTTGTTTAATGGCCCCGACTGAAATTTTGTCAGTCCAGCACTATACTGGCTTATCGGAACTATGTAAACCTCTTAAAATCAGTATATCAATATTAACAGGTTCAACTAAAACTTCAATAAGAAGGGAAATACATGAATCACTAGAAAATGGCCAATTAAACATCTTAATTGGTACCCATGCCCTACTAGAGGATAAGGTGAAATTTAAAAATTTAGGGCTCGCAATAATTGATGAACAGCATCGTTTTGGAGTAGCCCAACGCAGCAAATTATGGCATAAAAATACCTACCCACCTCATATACTTGTAATGACAGCAACGCCCATTCCTAGAACCTTGGCAATGAGCGTATATGGAGATCTAGATATTAGTGTTATAGATGAACTTCCTCCCGGAAGAAAAGATATAAAAACAGTGCACCGCTATGACAGCAATAGACTTAAAGTGTTTAAGTTTATTAAAGATCAAACCGATCTTGGAAGACAGGTATATATTGTGTATCCGCTTATTCAAGAAAGCGAAGTGCTAGACTACAAGGACCTTATGGACGGCCATGAGAGTATCTCAAGGGAATTTCCGCAACCAAAGTACCAAATATCTATTGTACATGGTAAGATGAAACCCGCAGATAAAGAATTTGAAATGAATCGTTTTATAAAAGGCGAAACCCAAATTATGGTTGCTACCACGGTGATTGAGGTTGGTGTAAACGTGCCAAACGCCTCTGTAATGGTCATAGAAAGTGCAGAACGCTTTGGACTATCTCAACTACACCAACTCAGAGGACGCGTAGGTCGTGGCGCCGAGCAGAGTTACTGTATTTTAATGACCAGCCATAAATTATCTGCAGATGCAAAAACACGTTTAGAAACCATGACAGGCACCAGTGACGGTTTTGAGATTGCAGAGGTAGATTTAAAACTCAGGGGGCCGGGAGATATGATGGGCACCCAACAAAGTGGGGTGTTAAATCTAAGAATTGCAGATATTGTAAAAGATACTCATATACTAAAAATAGCTAGAAGCTACGCAAGACAAACCTTAGAGAAAGATCCTTCACTCATATTACCAAAAAATAGTGCTATAAAAAACACCTACGGGCAAATAGCAAAATATAGAAATATCTGGAACTATATTTCATAGCAAATCAAACGAGCTATAAAACCCCCAAAATGCCTATATAATATAAGCTTAGTTGGGCTTTAATGGCAGCCTCAAAGGCGTTAAAAATAAAAGATAGTTTCACTAAGCTATTTTTTTGAAAAAATCTTGGCTTGAAAACCTTAAAAGCACTTACAAAAAGCCATGGTATTGTTATCTTTGGTGCTTATATAAGTAAAACGCATTATGAAAATTTCATACAACTGGCTTAAACAGTTCATCAACACAGATTGGGACGCCAAACAAACTGGAGAACTTCTAACAGACTTAGGTCTTGAAATAGAAGGTATTACTCCTTTTTCTTCTGTCCCTGGAGGCTTAAAAGGTATCGTTGTTGGGCACGTACTCTCTTGTGAGCAACACCAAAATGCAGACCGCCTTAAAGTTACCAAAGTAGATTTGGGTGCTGATGAAATAGTGCAGATTGTTTGTGGCGCTCCTAATGTAGCTGCAGGACAAAAAGTACCTGTTGCCACCATAGGCACAACACTTTATGATGCAGATGGAAAGCCTTGGCAAATAAAAAAAGGTAAAATTAGAGGAGAAGTAAGTCAAGGAATGATTTGTGCTGAAGATGAGCTAGGTCTTGGAAATGCTCATGATGGTATCATGGTTTTAGACAAAGATATAGCCCCTGGAACACTTGCCTCTGAGGTTTTAAAAGTTGAAAATGATATAGTTTTTGAAATAGGCTTAACACCAAACCGAGCAGATGCCATGAGTCACTGGGGAGTTGCTCGTGATTTACGTGCTGGTTTAAAGCAAAAAGACATAGCCTTAGAATTAATTACCCCTTCCACTACTAACTTTAAGATTGAAAACAGATTATTAAAAATGGAAGTTAAGGTGCAGGACAAAAAACTTGCTCCTCGATACTGTGGTGTAACCATAAGTGATATAAGTATTAAAGAATCTCCAGATTGGCTAAAGAACAGACTCAAAGCCATTGATTTAACACCCGTTAATAACGTTGTAGATGCTACCAACTATGTACTACATAGTCTTGGGCAGCCACTACATGCTTTTGATGCTGAAAAAATATCTGGCAAAAAAATCAATGTAAAAACCCTACCCAGCGGCACTAAATTTACAACACTTGATGGTGTAGAAAGAGAACTTCACCAAGAAGATTTAATGATCTGTGACGCAGAAAAACCCATGTGTATTGCTGGTGTTTTTGGCGGTATAGACAGCGGTGTTACAGATGCAACATCTAGTATTTTTCTAGAAAGCGCTTACTTTAACCCCGTAAGTATTAGAAAAACTGCAAAACGTCATGGGCTCAATACAGATGCATCATTCCGTTTTGAGCGCGGTATAGACCCCAAAACAACAGAATACGCCCTGATGCACTGCGCCATTTTAATCTGTGAATTAACTGGCGGCAACATGACCAGTGATATCATAGATATTTATCCAAAGAAAATTAAAGACCACCAGGTATTTTTAAACTTTGATAAAGCAAACGCTTTAATTGGTCAAAAAATAGAGAAAGAAACCATTAAAAACATCCTGTCCTCATTAGAGATAAAAGTTAATAACGTTACAGAAACCGGTATTGGCATGACCATACCGGCCTATAGAAACGATGTAACTAGAGAGGCAGATGTTATTGAAGAAATTTTACGTGTCTATGGATACAACAACATAGGTGTGTCCTCAAAACTAAATGCATCTATAGCCAGTAGTGTGGGAGTTAAAGACCACCAGGTGCAAAATAAAGTTGCCTCTCAACTCACCTCTCTTGGTTTTCATGAAATGCTAAACAACTCTCTCACATCACCAAAGTACACGCAACTCTCTGACACTTTAAAAGAGCAGCATAGCGTAACGATACTAAACCCACTTAGCAACGAGCTGTCTGTGATGCGTCAATCTATGCTGTTTGGAGCCCTAGAATCACTGGCATATAACACCAAGCGAAAAGCGGCCAACGTAAAGCTTTTTGAGTTTGGAAACACGTATAAAAATTTCGAAACCACTAGAGAAGAACAAAAACATCTATCACTAGTAGTGGCAGGTAACAAGACAGAAAACACCTGGAACTCTCAAATAGGCAGCGCAGACTTTTTCTATTTTAAGGGAGTAATTACAGCTATCTTAGATAGGCTTGGGTTTTCATTGTTTTCAGAAAAAGAAATAGAAAATGACCTATTCTCTGAAGGGCTATCACTATGCTTAAAAAAACAAACCCTTGTAAGCTTTGGTGTGGTAAATCAAAAAATAACCAAACATTTTGGTGTTGATACAGAAGTACTCTTTGCAGATTTTCATTGGGGCACAATACTATCGCTTTTAAACACAAATAACTTTATTGTAAAACCACTTTCTAAATTTCCGAAGGTAAAACGTGACTTTGCCCTCCTAATAGATGAGTCTGTAGGATTTGGAGATTTAAAAAACACTGCTTTTCAGACAGAAAAAGCCTTGCTTAAAGAAGTACACCTTTTTGATGTATATACAGGCAAAAACCTGCCAGAAGGTAAAAAATCTTACGCGCTAAGTTTCACCCTGCAAGATGAAAATAAGACCTTAACAGATAAGCAGATTGACAAAATCATGAACAAATTGCAGCAACGTTTTGAAAAAGACTTTGGTGCTACCCTTAGATAAAATACATATAGTCTACAAAATAATTTAAAGAGTTATAGATTAAAAAGCGATTTTGCAGATTTTAAGTTTTAAATATCTTTGGTAAACATCTTTTGTAATAACAATACCAAAATATGAGAATTTTATTTTTGGCAGCTATAATTGCCCTTAGCACTGCTGCAGTTTTAGCCCAACAACCTCAAAAGCCAACTGCCTCAGAGATTTACCACAAACTAGAAAAGCTCAACTTTCTTGGAAGTGCGCTATATGTTGCAGCACATCCAGATGATGAAAACACGAGGCTAATCTCTTATTTAGCCAATGATATGCATGCAAAAACTGCATATCTTTCCTTAACTCGAGGAGATGGAGGACAAAACTTAATTGGTCCAGAAATTAGAGAATTATTAGGGGTCATCAGAACTCAAGAATTACTAGCTGCTCGTGCCAGCGATGGTGGAGAACAATTATTTACAAGAGCTAATGACTTTGGCTATTCAAAACATCCTGATGAAACACTCGAAATCTGGAACAAAGACGCAGTTTTAAGTGATGTAGTAAGAGCAATCAGAACGTTTAAACCAGATGTTATTATCAATAGGTTTAACCACAGAAACCCTGGGAGCACCCATGGGCATCATACCGCTTCTGCAATGTTAAGCTTTGAAGCTTTTGATTTGGTGGGCGATGCAACAAAATTTCCAGAAACTGCAATTACCTATGGATCTTGGGAACCAAAAAGACTTTTATTTAATACCTCTTGGTGGTTTTATGGTTCTAAAGAAAAATTTGAAAAAGCAGACAAATCAAATCTCGTTAGTGTAGAAACAGGAAATTATTATCCAGCCCTTGGCCTCTCTAACGGTGAAATTGCTTCTTTGAGTAGGTCTATGCACAAATCTCAAGGATTTGGTAGCACAGGAACTCGAGGCAAACAAACAGAGTACCTTGAATTTCTAAAAGGAGAGTTTCCACAAGACACCACCAATATATTTGATGGTATTAACACAAGCTGGTCAAGAATAGAAGGCGGGGTGGCTATTGGCAAGATATTAAACCCTCTTTTAGATAGCTTTAATTTTCAAGACCCGTCAACAATAGTACCTCAGCTAGTGGAGGCCTACAGGCTTTTAAAAGACACAAAACAAGGGCATTGGCGCAGTATTAAACTAAAAGAATTAGAAGAACTAATTGTTGCGTGTAGTGGTGTTTTCTTAGAAGCGGTAGCTAATAAAGAAAGTATCAACCCAATGGGAGCATACACCCTCAAGGTAGAGGCCATTAATAGAGGAGCAAACAAAATCACGCTCTCTAAAATAACAACCGCTAGTGGTCTTATTTTATCTAGTAAAGAGATTGTCTTACTATCCAATGAAAAAGAAAACCTTGAACTAGAGGTAACTTCACAAAACAAGGTACCCTCTACCGCTTATTGGCTTAAATCTAAAGGTACTTTAGGGATGTACAGCGCACCAAAGGATTTGATTGGATTACCACAAACTCCCGCTGCAGAGCAAATTTCGTTTACTTTAAATATAGATAATACTGCCCTACAGATACTCAAAGATGTTGTTTATAAGTTTAATGACCCTGTAGATGGTGAAGTCTATAGGCCTTTTAATGTACTTCCAAAAGTCTCTGCTAGTATTGCAGAAAAAGTACTGGTATTTGCCGATGAAAATTCTCAAAAGGTTGCCGTGCATGTTAGGGCTGGAAAAGACAACCTAGAGGGCACTCTGCAGTTAAATGCTCCAAAGGGATGGGTTGTTTCTTCCCCGCAATTATTTACCCTAGAGCGTCAAGGTGAAACGAGCACCCTATGGTTTACAGTAACTCCACCAAAAAATCAAAGCCAGGGGTATCTAAGACCATTGATACAAATTGGAGATACCTATTACGACAAAGAATTAATTAATATAGATTACGACCATATCCCCTACCAATCTGTGCTTTTACCAAGCAAAGCCAAGGTTGTAAGAATAAATATCGAAAAAAAGGGACAACATATTGGCTATATTCAAGGAGCTGGTGACGGCGTTGGGCAGAGCTTAGAGCAAATAGGATACACTGTCACAAATCTTGATGTTACAGAAATTTCAGCCCAAAGCCTTAAAAAATATGATGCAGTTGTTGTTGGAGTTAGAGCCTACAATACTATTGATGCACTAGCTTTTGCACAAAAGGAATTAAACAAATATGTACAGGCTGGAGGCACAATGGTGGTGCAATACAACACAAGTCATAGACTCGTTACAAAACAAGTAGCCCCATACGCATTATCACTCTCTAGAGATAGGGTTACAGATGAGTTTGCTCCTGTAACTATTTTAGACCCTAGCCACTCTGTATTAAACAGCCCTAACAAAATAACACAGGAAGATTTTAAGGGCTGGGTACAAGAACGAGGGCTCTATTTTCCTAACAAATGGGCAGAGGAGTTTACCCCAATACTAGCAATGAATGACAAAGGAGCTCCACAAACAAAAGGATCTCTTTTGGTGGCCCGCTACGGAAAAGGACACTACGTATATACAGGACTTAGTTTCTTTAGAGAACTTCCTGCTGGCGTTGCAGGGGCTTATAGGTTATTTGCAAATATTATTTCTATAGGAAAATAGGATTTAAAAAACACATCATGGAAGATAAAAAAACCATTGTATCGAAACAAAAATTTGTGTGGACACAAAAATTTACACTTGTGCTTGTTGTAAACGCCATCTATGTAGTACTCTTTTATTTACTAATGAAACACTTTGTATAAATGCAGCAAATAGATTGGTTTATCCTTATCGGGACATTGTTATTTATTGTGTTATATGGCACCTATAAATCAAGGGGTAGCAAAAATGTAACTCAGTATCTAAAAGGAGGAAGTGACTCCAGATGGTGGACCATTGGCCTTAGTGTAATGGCAACACAGGCAAGTGCTATTACTTTTCTATCTACACCAGGGCAAGCCTTTCATAGCGGGATGGGCTTTGTGCAGTTCTATTTTGGACTGCCAATTGCAATGGTTATTATCTGTTTGGTCTTTATACCCATATACCACAGGCTGAAGGTTTTTACTGCCTATGAATATTTAGAAACTCGTTTTGATCTTAAAACACGTACTCTTACTGCTATCCTTTTTTTAATACAGCGCGGTTTGGCCGCCGGTATTACCATCTTTGCACCTGCTATTATTTTATCTGCAGTACTGGGCTGGAATCTAGTGATGCTTAATATTATTATTGGAGTACTGGTTATAATATATACTGTAAGTGGCGGCACCAAGGCGGTGAGCGTTACTCAAAAACAACAAATGGCAATTATATTTGGAGGAATGTTTGTGGCATTTTTACTGATATTAAATTACCTGCCCTTAGACATCACATTTACCAAAGCTTTAGAGATTGCTGGTGCAAGCGGGAAAATGGAAATATTAGATTTCTCCTTTGATTTTAACAACAAGTACACCTTTTGGAGTGGTATTATTGGAGGTACATTTCTTGCACTCTCCTATTTTGGTACAGATCAAAGCCAGGTGCAGCGTTATCTTAGCGGAAAATCTATGAAAGAAATGCAACTGGGCCTCATTTTTAATGGGCTTCTAAAAATACCAATGCAATTCTTTATTCTTTTAGTTGGAGTGATGGTTTTTGTGTTTTATCAATTCAATTCTTCTCCCCTACACTTTAATCCTAGCGCAGTAAACGATGTATTAAACTCTCCCTATGCAACGCAATACCTAGACCTACAAGACCAAAAAAACACCTTAGAGAAAGCCATCAAAGAGCAGCAATTAAGCTATGCAGTGCTAGACAACCAAAGTCAAAAACAGACAATACTTTTAGATATTAAAGAATTGCAATCACAAGAAGATCAACTTAGAGCAACATCTAAAGAATTAATAAAAAAAGCAAACCCAAAGGCAGAGACCAATGATAAAGATTATGTTTTTATACATTTTATATTAAACAATCTTCCAAGAGGTCTAATTGGTTTACTATTGGCAGTTATTCTAAGCGCCGCAATGTCTTCAACTGCCTCAGAGCTTAATGCCCTTGGCTCTACAACTACCATAGACCTATATAGGCGCAACAATCAATCAAGGAGTGACAAACACTACCTAAGAGCCTCAAAAGGCTTTACAATGCTCTGGGGGATCATAGCTATTGTGGTTGCTTGTGTGGCCAATTTATTTGAAAACTTAATAGAGCTTGTAAACATTATAGGTTCTATCTTCTACGGAAATGTACTTGGGATTTTCTTGCTCGCCTTTTTCTTTACCTACGTTAAGAGCAGGGCCGTGTTTATTGCCGCTATTATCACCCAAGGAATTATTGTATACATATGGTGGATTGACCTTATGCCTTATTTGTGGCTAAATGTTGTAGGAGCTACCCTTGTAATTGCAATTGCCTTTATCTTGCAAGTTGTAAGCCCAGATAAAAACAAAGGTCTTGAAGTGTAAATAGAATAGTAATAAAAAAATCCCTTTCAATAAAACAAGGCTATTGAAAGGGATTTTAGATTTTAAAAAACAGAAATTATTTAGCTCCCCATTGTTTTAAAGATTTTTTATTAAGGGCAACATAATCCATGTTTCCAGCTTCCTGAGCTTGAGCCATAGAAGCCTTTGCAGCTTTTATAGCGCCTTTAACATCTCCAGATTTTGCATAAATCAAAGACTGTTGTCTTTTGTACCAAAATGCAGTACCATTTAGAGCTACAGCAGCGTCAATCCAAGTTTTTGCTTGATTGATATCTTTATCTGCCTCAAGGTAGTACACAGCAGCGCTGTAATAATCTGCGGCGCTTGGCGTACCCATTACTTTATCTATACTGGCGCTTACCATTTTATCTGTCATTACATTAAAACTAACAGACACGTAGGTTTTATCCCAAATTATGGCAAGAGTAGCACCGTCAATCTTTATGTCATTTATAGCCATGGTGAATGTTTCTACACTAGTTGGCATCTGGTAGGTTTTTGCAACAACTTTTGCAACAACTTTTGAATCATCCCACTGCTTTGGTGTTCCCCAGTTTTGAGTATCATTATAAAAATAAACCTCCCAATTTACCGCACCTGGCTTGGTGAAAATTGCATAGGTTCCAGCCTTCACTGTTGCTTCTCCAATTAAAACATCATCACTAAAGGTAATCATAGAGTTTTGGTTTGCACCCGTACGCCACATGGCATCAAAGGGAACCAAGCCACCAAATATGGTTCTGCCTTTTACAGAAGGTCTAGAATATTTTAAAGTAACATCTGTAAGTCCAACAGTTTGCTCTAGGGTTTGCATTGGGCTTGGCGCAGGTGTTTTAATTTGTGCTTGTGTTACAAGGGTTAACAAGAACATTGTAGTGTATAAAATTATTTTTTTCATTAGAAATAGTTAAGTGTTATTAATACCGTAAAAATACAAAAAAACAAACTATGACTCTTTATTTAAAAAAGCATAAAAAACATTACAATTTCTGTAGTACCTTTGTGGCATGTCAAAACGTTTTATTTCAGAAATAATAGGAACTTTCGCACTTGTATTTTGTGGTACTGGAGCTATGGTCATTAATGATTTTACAGGTGGTACGGTAACCCATGTTGGTGTAGCAATTACCTTTGGCCTTATTGTTATGGGTATGATTTATGCTTTTGGAGATATTAGTGGCGCCCACATGAACCCAGCCGTTACTATTGGCTTTGCGTATGCTAAAAAATTTCCATGGAAAGAAGTTCCTGCCTATGTTTTGGCGCAGCTCATTGGAGCTTTTCTAGCAAGTGGTATACTATTGTATTTATTTCCAGAAAGTCAAACACTTGGCGCTACCCTGCCAGGGCTCTCTGCACTTAAAGTTTTTATACTTGAAATTATTTTATCTTTTTTCTTGATGGTAGTCATTATAAATGTATCTACAGGATCAAAAGAAATTGGCGTAGTTGCCGGTATTGCCATTGGTAGTGTTGTACTGTTAGAGGCCATGTTTGCAGGCCCTATTACTGGAGCCTCCATGAATCCAGCCCGTTCTATAGCGCCCGCTGTAGTCTCTGGAAACATAGCAGATTTATGGATTTATATTTTTGCGCCTATTATTGGCTGTTTACTGGCTGTGGTAAGCTGCAAGTTAGTGAAAGATGAACAGTGTTGTGACGAGAATTGCTAAACACCAATTCTTGTTATTAAATTTTAGTGCTATCTTCTTTCCCAGGCATCATACTAATGATGACACTTTAATATCTTAAAGTTTTCAAAATCCTACTAGTATTACTATTCATCAAAGTATCTTTGGTTTAAGATGAATTTTGAACAATTCTATAACTAAGCTAGTATACTAGCTACTTATAATACCTACATAGCTTTACTACTTGTTTTTTTGACACCATACATGAAGATTTACACACTACACTCCAAGCAACACCTTCCTATTAGCAAGCAACAAGCTTGGGATTTTTTGTCTGACCCTAATAACCTTAAGGCTATTACACCTAAGTATATGGGTTTTATTATAAAATCTGGAGCAGACAGACCCATGTTTGCAGGGCAAATCATACAATACATTGTAACTCCACTACTGGGTATAAAAACAAAATGGGTTACAGAAATAACTCAGGTTGAGAAGGGTGAGTATTTTGTTGACCAACAGCTCTTTGGCCCTTATGCAATGTGGCATCACAAACACTTTATAAAAGAAATTCCAGGTGGTGTAGAAATGGAAGACATTATAGACTATAAAGTGCCTCTTGGGTGGCTAGGTCAATTAGTACATCCTATACTTGTAAAACCAAGACTTGATGAAATATTCAAGTACAGAAAAATGAAATTAATTGAACTTTTTGGGACTATATAATTACCTTATAATACCTTATAACTATGAAAAACATACTTCTTATTGGCGGATCTTACGGAATTGGAGCTGCAATAGCAAAACAACTTACAGACACCCACAAGGTATATGTAGCCTCTAGAACACAAGAGAACATACCCCAGGGAGTTACCCATATGGTCTTTGATGCATTAACTGATGATATCGCTACATTACCCTTGCCAGATCAGATAGACGGCCTGGTGTATTGCCCTGGAAGTATCAATCTAAAACCTTTTAAGAGAATAAAACCTCAAACATTCCAAGAAGATCTAGAGGTAAATTTTCTTTCACTAGTTAAAGTACTACAAGGCTTACTTCCAAAGCTTACGGCTACTAGCGGGGCAAGTTTAGTGTTTTTTAGTACCGTTGCGGTTAAAGTTGGTATGCCTTTTCATACAAGCGTATCGGCATCTAAAGGAGCTATAGAGGGGTTTGCCAAAGCCTTGGCTGCAGAGTATGCTCCAACGATGAGGGTTAATGTTATTGCACCCTCACTTACAGATACTCCCCTAGCTGGACGCCTGCTATCTAGTGATGATAAAAAACAAAGAATGGGAGAAATGCATCCACTAAAAAGAATTGGAACTAGTGCAGATATTGCCAATACTGCTTGTTTTTTACTCTCAGAACAATCTAGCTGGATGACAGGACAAGTGCTTGCCATAGATGGTGGAAAATCAACATTACAAACTCAATAAAGTGGCTGCAACTGTAAATATATTTTGGTTTAGACGTGATTTACGCCTTGAAGACAATGTAGGATTCTCTAAAGCATTACAGGGAAAATCACCTGTTGTGCCCATCTTTATTTTTGACACCGAAATTCTAGACAAACTCTCCAAAGACGATGCTAGGGTAAGTTTTATTTACAACACATTGCAAGACTTAAAGAGCACCTTGCAAGAGCACGGAAGTTCTTTGGCTATATATTATGGTAAACCATTAGAGATCTTTAAAAAATTAACAGCGCAGTTTAATGTGCAAAATGTAATCACCAATAGAGATTACGAGCCTTATGGCCAAGAGCGAGATCTTGAGATTAAAGAGTATTTAACTACCTTAACCCAACACCAAGATAGTGCTACTCCAATTGGTTTTTATGACTACAAAGACCACGTTATTTTTGAGAAAGATACCATTGTAAAGGCAGACAGCACTCCTTATGTTGTGTACACTCCTTATAAAAATAAATGGAAAAGCGTATTTAACCCAGAGATTGACCTAAAAGACCACAAAACAACAATCTATTTTAAAAATCTGCACCAAAATACCACGCTGCAAAACACGACTCTGGAGCAAATGGGTTTTTCCACCTCCAGTATAAAGGTACCCAAACACAATACCTCTGCTACTATTATACAAAACTATGAAGATACACGTAATTTCCCTGCAGTAGATGGCACTTCACACCTAGGACCGCATTTACGTTTTGGCACCGTTAGTGTAAGAGCAATGATGAGGAAGGCTATTTCTCAAAAAAACGAGGTGTTTTGGAGTGAGCTTATTTGGCGTGAATTTTTTATGCAGATATTTTGGCACTTTCCCCACACGCAACAAAAAGCCTTTAGACCAAAGTATGACCGTATTGTATGGCGCAACAACGAGCAAGAGTTTGAACACTGGAAAAACGGGACCACAGGATATGTTTTAGTGGATGCAGGAATGAGAGAACTAAATAAAACAGGACACATGCACAATAGAGTGCGCATGCTAGTTGCAAGTTTTTTGTGTAAACACCTACTTATTGATTGGCGCTGGGGAGAAACCTACTTTGCATCAAAACTTCTAGATTACGAGCAATCAAGTAATGTTGGTAATTGGCAATGGGCAGCAGGAAGTGGTGTAGATGCTGCGCCCTACTTTAGGATATTTAACCCAATCACACAGGCAGATAAGTTTGATAAAGAAAAAAAGTATATCAAGAAATGGGTGCCTGAGTATGAAACTCAAAAGTATACTGCCATGATTGTAGATCACAAACTTGCCCGTGAAAGATGTTTACAGACCTATAAAAAAGGAATAAACGAATAACTAAAGACTAGCAATTAGTTGTTTTTTATACACTTCTAAACTTTATAAATAAGCTAAAGGTAGATACGCAAAGTATTTTTTTTTAGTAATAGTTACCCAAGTATTATATGTTATTGTATGTATAGTTTTGTGATAGGTTTACCCCCTTTGAGGTAGTTTTTTATCAATTAAATAGAAATACTTAAATTGAATACAGACATGTAAATATATCTAGCGTTACACCTTTTACATTCGTATCCTTTAAGACCAGAAATATATTTTAAAAGACGCTCTCTTTTGACCGGACGCCTTGAAGTTGATTTACATTTTGGACACTTTTTCATAATTAATAATGATTTTCGGACAAATATAAGGAAATAAATAACTGATAATCAATTGTTTAATGTATTCGATTATAAGTTAAACAAAAAATATCCTTTAAATTATAATTAATAAGTAGCTGTACGAAAACTTACTTTAGATAGTGCTTTATTTTGATTTACAATCATAACCTGCAAGTAAAAACCAATAAAGAAACCTTTACAAATACCTAAATTACACTTACTTTTGCCTTTAAGAAATGTAGTGACAAATAGCGTTCTAAAATTTTTACAATACAAAAGTAATTTGTTTGGTTAATCCAAACCCTTGAGATTACAAGCAATAGCGCTGCCACTGCAGTATCAGTAGATACGCATCACAAAACAAACGACTATCATGACTATTAAGACATTCTTTAGCTGCTTACTATTTTTATGTGCAACTGCAGGCTATTCTCAAAACAATACTACATCAGACAATTCAATTGAGGCTCAATTTGTTGAGGTTATTGATAAATCTAATAATTACCAAAAATATAAGGTCATTAAAAGAACCAAGCTTGCTGGTTTAAGAAAAAATATTTTAGACTCTATAGAATTACTTGAAAATTCTATAGAGCAAAAAGATGCAACAATCGCATCTCAAAACAACAGCATAACAACTCTAGAGGCCAACCTAAGTAATACACAAAACAACCTGGCCTTATCAATTGAAAAAGAAGGAACTATTTCACTTTTTGGAATTACTACTAAAAAAGGTACTTATAACTTTCTACTGTTTTCTACTATAGGCATCCTAATACTTGGTCTGTTGTTTTTTATAATTAAATTTAAAAATAGCAACATCATAACAAAACAAACAAAACACAAACTCTCTGAGATTGAGCAGGAATTTGATAGTTATCGCCAAAAGAAATTAGAAGAGCAGCAAATACTCAGAAGAAAACTACAAGACGAAATAAACAAAAAAAAGTAACTAGTATATTACATTGTATTTTTATAAAAAGCCCCAAACACATTGTGTTTGGGGCTTTTTAAATTATACTATCTGAATAAGATGGTTAAGAATCTAATCTAGTAATCTTAGCACCAATGCCGCGAAGACGTTCGTCTATATTTTCATAACCTCGATCTATTTGCTCTATGTTGTGAATAGTACTAGTTCCTTTGGCAGAAAGTGCTGCAATTAATAAAGAAATACCAGCACGTATATCTGGAGAGACCATAGTAGTGGCCTTTAGCATAGACTCAAAGTTGTGACCTATAACAGTTGCGCGGTGAGGATCACACAATATCACACGGGCACCCATGTCTATTAGTTTATCTACAAAAAACAATCTGCTTTCAAACATTTTTTGGTGTATAAGTACACTTCCTTTTGCCTGGGTACAAACAACTAATACAATACTTAATAAATCTGGAGTAAACCCTGGCCACGGAGCATCTGAAACAGTTAGAGTAGAACCATCAATGTATCCTTGAATTTCATAACTATCCTGAGAGGGTATGAAAATATCATCACCTCTCTTTTCTAGTGTTATTCCTAATTTTCTAAAGGTATCAGGAATAATACCTAAGTTTTCCCAACTTACATCTTTAATGGTTATTTCACTATGAGTCATAGCTGCTAATCCTATCCAGCTACCTATTTCAATCATATCTGGCAATACGCGGTGTGTGCAACCTGTTAAGTGTTCAACACCATCAATTGTTAGCATATTAGAACCTACACCTTTGATATCTGCCCCCATGGAGTTTAACATTTTACACAGCTGCTGCAGGTATGGCTCACAAGCGGCGTTGTATATTGTTGTGGTTCCTTTGGCCAGAACTGCTGCCATTACAATGTTAGCAGTTCCAGTAACAGAAGCCTGATCAAGTAACATGTAGCAACCCCTAAGACCGTTTGGAGCCTCTACTCCATAAAAACGCTCTTCTTTATTATATCTAAAGTTTGCCCCTAATTTAATGAAACCTTCAAAATGTGTGTCTAATCTTCTTCTTCCAATTTTATCACCACCTGGACGTGGTATATATCCTTTACCAAAACGTGCCAAAAGAGGACCTACAATCATGATAGAACCTCGTAATGAACCGCCCTGGGCTTTAAAAAGTT